>Ga0102832_1000019_pt1 | contig 550020 bp, 532 predicted proteins | sample EBPBio282013_DNA_FD_88942 | JGI IMG/M metagenome (GOLD analysis project Ga0102832, IMG submission 88942) | Wastewater treatment Type I Accumulibacter community from EBPR Bioreactor in Madison, WI, USA - Reactor 2_5/28/2013_ DNA (Illumina Assembly) | ecosystem: Engineered > Bioreactor > EBPR >...
AGAACCCTGACGTGACAGGAGGCCCCCTCCCCGTCATCCTGCCCAGGCTCTCCGTCGCACTTCAGCTAGAACCCGCAGAAGCAGCGCGCACCCATGCCTGGCTTCGACGCCTATCTGACCGCCCTGGCGACGACTGCGGCCAACGCTTCGCCAATCTTCCTGGCGCCCTGGGCGTTGGGATGGATGCCGTCCCTCTGCATCAGCGTGGAATTGCCGCCTACGCCCGCCAGGATATTCGCGTACAGCGGCACGCCGAACTCCTTGGCCAGGCTCGGATAAATCGCATTGAACTCACGTGCGTAGCTGGCGCCGATCCTGGGCGGCGCCGCCACACCGACCAGCACGGTCCGAACCCCGCGCGCTTTCAGCTTCTGGAGAATGCCGCGCAGATTGGCCTTGGTCTGGGCCGGATCAACGCCTTGCAGCAAGTCATTGCCGCCGAGGGCCACGACACACAGCTGAGTATCCTTCGAGACGCTGAAGCCGACGCGCGCCAGGCCCCCGCCGCTCGTGTCGCCCGAGACCCCGGCGGGCTTGACGACCGCTGAAACACCCAGACGACCCAGCGCCGTTTGCAGCTGCGCGGGCATGGCGTCACGCGCGGACAAACCCAGCCCGGCGGTGATCGAATCGCCCAGAACCGTGATCACAACCGGCTTCGGGGCGGCCGCGATCTGGCTCAGCAGGCCGATCCCCAGCAAAAAACGTCGACGATTGGGAAAACGCTGTGCGGTCTGGCTCATGCCTTCCTATGTAGTTTAGCCGCCGGCCAAACAAGGACCGGCTCCACAGGAAAACCCATGTCCGACGACGCTAAGCCCGCCGCGCCCCTGGTCCTCGACGCCGTCGCCCTGACACTGCCCTCCTCCGCCGGCCCCGTGAACATCCTGCGCGGCGTCGACCTCGTCGTGAACCCGGGCGAGCGGGTCGCGATTATCGGTCCGTCGGGCTCGGGCAAGTCGTCGCTGATCGCCGTGGGCGCGGGGCTTGAAGAGCCGACGGCGGGGCAGGTTCGGCTGTTCGGCCAGGATCTGGCCAAGCTGAACGAGGATGGTCGCGCGCGCCTGCGACGCGGTCGCGCGGCTCTGGTCTTCCAGTCGTTCCACCTGCTGCCCAACATGACCGCCGAGGAGAACGTCGCGACGCCGCTCGAAATCGACGGTGCGCGGGACGCGATGACCACGGCGCGCGATTGGTTGGCCCGGGTCGGCCTGGCCGGCCGCCTCACCCACTATCCCCATCAACTTTCGGGGGGCGAGCAACAGCGCGTGGCCCTGGCTCGCGCCTTGGCTGCCCGCCCCGCGCTGCTCTTCGCGGATGAACCTACAGGCAATCTCGACGGCGCCACGGCGACGTCAGTGGCGGACCTGATGTTCAACCTGGTGTCCGAGGTTGGCGCGGCGATGGTCATGGTTACCCATGACCCGGTGCTGGCCACCCGCGCCGACCGGATCGTGCGGATGGCCGACGGACGGATCGTCTCGTGAGCGGTATGCCCCTCGCCTTCCGCCTCACCGCCCGCGAACTGCGCTCGGGCGTGCGCGGTTTTCGTATTTTCCTGGCCTGCCTTGCGCTGGGCGTCGCCGCCATCGCGGCCGCCGGCTCGACAGCGGAAGCCTTCCGCCAGGGGCTGGCCAGCCAGGCGCGCGAGATCCTGGGCGGTGACCTGGCGTTCTCGATCGAGAACCGCGATTTCACGCCCAAGGAGCGCCAGACCTTCGACAAGCTGGGCGTGACCACCTACGCCGCGACCGCGCGCGCCATGGCGCAGGCCCCCAGCGGCGAGCGGCGGCTGGTCAACCTGCGTGGGGTGGACGGACAGTTTCCGCTCGCCGGCGCCGTGACCCTGGAAGGCGCGCCGAACCTGCAAGCCGCCCTGGCCGATCGAAACGGTGTGCCGGGCGCGGCGGTCGAGCCGGCGCTTCTGGACCGTCTGAACCTCAAGATCGGCGACCGGTTCGAGGCCGGGCCCATGACGCTGGTCGTGGGCGCGCGATTGACCGGCGAGCCCGACGGCCTGTCACGCGGCTTCGCCATCGCGCCCCGTGTCCTGGTCCGCGGCGAGGTGCTGGAGCAATCCGGCCTTCTGGCCCCCGGCGGCCTGACGAGCAGGACGGTGCGTGTCGCGCTTTCGCCCGGTCAGGACCCTCGCGCCATCGGCAAGGCGGTTCAGGCCTCGCTTCCGGAGTCGCGGATGCGGGTGCGCGACCGGCTGGACGCCGCACCGGGCGCACGCCGCCTGATCGACCAGCTGGAGTACTTCCTGGGTTTCATCGGCTTGGCCTCGCTGGTCGCGGGCGGGCTGGGCGTAGCGGGGGCCGTCTCGGCCTATTTGTCGGCGCGAGAGCCCGCGATCGCCGTGCTGAAGGCCTTGGGCGCGCAGAGCGGCCTGATCCGCGATTTGCACCTGATCCAGATCGCGGTGCTGGCTCTGCTGGGGATCGCCATCGGCCTGGTCGTCGGCGGCGCCGCGCCGCTGATCCTGGGGCAGCTGGCGGGCTCCAGCCTGCCGGTGCCGGCGCTTTTCAGGTTCTATCCCCTGCCCCTGGCCAAGTCGGCGCTGTTCGGGCTGCTGGCTGCGGCGGCCTTCTCGTTGCTGCCCCTGGCGCGGGCGCGAACCACGCCGCCGTCGGCTTTGTTCCGGCGTGCGCCCAAGGGACGGCTGCCTCTGGGCGTTGAGACCGTCGGCGCGGGTCTGGCCGGCCTGGGTCTGGCCGCGCTGGCGGTCGCCACCGCCCCGACCCCGATGGCCGCCGCGATCATGATCGCCGGGGTGGCGGTGTCGTTCGGTCTGCTCGCCGCGCTGGGCCGGGCGGCCGCCTGGGCGGCGGGCAAGGCGCGCGGGCTCACCCGGGGCCCCGCCAAGCTTGGCCTCGCCAATCTCGCCGGTCCTCGCTCCGCCGCGCGCACGGCGAGCCCGGCGATCGGCCTCGGCGTCGCCCTGTTGGCGTGTGTCGTGCTGATTCAATCAGCGCTTCTGGCCCAGGTCAGCGACGTGGCCCCGCGCACCGCGCCGGCCATGGTGTTCACTGAGATTCCAGCCGACCAGGCCGCAACCTTCGACGCCACGGTGGCCTCGGTCATGGGCCCGCTGAATGAAGACACCTATCTGCGCATGCCGTTCGTCACGGGGCGCATCATCGCGGTGAAGGGCAAGCCGATCGATCCGAAGACGGTCAAGCCTTCGGCGCGATGGGCGTTCGATAACGACATCAGCCTTTCGACCTTGGCGAATGAACCGAAGAACGCCGGCGTGGTCGCCGGGCGCTGGTGGGCGACCAATGATGCGGGTCCGCCCAAGCTGGCGATGAGCGCCGAGATCGCCGAGGCCGCAGGCCTCAAGCTGGGCGACACCGTGACGCTGCAGGTCCTAGGTCAGGAGATCGAGGCGCGGATCACGGTGCTGCGCAAGGTGGAGTTCGGGGGTTTTGGTCCCAACTTCAACCTGATCCTCAACCCCGCGACACTGGAGGGCGCCGAGCTTCGCAGCGTGGCCATCGCGCGCCTCGACAAGAGCCAGGAAGCCGCCCTCACCCGCAAGCTCGGTCAGACCCTTCCCACGGTCAACGTCATCAGCGTCCGCGAGCAACTGGAGTCAGCGGCCGCCCTCTTCGACCGCTTGGCCCTGGCGGTTCGCGGCGCCGCGGCGGTCGCAGGTCTGGCGGGACTCCTGGTTTTGGCCGGCGCTATCGCCGCTGGCGCACGGGCGCGGGCGCGCGAAGCGGCTACCCTGAAGGTGCTGGGCGCCACCCGGGGCCAGATCCTGTTGGCCTATGTCATCGAGTACGGCGCGGTCGGTTTGATCGCTGGCGCAGCCGGCGTGCTGTTCGGCTTCGCCGCCGCCTGGCCTGTGGTGGTCAAGGTCTTTGAGGCGACGTGGAGCGTCGACTGGAGCGGCGTGCTGGCGCTGCTGGCGGGCGCGACGGGCCTGGCGACCTTGGGCGGCCTGATCGCCGCCAGCCTGGCGCTTGCGCAAAGGCCCGCGCCAGTTCTGCGGGGCGACTAGCGCCCCGCAGGAGCGGCTTCAATCACTTTGCCGGGACGACCTTCGCCACGAAGGAGTCCGCGCGATCGGTCTGCACCACCGGCTTCATCGTGCCGTCGGGATTGTAGCTCAGCGGCTCCACCGTGACCGCGCGTCGGCCGATCGCGCCGTTCAGGTCGCCGATCGTCAGAGTCGCGTTGTGCAGGAAGATGTACCAGGCGCCCTTGAACTGCACGATGCCGGGGTGGATCGTGAAGCTGTACTTGCCTGAGCCCGTCAACAGCCCGCGATAGGTCCAAGGCCCGGTAATGGCCGGCGCGGTGGCGTAGGAAACGTGCTCGTCGCGCTGCGTGGCGCGATCCAGCGAGGCGTAGGTCAGGTAATACAGCCCGTCGCGCTTGTGCAGCCAGGGCCCTTCCTCGAAATGCGGCGGGGTGATCTCGGTGATCGGGCCGTCGATCTCGATCATGTTGGGCTTGAGCTTGGCGATGTAGCACTGGCGATTGCCCCAGGCGATCCACGTCGTGCCGTCGTCGTCCGTCCAGACGGTCGGATCGATGTCCTCCCAGCTATGCGTGCCCTTGGGCGTCATGTCGTTGGTGATCAGCGCCGAGCCGCGCGCGTCCACGAACGGCCCGGTCGGGCGGTCGGACACCGCCACGGCGATCGCCTTGCCGGGCCGCGTCTTGTCGTGCTCGACGGCGGCGTAGAAATAGAACTTGCCGTTCTTCTGGATCGCTTGCGACGCCCAGGCGTCCTTCTCCGCCCACTTGAAGTCGGCGACCTTCATGATCGGCGGGTGCGACGTCCACGTCTTCATGTCGGTGGTCGAATAGACCAGCCATTCGCGCATGTTGAACATCTCGTCGCGCTGGGCCTCATCTCTACCGACGTAGAGATACAGGCGTTCGCCGACGACAAGCGGCGCGGGATCCGCCGTGAACTTGTCTCGGAAGATCGGATTGGCGCTCAGAGGCAGCCGGCCGCCCTCCTCTGCCGCGAGGCTTGGCCCGCTCAGGCCTGCGATCAAGGCCAACGCGGCCGCGGCGAGCTTCAGTTTCATGATGCGCCTCCCAAACGCCGCACGACATTTACTCGGACAAATTCAACCGTCAACGCCGCGAAATGGCGGAGTCGACCATTCAATGTGAGCGGTACCCCTGGCGCGCCGCGGATTCTTTTGTCAGACATGATGAAACAGAGATCACACGCCAGTTCAAAGCAAACGGTGGCAAACCGGGCTTGGCGCGCGGTCGGCATGCGAAAGGGAGAGACGCATGAACAGCAAGATGCAGCGCTCGCGCGGGCTGCGGGGATCAATGGGCGTAGCTCTGGCCGCTTTTGCGCTGAGCGTTGCCACGGCGGGGCCTGCGGCGGCTCAGAACGACAAGATGACCCCGATTTCAACGCCGGCGCAGCCGAATGCGATCGCGCTCGGTACGGGCCCCCTCCCCGGCGCGACGGCGCCGGAGTCCTGGCACAGCCAGTATGGCAGCGTCTTCGCCCGGAACGTCACGGAAGCGACGTTGACGCCATTCCTGCCCGATCCCGCGAAAGCCACGGGCGCGGCGGTGATCATTGCGCCGGGGGGCGGCTTCCGAACCCTCTCGATGGAGAACGAGGGCTGGGACGCCGCCCGCGCGCTCGCTGACAAGGGTGTCGCAGCCTTCGTCCTGAAGTACCGTCTCAACCAGACGCCGCCGGACATGGCGGGCTTCGAGCGGTCGATGCAGGAGATGTTCTCGGGAACGGCGCAACGGCCCCGGCCTGACCCGCAGGCGGCGATGGCCGGCCTGGCCCCGCAACTGGCTGACTCTCGCGCCGCCTTCGCGCTGGTGCGCAAGCGCGCGGCTGAGTGGCGGGTGGATCCGGACCGGATCGGCATGCTGGGCTTCTCGGCCGGCGCCATGCTGACCCTGGCGACGACCCTGAGCGGCAGCGACGCCAAGCCGGCCTTCATCGGACTGATCTATGGCCCGCTGTCGCCGGTCACCACCCCGGCCGACGCGCCGCCGATGTTCGTGGCGCTGGCCGCCGATGATCCTTTCTTCGCCAACAGTGGCTTTGGCCTGATCGACAGTTGGCGCGCGGCCAAGCGTCCGGCCGAGTTCCACCTGTACGAACAGGGCGGTCACGGCTTTGGCATGTATCCGAAGACCACTACCAGCACCGGCTGGTTCGACGCCTATGTGCGCTGGATCGGCATGCACGGCATGCTGAAGCCCAAGGGCTGAACCAAAAGCGCGGCCGGCGCCTTAGGACGCCGGCCGTTGGCTACCAGACGAAGGTGCCGACGGATCTTGCGGGCAGAGACGCCTTGAACCGGGTTTTGGCCGACGCGATGGCGAAGTCCGCCGGGCCGGTCGACACGTTCAACACAATCAAGACGCGTTGGCCGTCCGGGTTCTGGAACGCAACGGTCCGCAGGCCCTCGACCTTGGCTGGCGAGCCGATCCGCACCGCGCCGGGCTTCACGAACCGGCTGGCGTGGCCGAAGGCGTAGTACTCCTGCGTGCGGGTCACCGCGCCCGTCTGGCTGTCGATCGAAACTACCCCGCGACAGTCGCCGCAGCCGCCGGCGTGCGGTCCGAATTTTTCGTCCAGCGCCAGGTTCCACATCAGCACGCCGCGCGCGCCGCCGCGCGTCGAGCCGATGATCAGCTGCTCGACCATCCACGAGAAGCTGTCGTCGAACTTGGGCGCCCACTCCCCGCCCGAACACTCGGTGAAGAACACCTCCTTGTCCGGATAGGCCCCGCGCACCTTGTCCTGCGCCGAGACGTCGCCCGCGTAGCAGTGCCAGGCCACGCCGGTCAGGAACGCCCGGGCCTTCGCGTCGGCGAGCACCGTCAGCGGCTGCTGCGGCTGGTCCCAGTTGTGGTCCCAGTCCAGAACGCGGGTCTTGATCTTCTCGCGTTGGAAAACCGGGGCCAGATGCTCGCCAAAGAACCGCGCGCGGTCCTGCGGCGGCCACCGCATGCCCGGATAGTTGTCGGGCTCGAAATCCGGTTCGTTCTGGATGCTGAGATAGTCGGTCGGCACGCCGACCTCGGCGGCCTCTCGGATATAGCGGGCGAAGAAGCGGGCGTAGACCGGATAGGCCTCCGGCTTGAGCTGGCCTTTGACCAGCGAGCCCGTGGTCTTCATCCAGGCCGGCGCGCTCCAGGGCGAGGCCATCACCTTCAGGTCGGGATTGATCGTCAAGGCCGCCCGGACGGTGGGGAATACATACTGCTGGGGCCGCGCCAGCGAGAAGTGCTTCAGGTCCGGATCCGGCGCGCCGCCTGGCGTGTCGTTGAGGCTGTAATGGTCCAGCGAGAAGTCGGACGCGCCGATCGTCACGCGGGTGAAGCTGAAGCCCAGACCACCCTGCCCGCGTCCGAACAGTTCACGCAAAAGCGAGTCGCGGTCTGCGGGATTGAGCTTGTTCTGGATCAGCCAGGCCGAGGAATCGGTGACGGCCGCGCCGAAGCCGACCATCGACTGGTGGCGCTCGTTCGTGTCGACCGTGATCACTGGCAATCCGGCCACCGCACCGGCGCGCGAGGCCGATACGGGCGCCTGCGCGTTCAGCAACTGGCTCTTGTCGCCGGTCGTGACCCAGGCGCGGAGCTTGGGCGCCGCCAGGGTCGGCGAGGTCGCAGCCATGGCCACGACTGTCAGGGACAAAAGGCGCAGACGCATCAGGGCTTCCTCGACCAGGCCTTCAGCGTGGCGCTACCGGTCAGGACCGGCTCGCCCGCATTGCGGCCCACATACAGGGGATAGGTTCCCGGCGCGATGGTCCAGCCCGGCTTGACGGTGTCGTAGTCGGCCAGGATGCGCGGCTCGACGCTGAGGATGACGCGCTTGGTCTCGCCCGGCGCCAGATCCACCTTCTGGTAGCCGGCCAGCCGCAGCATGGCCTTGCGCTGGCCCGAGGTGACATAGAGCTGCGGCGTGTCAGCGCCGGCGACCTTGCCGGTGTTGGTGACGTCGAAGCTGACCTTCAGGCCGTCGCCGTCCTCCACCTTGAGGTTCTTGTAGCCAAAGCTCGTGTAGGAAAGGCCGTAGCCGAACGGATAGAGCGGCTGGCGCTTTTCCTGGGCGTACCAACGGTAGCCGACCGCCGCGCCTTCGACGTAGCGCACCGGGAAGCCCTTGATCGGGCCCGCCTTCTGGCCGGCGCGGCGGGCGTCATCGATGGCCGCCTGCTCTGCGAAGCCCGGAGCGCTGGCGCGCGGCGCCTGACCCTCCGTCTTCGGGAAGGTCATGGCCAGACGGCCAGACGGATTGACCTCGCCAAACAGCAGGCGGGCGATCGCCTGGCCGCCGCGCTGGCCCGGGTACCAGGCCTGCAGCACCGCGCCGACCTTATCCAGCCAGGGCATCAGCACCGGACCGCCGGTTTCGAGCACGACGACCGCGTTCTTGTTCGCCGCTGCGACCGCGTCGATCAGGGCGTCCTGGTTGTCGGGCAGCGCGATCGACGGCGCGTCCTGGGCCTCGGTTTGCCAGTGCCAGGCAAAGACGATGGCGACGTCGGCGTCCTTGGCGGCGGCCGCGGCGGCGACGAGGTCCTTGCCGTCGACATAGGTGACTTCGGCGCCGGGGTTAGCGGCCTTTATCGCCTGGAGCGGCGAAGAAGCGTGCCAGGTTACGCGCACGAACGAGGCCGCCTCGCCGCCGTTCAGCGGGATCTCGACCGGCGCGCCCCCTACCGAGCGGACCTGCGAGGAGCCGCCGCCCGAGAGTACGCCGACATCGGCATGGGCGCCGATCAGCACGATCTTCTTGGCGGTCTTGGCCAGAGGCAGCAGCCCGCGATCGTTCTTCAGCAGCACCGAGCCGCGCTCGGCGACGGTCTGGGCGACCTTGGCGTGGGCGTCATAGTCGATCGGCTGGGCGCTCGTCGGGGTCGGGTTGTCCATCAGGCCTGAGCTGATCACCCCGTGCAGGATCCGCCGGACCATGTCGTCCAGGCGCGCCGGGCTGACCTCGCCCTTGGCCACGGCGGCCTTCAGGTCGTCGCCGAAGAAGATCTGGGTGTCGAGTTCCTGACCCGACTGTTGGTCCAGTCCCGCCAGCGCGGCCTTGACCGTGCTGTGCACCGCGCCCCAGTCCGACATCACCCAACCCGGATAATTCCAGTCGCGCTTCAGCACCTTGTTGAGCAGGAAGTCGTTCTGGCACGCCCAGTCGCCATTGACCTTGTTGTAGGCGCACATGACCGAGGCGGGGTTGCTCTTCTCGATGGCGATCTGGAAGGCCAGGAGGTCGCTTTCTCGCAGGTCGGCCTCGTCGATCTGGGCGTCCATCACGTGACGTCCCGTCTCCTGGGCGTTGAGCGCGAAGTGCTTGATCGTCGAGACAATCTTGTTGGACTGCACGCCGTTGATCTGCTCGGCGACCATCTCGCCGGCCAGTAGCGGATCCTCGCCCAGATACTCGAAGTTACGGCCCGCCCAAGGGTCGCGGGTCAGGTTGACGCCGCCGGCCAGCAACACATTGAAGGTCTTGGCGCGCGCCTCGGCGCCGATCATCGCGCCGCCGTCATAGGCCAGCTTCGGCTCGAAGGTCGAAGCCAGGGCGAGGCCGGACGGCAGGGCCGTGGCCACGTCGCCCTTACGCTGCTCCACCTGGTTGGCGACGCCCAGGCTGGCGTCGCTTTCACGCAGGGTCGGGATCTTCAGGCGCGGCACGCCCGGCACATAGCCCGCCGACGGGATCATGTCGGCCGGGGCCGGCTTGGTGTTGGGCGGAAACAGGCCGTGCAGGTAGGTGATCTTCTCGTCGAGCGTCATCTGCTTGACGAGGGCGTCGGCGCGCACCCACGTCGGATCGTACGTCCGGGCGGCCAGGGGCGCGCTGTCCTGCGTCGGCATGACCTGCGCGCTCGCGCCCGACAGCGGCAGAAGCGCGAGCAACGCCACGGCGGCGGTGGTCCGGCTCAGGATCCGCAACGCGGATGAAGGCTGGGCGGCGGTCGTCATGGCGATACTCCGGATAAGCGTGGCTATGAGGTGGGAACGGGCGCGAGCGGCGGCGCCTGGCAGGCGTGCGCGACGAACTCGGCGTGGGAGGGCATGACGTTCAGGCACTTGCCGATGACGGTTTCGATGTTCCCGAGGAAGCGGGCGATTTCGTCGTCGGACTGGACGTGGACCAGAGGGTCATAGGCGCGGGGAATGACGCCCTGACCGAGGAACACCTGGATCCAGCTCTCCTCCGTGAAGAGCTCGTCGTCCTCGCGGAACACGCGACCATTGGCGCGGAAGAGATCCATCTTCCGCTGCAGCGTGGCGGGAATCTCCATGTCGCGGCAGTAGCGCCAGAACGGGCTGTCGTCGCGTTCGGTGGCCTTGTAGTGCAGGATGATGAAGTCGCGGATCCGCTCGTATTCGAAATCGGTCTGGCGATTGAACTCATCGATCGTCGCCTGATCGAAGCCGGCGTCCGGTAGCAGCCGCACCATGCGGATCACGGCCGACTGGATCAGGTGCAGGCTGGTCGACTCCAAAGGCTCCAGAAAGCCGCTGGCCAGGCCGATCGCGACGCAGTTCTTGTTCCAGATCTTCTTGCGCTTGCCGGTCTTGAAGCGGATGCGCAGCGGGTCGGCGCGCTGGGCGCCGTCGAGGTTCGACAGCAGGACGCGCTCGGCCTCGTCATCGTCGATATACTGGCTGGAATAGACGTGCCCGTTGCCGGTGCGGTGCTGCAGCGGGATCCGCCACTGCCAACCAGCCGAGTGCGCGGTGGAGCGCGTGTAGGGCGTGAAGTGCGCCGAGCGGTCGCACGGCACAGCGACGGCGCGGTCGCAGGGCAGCCAGTGCGTCCAGTCCTCGTAACCGGTCTTGAGCGCCTGCTCGATGATCAGGCCCCGGAAGCCTGAGCAATCGACGAACAGATCGGCGGCGATCACCTCGCCGTCGTCCATCGTCACTGACTGCACGAAGCCGTCCTCGGCCCGCAGCGACACGTCGACGATCTTGCCCTCGCGCCGCTTGACGCCCCGCGCCTGAGCGTAGGTCGACAGGTGCTTGGCGTAGAGGCCCGCATCGAAATGGAAGGCGTGGGCGATGTGGCCGATCGGCGACTCCGCCATGTCGGCCCGGGCGCGCATGAACTTGTTGCTCAACGCCATCGCATTGTTGATCGACAGGTTGTCGAAATCGCCCGCGCGACCCAGCTCGCGCATCCGCAGCCAGTACTGGTGGCAGCGCAGCCAGCCCAGGTCCTGACCGATGACACCAAAGCCGTGCAGATAGCTTTCGCCCTGGCGCCACCAGTTCTTGAACTGGATGCCCAGCTTGAACGAGCCCTGCGTCTTGCGCAGGAAGTCGTCCTCATCGAGACCCAGCAGCTCGTTGAACTTCTTGATGGCGGGGATGGTGGCCTCCCCTACCCCGACCGTGCCGATCTCCTCGGACTCGACGAGCACGATCTCGTAGAGCCCGTGAAACAGGCGCGAGCACAGCGCGGCCGTCATCCATCCGGCGGAGCCGCCGCCGGCGATCAATATTGTCTTGAGCGGTTGCAACCACCCGCCTCCCGTTAGGTCGAAGGCTGGGGCCGTCTTTCGACGACCCCGCCCCGATTGGTTCTTGCTTGGCGAACAAGGCCGCTGGGGAGAGCCGCCCGTTCAGCCTCTTGCTTAGAACCGATAGTTCACGCCGAACAGGATCTGACGGCCGTACTTTTCGTAGGTTTCGGGCAGAGAGCCGCCGCCGCTGGTCTTCGTGCCGCCGCCGTCCAGGCCAAGGCGCGTGCGATACGGAGAGTTGGTCAGGTTGTTGACCTGCAGCAACAAGCCCAGGTTTTCCATCGGCCCATCCTGGAAGGTGTAGCCGATCTGGGCGTCGACCTGTTTGTCGGCCAGGATTTCCGTGAAGCCGCGCGTGGCGAACAACTGCACCACTTCACCCTTGAAGGCCGAACGGTAGCGCTGGCTGATCCGGGCCTGGAAGCCGCCCCGCTCGTAGTAGCCGGTCACGTTGTAGACGGTGCCCGACAGGCCCGGAATACGGACCTTTTGCTTGGGATCGGTGCTGGTGGTCGGGTTCAGGTTCGACTTGGTCAGCGACAGGCTGCCCTGCATGCCGAAGCCCTTCAGCAGGTCGGCGAACTGACCAAGATCGACCGCGCCGCTGAACTCCAGACCCTTGACCACGCCGCCGTTGCCGTTGGCCGGCAGGGTGATCTGGCCGATGGGGCTGATGGTGATGCCGGCGGGAATCGCGGTCGCCGTCGTCGGCAGCGGAATGCCGGTGAAGTCGAACTTCCCGGTCTGCGAATAGATGTAGGTGTCGAGCTTCTTGTAGAAGCCGGCCACCGACACATAGGTCGCGGGGCTGACGTACCACTCGTAGGCAAGGTCGGCCGCCTTGGCCATCCAAGGCTTCAGCTTGGGATTGCCGCCGCTGGCCGACCACGGATTGACGGTCGTACCGGGCGCGCAGGGCTGACCCGAGCACACCAGCGAGTTGAAGCCAGGCGTCACGTTGGCGCGCAGGTCATCCATGCGCGGGCGCGCCATGGTCTTGGACAGCGCGAAACGGATGCGATGACCGCCACCCAGGTCGTAGATCAGGTTCAGGCTGGGCAGGACGTCGGTGTAGTCGTCCTTCGAATTGATCTTGGTCGGGGTGATCGGCTTGCCCGGTTCGGTGCCGTTGATGACGACGCCGGACGAGGCCTGCTCCTGCTTGACCACCTGGACGCCGAGGTTGCCGCGCAGGTCGCCGGTCTGGAAGTTGGCGCGGGCGAAGAAGGTCGTGACCTTCTCGGTGATGTCCCAGGTCTTGTCGTAGTAGTTGGCGTCGAGGATCGGCGCCCAGTTGTAGTACTTGCGCCAGACGTCGCCGATCTTGACGCTCAGCACGCCGCCGAACCCGGCGAAGCCCAGTTGGGTGGGATCAACCAGGTCGCCCGCGTCGACATAGACCTGCTGGCGGCCGTTCTTCAGGAACAGGTCGTTGTCGGAGACGGTCTTGCCCTTGTCGCGCTTGGTGTAGTTCACGCCCGCGCTGACCTGGGTGATGAAGCCGTCCAGCTCGTGCTCAAGGCGCACGTCGATCGTCGTGACGTCTTCCTTCACGTGCGGGAAGCGGATCGCGCCGTCATGGCCCCAGCCGCCCCAAGGCGCGCGGTCGCCCAGCGTGACCTTGCTGGCGTCGGCGTAATTGAAGCCTTCGTCGTATTGCGAGAAGCCGTCGTCGGCGACCTGGAAGCCGATCTTGTCGAAGACCCGGCCGATGTCCGGCGTGGCCGGGGTCACGCCGCCGACGCCGCGACCATAGCCCGCATACGTCTCCATGATCTGCTCTTTCCGCTTGTTGGAAGAGTAGGACAGATCGGCGACCAGCTTGGTGCGCTCGGAGAGCTGGAACTCGTTGTTCAGACCGGCCGCGAACAGCTGGTCCATGCGGGTGTTGTAGTCGTTGCGCAGCTGCGGAACGGCGTTGTTGAGCACACCGCTGCGCGCGAACTGCGAACCGCCCAGCTCGTCAGTCTTCACATTGGTGAAGGTCGCGTTGTCGGCCCAGCCGTTTGAGAACCACTGCGCCCCGCGCGTGGTCTCCTTCTGGCGGAAGGTCGAATAGTAGAGATCCAGGGTGGAGTGGATCTGGTCGTTGGGCTGGTACTCGAAGATGCCGATGACGGCGTCGCGCTTGTTGAGGCGCGAGGTTGCGAAAAGCTCCTGGCCGTTCAGCATCAGCGCCTTGTCGGCGCTGTCGGGCGACACCGCGAAGTCGAAGGTCTCGTAGCCGTAGGCCTTGTAGTGTTTCACCTGAGAGGGCGAGTCCAGGTGCGCATAGCCCAGCGCGACGCCGAACGTGCCGTCGGCGAACTGGTTGATATAGCTGGCGCTGTAGCGGCCGCCCCAGTTGCTGACGTCGTCGTTGAGCTTCTTGCCGGCGGTCTTCTCACCGCGAATGTTGACGGCGACGGCGCGCTTGCCGAACTCGAGCGGGCGCACGGTGCGCAGGTCCGCGGTGCCCGACAGGCCCATGCCCGAGACCTGGGCGTCCGGCGTCTTGTAGATCACGACGCTGGACAGCAGTTCCGACGGGTATTGGTCGAACTCGACGGCGCGGTTGTCGCCGGAGCTGGCCTGCGGGCGGCCGTTGAGCAGCGTCGTCGTGAAGTCCGGGGCCAAGCCGCGGATCGAGATCACTTGGGCGCGACCGTTGACGCGCTGAGCGGCCAAGCCCGGCAGCCGCGCGATCGACTCGCCGATCGACACGTCCGGAAGCTTGCCGATGTCTTCGGCCGAGACAGCCTCGACGATCGAGGTCTCGTTCTTCTTGATGTTGATCGAGTTCTGGATACCGGCCTTGATGCCGGTGACCACGATGGCCTCGACGGTGTCGTCGTCAGCCTTGGGCGTCTGGGCGGTCGACTGCGCCCACGCCGCGCCGTGACCGGCGAGCGCCAGGGTCATCGCAGCCATCGAGGCCGTGGCGTAGAATCGGTTGTTTGACGGACGCGCGCCGCGTGTCGTGCGGTTTCGCATAGGCTCTCCCCTCTGAATTCGCCTTGCCGCGGCGAGATCTCGTTCTTGTTGTCACGTCATCGAACGCAAATCGCCCGATGGAAGCGCTTCCAATAGCGCTCAAGGCGACAAGGTTGTCAAGGTCGCCCGGCTTGTAAGGTTAGACGACGGAGGTCGTCTGGCGCGAGACGACGGCGTGCTCAAGCTCCTCGAAGACAGGCGTCGCCGACACATTTGCTCCGGTAAGCCGAGCGACCAGCAATTCCACAGCGCGCTGCCCCAAGACCTTGACCGGCTGGTGGACCGTAGTCAGGGGCGGCCACACGATCGCCGCAACCGGCGCATCGTCAAAGCCGGTAATCGACAGGTCCCGAGGGATGCTCAAGCCGCGCGCGTGGGCGGCGGAAAGCACGCCGGCCGCCATGTCGTCATTGGCGCAGACCAGCGCAGTCGGCTTGAGCGGATGATCAAGGAGTTGCGGCGCCAGCTGAACGCCGGCGCGAAACGTGAAGTCTCCGCGCCGGACCACACAATCGCCCTCCCCCAGCCCCTGCTCTGCCAGCGCGCGATGGAAGCCGCGAAGACGGCGATCCGCCGAAAGGTGGCCCTCAAGGCCGGCGATGAAGCCGAATCGACGGTGCCCCAGGCGGAGAAGCTCCCGCGTCACGTCATAGCCGCCCGCCTCGTCGTCGACTCCGACGGCGTCAGCCTTGCCACGCCCGGGGCCGCCGGGCGAGACGGTCACGACCTTGCAGCCCTGCGCCAGGGCGGCCTCGATCAAGGCCACGTCGTCGCTGTAGGGCGGCGACAGGATCAGCCCCTCGCAGCGCTGGGTCTGGATCAGGTCCAGCACCCGCTTCTCCCGGTCGGGCGTCTGCTGGGGAACATTCTGGACCAGCACCTGGTAGCCCAGCGCCAGGCAGGCCCGCAGCGCGCCCAACTCAAGCGCGGATTCGTAGTAGGAGTTCGGCTCGTTCTCGGGGTCGGAGGCAAAGACGAAGGCCAGGAGCCGGCTGGCGCCGCCAGCGAGGCTGCGGGCTTGCGGATTGACCTTGTAGTCAAGCGCTTCGACCGCCTGCATCACGCGCGCCCGAACCTCGTCGCGCACATTGGGCCCGCCATTCAGCACCCGTGAGACCGTGACGCGCGCCACCCCCGATAGGCGGGCGACATCGTCGATAGTGGGTCTCTTGGTCGTCAATGGGCGCCCCTTTCGAGCGTCGGGAAGATGGTCAGGAAAGCAGAGCAACACAAGCCGCTCAACGGCGACGCGATCTCGGCCCAGGCCGGGCAGACCAGTATCAGATTATTGGCATGACCAATAATTGACAACTGTCGCCATTGGCCAAATAACTTTTGCGCGCACGCGGGTCGTGACGCATCGCTTTGGAGACCGCCGTGAAGACCCCCTGGCTCGCCGCCTTGATCCTAGCGTTGGTCGCATCGACCGCTCACGCCACCGACTACGCCCTTCTAGGGCCATCGTTTGGTCGTGGCCCTATGGCCGTGACCGTGAGAGACCCGGTCATCGCCCGCGCGACCGAAGCTCTGGATCGCCCGCCCGGCGCCATTGCGCGGCTGCATACCGAAGGCACCCTGCCCGGCCAAGGCATCCGGGACATCAGCATCAAGGCCAAGCAGGACCAGCCGATCGTGCTGAACCTGGCCATCGCCTGGCGGCTGACGGGGGACCGACGCTTTCTTGACGCCGCCGGCCGCTATCTGGAGGCCTGGGCCGACATCTATCAGATGTCGTTCAATCCGATCGACGAGACGGGCTTTGACACCCTGGTCATGGCCTACGATCTGACGGAGAACGACCTGCCCGCGCCAGTTCGCGTCAAGCTGGATCGGTTCTGGCGGGCCATGGCTGTGGGCTATCTCGACGCCATGGACGCGGGGCCGCGCAACGCCGAAACCAACTGGCAGAGCCATCGGGTCAAGCTCGCGACCCTGAGCGCCTTCCAGACCGGCGACGCGGCGATCATCGATCGTGCGCGCAAGGCGTTTCGCAAGCAGGTGACCGTCAACCTCCATGCCGACGGATCGATGTATGATTTCCACGAGCGCGACGCCCTGCACTACGTCACCTACAATCTCGACCCTCTGATGATGGCGGCGCTGGCCGCCCAGGCGCACGGCGAAGACTGGTACGCCTGGACCAGCCCCAAGGGGGCCAGCCTGCCGCGATCGCTGGACTGGCTGTCGGCCTATGCCCGCGGCGAGAAGACCCATATCGAGTTCGCCAGGTCCAAGATCCAGTTCGACCGCGACCGCGCCGCTTCGGGCCAGAAGGAATACGCGCCGCACCCCTGGGACGTCGCCAACGCCGTGGGCACTTACAGCCTGGCCAGCCTGCTAGACGCGCGCTTCCTGCCCCTGCGTGACGATCTGGTCCACAAGACCCGCAAGTCGCCGCCCGTCTGGACCGAGATCCAGCGGGCATCGAGCACGCCGGCGCGGTGACAGCTGTTGGTTGACCGTCTCCTTCGGGTTTGCCCCTATGGATGCGGAGGACGTGATGACTCGTACCAAGCGTATCCTGACCTGGACCGCCGGCGGCCTCGCCGGCGCCGCCTTGGTCGGGGCCTATCTGGCCTCGCCGCTGTTCGCTCTCAACAGCCTGAACGCGGCGGCGAAGACGGGGGACCGGGCGAAGCTTGAACGTCTCGTCGACTTCCCAGCGGTTCGCGGCGGCCTGAAGGCGCAGCTCAAGGAAGCGATGGCCCAATCTGTCGCCGAAGACCCTGAGCTTCGCGACAATCCCTTCTCCGCGTTCGGCCAAATCCTGATGATCGGCGTCATCGACAAGGCGGTCGACGCCTATGCCACGCCGGAGGCCATCTCCCAGATGGTGGCGACCCGCCGCGCGCCATCACGGATTTCGCCCGCCGAACCACGCCCGCAGCTCGAGACCGCCAAGCCGAGCCCCAAATCGGAAACCGAACTCCACTACGGCTATCAGAACCTGGATCGTTTCAGGGCCACCTATCGCGACAAGGCCAAGCCAAACGAGCCAGGGTTTGGCCTCACCCTGGCCCGCCAGGGTTTCTTCCGCTGGAAGCTGGTCCAGATCGATATCGCGCCCACGCGCTAGCGCCGAAGCGGTGAGTCAGCGTGCGCTCGCCTGCAAGGTGGGGCGACGGACCGGTCCGCCGCCCCAGCCCGTTTAGAAGCGCGCCCGCAGACCCAGGAACGCGCCACGGCCCGGCGTGCCGTAGTTCAGGATGGTCTGGTAGTCCTTGTCCAAGGCGTTCTCGACCCGGCCATAGACTTCGAGCGTGTCGTTGATCGGATAGGACGCCCGCAGGTCCACGGTGGCGTAGTCCGAGACCGCGACCGTGTTGGCCTCGTTGTTGTAGGTCTTCCCGACATAGCGGACCGCCACCGTCGTGGAGAGACCCACCGGCCAGCGATAGGTCGCCGAGAGATTGCCCAGGTTCTTGGGACGGCGCGACAGCTGCTTGCCGTCATTGGCTCCCGCCGCCAGTTCAGCCTGAGTGTAGGTGTAGTTGCCGGTGATCGTCAGGCGCTCGATCGGACGCGCCTCGGCGATCAGCTCAAGGCCTTGCGCCTTGGTCTTCTGCAGGTTGCGGTAATAGCCGAAACGGAAGACGCCACCGGGCGCGCAGAGCGAATCCGTTGCGCCGAACGAGCACGAGAAGAAGCGGATCTCGTTGTCGGCCTCGCGGTGGAAGACCGTCGCCGACGCCCGGACCTTACCCTCCAGGAACCGCTGTTCCACGCCGGCCTCCCAGCTGTCGAACTCTTCTGGCGACAACGCGACGTTGCCGTACTCGCTGAACAACTCGTAGAGACCCGGCGCACGGAAACCCTGGCCATAACCGGCGCGAAGCACGGTGGCGCCGTCGTTCAGCGCCCAGGCCGCGCCCACCTGGCCCAGCGTGTGGGTTCCATAGGTGTCGTGATCTTCGTAGCGCAGACCGCCGGTCACGGTCAGGCCCGGCGCGATCTCGCCCTGGAGCTGGCCATACAGGCTGTCGGCGCTGATCTTGCCGGTGCGGAACGCCACGTTCGGATTGGCGACCGACGGCGAACGGGTGCGCATGCGCGAGCGCTCGCTCTCGGCGCCGAAGGTGGCGGTCCAGGTCTCGGTGATGGCGAAGACGCCTTGATACTCCCAGCGCTTGTTCTTGCCGGCGGCGTCGAAGGTCATCGGCACGGCGGCGCGGGCGGGGTTGTAGTTCTGGCGGTCGGTGTCGGTGTAGGCGAAGCCGACGCGGTTGTTCCAACGGCCGTCCAGCAGGGCGGCGTTCAGGCCCTGATAGACCACCAGCTCCTTGGTGCGGCCAAACTCGGGGCTGTCGACGTTGAAGCCGTCGAAGTCGTTCTTGCCCCGCGAATAGACCGCCCGGGTCTCGACCGAGACCGCGTCGGTCAGCTTCACCCGCAGGCGGCCCGAGGCGCCGGCGTTCTGATAGCCGTCCTTCTCCTGGCCCAGCTTGTACGAAGAGAAGCCGTCGGTGGTGTAGTAGCTCCCCGCCACGCGCCAAGTGACCTTGTCCGACGCGCCGCCGACGGCGCCGCGCAGATAGCCGGTCTTGCGCGCGCCGGCTTCGGCCGACAGCGTGCTCGTGAACGGTGTGGTCGGCTCGGCGGTGACGATGTTGACGACGCCGCCGATCGCCTGGCTGCCCCACAGGGTGGATTGGGCGCCGCGCAGCACTTCGATCCGCGAGATGTCTCCGACCAGGAGGTTGCCGCTGTTGAAGCCGCCCTGGGTGGACGACGGATCGTTCAGCTTGACGCCGTCGATCAGAACGACGGTGTGCTGGCTCTCAGCGCCCCGAATATAGAGGCTGGTCGCGTTGCCGACGCCACCATTGCGCGCGAACGTCACGCTGGGCGTCTGCGCCAGCAGTTCGGTGATCGAAATCGCCTGGCTGGCCTCGATCACGGGCTGGGTCAGCACGGTCACCGACGCGCCGACCTTCTCGATGGGTTGCGCGGTGCGGGTGGCGGTGACCACCAGTTCGGCGACGCCGTTGGCGCCGGTCGCGCCGGCGACATCGGCCTCGGGGGCCTTCTGGTCGTCAGCGAAGGCGGGCGCGGCGATCAGCGCGGTGGCCAGGGCGGTGGAGCTCAAAAGGGCTCGGATCATGTTCAGTCTTCCCGTTATGAACGACCCACGCGACATCCCGAGCGCCCGCGAAGACGCGAACGCCCAGGCCGCCACGCGGCCTGTTGACTGTCGTTTCTCGGGAGATCCCGTTCGTTCGGCGCACCCCGGCCGAGCGATGAACGACTGCGCCGGGCAGGTCTCCTGGCTCGCGGGTCAATGCTTCTGGGCGTCGCCTTCCCAGGCCCTTGCGGGCCCAGTGGCATGTGACGCGAAGCTCGCCGCTTACAGTTGCGGGGGCAGCCGAGGTCTTGAACCTCGTTCCCTATTCATCCTCTCGCGAGGAACCTGACGCAGGGCCAGAGCTACATGCTGCACCGCACACGGTCAATGTGGAGGTTGAGTTTGAGCGCTGGTCTTGGTCCGGTTCACGCCCTCTCGCGGATACTTCAAGAACCGACCTCCCCGGCGAATGCCGGGGCCCAGATTCATCCGGAGCAGCTGGGGATGATGCGGCATCACGCGGCGTCTGTCGGAACGATGCTGGTGGGCTCGATCTGGATCCCGGCATTCGCCGGGACGGTCGGGTTTTGGGGGACGGCGCCAGGCAGCTCGCGACCCATACTTGCCCCCTCCGCGCCTTCGGCGCTCCTCCCCCGGAGGGGGAAGAAGGAAGCGCACCTTCTGCCCCCCCTTAGGGGCGGACGACCATGCGAAGCATGGTCCGGTGGGGGCCTGCGGCCTGCCCGACTTCCCCGTTTGAAGAACCGCCAAAGTCAGCGCGCAGGATTGCGACCGAACGGCGCCTTCCGAGCGCATCAATCCCCGTTTCCACAAGGGATTGCCGTCTCCCGCTCGCAACACAATCAACGTCTTAGCCCGATTTACCTCGGGCCTATCCGAAATCGACGCATCCCCCGCAAAACCACCCGCACAATGGTCCCACCTCGTCGCGAGGAAAGGGCGCATGGCCAGCGACCAGTTGCGGCGGCGGGGGGCGGTCGAGCGGGGACAGGTTCGAGGGGGATACTCGAACGGTCCGGGGATCTGGTTGCTGGCCAGACCCGCCCGCCGTCGGCGTGGTCGAGGGCAAAGGGATGTGTCTTAGCCTGGAGTGGCTCGTCCTCCTCGACCGTCGGGACTTTCCGGAAACGGAGAGCCCGGGTCCCGGTAAGGCCTGAACAGGGCCACCTGACGGGAGGCTGGCGGATAACGGCTGCGCGGAGCGTCGGGCTTCGTCGAAACGGTATCTACAAACTCACACTCCGGACGGATGTCCGGCGCTCCGCGTCCCTTTCCGAACCTTCAGCGGCGAGCCGCGTGAAGCGGCGGCGGCACGCCCATATCGAGGAACAGGCTAGCGCTCGCCGCATATTCCTCGCACACTCGTTTGAAACGGCCGTGCAAGGCCTGTTCGAAGCGCGATCAACGGCGCGGGGAGAAGTTTCAGTATGTCCGAGGCCCAGTCTCCTCAGAAGGCGTCATCATGGACGCTGGCGGCGTTCGCGGCGCCCTGCATTCCAGTCGCGGCCATGGGCCTGCCGCTGGTGGTCTATCTCCCAGAATATTACATCAACTCCCTTGGCCTCTCGCTGACCGTCGTGGGTTCAGCGTTCCTGATCGTCAAGCTGATCGACATCCTGTTCGACCCGCTGTTCGGCGGTCTTCTGGATCGCACCCGCATGCGCATGGGGCGATTCCGCCCCTGGATGCTGATCGGCGCGCCGATTCTGACCGCCGGCTGCTTCGCGCTGTTCATGGCCAAGCCCGGGGTCGGCCCGATCTATCTCTGGTTCTGGCTCGCGGTGCTGTACGGCGGATACTCGATCGTCGTGCTGTCCCAGACGGCCTGGGGCGCGGTGCTCTCCAGCGACTATCAGCAGCGTTCGCGCGTCTACGGCTGGTGGCAGGCCGCCAACGTCGTCGGGATGATCCTGGTGCTGTGCCTGCCGCCGTTCATCACCGGCGTGCTGAAGGGCGACCATATCGACAGCGTTCGCGCCATGGGCTGGTTCATCGTCATCCTGCTGCCGATCACGGTGCTGCTCGCGGTCGCGACCGTGAAGGAGCCCGAGGCGCCGCCGCGTCATGGCCAAACGGGCCTCAAACAGTACTGGAACCTGCTGCTGCGTCCGTCGGTTCAGCGCCTGCTGTTCGCCGACCTGCTGATGGGGCTGGCCCCCGGAATCGCCGGCACGCTGTTCCTGTTCTTCTTCGAGCGGATCAAGGGCTTCGACAAGACCCAGGCCGGCGTACTGCTGCTGGTCTATTTCCTGGCCGCCCTGGCCGGCGCTCCGCTTTGGCCGATGCTGGCCAAGAAGCTGGGCAAGCACAAAGCGCTGGTCCTGGCGGCAGTGGCGTACGCTGTGGTTCAGGTCGCTGCTGTGTTCACGCCGGCGGGTAATTCCGGGATCGGGATGATCGTGCTGGTCCTGGCGGGGCTCCCCTACTCCGCCGCGCCGGTGCTGGTGCGCTCGATGATGGCCGATATCGGCGACGAAGAGCGCCTGGAGAGCGGCGTCGACAAGACCGGCCTGCTCTACGCCATCGTCACCGGCACGGTGAAGCTGGGCTACGCCCTGGCGGTGGCGGTGTTCATCGCCCTGGGCTGGATGGGTTTCGACCCCAAGGTGCCCACGCCCGAAGGCGATGCCGCCCTCATTGGGCTATACGCCTTCGCCCCGGCCGCGCTGGGACTGGTGGTCGCCGCGATCATGATGCGCTATCCGCTGGACGCGACCCGCCTCGCCGAGATCCAGCGCCAGCTCGCGGCGCGGGACGCGGCGGCGGCGGACGCTTCCAAGTCCTCAGCCCCGTCGGATTCGCATGTCCCCTCAAACGCCGCCCTTGGCCCCGCCGAGTGACGACCAGCACCCACTCTTCGCCCTGATCGAGATCATGGCGAAGCTGCGGGACCCTGAGGGCGGCTGCCCCTGGGACCTGGAACAGACCTTCGCGACCATCGCGCCCTATACGGTCGAGGAAGCCTATGAGGTCGCCGACGCCATCGAGCGTGGCGATCTTTCGGACCTCAAGGAGGAACTGGGCGATCTGCTGCTGCAGGTCGTGTTCCACTCACGCATGGCTCAGGAGCAAGGGGCGTTCGACATCACGGACGTGGCGCGCGCCATCTCCGACAAGATGATCCGCCGCCACCCGCATGTCTTCGGCGACCACGCCTATGAAGACCTCTCCGCCCAGGTCGCTGGTTGGGAGCAGTTGAAGGCCCAGGAGCGTCAGGCCAAGGCCAAGACGGGCGTGCTCGATGACGTGCCGACCGGCCTGCCCGCCCTGACCCGCGCGGTGAAACTGACCAAACGCGCCGCCCGCGTCGGCTTCGACTGGCCGACCGCCAAAGAGGTGCTCGACAAGCTACGCGAGGAGACCGACGAGATCGCGGTCGAGATCGAAGCCGGCGATCTGGCCAAGGCCCGCGAGGAGCTGGGCGACATCCTGTTCGTCTGCGCCAACCTCGCCCGTAAGCTCGACGTTGATCCCGAGGACGCCCTGCGGGCCACCAACGCCAAGTTCACGCGCCGCTTCGGCTTCGTCGAGACCGAGCTGGCCAAGCGCGGCAAGACGCCCGATCAGTCCGATCTCGCCGAAATGGACGCGCTTTGGAACGACGCGAAAGCGGTGGAGAAGAAGCGCTGATGGCGCGTATCGCCATCACTTCGGACCACGCCGGCCTTGAGCTAAAGGCGAAGCTGGCGACGTGGCTTGAGGCCGGTGGCCATGAGGTGACCGACCTCGGAGGCCAAGAGGGCGAGCAAGTCGACTATCCAGACTACGGCTATGGCCTGGCCGAGCACATCGCTGGCGGACGATCGGAATATGGCGTCGCGCTTTGCGGGTCGGGCATTGGTATCTCGATCGCCGTCAACCGGCACCCCGGGTGCCGATGCGCCTTGGTGAGCGATCCGGTCGCCGCGCGCCTGAGCCGCGAGCATAACGACGCCAACGTCATCGCGATGGGGGCGCGCCTTGTCGAAATCGAAATGGCCAAGGCTTGCATAGAAGCGTTTTTAGCGACTGATTTCGCGCATGGTCGTCATGCCCTGAGGGTCGAGAAACTCGGAGCTCCGCCTGGCGCTACAACGACTGCACAGCCGCGCTGACCTGAGCGCCGGGGAACTGGCGTTCGAAGCGTCCGAGGGCCTGGGCGTCGAGGCGGGCGACCAGGGTCACCTCCCCGCCTGGGCCGTCATAGCGGCTGAGCACGCGACCGTTGCGGTAGATCCAGGCCAGCGCCTGCCCGTCCTCCGCGGCGAGGCTCACCTCAACCGGCGGCGAATCGTCGATGAGGCCGGCGATCCGGCGCAGCAGAGCTTCGCAGCCCTCGCCCGTGACCGCCGAAACCGGCGAAGCGTCGTTGCGCCGCGCCTGACCCCCGACGATCTCGCGATCGTCCTCCGACAGCAGGTCCACCTTGTTCCAGACCTCGACGACGGTCTTGCCCTCGTCGAGCGTGACGCCCAGTTCGGAAAGCACCGTCTCGACGTCCCGGGCCTGGGCCTCGCTGTCGGGATTGGCGACGTCTCGGACGTGCAGCACGACGTCGGCCTCCTGCACCTCCTCAAGGGTGGCGCGGAAGGCCTCGACCAGTTCGTGCGGCAGGTCAGAGATAAATCCCACGGTGTCGGACATGATGGCCGGGCGACCGTCCGGCAGCTTCACGGTGCGAAGCGTCGGATCCAGCGTCGCGAACAGCATGTCCTTGGCCAGCACCTCGGCCTCGGTCAGGCGGTTGAACAGGGTCGACTTGCCCGCGTTCGTGTAGCCCACCAGAGCGACGGTGGGGTACGGGACCTTCTTGCGGGCGCTCCGATGCAGCGTCCGCGTGCGCCGAACCTCATCGAGCTCCTTCTTGAGCTTGACGATCGTGCCGGCGATCAGACGGCGGTCGATTTCGATCTGGGTCTCGCCCGGACCGCCGGTCGAACCGGTGCCGCCGCGCTGACGCTCCAGGTGGGTCCAGGTGCGGACGAGGCGCGAGCGTTCGTACTCGAGCCTGGCCAGCTCGACCTGCAGGCGCCCCTCGCGGGTCCGGGCCCGGCGGGCGAAGATCTCGAGGATCAGGCCAGTGCGATCGACGACCTTGACCTCCAGCGCCTTTTCAAGATTGCGCTGCTGGATCGGCGTCAGCTGATCGTCGAAGACGGCGACGTCGATGTGCTCGACCTCGCAGATCGAGGCGAACTCTTCGATCTTGCCCTTGCCGAACAAGGTGGCGGGCGTGACGACGCGCAGTGGCGCCACGAGCGCCTCGACGACCTCGAGATCAAGCGCGATCGCAAGGCCGACAGCCTCCTCGAGCCGGGCGTTGGGATCCCGGGCTTCGAGGGCCGCCTGGCCCCGCAACGGACGCGACGGATGGATCACGAGCGCCTTCAGGATCGGCGCAGCGTGGTCAATCGACTTGGAACTGGATTTGGACAAACGGCTCTAGGGTCAGTCGTCGGCGTCGGCGCTGGGCTCGTAGAGCTGAACAGGCTGAGCCGGCATGATGGTGGAAATGGCGTGCTTGTAGACCAGTTGCGACTGGCCATCGCGGCGCAGCAGGACGCAGAAATTGTCGAACCAGCTGACCACGCCCTGCAGCTTGACGCCGTTGACGAGGAAAATGGTGAGCGGCGTCTTCGACTTGCGAACGCTGTTCAGGAAGGTGTCCTGAAGATTCTGCTTCTTTTCGGCGGACATACGGGGGTTCCCCTCTCATTGTTTTCGGAGGGCCACACGCCCCCCACACAAACAAGGTCATGCTAGAGGAATTTTCGTCGAAAGCGACACGCCGGCAGCGAAAAATTCCACCCAACCTCGCGACCGAAAGCCGCCCTGCCCGAAATCGCTCCGAACTAGACGGCCTTCTGGCGCGCGCGCTCGATATAGAGAGCCCGCAGGCGTTTCGCCACCGGGCCCGGCTTTCCATCGCCCAGCTTAACGCCGTCGATCTGCACGATGGGCGTCACCAGCGAGCCGGCGCCGGTGATGAAAGCCTCTTTCGCGGCCTGGGCCTCAGCGATGGTGAAAGGCTTCTCGTTCACCGTCATGCCGCTCTCACGGATCACATCCAGAAGCGTAAAGCGCGTGACGCCGCGCAGGATGTTGGCGTTGGTGTCCCGAGTCCGAAGCGCCCCCTCGGCGTCTATGATCCAGGCGTTGGAGGACGCGCCCTCCGTCACAAGGCCCATGTCATCGACGAACCAGGCCTCAATCGCGCCACGCTCACGCGCGGCCTGCTTGGCCAGGGCGTTCGGCAGCAGGCCGATCGACTTGATGTCGCAACGCCCCCAGCGGTTCTCGGGGACGGAAATGACCGACGCGCCTTGGGCCGCCTTAGCCTCGGTCGCCGCCCGGTCGATCGATTTGGCTGTCACGACGACGGACGGAAGCACGGGCGGGTTCGGGAACGCGTGATCGCGGCGCGCCACACCCCGGGTGACTTGCAGGTAGCAGAGGCCATCCCGCACCTTGTTGCGGCGCACCGCCTCACGCAGCACCATCGTCAGCGCGGCTTCCGTCATCGGATGAGCGATGCGCAACTCGTCCAGGCTACGCCATAGACGCGCGAAATGCCCCTCCGCATCGGCGAGTTTGCCGTCGAACACGGCCCAGACCTCGTAGACCCCGTCGGCGAGCTGATAGCCGCGATCCTCGATATGCACCGCAGCTTCGCCGTGCCGGACAAAGCGGCCGTTCACATAGGCAAAACGCGACATCTACTCTTCCTCTTCGCCGCGGGCGCCGGACACGCCCAGGGATTTCAGCTTTCGGTGCAGCGCCGACCGCTCCATCCCGATGAAGTTGGCGGTCCGCGAGATATTGCCGCCGAACCGCAGGATCTGAGCGTTCAGATACTCTCGCTCGAACAGCTCCCGGGCCTCCCGAAGCGGCAAGGCGATGATGCGTTCGGCGCCGATCGCCCCGGCGTTGCCGGCGCTGGGCTGTTCGGTTCCCGACAGCATCTCGGCGGTGATCACGTCGCCCGGCTCGCCGGAAGCCAGAATCAGCATCCGTTCGACGTTGTTGCGAAGCTGGCGAACATTCCCCGGCCAGGCCTGCACTTGCAGAGTGGCCAAGGCGTCTTCGCCCAACCGCCGCCGGGCCAAGCCCGTAGCCTCGCTGATGCGTTCGACGAAGTAGTTGATCAGCTCAGGAATGTCCTCACGGCGTTCGGCCAGTCCGGGCACACGCACGGGCACGACGTTCAAGCGGTGGAAAAGATCTTCACGGAAACGGCCAGCGGCGATCTCATCGCGCAGATCACGCGAACTGGACGAGATCACGCGCACATCGACCTGGACGTCATTATCGCCGCCCACGCGCCGGAAGCGCTGCTCGACCAGAACCCGGAGAATCCGCCCCTGCGTCTCGCGAGGCATGTCCGCGACCTCGTCCAGATAGAGCGTCCCGCCGTGCGCCCGCTCGAAGACACCGATCTTACGTGGGCGACCGCCCTCGCCTTCCTCGCCGAAGAGCTCGACGTCGAGGCGTTCCGGCGCCATGCCGGCGGCGCTGACGGCGACGAACTCCTGGCGGGCGCGGGTGCTGGCGCCGTGGATGAGCCGGGCGACCAATTCCTTGCCCGAGCCGGGCGGACCCGAGACCAGCACCCGGCTGTTGGCCGGCGCGACCTTCAGGATCAGCTGGCGCAAGGCCTGGGCGGGTGCGGACTTTCCGATCAGGCCGTCTGGCGCAAGCGTCTGCGCCCGCAGGCGCCGGTTTTCACGACGCAGGCCGGCGGCCTCCAGAGCGCGCTCGACAACCAGCAACAGCCGATCCGACTTGAACGGCTTTTCCAGGAACTCGTAGGCCCCCCGCTTGATGGCGCTGACGGCGGTTTCGATATTGCCGTGACCCGAAATCATGATGACGGGCAGATCGGCGTCCAACGCCTTGACCATGTCGAGCAACTCCAGCCCGTCCATGCCCCCGCCCTGCATCCAGATGTCCAGGACCAGTAGCGCTGGCTTTCGCGCGCGGATCGCAGCGAGCGCTTGGTCGGAGTCCGCGGCCGTGCGCACGGCGTAGCCTTCGTCCTCGAGGATTCCGGCCACGAGTTCGCGGATGTCGGCTTCGTCATCCACCACAAGAACGTCGGCGCTCATATCATCTCCTCAACGCCACTCTGGGCCGCGACAGGCAGGCGCGCGGTCGTTGGAAACTTCATGATCACGCGCGCGCCAGGCGGCTCGCGCGCATCGACGAGGGCCAGGCTGCCGCCATGGTCCTCCATGATCCGCTTGACGATGGCCAGGCCAAGGCCCGTGCCTTTCTCGCGGGTCGTCACATAGGGCTCGGTCAAGCGATCCCGATCCTTGGCGGGCAGGCCAACCCCGTTGTCCTCGATGCTCACGCAGAGGTCGTCCGGGCCGCAGACCAGCGTCGCGGTGATACGACCTCGAAGCCCCGGCTCGGCCGAACGCCGCGCGCCAACAGCTTCGCCGGCGTTCTTCAGAATGTTGGTCAAGGCCTGGCCGATCATCCGGGCGTCGCAGGTGACCCAGACGTCCGCATCGCCTGCTTCTTCGAGGGTCACCTCGATCTCGGCGTCCTGGAACCGTTGGGCGAAAACCGCCTGGCGGAGCATCTCGGTTAGGTTACCAGGTTCGAACCGCGGCGCCGGCATGCGCGCGAAGGCGGAGAACTCGTCGACCATCCGACCGATGTCCCCAACCTGCCGGATGATGGTGTCGGTGCAGCGATCAAAAGTCTCAAGATCGCTCGCGATCTCCTTGCGATACTTGCGACGAAGCCGCTCCGCAGACAGCTGGATGGGCGTAAGCGGGTTCTTGATCTCGTGCGCGATCCGACGGGCGACATCCTTCCAGGCGGCGTTGCGCTGGGCGGCGACGAGACGCGTGATGTCGTCGAAGGTGAGCACGAGGCCCTGCGCCACATGGCCGGCGGCGCGCACCCTCAATCGGCGCGTTTCGCCCTCGCGCATGATGTCCACCTCGACATCGGTGTCGGGCCGGCTTTCCGCGAGCGCCGTCATCACCGTCGCGAATTCAGGCGCCAGATGGATCAAATCCACCCCGAGCGCGTCGTCAGGCAAGCCCAGTAGAGCGACCGCTCGTCGATTGACCGCCGAGATCATTCCACGATCGTCGAGGCTGACCACGCCTGCACTGACCCCGGACAGGATGGTTTCGATGAACTGACGCCGGCTCTCGGCGTCCAGACTGGCCGCCTTCAGCGCCGCCTGCTGCAATTGCAGTTCGCTGGTCATCATGTTGAAGGCGTTGGACAGGGCCCGTATTTCTTCCGGGCCGCGGTCCGCCTCGACCCGCGCGTCGAGATCGCCGCCAGAGACTCGACCCGCAGCCTCCACAAGGCCGGCTACCGGCCCCGCGATGGAGTTGGCGGCGGCTATGCCCACCCAGATCGCCGCCACCAGCACGAGCAGCGCCGTCTCCAGGTAGCTCAACCCGAAGATCGCCTGAATCCGACCCCGGCTCCGCTCGGCGTCGCGATAGGAGATCAGCGCGTCCTGCGTCTCGATCAGATGGGTCAGGATGCCCTTCTCGATCGGGCGCACCACATAAAGGTAGCCGTCTTCGAACCCCTTCAGCTTGTAGAGCGTCCGAAAAAGATCGGTCGAGACGAACCGTTGGGCGCTAGCCTCGCCGCCGTCCGCCCAATCGAAGCTCGCCGGCGGCGGCGCCAGAAAGGGTGGCGCGCCTTCCGACTCGGTGCGAGCCAGAATGCGTCCATCGCGGTCCAGCACATAGGCGGCCGAGAAGCCGTTGTCCTGCGTCAGACCGGCGAGAAAGTGACCGAAGGCGACCGGCGACTGCGCCAGAGCAGGCGCGGCTTGATTAAGGCTCGCCGCCATTGGCCCGATGTGTTCGGAAATATAGTTCTTTTGCTGCTCGACGTAGGAGTTGGCGACCTTCGCCGAGTTACCGACCACCGTCTGCACCCGCTGGCTGAACCAGCCGTCGACCCCACGATTGACGAGCACGCCGAAGAACAAGGCGACGATCACGGCCGGCGCGACGGCAGCCAGCGAGAAAAGACCCACGAAGCGAAGGTGAAGACGGGCCCCCGCATCACTGGCCCGGGCGTCGATCAGATCATACAGCCGCAGACCGACAATGGTGGCCACACCGAGGATCAGCACGAGGTTGAAGCCGAGCACGACAAGGATGACCGTGCTGGCTGTGCCGATCGAGTCGGTGCGCGGTGGCGACGAAGCCAAAGCGACGCCTGCGACCGTCAAGATCACGGCCAAGGCGTAGCCGCCGCCGGTAAGGTAGCGTGACCGCAGGAGACCCCGCCACCAGGCCCGGCTGAACCGGGCTGGCGGACCTTCGGATCCCGTCGCGTAAGCCACTGAAGACATCGCTCCGGAGTTTAGGAGCGTGTGGCTCAAATTCAACAGTTATGTGCCGCGAAAGCTGCAGCGTCAGCGGCGGCCGCGCGTCATCTCCACGCCGAGGTCCTGGATCTTCTTGCGCAGGGTATTGCGGTTAAGGCCCAGGATCTCAGCCGCGCGAACCTGGTTACCGCGCGTCGCCGACAACGTCAGTTGAATGAGGGGACGCTCGACCTCTTCCAGAATACGGTCATACAGGCCCGGCGCAGGAACGCCATCGGGCTGGTCGGCGAAGTGCGAAGCCAGGTGTCGCTCGACGAGCGTCGACAGCGTCACCGGCCCCTCCTCGGATCGTACGGCTGGCGTGTGATCCTGAAGCTCTCGATCGACAATGCGCGCGGTGATCAGCTCTTCCGCATACAGCGCGCACATCCGGCGCATCAGGTTTTCCAGCTCGCGAACATTGCCGGGCCAGGGGTGGCTCTTCAGGCGATCCAGAGCGCCCTGGTCGATCGTCTTGGCGGGCAGCCCCTCGCGCGCGGCGCGCAGCAGGAAGGTCCGCGCCAGGTCCGGAATATCCTCGGACCGATCACGCAGCGGCGGTAAGCGAACCGGCGCCACATTGAGGCGGAAGAAAAGATCCTCGCGGAACAGGCCTTGCTGGATAAGGCCGCGCAAGTCGCGATTCGTTGCGGCGATGATCCGCACATTGGGGCGACGCCCGGTCTTCGGGTTGATGACAGGCTCGGTGCCGTCGATCACGCGAAGGAGACGCGTCTGAGCATCGAGCGGCATGTCTCCGATCTCATCGAGAAACAACGTGCCGCCGTCAGCTTCGATAAGTCGCCCGTTGTCGCCCTCGCCTCGGCCGAAGAGTTCAGCCTCCACCCGCTCTCTGGGTACGGCGGCGAGATTGATCACCACGAACTTGCCGTCACGGCGGCGGCCGAGCTCGTGGAGCGCTCTCGCCACCAGCTCCTTGCCCGTGCCGCTCTCGCCCAGGATCAGCACCGTCAGGTCGGCCCCAACCAAGCGCGCGATGGTGCGATACACCTCCTGCATCGGCGCAGAGCGGCCGATCAGCGGCAGGCGCTCGTCGCGCATGGCGCGCGCCTGCGCCTTCGACGCTTCGGTGTCCGCCGGTCGTGAAAGCGCCCGCCGCGCCGCAGCGGTCACGTCGTCGAGATCGAACGGCTTGGAAACATACTCGAACGCGCCCGCGTCGGCGGCGTTGACGGCGGTCAGGAGCGTGTTCTGAGCGCTCATCACGATGATCGGGAGCTTGGGGCGCTCCTTGCGGATACGCGGGAGAACGTCGAAGACGTTCTCGTCGGGCATCATCACGTCCGTGACGACCAGATCGCCCTCGCCGTCGGTCACCCACTTGAGGAGCGTGGTGGCGTTGCCCGTGGCGCGCACTTGATAGCCCAGGCGCGTGAAGGCTTGACTGAGGACCAGACGAACCGAGCTGTCGTCGTCGGCGATCAGGATTTTCTTGCTCGCGGCGTTCATGCTCGGACGTCTCCGGAAGCGGCTTCAGGGGCAACAGGCAACAGCACGCGAAACACCGTACGACCGGGTTCGGACTCGAAATCGATCAGTCCGCCATGGGCGGTGACTAATTTTGTGACCAAGGCCAGTCCCAGGCCGGTGCCATTCGATTTGGTGGTGACAAACGGTTGAAACAGGTGGTCGCGCAGGCTTGCGGGCACGCCCGGACCGTTGTCGATCACCCGCACCTCGATCGGTGCTCCGCTGGCGGCCTTGCCATCGGCGCCACGCACGCGAACGCCCGGACGCCAGGCCGTCTGGATCGAGAGCACGCCGCGATCATCGCCCCGCATATGGGCCGCCTCGGCCGCGTTCTTCATCAGGTTCAGGAAGATCTGGATCAGGTGATCCTCGTCGCCCCACACCGGCGGCAACGACGGGTCGTAGCTTTCCTTCAGCGTCAGGCCGTCGGCCACGCCGTTGGCCACCAAAGCGCGAACACGGTCCAGCACCTGGTGAATATTGACCGGCTCGCGTGACGTCGGAGCCTGTTCCGAGAAGGCCTCCATCCGGTCGACGAGACGCCGAATCCGGTCCGTTTCATCGACAATCAGTTGCGCCAGTGGCTGATCTACCGCGCTGGCCCCCGTCTTCAGGAGCTGAGCCGCGCCGCGAATGCCCGCGAGCGGGTTCTTGATCTCGTGGGCCAGCATCTTTCCAAGGCCGACCACGGAGCGAAGCCCGGCGGCTTCTGCGCTTCGATCCACCCCAAGCACGCCTTTGACGTGCAAGGTCAGAAGAACAGAGCCGTCACCGAGCGGAACCGCTGCGCCATCGGCTTCGAACGGGGGCTGGCCAAAGAGGTTGACCTCGACCCCATGTTCTCGAACCAGCGCGCCCTCGAACACGGCCCTGTCCAGCAACGAGACCAGGACCGATCCGGGCGGCAGCGCGGCGCGGAAACGTCCGCGCGCCAGAAGGGAAAGACCATGTCCGAATAGGGCTTCGGCGGCCTCGTTGACCGCGATCAATCCACCGTCATGATCCACCACCAAGGCGGGTTCGGGGCTGAGCTCGAAAGCCGCTGCCTTCAGCGCTTCGGTGGCGACGCCAGTTAGAACGCGAGCGCGATCTGTCATGCTGCGTGCCTCCGCTCGGCTAGCCACAGATCCCGGAGCGCACTTTCGACCGCTGCAGGATCTTCAAGGCGACACAGGCTGGCGCGGGCGGCGCGGCGCGCCTCGGACGTTTCTGGCCAAGGCGCGGCCTCGATGTAGGACGCCAGGTGCTTGCGGAACATTTTCAGACCCAGGCGCTCGCCATAGAAGGACAGGCTTCGCCGGAAATGCGTGAGTGCGATCGCAAAACGCTCCTCGGCGTCCGGCTCCTTGAAGCCCTCGCCGTTCAACGCCGCCTCAATCGCGCTCGCGATCCAAGGGCGGCCATAGACCCCCCGCCCGATCATGACCCCGTCGGCGCCGGACTGCTCGAGCGCCATCTTAGCGCTGTCGCCGTCGATAATGTCGCCGTTGACCAGAACCGGCACCGAAACCGCCTCCTTGACCGCCGCCACGGCGGACCAGTCGGCGACACCCTTGTAGAACTGATTGCGCGTACGGCCGTGCACCGTGATGGCCTTAGCCCCAGCGGCTTCGGCGCGCCGCGCGATATCCGGGGCGTTGAGGCTGTCGCTGTCCCAACCGAGCCGCATCTTCACCGTCACGGGAACGTCGACCGCCTCCACCGCCGCGGCCACCAAGGCCTCGGCGAGTTCGGGCTCGCGCATCAGCGCAGATCCGCAAGCCGCACCGGCCGCGACTTCCTTGGCGGGACAACCAAAGTTCAGATCGACAATCTCCGCACCGGCCTCTTGAGCCATGCGCGCGCCCTGCGCCATGAACGCGACATCGCGCCCGACCAGTTGGATGACCGTCAACGGGAGCCCGTCTCCAACCGCCGCGCGACGCACGACGTCGGGCCTTCCCCTCGCGAATTCCGCGCTGGCGACCATTTCCGTGGCCACATAAGGCGCGCCGAGCGCCGAGGCCGTCTCTCGGAACGGCAGGTCTGACACACCGGTCATGGGCGCAATCCACACCCGCCCCGGAACCTCGACGCCACCGATATCGAGCTTGATGCTCATTTTGTAATCATCCCCGAAGCCGTCTTTTTAGGCATATTGTGCGCCGCAGTAAAGCCCGGATCGACTGGACAAGCGATCCCGCCAGTCTAAACACCCGGGCATGACCTTCTCCGTCGTGATCGTCGCCGCCGGCTCAGGGACCAGGGCCGGCCCGGGCCAGGCCAAACAATGGCGGCTTCTCGCCGGAAAGCCCGTGCTGCGCTGGTCGGTCGAAGCCTTTCTGGCGTCGGGCGCGGCTGAAGTCGTGATCGTTACGACGGAGGACGGCGAGAAGGCCCTGCCTTCTTTACTCGCTGGCCTTGCAGGATGGCGGACGGCGCGAGGCGGCCACACCCGCGCCTTATCGGTTCAGGCTGGGCTCGCGGCGCTGTCAGAGCGCCCCGCGGACGAAGCCGTCATGATCCACGATGCGGCGCGGCCGTTCGTGACGCGCGCGGTCATCGAGAATCTATTGAGCGCGCTGGCGACGGCGGATCTCGCCCTCCCCGCCCTGGCCGTCGCCGACACCCTCAAGCGCCAGGGGCCCGGCGATGAGATACAGACCACGTCTCGCGACCATCTCTGGCGCGCCCAAACGCCTCAGGCGGCGCGGCGTGATCGATTGTTGGCCGCCTACGCCGCCTGGTCTGGCCCAGAGCCCACCGACGACGCCCAAGTGGTCGAGGCGGCGGGTGGCCGCGTCGTAATCACGCCAGGCGATCCGCTTCTGACCAAACTCACCTACCCAGAGGATTTCGCCATGGCTGAACGTCTTGCCGGCGCGGCGCGCGCGACCCGTATTGGCCAAGGCTTCGATGCGCATCGCTGGGGACCGGGCGAAGAGGTCTGGCTCTGCGGCGTCGCCATCAAGCATGACGAAACGCTGATCGGACACTCCGACGCCGACGCGGGCCTGCACGCACTGACCGACGCCATCCTGGGCGCGATCGGCGAAGGCGACATCGGCGACCATTTCCCGCCTACGGATCCGAAGTGGAAGGGCGCGGCCTCGGACCAGTTCCTGAAACACGCGGTCGATCTGGTCACGGCGAGGGGCGGCGCGCTGGTCAATGTCGACGTCACGCTGATCTGCGAACGGCCCAAGATCAAGCCGCACCGGCAGGCGATGCGAGAACGTCTGGCCGACATCCTTTCGCTCCCCGTCGATCGTGTGAGCGTCAAGGCGACCACGACCGAGAAAATGGGCTTCACCGGTCGTGGCGAAGGCCTGGCCGCCTCGGTCGTCGTCGCCGTCGAGACGCCGGCCTGATTGAGTTAGGCTGAAAGCTCGCGAGATCGGAGACCCCCATGTTCCCCCTCGAAATCCAGACCCTGTCGCGCCTGCTTATCGACGAGGCGCGCGCGCGATCGCTGCGGCTTGTGACGGCGGAAAGCTGCACCGGTGGTCTTGTAGCCGGTGCGATCTGCTCGATCTCTGGCGCTTCGGATGTCTTCGAGCGGGGCTTCGTGACCTATACCAACCGCGCCAAGTCCGAGATGCTGGGCGTTGCTGGTGATCTCCTCGCCGACTACGGCGCGGTTTCCGAACCGGTAGCGCGTGCGATGGCCGAGGGCGCCCTGCGGGAGAGTCATGGCCATGTGGCGGTCGCCATTACCGGCGTCGCTGGCCCAGGGGGCGGGACCCCCATGAAGCCTGTGGGTACGGTCCATTTTGCGGTGGCGCGCGCAAACCGCTCGGTGACGCACCGCCATGAGCGTTTTGATGGCGAGACGCGCGAAGCCGTCCAGCTCGCCGCCGTCCGCACCGCGCTGGAGATGCTTCGAGACGCCGTCTCTTAAGCCCCGTGGAGTTGCTGCGCACGCGCCTCGAAACAGGCGATCAGCTTGCCCGCCGCTCGGTCCATATTGGCGGCGAGCATGGCGTCAAGAAGGGCTGACTTGAACGCGAACTCGATGACGAACTCGACTCGCGTCGCGTCCCCCTCGGGGATAAAGCGCCACCCGTTGTTCAGGCGCTTGAAGGGTCCGTAGAGCAGACTCACGTCGATCGCTCGAGCATCCCGGTCGCGTCGAACGCGCGTCGCGAACTTTTCACGCAGAAACGAAAAGCCGACCTGGGCTTCGGCGTCCACCGTGCTCACCGAGCCGTCGACGCGCGCGTTCCAAGTCCGCATGCCGGTAATCCAGGGCACGAACTTAGGATAGGCCTCGACGTCCCCGACCAGCTCGAACAGCTGATCGGGCGTGTAAGGCAGCAGCTTCGTAACGACGTGGCGATGCAAGCTTTAAGCCGTGCGGGCGTCGAGAGCGCGACGCGCCGCCTGTAGCTTGGCGAAGTCGTCACCGGCATGGTGCGACGAACGCGTCAGCGGGCTGGACGACACCATCAGGAAGCCTTTGGCGCGCGCGATGGCCTCGTAAGCCTTGAACTCTTCCGGTGTCACGAAACGGTCGATCGCAGCATGCTTGCGCGTGGGCTGCAGGTATTGGCCGATCGTGATGAAGTCGACGCCCGCCGAGCGCATATCATCCATCACTTGCATGACTTCTTCCTTGGTCTCACCCAGACCGACCATCAGGCCGGACTTGGTGAACTGGGAAGGGTCTCGTTGCTTGACGCGATCGAGGAGGCGTAGCGAGTTGTAGTAGCGCGCGCCCGGGCGGATCTTCAGATAAAGGCGGGGAACGGTCTCGAGGTTGTGGTTGAAGACGTCCGGCTTGGAGTCGATGACGACGTTCTCGGCGCCCTCCTTACGCAGGAAGTCCGGCGTCAGGATCTCGATCGTCGTCCCCGGAGCGGCGGCCCGGATGGACGTGACGACCTCGGCGAAGTGGCGGGCGCCACCGTCCAGAAGGTCATCCCGGTCCACCGAGGTGATAACCACATGCTTGAGGCCCATCTTGGCGACGGCCTCAGCCACCCGGCGCGGCTCGTCGGGATCCAGCTGGGTCGGAAGGCCTGTGGTGACGTTGCAGAAGGCGCAGGCGCGGGTGCAGATCTCGCCCATGATCATCATGGTCGCGTGCTTCTGGCTCCAGCACTCGCCGATGTTCGGGCAGGCCGCTTCCTCGCAGACCGTGTGCAGCTTGTGCTCGCGCACAATGCCCTTGGTTTCGTTGTACTGTCCCGAGCCCGGCGCGCGCACGCGCAGCCACTCCGGTTTGCGAAGCACCGGCGTATCGGGGCGGTTCTGCTTTTCGGGATGGCGCGCCGCCCGGTCTTCCGAGCCGCGAGCCTTCAGCGTGTCGATCACCGTAGCCATGGCGCCTAAATCGGTCTTCTTGCCCTCAGGATCAAGCGCTTGATCTTGCGTAAGGCCCCAAGGCGCGAAATGACTGGGGCGTATGCGTCGCCGCCTCCTCAAAGCCGCCCCGGCTATCGCGCTCTGCCTGGCCGTTTCCGCGTGCGGCGACGGAGTCTCGCGCGCGCCGTTCGCGGAGAGTCGAACGCCACCGGCGGTGACCTCACGCTTCTACCCGCCCCAGGGCTGGGCGTGGGGCTATGTGAAGACCGGAGATTCGACCGCTCAGCGCTACGGCGTCGCCTCACCGCCCGTCGCGCCTCGCGCCACCATCCTGATTCTGCCGGGCTACGGCGAAACGGCGGAAAAGTGGTTCGAGACGGTGTCGGATCTTGCGCAGCAAGGCTTCAGCGTCTGGGTGCTGGAGCGCCAGGGACAAGGGGGTTCGGAAAGGCTGACCCCATGGCGTGACCTGGGCCATGTCGACAGCTTCGACCCCGACGTCGCGGCGGTCAAAGCCTTGGTCGCAGCCGTCGTCCGCCCGGCGGGAGACGTTCCCCTGATCGTGCTTGGTCATGGCGAGGGCGGTCTCGTCGCCCTGAGAGCGGCGCAAGCCGGCTTGCCGATGAAGGGGATGGTTCTGTCTTCGCCCGCGTTTGGCCTGAAAACCCTGCCCCGCCCGCGATCCGACTTCGCTCGGTTCGCACCCGCGCTCAGGGCTCTAAAGCTCGGCTGGATCCGATCGCCGGACCAGCAGCCCTGGCGGCGAGACGCGCCTGACGGCAAGGCGCAGGGGCTCACCCAGGACGCGGCCCGCGGCAAGGTGCAGGCCGCATGGATGCTCGCGAACCCGGATCTCCGCATGGGCGGCAGGAGCCTTGGCTGGTTCGCCGCTTTCTTCGACGCCTCAGACGCCGCCGCCCAGGACATTCGAAAGGTCACGGTCCCTGTTCTCATGCTCAATGCGGGGCGAGACACCATTGTGACGCCGACGGCCCAAGCGCGTCTTTGCGAGGCGATGAAGGCCTGTCGCGAGATCCGCTACCCGGTAGCAGGTCATGATTTGCATATGGAATCGGACCGAGTCCGCAACGCTTGGCTCGGCGAGATCGCGGTCTTCGCCGCGCCTCCGGCGACCGCCAAAGCCCAGTCTGGCAAGGATCATCGTCACGGATTGTGACTCTTTCTTGCAAAGCTGGACCTTCCTCGGCAGACTCGACGTTTAAGAACGAGAGCGCTCACCGCTCTTCGGGGAGGTTTCGCCGGGATGCCGGTAGCTTACGACGTGCGGAACGGCCAAAAGGCCATCTTCGACGCCCTCATTGACGCCCGCGACAAGTTCGGCGCCAAAAAACCGATCCTGGAAGATCAGGATCGCAATCCGCTGACCTACACCGATCTCATCCGGGCCAGCTTCGCCCTGGGTCGCAAGATCGCCGCGATGACCAAGCCTGGCGAGAACGTCGGCGTCCTGCTGCCCTCCGGCGCGGGCTCTGTCGTCACCTTCTTCGCCCTGCATGCGTTCGGCCGCGTGCCGACGATGCTCAACTTCACGGCTGGCATTCGGAACATCAAAGCGGCCTGCAAGCTGGCCCAGGTGACACGGGTCCTGACCGCGCACAAGTTCGTCGAACTCGGGAAGCTGCACGATATCGTCGATGCGATCGGCGAGCACGCCCAGGTGACCTATCTGGAAGACGTTCGCGGAACGATCGGCCTGCCGGACAAGCTGTTCGCCGCCGCCGCAGGCATGTTCCCGCGCCATTTCCGCGCCCCCGCCAAGCCCTCGGACAAAGGCGTCGTGCTGTTCACCTCCGGCAGCTTCGGCGCCCCGCGTGGCGTGGTGCTGACGCAGGAAAACTTGGTGCAGAACGCCATGCAGGTCGCCGCTCACATCGAGCTCGACCCGGACTGGGTGATGTTCAACCCCCTGCCCGTCTTCCATTGCTTTGGCCTGACCGGCGGTGTGATCCTGCCGATCCTGACCGGCATGAAGGCGTTCCAGTACCCCTCGCCGCTTCACACCAAGCAGATCCCGCCGCTGATCAAGGACTCCAAGGCCTCGATCCTGCTGGCCACCGACACCTTCGTGAACCAGTACGCGCGCGCGGCCGAGTCTGATGAGCTGGCGGGTCTTGAGTTCGTGGTCTGCGGCGCCGAGAAGGTTCGCGATGAGACCCACACCCTGATCAAGGAGCGCTTCGGCGGCGTACCGCTGCTCGAAGGCTATGGCGCGACCGAGGCCTCGCCCGTCATTGCCGTGAACAAGCCGACCGACAACCGTCCCGGCACCGTCGGCGGCCTCCTTCCGGGCCAGGAGGTTCGCATCGAGCCGGTCGAGGGCATTCCCGAAGGCGGACGCCTTTTCGTGCGCGGTCCCAACATCATGGCCGGCTACCTGCGCGAGGACGGCGGCGTAGACGCGCCGGAAGGCGGCTGGCACGACACCGGCGATGTCGTCAGCATGACCGACGACCAGTGGATTACGATCAAGGGGCGGGTGAAACGCTTCGCCAAGATCGGCGGGGAGATGGTCTCGCTGACCGCCGCCGAGGATCTCGCCTCAGCCGTCTGGCCGGACGGTCGCCACGCGGTGATCTCGATGCCCGACAAGAAGAAGGGCGAAAAGCTCATTCTGGTCACCGACCGCCATGACGCTGACGTCGCGCCGCTTGTCGCGCACGCTCAGACGATCGGCGCGCCCGAACTGGCGGTGCCGCGGAAGATCCTCAAGGTCACGGAAGTTCCCGTGCTCGGCAGCGGCAAGACCGACTACGTCGCGATCCAGCGCATGGCCGAAACCGACACCCAGGCCGCCTGAACAGGCTAAGGCGGCTAGAACGTCGCCCCGAGCGCTTCAAGCTCGGCGCGGAAGCCCTGCTTGCGGGCGTGCGCCGCTCGAAGATCGACGACGAAGCTCGCGTGGTCTGGATATTCGCCGAAGTCGCCGACCATGACGGCGAGCGACTCGGCCTCCAGCAACTGGCGCGCGGCGTCGGCGTAGCGAGTCGCGACGCCGTAGGTCAGCACATGCTGGATGGAGGCGCGCAGCAGCAGCGAGGCCGCCAGCGGATAGCTCCCCTCCAGCCGCCGCGCCGCCTCGGTGATGAGGACCTCGTCGGCGCCGTTGATCTCGCCCGAGCGCGACAACACCAGACGCGAGGCCGCCGGAAAGTCGGGCCAAGACACGAAGAACGCCAGCGCGGTGTCAAAGCGCGGAAAGCGTCGCGCGACCGCCTTGGCCTGATCCTCGGCCTCGACGTCGTCGAAGTCAGGAAGGCCCTTCAGGTAGGTTCTCAGCAGCGGAATGGAGAGCGTGCGCTCGAATTCAGCCCAGCGGCGCTTTTGAGCCTCCTGTTGATGCCCGGTCGCCTCCAGCGCCTCCAACATCATCTCTTCCCAGGCGGCCCGCTCCTCGACGGACGTGGGATGGCGTCCCCGCACTTCGCCGGGCGCGCCGGCCTGTAGCGTGGCCAAGGCGTCCTCGCCACGGCCAGCCGCAAGCAGTCGCCGGGCGATCTCGGCCGAAACGAGCGGCGTGCGACGAAGCTCCGGCGCGAAGGTCGCTTCAAAGGCGTCGATATCACCGCTGGCGTCGGCTAGGCGCCGCAGTGCGTCCTTGTAAACCGCCGCCATGGGGTCCGCGCCGCGCAGCCTCTTGGCGTTCATCGCCAGAACGGTTTCCAGCACCTGCCGCAGATGGGCGCGCCCCTGGGGCCCCATCGCAGGCCCGAGCGCACTGGCGAGCGGGCCCATCTGGGCGTGATAGTCGGTGGCCAGGATTTTGGCGGTCCGCTCCGCCAAAGCGATCGGCTCGGGCACGGCCTTCTCGGCAATGGCGCCGATGGAGTCACGCGCCGCCAGGAAGACATCGCCGATCGGACCGTCGGGCTGACTGAGCCGATCCAGCGTCGGAGACGCCAGGTCCAAGAGGTCCAGCATGAGGTCGAGGGCGGCGGTCGCATCGTCCTGCGACAGCCGTTCGATCATCCGGCGATGCAAATCGAGGTCCCGAGCGAACGCTGGACGCTTGCGCCAGTGGATTCGGGAAGACGACTTGCCGATCGTCGCCAGGCGCTTGGAGATTTCCAGAGCAAGCCCTTCGGCGCTGGCCTCAGCGAACAGCTCAAGCCGCAGCACCCGCTTGACGTGGCTGTCACTGGACAGGTCGAGCAGGATGGCGGCAAGCCGCTCCGCGCCAAGCTCTACCAGATTGGCCTCGGAAAGGGTCGTCTTGGACCCTTTCCGAGCCTTTGGCTTCTCGGTCGTCGTCGCAGCAGCCTTGCGCGCCATCCAGTCTCCTAGGTCGGCCCTAGATGTGCAGGACTCGCCCGTAGGCGTCCAGAGCCGCCTCGTGCATCGCTTCCGACATGGTCGGGTGGGCGTAGACGACGCCGTGCAGGTCTTCCTCGGTCGCTTCCAGGGTGATGGCGGTGACGAAGCCCTGGATCATCTCGGTGACTTCGTGGCCGATCATGTGGGCGCCGATCAGGGCGCCAGTCTTAGCGTCGAACACGGTCTTCACGAAGCCTTCGACCTCGCCTGCGGCCACGGCCTTGCCGTTGACGCGGAACGGGAAGCGGCCGGCCTTGACCTCGATGCCCGCCGCCTTGGCGCCGGCTTCGGTGTAGCCGACCGAGGCGACCTGCGGGTTGGCGTAGGTGCAGCCCGGGATCGGCGAGTGGACGTTGGGCGTCTTGTAGCCGGCGATGGCTTCCGCCGCGTGGATGCCTTCGTGGCTGGCCTTGTGGGCGAGCCAGGGCGCGCCGGCGATGTCACCGATGGCGTAGAGGCCGGGCACATTGGTGCGGCCGTGCTTGTCGGTGACGACATGGCCGCGATCCAGGCTGACGCCCAGAGCTTCGAGGCCGTCGTTGTTCGGCGCGATGCCGACGGCGACGATGCACTTCTCGGCCGTCAGCTGTTCGATCTTGCCGCCGGCTTCCACGGTGACGGCGACGCCGTCCTTGGTCTTCTCGATCTTGCTGACCTTGGCGCCGACGCGGAACTTGATGCCGCGTTTTTCGAACGCCTTCTGGGCGGCCTTCGAGACTTCCTCGTCCTCGACCGGCATGATGCGGTCGATGGCTTCGACGACGGTCACTTCGGCGCCCAGGGCGCGATAGAAGCTCGCGAACTCGATGCCGATGGCGCCGGAGCCGATCACAACTAGCGACTTGGGCATCGACTTCGGGGCCAGGGCGTCGCGATAGGTCCAAATCTTGTCGCCGTCCGAAACCGCGCCAATGGCCGGAATTTCACGGGCGCGGGCGCCGCTGGCCAGGATCACGTTCTTGGCCTGCACGGTGCGGCTGCCGCCGGCCTTCAGGGCGATGACGACCTTTGGCGCCGGGGCGCCCTTCTCGAGCTTGGCCTCGCCTTCGATCACCTCGATCTTGTGCTTCTTCATCAGGAAGGCAATGCCGCCCGACATGTTCTTGGCCACGCCGCGCGAGCGCTCGATGATCTTGCCGAAGTCGAACGAGGCCTTCTCGACCGACAGGCCATAGCCGCCCAGGTGCGACAGCTGCTCGTAAACCTCTCCGGACTTCAGCAGCGCCTTGGTCGGGATACACCCCCAGTTCAGGCAGATGCCGCCCAGGTTTTCACGCTCGACGATGGCCGTCTTCAGGCCCAGCTGGCTGGCGCGGATCGCGGCCACATAGCCGCCAGGACCGGCGCCGATGACGACAACATCGAATTCCGTGGACATGTTCTTCTAACCCTGACTTTGGCGGCCGCACGAGGGAGCGCGCGGCGCCGATCGACCAGTCCGCAAACCGGTCTGGGAGAAACTAAAGCAGCGCCTCGACCGCGACCTTCAGGTCTTCCGGCTTCACGGTCGGCGCAAAGCGATCGACGACCTGACCGTCCTTGCCGATGAGGAACTTGGTGAAGTTCCACTTGATGGCCTCGGTGCCCAGCACGCCCTTCTGTTCCTTTTTGAGGAAGCGATAAAGCGGATGCGCGTCGGCGCCGTTGACGTCGATCTTGCTCATGACCGGGAAACTGACGTCGTAGGTCAGCGAGCAGAAGTTCGCGATCTCGGCGGCGTCGCCCGGCTCCTGAGCGCCGAACTGGTTGCAGGGGAAGGCCAGCACCGTGAAGCCACGATCCTTGTACGCCTTGTAGAGCGCCTCCAGGCCTTCGTACTGAGGCGTGAACCCGCACTTGCTGGCGGTGTTCACGATCAGCAGCACCTGCCCGCGATAGTCGGCCAGGCTCACGTCCTGGCCGTCCAGCGTCTTGGCGGAATAGTCGTAGACCGACATGGCCATCCCCTCCCGCGCCTGATCAGACGATCAGGGTCAGCGGTTCTTCGATCAGCGGCTTGAAGGCCGCCAGGAACTTGGCGCCGACCGAGCCGTCGACCACGCGGTGATCGCAGGTCAGGGTCACGGTCATAACCGTGGCCACGGCCAGCTGGCCGTTCTTGACGACCGGACGCTGCTCGCCCGCGCCGACACTCATGATCGCGCCTTGCGGCTCGTTGATGATCGAGGCGAACGACTTGATGCCGAACATGCCAAGGTTTGAGATCGAGAAGGTGCCGCCCTGGAATTCCTCGGGCTTCAGCTTCTTGTCCTTGGCGCGCTGGGCCAGGTCCTTCATCTCGGCGGAGATCTGAGCCAGGCCCTTCGTCTCGGCCTTGCGGATGATCGGCGTGATCAGCCCGCCATCGACCGCCACGGCGACGGCGATGTCGGCATGGTGGTGCATGGCGATGCCTTCCGGCGTGTAGCTCGCGTTGGCTTCGGGAACCTGCTTCAGGGCCACGGCGGCAGCCTTGATGACGATGTCGTTCACCGAGACCTTCACGCCTTGCTTCTCCAGCAGGCCGTTGATCTTGGCGCGAGCGGCCAGCAGCGCGTCGATCTCGAGATCGATCGTCAGCGGGAAGTGCGGAACGTCACGGAAGCTCTCCGTCATGCGACGGGCGATCGTCTTGCGCATGCCGTCCAGCGGCACGAGGTCGTAGGAACCGGCGGGAATGCCCATCTGCTCCAGCGACTGGACCTGACGCGGCGCGGCGGCGGCCGGAGCTGCAGCGGCGGGCGCCGAAGCCGGAGCGGCCTTGGCGGCCGGAGCGCCCGACTTGGCGGCCTCGACGTCCGATTTCACGACGCGGCCATGCGGACCCGTGCCCTTGATGGCCTTGAGGTCCAGGCCGGCGGCCGAAGCCAGGCGACGGGCCAGCGGCGACGCGAACACGCGCGAGCCGTCGGCGGCGACGGGAGCGGCCGGTGCGGGAGCAGCCGGAGCAGCGGCGGGAGCAGCAGCCGCCGGAGCCGCCGCAGCAGCGGCCTTGGGCGCTTCGGCCTTGGGAGCCGGCGCCGGGCTCTCACCCTCGCCCGCCAGCTTGGCGATCAGAGCGTTGACCTTGACGTTCTCGGTCCCGGCCTCGACCAGGATGGCTTCCACGACGCCTTCGTCGACGGCTTCGACTTCCATCGTCGCCTTGTCGGTCTCGATCTCAGCGATCACGTCGCCGGCCTTGACGGTGTCGCCGACCTTGACGTGCCACTTGGCGAGGGTCCCCTCCTCCATGGTGGGCGACAGGGCGGGCATCAGAATGTCGATCGACATTGAGCTTTTTCCTCAATCGTTCGGGACGTTAGCGAGCCCCTTTTTGTCTCAGGGGGCCGGCGTCCGCGATACCCCGCGTTTGAGCGGGATGAATATCTTGGCCAAGAGCAGCGGCCCCCGCCCGGGGCGAGGGCCGCGATCTCCTAGCGGTAGCAGACCGCCTTGGCCGCCTTCACGATCTTCTCGACCGACGGCAGGCTCATCGCTTCCAGGTTGGCCGCATAGGGCAGCGGAACGTCTTCCTGGTGCACCCGCAGCGGCGGGGCGTCCAGGTAGTCGAAGCCGTGCTCGGTGATGCGCGCCACGATCTCGGCGCCGACGCCCATCGGGCCCCAGCCTTCCTCAACCGTCACCAGGCGGTTGGTCTTCTTGACGCTTTCCAGGATGGTCGCGTGGTCCATCGGACGGATCGTGCGCAGGTCGACGACCTCCGCCTGGATGCCTTCCTTCTCCAGCTCTTCGGCGGCCTTCAGAGCGAAACCGACCATGCGGCTGTAGGCGACCAGCGTGACGTCCGAACCCAGGCGGCGAACCTTGGCCTTGCCGATCGGCACGACCCAATCCTCGACGTCCGGGATGTCGAACTCGTGGCCGTACATCATCTCGTGCTCGAGGAAGACGACCGGGTTCGGATCGCGGATCGCAGCCTTCAAGAGGCCCTTGGCGTCAGCGGCGTCGTAGGGCGCGATGACTTTCAGGCCCGGAACGTTGCCGTACCACGCGGCGTAGTCCTGGCTGTGCTGGGCGCCGACGCGCGAAGCCGCGCCGTTCGGGCCGCGGAACACGATCGACGACTTGATCTGACCGCCCGACATGTAGAGCGTCTTGGCGGCCGAGTTGATGATGTGGTCGATCGCCTGCATGGCGAAGTTCCAGGTCATGAACTCGACGATCGGCTTCAGGCCGGCCATGGCCGCCCCGACGCCCATGCCGGCGAAGCCGTGCTCAGTGATCGGGGTGTCGATGACGCGGCGGTCGCCGAACTCCTGCAGCAGCTCGCGGCTGACCTTGTAGGCGCCCTGGTACTGGGCGACTTCCTCGCCCATCAGGAATACGCGGTCGTCACGGCGCATCTCTTCGGCCATGGCGTCGCGCAGGGCGTCCCGGACCGTGATCTTCTTCAGCGGCTTACCGTCGATCTCGGGATCGGCGAAGGTCGATGCGGCGGAGATCGGACCGCCGGCAGCCGGAGCCGGCGCGACCGGGGCCGGCGCGGCTTCTGCAGCGGGAGCGGCAGCGGCAGGCGCCGCAGCTTCGCCTTCGCCCTTCAGGCGCGCGATCAGCGTGTTGACCTTGACGTTCTCGCTGCCGGCCGGAACCAGGATGGCCTCGATCACGCCCTCGTCGACGGCTTCGACCTCCATCGTCGCCTTGTCGGTTTCGATCTCGGCGATGACATCGCCGGCCTTGATGGTGTCGCCTTCCTTCACCAGCCACTTGGCCAGGGTGCCTTCCTCCATCGTGGGGGAAAGCGCGGGCATCAGGATGTCCGTCACTCGGCGGCCTCCAGGTAGACGTCGGTATACAGTTCCGAGGGATCGGGCTCGGGGCTCGTGCGGGCGAACTCGGCGGCTTCGGCGACGATGCGCTTCACTTCCGCGTCGACGCCCTTCAGGTCGTCTTCGGTGACGCCAGCCTTGGCCAGGCGTTCCTTGATGTGGTCGATCGGATCGCGGGTGGTCTTCACCTCGTCGACCTCTTCCTTGGTCCGGTACTTGGCCGGATCGGACATCGAGTGACCACGATAGCGATAGGTCTTCATCTCGAGGATGTAGGGACCTTGGCCGCTGCGGGCGTGCTCGGTGGCGCGGGCGCCGGCTTCGCGGACGGCGATGACATCCATGCCGTCGACTTCCTCGCCCGGGATACGGAACGAGACGCCGCGCTTGTGGAAGGCGGTTTCCGACGCGGCGCGCTCGACGGCCGTGCCCATGGCGTACTGGTTGTTCTCGATCACATACACGACCGGCAGCTTCCACAGCTGGGCCATGTTGAAGCTCTCGTAGACCTGGCCCTGGTTGGCCGCGCCATCGCCCATGTAGGCGTAAGAGACGTTGCCGTTGCCCTTGTAGCTGTTGGCCAGCGCCAGACCGGTGCCGAGCGCGACCTGCGCGCCGACAATGCCGTGGCCGCCGTAGAAGCCGGTGGCGATGTCGAACATGTGCATCGACCCGCCCTTGCCCTTGGACGAACCGCCGGCGCGGCCGGTGAGTTCAGCCATGACTTCACGGGGATCCATGCCAGCGGCCAGCATGTGGCCGTGGTCACGGTAGCCCGTGATGATCTGGTCGCCCTTCTGCGAGATCGACTGCATGCCGACCGCGATGGCTTCCTGACCGATGTACAGGTGGCAGAAGCCGCCGATCAGGCCCATGCCGTACAACTGGCCGGCGCGCTCCTCGAAGCGGCGGATCAGCAGCATGTCCTGATAGAATTTCAGGAGTTCGTCCTTGCCGACGAAGGCGTTGACACCGGTTTCCGGCGCCTTGCCCTCGGAGGCGTCAGCCTTGCGCGTGCGCGCCATTCAAATCTCCCTGGCCAATCTTCATCGCGGCCTTCGTGCTAAAAGCGCTTCCCGCCGAAAATTCGTCGGTTCCGCGAAGGAAACGCCTTGCTGTCCGTTGCGATCGAGCATGGATCCTGACGATCCACGAACGACCGGCAGCATGTTCCGAGATATAGCGCCGGATCAGCGCGAACGCTTGACCCTGATCACATAGTCCCTCGGGTCAGCATATCCCAGGAGGGAACGCGCGCGCTCCTCCAGAAGATCAGCCGACAGACTGCCGCTGCGTAATAGACGAGCGCGGGCCTCCAGGTCCATCCTCTCGGCGTGTATCTTCCTGAGTTCTCTGGTTTTTGCTGCGAGGTCCGCGTTGCGCTGCGAAATGGACAACAGCCCCCGATCGCCCGTCAGAGCGTGAAAGGCGAAGTAGAAAATCAGGAAAAAGATCGCCGCAGTCGGCAGGAAAGGTTGCAGTCGGGCGAACATCTTGGTGTCCCAGAGAGGGATTCGCAGGATCGCCGACCAGCCTTAACGCCTTCTAAATCTAGGTCTTGCGCAGGCTCTCCCGCCGATCGCGCGACAGGCGAGCGATGCTTTCAGCTGAGATGGTTTCAAGCGCATCTAGATACCGCGACGCCGAAGTGATTTCGCGGCGGCGAACAGCGAGAAGTTGGTCTCGTTTGAAACCACTCCAGGGCTTTTAGAAAATTTGTGGGTTAACACCGTCCCGGACCGTCTTTTCCCGCGGCGTTCGGCAACGCTTCTGCGGGAATCGGATGCGAAAAGGGCGCGGCCACTTCTGCGGTCGCGCCCCCTGAAATCATAGGTCCAAGGGCGTATTAACGCCCCTTGAGCGCCGCGCGACCTGCGTAAACTCCTTGGTCGTCCAGCATTTCCTCGATGCGGAGCAGCTGGTTGTACTTGGCGGTACGGTCCGAGCGCGCCAGAGACCCGGTCTTGATCTGGCCGCAGTTCAGCGCCACGGCCAGGTCGGCGATGGTGCTGTCCTCGGTTTCACCCGAACGGTGGCTCATCACGCTGGTGTAGCCATGGCGATGCGCCAGCTCGACCGCGTCGATCGTCTCCGAGAGCGTACCGATCTGGTTGACCTTCACCAGGATCGAATTGGCCAGACCCTTGTCGAGCCCGATCTGCAGACGCTTGGGGTTGGTCACGAACAGGTCGTCGCCGACCAGTTGGACCTTCTTGCCCAAGGTGTCCGTCAGCAGCTTCCAGCCCTCGAAGTCGTCCTCGGCCATGCCGTCTTCGATCGTCAGGATCGGGAACTTGGCGACCAGGCCGGCCAGGTAGTCGACCATGGCGGCGGGATCGAGGGACTTGCCTTCGCCTTCGAGTTCGTACTTGCCGTTCTTGAAGAACTCGGTCGAGGCGACGTCCAGGCCCAGGACGAAGTCGTCACCGGCCTTGTAGCCGGCCTTTTCGCCCGCCTTGACGATGAACTCGAGCGCAGCTTCCGCCGACGCGAGGTTCGGAGCGAAACCGCCTTCATCGCCGACGTTGGTGTTGTGACCCGCGTCCTTCAGAGCCTTCTTCAGGGCGTGGAAGATCTCGGCGCCCATGCGCAGGCCTTCGCGGAAGTCCTTGGCGCCGGTCGGCAGGATCATGAATTCCTGGATGTCGATCGGATTGTCGGCATGGGCGCCGCCGTTGATGATGTTCATCATCGGCGTCGGCAGGACGCGGGCGTTGACGCCACCGACGTACTTGTAGAGCGGCAGGCCGGCGGACTCGGCGGCGGCCTTTGCCGTAGCCAGCGAGACACCCAGGATGGCGTTGGCGCCGAGGCGCGCCTTGTTCGGCGTGCCGTCCAGTTCGATCAGCAGGTTGTCGACCCGACGCTGATCCTCCGCGTCCACGCCCGACAGCGCGTCAAAGATCTCGCCGTTCACGGCGTCGACGGCCTGCTGGACGCCCTTGCCCAGGTAGCGCGCCTGGTCGCCGTCCCGCTTTTCATTGGCCTCGTGCGCGCCGGTCGAGGCGCCAGACGGCACGGCGGCGCGACCGAACGCGCCGTCTTCCAGAACGACGTCGACTTCGACGGTCGGGTTACCCCGGCTGTCGAGAATTTCGCGGGCGATGATGTCGACGATCTCGGTCATGGACTGCTCCTCAAGGCCAAAGGCGCGGGAGCCTTAGCCCCCAAGCGCCCTCGGCGCAACTTGACTTCCCTTTGGGAGGGCGCGTGAACGTCGATAACCCGGAGGAGGACGAAATGCTGCTCATCGAACGACGGGGGCCTGTGGCTCTTGTGACGCTCAATCGCCCGGAAGCGATGAACGCGCTCTCCAAGGCGCTGAGGTCGGCGCTTCACGCGGCGATGGTGCAACTTGACCAGGAGCCGGACGTCAGCGTGGTGGTTCTGACCGGCGCAGGGGAGCGCGCCTTCACTGCGGGCCTTGATCTGAAGGAACTTGGCGGCGATCCGGCCGCCATGGGCGCGGCCAACGATCAGGACGCTCGCTCAAACCCGGTTCGCGCCGTCGAAACATGCCGAAAGCCGGTGATCGGCGCGATCAACGGGGTCGCCATCACGGGCGGCTTTGAACTGGCCCTGGCCTGCGACGTGCTGATCGCGTCTGAAAACGCCCGGTTCGCTGACACCCATGCCCGCGTCGGCATCATGCCCGGTTGGGGGTTGTCCCAGAAGCTCTCACGGCTGATCGGCCCCTATCGCGCCAAGGAACTGTCCCTGACCGGAAACTTCCTGGACGCCCGGACTGCGGCTGACTGGGGTCTCGTCAATCGCGTCGTACCAGCCGACAGGCTTCTGGAGGAGGCGCTAAGGCTGGCGGACGACATGGCCTCCATCCCCGTCGAGACGCTTGCGTTCTACAAGGGGCTGATCGACGATGGCTACGGCATGGCCTTCCGCCAGGGCTTGAACCTTGAGCATGAGCGATCCAGCGCCCACAACGCCGAGGTCACCCCAGAACGTGTCGAGCAGCGCCGTCGCCAGGTCATGGAGCGTGGTCGCGGACAATAGGGCCGCCATCGTCAGGCTTGGAGCACAGGCGCAAACCCGCCCTGCCCTAGCCTGAAGAGCACCTTGCCTGCGCCGAAGTCCAGTTCGACCCGGGCGAACAGCCGCAACACGTCGACCCCTAACAGCGCCGCCGGTCGATCGTTCAGACCCCAGTGGTTGAAGACGTGCAGGTCGGCGAACGCCATCGGCGTGTTGCTGAGGCGCAAATCGCCCATTGCGATCGTCGGAATGATCCGGAACTCGCCCAGCTGGATCTCGCCGCTGGCCGTCAGCAGTCGGATGCGCTGGACACGATCCGGCGAACGACGGCGCTTGGCGGCGATGGCGCGGGCCAGAGCCATGTTCCCGATGCTGACCCCGCCGCCGGAGTCGATGAACGCCAGCGAGCGGGCGCCGCCGATCCGGGAGTCCGCCAAGGTCAGACGACCATACCGGGCGTTGGCGGCGACATTGACTTCACGCGAGGTCTTGTACGGCTCAAAGCTGGGGGCGCTGCGTCGCACCTCCAGCTGCTTGCGCTGAAAATCGATGACCACGTTGCGGCCCTCCAGCGCGTCGACACCCAGGAGCCCATCCGCGCCGACCCGGTCGTAGGGTAGCACCGGGAGTATGCTGTTGGTCAGGCCGGTCTCTCCGGCCCTGAGGTCACGCACCAACGCGGTGGGGCACGTCATGGAGCCCGAAGCGCCATGCACCAGGACATCCGGACCGCGCGGCAGGTTCAGGCGTTCCGCAATTGCAGGCGTGAGCACCGTCTTGTCGGCGCCGGTGTCGACCACGAAGCGGAAGCCGCCCGTGTCGTTGACGCTGGTCGCGACGGTCAGCCTGGCGTCGCTGTCGAGGGTCGCGTCGAGAATCACCAGCGGATCCTCGGCGACCTGCGGGACGTCGCTGCCGGGCTGAGGCAGCGCCGGCGCTTGGCTGGGAATCGAGATCAGCGCGGAAGCCCCGGCGACGCCGGGCGCGGCGAGGATCGATCCCAGCCCTCCGGCCAACATACGACGCGTGAACATCGGCTTTGTCCTCCCGACGGGAGGCTAGCACCGTTTCGACGCGGACGACAAAGATACGACGAAAAGCGCCGCCGGAACGAGCCCGGCGGCGCTTTCGAGTCGTCAGAAGCGAAAGGAGACTTAGTCTTCCTTCGGCGTCAGGATCTGCTTGCCGTTGTACATGCCGGTCTTCAGATCGACATGGTGCGGACGGCGCAGCTCGCCCGTGTCCTTGTCCTCGATGAACGAGTTAGCGCCCAGGGCGTGGTGCGACCGGCGCATGTTCCGGCGAGAAGGCGAAGTTTTTCTTTTAGGAACGGCCATCGAAGTGACTCTGCTCGCTGAGCGTGAAAATCGAGAGCGGCGGCTTGGGAGCGCCCGAGCCGCCGCGTGAGGGCGGGCTTATGCCCGAATCTGTTGGAAGATGCAACCTCGTGATCAGACGAGGCGTCCATGCTCCTTCGCGGCCGCGATAAAGCTGGCGAAAAGCGGGTGCGGGGCGAACGGACGGCTCTTCAGCTCGGGGTGATACTGCACCCCGATGAACCAAGGATGGTCGTCCCGCTCGACGATCTCAGGGAGCACGCCGTTGGGCGAGCGACCGGTCAGTTTCAGGCCCGCGTCCTCCATCAGGTGGACGTAGCCGATATTGACCTCGTAGCGGTGGCGGTGGCGCTCGCTGATCTCGGTTTGGCCATAGATCTCGGCGACCTTCGAGCCGGCCGTCAGGACCGCGTCATAGGCCCCCAGGCGCATGGTGCCGCCCAGGTCGTCATTGGCGCGGCGCTGGACGGTCTCGTTGCCCTTGATCCACTCGGTCATGATGCCGACGACCGGGCGCTCGGTGGGGCCAAATTCGCTGGAGCTGGCGTCCTTGATCCCGGCGACGTTCCTCAGGGTCTCGATCACGGCCATCTGCATGCCGAAGCAGATGCCGAAGTACGGCACCTTGCGTTCGCGGGCGAACTGGGCCGCGCGGATCTTGCCCTCGGCCCCCCGCTCGCCGAAGCCGCCGGGCACCATGATGGCGTGAGCGTTCTCCAGGCGCGCCGCAGCGGCCCCCTCGTCGCCTTCGAAGGTCTCGCTCTCGACCCAGTCGAGATTGACCTTGACCTTGTTGGCCAGGCCCCCGTGATGCAGGGCCTCGATCAGCGACTTGTAGGCGTCCTTCAGCACCGTGTACTTGCCGACCACGGCGATGGTGACCTCGCCGTCGGGATGCTGGACGGTCTCGTCGATCGTCTTCCAGCGCGACAGGTCCGGGGCCGGCGCGTCGCGCATGCCGAACACGTCCAGCACCTCGGCGTCCAGCCCCTGCTCGTGATAGTCGATCGGCACGGCGTAGATCGACGAGGAGTCCATCGCCTGGATCACCGCGCTGGGCCGCACGTTGCAGAACTGGGCGATCTTGCGCTTTTCCTCGGGCGGGATCTCCTGCTCGCAGCGGCACAGCAGGATGTCCGGCTGGATGCCGATCGAGCGCAGTTCTTTGACCGAGTGCTGGGTCGGCTTGGTCTTCATCTCGCCGGCCGTCTTGATGAACGGCAGCAGGGTCAGGTGCACGTAGCAGCTCTGGCCGCGCGGCAGGTCCTGGCGCAGCTGGCGGATGGCCTCGAAGAACGGCAGGCCCTCGATGTCGCCGACGGTGCCGCCGATCTCGACCAGCACGAAGTCGACCGGCTTCTCGCCCGTCTCGTCCATGGCCGGCGACAGGACGAAGTCCTTGATCTCGTTGGTCACGTGCGGGATCACCTGGACGGTCGCGCCCAGATAGTCGCCGCGGCGCTCCTTCTCGATGATCGTCTTGTAGATCTGGCCGGTGGTGATGTTGTCGGCCTTGGTCGCCGACACGCCGGTGAAGCGCTCGTAGTGGCCAAGGTCGAGGTCCGTCTCGGCCCCGTCGTCGGTGACGAAGACCTCGCCGTGCTGATACGGGCTCATCGTGCCCGGATCGACGTTGAGATAGGGGTCGAGCTTCCGGAGGCGGACCTTGTAGCCGCGCGCTTGCAGCAGCGCGCCGAGCGCCGCCGAGGCCAGACCTTTGCCAAGCGAGGAAACCACGCCGCCGGTGATGAAGATGTACCGCGTCATGGGCGACCAGATTACCCGTGATTCGTGGACGCGGGGAGAAAGACCCGCGTTCATCAACAAGATTAAACCCCCGAGGTGGCCCTCGGGGGTCGGTGAAAGCGCCGTCGGGGACGGTTAGGGCTTGGGCTGGCTCGCCGGAGCCGGGGTCGGCTCTGCGGGGGCCAGGAGCGCCGGCTGCTGAGCGGCCGGGGCCGGCGTGTTGATCTGCGGCGCGGGGGCCTGGATGCCGCCCGGCTGCGGCGCCGCCGGCAGCGAGTTCAGCGAGCCCGGAGCCGGCGCCGGGGCCGGCACGTTCTGCAGCGTCTTGGCGTCGAGGCCCTTGATGCTGTCGGCGACCGAGCCGCTCTTGTCCAGACGACCCGTCAGGATGGTCAGGGCCAGGCTGATGATCAGGAAGATCGAGAACAGGATCCAGGTGATGCGGGTCAGCAGATCGCCGGCGCCGCGCGCGGTCATCAGGCCGCCCGAGTTGCCGCCCATGCCCAGCGCGCCGCCCTCGGAGCGCTGCAGCAGCACCACCCCGATCAGGCCGAGGCAGACGATGATGTTGATGGCCAGCAGAACGCCGATGAGCATGCGAATGTATTCTCGGTCCGGGCGCGAGCCACGCCCGCGCGAAAAACGAAGCGGCCCCTCTACCACTAGAGGCGGCTGCACGCCATAGCTGGGAAGTGTCGTCGCGAACGCAAGCCCGCAAGCTCCACCGAAGGACCGCATGATCCTCGAGACCGAACGCCTGATCATCGCCCCCTTGGCGGCCGACGACGCCCCGCTGCTGTATCCGTTCCTCAGCGACGCCGAGGTGATGTCCAGCCTCGACCAGGAGCCGATCGAGGATCCCGACGAGGTCGCCGCCCGCGTGACGGCCCAGGTCGAGGAAATGGCCGGCGGGAAAGCCGCCTACTGGGCCATCCGCCGCGCGGCCGACGGCGCCTTCATCGGCTTCTGCGAGCTGTTCGACATCGACCGCCGCCGCGACAGCGCGGAGATCCGCTTCGCCATCGCCCGCGAGGGCTGGGGCCAGGGCCTTGGCCTGGAGGCCCTGAGCGCCCTGCTCGCCCAGATCGCCGCCGACGACCTCAAGACCATCACCGCCCGCGTCCACGTCGGCGACACCGCCGCCGAACGCCTGCTGGCCAAGCTGGGCTTCCGCCCCGACGGCTACATCGTCGGCGCCGTGCACCGCGACGGCGAACGCCGCGACCGGCGGGTCTATGGACTGAGGCTTTAGGGTATAGCCGCACCGAGCGCCCCCTCCGTCACGCGGCTGCGCCGCGCGCCACCTCCCCCGTTTCACGGGTGAGGAGGACACCGCAGCCCTCCTGCCCCGCTTGCGGGGGAGGTGGCGCGGCGCCGTGAGGCGACGCGACGGAGGGGGCGCTTCTACGGGCGCGCCGCTGCTCCCTCACGCGATCATGCGCCGAGGTGATGGAAAGGGACGCGGAGCGCCGGACATTCGTCCGGAGTGTGAGTTTGTAGATACCGTTTCGACGAAGCCCGAACGCTCCGCGCAGCCGTTATCCGCCAGCGTCCCGTCAGGTGGCCCTGTTCAGGCCTTACCGGGACCCGAGCCTTCCGTTTCCGGAAAGTCCCGACGGTCGAGGAGGACGAGCCACTCCAGGCTAAGACACATCCCTTTGCCCTCAACCACGCCGACGGCGGGCGGGTCTGGCCAGCAACCAGATCCCCGGACCGTTCGAGTATCCCCCTCGAACCTGTCCCCGCTCGACCGCCCCCCTTCGCCGCAAATGGTCGCTGGCCATGCGCCCTTTCCTCGCGACGAGGTGGATAGAGACTACGACAGGTTTTCAGGCCGGGGACGAAAGCGGGAAGACGCCCACCCAATCCCCTCTCCCAGAGGGAGAGGGAGGGCCCCAAGCAAAGCTTGGGAGGGTGAGGGGTTTCACCCTTTCCGGACCGGGCAGGCCCTGACAAGCAACTGAAAAGGAGAGGCTTTCACGGCTGACACCGTAACCCCTCACCCTCCCGCCGCTGCACGGCGGCCCCCTCCCTCTCCCTAAAGGTGAGGGATTTCGGCGCCCGTCCCGATCTGGGGATAAGCCCCCTGCTCGGCCCGCATGCGATAGGCCATCACGGCGGTGTGGCCCAGCTTCTCGACGAGCCGCCAGTTGACGATGGCCCCCAGCGGCGCGCCGACCACGGGGAGGAACTGGGCCAGTTTCGCGAGGTCGATGTGGTCGCGGTACTGCTGCTGGAAGGCCCGCCAGTCGAAGTCGTCCAGGTGCTGGGGATGGGGCCTCCCGTCCCAATGGTCCAGCGCCGCCAGCGCCCCGGCTCGGTGCTCACCGTCGGAAAAGGCCAGCTCGAAGACGTGCAGGATAAAGAGCCGCTCGGGCAGCGCCGTCCCGTCATGGCCGAAGATGGCGGCGATCTCGAACAGCAGCTTGATCTTGAAGCTCATCAGCAGCGGGAAATCGGCCGCCGCCATCAGGAAGCCCCCGGCCCCGGTGACGCCGCCCTCGACGGCGGCCGTCTTCTTCCAGCCGTCGATCGCCTTGGCCGCCCGCGCCCGGCGCTCGTCCAGCGTCAGGTCATAAAGCGGCGAGCCCGTCGCAAAATCGGCCCCGGTCAGCATCGCCCGCGTCATGCCCTCGATGGCCGTGGTGATGGCGGCGTGGACCTTCTCGGGGATGATCCGGTTGATCCGCTGTTGCGCGGCCCGCGCCAGCCCGTTGAGCGGCCCCGGCGGCTGGATCAGATCGGCGCGCCAGGCGAGGAGGTCTGGGGAGAGGGTCATGGGGTGGAGATAGGGGTTTGGGGCGCGCGGGTGAAGGCGCGCGGTCTTCCTTCTCCCCTTGTGGGAGAAGGTGGCGCGGAGCGCCGGATGAGGGGTCGCACCGCCCTCGCCCGCCCCTTCGCCCGCTGCCCCGTCGAGAAACCCCTCATCCGACCCGCTGCGCGGGCCACCTTCTCCCGCAAGGGGAGAAGGGTTCCGGAAACTCCGACCTCCCCGGCGAACGCCGGGGTCCAGATCGAACCCGCCGCCGTGGAAGCGCTCGCAAGGCCGCAGGGCGCGCCCACCCAAACCGTTCGGGATGAATCTGGGCCCCGGCGTTCGCCGGGGAGGTCGGGGGTTTGGTTGGACCCAGTTCCGCCCCTTCTCGCCCGAGAAGGCGCCATCCTTACATCTCACGGCGAGACGATCGCAGGGCTGTCCAAGTCACTCAAGGACGACGCTCCGCGTCGCCGCCGCGCGGCCGCCCGGAGGGCGGTCCTTGACTGACTTGGTCAGTCCTGCACGCTGCAGCCTTCGAGAGATTTAAGGATGGGACCGCGAGAGGACGCGGGCAATCACGCCAGCCGGACCAACTTGCAATGACTGTTGCATATCACATCTCTCGCGATAGCTTGGTTCATCGGTCAACCGCTTAAACATGCGATTTCACTTTTGCCTGCACCTACCGAATCCATCCCAGACCCTCCGAATTGGGCAGTTATCGCTAGCTGCATTGCGGCTTGGATTGCTCTCGCGATTTCGGCTCTCAACGCCTTTTATTCGGCGAGAACCTTCGCAATTAATAAAGCGAAGGAAGATAGGATAAAGAAGAAATTCTCTATTCGGTACGAGTCTGGCCATTACTTGAACGAAAAAGATGACCCGCACCGATACTATATATTTTCAGTAAGCATAAAGAATCCATCAGATTCGAATATATCTATAGAAAATATTAGATATCTAATTAAATACAAAAGCGGATCAACGGATCAGTCAATTACGTTTGATTCATATATATATGAAGAAAGTAAAGACAGATTTCTCCAGCCGCCCCTTAAGATTGAAGCCAAGCAAATTCATAGCGGAAATGTTAGATTTAGAGTCCCAAAGGAGATTCTATCCAAGATATCAATCACGCAAACAACCGTGATTGCAATCGACTCAGATGGAAATATTTCGTCTTTCGATCCGATAATTCTTCAAGATAAGACCGATGCCCAAAATAATACCTAGATTTAAATCGACAATCACCAACGTACCGGTGTTTCAGTACGGAGTTTCGTCCAACCCAAAAGTTATGGATGGGAAACCGATACCTCATATTGTTGTCGACGATACCGGACACAAGGAAGTTTCCGATTACATATTAAATCATAAGCACTACGAATTTGGCGACGTAAAGACAGAGTGGGGAGGAGCTATAAATGACAGCAATATAATTAGCCTTCACATCACAGCTATAAATCCAGCAAGTATTGAATTCTCAATTAATTTTGATGCCAGGATATTTGCACAGGCAATTGACCACATCGCTCAGACTCGCGCTCTATACCTGCAAACCGGCACCCCGGCCGGTGGAAAATATAGTATTTTGACCTCTCCGGCGCTGATACTCGAGGTTCCCGATACGGGATTCTGTACTATTTGGGAGAAGCGCTATCGCCGTATCCTCGAAAAGAAGGCGATAAAGAATGGAGCAAGCCGAAAGGCTGCGGAGGGCGTAGCGACCTTGGCTATACAACAAACAAGGTCACTCTGGCGCAAATAGCACGCCCCCATCCACACCCACTAACCTTCCATCCCCATCATCCCCAGCCCCGCCACCTCCCCCGCCCAGCCGAAGCGGCCTATATCCTTGCCCTGACGTTCACCACGCCGGACCCCAAGGGCTTGTCCACCCAGTTTCGACTGCCGCTGTCCCTCACCCCCAGCTATGGCCGGGAGGACTTCGCCGTCTCGCCGGTCAACGCCGAGGCGGTGGCGCGGGTCGATGCGTGGCCGGCCTGGCCGGAGGGGCGGCTGGCCCTGGTGGGGCCGGCGGGGAGCGGCAAGACGCATCTGGCGCGGGCCTGGGCCCAAGAGGTCGGGGCCGTGGTGGTGGACGCGGCCGATCCGGCCGCCGCGCCGCTGGACCTGGCGGCCCTGCGCGGCCGGCCGGTGCTGGTCGAGGACGCCGACCGCCGCGCGCAGGGCGGCGCGCTGAGCGACGAGGCGCTGTTTCATCTTCTGAACATGGCCGGGGTGGACGGCGGGACCGTGCTGCTGACCGGCCGGGTCGCGCCCCTGGCTTGGGAGACGGCGGTGCCGGACCTGCGCTCGCGGCTGAACGCCCTGTCGGTGGCGGTCCTCGACGAGCCCGACGATGGGGTGCTGGAGGCGGTGCTGCGGCGAGCCTTCGCCCAGCGGCTCCTGAAGCCCGAGCCGGACCTCTATCCCTACCTCGTCGCTCGCCTGCCCCGCTCGGCCGCCGAAGCCATCGCGGCGGCGGACCTGCTGGACGAGGAAGCCGCCTCGCGCCGGCGCGAGCTGAACAAGGCCCTGGCGCGGGAGGTGCTGGAGGGGTTCGAGGGGGAGGATGAGGCGGGATGATGGTCCCTTCTCCCCTTGTGGGAGAAGGTGGCCCGCGAAGCGGGTCGGATGAGGGGTCGAAAGCCCTTTCCGCCCGACGCCGAGAAACCCCTCATCCGGCGCTGTCGCGCCACCTTCTCCCGCAAGGGGAGAAGGAAACCCGCGCTGTCGTCACCGCGTCACTTGCCGCGTTCACCATGACGGAACAAAGTTCGCCTATATAGAGTCCATGACCGACGCCCTGCCGATCGCCGCCAACGCTCCTGTCGCCGCAAACGCCGACCCGCTGACGCTCGACGCCGAGCTGATGGCCTCGCCCGAGCGGTTCTTCAACCGCGAGCTTTCGTGGCTGGCCTTCAACCAGCGGGTGCTGGAGGAGAGCGGCAATCCGCGCCACCCGCTGCTGGAGCGGCTGCGGTTCCTGTCGATCAGCGCCAACAATCTCGACGAATTCTACATGGTGCGCGTGGCCGGCCTGAAAGGTCAGGTGCGCGAGGGCGTGCGAGTGATCAGCCAGGACGGCCTGATCCCCAGCGAGCAGCTGACCCGCATCAACGCCTCGGCCTTCGAGCTGATGGCCGAGCAGCAGAAGATCTGGCGCCAGGTCCGCACCGAGCTGTGGGACGAGGGCCTGAAGCTGCTGGACGCCAAGGACGTCGACGGCGAGGACCGCAAGCGGGCCGAGGAGATCTTCCTCAACCAGATCTTCCCGGTGATGACGCCGCTGGCGATCGATCCGGCGCATCCGTTCCCGTTCATCCCGAACCTGGGCTTCTGCCTGGCGCTGAAGCTGCGGCGGATCGCCGACGACAAGCATCTCTACGCCCTGGCGCCGATCCCCTCGCAGGTGCGGCGGTTCTGGGAGCTCTCCTCGGTGGTGGCGCGCGGCCGCAAGCGCCAGCGCAAGATCGTCGCCCTGGAGAGCATGATCATCCTGTTCCTGGAGCACCTGTTCCCCGGCTACGAGGTCGAGGGCCGGGGTCTGTTCCGCCTGATCCGCGACAGCGACCTCGAAATCGAGGAAGAGGCCGAAGACCTGGTGCGCGAGTTCGAGGCGCGGCTGAAGAAGCGTCGCCTGGGCCAGGTGGTGCGGGTCAAGATCCAGACCACCATGCCGGCCGACCTGCGCGAGTTCATCATCGAGGGCCTGCGCGCCGAGCCCGAGGACGTGGTGCTGGTCGACGGCAAGCTCGGTTTGGCCCAGATGTCGGAGCTGATCCCGCCGGACCGTCCGGACCTGAAGTTCCCGCCCTTCAACGCCCGCTTCCCCGAGCGCATCCGCGACCACGGCGGCGACTGCTTCGCCGCGATCCGCGAGAAGGACATTCTCGTTCACCACCCGTTCGAAAGCTTCGACGTGGTGGTGCAGTTCCTGCGCCAGGCCGCGCGCGATCCCAACGTGCTGGCGATCAAGCAGACCCTGTACCGCACCTCCAAGGACAGCCCGATCGTGGCGGCCCTGATCGAGGCGGCTGACAACGGCAAGAACGTCACGGCGCTGGTCGAGATCAAGGCCCGCTTCGACGAGGAGAATAACCTCAAGTGGGCGCGCGACCTGGAGCGGGCGGGCGTGCACGTGGTGTTCGGCTTCGTCGACTGGAAGACCCACGCCAAGCTGTCGGTGGTGGTGCGCCGCGAGGGCGAGGCCCTGCGCACCTACTGTCACTTCGGCACCGGCAACTATCACCCGCAGACGGCGCGGGTTTACACCGACCTTTCGCTGTTCACCTGCGACCCGGCCCTGGGGCGCGACGGCGGCAAGCTGTTCAACTTCATCACCGGCTACGCCCAGCCGGGCCGACTGGAGAAGCTGTCGTTCTCGCCCCAGACGCTGAAGCCGGATCTGCTGCGGATGATCGCGCTGGAGGCCGACGCCGCCCGCGCCGGACGTCCGGCGGCGATCTGGGCCAAGATGAACGCGGTCGTGGATCCGCAGATCATCGACGCCCTCTACGCGGCCAGCCAGGCCGGGGTGCAAATCGACCTCGTGGTGCGCGGCATCTGCTGCCTGCGTCCGGGCATCAAGGGCCTGTCGGAGAACATCCGGGTCAAGTCGATCGTCGGCCGGTTCCTGGAGCACTCGCGCATCGTGGCCTTCGCCAACGGCGCGCCGATGCCCAGCGCCCAGACGCGGCTCTATATGAGCTCGGCCGACTGGATGCCGCGCAATCTCGACCGCCGGGTCGAGAGCCTGGTGCCGATCGAGAACCCGACCGTCCACCAGCAGGTGCTGGACCAGATCATGGTCGCCAACCTCAATGACGAGGCCCAGAGCTGGAAGCTGGACAGCGAAGGCGACTACGCCCGCGATCCGGCCTGGAACAGCAAGGGCGCGTTCTCGGCGCACGACTACTTCATGACCAATCCCAGCCTGTCGGGACGCGGTCATGGGGCCCGCGACCTGCCGCGCGCCTTCGACCACGTGGGCCCCAAGCGCAAGCGGTGAGCCGCGCCGCCCTCGTCGTCCTAGCCCTGCTGCCGGTGCTCAGCGCCTGCGCGCCCAAGGGCGAGCAGCGGGCTGACATCTGCGCGATCCAGGCCCTGCCCGCCCGCCCCGGCTTCGACCGGTTCGGCGCCCCGCCGCCCGGCGTGGAGAAACTGGCCCAGGCCACGGCCGAGGTCTATGGCCCCGGGATCGCCGGCGGCTACGGCGTGCGCTGGTGGGGTCCCTGCGGTCCCAGCGCCAGCTCCACCGACATGCTGCTGCTGGGTCCCGCCCCGTGGGCCCTGACCAAGGGCGGTCCGCGCGCCGACGGCCACCAGGTCGCCTACGGCACCTGCTACCACCGGCGCGAAGCCGACGGCTGGCGCACCGTGGCCTGCCGGATCAACCGCTAACGGGCGATCCCGGCGGCTTCGGCGAAGGCTAGGTTCTCGATATTGGCCGTCGCCGTCCGCAGCCGGGCCACGGCGTAGTCCAACCGCCCTTGCGGGGCGCCGAAGACCGGCTCTCCGGCGGCCAGACGCTGATGGATCGCCTCCAGCGACGGCCCCTCCAGACTGGACGCGGACGCCTCTCCGGCCACGCCCACCACGAAGATCGCGGCATGGAACATGTGGTTGACCTGCCGGAAGAGATATAGCCGCGCCTGCTCGCAACGATCGGCTGGGCGCCCGAAATAGGTCCGCAGCAACTGCGCCTCGGCCGCCTGGTCCGCCGCGTAGATATTCGCGATCGCCGCCAGGTCGACATAACGGTCGGCCCTGAACGCCGCCTCCCAGTCGATCAGCCAGAGGCGTCGGCCATCATCGAGGATATTGCCTGGATTGAGGTCGTTGTGGCTCGAGACCGGCTGAGGCTCCAGCCCCTGACAGACGGCGAACAGCGCGGGCCAGGCCGCGAACGCGCCCTTGGGCAGCACCCCGCTTCGCGCCGCCCGTCCGATCAGTTCCGCCAGACCGTCCAGATAGTCGATCAAGGGTGGAAATTCCGGGAGGCTGTGCAGAGCCCGCAAGGTCTGGCCCAGCTCAACCTCGATCGGCTCGCGTCGAGCGCACCGTCCTGCCTGTGGGTCCGCCGTCGCGATGAAGTCGGTGATCAGGACACCTGACTCGGGATCGGCGTAACGAACGCGAGGCGCCAGACAGGCTTCCGACGCCAGCGCCAGACAGAGATAGCCGCGATGGGGTTCGCGCAGCGCATCGCGCTCCGGCTCGATCCGCAACAGATAGTCGATCCCGCCAACCCGGATCTTGAACAGCAGCGCTCCGGAGAGCCCGCCGGACAAGGGCCGGAAAGCGTCGAGACGCGCGGCGCCGAAAGCCGCTTCAAGGCCTCTTCGGACCGCCGGTCGTTCGTGGGGAATGCAGGTCATGGCGTGGCTCCATTTGGCGCCATCTTATTTACCCGGATAAAATAGGAGTCAATATTACCCGGATTATATTTCAGACGTTGGCGGCGCCGAATGCGCCCAAAGGAACCGCCGCGCGTTCATCCCCATGGAAAATCGACCAGAGACCCTTGGTCCCGCTTTCCCGACGCCGGGAATAGGCTAAAGGACGCCCATGCCCTTCCAGGCCCCGCGCGACGCGGCTGTCATCGATATCGGCTCTAACTCGGTCCGCCTGGTGGTGTACCGACTGGAAGGCCGCGCCATCTGGACCGTGTTCAACGAGAAGGTGCTGGCCGGCCTTGGCCGCGACCTCTCAAAGACCGGCCGCCTGTCGCCCGAAGGCGTCATCCAGACCCTGCAGGCCCTGAAGCGCTTCCGGGCGGTGCTGGAGGCGGTGACCCCGGCCGAGACCTTCGTGGTCGCCACCGCTGCGGCCCGCGACGCCGAAGACGGTCCGGACTTCATCGCCCGCGTCCGCGACGAGACGGGCTTCAAGGTCCGCGTCCTCTCCGGCGAGGAAGAAGCGCACTACGCCGCCGTGGGCGTACTGGCGGGCGCCCCGAACGCCACCGGCGTGGTCGGCGATCTGGGGGGCGCCAGCCTGGAACTCGTCCACCTGTCGAGCACGGGCGCAGGCCGGGGCGTCACCCTGCCGCTGGGGCCCTTCAGCCTGGCCGGACCGGCGGGAACCGCCAACGGCTTCGATCCGGACCGGGTGCGACGCCTGGCCCAGGACCGCCTTCTGCCTGTCGCGGCCGATTTCCGGACCGAGACCTTCCACGCCGTGGGCGGCGCCTGGCGCAATCTGGCCCTGCTGCACATGCGCTTGTCGGGCTATCCGCTGCACGTCGTCCATCAGTACGAGATCACGGCCGCCGAGGCGCTCGAGGCCGCCCGCCTGGTCGCCCACCAGTCCAAGAGCTCGCTGGAGCGGATCGAGGGCATGAGCAAGAAGCGCTCGGAGACCCTGCCCTACGCCGCGATCGTCCTGGAGACGCTGATCGAACAGCTTCACCTGAAGCGGATCGAGATCTCGGCCTATGGCGTGCGCGAAGGCCTGCTGTTCGAGGCCATGCCGCCGCGCGTTCGCGGACTGGACCCCCTGATCGAAGGCTGCGGTGCGCTGGGCCACCGTCAAGGCGTCGCCGACGAGTTGGGACCGGCGCTGGATGCCTGGATCTCGCCCGCCTTCGCCGACCTGCCGCCCCTGTTCGGCGACCGGGACCCGATCTTGATCTCAGCCGCCTGCCGCCTGGCCGACATGGGCGTTCGCCTGCACCCCGACCATCGGGCGGACCTCGTCTTCGAACAGGTGCTGCGCGCGCCGATCGCGGGTCAGGGTCATGCCGAGCGGTGTTTCCTGGCCACGGCCGCCCACGCGCGCCATGCGACCAACTTCCATCCGCCGGAACTCGAGACGCTGGAGCGCCTGCTGAGCCCGGCGCAGTTGAAGCGCGCCCGCGCGCTCGGCGCCACGATCCGATTGGCGTGCGATCTGTCGGGCCGGAGCCCCAGCCTTCTGGCGCGCTCGACCCTCAGCCTCGACAGGAGCCATCTGATCCTGGCTGCCGAGCCTGGCTTTGCCGATCTACTTCTTGGTGAACAGACCAATAAGCGCGCCAACACCGCCGCTCAGCACCTTGGCCTGAAGACAAAGATTATCGCCGCTTAATCTCCGTCTACAACACAAGTATAGATCATCCTTAACTGCATCTGAATTTCCCCATTACGGGGGGGAGATGATCGTGTTTCATAGCTAAGACGCGCAGAATGCGCACGGTTTGTTAGCCCTACCTCGCGCAACCTGCCCTCAACAACAAATGTGGAGGTCAGTGATGTTGCAGCGTAAGTTCGACTATCTCGACGCGATCGCTCCGGCTCCTGCCGCTCGCAAGCGCCCGGAACTGCGTGTCGCCAATGACCACGACGCGCCGGTGACCAGCGCCGCGCGCACCCTGCAATCGGAACTGGGTCGTGTGTTCGCCCAGGAAAGCACCTGGTCGGTTCGCCGCACGGTCGCGATCGGCGTCGTCTTCCACCTCGGCGTCTTCTGCGCCCTGGGCCTGGCCGCTGGCGGCGCCCTGGCGCAGTTCGCCCACTGAACACCAAAAGCCTCTGACCGCGCCTAGAGCATTTCTCCGATCCCGAAAGATCGGGCAGTGCTCTAGCCGTGTCAGTCCGCCAGTTCCGCGCCGCTCGTGATCGGGTCTCCCCGTTCGAGCTCCAGGAAGTCGGTGAACGGCTGCCCATAGACGCGGTCGAAGAACTCGGCCTGGTATCGGAATGGCAGGTTGGCGTCGCTGTTCCACAGCATCACGATGCCCGTCCGCGTCGCCGGGTCGAACATCATGGTCGAGCGATAGCCCGCAACGCCGCCACTATGCCCGACTAGGTCGTGGCCCTTGTAGGTGAAGCTGCGCATGCCAAGGCCGTAGCCAGGACTCTTGAGCTCCCGCGCAATGTTGAGTCGGCCATAGGGCCGGCCGGTGCCGACCCGGGAGCGCTGGACATCGCCCAACACCGACGGCGACAGAACGTCGGGCCTCAGCCCCATCTGCGCCTGCATCCAGATCGCCAGGTCGACGATCGTCGAGTTGACCCCTGCGGCCGCGGGCACGTGGTAATACGCGTCGGAGAACGGCAACGCCCGCCCGTGCCGCGACGGCTTCGCCCAATGGGCCGCTGACTTCAAACCCACCTCGCCGAAGGTGGCCCCCTTCATGCCCAGCGGCTCGAACAGGCGACGTTTCACCGCCTCGGCGTAGTCCAGGCCCGTGCGGGCATGGATCACCTCGGTGACGGTGTCGTAGGCGATGTTCTGATAGGTATGACAAGTGCCCGGCGGACAGACCGGCTTCAGGGCGGCGAAGGAGCCGCGAATGACCGTGGGATCCTCACCGTCTTCAAGCCGGCCGTCATAGGCGTTGCGCCCCAGACCCGTCCTTTGCGACAGCAACTGCTCGACCGTCAGACCGACCTGCGCGTCCCCGGGAAGCCGCAGACTGGTGTTGAAGATCGACAGCGGGTCCTGCAGCGACAGCGCACCGTCCGCCGCCAAGCGGGCCGTCAGCGTGCCGGCGACGGTCTTGGATAGCGACGCCCATCGGAAGACGGTCTTGGAGTCGACCCGCTCGGCGTTGTCGGCGGCGGTGAAGCCATAGCCGTGAACGAAGGCCAGGCGTCCATCCTCCACGATCGCCACCGCCAGGCCCTGCATCGAGCGATCGGTCATCATCGCCCGCAACCGCGCATCGATCCCGCGATAGTCGATCCGACCGCGCCAGTCGGAAGGCTGCTCCGGGATCGGGGAGACGATCTTGGACAGCTCCGGCGGCAGGGCCTTGGGCGCGAAGCTCTTGAGAAGTGGCATGGTGGCCAGTCCGACCAGCGCCAAGCCTGCGACGCCCGCGGCGAGCCACTTCAGGCGTCGCCGCCGCTCCCAGTCGCTCTGTTCTCCGGGGTCAAACACGCGGGCACTCTTGAAACCTAAAAGGGACGGGATCGCGGCGAATGCGCGATCCCGTCCCTTTTAGGCAGACTCGCAACACGCCCCAACCGGGGCGCTGACCCGAGACTGGGGAGAACTACTCGCCCTTGGGGGCGCGACGCACCTCGACCACGCGCACGCGCGCGCCATCCAGCACCAACGCCAGCTCGCCCCGCTTGATCTTCAGGGCGTCCGACCCGAAAGCCTCGCGCCGCCACCCGGCCAGGGCGGGCGTCGCGGCGTTGTCGTCGGCGGCGATCTTCTCGAGGTCCGACACCGTGGCGATCAGCTTGGACGCCACGCCGGCCTCTTCGGCGCGCGCCTTGAGCAGGACCTTCAGAAGCTCGACGACGGCGCCGGCGTTCTGCGGCGGCGGCGGACCAGGCTTGTCGACGACCGGCGCGTAACCCTCAGGATCGGCCAGGGCGGCCTTGATGGCGGCCAGGAGATCCGGACCGAACTTGCTGCCGCCGAAACCCTTTGGCACGCCACGCAGGTTGTTCAGCGCCTCCAGGCTGGTCGGGGCCTGGGTGGCCAGTTCGTCGATAGCCTCGTCCTTCAGGATTCGGCCGCGCGGCTGGTCGCGGTTCTGGGCGGTGCGCTCGCGCCAGGCGGCGACGGCCTTGAACACCGCGAGATACTTGGCCTGCGTCTTGCGCGGGCGAAGGCGACGCCAGGCCTTTTCCGGGTCCACGTCATAGGCGGCCGGATCGGAGATGGCGGTCATCTCCTCTTCCACCCAAGCCAGACGGCCGGAGGTCTCCAGGCGTTCGCGCAGGATCGGGAACAGCTTGGCCAGGTGGGTCACGTCGGCCAGAGCGTAGCTCAGCTGCGCGTCGGTCAGCGGGCGACGCGCCCAGTCGGTGAAACGGCTCGACTTGTCGATCTCGATCCGAAGCATCTGGCGGACAAGGGCGTCGTAAGCGATCTGCTCGCCGAAGCCGGCCGCCATGCCCGCCACCTGCGTATCGAACAGCGGCCTGGGCATCGCCTTGAGGTTGTTGAAAATTTCGACGTCCTGACGCGCCGCGTGGAAGACCTTCAGGATGCGCTCGTCGCGCATCACGGCCAGCAGCGGTTCCAGATCGATGCCGTCGGCCAACGGGTCGATGACGGCTTCCTGCGTAGGAGACGCGACCTGAATCAAGCATAGCATGGGCCAATAGGTCGTCTCGCGCATGAACTCGGTGTCCACGGCGACGAAAGGCTCGCCCGCAAGGCTATTACAGAACGCCGCCAACTCGGCGGTGGTGGTGATCGGCTTCATCCGCTGCTAATAGCCTCGCGCACCCCCGAGTCTGCAAGCGTCAAGACGCGCCAAGCGTGGCCGGGAAGCAAATTTTCCGCGAGTGCGGTCGGCGTCACCGCCTTCCGACAGACCAGAGCGAGCGAATGAGCGATCTGCCCAACGGCCTCACCTACGCCCAGGCGGGTGTCGACATCGATGCGGGCAACGCCCTGGTGGACGCGATCAAGCCGCTGGCCAAGGCGACCCGTCGTCCGGGCGCGGAAGCCAGCCTCGGGGGCTTTGGCGCCTTGTTCGACCTGAAGGCCGCCGGCTACGATGATCCGCTGCTGGTCACGACCACCGATGGCGTCGGCACCAAGCTGCGGATCGCCATCGACACCGGCATGCACGCCACGGTGGGCATCGACCTGGTGGCCATGTGCGTCAACGACCTGCTGGCCCAGGGCGCTGAGCCGCTGATGTTCCTCGACTACTTCGCCACCGGCAAGCTCGACGTCGAGACGGCCAAGAGCGTCGTCGCCGGCATCGCCGAGGGCTGCAAGATCTCCGGCTCCGCCCTGGTGGGCGGCGAGACCGCCGAAATGCCGGGCATGTACGCCGACGGCGAGTACGACCTGGCGGGCTTCTCGGTCGGCGCGGTCAATCGCGACGCGGTCCTGCCGAAGCTGGACCAACAGCGCGCCGGCGACATCATCATCGGCCTCGGCTCCTCGGGGCCGCACTCGAACGGCTATTCGCTGGTGCGCCGCGTGGTCGAGCGTTCGGGCCTGGCCTGGGACGCGCCCTGCCCGTTCGAGGACGGCAAGACGCTCGCCGAAGCCCTGATGGCCCCGACCCGCATCTATGTGAAGTCGCTGCTGCCCCTGCTGAAGTCGGGCCGCGTCAAGGGCGGCGCCCACATCACCGGCGGCGGCCTGATCGAGAACCCGCCGCGTGCCATCGCCGAGGGCCTGGCAGCTGAGTTCGACTGGAACAGCTGGGCCCTGCCGCCCGTGTTCGACTGGCTGGCCAAGACCGGCGGGATCACCGAGCACGAGATGCGCCGCACGTTCAATTGCGGCGTCGGCTTCATCATCATCGTGGCGCAAGCCGACGCCGAACCTGTGTTGGCGGCCCTGCTGAACGCCGGCGAGGACGCCTTCATCTGCGGCCAGTTGGTCAAGGCCTAATGGGTCCCAGGACCAAGGTCGCCGTCCTGGTTTCGGGTCGGGGCTCCAACATGGAAGCCCTGGTCCGCGCCGCCCAGGCGCCCGGCTGCCCGTTCGAGATCGCCCTCGTCTTGGCCAACAAGCCGGACGCCAAGGGCCTGGAGATCGCCGCCGCAGCCGGGGTCGAGGCGCTCTGCGTCGACCAGAAGCCGTTCGGTAAGGACCGCGAGGCGCACGAGCGCGCCATTGATGCGGCTCTGCGTGCGCGCGGGATCGAAGTGATCGCCCTGGCCGGCTACATGCGGATCCTCACGCCGTTCCTGGTGGACGCCTGGGAAGGTCGGATGCTGAACATCCACCCCTCCCTGCTGCCCGCCTATCCGGGCCTGGACACCCACGCCCGCGCGCTGGCAGGCGGCGAGGTCGAGGCAGGCTGTACGGTCCATCTGGTCACGGCAGGCGTCGACGAGGGCCCGATCCTGGGCCAGGCCCGCGTGCCGATCCTGCCCGGCGACGATGAGCACGCCCTGGCCGCGCGGGTCCTGGCGGAAGAACACCGGTTGTACGGCGAGACCCTGGCGACCTTCTGCCGCGGCCTTGGCGCCGCAAAAGACTAAGGTTCACGCGCGTTTACGACGCTGGGTCAGAGATTCGTCACAGTCGGTAACGATAATGCCGCCATGGACGCCTTCCTGACTCAGACCTTCGCCCTCGCGGCCGACAACAGCCTGCTGGCGGGCGGCGTGCTGTTCGTCCTGACCCTGCTGGAAGCGCTGCTGGTCGTGGGCGTGCTGATCCCGATCGTCGGCGTGATGCTCGCGGCGGGCGCGCTGGTGGCCCAAGGCGTCATGCATCCGGTCGAGGCGGTGCTGTGGTGCAGCGCCGGCGCGGCCGCGGGTGACGCCCTCTCCTACATGCTTGGTCACCGTCTGGGCGGCCGTAACGGCGCGCGGATGCTGTTCTCTGGACGCCGACGCCTTTTCGCGCGCGCCAAGCTGCTGGCCCGTCGCCACGGCGCTGTGGCGATCATCGCCGCTCGCTATCTTGGCCCCGTGCGCCCGATGATCCCGATCCTGGCCGGCATGAGCCGTGCGCGCCCTTGGCGCTTCCACGTCGCCAGCGCGCTGACAGCGCCGATCTGGGTCGTCTCGCTGATGGCCCCGGGCTATCTGGCGGTCAGCAACCTGCAGCGCTTGAACCTCGACCCTGGCATTGCGGGTCCCCTGGCGGTCGCCGCGATGATCGTCGTGGCGACAGGCTGGATGATGATGCGACGTCCGGCGACCCGCGCCCTGGGCGTCTAGTCTCCAACGTCCGCCTTGGCGGCGTTGAAATAGCGCTCCGAAAGTTCGTCCCAGGCATAGTCCCGATTGGCTAGCTGGGTCCGGTCGTAGCTGGGAGAGCCTTTGAACTGCTCCTTGCTGATGTCGGCCTGGAAGGTCTTGGCGACTGGATCGAAGCGGACCCGCGGCCAGGGCACCGGATGATACTTGCCCGAACCACCCAACAGCCCTGGGGCCTCGACAATCAGGTAGCCGATCTGACCCGACGCGAGGTCGATGAACGTCTCGCGAACGGTTCCCAGCTTCGCGCCGCCCTCGCCGGTCAGGTCCATGCCGAGGATGTCGTTGCTTTTGGTGAGGCTCATCGGTGTCTCGTCTCCGTCTGGCGGGTTGGGCCATAGGGCAGAGCGCCCGAATACGAAGAGAGTTGCCGCCTACGCTGAACGCCAGCGATGCTCGGCCCACAAGGCGCCCCCCAGCACCACCGTCACAGCCACCCAAAGCGAAGCCGCGCCAACCGTCAGATAGGCCAGCGCGCCAAGCGCGCCGCCGGATGCAAGTCCCGTCCACAGGAGCACGTAGCGGAGCCAGTCGCGTGGTTCGCGCCCCACCAGAGCGCCCGCGATGCGCTGTCCGGCCTTCACCAGGGCGCCGGTCATGTAGGTCAATCCGACCACCACATCGCCGTTGCGCTGAAAGACAGCGTTCTCCGCGCCCATGGCCATGGCGACCGCAGCGATACCGGCTCGATCTTGGCCTAGGGCCATCAGGATCGCTCCGGCGGCCAGGAGTGTGGCCTCAAGGATGAGCACCGGCGAGCGCCGCTCTTCTCGAAAGGCCCTCGCGGTCAGCGCGCCTAGCACCACACCGGTAACGAAAGCCGTCACCAGACCGAAAACCGTCAGCGACGCAGCCCAGTGCGCGGTGGCCAGCGCCACGCCCAGCCGGGTGGAGTTGCCGCTCATGAACGAGACGAAGAATCCGCCCAACTTCAGAAAGCCAATCGCGTCGACATAGCCCGCCACTGCTGACAGCGTGACCGCCAGCGCCACCTCGCCGCGCCCGTAGTGCTGCACGTCCCGACTCCCGCGCAAAAGAAAACGGCCGGATCGTCACCGATCCGACCGCTTCTGGTCATCCGAAAAAGTCGCGGGCGATTAGCCGACGATTTCTTCTTCCGTGAAGAACTGGGCGATTTCGATGCCCGCGTTCTCCAGGCTGTCCGAGCCGTGGACCGAGTTTTCGCCGATCGACAGGGCGAACTGCTTGCGGATGGTGCCTTCGTCGGCGTTGGCCGGGTTGGTGGCGCCCATGACTTCGCGGTACTTCGCGACGGCGTTGTCGCCTTGCAGGACCTGGACGACGACCGGCTCGGCGGTCATCTGGGCCACCAGTTCGCCGTAGAACGGACGCTCGGCGTGGACTTCGTAGAACTTCTTGGCTTGGGCTTCGGTCAGCTTCACGCGACGCTGAGCGACGATGCGCAGGCCGGCGGCCTCGATCACAGCGTTGATGGCGCCGGTCAGGTTGCGACGGGTGGCGTCCGGCTTGATGATCGAGAAGGTGCGTTCGGTCACGGTAGTGATCTCACAGAAAAGTTGTGAATTGGGAGGTTGCGGGCTTATAGCCGTGCGCCCCGCCCCCGCCAACCCCGCCGCGTAACCTTCACAAAAATGCTTCAGATCAACGACCTGACTTTCGATGCGTGGGGCCGGCGGTTCTTCGACAAGGCCAGCGTGAGTCTGCCGCCCGGCGCGAAGGTCGGCCTGGTGGGCCGCAATGGCGTGGGCAAGTCGACTCTGTTCAAGCTGATCCTGGGTCATCTGCACGCCAATGACGACGAGATCAGCCTGCCCAAGAACGCCCGCATCGGTTCGGTCGACCAGGAACACCCGGCCACGCCCGTATCGCTGCTCGACACCGTCCTGGAGGCCGACGAGGAGCGTCACAGCCTGCTGACCCGCCTGGAGACGGCCAATCCCGAGGAGATGGGCGAGATCTGGGCGCGGCTGATCGAGATCGACTCCGACGCGGCCCCCTCGCGCGCCTCGGAGATCCTGGTGGGCCTGGGCTTTACTCAGGAAGACCTGGCGCGGCCGATGAGCGAGTTCTCGGGCGGCTGGCGCATGCGCGTGGCCCTGGCGGCGGCGCTGTTCGCCGAGCCTGACATGCTGCTGCTGGACGAGCCGACCAACTATCTCGACCTGGAAGGCGCGCTCTGGCTGGAAGCCAGGCTGGTCAAGTATCCGCACACCGCGCTGATCATCAGCCACGATCGTGAGCTGTTGAACAACAGCTGCACGCACATCCTGCACATGGCCAACGCCAAGCTGGAACTCTACACCGGCGGCTACGACGACTTCGAAAAGCGCCGCGCCGAGAAGGCCAGGCTGCAGGTGGCCACCAAGGCCAAGCAGGACGCCGAGCGCGCCCACCTGCAGGCCTTCATCGACCGGTTCAAGGCCAAGGCGTCCAAGGCGACCCAGGCTCAGTCGCGGATGAAGCGCCTGGCCAAGATGGAGCCGGTGTCGGTGACCATCGAGGAGCGCGTTGCGCCCTTCACCCTGCCCTCGCCTGAAAAGCCGCTGCCGCCGCCGCTGATCCGGCTGGAGAAGGCCAATGTGGGCTACGAGGAAGGTCGGCCGATCCTCAAGCGCCTGGGCCTGCGGATGGACCTGGACGACCGCATCGGCCTCTTGGGCGTCAACGGCGCGGGCAAGTCGACCTTCGCCAAGCTGATCGCCGGCGCGCTGGACGTGCAGAGCGGCGAGTTCCACCGCGACAAGAAGATGAAGGTCGGCTGGTTCCACCAGCACCAGATCGAGGCGATGGATCCCAACGACACGCCGCTGGAAATCATTCGCCGCGCCATGCCTGAAGCTTCCGAGGCTTCGCGCCGCTCGCGCCTGGCGCAGTTTGGCCTGCCGTTCGAGAAGCAGGAGACCCGCGTCGAGTCGCTGTCCGGCGGCGAGCGGGCCCGCCTGTTGCTGAACCTGGTGGCGATGGACGCGCCCCACCTGCTGATCCTGGACGAGCCGACCAACCACCTCGACATCGACAGCCGTAGGGCCCTCCTGGACGCGCTGAACGACTACATGGGCGCGGTGATCCTGATCACCCACGACCGCTCGCTGATGGAGCTGGTCGCCGACCGCCTGTGGCTGGCGGCCGACGGCACGATCAAGCCGTTCGATGGCGACATGGACGACTATGCCAAATTCGTTCTGGAGCGCGCCAAGCTGGCGGTGAAGCCGACCCAGGTGGCCCGCGAGGCCACCAAGGCCGCCGCGCCGGCGCCCCCCGGCCCCAAGAAGGTCGCCGTCGAACCGCTTCGCCGCAAGGTCGAAGCCGCAGAGCAGGTGATGAACCGGCGGACGCGCGACCTCGCAGAGCTGGAAGCGCAACTCAGCGATCCGGAACTCTATGTGAAGAACCCCGGCAAGGTCGCCGAACTCACCAAGCGCCGCGACAACGCCCAGGCCAAGCTGAGCGAGGCCGAGGAGGCCTGGATGACCCTGGCGGAGGAACTGGCCGAAGCCGAGGGTTGAGACGTCTCAGGGTGAACGCGCGCTAAACCATGTCGTTTAGCGCTTCCCGAACGTCTGAAAGCGCATGGTGCGGCCTATGAGCACAGGCCACCCCCGCAATCATGTCGTCGCCAACCCCGAGGGGCTGTCGTCGCACGTCGTGCTGGAGGCGTTCGCCGAGTGGGTGAACACCCGGATCGGCGAGGCCCTGCGGATCGAGATGGACCTGGCCTTCCGCGACCGACCGTTTGATGTCGAGGTCGGACGGTCACCCGCTCTCGTCGGCTGGGAGCACAGGTTCATTCAGCCCGGCGCGCCCGCACCGAGGGGCAAGATGTGGACGGTCTATCGTCTGCATGACCAGAATGACCGGCCGGTCCACCTGCCGAAGTCCGGCGATCTGGTCGAAGACCTGACGCCGCTGCTGGGCGAGCTCGGTTACCTTGGCGTATTCGAGGACGGCGTCGCGCAGTTCCCCGGCGTGGGCAAGCGCTGACCGCAAGTCTCAGCGGCGATGGCGATCGTCGCGCGGCTTATCATACAGACTGCGCAGATAGGCAGTGACGTCGGCGATCTGGATCGCTGTCATCGCCTTGGGCGGCATGGCGTAGTGACCGACGGACGCGATCGCCTCCAGCTCCCAATCCAACCGGTAGTCAGCGTACTTCCTGGCGACCTCTCCGAAAGGCGGAGCGTCGGACCGTGGGCTGACGCCGTCGGCGGTGATCGCATGGCAACTGGCGCATTGCTTGGCCGCGAAGGCCGCGCCTCGGGCTGGCGAACCGGGAATAGCGTCATCAGCGACGCCGGCGGATCGCGCCGCCTGGGCCGATGACATAGCCGGGGGCATCAGGGCCACCATCGCCAGGGCGCTTATCAGTAGCTTTCGCATGTGGGTCACTCCCGTCGCGACGACGATGCCTGCTCGCCCTGACGCCACCAACTCCGGACGACCGCGTAAGGTCCGGGCTACAGGGGTCCGGTCAGCCGTCTAAGACGGTAACTGGCTCGGGCGGCTCCAAGGCCTGGGCCAGCGTCGAGAGCAGCGACATGACGGTCAGCGGCTTGGGCGTGGCGCCATCGAACACCGGGTCCAAGGGCCCAGCGCGCACGTCAGCCGAAAAGGCGATGATCGGCGCCTTGGCGCTGGGGCCGCTCTCCGCACGGATCCGCAGCGCCGCCGCTACGCCGTCGAGGCGCGGCATCCGCAGATCCATCAAGATGGCGTCATAAGCCGCCGCGCGCGCGGCGGCGACGCCGTCTTCGCCGTCAACGGCTTCGGTGACCTCGACCCCGACGGCCTCGAGCACCGAACGGACCAGTTCGCGGTTACCAGCGTTATCGTCGACGACAAGGACGCGACGCCCCGGCGGCGGCATGGGAACGCCGGGGGCGTCGTCATCGTCTGCGGCGGTGTGCGTCGAAACGATTGGCGCCGGGATCTCAAACCAGAAGCGCGCGCCCTGCCCCGGGCTGCTCTCCACGCCTATCTCGCCACTCATCAGCTCTACCAGCCCGCGCGAAATGGCCAGGCCCAGACCGGCGCCGCCGTGCTTGCGATTAAGGGCCGCGTCGATCTGTGCGAAGCGGGTGAAGATCAGCGCCTGATCGGCTTCACCAACCCCGGGGCCGGTGTCGATCACGCTGATGCGCAAGCGGCCTCTCTGGTTGTCGTAGGCCGCCTCCAGCATCACCTCGCCGACCTCGGTGAACTTCACCGCGTTGCCGACGAGGTTCAGCAGCACCTGACGCACCCGCTCGGGATCAAGGATCACGCGCTCAGAGATGGCTTCATCACCCACCGACCGCAGCGTCAGCTGCTTCTTCTGGGCGGACGGCGTCAGGATCTCCAGGACATCAGCGACGATATCCGCGATGGCGACCGGGCGCGGCTGCAGGGAAATGCGCCCCTGTTCCAGCCGAGAGAAGTCCAGGATGTCGTTGATCGTCGTCAGCAGGGTCTGACCGCCAGTGGCGATACGGTCGACATAACGCTTAGACCGATCGCCCAGACCAGGCTCCTCGGACAGCAGGTTGGCGAACCCGATAACCGCCGTCAGCGGCGTTCGCAGTTCATGGCTCATATTGGCCAGGAACTCGCCCTTCACGGCGGCGGCGGCCTCGGCCTCCGCGCGCGCGGCCCGCAACTCCATTTCCAGCGTCTTGCGCGCGGTGATGTCGCGGATGATGTCGGTGACCCCTACCGGATGGCCGGTGTGCGCGTCGTAAGCCAAGGTCGGGCGCGACTCCAGCCAGAGCATCGCGCCGTCCTTGCGAAAGGCGCGGTATTCTATGGTGATGCTCATCACCTCGCCGCGGCCGCTCGCCTCGCGCTGAGCCCTCACGAGATCAGCAATACGTGGAGCATCCTCCTGATGGAGCACCTTCACATAGGCCCACCCCAGGAGTTCCTCGGCGCCGTATCCAAGGATCGTGCGCGTCGCCGGCGACATGTAGGTCATCCGGCCCTCAAGGTCGCTGTGGGCGATGATATCGAGAGCATTCTCGGCGAGGAGACGGTAGCGCGCCTCGCTCAACTCGGCTTCGGCGCGCGCCGTGACCAGCTTGGCCACGATCTCGCGGCGTTGCCGCTGGAGCGCCGCCGCCGGGAGGCTGACGAAGGTCGAAACGGCCAGGAAGAACTGCAGCACCGACGACTGATCGTAGGCGCCGCCGCTGATAAGGTTGATCGGGCCTCGCCCCGCGAGCGTGAGCACCAAAGCGATCGCGGCCACCAACACCGAGCAGAGCGCCGCGCCGAACACCTCCTGGCGCCAGGCCGCGATCAGCATCATCGGCGGCACGAGGAACAACAGCGGGTAGCGGGTCTGGGCGAAGACGATCAGGGCCATCGCGCAACAGGCCAGGATCGACAGCACACCGTCCCGGGTCAGCGGCTTTTCCCGCAGGTAATGCCTGGCCCTCAGGAACACCAAGACCGCCGGGCCGACGCAGAGCATGCCCAGGATATCGTTGAGCGCCCAGGCGATGACGTTGTGCGCCAACGCTCCGCCCCGCAAGGCGGTGTGGATCGACGCCGCGACCGGACCGATGACCAGCGGCGCCACCCCACCCGCCAGCAGGACAAAGGCCAACATGTCGCGCGGGCGCCCCAGGTCGATCGCCTCGCCGACGGCCCTGCGGACCAGAAACGCCGCCAGCACCGCCTGCGAGACGTTCATGGTCACCAGGATCCCGTTGACCAAGGGACTGTCGCCGGCGTGCGCGCCGGCGGTCAGCGCGCCGACGACCCCACCCAGGATGATCGCCGGCCAGCGGCGTGACGGGGAGGACAGGAGGAAAGCCGCGAGAAACCCATTCGACAGCCAGATCGGCGTCACATGGTCGTAAACGCGCGGCACCTCGACGCACAGATAGGCCAGAAGAGCGAAGCCGACGGCAGCGACCAGAGCGGCCAAGGCCGCTCCGCCTAGATCACCTTGTGATCCTGCCTCCGACGTCGGTTTGACAACCATTCTTTTGAACCAGCCTTCGAGACGGCTGATTCCGTTATTTCATGCGCTTCGACGACACGCCAGAAAAGCTTGGTAGGACTGTCCGTTCAGCCGCACTTCACTTGCTGAACAACGCCTGTGTCGGCGTTGAACAGGATATTGAGGCGGTCGGGGCGATAGTCCATGGTCACCGGACAGGTTGTGCAGGCCACGCGCCAGCGCGACGGGTCGACCGGCGCCGGGAGGCTGGTGCGCGGCTGGCCGACGAAACGCTGAGCGTCCTTCACGCCGCACTCGTCCTTGGGTTCGTTGCGCGGCGGGGTCGCCGGCAGAGCGATGGCGGGCGGCGCCGTCGGTGTCGTGGGCGGCGGAGGCGGCGCGGGCTCCGGCGCGCTGGAGCATGAGGCCAAGACCAGACCCAGGACCAACACGGACGCGAACCGTTTCATGCCTGTTTCTCCCAACCGCGCTCGGCGCCTTGGCGCCAGTAGGACACCGGATGACCGGCCTTCTTGAACATCGACCAGCGCCCGCGCGCCTGCGCCAGGGCCTGATCGTCCCGGCCGTCGAACAACAGGATGCAGCGCGAAACACCTGAAAGATCTCCAGGTTCTGCCCCGTCGATCAGGAACAGCGCGTCGCCGCCGTTAGGGTTCCCGTCGCCGGCGGTCAGCAAAACCGGCTGACGCTCGGCCATGGGTTCGCTGGCCAGGCCGTGCGGCAGAAAGCTGTCTTCGCGCCAGATCCACAGATGTTGGTCCAGCGCCTCGATCCGGCGCGGATCACCGCCGCGCACCAGCGCCTTCCAGCCCCGTCCGAGCGTCTTCTCCAGAAGCTCGGGCAGCACCGCCTCGAGCGGCGAGCGCTCCAGGTGGTAGAACCAGACCTCGCAGGGCGCGGCCGTCACGCTCAGCCTTCGTAGGCGTCGGCGACGAGGCGGTTGAGCAGGCGCACGCCGAAGCCCACTGCGCCGTCGGGCACGGTCGGATCGGCGGACGGCTTCTTCCAGGCGACCGAGGCGATGTCGAGGTGGGCCCACGGCACGTTGTTGACGAAGCGCTGCAGGAACAGACCCGCAGTGATCGAGCCGGCCGGACGACCGCCGATGTTCTTCATGTCGGCGATCGGGCTTTCGATCTGCTTTTCATACGCCGCTGGCAGCGGCAGGCGCCACAGGGTCTCGCGCTCGGCCTTGCCGGCGGTGAGAAGTTTCTCCGACAAACCATCGTTATTGCTGAACAAACCGGCGTAGTCATGACCCAGCGAGATGATGATCGCGCCGGTCAAGGTGGCCAGGTCGATCATGAACTGAGGCTTGAAGCGCTCCTGCGTGTACCAAAGCGCGTCAGCGAGCACGAGGCGACCCTCGGCGTCGGTGTTGATGACCTCGATCGTCTGGCCCGACATCGAGGTGACGACATCGCCCGGGCGTTGGGCGTTACCGTCGGGCATGTTCTCGACGAGGCCCAGAACGCCGATGGCGTTGACCCTGGCCTTGCGCCCGGCCAGAGCGTGCATGACGCCGGCCACGGCGGCCGCGCCGCCCATGTCCCACTTCATGTCTTCCATGCCGTCGGCCGGCTTGATCGAGATGCCGCCGGTGTCGAAGCAGACGCCCTTGCCCACGAAGGCGATCGGCTGGGCGGATTTATCGGCCGCGCCCATCCACTTCATGATGACAAGCTGGCTTTCGCGGACGCTGCCTTGACCCACACCCAGCAGGCTGCCCATGCCCAGCTTGGCCATCTCGGCCTCGCCGAGGATCTCGACCTCGAGGCCGAGGCTCTCCAGCCCCTTAGCGCGAGCGGCGAACTCTTCCGGATGCAGGATGTTCGCTGGCTCCGAGACGAGGTCGCGGCTGAAGACAATGGCGTCGGCCAGGGCGGCCAGCGGCTCGTAGGCCTTCTGCGCCTTGACCGGGTCGGCGGCGGCGATCTTGATCACTTGGACAGACGGTTTCTTCTCGGCCTTCTCAGTCGTGCGATATTTGTCGAATCGATAGGCGGCCAAGCGAGCGCCGAAGGCCGCGCGGGCGGCGCTCTCGGCGTCGGCGCCCAGCTTCAGAACCAGTTCGACGACACCCGAGGTCTTGATTGCGTGAAAGGCCGAAGCGGCGGCCAGTTCGACGGCTTCCGGCTCGACCGCGCCCGAACCATCGACCCCAACCAGAACCACGCGCGCGGCCTCCAGACCGTGCGGCGCGACGATGTCCAGCGTCTGGCCCTTGGCCCCGGTGAAACGACCGCCGGCGATAGCGCGAGCCAGCGCGCCGCCCGTGGCTTCATTGGCCGCGCGAGCCTCCGGCGACAGGGCCGCGCCTTCGTGGGCCAGAACCGCGAGCGCGGCGGTGGCGCCAGCCTGGGTGTCTACGGGGACGAACTCGATACGCATGCCGCGCTCCTGTATTTTGGGCGACCGAAGCCGCGCGACAGACCGTGCGCCGGCTCTTCTCTTCATCGCGGCATAGTCCAATGCAGCGCCTTAGAAAAGGCTCCGTTCGGCTCCAGTCGGAACACTCAAGTCAGGTCCCCGGTTGTGCTGGCGCGAGGGCGCCGTGTAGAACGACGCATCTTCGGGGTTCGTCCCACGAATCCATCCGCCCCGACCCCGTCTTCATGCGCCTCATCGAACGCTATCTCTTCCGGCAGTTGCTCGGCCCGACGCTTCTGGCGACTGCGGCCCTGGTGGCGCTCGCCCTGCTGGCGCGCAGCCTGTCGGAATTCGACGTGCTGGTGGAGCAGCGTCAGAGCGCGATGGTGTTCCTGAAGATCATCCTGCTGGCCCTGCCCCAGCTGCTGGGCATCATGATGCCGCTGGCCTTGTTCGTTGCGGCGCTGGTGGCTCTGAACCGCTTGCATACCGAGCAGGAGATCGTGGTCTGCTTCGCCGGCGGCATGAGCCGCTGGAGCGTGATTTCGCCGGCCATCCGCCTAGCGGTCATCGCGGCTCTGATTTCACTGGTTTCAGGCCTCTGGCTGCAGCCTTGGAGCGCCCGCCAGATCCGCGAGACGGCTTTCCAGATCAAGACCGATGTCGCTTCGACCCTGGTCCAGCCCGGCCAGTTCACCGAACCTGGACCGGGCCTGACGGTCTATGCGCAGTCAATCGACCGCGACAACAAGATCCAGAACCTTTTCATCCACCAGGATCTGCCCAACGGCGCAGCGTCGACCTATTCCTCGCGCGAGGCCGAGATCGCCACCCGCAAGGGCGAGCCGGTCCTGATCATGCGACACGGGAGCAACCAGCAGTTCTCTCGCGAAGGCGTGCTGCAATACACCTCGTTCGACGAGTACACCTTCGACCTGTCCAGCCTCTTCAACAGCGACGAGCTGCTGCACTACAAGATCGCCGACCGCTACCCCCACGAGCTGTTCTTCCCGGACCTGACCCAGGAGTGGGAGCAGCGTAACAAGGACAAGCTGCTGGCCGAGGGCCATTCGCGCTTCGCCGGCCCGCTCTACAACATCGCCCTGATGAGCATGGCTCTGGCGGCGGTGCTGGGCGGATCGTTCAGCCGCATGGGCTATGGCAAGCGCATCGCCGCTGTCGGCGCGGCCGCCGCCATCGTCCGCATCGTCGGGTTCGGCGTTCAGGCCGCCTGCGAGGACGACCCTTGGCTTAACGTGTTGCAGTACCTGGTGCCGATGGCCGCCGTCTGGTGGAGCATGTCCCAGATCTTCCGGCAGAAGGTCACCTCGCGCTCCAAGGCCAAGCCTTCCAAGGCTGTCCCCGTCATGACGGGAGCCGCCTGATGCTGACCATGGGCATGGTGGAGCGGTACGTCCTGAGACGCACGATGGGCGCGCTGGTGGCCGCCCTGGCGGTTCTCGGCGCGATGGTGATGCTGATCGCGTTCGTCGACATCGCGCGCAATGTCGGCACCCGGGCCGATGCGAGCTTCCTGCGCCTGCTCTACCTCACCCTCCTCCAGGCCCCGGCGACGATCCTGGTCCTGGCGCCGTTCGTCTTTCTGTTCGGGACCATGTGGGCGTTTGTCGAACTGAACCGACGTAGCGAGCTGATCGCCATGCGGGCGGCGGGCATCTCGGCGTGGCGGTTCATCATGCCCGCGGCCGCAGCGTCTTTCGTCATCGGCCTTCTGACCATCACGCTGCTGAACCCGCTCACCACGGCGATGACCGCCAAGTTCGAGACCGAGCGCGACCGCACCATGAACGGCTACCTGAAGGAGGCGCCGAAGGGCACGTGGCTGCGTCAGGGGGACGACAAGACCCAGATCGTCATCCGCGCCCGCGCCCGCGACGTCGTCGACGGCTCTGTGCGCCTGCGAGGGGTGTCGCTGTTCGTCTATACGCTGAACGCCAAGGGCGTGATGGATTTCACGCGCCGCATCGAGGCCAATGAAGCGAAGCTAGAGCCCGGCTTCTGGCGCCTGAGCGGCGTGCGCGAGGCGACGCCGGGGGCCGGCGCCATTCGCTCGGACAGCCTGTCCATCCCGTCGAACCTGGACGACCGCACGGCGTCAGAGCGCTTCAACTCGCCTCAGGCGGTGGCGCTATGGCGGCTCCCCGCCACGATCAAGCGAACCGAGGACGCCGGCTTCTCGGCCGCGCCCTTCAAGCTGCGCCTGCAACAGGACATGGCGACGCCGCTTCTCTTCGCGGCGATGTCGGTGCTGGCGGCCGCCTTCTCGCTGCGCCTGATGCGCCTGGGCGGCCTGGCCATGCTGGCCGGCTCAGGCGTCGCGTTGGGCTTTGGGTTCTTTTTCTTCAACGAGCTGTGCAGCACATTGGGCAAGGCCGACGTTCTGGCCCCGTTCATCGCCGCCTGGACCCCGCCGACCGTCGCGCTTTTGGTGGGCTTCACTTTGCTTTGCTATACGGAAGATGGGTGAGTCATTGTTTCCAGGGTCGTCCATGTCTGAAACGCGTTCCAGCGTCCCGTCCGTGTGCCGCGCGCTGCTGATGACCGGCGCGGCGTGGCTGGCGCTGGCCTGCGCGGGCGCGGCCCAAGCACAGGACCAGCAAAGTCTCGCGACCATCCCGCAAGCGCCGCTTGTGAAGGCGCCCCCGGCCGACGGCCTGGGCGATGACGGTTACTACCTTGAATCCGACCTGCTGATCCGGGACGACCAGAACCAGATCATGACCGCCGAGGGCTCGGTGGAAGCGCGGTACCAAGGCCGCACGCTGCGCGCCGACAAAGTGGTCTACAACAGCAAGACCGGCGCGATCACGGCTGATGGGCACGTGCAGCTGATCAATCCGGACGGCACGGCCGAGTTCGCCGACCATCTGGAACTGGACCGCGACATGAAGGCGGGCTTCGCCCGCAACTTCTCGGCCAGGCTCGAGCAGAACATGAAGATCGCCGCGGCGAGCGCCGTGCGCCGCAACGAGAACATTCAGGAGCTGAACAGGGCGATCTACACCCCCTGCGAAGTCTGCGCCGAAAAGCCGACGCCGACCTGGTCGGTCTCGGCCGACAAGATCGTGCAGGATAAGCCCAAGCAGCTCATCTACTACAAGAACGCCGTAATCCGGATGTGGGGCGCGCCGGTGCTCTACCTGCCGCTGTTCTGGCACCCTGATCCGCAGGCCAAGCGCAGTTCGGGCTTCCTGGCGCCCAAGCTCGACTTCTCCAAGGGCCGCGGCGTCTCGTACAACCAGCCCTACTACTACGTGATCTCGCCGTCGTCGGACGTCATCGTCGCGCCGCAGATCAACAGTCACGTCAATCCGTTCCTGAACGTGAACTATCGCAAGCGCTTCTACTCCGGGATGCTCGAGGCGCGTGGCGGCTTCACGTACGACAAGGAATTCGACATCAAGGGCGACCGCTTCGGCGAAGAAACGCTCCGCAGCTACATCCTCGCCAGCGGCAAGTTCGACATCGACCAGCACTGGAAGTGGGGCTTCTCGGCCGAGCGGGTTTCGGACGCCCTGCTGTTCGACAAGTACAAGGTCAACGACGTCTATCAGCAGCGCGGGCTGTTCACGAGCGACGACCATCGTCTGGTCTCGCAACTCTACGCCACCCGCCAAGCGCAACGCTCCTGGCTCTCGGTTTCGGCGGTGTCCGTGCAAGGCCTGCGCGTCGTCGGCATCAACGCCGCCACGAACGCGGCGAACGCCTTTGAAAACAGCGGCGCGTTTCCGCTGATCGGACCGCTGGTCGAAGCCCGCTGGGAACCGCAAAGCCCGGTGCTGGGCGGCCGTCTTCGTCTCCAAGGCTCCGGCGTGATGCTGAACCGCTCGGAATCCCAGTTCGGCGAAGCGCCCTATTTCCTGGGCGCCTACAAGGGCCAGAACGGCGTCGACTCCAGCCGTGCCAGCGTCAAGGCCGACTGGCGCAGCAGCACGATCGTGGGGCCGGGCCTGAAGGTCTCGCCGTTCGTGCAGGCGCGCGGCGACGCCTACGCCATCAAGACCTATGTCACGCCCGCCGCGCGCGCGCTGGGCGACGACACCAAGGAAACCTACACGCGGGCGCTCGGCGTCGGCGGCGTGGACTTCAGCCTGCCCTTCTACAAGCCGCTGGCGAAGGGCGGCAGCGTGGTGCTCGAACCCCTGGCCCAGCTGGCGGTGGGTTCTGACAGCTCGCGCGTGCCGGTGGTCGTGGCCCGAGACGGAACCCGGCGCTACCTCTACAACGAAGACAGCGCCACGCTGGAATTCGACGAGACCAATCTCTTCCAGGCCAACAAGTCGCCCGGCTTCGACCTTTACGAGGGCGGCCAGCGCCTGAACGTCGGCGGCCGTGCGACCTTCGCGCGACCGGACGGTCGTGGCGGCAGCATCCTGGTTGGACGCAGCTTCCGCTCCGAATTCGATCCGCTTCTGCCGACCCGCACGGGTCTCCAGACCAAGTCGTCCGACTGGATCGTGGCGGCGACCGTCACGCCGGTTCGCGGGATCAACGCCTTCGTTCGTACGCGCCTCGACTCCAAGACCCAAGAGATTCACCGCATCGAGACGGGGGTCGACGCCTTCACTAAGCGCGGCAGCGGGTCTATCCGCTATCTGAAGGACGAACTGGACGCCAACGGCAACCGCCAGGAGAACTTCGAAGCGCGGGGCGAGCTGAAACTGACGCAGCGCTTCTCGCTGACCGCCTTTGGTCAGCGCGACATGGTGCAGGATGTGTGGCGTCGTCGCGATCTCGGCGTGGCCTATCAGGACGACTGCATCCGGATCGATGTGATCTACCAACAAGAAGACCGTTACGCCTCGACGGCCAGCGGCCTGCGACTGCAGCCCGATCGAACGATCGTCTTCCGCCTAACGCTCGCCACATTGGGTGATACAGGGTACAGCAGCAAGTAACGGACCACGTCTGGGGGGCGTGCGGGCGGGCCCGCAGGCCAGACAGGCGCGTCTATCGGGGGCGACGGCCGAAAGGAAACGCCGGTAGGGCGACCGCCGACTCCGAAATCGTGATAATCGACCGCGCTCCGAACGGAGCGGCTGGGCCTAGAGGAACGACACTATCCATGCGGTCTGCGCGTAGCGTGACGACTTTCGCGGCCGGGGCCGCGTCCATTCTGGCCCTGACCGTGGCGAGCCTCGGCTCGGCCGCGATGGCCCAGGCCCCTCAGGTCGCCGCGCCCCCGGCCGAGCGCCCGGCTGGTCCGCAGCCGCTGTCCGAAAGCGTGGCGGCGGTGGTCAACGACGACATCATCTCCAGCTACGATCTGATGCAACGGATGCGCCTGCTGATGGCGACGTCCGGCATGCAGCCGACTCAGGAGAACCTGCCGCAGATCGAACAGGAGGCGCTGCGCTCCCTGATCGACGAGCGCCTGCAGATGCAGGAGCTCAAGCGCGTCGAGAAGCAGCAGAAGATCACGATCATCTCGACCGACAAGGAAGTCGAAGAGCAGATCGGCGAAATCGCCCAGTCCAACCGGGTCAGTGCCGACCAACTGAAGCAACAGCTGGTCGCACAGGGGATCGGCCTCGAAACCTGGCGCGCGCAGTTGCGCGCCGAGTCGAGCTGGCAGTCCTGGATTCAGGGTCGCTACGGCTCGCGTCTTCGGATCGGCGAAGACCAGATCAAGGCCTACCAGCGTCGCCTGGCCGACGCCGCAGCGAAGCCGCAGTACCAGATCAGCGAAGTCTTCCTCGACGCGGCCCGCGTCGGCGGGATGGAGGTCGCCCAGAACGGCGCCGCCCAGCTGATCACCCAGATGCAGCAAGGCGCGCCGTTCGCGGCCGTCGCTCGCCAGTTCTCCGGTTCGGCCACCGCCGCCAACGGCGGTGAGGTCGGCTGGGTCAGCCAGGGCGAGATGCCGCCCGAAGTCGACGCCGCCCTGGAACAGCTGCGCCCCGGCCAGCTCTCGCGACCGATCCAGGTCCGGGACGGCGTCTATATCATCTACCTGCGCGACAAGCGGGCCGGCTCCAAGACCGCGATCGTCGATCTCAAGCAGGTCGCCGCGCCGCTGGCGGCCGACGCGACCCAGGCCCAGATCGACGCCGCGATGAAGACGCTCGCGGACCTGAAACCCAAGATCACCAGCTGCCAGACGCTGGAAGCCACCGCCGGCAAGGTCGACGGCCTCGTCGCCGGCGACCTTGGCGAAGCTGAGATCACCGATCTCGCCCCGGCGTTCCAGGAAGCGGCCAACAAGCTTGAGGTCGGTCAGGTTTCCGACCCGATCCGTACGGACGCCGGCCTGCATCTGATCGCTGTCTGCGGCAAGCGTCAGGGCGGCGCCAACGCCCCGACCCACGACCAGATCGAGAACCGCCTGCGCGGCCAGCAACTGGCCCTGATCGCGAAGCGCTACCTGCGCGACCTGCGCAACCAGGCGACCATCGAAACCCGGTGACGCATCGACCGCTCGCCATCAGCGCCGGCGATCCGGCGGGCGTCGGCGCGGAGATCATCGCCAAGGCCTGGCGCGCGCTCCGCCATGAAGGGCCCGCCTTCGTGGTCATCGGCGACGCCCAGCTTTTGGGCTCCGCTGGCGGCGGGGTGAAGGTGCGCGCCGTGACGGGCCCGCAGGAAGCGCCAGGGGTGTTCGCCGACGCCTTGCCCGTCATCGACATTCCGCTGCTGTCGCCGGTCGTTTCCGGCCGCCCCTCCCCCGCTCACGCGCCTCAGATCATTCGCTGGATCGAGACCGGGGTCGGCCTCGCGCTCTCGGGCGCAGTCAGCGGCCTCGTCACGGCGCCGATCGCCAAGGCGCCGCTCTACGAGGCCGGTTTTGCGTTTCCCGGCCACACCGAGTTCCTGGCTGAGCTAACGGCGGCGGCCAGCATGGATGGCGCGCGTGGGCCCGTAATGATGCTGGCGGCAGGTGATCTCCGGGCCACCCTCGTCACGATCCATACCGCGCTGAGCCTCGTTCCGTCGGCGCTGAGCCTGGAGAGCATCGTCAACAGCGGGCTCGTCACCGCCCAGGCGCTTCGCCGCGATTTTGGCGTCGCGAAGCCGCGTCTGGCCGTCGCCGCGCTCAACCCGCACGCCGGCGAAGGCGGAGCTCTGGGGCGCGAGGAGATCGAGCTCATCGGCCCCGCCGTGCGCGCCCTGGTCGACCTGGGCGTTGACGCCTCTGGCCCGGCGCCGGCTGACACCCTGTTCCACCCCGAGGCCCGCGCGCGCTTCGACGGCGTGCTCTGCATGTATCATGACCAGGCCTTGATCCCCGTGAAGATGCTGGATTTCTGGGGCGGCGTGAACATCACGCTCGGCCTGCCGATCGTTCGGACCTCGCCCGACCACGGCACGGGCTTCGACATCGCTGGACGCGGGATCGCCCGTCCCGATAGCCTGATCGCCGCCATCAAGCTGGCGGCCGATATCGCCGCCCGTCGCGGCGCCTGAGAGACGCGAAGACCATGAGCCTGGCCGATCTGCCGCCCTTGCGCGAGGCCCTTGAACGCCACGACCTGATGGCGCGCAAGAGCTTTGGCCAGCACTTCCTGCTGGACCTCAACGTCACGCGTAAGATCGCGCGGCTGGCGCAGGTCACCGAGGGCGACACTGTCGTCGAGGTCGGTCCCGGCCCCGGCGGCCTGACCCGCGCCCTGCTCGAGACCGGCGCACGGGTGGTCGCGATCGAGAAGGACAGCCGCTTCCTCCCCTTGCTGGCGGAGGTCGCCGAGGTGGCGGACGGGCGCCTTGAGCTTGTCGAGGGCGATGCGTTGAAGGTCGACGCCGCGCAAGCTGCAGGCGGTCCCGCGCATGTGGTCTCGAACCTGCCCTATAATGTCGGCACCCAACTGCTGATCAACTGGCTCACGGGCCCGTTCCGGCCGCTGTCGATGACCTTGATGTTCCAGAAGGAGGTCGCCGACCGCATCGTGGCGCAGCCCGATGACGACGCCTATGGACGCCTTGCGGTGATCGCCCAGACGCTGTGCGAGGCCCGGACCGTCATGGACCTTCCCGCCAAGGCCTTCACGCCGCCGCCGAAGGTGGCGTCCGCCGTCGTACGACTGGTCCCCAAGGCCGATCCGCCGCCTGTCGAGGTCGTGGCGGCCCTGGAGCGTGTGACCGCCGCCGCCTTCGGCCAGAGGCGCAAGATGCTCCGCTCAAGCTTGAAGGCGCTGGGGGGCGCTGCGCTGTGCGAGCGCGCCGGCATCAGCCCCGACGCCCGCGCCGAGGTGATCGATCTTGCGGGCTTCCTCGCCCTGGCCCAGGCGACGCTCGACGCCGCGCCCCTCTAGGTCCCTTCAGGTCCGGTTCATCCACGGCGCCGCTTGATGGGGCGGCTAGCCGAGGAGACCGCCGTGGCCATCCGCCTGATCCTGATCTGCACCCTGCTGTCCCTGGCCGCATTGTCCGTTCTTGTCGACGGGCGGCGTCCGGCCAGTCATGCATCCCGCGCGCCGGCCGCCACAGCGGGTTAAACGCGCGCCGGCGCTGCCGACTCCTATTGACGCCACACGCCCGCCCCGCCAGCTTCCACCCGGCTTAGAACGGAGTGGAAGTGACCATCGAACGCGTAACAAAGGCGCCTTCCACCGTTACGCGTCGGCTGCTGTTCATGGCGCTTACGCTGGCTGCGCCCGCCATCCTGTTGATGGGCGCCCTGGTCGCCATGCAGTACAGCGAAGGGCAGCGCCGCTTCGCCACCCAGTTGGTCACCACGACACGCGCCTTGTCTCTGGCCACTGACCGCCAGATCGGTCAGGGCCAAAGCGTTCTGCAAGGCCTGTCGGTGTCTCCGGCCCTGTCGCAGGGCGACTTGGCCACCTTCGAGAAACAGGCCCGAGAAGCCGTGCAGGGTCGAGATGGCTGGGTCGTGCTGATGAGCCAGGACCAGCAGTGGATCAACACGCGTATGGCGCCCGGCGCGCCACCGCCGCGCGCCCCGATCACCGACGCGACCTGGCGCGAGATGACGACCGGCAAATCCAACGTCAGCAACCTGATACCGCGCCCCTACGCAGGCCCGATCATCGGCGTGAATGTTCCGGTGCTGGTGAGGGGGCGGATTTTCGTTCTGGGCTACATGCAACACCCCGCCGTCTTCCAGGCGCTGGTGAGCGGCCAGGGCCTGCCAGACACCTGGACCGCCAGTATCGTCGATCGTGACGCCGCCCTGCTGGCGCGATCCCGCGATCAGGACAAGATGCTGGGCCGGCATGCGAGCCGCGAAATGCGCATCGCCATGGCCAAGGCGCAGGACGGGGTGGTCAACACCCACACGCTTGATGGCGTCGAGACGCTTTCAGCCTTCAGCCGATCGCCGACCTATGGCTGGACCTTCATCGTGGGCGTACCGCGCGACGAGTTGAACCGAACCATCCTGGGCTCGCTGGGCCCGGCGATGCTGGGCTCGGCGCTGATGATCGCGCTTGGCGTGATGGCCGCCCTGGCCTTCGCCCGACCAATCTCGCGGGACGTGCGCGGACTGGTCGACGAAGCCGAGGCCCTCGCGGCCGGCCGCCCGCTGGCCCCCGCGCCGTCGCACTTGCAGGAGATCGCCGAGGTTCGCGGCTCCCTCCGCGCCGCGGCGGATATTCTGCGCCGCCGCGACGACGAAGCCCGTGCGGCCGCCGAGCGCCAGCAGTTGATGATCAACGAACTGAACCATCGCGTGAAAAACACGCTTGTAGTGGTCCAGTCGCTGGCGCGGCACAGCCTCAAGGACGGCGGCGAGGACGGCTTGGCGCAGTTCAACGAACGCCTGATGGCGTTGGCCGGCGCCCATGACCTCCTCACCCGGCGCAGTTGGGAGGGCGCCGATCTCGGCGAGCTCTTGCTGGAAGCCTTGCAGCCCTATGCAACCCAGGTCAGCATCGAGGGGCCGCCCACCCCACTGGCCCCGAACGCGGCCGTGGCGCTGGCCATGATCTTCCATGAACTGGCGACGAACGCCTCAAAGTACGGCGCGCTCTCAACCGACGCAGGATCGATCGAAATCGTCTGGTCGCACGAGGGGCGCTCGCGGCTGACCCTGACCTGGCGAGAGCGCGGCGGTCCACCTGCACAGCCGCCCGTCCGCAAGGGCTTTGGATCACGCCTGATCACATCCAGCCTGCGCGGCGACCTGGCGGGCGCCGCCACGTTCGACTATGCGCCGGAAGGCCTGACCTGCGTCTTCACGCTGCACACGCCGACACGCGCGACCTCCTGACGTCGATGCTCGGGACCGATCGTCGCAGCGCCCCGATGTCGCCTTGGCTTCGCCATGCGACGCCTGCAATAGCTCGCGTGATCGTAGGAGCGTATCGCGATGAGCCTGGAATTCCTGATTGGCGCGGTGTTGGGCTCGGGCGTCTTTATCGCCCTTGGCCGTCCACCGGCCGAAAAACTGATCGCCTACGTTCAAGACCGGTTTCGCGCAGGGAACTAACGGCGCCGTTGAGCTCTTGTTTGGGCAGGGTCGCAAAGGGGCGACCGCTCACGGAGTTCCACCGATGTCTATTCTCGCCTGGCTGCTTCTGGGCCTGATCGCCGGCTTCATCGCCAGCAAGCTCGTCAACCGCACCGGCAGCGGCGTGCTGCTGGATATCGTCCTCGGCATCGTCGGCGCGTTTGTCGGCGGCTGGCTGTTCAACCAGTTCGGCAACGCCGGCGTCTCGGGCTTCAACCTGTACAGCCTGCTGGTCGCCACGGTCGGCGCGGTCGTCATCCTGGCCTTGTACCACCTGATCTTTGGCCGACGCGCCGTCTAACTCAGTCTGAGCGGCGGGTCGCTGACCCGCCGCTCAGCCTCAGATCTCTTCCCGCAACAGATCGTTGACCAGATCACCGATCCACGGATTACGCGCACGCTTAAGTCGCTCAGCGTGATAAATGTGCGCCAGATCGGCGTAGGCCCGATCGAAATCGTCATTCAGGATCACGTAGTCGAACTGCTCCCAAGCCGCGACCTCGTCCTTCGCGCGGGAAAGGCGGCGGTGAATCACCTCTTCGCTGTCCTGGCTTCGCGTGTGGAGGCGACGGCTCATCTCGGCCAGTGACGGTGGCAGGATGTAGACGAGGACGCTGTCCGGCCCGGCCTGCTTGTGAACCTTCATCGCGCCTTGAAAGTCGATGTCGAACAGCACGCTTTCGCCGCGATTCAGAGCGTCCATGATCGGCGCCTTGGGGCTACCGTAGAAGTTCCCGTAGACTTCCGCCCATTCCAGAAACGCGTCTTCCGACAACATGCTCTGAAACTTGTCGCGAGAGACGAAGTGATAGTCGCGACCATCGTGCTCGCCCGGGCGCGGTTCGCGGGTCGTGGCGCTGATCGACAGGTGCAAGTCGCCGTGATCGGAGACGAGACGGCGGGTCAGCGAGGTCTTGCCAACGCCCGAGGGCGCAACGACCATCAGCAGTAGGCCGCGATGAGGGTGGTGGGACTTATTCAACGTTCTGAACCTGCTCGCGGAACTGCTCGATCACGGCCTTCAACTCCAGACCGATCGCGGTCAGGCTGGTCAATGCCGACTTCGAGCAGAGGGTATTGGATTCTCGCATGAATTCCTGAGACAGGAAGTCGAGACGGCGCCCCGAGGCCCCCTCTCCCGACAGCAGCCCCCGCGCGGCGGCGACATGACTGGCCAGGCGATCAAGTTCCTCACGCACGTCGGCCTTGACGGCCTGAGCGGCGGCTTCCTGAACGATGCGCTCCTCGCTGGCGGCCTCGCCGACGAGTTCGGCCATCCGACGCGCGAAGCGTTCCTTGATGACCGTAGGCTGGCCCGCGGCCTCCCGTTCGGCCTGCGCCGACAGATGCTCGATGCGGGTTACGAGGCCGCCGAGCACCGGATCCAGCGCCGCGCCCTCTTCCAGGCGCGCCGCCTTCAGGCCGTCGAGCGCGTCGTTGATCGAAATGCTCATGGCGGTTTCGACGGCCGCCCGGGCTTCGGCGTCATCGACGTCTTCCCGCGCCTCGATCACGCCCTTCAAGGACAGCAGTCCGTCCAGGCTGGGCTTGGCGACCATACCGGTGGCCACATACGGCCCGCCAGCGGTGAGATAGCGCTCAAGCGTGGCGATGTTGACCTGGGTTTCACCCGAAGTTTCCGCGCGCTTGGCCTGGACGTTGACGGTCAGTTGGCCGCGCTGGAACCGCGCCTGGGCGCCATCTCGCGCGACACGTTCCAGGCTCTCGAAGCCCGGGGGACCCCGAAAGCGGGTCTCGAGGTTCCGGCCATTGACGCTGCGCGCCTCCACGGCCCAGGACCACGCTCCGTGCGCGCCCTCGGCCCGCGCGAAGCCCGTCATTCCCGACAGCGCCACGCCTCAGCCCCCCGCGAGCGGCGGAGCCGTCGGCTGGGCCGGGGCCTTTCCAGCCCGTTCGCGTTCGATCTGACGCCATTTGACGACGTTGGCGTTGTGCTGCTCCAGGGTCGAGGCGAAGACGTGTCCACCCGTCCCATCGGCCACGAAGTAGAGATCGTCGCTCTTGGGCGGGTTCATCACCGCCGCCAGCGCCGCGCGACCGGGGTTCGCGATCGGAGTCGGCGGCAGGCCATCGATCAAATAGGTGTTGTAGGGCGTCGGACGGCGAAGCTCCGACAGGAAGATCCCGCGTCCCAGGGGGCGGCCCCTGGAAATTCCGTAGATGATCGTCGGATCCGATCCCAGGCGCATACCGGTGCGAAGCCGGTTCACGAACACGGCGGCCACGCGCGGCCGCTCCTCGGCGAGGCCCGTTTCCTTCTCGACGATCGAGGCCAGGGTGACCGCTTCCTCCTTGGTTCGGAACGGCAGGTCAGACGCCCGATTGGCCCACAGGGCGTTCAGCACCGCGTCACGGTCATCCATCATGCGTTGTAGCACCGCCGCCCGATCCTCGCCGCGCTGGACCTCGTAGGTCTCGGGGAGGATCGCGCCCTCGGGCGGCGTGGCCGCATTGCCGGTCAGCACGGTCGACTTGTTGAGGATGTCCATGACCATGTCCGAGGTCAGCCCCTCGGGGATGGTGATCCAGTGGCGGACGATACGGCCGCGACGCACGGCGTCCAGGACCTGGGCCATCGAGGCGCGGCTTTTGAACTCGTACTCCCCGGCCTTGAGCGTTCGCGCCGCGCCAGTGACCTTGGCGGCGGTCATGAAGATCGAGGAGGAGCGGATCACCCCGCCCCGCTCCAGGCTGGAAGCGATTTCAGGCAGGCTCGCGCCCTTGCGCAGGACCACGGTGGTCTTGTCGCCTTCCTTAGCCGCCGGTCCCGGACCGTTGTAGACCCAGGTCGCGCCGATCAGGGCGACCAAACCGACCACGACCAGCGTGGCGGCGGCCCCCAGCAGCGCCCTGATCATGCGACGACCGGCGGAGGCCGTCTCACGGCGGGAGCCCGCTCCCTTGGGAGCACGGGCGCGGGGCGGCGACTTTTTGCTCACGAGACCTTCTTGAACACGACGGAGGCGTTGGTGCCGCCAAAGCCGAAGCTGTTGGACACGGCCACGTCGATCTTCATCGGCACGGCCTTGTGCGGGGCCAGGTTCATGGCGACCTCGACATCCGGATTATCGAGATTGATGGTCGGCGGGGCGATCTGGTCGCGGATGGCCAGGATCGAGAACGCCGCCTCGATGGCGCCGGCCGCGCCGAGCAAGTGACCCGTCATCGACTTGGTCGAGGACATGACGACGTTCTTGGCATGATCGCCGAGGAAGCGCTCCACAGCCTTGGCCTCGATGCCGTCAGCCATGGTCGAAGTACCATGGGCGTTGACGTAGTCGATGTCCGAGGGCTTCAGGCCGGCGTCGCGCACGGCGGCGGCCAGGGCGCGCGCGCCGCCCTCGCCGTCTTCCGACGGCGCGGTGATGTGGTAGGCGTCGCCCGAGAGGCCGTAGCCGGCGACTTCGGCGTAGATCTTCGCGCCGCGGGCCTTGGCGTGTTCGTACTCTTCCAGCACCAGCACGCCCGCGCCCTCGCCCATGACGAAGCCGTCGCGGTCCTTGTCGTAGGGGCGCGAGGCCTTCTCAGGCGTGTCGTTGAAAGCAGTGGCCACGGCGCGACAGGCCTGGAAGCCCGCGATGCCGACCTTGCAGACCGCAGCTTCGGCGCCGCCGGCGACCATCACATCGGCGTCGCCGTACTTGATAAGGCGCGCAGCGTCGCCGATCGCATGGGCGCCCGTGGCGCAGGCGGTCACGACGGCGTGGTTCGGGCCCTTGAAGCCGTACTTGATCGAGACCTGACCCGAAATCAGGTTGATCAGGGCCGAGGAGATGAAGAACGGGCTGACGCGACGGGGGCCCTTGGCCTCCAGTTCCAGCGCCGTGTCAGCGATCGTCGACAGGCCGCCGATTCCCGACCCCAGAATGACGCCGGTGCGCCACTTATCCTCGTCGGTTTCGGGAACCCAGCCCGAGTCCTTGATCGCTTCGTCAGCGGCGGCGACGCCGTAGAGGATGAAGTCGTCGACACGCTTCTGATCGCGCGGACTCATGGTCTGGTCGGGGTCGAACGAACCTTCGACATCGGGACCGCCGCCGCCACGCCCATCGACCCGCGGAACCTCGCAGGCGACCTGGCAGGAATAGTCGGTGGGATCGAACGCGCTGATGCGATTCGCGCCGGACTTTCCGGCGAGGATGTTCTTCCAGGTGATGTCGACACCTTGGCCGAGCGGGGTCAGCAGGCCGATACCCGTGACGACGACTCTACGCATGGTTCACTCCCAACCTTCGATGCGGGACGCCGGATGTGGGAAAGACCCCCGCTCCGCGCCACCGCGAATCTTGGCCTAAAACGAAAACCGCCGCGCGCACGATGGCAAGAGCCCGTGCGGCGCGGCGGAAATACTCCGGTTCGCGAACAAGGCGAACCCGAAGACCTTAGGCGGTCTTTTCCGTGATGAACTTCACGGCGTCGCCGACCGTTTGGATGTGCTCGGCGGCGTCGTCCGGAATTTCGATGTCGAACTCTTCTTCGAACGCCATCACCAGCTCAACGTTGTCGAGGCTGTCGGCGCCCAGGTCGTCGATGAAGGAAGCCTTCTCGGTGACCTTCTCGGGATCGGCATCCAGGTGCTCGATGACGATCTTACGCACGCGCTCGAGAATGTCGGACATTCTGTTCAGTCCCTCTTGATCAAATTCAGAAGCCGCAGCCCCCTCCCAGGGAGATCACTACGGCTCGTCGGGCCACCGCCTATCACGTTCTTTTTCGGGTGACCAGCGGCGCCGGTCTCCCGCGAAGCGCTCCGGCGGCGGGCGGCTTCAAAGGTCGATGAATTCAGACTCGTTGAAACACGTAGTTGATGTATTCGCCATCGCGCTCGCTATCAACAACCGTGAAACCGGTCCGCTTAGCCAAAACATGCGGTGACCTGCCTAGCAGGAAGACCGGATGAAACCGCGTGAAGGCAAAGCAGTCGTCGTAGCAAGGCGAAGCGTGCGCCATCTTTGCGCCGGGCTTCAACGGCGCGTGGAGGACGTTGAGTTGGGAAGCCTCGACAAAGCGGCTGGAACTTAAGGCGCCTAGATCATCGCCATGCCGCCGTTGACGTGCAAGGTCTGACCGGTGACGTAGCCGGCCTGGTCGCTGGCGAGATAGACGCAGGCGGCCGCGATATCGGCGCCCTCGCCCAGCTTGCCGGCGGGGATGGTCGACAGGATGCCAGCCTTCTGCTGCTCGTTCAGCGCGTCGGTCATCGGGCTGGCGATGAAGCCGGGCGCGACGCAGTTGACGGTCACGCCGCGGCTAGCCAGTTCCTGGGCCAGGGCCTTGGAGAAGCCGATCATGCCGGCCTTCGAGGCGGCGTAGTTGGTCTGGCCGGGGTTGCCGGTGACGCCGACCACCGAGGTGATGCCGATTATGCGACCTGCGCGGCGCTTCATCATGCCCTTGGCGGCGGCGCGCGCCAGGCGGAAATAGCCTTCCAGGTTCACCTTGATGACGGTGTCCCAGTCCTCATCCTTCATGCGGACGATCAGACCGTCGCGAGTGACGCCAGCGTTGGCGATCACGATGTCCAGCGGCGCGCCGGCGGCCTCCTCGGCCTTGGCGACCAGGCCGTCGACTTGCTCGGCGTCGGAGAGGTTCGCAACCACGGTCGAGGCGCGCTCGCCCAGTTCGGCCTTCAGTTCGGCCAGAGCCGATTCCCGCGTGCCCGAGAGCACAACATGCGCGCCCTGGGCGTGCAGAGCGCGGGCGATGGCGCCGCCGATGCCGCCCGTAGCGCCGGTGACGAGCGCGGTCTTGCCGGTGAGATCAAACATGCTCGGACTTCCTTGGGGCTTAGAGCGACTTGGCGAACGCTTCGAGGTCCGCCGGCGTGTTGAGGGGGACGGCTTCGGCGTCGGGGGCGATGCGCTTGGCCATGCCCGACAGCACCTTACCCGCGCCGGCTTCGGCGAAGCGGGTGACGCCGCCTTCGGTGGCCATCCAAGTCATGCTTTCGCGCCAGCGAACGCGTCCAGTGACCTGCTCGACCAGCAGCTTGCGGATCATGTCGGGGTCGTGGATTGGCGCGGCGGTGACATTGGCCACCAGCGGAGCGCGGGGCGCGACGATCGTCGCTGCAGCCAGGGCGGCGGCCATCTCGTCGGCGGCCGGCTGCATCAGCGGGCAGTGGAACGGAGCCGAGACGTTCAGCGGAATGGCTCGCGCGCCGAGCTCCTTGGCCTTCTCGATGGCCTTGTCGACGGCGGCCTTGGCGCCGGAGATCACGACGTTGCCGTTGTTGTTGTCGTTGGCGACAACACAGACCCCCACCTCCGAGCCGGCGGCGGCGGCGGCTTCGGCCAGGGCCAGGTCCGTCTTAGGGCCAATCAGCGAAGCCATGGCGCCCTCGCCCACCGGCACGGCGCGCTGCATGGCCTGGCCGCGCAGTTTCAGGAGGCGCGCGGTGTCGGAAAGGCTGATGGCGCCGGCGGCGGCTAGGGCCGAGTACTCACCCAGCGAGTGACCGGCAACGAAGGCGGCCTTGTCGATGCCGACGCCGAATTCCTTCTCCAGGGTCCGGGTGACGGCCAGGCTCACCGCCATCAGGGCCGGCTGGGCGTTCTCGGTCAGAGTCAGGTCGCCTTCGGGACCTTCCTTCATCAGGGCGAACAGCTTCTGCCCCAGGGCGTCATCGACTTCCTGGAAGACTTCGCGCGCGGCCGAAAAGGCCTCGGCGAGATCGGCGCCCATACCGACCGACTGGCTTCCCTGCCCCGGGAAAATGAAGGCGATGCTCATCGAAGCCCGCTCCGTTTCTAAAGAGATTCAAGGCCGGGAGGGTTAGGGTAAAGCCGCCGGGCGGGCAAGTGCGGCGCGGTGAGGCGCGCGAGGCTTGCAATCATCGCGACCACGTCCAAAGTGCGTCGGCTTCCGTAGCCGAAGCACCCACGCACTTTGGAGTCGCGCCATGAAATCCGTTATCGCCGGCGTCGCTGCGGCAGCCCTTGCCTTCGCCGCCGCCTCTCCCGCCCTCGCCGCCCTCAAGGCCGGCGACAAGGCTCCGGACTTCAGCGCCAAGGGCGCGCTGGCCGGCAAGGACTTCGACTTCAGCCTGGCCAAGGCGCTGAAGAAGGGCCCGGTCGTGCTGTACTTCTTCCCTGCCGCCTACACCTCGGGCTGCACGGCCGAAGCGCACGAATTCGCCGAGGCGACGCCTGAGTTCGAAAAGCTGGGCGCGACAGTCATCGGCGTGACGGCCGGCAACATCGATCGCCTGAAGGACTTCTCCAAGGAGCACTGCCGCGACAAGTTCGCGGTGGCCGCCGCCGACAAGGCGCTGATCAAGGCCTATGACGTGGCCCTGGCGGTGAAGCCGGACTGGTCCAATCGCACCTCATATGTGATCGCGCCCGACGGCAAGATCCTGCTCAGCCACACCGACGGCAACTTCATGGGCCACGTCCAGCAGACCATGGGCGCGGTGAAGGCCTACAAGGCCAAGAAGTAGAGAGCGTTTTCGGATTTCGGCCAGCGGCGCGGGTTGAAGCGCGCGCACGCTGGCCGCCATGATCGGCCATGACCGATCTCGCGCAAGTCGAACTCGCGGTGCGCGGCCTCGCCGTCGGCGCCTTCGCCGCCACAGGCGTTTCGCTCGCCGCCAGCCGGAAGATGACTCCGGTTCGATGGCTAGGCGTCCTGCTGATGGCCTGCGCGATCTCCCACGTGATCGAAAGCCACTTCTTCTACACCGAGCGTCGCCACTTCAGCGTGCTGACCTGGGCCTTGTCCGCCTGGACCGCCGCAGTGTTCTGGCTGTTCTGTTCGGTTCTGTTCGAGGACGAGCCGAAGATCCCGACCTGGCGGTTCGCTGTGCCAGCGTTCGTCATTATTCAGTGGGCGGCCGGCGCGTTTCTGCCGCCCTCACCGACGCGGGCCGCCGTCTGGTGGAGCTTCGCCGCCGTCTCTGTCGCGATCCATTGCCATATCCTGCTGATGGCCTGGCGCGGATGGCGGATCGACCTCGTCGAGCGCCGCCGCCACCTTCGCGCGCCGATCGCGGCCGCGGCGACGGGCTATATGTTCGTGCAAACGCTGTGCGACTTCGGCTTTGGCCAAGGGCCGGTCCTGCCGAGCTTGGTCCAGGCTTTGGGAACAGCCGCCCTTGGCGTCGGCTCAGCCCTGGCGCTGCTGCGCGCCGAGCCGGTCCTCGTTCAGGCCTCGCCGGCCGTCGGTCTAGCGCCGCCCCCGAAAGCCGCCGAAACCTTCGACCTTACCCCCGCAGATCGCCTGATTCTGGCGCGGCTGGACACGGCGATGAACGAGAACGAGGTCTGGCGGGGCGAGGATCTGTCGATCGGGAGTCTCGCCGCCCTGGTCGGCGCGCCGGAGCATCGGCTTCGCAAGCTGATCAACGGCACACTGGGACACCGCAACTTCGCCGACTATGTCAACGGCCGTCGGATCGAGGCGGCCAAGGTCGCGCTGGCCGATCCCGAACAGGCGCTCAAATCTGTGTCGACCATCGCCTACGAGCTGGGGTTCGCCTCGCTGGGGCCGTTCAACCGCGCCTTCCGAAGCGTCGTCGGCGTCACGCCGACCGCCTGGCGTCAGGAAGCCACCCCGCCGGTCGCTTATCTGCGACTGGTCGAAACTGGTCAAGCCGCGCCGAAAACCGACAAACGGGCCTGAATTCGCAGGCGGCGAGACCGTCGGCCCGAACGCCCTTCTCCTGGCGGGGTTCAACGCCAAGGAACCTCTCCATGCTCGAGACCCTCTTCGCCTTCGGCCAGCATTGGCTGGGTGGCATGCAGATCGACGTCATGCGCTACGTCATCTTCTCGGTCGGCGTCTGGCTGACCCTGTGGGTCGTGCTGGCCGGACCGCTCGCCCGCCGCAAGATCCGCGACAGCCGCCCGCCCGCGCGACAGCTTCTCATCGAGTTTGCGGTCTCGATCCGCTCGATCGCGATCTTCTCGACGATCGGCCTGCTCACGTTCGGCCTGTTCAGAGCCGGCTGGCTACCCGGACCGTTGATCGCCAAGAGCTGGGGACCGGTCTGGTTCTGGACCAGCCTCGTCCTGATGATCATCGCCCACGACGCCTGGTTCTACTGGACGCACCGGCTGATCCATGATCGGCGGCTGTTTCGGACCTTCCACCGTCGGCATCACCGGTCCAACAACCCCTCGCCGTTCACCGCTTACAGCTTCGACCTCGGCGAGGCGGCGATCAACGGGCTGTTCGTGCCGCTATGGATGATCCTGGTCCCGACCCCGTGGCCGGTGCTCGGCCTCTTCATGCTGCACCAGATCGTCCGAAACACGATTGGCCACTCGGGATATGAGCTATTCCCCGCGCGCAGTGACGGGCGGCCCGGCATCCCGTGGCTGACCACCGTGACCCATCACGACCTGCACCATGCGCAAGCCGGTTGGAATTACGGTCTCTATTTTACCTGGTGGGACAAGATTATGGGCACCGAGCACCCTGAGTATCTGACGCGGTTCGCCGCGGTGACGGCCAGAAAGAACCATAAGCCGGCTGCTACCAGCTCGCCTTCACCAGCTTGACCATGGCGCGGGCGTCTTGAAGCCGCCACGATTCCCGCGGGTTATTGACGCCTCGCAGGCTGACCGTGAATTCGGCCGGCAGATCGAAGGGCCGCATCAGGCTCAGATCGACGCCTTCATCGCCCGTGGTGCCGCCGCCCAGTGCAATGGACCCGATCGGCTTGCCATCCAGTGTCAGAGACGAGCGGATATTCGCCCGCGCCACCGGCGCCACCCCTTGCGCCGTGATCGACTGGCTGGCGTTCATATCCATCGAAACGCGAATGTAGTTGGCGCGCGGCAGCAGGCCGAAACCGAACAGCTTGGACATCGACGAGCGAAGCCGCGCCTCATTTTCGTTCCAAGAGGCGCCTAGCGCCAAAGAGCGCTGGCCCACGCGCTCATCATCCGGCTTTTGCACGAAGTTGAGATCGACGTCGTAGGTCGGATTTCCAAGCCGACCTGACGACTTCACCGTCAGGGCGACCTTCTCATTGTCGGTGGAAAGATCCAGCGGCAAGGCTGCGTAGTAACCGGCGAAGCGGCCGTCCTTGGCCGAAACCGACATCGCGGGCTTCTGGACGATCTCGGCGCGCGCGATCCCGGCGGCGAAAACCGCCGCGAGCACGATCCAAAGACGAGCACCGTTCCGCATGTTCGCCTGCTAGCATAGTTGCGCTTGGCCTTGGAAGCCTTGCAGGCCTTTTGTAGGACAGTTCGCGCGGGCGCCTGATCTGGCGGCAAACCGAGCCCTAGCTTGCGTTTATCGCCCTTCTCCTGTAATAGCGCGCGCTCTCACGGAAGGCGGTCTTGCACGCACCCATCCGGGACCGGGGTTCGCCCCGCTCGGCTTGCAGGATCCATCGTGGTCGACGAACTTCCATCGTCGTCTGCGCCGCCTTCCACAATGGAAGAAGGAAAACATGGCGTTCTACGAACACGTGGTCATCGCGCGGCAGGACATCTCGCCGCAACAGGCCGAAGCTCTGAACGAGCAACTCAAAGCCCTCATCGAAGAGAATGGCGGTCACATCGCCAAGATCGAGTACTGGGGCCTGCGTAACCTCACCTACCGCATCAAGAAGAACCGCAAGGGCCACTATTCCCTGCTCGCGATCGACGCTCCGGCGCCGGCCGTGAAGGAAATGGAGCGCCAGCTGCTCATCAACGAAGATGTGCTGCGCTTCATGACCATCCGCGTCGAGGAGCTGGACCTGGAACTGTCGCCGGTTCTCGCCCGTCGTGACCGTGGCGATCGCCCGGAACGTCCGCGCGAAGACTTCGCGGCTCAGGCGTAAGGGAGAGATAGATCATGACCGATACGACTGCTCCCGAAGCCGGCGCTCCGGCCGCCGCCGCTGGCGGCGCCCGCCGCCCGTTCTTCCGTCGCCGCAAGGTTTGCCCGTTCTCGGGCGCCAACGCGCCGAAGATCGATTACAAGGACGTGAAGCTGCTGCAGCGCTACGTCTCCGAACGCGGCAAGATCGTCCCGTCGCGCATCACCGCGGTGTCGGCCAAGAAGCAACGCGAACTGGCCAAGGCCATCAAGCGCGCCCGCTTCCTGGCTCTGCTCCCCTACGTCGTGAAGTAAGGGAGACGCCACGATGAAAGTCATTCTGCTCGAACGCGTTGAAGGCACCGGCGTCCTCGGCGACGAAGTCACCGTCAAGGACGGCTTCGCCCGTAACTACCTGCTGCCCCGCGGCAAGGCCCTGCGCGCCACCAAGGCCAACCTGGCACACTTCGAAGCTCAGCGCGCTGAGATCGAAGCCCGCAACGTGAAGAACCGCGAAGCGGCCGCCAAGAACGGCGAAGAACTGGACGGCACCCAGTACATCCTGATCCGTCAAGCCGGCGAAAGCGGCCAGCTGTACGGTTCGGTCGCCGGTCGCGACGTGGCTGACGCCATCCGCGCCGAAGGCGGCAAGGTCGACCGCTCGATGGTCGTTCTGGACAAGCCGATCAAGACGCTCGGCGTCCACGAAGTGAAGGTGAAGCTGCACGCTGAAGTGACCATCACGGTCACCCTGAACATCGCGCGCAGCCAAGACGAAGCCGAGCGCCAAGCGCGCGGCGAAAACGTCATCGCCTCGCAGTTCGAAGAAGAACGCGCCGCCGAAGCCGAAGCCGCCCAGGACCTCCTGGAAGGCGGCGCCGGCTCGCAAGAGGGCGACTACGAAGGCTGATCCCTCCGGGGCTCGGATCTTCCGAATTGAGAACGGCGCGGAGCAATCCGCGCCGTTTTTTTCTGCGCCCGTTATGAGAACGCTTCGAGCGTAGGCGCCTTGTGTCTAAATTATGAACGACCCATGTTCTGGGTGCGGGGCGACTAGACCCCGTCCGGAGCGCGGCGCGATAGCGTAGAGCGCTCCGATCACGAGAGGGGTAATCGATGCGCTACAAGACCTTCCTACTCGCCGCCGTCTCGGTCGCGAGCATCGCCACCATGGCCCAGGCCCAGACGGCCCGTGATACTGACCAGACCTCCGTCGAAGAACTGGTCGTCACGGGCACCCGCACCGCCGGCCGCTCGCGTCTCGACACCGTCGCGCCCGTCGATGTCGTCAGCGAAAAGGCGCTGACCCGAACCGGCACCACCGAGCTCGCCCAGTCGCTGTCGACCCTGGCGCCGTCGATCAACTTCCCGCGCCCGGCCATCACGGACGGCACCGACCACATTCGCCCGGCGACGCTGCGCGGCCTGGCGCCCGACCAGACCCTGGTGCTCGTCAACGGCGCTCGCCGCCATTCGTCGGCCCTGGTCAACGTCAACGGCTCGATCGGTCGCGGCTCGGCCGCCGTCGACCTGAACGCCATCCCGACTATCGCGCTCGATCGCGTCGAAGTCCTGCGCGACGGCGCCTCGGCGCAATATGGCTCGGACGCCATCGCCGGCGTGATCAACCTGCGCCTGCGCGAAGCCCGCTCGGGCGGCGGTGCGACGATCACCTACGGCGGCTATAACACCCTGGTCAAAACCGCCCGGAACACCGACGGCCGACGTGAGCGCGACGGTGAGACCGTGACGGTCCAGGCCTGGCAAGGCCTGCCGCTGGGTCCCGACGGCTTCCTGACCGTCTCGGCCGAGTATCGTGACCGCAATCCCACCAGCCGCGGCGATATCGACACCCGCGTCACCCCGGCCCGCGTGACCTCGCGCTACGGGGACGCCGAGGTGAAGGACAAGACCGTCTATCTGAACGCCGGCCTGCCGGTCGGTTCGGGCTGGGAAGCCTATGGCTGGGCCGGTTACCAGACGCGCGAGGGCGGCAGCGCGGCCTTCCCGCGGATCGTCGGCGACGCCCGCCAGACGCCCGTCGCTTCGATCTATCCGAACGGCTATCTGCCGATCATCGCCACCGACATCGAGGACTCGACGGCCGCCTTCGGCCTGAAGGGCGATCTGGCGGGCTTCAAGGTCGACCTGAACGTTGTCTACGGCAAGAACAAGATCGACTACCGCACCGAGAGCTCGGCCAACGCCTCCTACGGCGCGGCCAGCCAGACCAGCTTCAACTCCGGCGGCATGACCTACGACCAGACCGTCGTCGGCCTGGACGTGTCGCGCGGTATCGATATCGGCGCCTATGAGCCGCTGAACGTCGCCTTCGGCGCTGAAGCGCGCTGGGAAGGCTACTCGATCCGCGCCGGTGAGCCGACCTCGTACAACCGCGGCCCGATCACCACGGCCGCCGCAGGCGCACAAGGCTTCCCCGGCTTCCAGCCGTCGAACGTGCTGTCGCGTGACCGCGACAACATCGGCCTCTACCTCGACCTGGAATCGCGCCTGACCGAGCGCTTCACCGCTTCGGCGGCGATCCGCTATGAGGACTATTCGGACTTTGGTTCGACGACGACCGGCAAGCTGGCCGCGCGCTATGAGCTGTCCGACGGCTTCGCCATCCGCGGCGCAGCCTCGACCGGCTTCCGCGCCCCGGCGCTACAGCAGCAGTTCTTCACCACCACCTCGACGAACTTCATCATCGTCAACGGCGTTTCGACGCCGGTGGAAGTCGGCACCTTCCCGGCCACCAGCGCCGTGGCCAAGGTGCTCGGCGCCAAGCCGCTGGAAGCCGAAAAGTCCAACAACTACTCGGCCGGCCTCGTTTTCCACCGCGGACCGTTCGAGCTGACGGTGGACGCCTACCAGATCAAGATCGAAAACCGTATCGTGCTCTCGGAGAACATCCAAGGCTCGGCCACCGGCACGGCCACGGCGACGGCGATCTACAACCTGCTGGCTCCGTTCAACGTGACGGCCGCGCGGTTCTTCCTGAACGGCGTCGACACCAAGACCAAGGGCGTCGACGTGGTGGCCCGCTATCGCATCGACGACGAGCAGGCCGGTCGCTTCGACCTGACCGCCGCGGCGAACTTCAACAAGACCGACGTCACCAAGCTGCCGACGACCAACACGATCTCGTCGCTGCCCGTGCCGCCGTCCCTGTTCGCCCGCGCCAACGTGCTGACCTTCGAGGAAGGCACGCCCAAGCGGAAGATCACCCTGGCCGGCGACTGGAGCCGCGAGGCCTGGGGCGCGACACTGAAGACGACCTTCTACGGCTCGGTCCTGTCGCCCAACAACGACCCCACCGGGGCGTTCGACGTGCGCACGGGGGCGAAGGCGGTCGTCGATCTGGAAGGTCGCTACGCGATCAATGAGCGCGTCAACCTGGCGCTCGGCGCCAACAACCTGTTCGACGAGTATCCCAACCGGACGCCGGCGAACATCAACACCACCAACGCCACGGCCTTCACCGGCTTCTCGCCGTTCGGCTTCAACGGCCGCTTCTTCTACGGCCGCGTCAGCGTCAACTGGTAGGCTGATCGGGTCTCAGGATCTGACGAGCGGGCGCGGAGAACGATCTCCGCGCCCGTCTTCTTAGCGGCAACGTCAGAACCGGACGCCCCGTCGGGCGTACCGGCTTGCGGACCGACCCGTTTGAAACATACACAGAACATCCCCGTTCATCTTGGGACGGCGGTCAACTGGCCCGCGCGTCTCAAGGCGCGTCGCGTTAACTTATGCCGATGTCTCTCGTTCCTGCGCTCGACCTCGTTCTCCCCGGCCTTCCCGAGCCCACCATCAACGTGGCGCCGCACAACATGGAGGCCGAACAGGCGCTGCTCGGCATCCTGCTTTACGACAACGCCGCCTACGAGCGCCTGAGCGACAACCTGCAGGCGCGCTGCTTCTACGAGCCCTTCCACCAGCGGCTGTTCCAGGCGATTGAGACCCACGTCCGCAAGGGCCAGCTGGCCGAGCCGATCCTGCTGGCCGACGAGTTCAAGAAAGACCCCGCATTCGAGGAACTGGGCGGCCTGCGCTATCTGGCCGACCTCGTCGATCGCGCCCCGCCCGCCGCCAATGTCGGCGACTACGCCCGGGTGATTTTCGATCTGTCGTTGCGACGCGAGCTGATCCGCATCGGCGGCGATATCGCGACGGCCGCCCAGGGCGGCAATGACGAGAAACGCAACGCCCGCGACCAGATCGAGGCCGCCGAACAGAGCCTCTACAGCCTCGCCGAAAGCGGCGCGGCCTCCTCGGGCTTCGTGTCCTTCGGCGACGCCCTGCGCGGCGCGGTCGAGATGACCGCCGAGGCCTACAGCCGTGACGGCGGCATGTCGGGCGTCTCCACTGACCTGATGGACCTCGACCAGAAGATCGGCGGCCTGCACCCGTCCGACTTGATCATCCTGGCCGGCCGTCCCTCGATGGGTAAGACGGCCCTGGCGACGAACATCGCCTTCAATATCGCCAAGAAGTACGCCTACGAAATCCAGCCCGACGGGACGAAAAAGACCGTCCAGGGCGGCGTGGTGGCGTTCTACTCGCTGGAAATGAGCGCCGAGCAGCTGGCCCTGCGTATGCTGGCCGACGCCTCGGGCGTGTCGGGCGACCGCCTGCGCAAGGGGGAGATCGACGCCAGCGAGTTCGGACGCGTTCGCGACGCCGCCATGGAGCTGCAGAACGCCCCGCTCTATATCGACGCCACCGGCGGTATCTCGATCGCCAAGCTGACCGCGCGGGCCCGTCGCCTGAAACGCCAAGTCGGTCTTGACCTGATCGTGGTCGACTACCTGCAGCTGGTCACCGGCTCCGACCTCGGCGCCAACGCCAACCGCGTACAGGAAGTCTCTCAGATCACCATGGGCCTCAAGGCCCTGGCCAAGGAGCTCAGCGTTCCGGTCATCGCCTTGTCGCAGCTGTCGCGTCAGGTGGAACAGCGCGAGGACAAGCGTCCCCAGCTCTCCGACCTTCGCGAGTCGGGCTCGATCGAACAGGACGCCGACATGGTCTGGTTCGTGTACCGCGAGGCCTACTATGTGGGCCGCGCCGAACCACGCGAAGGCACGCCCGAGCACCTGACCTGGCAGGAAGAGATGGATCGACTCCAGGGCCTGGCCGAAGTCATCATCGCCAAGCAGCGCCACGGGCCGATCGGTACCGTGCGCCTGTCGTTCAACAGCGACACCACCCGCTTCGGCAACCTGGCCCGCGACCACTACTTCGCCCAGGCGCGGAACATTCCCTCGGACGAATAGCCGGTTTGACGAAGCAAGCCTCGACAGGTCACCGTCGCCGCCGAGTTTCCTAGCCCGACGAGTCGCATGGACTTCAGCCCCCTGCCCACCTCCAGCCTGATCGGCGCCTTCCTGCTGGCGTTTCCGGCGCTGTTCTCGATCGTCAACCCGGTCGGGGCGGCCCTGATCTTCGATCAGGCCATGGGCAACCGATCGCGGCCCGAGCGCCTGAAGCTGGCGCGCGCCATCGGCTTCTACGCGTTTCTGGTGCTGCTGGGGTCGCTGCTGCTCGGCGGCTATATCCTCAACTTCTTCGGCGTGAGCATCGGGGCGCTGCGGGTCGCGGGCGGGCTGGTCGTGGCGATCCGGGCCTGGGGCCTCCTGATGGACCCCGAGCAGAACGAGGACCGCAAGGCCAACCAGACCGAGCCGGCGCAGAGCCACCACGACGTGGCCTTCTTCCCGCTCACCATGCCGTTCACTACAGGCCCGGGTTCGATCTCGGTGGCGATCGCCCTGTCCTCGCAACGCCCGACCGAAGGCGACGCGGTGGCGCCGTTCTTCATCGGGGCCAGCCTGGCGGCGGCGCTCGTCGCGATCCTCGTCTGGCTCTGCTACAGCGCCTCGGGCCAGGTCATGCGCATGCTGGGCCCGTCCGGCGCCCGGGTGCTGTCGCGGCTGGTGGCGTTCCTGCTGCTTTGCATCGGCGTGCAGATCATCGCTTCGGGCGTGGAGAACCTCGTGGCCAAGTTCCTGCTCGCCCACCCCGGTTAATCCGTTGAACGCAAGGGCGGTGTCGGCTAGGCCCAAGAGGTGACCGACCCGCACGACATCCGCGTAACCATCGACCTTGACGCCCTGGCGCTAAACTACGCTGCGCTGCGCGCGCGCGCAGGCGACTCCGAGATCGCGCCCGCCGTGAAGGCCGACGCCTATGGCCTTGGAGCCGCCCCGGTAGTCGATCGCCTTTGGTCGGAGGGCGCGCGGAGCTTCTACGTCGCGCGTCTCGCCGAGGGCGTGGCTTTGCGCCGTTCGCTGGGCGACCGCTTGGCCAATATCTATGTGCTCGACGGCGCGACGCCGGGCGCGGGTGACGCGCTGGAAGGCGCGAACCTGATCCCCGTCCTGAACAGCCTGCCCCAGGTGGAGGCCTGGAACGCTCAGGCGCGTTCGGGACGCCTCCGCGCCGCGCTGCACGTCGACACCGGGATGAACCGGCTGGGCCTGCGCCCGGAAGAACTGAAGGTGCTCCTGGCGTCCACCGACCGCCTCAAGCGGCTGGACCTGGACCTCGTGGTCAGCCACCTGGCCTGCGCCGACGATCCCGAGCATCCGCTCAACGCTCAGCAACGCGACCGCTTTGAAGAGGCGTCCCGTCTGTTGCCGGGCGTGCGACGCAGTCTGGCCAACTCGGGCGGTCTGTTTCTGGGCGAAGCCTACAGGTTCGATCAGGCGCGGCCCGGCGTCAGCCTCTACGGCGGCGGTCCGCAAGGCCGCCCACACCCCGAAATCCGCGCGGTCGCCAAGGTGGAGGCTCCCATCCTGCAGGTCCGCGTCGTGCCGCGCGGCGAGAGCATCGGCTACGGCGCAGGCTGGACAGCCAGCGACAACACCCGCGTCGCCATCGTCGCGGCCGGCTATGCCGACGGTGTGCCGCGCGCCGCCTTCCCGCGTGGCGAAGTCTGGTTCGACGGCGCGCGACGGCCGATGCTGGGCCGCGTCTCCATGGACCTCATCGCCGTAGACGTCACCGACTGCGACCCGGCTCGCCCGGGCGCCATGGTCGAGCTGTTCGGCGCGAACCTGCCGGTCGACGACGCGGCGGATGCAGCGGGAACGACCGCCTACGAGCGCCTGACACGGCTGACCCCGCGCGGCGTTCGGCGATACGTCGGCGCCTCGCGCTGACGCGCATGCGTCCGTCTTTGGCGCAGCGCACGGCGAGCCTGTAGTCTCCCAGCATTCGAGAATCAGGAGACTTCATGGCCCGCGACGGCGCCGTCTACGCCTGCCAGTCCTGCGGCGCGGTCCAGACCAAGTGGTCCGGACAGTGCTCGGCCTGCCAAAGCTGGAACACCCTGGTCGAGGAGATCAGCGCCAAGCCGCCCGGCGCCCTGTCGGCGACCAAGGCCACCCGCGTACGCGGCCTGCAGTTCACCGGGCTGGAAAGCGAGACAGCGCCCCCTCCCCGGATCCTGACCGGCGTCGACGAGTTCGACCGCGTCTGCGGCGGCGGCGTCGTGCCCGGCTCGGCCCTGTTGATCGGCGGCGACCCGGGCGTCGGCAAGTCCACCCTGCTGCTGCAGGTCTGCGCCAGCGCCGCCGCGCGCGGCGTCGCCTGCGCCTATATTTCTGGCGAAGAGGCCGTCGAGCAGATTCGGGGCCGCGCCGATCGCATGGGTCTGGCCAAGGCCAATGTTAGCCTGGCCGCCGAGACCGCGCTACGCGACATCCTCGATGGCTTGAAGCGTGACAGCTTTGACCTGGTGGTCATCGATTCGATCCAGACCCTATGGAGCGACGCCCACGAGGCAGGCCCCGGCACGGTCACCCAGGTCCGCGCCTGCGCCACAGAGCTGGTGCGCCTGGCCAAGAAGAAGGGCGTGGCGATCCTGCTCGTGGGTCACGTCACCAAGGACGGCCAGATCGCCGGCCCGCGCGTCGTCGAACACCTGGTCGACGCCGTGCTCTCGTTCGAGGGCGAGCGCGGCTATCCGTTCCGCATCCTGCGCGGCGCCAAGAACCGCTTCGGCGCGACCGACGAGATCGGCGTGTTCGAGATGGGTGATGTGGGACTGCGCGAGGTCAAGAACCCCTCGGCCCTATTCCTGAACGAAGGCGGCGAGCGCGCGGCCGGCGCGGCGGTGTTCGCCGGCATCGAGGGCTCTCGGCCGGTGCTCGTGGAATTCCAGGCCCTGGTCGCCCCATCGGCCTACGGAACGCCCCGTCGCGCGGTGGTCGGCTGGGACTCCGGGCGCCTGGCCATGGTGCTCGCCGTACTCGAGGCCCGATGCGGCCTTGGTTTTGGCGACAAGGACGTCTATCTGAACGTCGCCGGCGGCCTGCGCATTACCGAACCGGCGGCGGATCTCGCGGCGGCGGCGGCCCTGGCCTCTTCCGCCTTGGACGTCGCCCTGCCCCAGGACTGCGTCGTGTTCGGCGAACTCAGTCTGTCGGGCGAAGTCCGCCCCGTCAGCCGGATGGAGACCCGTTTGAAGGAAGCCGCGAAACTCGGGTTTGGCCGCGCCCTCGGGCCGTTGGCCGGTCTGCCGGAAGGCGGCGGCGCCTTGCCCGTGGCCGGCGTAGCGCGCCTGACGGACGCCGTGCGCCGGATCGGCGACGAAATCTGGACCAGCCTCACGTGACGCCGTTCGACATCATCGCCGGCCTCCTGCTGCTGATCTCCGGCGTCACAGGCTGGATGCGGGGCGCCTCGCGCGAGCTGACCTCGGCGCTGTCCTTCATCTTCGCCGCCGCCATCGCCCTTTTCGGGCTGCGCATCACCGGCCCACTGTTCCGGTCGATGATGGATCCGGACTGGGCCGCGACGGCAACGGCGGTGCTGGTCGTGTTCGTGATCGTTTTCCTGATCGTCCGGCTGATCGGCGGACGCATCACCGCCAACCTGCACGACACCTCGGCCGGCGTTCTCGATCAGGCCGTCGGCGCCGGCTTCGGCCTGATCCGCGCTTTCGTGATCCTCGGCGTCTTCAACCTTCTGCTGCATCTGGCGACGCCGCCGGATCGCATGCCGCGCTGGGTCGAGGACTCGATCTTCTATCCGTTGTCGGAAGTGAGCGGGACCGTGCTGAAGGTCTTCGCCCCCAAGGGCAAGGCGCTGGCCGGCAAGATCGCCCCTGCGATCAAGGACGCCGTCAAGGACGGCGGCGACAATACGTCCGGCGAGGAATCGTCCGGAAAAGGCTATGATGCAAACCAGCGTCGGAACCTCGACGACCTGGTGGAGAAATCGCGATGACCTTCCTGGGCCAGTCGACCGACCGCTACTCTTCCGCGCCCTGGCGCGATCCGGAGGACGACACCCTCCGTTTGGAATGCGGCGTCTTCGGCGTCTTCGGCGCGCGTGACGCCGCCGCCATCGCGGCCCTGGGCCTGCACGCCCTGCAGCATCGCGGCCAGGAGGCCTGCGGCATCGCGGCGTTTGACGGCAACCGCTTCCACACCGAACGCCACATGGGCCACGTTGGCGACGCCTTCACGGGCTCCGACCTCGTCCAGCGCCTGCCCGGCAACATGGCGATCGGCCACACGCGCTATTCGACGGCCGGCGGCAGCTTCATCCGCAACGTCCAGCCGATGTTCGCCGATCTGGAGACCGGCGGCGTCGCTATCGCCCACAACGGCAACCTGACCAACTTCCTGACCCTGCGCGAGCGCCTGGTGCAGGAAGGCGCGATCTTCCAGTCGACCTCGGACAGCGAAGCGATCCTTCACCTGATCGCCCGCTCGCGGAAGGCCAAGATCGTCGACCGTTTCGTCGACGCGATCAGCCAGATCGAGGGCGGCTACGCCCTGGTGGCCATCACCAACAAGAAGATGATCGGCGTGCGCGACCCACTGGGCATCCGCCCGCTGGTTCTGGGCGACCTGGACGGCAAGCCGGTCCTGGCCTCGGAAACCTGCGCCCTCGACATGATCGGCGCCCGTTTCGTGCGCGACATCGAGCACGGCGAGATGGTGGTGATCGAAGAGACCGGCATCACCTCGACCAAGCCGTTCCAGACCGCCCCGGCGCGCCCCTGCGTGTTCGAGTACGTCTATTTCGCCCGCCCGGACAGCGTCGTGAACGGCCGCTCGGTCTATGGCGTGCGCAAGCGCATGGGCATGAACCTGGCCAAGGAGACCGGCGTTGAGGCTGACGTCGTAGTCCCGGTGCCCGACAGCGGCGTGCCGGCCGCGCTCGGCTACGCCCAGCAGAGCGGCCTGCCGTTCGAGATGGGCATCATCCGCAACCACTATGTGGGCCGCACCTTCATCCAGCCGACGCAGGGCGTGCGCGAGCTGGGCGTGCGCATGAAGCACAGCCCCAACCGCGCGATCCTGTCCGGAAAGCGCGTGGTGCTGATCGACGACTCGATCGTGCGGGGCACCACCTCCCTGAAGATCGTCCGCATGGTCCGCGAGGCCGGCGCCAAGGAGGTTCACCTCCGCTCAGCCAGCCCGCCCATCAAGTGGCCCGACTTTTACGGGATCGACATGCCCGAGCGCGAGCAGCTGCTGGCGGCCAACAAGTCGCTGGAGGAAATGGCCAAGTTCCTGGAGGTCGACTCGCTGGGCTTCCTGTCGGTGGACGGCCTCTATGACGCCCTGGAAGCCGGTCAGCGCGATCCGGCGACGCCGCAGTTCACCGACCACTATTTCACCGGCGACTATCCGACCCGCCTGACGGACCGCGAGATCGCCGAAGGCCGCAACGAAACCAACGACAAGCAGCTTTCGCTGCTGGTCAGCGCGTGACATACCCCTCGTCCCGCCATCACCGGGTGGGACGAGGATTTTGTCCATGGGTTTCAAACGCCTGCTCGATAAGCTGAAGATCGAGCCCTACGTCATCGCCCTGTTCAGCATGGTCGTCCTGGCGTCGGTCCTGCCCGTGCGCGGCGTGGCGGCCGAGGGGCTGTCGATCATCGTCAAGCTGGCGATCGCCCTGCTGTTCTTCCTGCACGGGGCCAAGCTGTCGCGCGAAGCCGTGGTGGCCGGCGTCACCCACTGGCGTCTGCATCTGACGATCCTGGCCTTCACCTTCGTGATGTTCCCGGTTCTGGGCCTGGTCGCCAGCAAGCTGGGCGTCCTGTCGTCGACCCTGGCGGCGGGGATGCTGTTCCTGTGCTGCCTGCCCTCGACGGTGCAGTCCTCGATCGCCTTCACCTCGATCGCCCGCGGCAACGTCGCCGCAGCGGTCTGCGCGGCTTCGGCCTCAAACCTTTTTGGTATCTTCATCACACCCGTCTTGGTCGGCGTGCTGATGCACACCCAAGGCGGTGCGGCCGGCGGCTGGAAATCCATCCAGGACATCGTTGTCCAACTGCTGCTGCCCTTCATCGTGGGCCAGTTGGCCCGTCCGCTGGTCTCCAAATGGATCGAAAAGCACAAGCAGTTGGTCGGCTACGTCGATCGCGGCTCAATCCTGCTGGTCGTCTACGCCGCCTTCAGCGAAGCGGTGGTCGGCGGCATCTGGAGCAAGGTTTCGGCGCTGGAGATGGTCGCCCTCTTCATCACCTGCTGCGCGCTGCTGGCGGTCGTGTTGGCGGCGACGACCTATGGCGCGCGGGCGCTGGGGTTCTCGAAGGAAGACGAGATCACCATCATCTTCTGCGGCTCGAAGAAGAGCATGGCCACGGGCGTACCGATGGCCGGCATCCTGTTTCCGGGCGCGACCGCCGGGATCATCGTGCTGCCGTTGATGATCTTCCACCAGATCCAGCTGATGGCCTGTTCGGTGATCGCCCAACACTACGCGACGCGGCCGCGTCAGGAAGCAGAAGCTTAAGGGCTTCCGCTGGTTTTCGTTTCGACTTCCCTGCACTAGAACGCCCCCTATGATCTCCGACTCCTCCAAGCCGCTGGCCGGCCGCATCGCTCTCGTCACCGGCGCCACGCGCGGCATCGGGGCGGCCGTCGCCCTGGGCTTGGCCAAGGCCGGCGCGCATGTCATCGCGGTGGGCCGCACCCAAGGCGCGCTGGAGGCGCTGGACGACGCCATCCTTCAGGCGACAGGTGAACGCGCTACGCTGGTGCCGCTGGACCTGCGCGAGCCCGACGGCCTGGACCATCTGGGCGCTGCCATCCATCAGCGCTGGGGCAAGCTCGACATCCTGGTCGGCGCGGCCGGTGTCCTCGGTCCCTTGACGCCCGTCAGCCATCTTGAGCCGAAGGGTTGGGACATGATCCTGTCCACCAACCTGACGGCCAACTGGCGCCTGATCCGCGCCATGGACCCGCTGCTGCGAGCGGCGGACGCCGGCCGCGCCGTGTTCTTCTCCAGCAGCGTCGCCAAGACGCGTCCGGCGTTCTGGGGGGCCTATACGGCCACCAAGGCGGCTCTGGAGGCGATCGTCGACGTCTATGCCGACGAGATGGAGAACACCACGGTGCGCGCCTTCTGCGTCGATCCCGGCGCGATGCGCACCAAGATGCGCTCAGCCGCGTTCCCTGGCGAAGATCCCTCGACCGTCCCGGCGCCGGAGACGATCGCGCCGTTTATCGTCGACCTGCTGCGCACCGACCGGCCCGCGCCCAAGGGCGTGGTCCGCTTCAAGGAACGCGGGCAAGAGTCGGCGTCGATCGACGCCTGACCGGAGAACGGCGGCCCGAAGGGGGCGGCTGCGGCCTGCTAGCGCCCCTTCGACTTCGGACCAGTATTGCCGCGCACAGTGCGCGCCCCCGCCGTCGGACGCTTTGGCCCGGCCGCCTTGCCGCCGGCCGCCTTCGCGCCGACCTTGTAGCTCGGCGTGGTGGAGACCTTCTTCTGAGCGCGTGGCCCCTTGGCCTTCACGGACTTGACCGCGGCCTTGCCGGGCTCGGCCGCAACGGCGCCGTCGCTAGCGACGGCCTTAGCGGCGGCGGGGCCCTTCTTTTTCACAGGCTTTACCGCAGCCTTGCCCGGATCCGGCAGCCCGGCGGCTTCCGCCGCCTTCGCGGCGGCCTCTTCAGCCAGGCGCTTGGACTTCTTGACCGTGTTGCGCGACGCGCGGATGCGCTCTTCTTCCCGCTCGCGACGTTCGAACTCGCGCTTACCACGGCCGCTATGGCCCTTGGCTTCGCCGTCCGCATAAGGGTTGGCGCCCGACTTGACGGTGATGCGCAGCGGCACCCCGGGCAGGTCGAAGCTCTCGCGAAGGCTGTTGACCAGATAGCGCCGGTAGTGATCCGGCATCTGGTCGGCGCGGCTGGAAAACAGCACGAAGGTCGGCGGACGCGCCTTGGTCTGGGCCATGTACTTGGGCTTGACCCGCTTGCCGTTGACGGCGGGTGGCGGGTGCCGCTGCATGGCCATCTGCAGCCAGTCGTTGAGGTCGCGGGTCTTGACCTTGGTCGACCAGTCGCGATGCGTCTTGATCACGGCCGGCATCAGGTGGCCGATGCCCTTGCCCGTCTCGCCTGATAGCGCCACGACGGGCGCGCCGCGCAACTGAGGCAGCATGCGCTCAGCGTGCTCGCGGAAGGCCGTCAGGTGCGCGGCCTGATCCTCGATCAGGTCCCACTTGGCCAGCACGAACACCACGGCCCGCCCTTCCCGCTCCGCCAGGTCGGCGATCTGCAGGTCCTGGATCTCGAACGGATGGGTGGCGTCCATCACCAGCAACACCACCTCGGCGAAGGTGATCGCGCGGATGGTGTCGGCGGTCGACAGCTTCTCGAGCTTGTCCTGGACCTTGGCCTTGCGGCGCAGGCCGGCGGTGTCGACCAGACGGATCTTGCGACCATCCCACTCCCAGTCCACCGAGATGGAGTCGCGCGTGATGCCGGCCTCGGGGCCGGTCAGCAGGCGATCCTCGCCCAGCAGGCGGTTAACGAGCGTCGACTTACCCGCGTTCGGGCGACCGATGATCGCAATACGGATCGGCTTGCTGTCGTCGTCCTCGTCGTCGGTTTCTTCCGCCTGCGGCTCGAAGGCCAAAAGCGCGGCGTAAAGTTCCGCCATGCCCTCGCCGTGCTCACCGGAAATCGGGATCGGTTCGCCCAGGCCGAGGCGGAACGCTTCTCCGGCGCCGGCCTCGCCCGCCTTGCCCTCGGCCTTGTTGGCCGCGACGATCACCGGCTTGTCGCGCTTGCGCAGAATGGCCGCGAACACCTCGTCGAGCGCAGTCACGCCCTCGCGGCTGTCGAACACGAACAGCGAGACGTCCGCCTCTTCGATCGCGGCTTCTGTCTGGGCGCGCATCCGCGCTTCGAGGCTGGAGTCGTCGACATCCTCGAAGCCGGCGGTGTCGATGAGCTCGAGCTCAAGATCTCCGAGATTGCCGGAGGCGTAGCGGCGGTCGCGCGTGACGCCCGGCTGGTCGTCGACGATCGCCAGCTTCTTGCCGGCCAGACGGTTGAACAGCGTGGACTTGCCCACATTAGGGCGGCCGACGATGGCAAGTTTCAAAGGCATAGGCGTCCAGTAGTCGATTTTCGCCCCTATCGCAAAAGGGAGCCGAAAAAGCGAAGGCCCGGGCCGGCTTTCGCCGACCCGGGCTTCAAGGGTTTTGGCCTCAGGTCCCGCATGGGACCAGATGGCTAGCGGATGGCGACGAGCTCCGCGTCGTCGGTGACGAGGTAGATCATGTCGCCCACGGCGATCGGGTTCAGCAGCACCGGCGAGCCGATCTTCAGCGTCTTTTCCTTGGCGCCCGTCTTGGCGTTCAGAGCGACCGCTTCACCTTCGCTGGAGACCGTGATCAGCCGGCCGTTGGCCAGGATGGGGGTCGACCAGAGACGCGGCTTCTTGGCGCGCTTCTTCTTTTGCTTCTTGGAAAGATTCGCCGAGTCGTTGAGGTCCTGGATCCAGTAGACCGCGCCGTTCTCGCGCGAGACACAGATGACCTGACCCGCCTTGTCGACCACGTAGACGACGTCACCGGCCGCCCAGGGCGTCGTGATGGCCGTCACCGGAAGGCTCCAGCGCGCCTGGCCCGAACGCAGATCGGTCGCTGCGAACACGCCAGAGTGGCTGACCGCGAACACGTCACCCTTGTAGATGACCGGACGTCCGGGAATGTCGCGGATTTCCGACAGCGCATTGGTGCGGCTGGCGCGGCTGAGCGCCTCGCTCCACAGGTCGTTGCCGTTGGCGGCGCGCAGCGCGATCAGTTCGCCCGAGGCGAAGCCCGACACTACGGTGTCGCCGCTGACGGCCGGAGTCGAGGCCGCCAGGATCCGAGCAGGTTCGCTCAGGGCCTGATAGGTCCAACCCGGCACGCCCGTTTCGGCGGCAAAGGTCAAGAGTTCGTTGTCGGTCGAGACGACGAACACTCGCCCGTCGACAACGGTGGGCGCGGCGTGGACCGGGGTCGAGGTCGGCTGGCTCCAGCCCAAAGCGCCGGTCGCGGCGTCGATCTGTGCGACGAAGCGGAAGCCCGAAGCGACGTAGAGCTTGTTGTCGGGGCTGAGAGCGAGGCCGCCGCCAAAGCCCAGGCGGTCGTTCTTCTTGGGGATCAAGCCCATGAAGCCGCCCTTGCGGGTCGGACCCGCGGCGGGACGAAGGTCCTTGCGCCAGATCGTGGCGCCCGAACGGGCGTCCAGCGCCACCACGTCGGCCTCCCCGTCCATGACGAAGATGCGGTCGGCGGACGCCACCGGCGGCGCGGTGACGTGGAACTTGGCGCCGGCCTTTTTGCCGAAACCCTTCTTCCAGGCGATCTCGAACGCCTTGCCGGCGTCCACGTGCTCGATGGACTGCTCGGCGTTTCCGCCCGGCAGCCGCCACTCCGCCTGCACCGCAGGATCGGGCAGGAAGAAGTCGGCGCCCTTCAGCGACTCATTGGCCTCAACCTTCTGGTCGAAGGCGATGATCGAGATGCGCTGGCCCTGGCTGGCCGTGCTCTTGTTCTTCTCCCCCTTGTCGAAGGGGTTGAGTTTGGAGACCGTCGAACAGCCGGAAACAGCCATCGCGGTCGACATCAGCGCGACCAGCGCCACGGAACGCTTGGAAATCATCTTACGGCTCATTGGGCGGCGTTCGGGGCGACGGCGGGCGGCAATTGCATCATCGGCGGAGTCTTCGGCAGGGTCGCGGCGGCCTTCACCGCGCCCGGCAGGGCCTTGGCCGAACCGGAGTCGATCAGCTGCATCGCCGCCTGGGCGCGCTGCCGAACGGCCTCGGAAGTGTTGGCGTCGAGGGAATTGGCCAGAATCACGAAGTCAGACCGCGCGCCGGCCAGGTCACCGGCCTGCAGCTTGGCGAAGGCCAGGGCCTCCTTGGCGTACACGCGGTACGGGCTCTTTTCCCCCGCCAAAGGCGTCAACCTCGTCTCGATATCCTTGTATGAGGCGGTGTCCATCAATGCGAAGGCGGATTTGAGGCGCGCCAGATCGCCGATCATCGCGTTCGGCGCGACCTTGGCGGCCTCGTCGAAATACGCGACGGCTTCCTTGGTCTTGCTTTCCTCGAGGCGGATGGCGCCCATCTGCATCAGCGCCAGGGACTTGTAGCCCTTGGCGTTGATGTCGGCGACGCTCTTGAAGCCTTCGAACGCCTTGGCCGGTCCCTGCTTCTGAGCGGTTTCCAACGCAGCCTGGTAAGCCTGCGAAGCCTTGTCGGCCTGATCAGTCTGATAGGCGCGCCATCCCCAGAAGCCGCCCACGCCGATCACCGCCGCCGCCGCGGCCGCCGCCACCCAGGGCAGCGACTTCTTGGCTAGCGTGCGATACCGCTCCGCCCGAAGCTGTTCTTCGACTTCGTCAAAAACATCGACCACGAAACGAGGCTCCGAAAACAGGCGCTGGCCCTTGGGCGCTCTACGCGACTGCGAAGAACCCCGTCGGGTTTAGGACAGATTGTGGCGGACGAAGGGCCGTCCAACCGAGGCGGCGAACCTATAGCGTGCCGCGCGCGGTCGCAACGCGCCGTTTCAAGGCTTCTTGGCGTAGTAGGTTTCCGCCGGCCCGGGGAAACTGCGGTCGCGCACGTCACTGGCGTATTGCGCGGCCGCCCGCTCGATCTGGTTCTTCAGATCAGCGTAGCGACGCACGAACTTCGGCGTCCAGTCGAACAGGCCAAGCATGTCGTCGACGACCAGCACTTGGCCGTCGCAACCGGCCGAGGCGCCGATACCGATCGTGGGCGCCGAGACCGACTCGGTCACTTCGCGCGCCAGGCTTTCGGCGACTCCTTCGACCACAATGGCGAAGGCGCCAGCCTCAGCCGTCAAGCGAGCCTCTTCCAGCACCTTGGCGCGGCCGGCGTCGTCCTTGCCCTTGGCCTTGAAGCCGCCTTCCAGCAGCACCGCCTGCGGCCGCAGACCCACATGACCCATGACCGGCACGCCGCGCCGGGTCAGATAGGCGATGGTGTCGGGGACGGTCGGCCCGCTCTCGACCTTAACCGCCTGCGCGCCCGTCTCCTTCATGATGCGGACGGCGTTGGCGTAGGCCTCTTCGGGCGAGGCCTCATACGAGCCGAACGGCATGTCGACCACGACCATCGCCTTACGGGAGCCCCGCATCACGGCCTGGCCGTGCAAGATCATCATCTCCATCGTCACGCCGACGGTGTTGGGCAGGCCGTGCACGACCATGCCGACGGAGTCGCCCACCAGCAGAACGTCGCAAGCCTCGTCCAGCGCGGAGGCGACCGGGGCGGTGTAGGCGGTCAGGCAGACAATGGGCACGCCGCCCTTGCGCGCGGCGATGTCGGGGGCGGCCAGACGGCGAACCGTCTCTTCACGATGGGCGGACAGGGCGAACCCTCCCTAAGACGCTCTTGGGCGCCGTTTGTGGGCGAGATCGCGCCGCACCGCAACATGAACAGCGATCAGGCCGCGAGAACCGCTCAGAAATCCTCGACCACGCGCGTGACAGCGAAGGCCAGAGCGACAACCGCCAGACCGGCGGCCAGCCAGACCGCCTCGGCGCTTGACGGCGTGCTCAGCAGCGCCGTGAGCTTGGCCCATCCGCCATTGATCTCGGCCTCCAGGCCGTGGCTGCCTTCGCGAGAGAGCTGCGCCAGCTCGCTCGAGAACCGGCTGCCGAAAATCTGCACCGCGCCGATCAGGCCCGCGCCCGTTCCCGCGACGGCGATGAACATGCGCCGCATGGCCCAGCCTCGGTCCAACTTGGCCGCCACCTCCGCGTTGAACAGCGCCGCGTCCGGAAACGACGGCGGTTCGGCGAACATGCGGGTCAGTTGCGCTTCGAAATCGGGTTCAGCCATGAGCTTCCCTCCTCGCGCCCTCATCCGGTCGGGCGAGTTTAGCCCGAAGTTTGTCCAAACCACGTTTGACATGGGATTTCACCGTGCCGATCGGGATGCTGAGCGCTTCGGCCGCTTCGCCGTGGGACCAGTCGGCCCCATAGCAAAGCGAAACGCACAGACGCTCGCCCCGAGACAGGCTCTTCAGCGCCTCGTCGAGATCGATACGGCTGGCGGCGTCGCCGGATGCATCCCGTATGGAAATCTCTTCAAAGGGCTCGACATTGTCTGAGAAGATCAGCCGCGCCTCACGCTTTACGCGCTTGAGATACAGCCGTGCGGCGATCTTCTTGATCCAGGCGCCGAAGGTCCCTTCGCCCCGAAACTCGGCCACCTGCTCAAAGCCGGTCATGAAGGCGTCCTGAGCTAGGTCGTCGGCCATTGCGGAGTCCGCGCCCAGGCGACGCAGGAGACCCCGGACGGCTGAGCCGTGCCGTCGAACGAGCTCCCCATAGGCCCGCCGGTCACCCGCCGCCGCTTGCGCGGCGAGTTCTACGTCGTGACCGGTCGGCGGGCGTTCCATGCCCATTGGATACAAGCCCCTCCCAAGGCTTCGAGCGCTAGACCCGCTCTTCCTTGTTCGGATTAAAGAAGCTCAGAACGATGAACGCGACGCCAATGACGGCGGGAATGCAGGCGATGCCGAAACCATCGAAGTCGGCGTCGCCTTCCAGGAAATCGCCGAAATAGGTCGCGAGCGCCACGCCGATGCCGATCGCCAGCCAGATGACGCCGGTCCGCAGATCGCGCAGCCGGGTCGGCGGCGTCTTCACCGAGCGCGTCATGGCCTCGATCACTTCGGGCGGAACCGGCTGCCCCTTCTCAATGGCGACCCGAAGCGTGGCTTGGAGTTCGCGGCGTTCCTTGCTCTTGAAGTAGAACGGCAGGCAGACGATGGCGGCGACCATGGCGAAGGCGCCGATCGGGACGATGACTTCAGCATCCATTTTCTAGTCCTCCAGTTTCGTTCGACGACGCTCAGCGCCGCCTTCACTGGTAAGAGGCGTCCAAGGCTCCGTTTGGAGGCGCCCCGCGCCATGAAACTTTCGTAAGGCGGCCTAAGGCAGGCTTAGGCCCAAACGACGCCGGACAACGGGACTGCTGGCGAGTAGAGTGACCGCCACAAGCGCCAGAGCCCCCGCCGCCGGCGCCAGCTCGGGCGCCAGGGCCCCGACCAGAACTTTCAGCGCAGGCGCCAAGGCCCAGGAAATCAGGCCCACAACGCCTGCCCAGCCGGCGGCGGCGGCGACGCGCTGCACGAATGCGCGGCGCTCGATTCTCTCCATGACCGCGGCGATCATGAGGTCGGCTCGGCGGGCGGTCGGCTGCTCACCGAGAAAAGCAGAAAGCTGATCGTCAGGGGTCATTGAGATCCTCCCAGAACCGCCAAAAGCCGCTCGCGACCACGGGTAACATGCGATTTCACGGTGCCCAAGGGAATGCCCAAAGCGTCGGAAACCTCGGCGTGCGACCAAGCCTGACCCAAGCAGAGCGTAACGCAGGCTCGCTGGTCTTCTGGCAAGGTCGCCAGAGCCGTCTCCAGCGCCAGGCGGTCCTCGGCGGCCACCTCTGCGGCGGCCTCCAGATCCTGCTCGCCACGCCAGGCCTCGTCCCGGGCGGCGGCGCGCTGGGCGCCACGCCGCTGGGACAGGGCCTTTTTCCAGGCCACGCCATAAAGCCAAGCCCGAAAGCCAGCGTCATCGCGAAGCCTCGGCAGTTGGCTCCAAGCCGCCACAAAGGCTTCCTGGGCGATGTCATCGGCGTCGATCCAGCCGCTTTTGCGAAGGAATCCTCGAAGCGGCTTTTCGTGGATCGCGACCAACCTGGCGAAGGCGATCTGGGAGCCCGCGCGCGCCTGCCTGACGAGCGCGGCGTCCATCAGTCGCTCCGCTTCTTACCGCTGAAGAGCACCTGCGCCAGCGAGGCCGCACTCAGGGCCGCCATTACGAAGGCGACAATCGTGAACGCCTCGCCTGCACCATAGATGTCGGCGAAGGCCGCATAGGCGAAGCCGGCGCAGAGCATGCCGAACAGCACCACCTGGTACCAGCCATCGTAGTTGCTGCGAGGGCGATGACGCTCGCCATGATCATCGGCGTCAAAGTTCTGGCGCTTGCTCAGGCGGTTGAGCAACTCGGGCGGCGGGTCGCGCCCTGCTGCGGCATAGGTCTTGATCAGTTCCAGCGTTTCGCGGTTCGATCGGTACGACAGCCAGCTCTGGAAGGCGCCGTAGACGAAGAAGGCGATCGGGAACAGCAGCCACCAATAACGATTGAAGAGCTCAAACATCGCAGCCCCCTATCGATTCAGTTGGTTCAGGAGCGCGGCCGGGGGTTCCAGCCCCTTCTCGGCGAACGCCCGCAAAGTCCTGGTCAGCTCCAGGCGCTCACGCTGGTCCAGCCACAGCCGAAGCGCGCCCATCACTCCGAAACCCACCGGAAACAGAAGCCACCAGAACGCTTGGAACAGGTCGGCCATCGAACTCATCCTTCGTTGGGCGCGATCTTTCGCGCTTTCGAAGGTTAGTCGCCACCGACCGCCGTCTTGGATGCGCCAACGTACGAAATAATTTCAGACATCGAGTTGAACGACACGGTCGGCCCATGCTGCGCCAGGATCGAAGGCTTGGCATAACCCCAACCGACCGCGCCGCAGTCCAGGCCGACAGCCCGGGCGGCTTCGATGTCGCGAGTCTCGTCGCCGATGCAGATGATCTTGTCGCGCGCGACGCCCTGCCGGGTGACCTGCTTGAACTTGCGCGCCTTGCCAAACAGCGACGCGCCGCAGGCATAGAGGCTGATCAGGTTTCCCAGCTCCTCACCCAGGACGCGCCGGATCACCGTCTCGCTGTTGGAGCTGACCACCGCGATCTTGACGCCGGCGGCGTGCAGGGCGCGGAGCATCTTCTCCGTCTCAGGGAATAGCGGGATCGTGTGGGCGTCGGCGGCCATCAGCTTCTTGCCGGCGCGCGCGATCAGCGGGAGCTTCCACGGCGAAACGCCCAGATAGCGGATGACCTCGCGCGTACTGCGTCCCCGCAGCATCTCGATCTCTTCGTCGGTGACCGTCTTGAAGCCGTAGCGGCGGGCCATGGGATTGACGGCGCGCATCATCCACGCGGCGCTGTCAGCCAGCGTGCCGTCGAAGTCGAAGATGACCAACTCGTATCGCGAGACGGCGTTCTTCCCCACGCGCGCAATGTCCTCCATCAGCTCGCATCCGACGAGCTACACGCCACTGATAGACTGATCCGCCGCCGGATGTCGTCTTAAACTTCGCTCGACAAGGCGCGGCGAGGCGCAGGCTAGGCAAACGCTGCGGCGTAGAGATCGGGCTTGAAGCCAACAAGCCGGCGCTCACCCAGGTCCAGGATGGGGCGTTTGATCATCGACGGCTGGGCCAGCATCAAGTCCACGGCCTTGCTCGCGTCGACACCCAGGCGATCGGCCTCCGGGAGCTTGCGGAAGGTGGTTCCCGCCCGGTTCAGAACGATTTCCCAGCCATGCTCGGCGACCCAGGCCTCAAGCCGCGCGCGGTCGACGCCGGCGGTCTTGTAGTCGTGAAACAGATAGGTCCGCCCGTGGTCATCCAGCCACTTGCGGGCCTTGGCGACCGTGTCGCAGTTCTTGATGCCGTACAGGGTGGGGGTCATGGCGTCCTGCCGCGTCGAATCTTTGAGTTGGCCCTTACTGCCATCGGCTCGACCAGCGTAACAGATCGATCCGGCTCATCGCGGCCATATCGGTCGGCCTCAGCGCAACACCCATTCGCGAAGGATCACATGCTGGGTTCTGCCCAGTTTGCTCCGCACCAATGTGAAGCGATCGACGGACCAGGAGATGGGCGCGATCGACTGTTCGGCCACGATGCGCTCGTCATAGAGCAAGGTGACGTGTGGCGTGAAGCTCCGGTCGGGTCGCAGAGCGGCCCCGGCCATCTTCTCGCCCAACGCCTTCTGGAACGCGATCAGCGCAGCCAGCCCTTGGCCGCCCTGCAAGGTGAAGGGGTTGTTGCCCGGGCGGTTGGCGAAGCTGAGGGCGCGATCGAAGATCACCTCGAAGGGCGAGGCGCATAGCGCGTCGCCGGCCAAAGCGCCCTTGGCGACAATATCCTGCGGCAGGCCGACATAGTCGCCGAGGTGGTGCAGCGTGACGTGGAGGCGCTCGGTCTGCAACAGCGCGCCTCGCAGGCCCAGCCGTTCTTTCAGGCGACCCGCCTCGTCCGCGATCCGCGCGGCCGTCGGGGCGTCGGGATACAGCAGAAACATCAATCGATCCGTCGGCGTCGGCGGATCAAATCCCGGCAGACCCAACTGCAGCGCCTCTGGCATCGCGCCCTCCTTTTGCCTGCACCCCTAAGGCGCTTCGACCGCAGTTCCAACGCCGCATTACATTTCGTTTACATGCGTAATCGATGTCTTGACGCGATCGTTTACGTGCGTAATCGTCATGTCATGGAAACGAGCCCACACCGCATCAGCGCCGCCGAGAGCGAAGTCATGAAGGTCCTGTGGACCGACAGCCCCAAACCCGCCGAAGAGGTATTGGCCATTCTGGCCAAGGAGCAAGGCTGGGCGGAAGGCACGGTAAAGACCCTGCTGAACCGTCTTCTGAAGAAGGGCGCCATCGCCGCCGACAAGGATGGCCGCCGCTTCCTCTACCGTCCGCTCATCGGCCGCGAAGACTATGTCGACGCCGAGAGCCAGGGCTTGCTGGACCGCCTGTTCGACGGCCGGCTCGCCCCTCTCGTCAGTCACTTCTCCAAGCGCGAGAAGCTCAATCCCGAAGATGTCGCGGAACTCCGCCGTCTGCTGGAGAAGATCGACGATGGCCAGTGACATCCTGCTCTTCCTGGGGAAGGCCAATATCGCGCTCGCGGCGGCCGTGCTTCTAGTGCTGGCGCTGCGAAGGCCGGTCCGCAAGGCGTTCGGCGCACAAAGCGCCTACGCGCTATGGCTGATCGCGCCGCTCTCGATCGTCGCCCTGCTGATCCCGCCACGAACCATCATGCTGCCAGCGCCAACCGGCCCGGCGGCGGCCGCAACGACGCCGCTGCAGTCCTCGACCGCGCGCCCGCCGGAGCCGGTGGCGCAGAAGCACTCCGATCGCTCATCGCCAAGCCTCCCCATTGCCGAGAGTTTGCTGACGTTGTGGTTGGTCGTGGCGGGCGGCGGCCTCCTGTTGCAAGCCGAGCGGCAACGTCGGTTCGTTCGCGGCCTGGGCGCGTTGAACATTGCCGATGAACCCCGCCTGCTGCGTTCAGAGAAGCCTGGGGTCGGCCCCGCCGTTATCGGCGCCCTGACGCCCCGCGTCGTCCTGCCCGCCGATTTCCACCTGCGATACACCGCCGAGGAACAGGCGCTGATCCTGGCTCACGAGCGCAACCATCTCGCTGTCGGAGACGCGCAGATCAACGCACTGGTCACGGGCCTACAGTGCCTCTTCTGGCTCAATCCCATCGTCCATCTGGGCGCGGCCGCGCTGCGCGTCGATCAGGAGATCGCCTGTGACGAAGCCGTGCTCGCCCGCCACCCAACGACCCGCCGCGCCTATGGCGAAGCCATGCTGAAGACCCAGCTGGCCGCCTGCGCTCCCCCCCTGGGCTGCCATTGGCCAGCCTCCGCCAACAAACAATTGAAGGAGCGTTTCATCATGCTCGCGCACCACCACACCGATCGTCGACGTCATCTGGCCGGGGCCGCCGCCGTGGTGCTGCTCAGCCTGAGCGGCGCCGCCGCGACCTGGGCCGCGCAGCCCGCCCGCATCGTGCAACAACCAGCCGAAGACGCCCGTCGCGCCGTGTCCCGCCACCTGGGCCAGCCGCTGTTCGACGCGGTCCGCCGCCACGACCTGGGAAGCGTTCGTGAGCTGATCGCGCTCGGCGCCAACGTCAATTACATCTCGCGGGGCGACGGCTCCCCGTTGATCGAAGCCGCCAGGACCGGCCAGGCCGAGGCGGTCAAAGCGCTCCTCGCCGCCGGCGCCGATCCCAGCCTAGCCGTGCGCGGCGACGGCGACCCGCTGATCCAGGCCTCTCAGGCCGGCCGTCTCGATATCGTCCGCGCCCTGGTCGAGAGCGGCGCGAACGTGGAATCCTTCGTGCCCGGCGACGAAACGCCCCTGATCGGCGCTGCGCGCCGGGGCGACCTCGCGGTCGTGAAGTATCTCGTCGAGCGTGGCGCTGACGTGAACCGCGCGGTGCTGGCCAATCCAGGCGAGATGCGGTCTCCGCTCGGCATGGCCCGCAAGAACGGGCACGGCGCGGTCGTGGCCTATCTGATGGGCCGCGGCGCTCGTAGCTAAGGGCTCTAAATCAGATAGCTAGAGCGTGAGAACAGCCGAAACCGGTTTCCACTTTCGGCCTCACGCTCTAGCCCGCCCGACGCGCGGCCGGGCCGCGCGCACGCCTCTCCTCCCTGAAAATCAGCGAGTTTTTCAACGATGGCGATCATCGACGCCCGAACTTTGCCTGACGCCAGCCCCCTTGAGGCCGATATGGTGATCATCGGCGGCGGCCTGGCCGGAATAACCCTGGCAAGAGAGCTGGCCGGCGGCCCCTTGAAGGTCATTGTCCTGGAAAGCGGCGGCCTTGAAATCGAGCCCGAGACCCAGGCGCTCTATGCCGGCTCCTGCGTGCAGAAGGCCGACGGCGCGAAGGACCGCCCTCTGGACAGTTATCCGGCCCAGTCGCGCATTCGCGCCCTTGGCGGCTCCGGGCACGTCTGGGGCGGCAAGTGCGGTCCGCTGGATCCGGCCGACTTCGCCGAACGCCCCTGGATTCCGTACAGCGGCTGGCCCGTCACGCGCGCACAGATGCAGGACTACTACGACCGGGCCTGCGACCTGCTGGAGATCGACCGCTTTCCCCTGGAGTGGCCGACCCCGACGGACCAAGCCTTGCAGCCTCTGGCGCTTGACGATGAGGACGGGTTCTTCCCCGCCCCGCGCGTGTTCACCCGCATCTCGGGTCGAACGGACAAGCCGGCGTTCGACCGCTTTCGCACCCAGTTCGCCGAAGCGCCGAACATTACGGTCTATCTCTACGCCAACGTCATCCGGATTCGACGGGAGGGCGACGTCGTCACAGGCTTGGACGTGGCCTGCCTCGATGGCAAACGCCACACAGCCAAGGCCGCGCGATACGTGCTGGCGACCGGCGGCATCGAGAACGTCCGCCTGCTGCTGGCCTCCGAAAATCTTGGCAATCGCCATGATCTCGTCGGTCGTTTCTTTCAGGGACACCTGACCTACTCCAACGACAGCGACACCCAGCGCGAGGGCTCAACCTTCGCCGCGTCCAGGGCCGCGCCTCTGGATCTCTATGCGACTGCGCAACGATTCGAGCCGCACTGCGTGATCGGCGCCGGCCTGCCGGCGCAGAAGCGAATGAAAACGGGCAACTTTACCGCCACGCTTTTCCGCGCGAACTTCTCGAACGCAGACGCCACGGTTGGGGCGGACACCCAGACTTTGGCGAAGACGGCGACCAAGCTGGACCAGGGCCAAGAACAGTCAAACCTGCTCGGCTTCTTCGCCATGACCGAGCACTTTCCCAACCCCGATAGCCGGATCACCCTGGACCCTAGCCAGAGAGACGCGCTGGGCATGCCGCGGGTGCGCTTGACCTGGGTTCATGGTCGAAAGGACCATGAAGATCTGGAGCGTTCCATCGACGGGCTCGCCAACGCCTTGGGCGCGTCCGGCGAGGGGCGCCTTTGCTGGTCGCTCCGACGCGATGAACTGCTGGCCGTGTCCAGCGCCTCGCGTCACCACATGGGGACGACGCGAATGCACCGGGATCCGCGACAGGGCGTCGTCGACAGCAACGGACGGCTGCATGAAGCTCGCAACCTCTATGTCGCCGGCAGTTCGGTGTTTCCGACCTCCGGGATCGTCAACCCGACCCTCACCATCCTGGCCCTGACCCTTCGCCTGGCCGATCACCTCAAGTCCGAAAAGAAGGCCGCCTGACATGAGCACCCGACGCGATCTTCTGACCGCTCTTATCGCTTTGGCCGCAGCGCCCGGGCTGGGTGTCGTTGCGGCGCCCTTCTCCGACCTTGATCGCGACGCGGTGCGCCGCATCGGTCAGGCTTGGCGCGACAGCCACCCCGGAGCGACCAGCCGGACGCTCTCGGCGAGGCTATTTCCTACCGGCCGCGGGCCGGAGGCCCTGCCCGCGCTACGCGCAGCGGTGGCCGCTGATTTCCGGGCCGGGAGACTTTTCGTCCATCGCGGCTGGCGGCTTTCCGACACCGAGGGCGCGCTTTTCGCGCTCCTGGCCATGGAGGCTTAATCGCAGCGCCAAGCGCCGGAGCCCAAACCCAAGGCCCGAGTGACACTTGGCCCTCAGAAGCTCCGGCCGCTCACCGCAGAGGCCGTCTCGACGCGGGTCCAGACCTGCGACTTGCACAGGAAGTTGGGCAGCAGGCATCCCTTGGCGCGGAGCGCAGCGCGGTCCAGCAGGCGCACTTGGCCCGAGAAGGTCATATTGAGGTCAGGGACGAACACCTTGCCCTTCCATTCGTTCTCGCCCGACGCCGAAAAGTCGCGAAGGAGCTGCATCCCGACCAGCCCTTGATTGCTGCCCTTTTTGACATCCGCCTGCGCTTCGGCGTTCGCCCAAACCACATAGCCGCAGGTGCCGGGGCCACAGGGCTTGATCTCGATGTGGACGCTGCCTTTGGGATTGCGCCAGACGCCGAAGATGTCCCCAGGACGCGCAGGACCTGCATCGGCCGCCAGCGCCGGCCCGGACACGCTCATCACCGCGACGATGGACGCCATAGACAAAAATCGGCTCATCGCGGAGGCCTTCTCGCAATCACAAAACACATTCCGCCCGAGGCTAGACGTTCAAGGGGACGAGGTGAAGCCGTCGGAAATGTGGCGGCCTGCCTCCGCCGCAAAAATGCAGCGGCGATGGAGGAACCTTGTCAACGTGAGCGCGTTGGAACGCCACGCGTTGTTTCGCGTCACCGGGGGCTTCGTGTCATTCTTGAATGCAGACTTTGCGCCGAACGGGCGCATGACGGAGCTCTCGTCGACGGGACGGCTGTCTACTGCTAGCGAACGCTTCGCCACGCTTTCATCGCCACCCTATCGGTTCAACCCTTCCAGCCGGCCCGTGCAGAATGTCGCTTAAAAAACAGCGTTTCTCGTCCCTCACCCTTTCTCGGTCGGAGCTATGGACCACGCTTGGCCTGGCCGTGGTGCTGATCTTCTTCGTGACGAGCGGGGTGATCGCCTACCGGAACGTCCAGATGCTGCGGAGCAACAGCCAAAAGATCTGGCACACCCACGACGTCATGATGGCGCTGAATGAGCTGATGTCGATGACGCAGGACGCCGAGACCGGCCAGCGCGGCTATCTGCTGACCGGCAAGGCCGACTACCTCAACCCGTATGAGGTGGCCAAGACCCAGGCCGACACCCGCATTCAGACGGTCCAGACCCTGACCCGCGACAACCCGACCCAGCAGGCGAACATCAAGGTCTTGCGGAAGCAGATCGAGGCCAAGTTCGAGGAACTGGAAGAGACGATCAGCCTCCGCCGCGCGGGAAGCCAGGCGGCCGCGCTCGCCATCGTCGGCACCGACCGCGGCAAGATCGAGATGGACTCGATCCGCCAGCAGGTCGAGACAATGAGGCAGGAGGAAGATCGCCAGCGCGACCTCCGTCTCTCGGAGATGGGCGTCGCCTACCAGACTGCGCTGTTAAGCGGCGTACTCTCCGGCTTGCTCGGCGCGCTTCTGACGCTGGTCGTCTTCTATCTGATCCGCCGCGCCAACAGAGCGCAGGCGCGGGAAGACTGGCTGCAAACCCGTCAGGTTGGCCTGTCGGAAGCGATGATGGGCGACAAGTCTGTCGAGGCGCTCTCGGACAGCATCCTGACCTATCTGGCGCGCCACCTCGACTTCCAGGCTGGCGTCCTGTTCAAGGGCGAGAATGGGCGCTTCCATCGAACCGCCGCGCTTGGGCTCTCGGCTGAGGCCAATTCGCCGACGCATTTCAATCTGAAAGAAGGCCTGTTGGGCAAGGTGGCCGCCGAGGGTGAGGCGACCATCATCCGCGACGTTCCAGAAGGCTATATGACCATCGGCTCGGCGCTTGGCGAGGATAAGCCAAGGCATCTGGTGATCGTGCCCACCCAAGCCGACGATGTCGTCAACGCCGTCATCGAACTGGGCTTTCTTCACCCCGTCGACGACCTCGTTGTCGACCTGCTCAAGCAGGCCGCGCCGGCCATCGGGATCACCCTGCGCTCGGCGCGCTATCGCTCGGAGCTGCAGAAGGCGCTGGAGGAAACCCAGCGCCAGGCCGAAGAACTGCAGGTGCAGAGCGAGGAGCTCCGGGTCTCGAACGAGGAATTGGAGGAACAGGGCCGCGCGCTCAAAGAGTCCCAGATCCGCCTCGAGCAGCAGCAGGCCGAGCTTGAACAGACCAACAGCCAGCTTGAAGAACAGGCCCAGACGCTTGAGACCCAGCGCGACGAGCTGGAGCGCACCACAGCCGCCGTCACGCTGAAGGCCCGCGAACTGGAGCAAGCCAGCCAGTACAAGTCCGACTTCCTGGCCAACATGTCCCACGAGCTGCGCACGCCGCTCAATTCCCTGCTCATTCTCTCCAAGCTGCTCAGCGACAATCCGCAGGGCAACCTCACCGCAGAACAGGTCAAGTTCGCCCAGACCATTGCGTCCTCAGGCAACGACCTGCTCACCTTGATCAACGACATCCTGGATCTGTCGAAGATCGAGGCGGGCCATGTGGAGGTCCGCGCCGAACCCCTGCCGCTACAGCGCCTCAAGGGTGATCTCGCGCAACTGTTCCAGCCGGTCGCCTCTGAGCGCGGCCTCAACTTCGAGATCAAGATCGCCGCCGACTGCCCTTCCCGTATCGAGACCGATCGCCAGCGCCTGGAACAGGTCTTGAAGAACCTGCTCTCGAACGCCTTCAAGTTCACGGAAAAGGGCAAGGTGCGGCTGGAGATCAGGCCGTCTGGGGAGCGGGATATCGCCTTCTCGGTGACGGACACCGGGATCGGCGTGTCTCGCGAGCAGCAGGACATGATTTTCGAGGCGTTCCGCCAGGCAGACGGCACGATCAGCCGCAAGTACGGCGGAACGGGCCTGGGCCTGTCGATTTCCAGAGAACTTTCACGCCTGCTGGGCGGGACGATCGCGTTGGAAAGCAAGCCCGGCGAGGGTAGCACGTTCACGATCACCATCCCTCAGATCTACGATCCGGCCCGCGTGGCCCCACGTGACCAACAGCTCGCGGTCAAGGCGCCAGGTCTCTTGCCGCGCGCGAAGGGATCCAAACCCTCCGTCGCCCACGCAGCTGTCGAGGATGATCGGGACCAGATCGGCAGCGGGCGGCGGGTCCTGCTGGTCATTGAGGACGACGACAAGTTCGCCGCTATCGTCCGCGACCTGTCGCACGAACTGGGCTTCCAGTGCCTCGTCGCTGGAACAGCCGAGGAAGCGCTGAAGCTGGCCCGCCGGTTCAAGCCCAGCGCGGTTGTGCTGGACGTGGGACTCCCCGACGAGTCCGGCCTCATGGTGCTGGATCGCCTGAAACGGGACGACGCGACCCGCCACATTCCCATTCACGTGGTCTCGGCCGCCGACCACAGCCAGACCGCGCTCTCGCTGGGGGCGATTGGCTATCTGGTCAAGCCGGTCCAGCGCGAGGCGTTGGCCGAGGTGTTGAAGTCGCTGGAGGCCAAGCTGTCGAGCACAGTCCGGCGCGTGCTGATCGTCGAGGACGATCTGGTTCAACGCGAAGCGGTTGGCCAGTTGCTGTCCTCCGGCGACGTGGAAACGGTCGGCGTCGGCACTGCGGCTGAATGCCTGCAGATGCTGCGCGAGCAGACCTTCGACTGCATGGTGCTGGACCTGTCCCTGCCCGATGCTTCGGGCTACTCTCTGCTGGAAACCCTGAGCCAGGACGGCGACCACGCCTTCCCGCCGGTCATCGTCTATACGGGCCACGACCTGTCGGCCGACGACGAACAGCGTCTGCGCCGCTACTCCAGCTCGATCATCATCAAGGGCGCGAAGTCGCCCGAACGGCTGCTCGACGAGGTCTCGCTGTTCCTGCACCAGGTGGTGTCGAAGCTCCCGGCCGAACAGCAGAAGATGATCCAGAAGGCCCGCCATCGCGACGCCGTGCTGGAGGGCCGGCGGGTGCTGATTGTCGAGGACGATATCCGCAACGTCTATTCGCTGACCAATGTGCTCGAGCCGCGCGGCGCCGTGGTCGAGATCGCTCGGAATGGCCAAGAAGCCATCGATGCTCTGGACCGCTCGGCGGAGGATCCGGCCCAAGCCATCGATCTTGTCCTGATGGACGTCATGATGCCGGTGATGGACGGCCTGACCGCCGCCCGCCAGATCCGCCAGGACAACCGCTGGTCAAAGCTCCCGATCCTGATGCTGACCGCCAAGGCCATGCCCGACGATCAGGCGCGCTGTATCGCGGCGGGGGCCAACGACTACATGGCCAAGCCGATCGACGTCGACAAACTGCTCTCGCTCGTGCGCGTGTGGATGCCGCGATAGCCCTATGTCCGACACGACCGAAGACATCGAGATCGAGCTGCTTCTGGAAGCTCTGTTCCAGCGCTATCATTACGATTTCCGGAACTACGCCCGGGCCTCGATCAAGCGCCGCCTCGCCCAGGCGCTCACGCAGCTGGGCTTCACCACGCTATCGGCGCTGCAAGATCGCGTGCTGCACGATCCGAAGATGCTTCCTCGCCTGCTGGACTTCCTCACTGTGCAGGTCAGCGAGATGTTCCGTGACCCGAGCTACTTCAAGGCGCTACGGGAAAAGGTGCTGCCGCACCTGAGCACCTACCCCTCGCTCAGGGTCTGGATCGCCGGCTGCAGCACCGGCGAAGAGGTCTATTCCCTGGCGATCCTGTTCAAGGAAGAAGGGCTCTACGACCGCACGATCTTCTACGCCACGGACATAAACCCCGACGCGCTCGCGGCCGCGGAAGCTGGCGTCTATGCCGTGGATCGGGTTCGCAAATTCACCGAGAACCACCAGCGATCGGGCGGCAAATCCTCGCTGTCGGATCACTACACCGCCGCCTATGGCCGAGCGGTCTTCGATAGCAGCCTGCGCAATCGGGTGGTGTTCTCGGACCACAGCCTGGTCACCGACGCCGTCTTCGCCGAGATGCATCTGATCTCGTGCCGCAATGTGATGATCTATTTCGATCGTCCACTCCAGGATCGGGCGATCGGTTTGTTTCGCGAGTCGCTGGCCCGAAAAGGCTTCTTGGGCCTCGGCTCGAAGGAGAGCCTGCGGTTCTCCACCCATGCGCCCGCGTTCGCGGACTTCGTACCCGAGGACAAGATCTACCAGAGGCGGGAGCCGTGACCGGCGAGCCTCGCAAAGTGGTCGTGGTCGGAGCCTCCGCCGGAGCGGTCCAGGCTCTTCTGACCATTCTACCCGCCCTGCCCGCCAGGTTCGCGCTGCCGGTACTGGTTGTCGTGCACATTCCGCCCGACCGCGACAACATGCTGGTGCCGCTGCTTCAGTCGAAATGCCGGATCACTGTCAAGGAAGCTGAGGACAAGGAGCCCATAGAGGACGGCGTCGTCTATTTCGCGCCCTCCGATTACCATATGCTCGTCGAAACGAACCAATCCTTGGCCCTGTCCACCGACGAGGCCGTGAACTTCTCCCGCCCCTCCATCGATGTCCTTTTCGAAAGCGCGGCCGACGCCTTTGGGGCCGAGGTTGTGGGTGTGATCCTGACGGGAGCAAACCATGACGGCGCAGCCGGACTACGAAAGATCCACGCCGCCGGCGGCATGGCGATCGTCCAGGATCGCGCCGAAGCCTACGCCACGGCGATGCCGGACGCGGCGCTGCGAGCCTGTCCCGCCGCACGCACCATGACTATCGACGCCATCACGACGTACCTGACCAGTTTGGGGGCCGCATGACCCACGCGGACAAGCCTATCCATTTCTTGCTGGTCGACGATCTCGAGGAAAATCTTCTGGCCCTCGAAGCGCTGCTGCAGCGGGAAGGTCTGGTTTGTCTGAAGGCGCGCGGCGGCGAAGAAGCCCTTGAATTGCTGTTGACCCATGAGGTCGCCCTGGCGCTTCTCGACGTGCAGATGCCCGGGATGGACGGCTTCGAGCTCGCCGAGTTCATGCGCGGCAGCGAGCGCGCGCGCCACATCCCGATCATCTTCGTCACCGCCGGCGGGGCCGATGGCCAGCGGCGGTTCCGCGGCTACGAGGCTGGCGCCGTGGATTTTATCCAGAAGCCGATCGAGCCGGACGTGCTGCGGAGCAAGGCCAACGTCTTTTTCGACCTGCACCAGCAGCGCCGACAGATCGAGGCGCAGCGCGACGAGCTGGAAGCTGCAGCGCAGGCTCTGCGGCGCGCCGACCGCCATAAGGACAGCTTCCTGGCGGTGCTCGCGCATGAACTACGCAATCCTGTTGCGGCGCTCAGCGGCGGGCTACATCTGCTCGGCAAGGACATCGATCCCGAACGCGCCAAAGACATCCGCGGCCGCATGGACCGGATGCTCGACCATCTCGCACATCTGATCGATGATCTTCTGGACGTCTCACGGGTCAGCCAGGGCAAGATTTCGCTGAAGAAGGCGCGGGTTGAACTGGGCGAGGTGCTGCAATCGGCGATCGAGGCCAGTCAGCACACCATCGAGGCGGCCAAGCACCAGTTCGAGGTCGAGCTCTCCGACGCGCCCATTTGGCTCGAAGCCGACCACACCCGCCTGGCGCAGATCGTGGCTAACCTCCTCAACAACGCGGCGAAATACACTCCGCCCGGTGGCGTCGTGACGCTCAGGGCCATGGCCGAAGGCGGCATGGCCACCATCACGGTCAGCGATACGGGCGTCGGGATTCCCGAAGCGATGCAGTCAAGGATCTTCGAGATCTTTGCCCAGGTGGAGGACCATCTTGGCCAGTCGCAGGGCGGGCTGGGCATTGGCCTCGCGCTCGTTAGGCAACTGGTCGCGCTACATGGCGGCGAGGTCACCGTCCACAGCGACGGCGAGGGCCAGGGCAGCACCTTCACCGTACGCCTGCCAACCATCGAGTGACCGTACGGGCCTAGCGTGTCGCCCAGGCTCGCCCGATTTCAGCGAGCGGGACGCATCCGCGATACTCCCCGGGCACGGGATCGTAGCGCAGCGCCTTTGTCGCCCCCGGCTCGGAAGTGAAATAGCCGACGGTGACCATATCCTCGAGCAAGGGGAAGAAATGACCGCTGGTCGAGGTCGCCGTCTCGCGATCGTAGACGCTGAGGATCGTCACCTGCTGCTCTGGGGTCAGAGACACGAACAGGCGACCGTGCGCGGCCTTGGCGTCGGCGTCCATGCGGGCGAGCCCGCCCGTCAGCTGCTCGACCTGCCATGTCTCGCAATAGTTGGCCATGGCGCGGTCTATGAACTGCGGCACGCCCGCTTCGCGGGCGCCGGGTGTATCGGTGGCGGGAATAATCAGCTCGGCGACCACGTCGAGGATCTGAGCCTGCTCGGGCGTGAGCGCCGTCGGGGTCCAACTCAGAGCGGTCGTCGCGGCGGCGGTTCCGGCCCATCCGGTGGCGGCGGCCCCGACCGTCAGGGCCAGGCCGCGCAGGGTGTCGCGTCGGTTCAGCATCACAGCTCTCCCCGCTTCCGGGCTCGCACGGCGTGGTCGGCGGCGCGGGCCGTCAGGGCCATATAGGTCAGGGATGGGTTCACGCACGAGGCCGAGGTCATGGCCGCGCCGTCGGTGACGTAGACGTTCTTGCACTCGTGAACCTGGTTGTGCGCGTTCAGCACCGACGTTTTGGGATCCCGGCCCATGCGGGCTGTCCCCATCTCATGGATGCCAAGGCCTGGCGCGAAGCCACCGTCATAGCCGCGCACGTTCTTGAAGCCGGCGGCCTCGAGCATCTCGGCCGCAGCGGACTGCATGTCGCGTCGCATCGCCATCTCGTTGTCGCGCATGGTGACGTTCATGGTCAGGGTCGGCAGGCCGAACTTGTCCTTCACAGCGCGGTTCAAGGTGACCCGATTGTCGGCATACGGGAGCATCTCGCCAAAGCCGCCCAACCCCATGGTCCAGGGCCCCGGCTGGCTGAGCGCGGCCTTGCGCGCCGCGCCGAAGCCTCGACCGCCCTGGCCACGATCACGCTCCCAGGTCGCGCGGCCGGCGCCGCCCTGATAGCCGAAGCCTCGCAGATAGTCGGAGCGCTTGGTGGCGTCGTCGCCCAGATTGCGGAAGCGCGGCACATAGATGCCGTTCGGCCGGCGTCCGGAGAAGTACATCTCGGCGAATTCCGGCGCTTCGCCCGAAGCGCCAACGCCCAGATGGTGATCCATCACGTTGCGGCCGAGCTGGTCGCTGGCGTTGCCGAAGCCGTTGGGGAAGCGCGAACTCGTGGAGTTCATCATGATCCAGGCCGAGTTCAGCGCCGAGGCGCAGAGGAAGATCACCTCGGCGTGGAACTCCTCGTCCTTCAGGGTCTCCGCATCGAGGATCCTAACCCCGCTGGCCCGCCCCTTGCGGTCGTCATAGATCAGTTCGGTAACGATTGAATTTGGCCGGATGACCAGGTTGCCAGTGCGCTCGGCCGCGATGAGCCCGCCGGAGTTGGAGCTGTAGTAGCCGCCGAACGGGCAGCCGCGGATGCACATGTTGCGGTACTGGCACTTGGTCCGCCCCAGCGACAGTTGCTCTTCAGTGGGGGCGGTCAGGTGCGCTGTGCGCCCGATCGTGATGCGTCGCTCGGGGAAGCGCGCCTCGGACCGGGCCTTAAAGGCTTTCTCGACGCAGTTCAGCTCCATCGGCGGCTGATATTGGCCGTCCGGGAAATGCGGCAGGCCCTCGGCCTGTCCCGAAACCCCAATGAAGCGCTCGACGTGGTCGTACCACGGCGCGAGATCCTCATAGCGGATGGGCCAGTCGACCGCGATCCCCTCCCGGGCGTTGGCCTCGAAGTCGATCGGGCTGTGGCGATAGCTCTGCCGCCCCCACGTCAACGAGCGCCCGCCGACGTGATAGCCCCGGATCCAGTCGAAGCGGTTCTCCTCGGTGTAAGGATGCTCGTCATCCCGCACGAAGAAGTGCTGGGTCTGTTCCGTCATCGTATAGCCGGTGCGGCGCTGCACCTTGTAGTGCGCGTTCAGTTCGGCCTCGGGGAGTTTGCCTTGGGGATACTTGGTCTGCCAGGGATCAAGGGTCGCGGTCGGATAGTCCTCAAGGTGGCGGACCATTCGCCCCCGCTCGAGAACCAGGACCTTCAGACCTTTCTCGGTCAGTTCCTTGGCCGCGATGCCGCCCGTAATGCCGCTGCCCACCACGATGGCGTCGTAAGTGTTCTTACGACGCGCGCGGCCGTTCAGGTTGGCCATGTTCACTCCCTTCGCGACCGCTTGGTGGACCGCGTCGAGATGCCCCAAGCAACACGACGCCCTCCCCGGCGACCCCCTCATTCTTGCCTGGAGGCTTCCATGAAATGGGTTACATTGCAACAAAGCTCGGCGTTCCGACCGCAGCGACACGATAACGGGAGGAGCGGCCATGCTCTGGACGAAGCCGCTGCGGCGATCCGCGACCTTGGGATTGGCGGCGCTCTGGTTCTGCGTGACCGGCGCCGCAAGCGCTGAAGAGGTCCACGCCGGCCCGTGGCGGTCGCTTTTCGACGGCAAGACGCTGAGCGGGTGGACCGCGAAGATCGCCAGGCATCCGGCCGGTGAGAACTATCGGGAGACCTTTGTCGCCGATCACGGCGTGCTTCGCGTCTCGTACGCCGGCTACGACAAGTTCGATAACCAGTTCGGTCATCTGTTCTACAAGACGCCCTACAGCGCCTACAGGCTGCGGTTCACCTATCGGTTCCTGACCGAGGGCGGCCTGCCCGACACGCCAAACTGGGCGCGCGGGAACAGCGGGATCATGTTCCACAGCCAGAGCGCCGAGAGCATGACGGTGGATCAGCCGTTCCCGGTGTCCATCGAGTTCCAGCTGTTGGGCAAGGACGGCGACGCGCCCCGCCCCACCGGCGCAGTCTGCACCCCAGGGATCACCATCACGATCGACGGCGCGAAGGTGAAGGAGCACTGCACGCCGCCCGCCAACGCTCCGACCATCGCCAATGGCACCTGGGTGCAGGCCGAACTTGAGGTGCTGCCGAGCGGCGTGATCACCCAGAAGATCAACGGCGTCGTGGTTCATCGCTACGCCGGCGCGGCGTTGGATCCCGAAGACACCGTCGCGGGCGGCGCCAAGCCCTACATCCTGGCGCGCGGCGCACAGCCGGTCACCGGCGGCTATATCGCCTTGCAGAGCGAGGGCGCGCCGATTGAGTTCAAGGACATCGAGATCCAGGAGCTCAAGCGCCGCTAGCTGGCCGCTACTTCTTGGCGCTCGTCAGGTAGGCGATCACCGCCGCGCGCTCGGCGTCGTTAGGCGCGCCGAGCAGCATCTTGGTGCCTGGCACCGTCTTGCTGGGGGCCTTCAGATAGGCGTCGAGCTTGTCGGCGGTCCAGGTGATCCCCGAGCCCTTCATGGCGGCGCTGTAGGCGTAGCCCGGGACGCTCGCAGCCTTGCGCCCGACAACGCCCGCCAAAGGCGGCCCCATCTTGCCCGGGGCGGCCTGCAGCGAATGGCACATGCCGCAACGCTGCTCGAACAGCTGCTGTCCCGACGGCGCCGCGGCCGCGTTGGACGCCAAGCCCGCAAGCGCCGTCGCGAGGATAAGCCGAACCTTCATCAAGCAACTCCGTCAGAACACGCGCGTCGACTATAGGCCGAGCAGCTTTCGATTACGCCCGGCGTCCAAGCCGGCGCTCGCAAAATCGTCGAACGCCTTTTCGGTCACCCGGATTATGTGATCCCGGATGAACGGCGCGCCCTCTGCAGCTCCCTGCTCGGGATGCTTGAGCGCGCATTCCCACTCCAGGACCGCCCAGCCGTCATAGTCGTACTGCGCCAGCTTTGAAAAGATCGCCTTGAAGTCCACCTGCCCGTCGCCCAGCGAGCGGAACCGCCCCGGCCGATCCACCCAGCCCTGATAGCCGCCATAGACGCCGGAGCGCGCGGACGGACGGAACTCGGCGTCCTTGACGTGGAACGCCTTGATCCGCTCGTGGTAGCGATCGATATAGGCCAGATAGTCCAGCTGCTGCAGAACGAAGTGGCTGGGGTCATAGAGGATGTTGGCCCGAGGGTGACCATCGACCTCATCCAGAAAGCGCTCGAACGTCGCTCCATCGTGCAGGTCTTCGCCCGGATGAATCTCGTAGGCGGCGTCGACGCCGTTCTCATCGAAGACGTCCAGGATCGGCTTCCAGCGACGCCCCAGTTCGGCGAACGCCTCTTCGATCAGCCCCACCGGCCGCTGGGGCCAGGGATAGAGATAGGGCCAGGCGAGCGAGCCCGAGAACGTCGCATGCGCCTTTAGCCCCAGTCGCCGACTGGCCACGGCGGCGGCCTTCACCTGCTCCACCGCCCAAGCCTGCCTTTCCTGCGGCTTGCCGCGCAGCTCCGGCGGCGCGAAGCCGTCGAACAACTCGTCATAGGCCGGATGCACGGCGACGAGCTGCCCTTGCAGGTGGGTCGACAGCTCGGTGATCTCCAGGCCGTACTCGGCCAGCAGCCCCGCAATGTCGTCGCAATAGGTCTGGCTCTCGGCGGCCAGGGCCAGATCGAAGAACGAGTCTGCGCCGCCGGTCGGCATCTGCACGCCGGCGTAGCCGAGGCTCGACACCCAGGCGGCCATGGTCTCCAGCTTATCGAACGGCGGCGTGTCGCCGATGAACTGGGCCAGGAAGATGGCCGGCCCCTTGAGCGTCTTCATCAGCCTTCTCCCTGCAGCGACACCCAACCCGCATCGTCGCGGCTGGCGGCGACAGCGCGCTCGACGAAGGCCATCCCGCGCACGCCTTCGGTGATGTCCGGCACAAGACCCCCGCCACGACCTTCGATGGCGTCGGCGAAATCGCGGTAGATCGTGGCGAAGGCCTCGATGAAGCCCTCGGGATGGCCGGTTGGCAGACGAGTCACCGCCCGCGCCGCCGACCCGAGATAGCCGGAACCGGCGTGCAGCACGTGGCTAGGGCCCTCCAGCCAATCCAGGGTCAGCACGTTGGGGTTCTCGTGCGACCAGGTCAGCCCGCCCTTCTCGCCATAGATGCTGATCGTCAGACCGTTGCGCGCGCCGGCAGAGATCTGCGAGGCGATCAACACGCCGCGCGCGCCCCCCTCAAAGCGAAGCAGCACGTTGCAGTCGTCGTCCAACCCGCGCCCGGGCACGACCGTGGCGACGTCGGCGCAAAGCCGCGCGACCCGCCGCCCGGTAATGAACTCGGCGATGTTGAACGCATGAACGCCGATGTCGCCGATACAGCCGCCGACGCCCGACTGCTTGGGATCGGCGCGCCAGCTGGCCTGCTTGTTCTCGCCGTCGCGCTCCAAGGGGGTCGAGAGCCAGCCTTGCGAATACTCGACGACGACCTTCCGGACCGCACCCAGGTCGCCGCGCGCCACGATCTCGCGCGCCTCGCGGACCATGGGATAGCCGGTATAGGTATAGGTCAGGCCGTACTGCTTGGCCGAGGCGGCGACAATCTCGGCCAGGGCCTGCGCCTCGGCGAGGTTCAGCGTCGCGGGCTTGTCGCTGATCACGTGCAGCCCGGCCTTCAGGGCTGCTGCGGAAACCTCGAAATGCAGGTGGTTTGGCGTCACGACCGAGACCAGCTGCACGCCATCGGCGCGCGCCCGCTCGGCCACGAACATCGTATGATGGTCCGGATAGACGCGATCGGGCGCAACGCCCCAGGCGGCGGCGGCCTGAGCGCTCTTGGCCGGGTCGCGGCTGAAGACGCCCGCCACCAGCCGGATACGGCCGTCCAGCTCTGCGGCCATGCGGTGCACCGGCCCGATGAACGAGCCCGGACCGCCGCCCACCATGGCCATGCGCAGCGCCATCAGGCGACTACCTTCGCGAGATAGTCGAAGCTGATCTTGGCCGACTCCAGACGCGTATGAGCGAACGGCGGCTCCTGCTCGTAGTAAAAGCCCCGGACGCCCGCGTCGTACGCCGCCGGAAGCAGGCGCTTCCAGTCGATCATGCCAGAGCCCACCTCGGTTGGATCTTGCCGCAGCTCGAAGTTGGGCTTGGTCGTCGGCTTGACGTCCTTGACGTGCATCTGCGTGAAGCGCCCCGGATAGGCCTTCAGCAAAGCGAACGGGTCACGCCCGGCCGCCGTCACCCAGCCGGCGTCCATCTCGAAGGTGACCAACGACGGGTCGGTCCCCTTCAATAGAATATCCATGCCGGTGGTCTCGCCGCCCTTGGCGTCCGTCAGGGGCGCGAACTCGAAGTTGTGGTTGTGATAGCCGGCGAGGATACCCGCCTTCTTCAGGACGGCGGCCTTCTCATTGAGGAAGTCGGCGTTCCACTTCCATTCATCGGCGGTCATCTGCACGCCGGCCTGACGCAGGTCTGCGGCGCCCATCCGCTCGGGGATATAGAAGATCGGCATGATCGCCGACTTCACGCCGATGACGTGCAGCTCGTCGGCCAGCTTGGCGAGGTCGCCGCTAAAGCCGTTGGGCCCCTTGGGCGAGATGTGCGCGCTGGGGCAGGCAAGCCCATGCTTGTCGAAGGCGGCGCGCAGTTCCGCAGGAGTTCGGCCCAGATAGCCGGCCAATTCGACCGTCTTGAAGCCGATCTTGGCCACCGTCGCCAGCTGGGTGTCGAGCTCCTTCGCGAGATCGGGGCCCAGGCTGTAAAGCTGGATGCCGACCGGCTGCTTGCGCCGCTGAAAGAACGGCGAAGCGTTCGCGCCCGCCGTTCCGGCGACGCCCGCGCCCATCGCGGCGGCGCCGGCGGCCAGCAGGCCGCGACGGGACAGCGCCAAGTTCGGCTTATCGAAAGCGGTCATGCGCATGAGGCTCACCTTTCCTGACGTCTAGACTTGGGCCGGGCTGGCGGCGGATGAGGCGGAATCCGGTTCAGAAACCGGGCCCCGCGTCGGCGGCCGGAAAAACAGCGCCAGCAGGCAGACGGCGGCGAGAGCCATGCCGGTCGGCACGAGGAACAGGGTCGTGTAGTCCACCGCTCCATTGGTGGTCAGACGCCCCACCAGTTCCGGGAAAATGAAGCTGGCGGCGACGTTGCCGACGCCGAGGATCAGCAGGTTGAAGAGACCCTGCGCGCTGGAGCGGACATCCTTGGGGAAGACGGCGTCGACGAAGATGTACACCGTGGCGAAGAAGAAGGCGTAGCAGACGCCATGCAGCAACTGCACCGCCACGATCACCGGCACGCTGTCGGCGAAGTAGGCGAACACTGCAAAGCGCGCGGCGTGGCCCAGGACGCCGACGATCATGGTGATCTTCCAGCCCAGCTTGGCCAAGACGCGCCCTAGCACCAGCATGGTGACGATCTCAGCCACCTGGCCGAGGCTCAACACGACCATGCTGAGGTTGCCCGCGATCCCGACCCGATTGGTCAGGAAGGCGTCGGCCATCACGAAGTAGCCGTTGTGGATCACGGAATCGATGAAGGTGACGATGAACAGCACCAGCACGAAGGGCGCGCCCAGCAGCTTGAACGCCCGGCGCCAGGCCAGCTTGTCGACCGCATCATCCGCCTTGCGCGGCGGGGTGTGCGGCAAGGTCAGGGCGTAGCCGGCGAAGACAAACGAGATGAGCGCCGCCACGAGGAAGATCCAGCGCACCTGCTCGACGGTCGCCTGAGCGCCCAGCAGAAATACGAAGGGCCAGCTGACCAGCACCCATCCCACGGTGCCGCCCATGCGTACGCCGCCAAATCCGGCCGCCGGGTCGCGCAGATTAGCGAAGGCGATGGAGTTGGTGACCGACAGCGTCGGGACATAGACGAGGCTGAAGACCAGATAACACGCGAAGAACGGCCAGAAGGTCGTCGAGAAGGCCGTGCCCAGCAACGCTAGGCCGCCGATCAGGTGGCTGACCGCCAAAAACCGCTCGGCCGAGAAATTGCGATCCGCGAACTGGTTCGAAAAGAAGATGCCCACCAGCGCGGCCACGCCCCAGGCGCTGCCGACCAGAGACTGCTGCCAGGGCGCGAAACCCAACATGCCCATGTAGGGGAAGATCTTGGGCGCCCAGGCGCCCCAGATCGCTAGTTGCAGCACCATCATCACGAACAGACGCAAACTCGTCGCCATGCCCTTGTCCTCCCCGACACCTGGGCGGCTCCCTTTTCGCCCGCTTGGACGCGCGCCGCTCCAATGTAATCGAATTCATCGATAACAGGGGTGCGCAAAACCGGCAACTGCCCGGACACGACAGCCAGGGTTTCGCCGCCCTTGCCAAGCTTTCGGCGAGCCGCCAGTGTCCGGCCAATGGCCACCATTCAAGATGTCGCCCGCGAAGCCGGGGTCTCGACCGCAACCGTGTCACGGGTCTTCAGCGCGCCCGATCTGGTGCTGGAGCCGACGCGTCAGAAGGTGATGGAGGCCGTTCATCGTCTGGGCTACGAGCCCAACTTCGCGGCCAAGAGCCTGCGCACTCTGCGGACCGAGAAGATCCTGGTCACGGTGCCCGACATCTCCAACCCCTTCTTCTCGGCCGTGATCCGCGGCGTCGAGGAAGCCGCCCTGGCGGCCGGTTACTCAGTGCTCCTGGGCGACACCCGCCACGAAGAGGCGCGCGAAGAGCAATACGCGCTGATGTTCCGGCGCAAGGAAGCCGATGGCCTGATTTTCCTGGGGCATCGCCTTCCAGACATCCTGGCCGAGATGGTCGCCGCCAAGGGTCCACGCACGCCCATCGTCAACGGCTGCGAGTTTCGCCCGGGACTGGCGGTCTCCAGCGCCCATATCGACAACGAGCGGGCCGCCGCCGAGGTCATGGACCACCTCTATGGCCTAGGCCATGTCCGAGTCGGCGTCGTGACAGGGCCGCTGGCCAGCCCGATCAGCAGCGATCGCCTGGCGGGCGTGCTCTCGGCCGCTCAACGTCATGGCCGCGCCAGCGCGCTGCGCATTGCCATCGGCGACTTCTCGATCGAGTCCGGCGTCCGGCAAACCGGCGAACTGTTAGACGAACCCGGCCGGCCGACGGCGATCTTCTGTTTCAGCGACGAGATGGCCATGGGCGCCATGGAGGCGATCCGCCAGCGCGGCCTGGACTGCCCGCGCGACATCTCGCTGGTCGGCTTCGACGACATCCGCTTCGCCCAATACCTGCACCCCCAGCTCACCACGGTGCGCCAGCCCAAGGAACAGATCGGTCACGAGGTCGTGCGCCTGCTGCTCGACATCCTGGCGGGCCGGTCAACCGCGCTGCAGAACATCACCCTGCCCCACCAGCTGGTCGTCAGGAACAGCACCGCCGCGCCGCAAGCTTAGCGGGGCGACAGCTCTCGCACCCAGATGTTGCGGAAGCTGATCGGCGCGCTGGGGTCGCCATGCGCCTGCAGCTTGATCGGCGACGGGCCGTGCGCCTTGTAGCGGGCCTTGCCGATATAGACGGTTTCGCCAGCGAGCACCGCAGTGTCCTGCACCAGCACGCCATTGTGCAGCACCGTCACCGAAGCGGGCCTGGTCAGCGCGCCATCAGGGCCGAACACCGGCGCGCGCCAGACGATGTCATAGGTCTGCCACTCGCCCGGCTTGCGGTTGGCGTTGGCGAGCGGCGGATGCTGCTTGTACACCGCTCCGGCTTGGCCGTTGACGTAGGTCGCGCTCTGATAACTGTCGAGGATCTGCACCTCGTAACCCTCGTCCCGCAGCCCGGTGGACGCGAGGAAAACGCCGCTGTTGCCGCGGCCTTGGCCAGAGCCTGCGATGTCTGCGGGGATGCGCCATTCCAGATGCAACTGGTAGTCGCGGAACGTCCGCCTGGTCTCGATATTGCCCCGCGCCTTGTCGACGGTGATGACCCCGTCGGCGACAGTCCAGCCGGCCGGAGACTTGTCGGCTGCGGTGACCCACTGATCGAGGTCGCGGCCGTTGAACAGCACGATGGCGTCCGACGGCGCGCCGCCCGAAACGGCGGCAGGCGCCACGACCGGAGGAACGGGCTTCCAGACCTCGGTGTCTTCGGGACGCGTCTGGGCTGAGACGGCGGAGCTCATCAACGTCATGAACGCCAGGCTCATCAGACTCGAAAGCTGCTTGATCGCCATCCGTCCCGCTCCCTGACGCTGGCGTTCTTTGACCAGCAAAGCGCTGAACATTGACCAGCCCGTGCTTCACCGCAAGCGAGGGAGCGGTTCAGCCCTTGACGGGAGCCGCCCAGACCGCGCGCCCTTCTCGCACGGCGAGGGCGACTGAACCCAAGACCGCAGAGCGAGCGTTGATGCGCTCCAGGATGACCCGCGCCTGGTCAAGCGACGCAAGAGCAGGCATTCCGCGCGTGACCATATCGTCCGGGCCGCCCAATCCAATTTCGTTCATCGCGATCGGCGTCAGCTCGAAGGCCTGGCAGCGCCCGCGGTCGAACGAAGCTTTCACGATCACGCTTTCCCAGCACTCGGCGGCATAGGCTCCGGGCGGCTTTTCAGTCTGGAACACGAAATTGCCAAGTCCGTAGAACAGGGGCGCGCCACCGTAGATCTCGACACCCTGCAGCAGGGGCACGCCATGCCCCACGAAGACCGAGGCGCCAGCATCGACGCATCGACGCGCAAGCGCTCTTTGCCATGTCGGGACGTCAGCCTGTTCTGGCTCCCAGTCGTGGTTATGCTGATAGGCGATAACGACCTCGGCCCGGCGCTTCGCCTCGGCGATAGCCGTCAAAACCCGCGCGACGTCCTCCTCGAGCGGTAGCCCCGCGGAGTCTCGGCGTAGCTCGTTGACCCCAGGTCGCGAGTTCGTCGCCGCGCCGCCATCGCGAACCTTGCCGGTCGCGAAGGCGACGAGGGCGACGGGCCCGCCCGCCGTCTGGGCATAGGCCGGCGCGGCGGCGCGCGCGAGGTCGATCCCCGACCCGGCCGATATCAGGCCGGCCCGCTCGATCGCGTCGACCGTATCGAGAATGCCGCCGCTTCCCAGGTCGAAGGCATGGTTGTTTGCGGTCGCTAGCAGGCGGATGTTCATCGCCCTGAGCGCATCGAGCACCGGCGGTTGGGCGGTATGCAGGGTGAGGACCTCGCGCGTCGGCGCGCCCGCCCGCGCCCCCTTGATGACGGTCTCAAGGTTGGTAAAGCCAAGATCGGCCTTGGCGAGTTCGCGTGCGACCGCTCGCCGCCCCGGCCACTGATCCTCTGGCAGGGCGTGTTCGATCAAGGCTTGGCCAAGCAGCGCCAGACGGACGCGACCTGGCTTTGCGACCGCCGGCGCCGCGGTCAAGGCCAGCGCCCCAAGCAACAGGTTCCGTCGATCCATCACAGCCCCCGATCCTCTTCGCTGGGAACCTTAAGCCGAACCGCCAGACACCAACCACATCATGCGCGCGCGACATGGCTTGATGACCGGCGGCTATACCATTGTCGGCGATCAAGGGCGCTGCCAGGGTCTTTCGACGCGAGGGGGCCCAAATGAACGAAAGCACCGAGCCGCAAAGCGCGGGTGAGCGCGGCTGGCGACGCCTGCTGGATCGTATCGAACGCGTCGGCGACGCCCTGCCCGATCCGGTCTTCATCTTCATCGGCTGTATCGCCGTGCTGGTCGCGGCCTCCGTCATCGCCTCGACGCTGGGCTGGAGCGCGGTGAACCCCGTCACAGGCAAGCACCTTGAGGCCGAAAGCCTCCTCTCGCGCGAGAACCTGGCGAAGCTGTTCGTCGACATGCCCGAGACCATGACCAAGTTTCCGCCGCTCGGTCTGGTGCTGGTGGTCATGCTGGGAGCGGCGGTGGCCGAGCGATCGGGACTGTTCGGCGCCCTGCTCGGCGATGCGATCCGCAAGCTGCCCAAGGCCATTCTCAGCCCGGCGATCTTCGTGATTGGGGTCATGTCGCACCATGCGGCCGACGCGGCCTATGTGGTGCTGATCCCGATGGCGGCGCTGATCTATGCTGAGGCCGGACGCCATCCGCTCGCGGGAATCGCCATCGCCTATGCCGGCATCTCCGGCGCCTTCGCTGGCAACATGCTGCCGGGCCAGTTCGACGTGTTGATCCTGGGCATCACCGCCCCTGCGGCCCAACTGATTGATCCGAACTTCGTGATGAACCCGCTGGGCAATTGGTGGTTCACCCTGGCCATCGGAACCCTGTTCACGCCAATTGCCTGGTGGGTGACCGACCGGGTGGTGGAACCCCGCCTGGGGTCCTGGACCCGCGCGGACACCGCAGCGGCGGCGCCCGACCTTGCCCTAGACACGATCGGTGAGGCGCAAAAGAAGGGCCTGCGGCGAGCGGGCGTGGCGGCCTTGATCGTGATCGGTCTTTTCGCGGCCCTGACGCTCTGGCCCGGCGCGCCGTTGCTGGATCACGAGGCCGTCGGGGCCAAGCGCATGACCCCCTTCTACCAATCCCTCATCGCCGCCTTCATGCTGCTGTTCCTGGCGACAGGCTGGGCCTACGGCTCGGCGACGGGCACGGTGAAGTCGCACCGAGACATCGTGGCGATGATGGCCGAAGGCATGCGCGCCATGGCGCCCTATCTGGTGCTGGCCTTCTTCGCCGCGCATTTCGTGGCGATGTTCGCCTGGTCCAAGATGGGTCCGGTGATGGCGGTGCAGGGCGCCGAAGCCTTGCGGGGGCTTGGCCTGCCCAAGCCGCTTTTGCTGCTCTCGCTGCTGATCATGTCGTCATTTCTGGACCTCCTGATCGGCTCGGCGTCAGCGAAGTGGAGCGCCATGGCGCCGATCGTCGTGCCCATGCTTATGCTTCTGGGCGTGTCGCCGGAGATGACCACAGCCGCCTATCGGATGGGCGACTCGATCTTCAACATCGTCACTCCGTTGGCCTCGAACTTCCCGCTGGTGCTGATCCTGGCGCAGAAGTGGCGGTCCCGGTTTGGTGTCGGCTCCATGGTGGCGCTGATGCTGCCCTATACGATCGGTTTCGCGCTGGCGGGCATGCTGCTCGTCCTGACCTGGGTGGGGTTGAGCCTTCCCGTCGGACCGGGCGCACCAAGCACCTATTCCACTTCGGTCACCGTTCCGGCCGCCGCCCCCCGATAATCGATCGGCCGCCTACCATCCGTGTTCGCCGTCGCCTGTCTTGCAGGCGGCGGCGTCATGCATTTCAGCGACCATCGGTCGGCGACCATGCCCTCAACGCATAGGGGGATGCGCCGAACCAATAGCGTTGCGCGCCAAAACCGCCCGCCCCTAGGCTTCCAAAATCAAGGGGAGCAGGCCGACAGAGCCTCGCCGAACAAGCCATGACGAGGGGACCTCATCCTATGCCCGTAATGAACCTGCGCGCGCTTCGCGCCGGAACCGCCTACGCCGCCCTGTTGGCCGGAGCCCTGGCCACGCCCGCGTTCGCCCAGTCCGCCGCAGCGCCGGCCGCCCAGGCCTCGGACGCGGTCGAGGAGATCATCGTCGTCGGCTCGCGCATCCAGCGCAAGGACGCCGACGCGGTGGGCGTCGTCACCACGATCACCGAGCAGGACCTCAAGAACTCCGGCGCCGGCTCGGTGGGCGAACTGCTTCAGAAGCTGCCCGCCGCCGGCGTCAGCCTCAGCAGCAACGGCACCCAGGGCACCTCCTACGGCGCCAGCTCGATCAACCTGCGCTATCTTGGCGGGGCCGAAGGCAGCGGCAACCGCGTGCTGGTGCTGGTCGACGGCCACCGCTGGGTCGACGGCGTCGGACAGCGCGGCTTCCGCGACTTCGTGGATCTCAACACCATGCCGCTGGGCATGATCGAAGGCGTCGAAGTGCTCAAGGACGGCGCCTCGGCGATCTACGGCTCTGACGCCATCGCCGGCGTGGTCAACATCAAGACGGCGCGCGACTTCGACGGCCTCAAACTTACGGCGAAGTACGGCGGCACGACCCATGGTGACGGCCAGTCCTATTCGGCGATCGCCAACTTCGGAAAGCGCTTCGACAAGAGCGCGATCCTGATCTCGGCCAGCTACGTCAAGGACAAGCCGATCCTGACGACGTCGCGGGATCTGACCCGAGTGACCCTGGTCCCGGTGACGGCGCCGGGCACCAGCCCCAACGGGCTCTACATCCTGCCGGGTCTGTCCAACAACGCCTACTTCGGAACACCGACGGGCTTCGCCTCGTCGACCAGCCCTGTCGCCTTCAACGCCGGCGCGACGATCGGCGCGGGCGCATTTGCCGACAACGCCTATCACCCGGCCGCTCTGCCGGGCGATTACTACAACACCCAGGCCCAAGGCATCTATTCCGCCGGTCCGAGTGAGCGTTACGGGATCTACGCCCGCTGGACCGCCGATCTCAGCGACAGCGTTCGCTTCAAGGTCGAAGGCCTGTTCAACGAGCGAAAGTCCGACCAGCTCTTCTCGCCGGTCCTGCTGGACATCGGCGGCTCGGCCGGCACCATTCGGGGTTTCGCAATCCCGAACAACCAACCCTTCAACCCCTTCGGCACGGCAAACGGGGTTCCAGCCGCCAACGCTCTGGCCTTCGCCGCCAACTCGGCCTGGCGCGTTCGCAAGGTGATGACCGAGGTCGGCAACCGCGACAACATCCAGGACGTGAAGACCTGGCGCATCGCCGGCGGCTTCGACGGCGAACTGAACCTGTTCGGCCGCGAATGGAGCTGGGACGTCTACGGCCTCTATTCCAAGAACAAGATCGACACCCAGGCGCTTAACGGCGTGAATTATGACCGGCTGGCCCTGGGTCTGGGCCCCAACTGCGCGACGACGTCGGGCTGTGTGGCGATCAACCTCTTCTCGCCGATGACCGCCGCGCAGGCGGACTACATCCGCTTCACCGCGCGCGAGTCGAACCAGACGGAAGTCTACGACTTCACGGCCAATATCACCGGCGAACTCTTCCAACTCCCCGCCGGTCCGTTGGCGATCGCCGCCGGCGTCGAGCACCGGAAGAACAAGGCCTCCGACAGCCCCGATCCCTTCGTCAACGCCCTGCCGACCAATATCCCGACCCCCGCCTCCGGGGCGGCGTTCGCCAGCAACACCACCACGACCGCACAGACCCGGATCGGCACCGTCGGCCAGTACAGCCTGAACGAAATCTACGCCGAAGCGGCCATCCCGCTGCTGAAGGACGTGGCTTTGGCCAAGACGCTCGATATCAGCCTGGCGGCCCGCTATTCGGACTACGACACCGTCGGCGGCGACAGCACCGTGAAGGTGGGCGTGGGCTGGCGTCCGATCGAGGACATCCTCGTGCGTGGCACCTATGCGCAGGGCTTCCGCGCGCCGTCGATCCTGGAGCTCTTCCAAGGGGGGCGCCAGACGAGCTTCCAGGGTACCGACCCGTGCAATGGCGGCGCGACCGCCAACGCTGGCCTGCCCGGCTGCGTCGGCGTGCCCACCGGCTATAACCAGATCAACTACAACCTGAACGGCCTGATCCCGGGCACCATCTCGGGAAACACCAAGCTAAAGGCCGAAACCGCCGACACCTACAGCGCCGGCGTCGCTATCAAGCCGCGCTTCGCGCCTGGCCTCAGCCTGACGGTCGACTGGTACGAAATCACGGTCCGCGACGCGATCTCGAGCCAGTCCGCCACGCAGATCCTCAGCCTTTGCGCCCAGCGCGGCGGGGTGTTCTGCAATCTGGTCACCCGCGACGCCTCGACGGGCGCCATCACCAACCTGCTGCAGGGGGTGCTGAACCTCGCCGAGATCAAGACCTCGGGCGTCGACACCACGCTGCGCTACGACTTCAGCAATGATCTCGGCAAGTTCGCCGCCGTGGTCGACGCCTCGTATCTTGAGAGCTTCAAAACCACGAGCCCCAACCCGGCGGGGGGCGCGCCGATCGTCGACGAACGCGCCGGCAAGGGCGACCAACCGCGCTCGACCTATCCTCACTGGAAGGGCCAGGCCTCGTTCAGCTGGACCGGCGGATCCTGGAACGCCCTGTGGCGCGGTCGTTACATCGGTTCGACGACGGACGTCGCCAATACCGTGAAGGACGCCAAGACCAAGGCGATCTTCTACAACGATCTTGAAGGCGGCTATCAGTTCGGACGCTATGACACGTCGATCAGTGTCGGGATCAGCAACATCTTCGACAAGGCGCCGCCGGCGTCCTACGCCAACGCTCCGATCAACTATGACATCTACACCTACGACGCGCGCGGGCGCTTCGGATACGTCCGTGTGTCGGCGAAGTTCTAGACTGGACTGGACGGCGGCCGCCGCGCCGCCGTCCGACGCCGAGGACAGGTCTTGAACCCCGCCCATCTCATCGACCAACCTGACGTCGCTCCCACCTTCACGCCTCCCGCCGACGTGCATGTGACCCGCGACGTCATGGTGACCATGCGCGACGGCGTTCGTCTGGCCATGGACATCTATCGCCCCGCAGTCGCGGGCGCGCCGATCGCAACACCTTTGCCTGTGCTCCTGGAGCGAACGCCCTATGACAAGCTGGGCACGAACCACGGCGACCGGACGCGCGACGACCCGATCCCGAAGTCGAAGCCGGAACTGGCGGTGGCGTTCGTTCGGGGGGGCTACGTCGTCGCCATCCAGGACTGCCGCGGCCGCTACGCCTCTGAAGGGGTCTTCGAGAAGTATCTGAGCGAAGGTCCAGACGGTTACGACACGATCGCGTGGCTGGCCGATCAACCTTGGTGCGACGGCCGGGTGGCCACCTATGGCCTGTCGTACAGCGCCCATGTCCAAAGCGCCGCAGCGTGCCTCGCGCCCCCAGCGCTGGCGGCCATGTTCCTGGATTCCGGCGGCTTCTCCAGCGCCTATCACTCCGGCATTCGCCAGGGCGGCGCCTTCGAGCTGAAGCAGGCCACCTGGGCGTACAAGCACGCGCTGCTCAGTCCGGAAACTCAGCGCAATCCCGCCCGCCTCGCCGCGCTGGAGGCGCAGGACCTGAAGGCGTGGTTCAAGCAGATGCCCTGGTCCGAGGGTCACTCGCCCCTCAGCGCCGCGCCGGAGTACGAGAAGTATCTGCTTGAACAGTGGCGCAACGGCCTGTTCGGCCCCTACTGGACCCAGAACGGGATCTACGCTCGCGGCGCCTATGATAGCTACGCGGACGTGCCGATGGCGCATATGAGCAGCTGGTACGACCCCTACTCCGTCACCGCGACGGAAAACTTCACCCGCTTGGCGGCCCGCAAGCGCTCGCGCGTGAAGCTGATCCTGGGCCCCTGGACCCACGGCCAACGCTCGGTCACCCACGCCGGCGATGTCGACTTCGGGCCCGAGGCGACGCTGGACGGGGCCTTGGCCGAGAACTACGTCGCCCTCAGACTCGCCTGGTTCGACGCCTGGCTCAAACCGTGGGCCGAAGCCAAAGATCCTCTCCCGTCTGTGAGTTTGTTCGTCATGGGCGGAGGATCCGGACGCAAGACGCCTGAGGGGCGGCTGGACCACGGTGGGCATTGGCGCAGCGAGACCTCATGGCCGCCGCAAGACGTCTTGGTGACCGACTATTTCCTTTCCGAGGCGGGCGCCCTGACGACGAAGCCGCAAGCGGCGCAGGAGGCCTTCCGCGAGTATGTGCACGATCCGCTGAACCCCGTGCCGACCATCGGCGGCGCGATCGCTTCCGGCGCGCCTCTGATGGAGCCCGGCGCGTACGACCAGCGCGAGGCGCCGCATATCTTCGGCTGCAAGGCACCCTACCGGGCGCTGCGCGATCGTGAAGACGTTCTGGTCTTTGAAACACCGCCGCTGGAGTCCGATGTCGAGGTGATCGGCCCGATCTGCGCACGGCTTTTCGTCAGTTCCGACGGCGTCGACACCGACTTCACGGTCAAGCTGATCGATGTCCATCCGCCATCCGAGGACTACCCCGAAGGCTTCGCCATGAACCTGTCTCACGGCATCCTGCGCGCCCGCTACCGCGAGGGCTTCGACCGCGAGACCTGGATGACGCCCGGCGAGATCTACCTCATCGAGGTTGAAGCCTTCCCGACGGCCAACCGGTTCGTCAGGGGTCATCGTATCCGGCTTGACGTGGCGTCGAGCAATTTCCCGCATTTCGACGTCAATCCGAACACGGACGAGCCCGAGGGGTATGGCTTTGCGCCTCGGCGTGCGCGAAATCGGGTCTATATGGATGCGCGGCGGCCATCGCGCCTGCTGCTGCCGATCGTCAAGCGCTAGTCCGAGAACTCGAATGAAGCTGAACCTGCGGAGCCTGGAAGCTTTTCGGGAGACCATGCTGAGCGGTTCGGCCACGGCCGCAGCGGGCCGCATGGGCCTGACACAGCCCGCAGTCAGTCGCTTGATCGCCCAACTGGAGCAAGAGGTCGGCTTCGAACTCTTCTATCGCGAGCGCGGCCGCCTTAGCCCTACGCCTGAGGCCCTGATCATCTATGACGAAATCGACCTGGCCTTTGGCGGCCTGGAGCGTGTCGACGCCCTGGCCCGAGACATCGCCGCCTTCAACACCGGTCTTCTGAAAATCGTGGCCCCGCCAAGCCTGTCAGAGAGCGTGCTCTCGACCATCCTCCCGCGCTTCATGGCCAAGTTTCCGAAGGTCCGGATCGCCATCGAGTCGCGAAGCACCGAGACCGCCCGGGCGATGGTGGCCAATCGCACCGTGGACTGCGGCTTCGTGAAGCTGCCACTGGAGCGCAGCGACATTTCCACGGTCACGCTTTCAACCAGCGAGACGGTCTGCGTGCTGCCGGATGCGCACCCCCTGGCCGCCCACGAGGTTCTGACGCCTGAGCTGCTGCGTGGCGAGCCCTTGGTGCTGCTCGGCGCCGGCACCTGGACTCGCCGCCAGATCGACGACGCCTTCCGCGAGCGCGGCGTCCGACCCGAGGTCCGCGTGGAGACCCATACGGTCGGCTCCGCCTGCGCCCTGGCTGCTGGAGGCCTCGGCATAGCGGTCGTCAACGCCCTGCTGGCCGACAACTTCGCGCGCCCTGGCGTCGCGATCCGCGTGTTTCGACCTCAGATCCTGCACGAATATGCGTTCATGACCTCGGCGCTGGCGCCGATGAACCGCCTGGCCGCAGCCTTCCTAGACGAAGCGCAGAGCTTTTTCCGCGAACAGGCGCGCTAGCCGCCTATTCCCACTCGATTGCTCGCGCTTGCCTAAGCATCTGTTTGGAATAAGCAATTCGGATCACGCCACACACGGCACCGACTGGCAACCCGACTAATCGCAAGGCCGATGAAAACATTAGACAAATAACCCAATGTAAAAAACGCGTGATCGCGCCATCTTTCGAGATGTATTGACAATCGAAAATCTCGATCAGCAATCGAATCTATCGCGTGCATCTGCCAGCCCTCAGTAGCATGGCGGACCACCCTAGCGAAGTCTGGCCCCTCTAACCCAGCAGGACGCTAGAGTTTTGGCTGTTCGCCTCAAACGGGCTTCGATTGACCACCTACCGTGTCTCGACGGTGAGGTGCTGGATTTCGTGGACGGGCTTCAAGCGCGCTCGGATGGTTGCCGCGGGAACGCTCCCCACAGTCGAGACGATGGCCGCGTGCGCTTCCGGCCCGATCCGCCAAACGTGCAGATCGACGATACGGGCGTCGCCGGGGCCTTCCACCAGCTCCCGAACCTCCTCCGCGACGTGATCGTCGGTCGTGTCGAGCAGGATGGCTCCGGTGTCTCGCATAAGCTCCCAGGACCAGCGTCCGATCACGATCGCCCCGACGATGCCCATCATCGGATCAAGCCAGGTCCAGCCTAGGAAGCGACCGGCCAGCAGAGCAGCAATGGCGAGCACGGACGTCAGGGCGTCGGCCAGGACGTGGACATAGGCTGAGCGCAGATTGTTGTCCTGACTGCGAATCGCCCCGAGAGCGGTCTCGTGGTCATGGTGCGCGTGCTCATGATCGTGATCGTGGTGGTCATGGGCATGATGATGCCCGTGCCCATGACCGTGCCCGTGCCCGTGTCCATGTCCATGTCCATGTCCATGTCCACCTGACAGCAGAAGGGCGCTGACCACATTTACGGCCAGGCCGACCACGGCGATGATCGTCGCCTCGGTGAAGGCGACCGAGGACGGTTCGAACAGCCGGCGGATGGACTCGACGCCGATGCCGAGCGCGACCAGGCCCAGCACCAGGGCGGACGCGAAGCCGGCCAGGTCTCCGACCTTGCCGGTCCCGAAAGTGAAACGACGGTTGCTGGCGTGACGCTTGGCGTAGGCATAGGCCGCAGCCGCGACGCCGAGCGCGCCGGCATGGGTGGCCATGTGGAAGCCGTCGGCCAGAAGCGCCATCGAACCGGTCCAATAGCCGGCGGCGATTTCACCCAGCATCGTCACGGCGGTGAGGACGACGACCCACATCGTCCGGCGGGCGTTGTCGTCGTGCCCGGCGCCCAAGAAGACATGGTCGTGGGCGAAGGCGTCGAGGTCGCTTGGGGTCGTCATGGTCGTCCTACTTGGAATAGCGGCGGATGGCTTCGATCACATCGTCCGCCGCCTGCTTGCGCTCGGCGTCGGACAGGCCCGGCCTGGCGACGTGTTCCCGCAGGTGTTCCTCGATGACCTCGTCGAGGAGGCCGTTGATGGCTCCGCGCGTCGCCGCGATCAGGTGGAGCAGCGAGGCGCAGTCGTCGCCTTCGCTCAAGGCCCGCTCGATCGCGCCGACCTGACCGGAGATCCGCTTGACCCTTTTGGTCAAAGCCTCGGAGTTCGCTATGTGCATAGGATAGCCCCCTACCCTATCCTAGCGCGCCTTGCCAAGTCGCCGCTTCGATCTCGCGCCACCCTACCTGCGCCGGGCTGTCGTCGAGCCCCGACAGGATCGCGCTGACCGGGCCCCGGTTTGCCGGGACCCGGCGGGCTAGATGATTCGACTTTCCGCCGGCGGCGCAGCCAGCGCCCCGGCGAGCGCTTACATCCCCATTGCCGACGCGGCTCGGCCGTACCCCATGACGAGCATCCAAACCGCCATAGCGATCATCATCAGGTTCTCGGTCAGGGACAGGAAGCCGAGCGGCACATTGCTGTCACCCCCGACGCAAGCGCATTTCAACTCGCGCTTGTCGATATAGACGGCCTTGATCACCGAGGCCGCGCCGATGCCTCCGATGAACAGGGCGACCGGCGCGGACAGCCAGGTCAGGACGCCAGCGACCATCAAGGCGCCCGCTCCGAACTCGGCGAATGGATAGACCTTGCCGTAAGGCACCCACCGCTTGGCCAGAAGATCGTAGTTCAGGAACATGGACGAGAAGCTCTCGATGTTCTGAAGCTTCAGCATCGCCAGCGCCATCATGGACAGCGCGATGAACCACTCGCCCGAGCGGACGGTCAGGGGCGTGCCATAGACCGTCAGGCTCAGCATCGCGGCCATGACGGCGGTGGTCAGGAAAACGACCAGAACCGGCGTGTAGGTCGTCGCCTCGGGGTCGCGCACCTTCAGTCCCAGAAAGCGGCGCAGATCGTCGTGGCCGCCGATGCGCTGCCCGTCGATGAAGACCTGGGGCGTGGTCTTCACCCCATGTTCCGCCTTGAAGGCGTCGGTCTGCTCGCGCGTGGTCAGCCAATGGTCTTCGACCTTGTAGCCCCGGCTCCTGAGCAGATGGCGGGCCTTCAGCCCCCAGGGACAGGTGTGGTCAGGCATGACCATACGATAGATGACAGCGGTCTTGGCCATGCCAGTCTCCTTGATCTTCAAATCCGAGCCGCACGTCTTAAGTTCCGTACCATGATACGGAGTCAAGCATGAGTGTTCGAACGATCGCCGGACTGGCGCGAGACGGCGGCGTCGGGGTAGAGACGGTTCGCTTCTACCAACGTCGCGGTCTGCTTCCGACGCCCGACCGCTGGTCGCGCGACGGCGCGGGGTCAGGCGTTCGCCGCTACGGCGAAGAGGATGTACGCCGGCTGAGGTTCATCCGCTCCGCACAGACGGCCGGCTTCACCCTCGACCAGATCAAAGAGCTGTTGTCGCTCGACGCCGGTGAGGATCGCACACGCGCCCGTATGCTGGCGGCCGAGAGGCTGGAGGCCTTGGATCGAACCATCGCCGATCTCGAGGCGGCAAGAGCGGCGTTGCGCCGACTGGCGAGCGCCTGCGCGGCGAGCGACAGCGGACCGTGTCCGATCATTTCCACGCTTCAGGGCGAGCAAGCCTGAACTGGAAGTCCGACGTTTTTAGAACTCAAACTTCGTCCCCACGGCCCTACCCGGCTCGTTCGGCCGCCGACGACGCCGCTCGACGATCACGTCCGGATGTACATGGCTCCGCCTCACTCCCGCTGTCATCCGGACACATCAAGATTCCTCGTTATCTAGATCGTAGTGAGCTTGGGCCAGCGTATACTAGTGTTGGGTGCGCCTAGAAGCCGATGAGGCCGGCCACGGTGAGGCGGACAGAAGGACGCGGACTTAAAGCACATGGTGCCCGAGATGGGCGCCTCCAGGCTTTCAAGTCGAGACGCGACCGCACCGGACGGCGCGCCGATCAGTTCGGTCGCGATCGTCAAGAATGGCCGGCATAGCTGCTCCTCAGGAGCACAACTGACCGCAGAAGAGTCGCGCCGGTGGCGCTTCAGCGCATATCCGCTTACGCTGGGATGGAAAGATCCAGGAACTGAGGGATGGCGTGCCGGACAGACATCGAGACCTCATCGCGCAATGGCGTGAAGACCCCTCGGCGACCTACCAAACCTGGTTCCTGTGGGATGAACGGCTGAAGAATTTCCGGTCGATCCGCCGGGGCATCGGCCAGGTGGTCGAGGAGATCGAGACGGGCCGCTTCGGTGTCGCCTATCGCGGCTCGTCCCTGGAGACCATCGTCCATTCCGTCGCCGAGCAGCGACAGATCTTCAAGGGCGCCGACCACGCCTTTCTGTGGAAGCCCAAGTTGAGGATCCCCGACATCTACGAGAACCCGGCGAACCAGCGCGCCTTCGGCCGCCTGCTGCATCATTGCAGCGGCTGTTCCACAGCCGACGAGATTCTCTCCGGCATCCGCACGATCGATCAACTCAAGATCAAGGGCCTCGGGCCGGCCGTCGCCAACCTGATCTATTTCCTGCACCCCACGCATGCGCCCCCGTTCAACACCGCCATCGTCAACGGTTACAACGCGATCACCGGCTCGAAGGTGAAGCTCGGCAGCTGGGAACATTATCTGGCCATGCGGGAAGGCCTCCTGGCGCTGAACGCCCGATATCGTGACCTTCTGTCGAACGATCTGGGCGCCCTCGCGGGATTCCTGTTCGATGTCGGCTCCGGGCGGTATCCGGCGCCGCCCCCCGACGGTGACGCGCTTTCGCGCCAGGGGTGGGAGGAACGGCTCGCCCAGGCCCGCGCGGAAGCGGTGAAGTTCGAGAAGGCGACGGCGCAGCAGCGCGAGACGGATCGCACGCACACGGAGATCCAGGCTTGGCTTCGTGATCTGGGACGCGCGCTCGGCTATCGGGTCTGGATCGCCGCCAACGACCGGAGCCGGCTCCATGACGGCGCGCGTCTGGGCGAGGGCTGTCTTGATCAACTTCCGACGGCGCTGGCGAACGGCGCGGGCGCCGAGTCGATCCGTCTGATCGACGTCCTCTGGCTCGACGCCGCGGCGGATCGCGTGGCGGCGGCCTTCGAAGTCGAGCACTCCACCACCATCTATTCCGGCGTGGTGCGCATGCTGGATCTGGCGCTCTCGCGTGAACTCCACACGTCCGCCGGTCTCTTTCTGGTGGCGCCGGACAGCCGGGAAGGCGATGTCCGGGCCCAGCTCCAGCGGCCGGCTTTCAGCCGGATCTCGGACCTGGACGTCCGATATCTGCCCTATGGGGAGTTGGACCGGCACCGGGGATCGATCGCGCGCTTCGGCTCCGACCTGCGAGGCCTGACCGAAATCTCTCACCGCCTGACCTGACCACCCGCCCGCGCCCGGCCGCAACCCGCATCAACTCGAACCGCCCGTCCGCCGAGACGCCCGGAAAGCCTTCAGATCACGCGCTAGGCGGATCCATAGCAGGATGATCCCGGTGATCACGATGCTCAGGGTGAGGAAGGTCGTGATGATGATCAGCGGATGGTTGAAGTTCTCGCCGGTCTTCCAGTCCATGATGTGGAGCCGCCAGAAGAAGTCATAGAACCGCCAGACGCCCGAGCGGCGCGTCACGACCTCTCCGGTGGCCGGCGACAGATAGAAGGTCGTCCGTTCGCGGTCGGCGAAATCGACCCTCCAGAGCGGTCCTGTCCGGCCGGTTTCCTGAGGCGCCGTGGCCAGCAGCACGGCGTCGGACACCTTCGCCTCGCCCTTGTAGCCCGTCCGGGCGAACGCCGAGGCCTCGCCAGCGGACATCGGCCCGAACGGAAGGCCCGTGACGGCGGACACGACGACGGGCTCTCCGTCCGCCGGTTTCAAAGTCCAGGCGGGTCCGCGCGGCGTCGTGCGCAGCTCCGCCTCGACAGGGGCCACGCCCGCGCGACGGGCCACGACGGCGAGGGTCGGAAGAGCTCCAACCTCAAGCAGAGCCGGCTTGAGTTCGGCCGCGCGATGTTCGCTACGCACCGTCTCGATCGGAATGACGGTCATGACCAGACCGCCGCCGACCCAGAACAGAACCTGCAGCCCCACCACGAGGGCGACCCATTTGTGAAGCTGGGTCGACAGCCTGAGAACCTTCATGGAACGAACCCGACTAGCCGTGACGCGCGAAGACGCGTGTGCCGCCGCCCTCGAGGATCAGCAGGGTCTCATAGGGCTCGCGCTGGCCGTCCGGCGTCTCCATGCCCGGCGACCCCAGGGGCATCGCCGGAACCGCCAGGCCCACGGCCTTGGGACGCTCGGCCAGAAGCCGTCTCACGTCCTCGGCCGGCACATGGCCCTCCAGAACATAGCCCCCGATCAGGGCGGTGTGACAGGACGCGAGGGCTTCGGGCACGCCTTGGGTGCTGCGGATCGAGCGGAGACTGGGAAGCTCGCTGATCCGCGCCTCGAAGCCCGCGGCGCGCATGTGATCCACCCAGGCCGTGCAACAGGCGCAGGTCGGCGTCTTGTAGACGGCGAGCTCGTTCGACGCGCGACCGACCGGGGCGCAGGCCGCGACCGCCAGGGCGCTCGTTCCCATGGCGATGAGACTGCGGCGTGCGAGTGGAATGGACTGGGACCCCATGAGACCTCAAGAAAACGATGTGCAAACGGCGCTGACCGTCGCGGTCGCGCTCAGGCCGCCGGACGGAAAGGCCGCGCCGAGGAATGATAGATGTCGAACCTCCACTCGTCACCTCGCTTGCGCAGGACGCTGGTCGCGGCGCCGCGGCGTTCTATGGGAGCTCGCGCGCCGTCCTTGAAGGTGATGTGGTAGGTGTAGGTCTCGCTTACGAAGGCCGTATCGCCATCGACCTCGATCTTCATGTCGTGGTCGCGGAAGTCGAACCCAGCGAGATCGGCGAACTCAGGACCCAGATGGTGCTCCAGATAGTAGGCGAACGATCCCTCCACGCCGCCGTTCTCGAAGATTTCGGAGTCGGACCAGAACAGGGCCGGCGTCTGCGACACATCCATCCGCTCGATGGCGGTCTTGTAGGCGGTGACCACGGCGCGGACCTGTTGTTCGTCCGCGGTCTGGGCCTGCGAGGCGGTGGCGAGGAGAGCGGCGACCGCCAGTCCGGCGAAGGTTGAACGAAACATCGTGGGCGAGGCTCCTGTTTGCCGGCCGCGAAAGGTGTGTCGGACGGGCGTGGGTGAAAAAACGAGAAGGTTGAACGACGGCGCGGCCTTCAGAACATCAGATGTCTCACGCCGTGGGTCAGCATGCCGCCCAAGAGGCCGTTGATCACGACGGCGACGGCGGTGAGCGTCAACAGGCCGATGTAGACTCTCTCGCGCCCGGGCCCCGGCCGGCGGACCCAGTGCTCCTTCGCCCACCAGCTGAGGAGGCCCAGCGCGGCGATCGAAGTGCCGAGCCATCTGTGAGAGGCGTGGGTCGCGTCGTCCCGTCCCGGCATCCCCATGGCGAACCAGCCCAATGCCACTGCGCCGACCGCGGAGATGGCCGCCAAGGCGATGATGACGCGCGTGCCCTGGGTCAGGACCGGACGCCGGAGGGTCAGGGCGGCGATCTCGAGGAGGGCGGCGACGAGGAACAGGGCGATCGGAAAATGCACCGCGGCCGGGTGCATGGCGCCGAGCCAGCGGTACAGGCGCTGCGGCATGGGTTTCGGACCCTCGTCCGCCATCATGGCCCCGTGGTCCATGTCGGCCGCCATGCCGGGCATGGCCGTCATGTCCGATTGCGGCCCCTCGGCGGTCGATGCGGCGCTCTGGCCGCGAACCGCCGGGGCGTCATGATCCTCGTGCGCGATCGCGGGCGCGCTCACCGACAAGGCGAGCGCGAGTCCCAATGCCGGGAAAAATCCGCGTGATGTCATAAACCCTCTCCACTCCTGTCCCTTCTGCTATCTACGCAGCGCGAGGTCCGCCCCCTCGCCCGAGGGATGTCACGGTCTTGGCCGTAGTAGGATGTAGGGGCGCAAGGAGAGTGTTCGATGTCGCTTAAACTGGATGACATTCTGGCCGAGTCCGCGATGACGCCCATCGGCCGGTCGCTCGACGGGCTCGAACCGCTGGTCTGGAGCCGGGTCGAGACGCTTCGCGGCGAAAGACTGGCCACGCAGGTCCGTCTCGGCGCGGTCGCCGTGGCCCTCGCCACCGGTCTGACGGCGGGCGGCGTCGGCGCGGCCGCCGCGCCGAGCCCGCCGGGAGAGATGGCCATCTTCACGGTCGATGCGGGCCTGTCGCCTCTGGTGAGACTGGAAACCGGGCGGTGATGCGCGGCTGGCGCGCGATCGTCCTGACGGCCGTGCTGGCGGCCGTCGCCAGCGGCGCGGGCACCTGGATCAGCGCCAGCTGGGTGCTGAGCCGGCGCGAGCCGCCGTCCCTGCACGACATCGTGCACCACGATCTCAAGCTGTCGCCTGACCAGTTGACGCGCATCGAGGCGGTCGAGGCCCGGTTCGCAGCGCGTCGGCCCGCGCTCGAAGCCGATGTCCGCGCGGCCAACCTCGAGCTGGCGCGCGCGATCGAACAGAGCGACGGCGACGGTCCCCCGGTTCAGGCCGCGGTCGACCATTTCCACGTCGCCATGGGCGCCCTTCAGAAGGAGACGATAGCCCACGTCTTCGAGATGCGGTCGGTGCTGACCCCTGCCCAGGCCGAGGTCTTCGACGACCGCATCGTGGCGGCTCTCGCGCCCGACGAAGGCTAGCGTTCCGGGTGGAGAGTCCAGCGAACCTGTCAGCGCGCGCCGCCGGCGGCGATCGGGCGGCCTTCGGCGCGCTGATGCAGCAGACCAAGACGGCCCTGTTCCGCTTCGTCCGGCGCTATGTCGGCGACGAACAGGATGCGTGGGATCTGTTGCAGGAGACCTATGCGGCGGCGTGGATCAACATCCGCCGCTATGACCCGACCCGGCCCTTCGAAGCCTGGATCCGGACCATAGCGCTCAACAAATGCCGGGACTGGAGCCGCCGCCGGTTCGTCCGACGCCTGATCCGGGGCGACGTCGATCTGGCATCGCCGGAAGCCTTGGCCGTGGCGAACGGCGACGAGCCGGCGGATGAACGGATGGAGGCCGGCGACCGACTCGCCCGTCTGAACGAGGCGATCAGCCTTTTGCCGCCGCATCTCAAGGCCCCGCTGCTGCTCACCGCGATCGAGGGGCGCAGCCAGGCGGAAGCGGCCGAAATTCTCGGCGTGACCGTCAAGACGGTGGAGACGCGCGTGGCGCGCGCCCGTCGCAAGCTGTTCGATGTCCTGGGCGGCGCGGGCGACGTCCCGCCGGCTCCGAAATGACGCGGATGAAGGCCGGACGGCGAGGGCTGCGGCGCTCGCCCGCGTAAACCAGTATGAAGGCGTCGATGGAAATACCTGACCGTCGCCCTCTTATCAGGAGCTTGCCACATGAGATTGCCGATCCTCGCCGCGGCCGCGGCGGTCACCCTGGGCGCCTGCCAGCCCGCCGCCGAGCCTCAACCGGTGGACGCCGAGCCGACGCCGGACGCTTCAGCGATGGCTCCGATGGAAGCCGTGCCGGCCGCAACCCCCGAGTCGACGCCGCCGCAGGCCGCCACGCCCGCCCCTGCCGCATCAACCCCGGCCGCGCCTCCCAAGGCATCGGCGCCCCGCCCGGCCCCCCGGCCCGCGCCCGCGCCAGAGCCGACACCGCCGCCTGCCGATCCGATGGCCGGCCATGACATGTCGAAGATGGACGGCATGACCATGCCGCCCAAACAGTAGTTCGCTTGAAGTCCAGGAGTTTTCGATGAACCGTTCAATACTCGCCCCTCTCGCCGCCCTCGCGGCCCTGGCTCCTCTGTCGGCCGCCCAGGCCCAGAGCCAGTCGCATGCCGGCATGTCGGCGCAGGACCACGCCGCCATGCAGGCGCCGGCCAATGGCGTGGCGACCACTCCGGCGGACAACGCCATGCTGTCCTCCGCCCCGACCACCTTCTCGGCGACTTTCCCGCACGCCATGGTCCTGACGTCCCTTCGTCTGACCGGCGGACCGTCGAACCAGGCGGTCGATGTGGCCGTGTCAGCGGAGACCGCCCCCGCGGTCACGGTCAGCGCGCCGCTTCCGGCCCTCGCGCCCGGCTCCTACGCCGCCGCCTGGACCGCGAAGGGCGCCGACGGCCATCAGATGAACGGCGTTGTCCGTTTCATGGTTCACTGAGGAGGCGGCCTCCCGCCTCCTGAGGGGCCGAAACCGAGGTGGGGAACGCCGCGCGGCTCGCCGCGCGGCGCTTTTCTTGCGCGATCGGATCGTCGATCTGGCGCACCTCGATCGCGGGCGGCTTAAAAGCGACGCGGCGGTATCCCGCACGCCGAACCCTTCATTCACGCTGAGTGTGAAGCGCAGGCAGACAACGCGCCAGGCCCGTCAAGGTCCCGACCACCACGTCGGCGTCCCCGTGACGGGGTTCGGCCTCAAGGGCCCGTTCCGGATCATACAGCACGGTCCGACAGCCCAGAGCCTTGGCCGGACGGATGTCCCATTCGAGGCTGTCGCCGATCACGCAGACCTCGGGGGCCTCGACGGCCAGGGCGGCGAACGCACGCCTGAACGCGTCGGGAAAGGGCTTTCCCACGCCGACTTCGCCCTCGATCTGAATGTGATCGAAATACGGTTCGAGACCGAACCGTTCGATCTTGGCGCGCTGCAACGGTCCGGCGCCGTTGGTGAGAAGCGCGAGGCGATAGCCCGCGTCGCGCAAGTCGAGCAGCAGGGCCTCAGCCCCCGCCTCGAGCCGCATCTCTTCGTCCCGCCGCCGGCTGAAGGCGTCGGCGAGGCTCGAGACCGTTTCGGAAGCCGGTGCGGGATGGCCTTCCCGAAGCAGGGTCTCGAAGGCCACTGTCGCGATGAGGCGCCGCGCGTGTTGTGGGTCGGCGCGACCCAACTCATGACACCGCGGGTCGCGCCAGAACGCCTGCCCGGCCCGCGTCAGCGCCTGCGCCGCGACATCCGGGGCGAGGCCGCCCAACTCGGCTTGCATCGTCAAGCAGACGCTCCGCCAGGCCAGATCCGGCCGGCGGTAGGCCGAGAGTAGGGTGTCGTCGAGGTCGATGACCACGGCCGAGAGGGGCCGCGGCCTCACCGAGACCTCCCCGTCCTTTCCAGCCGCCGAGACCGGGGACGCCGCGCCTCGGCGACGATCCGCGACCGCCTATCGGGGCCAAGGATCAGACGAGGCCCGCCGCCGCCGACCTTCGCTAGAACCACGTCCGGATGCCGACGACGAGGCGCGTGTCTTCCGAGCTTCGCCCATCGGCTTCGAGGAAGTCCGCCGTATTCCCGAAGCTCTTGGTCCATTCCAGGCCGACATAGGGGGCGAACTCCTTGTGGAATTCGTACCGCAGCCGAGCCCCGATCTGGAGCGACGTCAGGCCGGATCCAATCCGGAGCTCGGGGATGTCCTCGGCCGACAGCACGACTTCAGCGCGAGGCTGCACGATCCAGCGGTTGGTGATCCGCTGATCGTATTCGGCCTCCGCCCTCGCCGTGAGTTCACCCTTGTTGGAGAGGAAGGCCGCCGCATCGACCTCGAACCAGTAGGGCGCGAGGCCCTGAACGCCCACGACCAGATCGGTTCGATCGCCCTCCGGACGGTAGGTCTGTCGCAGACCCGTCTGGAAGTCGAAGAAGGGCCGGAACGCCCGGCTGTAAAGGGCCTGGATCTCGGCTTCCTCGACCTCGCCGTCGAAGTCGCCCTCGACTTCCGACTTCCACCAGAAGCGGTTGATGTCGCCGCCGGTCCAGCCCTGCGCGTCCAGCGCGTAGCCTTCTTCGCCGTCTCCGAAACTCGCTTCGAGCTGGTCAATGATCACCGCGGTGGTCCGCACGTCGCCATTCTCGACGCGAAGCTGTTCGCGGGCCGCCGCCATCTCCGCGGGATCGAACAGGGTATCGGCGGCGTGAGCGGGGCCGCTGGTCGCCCCGGGCGGAAGGGGCATTTCCGGAGGGCGTCCCGGGTTGTCCGCGCTGGTCGGCACGTCGGGCGGCATCGCCATGGCCGACATGTCATGACCCGGGGGCATCTGCCCCATGGTCGACATGTCATGTCCCGCCGGCATGGCCGACGCGGGCGCGGTCTGCCGCATCGTCGACATGTCGTGCCCGGCGTGGGGATCCGGCTGAGCGGCGGTGGCCGGCTGTTGGCCGCTCTGCATGGTCGACATGTCATGTCCCGCCGGCATGGCCGGCGCCGGCGCGGTCTGGCCCATCGTCGACATGTCATGTCCGGCGTGGGGATCCGGCTGACCGGCGGCGGCCGGCCGCTGGCCGCTCTGCATGGTCGACATGTCGTGGCCCGCCGGCGTGGCCGGCGCGGGCGCGGTCTGCCGCATCGTCGACATGTCGTGCCCGGCGTGGGGATCCGGCTGACCGGCGGCGGCCGGCTGTTGGCCGCTCTGCATGGTCGACATGTCATGTCCCGCCGGCATGGCCGGCGCGGGCGCGGTCTGGCCCATCGTCGACATGTCGTGCCCGGCGTGGGGATCCGCCGACGCCGGCGCGCGCTCGGGCACGGCGCCGGTCGGGCAGACCGGCGCCCCGGGCGTTCCGACGCGGGACGGATCCGCCGTCGGCGCGCCGCGCCGGACGCAACCGGCGGGCAGCTGGACGGCGGTCTGGACGGCGTTAGCCGCCGCGCCGTGCCCGGCGTGGCTCTGGGCGAACACCGGGCCGGCCGAGGCCGCGAGGAGCAGAGGGACGAGACCCACGGACCGACGGATCATGACGAGGCTCCTGACATCGGGCGGACGGTGACGACGTTGAACATGCCCGCGTGCATGTGCATCAGCATGTGGCAGTGGAAGGCCCAGTCGCCCGGTGCGTCGGCGGTTAGATCGAAGGTCACCTTGCCGCCGGGGGCGACGTTGACGGTATGCTTGAGCGGCTGATGCCCGGCCGGTCCGCCCGTGACCAACTCAAAGAAGTGGCCATGCAGGTGGATTGGGTGAGCCATCATGGTGTCGTTGACGAGGGTCACCCGCACTCGCTCATTGCGCTCGAAACGGATGGGCTCGACCAACTCACTGAACTTGCGGCCGTCGAAGCCCCACATGAACCGCTCCATATTACCGGTCAGGTGGATTTCCATCGTGCGCGACGGGGGGCGCTGGTCCCTGTTGGGGACTAGCGACACCAAGTCGGTATAGACCAGCACCCGGTGCGGGACGTCTTCCAGCCCCATCGGCCGTTCACCCAGGCGATTGGCCGGATCCATGGCGATGGCGTCTACGCCGACGCCAACCGCCATGTCTGGCGGAGCGTTTTCAGGGTCGCGCATGTTCATTCCGCTCATGGACATGCCGCCCATGTCTCCCATCGGAGCCCCGCCTTGCGTCGAGGCTCCATGATCCATGCCGGTCATCGCGCCATGATCCATTCCGGACATGCCGTCCATCGAACCGTGATCCATTCCGCCCATGCCCATGTCGCGCATGGTCAGATTAGGAACCTCCCGAAGCGGCGGGACCTCGGCCGTCATGCCCAGACGCGGCGCCAGGGTCGCCCGGCCCATGCCTGAGCGGTCGATCGCCTCGGACACGATTGTGTAGGCACGATCTTCCGTCGGCCGGACGATGACGTCGTAGGTCTCCGCCACCGAAATCTGGAACTCATCGGTCTCGACCGGGCGCACGTTCTCGCCGTCGGCCTGGACCACGGTCATCGACAGGCCGGGGATGCGGACGTTGAAGATCGACATGGCCGAGGCGTTGATGATGCGCAGCCGCACCCGTTCGCCGGGTCGGAACAGGCCGGTCCAGTTCTCCTGCGGGCCGTGTCCATTGATCAGATAGGTGTAGGTCGTCCCATTCACGTCGAGGATGTCGCGCGGGTCCATCCGCATCTGGCCCCACATGCGCCGTTCCTCCAGGCTCATGCGGTCCTCGCCGGAGAAGAGGCCCGCCAGGGTCGTGCGCTGCCGGTTGAAGTAGCCGGGGCTCTTCTTCAGCTTGTCGAGGATTTCGTGCGGATGCATGAAACTCCAGTCCGACAGGACCAGCACATGCTCGCGGTCGTAGGCGACCGGATCGGCGCCGGCCGGATCGATGACGATCGGCCCGTAGTGGCCGAGCGCCTCCTGCAGGCCGGAGTGGCTGTGATACCAGAAGGTGCCGGACTGCCTGATCGGAAACTCGTAGACGAAGGTCTCGCGCGGCTTGATGCCTGGGAAGCTGATCCCGGGCACCCCGTCCATCTGGAAGGGTAGAAGAATCCCATGCCAGTGGATCGAGGTGTCTTCGTCCAGGGTGTTCGTCACCGCCAGACGGACGTTCTGGCCTTCGCGCAGCCGCAACACCGGCGCCGGCAGCACGCCGTTGATGGTCGTGGCCGTCGCGGTGCGCCCGTTCACGGTGAAGGGCGTCTGACCGATGGTCAGATCGATATTCGGCCCAGTCAGGGTAGGCAGGTCCGACCGCAGCCCCGGCGAGCCCGTCTGCGCCCAGGCGGGCATCAGGCCCTGCAAGGCGGCGAGACCGCCGCCCGCGACGGCGCCGCGCAGCAGCAGTCGACGATCCAGCTTCATAAGATACTCCTCAAAGTCAGAACCGTGCCTCGGCGAGGCGACGATCTATATGGTTTTACGCAGGCGACCCGGTCGGCCCTCGCGACACGCTGCCGCAGAGCCGACCGGGCCGGAAACTCCCGTCGCCTAGCGCTGGATCAGCGCCTCGCCAGGATGGCTTTCATCTGGGCGATCTCCCTCTCCTGGGAGCTGACGATCTCCTCGCACAGACCCAGCACTTCCGGATCCGTCAGCGAGGCCTGCTGACACATCAGGATGGCGCCGGAATGGTGCGGGATCATCGATTTCAAGAACTCGGTGTCGCCCACCGCCGCCTGGGTCCGCATGCCGTAAAAGCTCACCGCGAACACCAGGGCGGCGGCTCCGCCGATCAGAAGGTTGGTCCGTTTCGACGGATACATCGATCGCATAAAGATCAGCATGAGGATGGCCATCGGCGACACCATCATCAGCGTCATGTAGACGTTGTTGAGGTTGAAATAGAAGTGATTGAGGGACGCGATCATCGTGTACATCACCAGGTACATGATGATGAAATCCACGATGAGCTCGACGCCGAAGGAACGGTAGCTCCCCTTCATCGAGTCCATCGTCTTCATCTTTGAGTCCATCGTCTTCATCTTTTCCATGGATCGGTCCTTTCGCGACAACGCTCTTCAATCACATTCCGATCGCCAATCAGGCAGCGCCGGCCGGATGGGAGTCCAGCCAGGCGCGCAACTCGGCGATGTCGGCGGTCTGCATCTCGATCGTTATCTGCGCCATGCGCCGGATGTCGGCGTCCTGACTTTCGCGCAACACCACCTGGGCCATGTCGAGGGCGCCCTGGTGATGCGCGATCATCTTGCGAGCCCAGGTCTGGTCCGTGTCGGCCCCGGTCGCGGCCATCATGGCGTCCTTCATCTCGGCCTCGGCCGTCGCGTATGGATTTTCCGCGCTTCCGCCTGGAGCCGCCGCGCCGGCGGCGGCGCCCACGTTCGTTTCAAGCCAGCGCCGCAGCTCGGCGATGTCGCCGGGCTGCATCTCGATGGTCTTCTGGGCCATGCGACGGATATCCGCGTCCTGTGTGTCCCTCAGCACGATCTCGGACATGTCCAGCGCGCCCTGGTGGTGAGGGATCATCTTGCGGGCCCATGTCTCGCCCGCATCCGCGCCCATGGCGGACATCATGGCCTCGTGCATCTTGGCCTCGGCGGCGGAGAACGGAGTCCGCGCCATGGCCATCGGCTCCTGCGTCTGAGCCGAGGCTTCGGCCTCCGTGTTCGCCGGCGGTTCCGCCGACGGGCTGCAGGCCGCCAGAACGAGAGCGGAACAGCCGGCGACCAGGAGAGACGTGCGGGTGAAAGTCGGGATGAGCATAGGGCGTCTCCGCTTGAGGGGGTCGCCGGCGGATCGCCGGACGGCCAGACGAACGATGCGTCCGACAACGCTGCGGCGGGTGCGAGTTTGGTCCCTTGCCCCGACTGCCCACGCCGGACATCGTCCAGCGTAATCCAGCCCCGGCGCCACGGTTCCGCCGTGATTAAATATTCCCGAACGCCGTTGGATCAGGCGAGGGATCGGTCGCCGGAATGCGTATTGGCGCCCCCCGCGGCTCTCGTCTGCGACGGCTTTCTGGCCAGGGGACATCCATCAGAGTCGGACGGCCCGGAGCCGCAGCGCGTTGGCGATAACACTGACGGAGGACAGGGCCATCGCCAACGCCGCCAGGGCCGGCGACAACAGAAGGCCGAAGACCGGGTAGAGCAGTCCCGCCGCGATCGGAATGCCGAGGGTGTTGTAACCGAAGGCGAAGACCAGGTTCTGGCGGATGTTGCTCATCACCGCACGGGACAGTTTGCGCGCCCGGACGAGGCCCTGGAGATCGCCGCCGAGAAGGGTGACCCCGGCGCTCTCGATCGCGACGTCCGAGCCGGCGCCCATGGCCACCCCCACGTCGGCGGCGGCCAGGGCCGGGGCGTCGTTCACACCGTCTCCGGCCATGGCGACGATCCGACCCTCCGCTCTCAGCCGCTCGACGACCGCCGCCTTGTCCTGGGGCAGAACCTCGGCCTGAACGTCGTCTATGCCGAGCTGGCGCGCCACCGCCTCGGCCGTTGTGCGGTTGTCGCCGGTCATCATCACCAGACGCAGCCCCGACGCCTTCAGATCGCGGATGGCCTCGGCGGTCGTCGCCTTGACTGGATCGGCGATGCCCAGCACGCCGCCCGCAGCCCCGTCCACGGCGACGAAGATGGCGGTCGCGCCGTCTTGGCGAAGCGTATCGGCCCCGGCTTCCAGAGGCCCGACGTCGACGCCGATCTCGGCCAGATAACGGCTGTTGCCGAGCGCCACGCGGCGGCCGTCGACGACCCCGGTGACGCCGCGCCCGACGGGGCTGTCGAAGTCCGACGCCTCGGACAGAACCAGATTTTGGTCGCTCGCCGCCCGAACGACGGCGTCCGCCAGCGGATGCTCGCTGCTCCGCTCAAGACTGGCGGAAAGTCTCAGAAGCTCGGCCTCGTCGAACCCATCGGCTGGCCGGACGGCCGTCACCGAGGGGCGCCCCTCCGTCAGGGTGCCGGTTTTGTCGAGCACCAGGGTGTCCACCTTCTCGAAGCGCTCCAGCGCCTCGGCGTTCTTGATGAGCACCCCGGCGTGAGCGCCGCGCCCCACCCCGACCATGATGGAGATCGGCGTGGCCAAGCCCAGGGCGCACGGACAGGCGATGATCAGCACGGAGACCGCTGCGACGAGGGCGTAGGACAGCCGCGGTTCGGGGCCGGCCAGGCCCCAGACGATCGCGGCGAGAACGGCGATCCCGATCACGGCCGGAACGAACCAGCCCGACACCTTGTCGGCCAGCCGCTGGATCGGCGCGCGGCTGCGTTGGGCCTGCGCCACCATCTGGACGATCTGCGCCAGGAGGGTGTCGGCGCCCACCTTGTCGGCTCGCATGACGAACGAGCCGGTCTTGTTGAGCGACCCGGCGACGACCTTGTCGCCGACGTCCTTGGTCACCGGCATGGATTCACCCGTGACGAGGGACTCGTCGAGGGTGACCCGGCCGTCCAGGATCTCTCCGTCGACCGCCACCTTCTCGCCGGGACGGACGCGCAGCCGGTCTCCCACAGCGACCAGATCGAGGGTGACGTCCTCGTCGCCGCCGTCGTCGCGGACGCGCCGCGCGGTCTTCGGGGCGAGGTCCAGCAGGGCCCTGATGGCCCCCGACGTCTGTTCGCGCGCCCGAAGCTCCAGGATCTGGCCGACCATCACCAGGACGGTGATGATGGCCGCCGCCTCGAAATAGACCGGCGCGCTGCCGTCCATCCGCCGGACCGCCGCCGGGAACAGATGCGGCGCCAGAACCGCGACCACGCTGTAGATCCAGGCCGCACCAACGCCGATGGCGATCAGGGTGAACATGTTGAGGCTGCGATTGCGGATGGATGCCCAGCCCCTCTGGAAGAACGGCCAGCCGGACCACAGCACGACCGGCGTCGCCAGGGCGAACTGGATCCAGTTGGAGGTCTGTCCGGGTATCCGCATCGCCAGCCCGGTCAGATGGCCGCCCATTTCAAGCGCGAAGACCGGCAGCGTCAGAACCGCGCCGATCCACAGGCGACGGGTGAAGTCGATCAGTTCGTGATTGACCGGAGCCTCGGCGGTGACGGTCTCCGGCTCCAGCGCCATGCCGCAGATCGGACAGGAGCCAGGTCCCTCCTGGCGCACCTCGGGATGCATCGGACAGGTGTAGATCGCACCGGGCGTGACGGGAGCCGGTTCGGGCCGCTCGCCGAGATAGCGATCCGGATCGTCCACGAATTTGGTCCGGCAGCCCGCCGAACAGAAGACATACTCCTCCCCCTCGTGGGTGGCCCGATGCGCCGTGGTCGCCGGATCGACGGTCATGCCGCAAACCGGATCGATCGCCTGCGCGGCGTCCCGAGGCGTCTTGTTCGAACAGCAGCCGTGACCGGCGGGATGGGAATGGGATGACGTAGCCATGACGGCTCCTCGGACGACCTCACTGCCAAATATACCCCACGGGGGGTATCGCGCAAGGTGTGACGGTGAGGTAGGATCGAACGGTCGGAACGAGGAACAGGATGCAGACCGATATCAAGCCGAAGGTGTTGAACCGCCTGAGCCGCATAGAGGGGCAGGTGCGTGGCCTTTCCAGAATGGTCGAGGAGGACCGCTACTGCATCGACGTCCTGACCCAGCTCCAGGCCGTTCGGGCGGCGCTGTCGCGCGTCGAGAGCGAGGTCTTGAAGGACCACATGGATCACTGCGTCATGGGCGCGATCGCGGGTGACGATCTCGCCGACCGCAAGGCCAAGGCGACCGAACTGATCGAACTTCTGGGCCGCGCTTCCCGCTAGCCGGGGACCGACTCTCGGCGTCCGGTCGCCAGGCCCGGCGGTCGGCCTGGACATCCTCTCGTTCGGCTGAGGGACATGGACGCTTCACGTCTCGGGGGCCGGCCCTCACCCAGAGCCGCAGCGGTCCAGGCTGGCAAACCGGCTGAGGGCATGCCGAGCCGCGAGCCAGACTTGGACGTCCCGTATGACCGGCCGGCACCGTCTGGCGTCGCGCATGAGGGATGTTCCCGCCCGATGCGTATCTCAATATGGCGGCGGTGCTGATCCGCCGCCCTTGGGGGGCCATCGCGAATGACATCCGTACCGCCGACCCGAGACGGCTATCCCGCCGATCTCAGGGCCCTGACCAGTCTGCGCGCGTTCCTCGCCTTGGGGGTGGTGCTGTTCCACTATCAGCTCCAATGGGATCCGGCCCTGGGCTTCAGCCCGATCATCGAGCGAAGCCGGCTGGCGGTGGACGCCTTCTTCATGCTGTCGGGCTTCATTCTGGCGCACGTCTACGGTCCAGCCTTCGCGAGCGGCGGTTTCAATTACCGGCGTTTCATCGTCGCCAGGCTGGCGCGGCTTTATCCCCTGCACATCGCGGTTCTGACGGGCGCCTTGATAATGGTCCTGGGCGCGACCGCCGCAGGCGTTCGGTTCAACGCCGAGGGCTATGGGGTGCTGGGCTTCTTCCAGACGCTGTTTCTCATCCAATCGTGGTTTCCTACCAACGGAGAGGTGAACTGGAGCGGCCCGAGCTGGTCGTTGTCTGCCGAGTGGTTCGCCTACCTATTGTTCCCCGCCTACGCCTGGCTGGCCCTGCGTCTGCGGACGCGGCCCTGGGTGCTGCTGGGGATCGGGGCCGCGGCGTTCGTCGTCCTCGACGCCTTCTACGTCCAGGCGTTCGGCAAGGTTCTTCCGCGAGCCGAGGACTCGCTCGGCATTCTCCGGATCGCCCCGGAATTCCTGGTCGGCATGGCGCTTTACGGGCTGGGCCATCGCTGGCGCTGGAGCCCGCCCGTGGCCGCCGCGGCCGCCCTGTCCACGACCGTCCTGCTGCTGGGCGCGATGCAGCTATCACTGGACGATCGCATCATCGTCGCCCTCGCCGCCCCCGTGATTCTGACTTGGTCCCTGCTCGCGCGGGCGGATTGCGAGGGCCCCCTCGCCGCCCCGGGCCTTGTCTTCGCCGGAGAAGCGTCCTTCGCCCTCTATCTGGTGCACATGCCGGTGATCGTGGCCTGGAAGGGCGTCGTGGCCGAACTGCGCGGCGTCGACAGCACCTTCCGCATCACGCCGGTCGAACTGATCGGATTGTTCATCGCCACGGCCCTGATGGCGGCCGCGCTGCATCTGCTCGTCGAGAAGCCCGGCAGAAACTGGATCCGACGTCGTTTCGACGGGCGTCGCGCCGCGCGCGATCCTGCCGCCCTCACCCAGCCGGAGCCCTAGGCCCCGGCGACCGCTGAGCCGACCCGTTTCTTCGATCCGGCCAACAGCCGGGTGGTGGCGACCTCGAACGCCGACGCCCTGCCGACCGGCGTTCGGGTCTATAACGCCTTCTACCCCCTGCACGCCAGTTCGGTTGGCGGCTGGCTCTATGGCGCGGTGACGGCGCTCTGCGGCGTCGCAATGGCGGGCCTGGGAGGCGTCGGCGCCTGGGCCTACCTCGGAAAACCCCGACGCCGCTCGCCTCGGTCCTGACCGACCCGCTGAGGACGGGCGCAAGAACATGCGGGCTTGCCCGATCCCTGCCCTCCCTTAACCGCCGTTCCACGCCTAATGTACGCAGACGGGGCTCGCGGGAGCCTCGCTTGGACGGCCATGACTGCACCGGCGTGCAAGGCCTCGTTCACCGTGTCGGGCAAGCCTTCCTTGGCACCTGTGAGGGATGATGGCCGGATGACGGAAGATCCAGCATCCCATGAGCCCCGATGCCCGCCGCCGATCGCGCGCGGCGGCTGGCTCGACCTTCTGCGTTTCGTCGTGGGGGCGATGATCGTCCTCTATCACTTCCGCGAGGCCGCTCCGATCCCCTTGCCGCTCTTCCATCCGGTCTTCGACCGCGGCTATCTGCTGACCGACTTCTTCATCATCGACTCCGGCTACGTTCTCGCCCGCGTCTACGGCGAGCGGCTCGCGAACCGGCGAATTCCACTTTCCGTCTTCTACCGTCAGCGATTTCTCAGGGTGGTTCCGGCCCACATGACCGTCAGCCTCGCCCTGGCGGGGCTGGTGCTGACGGCGGCGATCCTGGGCCAAACACCCAGCCACCCGGAATGGTTCGACTGGTCCCGGTTTCCCGCCCAGTTCTTTCTGGTGCAGGCCTATGGGGTGCCGGGCGGAGAGGGATGGAACGCGCCGACCTGGACGCTCTCGGCGCTCCTGGGCTGTTACGTCAGCCTGCCCTTCCTCGCTCGCGCGGCGCGCGGCCTGTCCCCATGGCTGATCCTCGCTCTTGGGGTGGGCGGGCTGCTCGCCGCCAACCTGTCCGCCCACGCCGCCTTCGGGTTGCCGATCTACGAGATGCCGTTGCGCCTCGGCTTCCTGCGGGCCTTTCCGCTGTTCGCCCTCGGCGTCGCCGTGGCTCTGTTCGCCCGGCAGGTCTATTGCCCGCCCCGTCTGGCCGCCGGTCTGGGCGGTTCCGCCGTGGTCGCTGTGGCGGGTCTGCAGGCTCTGGGACCCCATAATCTGGCGACCCTCGGCCTCCTGACCGTCATCATCTTCGCCACCGGGGCCTTGCCGGTTCGGAGCCCGTCCAGGCTGGTCGAGCACCTCGCTTTGATGGCGTTCGCGATCTTCCTGACCAACGAAGTGATCCGGATCGTGTGGTTCGGCGTGCTCGACGCCGTCGATTGGCGGAGTTGGAGTCCGTCAGTGCAATGGACCGCCTGGGCGGTCGGCCTGGCCGCGGCTTTCGGCGGCGCCGCCGTCTTCCGCTACGCCTTCGACCGACCGACCCAGGCCTGGTTCAATCGTCCGCAGTCGGGGTCGCGATCGACCTCCCCCGCGGCCAAGTCTCCCGTTCCCGCGCTGCAGGCCGATCCTTCACAAAAGCTCGGCGAGGTTCACATCATGGCGGCGGGGGGCGCCTGGGTGCCCATGATCGCCACGATCAGAAGCAGCAGGGCCGCCAGCACGGTCTCCAGCGCCAGGCTGCGCCGCAGGCGGCGCAAGGCGAGCGGACGGGCGTGATCGTCTTCGAGCGCCGATCCGAGATGCGGGGTCAGGACAAAGCGGTTCGAGGCCGCTAGGGCCAGCATGCCGGCGAACAGGACGAGTTTCAGGATCAGAAGAACGCCGTAGGGCGTCGTCAACAGGCTCCCGAGCCGGCTGAACCCGATCAGATAGGCGCTGTTCACCAGACCCGTGATCGTCAGCAGGACGACGGCGAGCGTTCCCAGACCGGCGAACCCCTCCAGGGCGGCGTGAGTCACCGGCGCGCCCGCCGCGTGCCCGTGGCGGGTCCGCAGCATCAGGAACAACGCGACCAGACTGCCGAGCCAGAGTCCGGCGGCGAGCGCGTGAACGACATCGGCGATCAGATGCGGCCAGCGGCCCACGCCTTCCGTCGCCGCGCCGTGACCGGTCCAGGCCAGGCTGGCGCTGACCACAGCGCCGACGACGGTCAGCACGATCCAGCCGCCGCGTCCCGGTTTCAGACTGATCAGCAGAACGGCGGCCAAAAGGGCCATCGCCGCGCGAACCAGGAAGCCGACGCCCAGGCCCGTGCCGAATGCCACGTAGGACAGCGACTCCGGCTTCAGCGCCTCGGTCAGCGATCCCGCCATCACGGCGGTTTGGACCACGAGGTTGGCGAGAGCAGCCAGGACGGTCGCCACGGCGGCGACCAGCAGCTTCGTTCGCGGCCACCTTTCGGCGGCCGCGTCCGACATGGGCATCCTGAACGCGAAGAACAGGGGGACGCCAAACAGCAGGACGGCGCCGATGTACTGCCCCAGCCTCAGCAGGACGACCGTTGTCTCCATCTGATCAGCGGACCGAGAAGTTGGTGGACCCCGTCATCCGGTGCCCGTCCGGAGACGCCACCCGCCAGTTGACCACATAGGCCCCGGCCGCCAACGGCCTCGCCGGAGCGCCCGAGATCGTCTTGCCGTCCTCGGACACCCGCGTCTGGACACGAATGGTCGCGCCCGCGGCGTTGACGAGGTCGAACCCCGAGAAGGCCGGAGCCACGCGCTCGCTGAAGGTCAGACTGATGGTGCGCGGCGCCGCGACCGCGGCGCCGGCGGCCGGCGTGGCGCTCACGAGACGCGCGTGCGCGTCCGCCTGACCGGCGACCAGGGAAAGCGCCGCGACGGTCGCGGCGAGTGATGCGATCTTGAAACGGGTCAACTCAAACTCCTTGGAAGGGACGCCCCTACTGTCACTTACGCGCCTTGGAAATCTTCCCCTCGATTTTTCAAGATCACACAAAGCCGCAGCTGCTTCATCCCGACCTGAGACACCTCCTGTCCGAGACGTCCGAGTGTTTAGTGCCGCTCAGATACAGTTTCGAGCCGATCCGCTTCGGACACTACGAGCGGGTGGAAGTCACCCGGGTGAACGACGCCCCGATGGTCCATCCCATGATGCTGAAGACGGTGACCCTCACCGCTGAAGGCCAGGCCCGGTGGTCGTCAACGGTCGTTTGGTTCCGCCCGCAGCCACAGCCAGCGCCGCGCTTCCGCGCCTCGCCTCAGGAACCTATACCGCGGTTTGGGCCGCAGAGCGTCTGAATGGTCATACGACTACTGGCTCGGTCAGGTTTATGGTTGATTAGGAAGGAACGAATGAGAGTTTCCAACCTGCTGGCCGCAGCCGGCGCGATCCTGGCTCTGAGCGCGGGAGCGGCCCTGGCCGCTCAAGCTGACGAGTGCTGCACGGAGATGGCGGCCAATGCCGCCATGAGTTGTTGCGACAAGATGAAGTCCGATCAAGCTCCGGCGGAACCGGTCCAGCCGGCGCCGACGGCAGCTCCGTCAGACGCGCCGGCGCTTCAGGGCCCCGCCGACCCTCATTGACGCAAGCCGGTCGTCTCCTGCGTCACCCGGAGCCGTACGATCACCGAGCACTTTCGGATTCGGCTCGACATCCGTCAGCACGACGCGACTTTGAGGCGACCCCACGAAACGCACGACTTCGCCGCGTACCTGCGGCTCAGCGACGAACCCTGCCTCTGCCAAGGCAATGTGCTGAGGCGCCGACGGCCCCGACGGGCCCTCGCGCCACCAGCCGTCGGCGGTTGCGGCTTTCGGGAGAAGGGCGCCGACGATCCGTTCGATGTCCCGAAACGTCAGCGTCACAGTCGTCTGCTTTTGCCGGCGAAGGAATGTGGCGAGGGGCGCGTACTTGGGCATCTGGGTGTTTTTCCCCTCAAGGTCATCCGGTCAAGGCTGCTCGCGAAGTGCGTGGAAGCGGTATAGGATCAAGCGCGGCGGGTTCCGGGATCGATAGCCGCCGATCGAGAGCCAGGGGACGCGAGAGTGTCGGCGGCGATCGACGGTGAAACGCCGGGCTTCATCACAGAAGTTCCTGGCCCGCCCCCTCCCTCATCCGGGGTCGATCAGACCGCGCCGCACCCCTGACGCGACCGCCTCGATCCGGGTGCGGACCCGGAGTTTCGAACAGACCTTCTCGAGATAACTGTCCACGGTGCGGGGCGACAGGGACAGAATGACCCCGATGTCGGACGAGCTCTTTCCGCGACAGACCCATTGCAGGCATTCCTGTTCGCGCGGGCTCAGGGTGACAGCGGGCGATCCACGGTCCGGATCTTCGGAGACAGCTTCCATTACTACACCACCGGTTGTCCGACTTCTTCCGTACACGGCTAGTTCGGACGCGGGCAACGTCGATGAATTGCGGGTCGCCCGCAGGTTTCTTGCGGTCTGGCGGCCCTCTCGCCGGTTGAACCGCAGACAGGCTGGGCCTACAGCGGAGGCGTCGGGCGCCGCGAAATAGGCGCGCAGCAGGAGCCGGGGTTCGTCGCTGACGGAGGCGGCGCTGTCCGCTGAATTAACGGGCCTCGATCGCAGAGGATTCCAACGCCCGACCCCTCCCGCTTGCTTCGGGATTCCGTTTGATTCATGCTGACCAAGCCGACCTTCGCGTCGGCAGGGGCCTGGAATCCCCTGTGCGATATCAATCATCGACGGCTTCCGCTCTGCGCGTGAGCCGGTTGCCGCCTTCTAAGGGCGCGCGTCGCGCGCCTGCCCAGAATCGCGCGGCCACGCCGGGATTCCCGTCCCTCTCGTCGAGGGGTCGGAGATCCGTGGTGACCGATACGAAGCCGCTAGTGGCGGAGGCGCAGGACGGGATCAACCGTCTCTACCGGCGCTACGCCGTCTGGCTAGATCGCCGGTTGCGCTCTCACATCGGGGCCGACGCTGCGGCGGATGTCGTTCAGGAGACCTATCTCCGAGCGGCGCCCTACGCCCTGTCGGACATCCGACATCCAAAGGCGTTCCTGCTTCGGATCGCCCTCAACCTGGTCCGCGATGAAAGCCGACGAGAGGGCCGCCGCCGCCAGAGCCAAGCGCTCCAAAGACCTGCCGAGGCCGAGGCCGCGCCGCAGTTCGACCAAGTCCTTCTCGAGCAGGTTATCAGGTCCATGCCGCAACTCTACCGCGACGTCTTCGTCTTGAACCGCTTTGGCGGTATGACTTATCCCGAGATTGCCGTGTCGCTCGAGATCAGCGTGAAAACGGTGGAATGGCGAATGTCGAGGGCGCTCGAGTACTGCACGTCTCGGCTGGACCTGTAGGCAACGGATGATGATCGAGGCTGAAGCCGACATCAGGCGTAAGGAAACCGCCGACTGGTTCAGCAAGTTGAACCAGCGCAAGGTCACGACCGCCGACATCAGGGCTTTCAGCGAATGGCGGCGAGACCCGGAGAACGCCCGCGCTTTCAGCCGTCTCGAAGCCATGTGGGACGCGGCAGGAACGCTGGCGCAAAGCCCGGCGATGGCGGGGCTCGCCGACGAGACCCTGGGTCGGATTGAAAGGGCGCGCCCGCGGCGTCGGATGCGCGACGCCGGCCGTCTGATCCCGCTCGGCGTCGCGGGCGCCCTGGCGCTTGTGATCGGAGCCGGAAGCCTGACCTGGTGGTCTATGCAGCGGCCGGCCGCCTACGCTACGGCCATCGGCGAGCAACGCACCGTGCGGCTGGAAGACGGCTCCCGCATCGTCCTCGACACGGACTCCCGGGTCACTGTTCGCTTCACCGACGCCCGTCGCCTGGTCACGCTCGCCGCCGGACGCGCCATGTTCGAGGTCGAGGGCGACGCCGCGCGGCCTTTCCTCGTCTTGGCCGGCGACACGGAGGTCACCGCCGTGGGCACGCGGTTCGACGTTCGCCGATCCGGCTCCGGGGCTCGTGTCGTCCTGGTCGAAGGGCGCGTCGACGTTCACAAGCCGTCTTCGACGACGGCCCAATGGACCCTGGCGCCCGGCCAGCAGCTTACCACCTCAGGTCCGACGCCCCGGGTCGTCGCGGTCAATGTCCCGGCCGAAACCAGCTGGACGGTGGGCCGGCTCACGTTCGAGAACACGCCGATCGCCGCGGCCGTGGCGGAGGTGAACCGCTACAGCGCCAAGCCGATCGAGCTTCGCGATCAACGCGTTTCGTCGATCCACGTCAGCGGCGTCTTCAACGCCGGGGATATTGACGGCTTCGTGGCCGCGCTGCGTGACCTCTATCACCTAGAGGCTGTCACGGCGGCCGACGGCCATCTGATCCTCTCGGGGCCGGCGTGAAAATAATCTGCGTCCGGACTTAGGGGACGCACCGCGACCCAACGTCTCCTCCCCGCCCCGCAAAGCCGCGGGTAGAAAAGAGGGGGAAATCATGGGTCAAGAGTTCACTTCAACCGCGCTCGCCGCGCTCATGCTGGGTGTCGCGACGCCGGTCATCGCGCAATCGACCGAGGCCGTCCGGACTTTCAGCATCAGCGCCGGTCCGCTCGACCGCAGCCTGCCTGTGTTCGCCCAGCAGAGCGGCCTTCAGATTCTCTATCCCAGCGCGCTCGTGGCCGGGCGACAGGCCCGCGCCCTAACCGGCGAATACACCCCTGAGGCCGCGCTCGCAGAGCTCCTGCGCGGGACGGGCCTGACCTATCATCAGAGCCGTCCGACAGTCTTCGTGCTCGTTGATCCGGTCCGCGCAGAAGCCGAACCGCAGGCCACCCAGCTTGAGGAAATCGTGGTCACGGGGACCTATCTGCGGGGCGCGGACAGTCCGTCGCCGGTCACCGTCATCACCCAGGACGACATCGCCCGACAGGGGCGCGCGACGGTTGCCGAGACGCTCGCCGCCCTGCCGCAGAACTTCACGGGGGCGGCCTATGAGGGGTCGGCCGGGACGGGTGCGGACCGCACGAGCCGCAACTCGGCCTATGCGACCGGGGTGAACCTGCGGGGTCTCGGGGCGGATGCGACCCTCGTCCTGGTCAACGGACGGCGGATCGCGGGCACGGGCAGCGCCGGCGACTTCTCGGACATCTCCAATCTTCCCAGCAGCGCCATCGCCCGGGCGGACGTGCTGCTCGACGGCGCGTCCGCCCTCTATGGCGCGGACGCAGTCGGCGGCGTGGTCAACATCATCCTGAAGTCCCGATTCGATGGCGCCGAAACCCGGCTGCGCGTCGGCGGCACCAGCGACGGCGGGGCCGAGGAGACGCTGCTGTCTCACAGCGGCGGCTTTAACTGGTCGAGCGGCGGGCTCATCGCCGCTTACGAATTCCACGACCGCGGCGAGTTGCGCGCCGCCGACCGTCGCGCGACCGCGAATGCGGACCTCCGCCCGCTGGGCGGCTCGGACTGGCGCTTCACCTACGCGGCCCCGGGCAACCTCATAGCGTTCGATCCAGTCAGCGGATCCTATGAACCGGTCTACGCCATCCCTCGCAACCAGAACGGCGTGGGTCTCACGCCCGGAGACTTTCGCCCGGGCGAAGTCAATCTGACCAATCAGATGGAGGGCCTCTGGAGCCTGCCGCACCAGCGCCGACACAGCCTGTTTGTGGCGGGCCGGCAGGACCTTCCGGGCGGCTTCAGTCTGGACGGCGACCTTCGCTACACCGACCGGACCTATAGCCAGGACTCGGTGGCCGACATCGGCATCCTGTTCGTAACGCCGGACAATCCCTTCTTCGTGCCGGTGGCGGGCGAGCCGTACCAGGAGATCGCCTATTCCTTCATCAACAACTTGGGACCGGGCCGTGACGAAGGCTTCTCCCGCAGCGTCGGCGGCGCCGTCGGGATCACCGGCGAACTCGCCGGATGGAACATCGCGGCCTATTTGAGCGGCGGCCGCGAGACCACCGGGCTGACGGCCTCGAACCGGGTGCAGACGACCCGGCTCGACGAGGCCCTCGGCGCCACGCCGAACAATCCGTCGACACCCTTCAACCCCGCCGTCGACGGCTATTTCAATCCCTATGGCGATCCCGCCGACCATAGCCCGGCCCTGTTGGCCTTCATCGGGTCCGGCTACCTTCGATCCGAGAACATCAGCACGGTCGGCTCCTTCAACCTCAAGGCCGACGGGGTCCTCTTCGCCCTACCGGGCGGCGACCTGCGCTTGGCGGTGGGCCTCGACTATCGCCAGGAGCGCTTCGAAACCTCCGGCGAGAATTTCATCTCCGGCGCGGCGCCGCGCATCGCCGCCCCGACGACGTTCGAGCGCGATGTCTCGGCCGCCTTCGTCGAACTGCGCGCCCCGCTCGTGGGGCCCGACAACGCCAGGCCTGGCCTCCAGCGACTGGAGCTGTCGCTCGCCGGTCGTATCGAGGACCATGAAGGGATCGGCCAGACCAGCAATCCCAAGGTCGGCGTCCTCTACAACCCAACGCCCGATCTGCTCGTGCGCGCCAGCTACGGCACCTCGTTCCGCGCCCCGTCGCTAAGGGAGTTGAACAGCGCCTACCGGCTCGGCCCGGTCTTCCTGGACCGCGCCGGCTCCAATGTGATCAGCATCGTCCAGTATGGAGGCAACCCCGACCTCATCCCGGAGACTGCGGAGTCGTGGACGGCGGGCTTCGTCTGGACGCCCGCGGCCGCCGAAGGGCTGCGAATCGAGGCCGGCTGGTTTCGGACAACCTTCGAGGACCGGATCGCGAACCCGGTCGCGGAGAACCTGATCAACGCGCTCAACGACCCGACCCTGGCCCCCTTCATCCGCTATGTGAGTCCCGGCTCCAACGCAGACGACCTGGCCTATGTCCAGTCTCTTCTCAGCCACCCGGGCAACTTCAATCCGAACGTTTTCCCGGCGACCGCCTACGGCGCCGTCATCGACAACCGGTACGTCAACGCCTCCGCCTTGGAGGTCGAAGGGCTCGACCTTTCGACGCGCTATCGCTTCACCCTGGGCTCGGACGACATCTCGCTCGACGCGACGGTGACCCATCTCCTGACCAACGACCGGACGGTCACCGCTGCATCCCCAACCGAGGACCTGCTCGGCGCCCCGAACTTTCCGGCGCGCTGGCGGGGCCGCTTCGGCGCCCAGTGGCTCCGGGGTCCGCTCACGCTCGGCGGCGCCCTCAATCATGTCAGCGGAGGACGCGATCGGGTCAACGGTCGGGGGATCGACGACTGGATCACCATCGACGGCCAGGTCCGCTACGACCTTCAGAACGGATGGGGTGAAGGTCTTTCGCTCACCCTGAATGTGCTCAATCTGACCAATGAGGAGCCGCCCTTCTACGATGCGCCGGCGGGGATCGGTTACGACGCCGCCAACACTAATGTGCTGGGCCGGCAGATCTCCCTTCAGCTCGTCAAGCGCTGGTGATCGTCCATGCGCACGGTCGCTTTGGCCCTCGCGGGCCTGCTCGCGACGGCGTGCCCGGCGTTGGCCCGGCAAGAGCCGCTCACGGTGGATGTCATTCTGGGGCTCGAGAGCTTCGGACGGGTCGCCATCGATCCGTCCGGCGCGGTCGCCGTCTTTGAGGAGCGGCGCGCCCGAGGCGATCTTCCCCGCCATGATCTGGAGGCCGAAGGCGCCAACCGGTACGCCCGGCTCTACCGCATCGACCTCGATGCCCCGGGCCGTCCGCGACCGCTCCTGCCGATGGCGGAAGACACCGGCTATTCCCTCGGCGCCTTCTCGCCGGGCGGCCGGCGTCTGGCCGTGCTTCGGCTTCGGAACGACGAATGGCGGCTCGGGATCGTCGAATTCGCGACCGGACGCGTGGTCTGGACTGAGGTGGCGCCCGAACTCGGCCTGTGGGGCCGGTCCCTGGAATGGCTAACCGACGACACCCTCGTTGTTCTTGGCATGCCGGACGGGGCGCTTCCTCCGAGACTGGCCGGTCCCCGCGCGGAACAGGCGCGTCTGCTGGCGTTGAGGGCGGCGGCGACGGCTGGGTTTCCGGCCGCGATCACGGTGGGCGGGGACGGACCGCCCGAGGCCCTGTCGCCGCGACGCCTCTGGCGGATCGACGCCGTCACCGGGGAGGCCGCGGCGATCGCCGACGGTCCCTTCCTCGACCTCGAGGCCTCTCCGGACGGACGATACGCCGCGATGCTCCTGGATGGTCCCCTCCTGTCGCCGCCGTCCGCCGACACCGCGAGCGAGGTGCGCCGCGCCCGGGGGCTGGAGATCGTTGATCTAACAACCGGGGCCGCCGTCCGGCCGCCTGAGACCGGCAACATCTCGACGAGCCTGCTGGCTTGGTCGCCCGCCTCCGACGCCCTTCTGGTGGCGACGATCGGCGACGAACCGGCCCGGCTTTTGACCGTGGCCCCGGACGGCGCGACGCGGGACGTGACCCCGGCCGGGGCGCACCCCATCACGCCGATCGACTTCCAGGGCATGGCGACGGCCGAGGGCGGTTGGCTGGGCGGCGTCCCGATCTTCAAGGGCCGCTCCGGGTCCCGCGAGGGCTGGTTCGTCGCCGGCGCCGACAGCCTGCCGCTCACGGGCCTGTCTCCGGACGCCCGGCTCGTCGCCGAGGGTCGCTCCTCGGTTCTGTTCACCAGCGGCGGTCGCGTCACGCGCCTTGGCGCAAGCGGCGAGCTCGCCGATCTCGGGACCGCCGCGTCGGTCGTAAACTCCCGTGGTCCCTTCGGATTGCGGGCGCAGAGCGGTCCGCTGAAGGCGACCTTCGCCGTGGTCGCGCGTCCAGACGGGCGACTGTGCCAGGTCTGGGCCGATCCTGAGGCGGAGTCCCGATGCGTCGAGGCGACGCCCGGGGCCGCGATCAGCTGGAGCCGAAAGATCGGCCTCGACCGGAGTGGGCCCGAGGAGGGACCCATCGTACTTCGCCTGCAGCGCGGCCAACGCCGGGAGGTGGTCTGGCGGCTGAACCCCGAACTCGACCGGATCGCGGTCGCGGCGCCCCGACGGATCACCGGCGTCGGCGGCGCGAACGGCTGGCTCTACCCCCCGCCGAACCCGATGGCGCCGCCGCCCGTGATCGTGGTGCCCTATCAGGGCGAGGCCTACCCCGCCCCGCCGTGGTGGATGCGGCGGGAGTCTACCAGCCTGTCCCTTGCGCCCCAGCTGATGGTCGCGGCGGGCTACGCCATCCTCATCCCGGACCTCCCCGCAACTCCGGAACCGGCGGATGGCCTCGCCCAGCGTATCCTGTCGGTCGTCGATGCGGCGGCGAAGGAAGGGCTGGTCGATGGGGACCGCATCGGCCTGTGGGGCTGGAGCTTCGGCGCCTGGTCGGCGGTGATGAGTGCGGCCCAGTCTCCTCGCTTCGACGCTGTGGTGGCGCTGAACGGGCCGATGAATTTCTCGACGGTCATCGGAGACGTCGGCTCGACCCTGCGGCTGGAAGGCGGGCATTCTCTCGCCGCGACGGCCAGCGCCCGCTGGCTGGAATCCGGCCAGGCCGATATGCGCGACGCCTACTGGCGGGCCCCGGACCGGTATCGCCGCAACAGTCCGTTTGAGCAGGCGGACCGCATCACCGCGCCGACGCTTCTGGTGGTGGGAGAGTACGACTTGATGCTCGGGCAGTCGGAGCAGCTCTACGGCGCTCTGCACCGTCTGAACCGCCCTGTGGCGCTGACCCTGCTGATCGGCGAGGACCACGGCGTTCAGAGCCCGGGCAACATCCGGCTCTACTACGACCAGGTCCGGGATTGGTTCGACCGGCATCTCAGGGGATCCGCCAGTCCAGCCGCTCGCGCCAGCGACGCACCCAGGCCTCCGTTAGCGCCAGACTGAGCAGGTGGGAATGCCCGCCGCGCCACAGCAGGGCGTCGCGGGTGAGGCGGTCCTCGAGGCCGGGAGCGATCAACCCCGCCTCCGCCAAGGCTCCGCCGAGCAGATAATCACGCAGGAAGTCGAGATGCCTGGCGACCGCGCCGCCATAGTAGGCGCCCAGTTCGCCCTTCGAGCGACGATCCAGGATCGAAGGTGGAAGGACGTCCGCGAAGGCGGCGCGCGCGGCGGCGCGGTCGCGTCCGCCCCAGGTCAGATCGACCGCCGACAGGGCCAGCCCCGCCTCCACCACCGGCTGGCTAAGCAGCGGATTGATGCAGGGACCGAGACGGTTGCGAACCGCCGGCCCCTGAAAGGTCTGACAGAAGGCCAGGGCGGACATCTGCAAGGCCTTGGCCGGTGGCACGCCGTCCAGATCGTCAAGCCAGGGATGCTCCCAGCCGGCCCGATGGCGGACCTCTTCGCGCCAGTCCTTGACCAACGCCGTCGGCCACAGGGGGCGCCGAAGCCAGCGCGAGAGCCGATGCAGGACCGTCCACCGCGCCCGACCTCGCCGCTCCCAGATCTCGTCCAGTCCGATCAGCAGGCTGGGCATCTGAAAGAAGACCGCGTCGCCGCCCTGCCCCGTCAGCGAGCCCCATCCGCCCGTCGCCTCGATCCGGTCGGCGATGTCGTCGTTGTAGTCTGGATCGATGTCGTTAGCGGCCGGCCGGAAGGTCTCGGCGCAGGCGGCCAGACGGGCGGCGTCGAGCCTTAGGCCGTCGCGCCGCACCTCTGTCAGGCTGAAGCCGTGCAGCCCTGCGACCGCGCGGGCGTAAGCCCTTTCGTCGCCCTCGGGCTGATCGACGTAGTGATTGACCCATTCAGCGACGCTGCGGCGCTGGTCGAGGGTCATGACGCCGGCCACGATGGCGGAGTCCAGGCCGCCGCTGACCTCGGCGATCCAGCGCCTGTCGCCCGCCAAGGCCCGCACGGACCGTTCCACTGTCCCTCGAAGGTCCGGCTCCGGACGCGAGGCCCGGTCGCGATACACCTCTGCGGGTCGCCAAATCTGGTGCGCCCGGTTGACGCCCTCCCCGACGACCCGCAGTTCGCCTCCGGCGACGGCCTGCAATCCGGTCAAGGCCAGCCGGTGCCGGTGCTCGCCGGGGCGCGCCACCAAGGCGGCGACCGCGTCCCAGTCCAGCGCGATCCCGTCTGGCAACCAGGGATCGATGACGGCTGCGGCGCTCGTCGATATCAGGGTCACCCCAGCCTTGCGCCAGACGACGCAATCCAGCGCGCCCGACGGATCGCGGAACACGGCGACATCCCCCTCGACCCGCCGGACCAGAAGGTATCGCCCCCAATGGTCTGAGCAGACGATGCGGGCGCGCGCCGCGTCCAGACGTCGGCATCCCAAGGCGCCTCGCGCTCGCAACGGCAGCGCCTGCCCCTCGCCGTCGTAGACCTCGCCGATCACCACGCCGTGTCCGTCGAGCCCCCGGGCGACCTCGAGCCGCCCGCTGGTCGGGGCGAACACCTGGATGAAGGGATCGTGGGACTTGCGCGACCAGCCGTTCCGGCTCAGGCGCTGCCGAACGGGCGCGACCAAGGCGTCGAGCGCGGCCGGGTCGTCGCCGACGAGAATGATCGCGCAGTCCGCTCCCATCTCAGATCACCATGATCGGCCGGTAGACGGTCAGGGTCTCCGGGGCCTCGCTGACGCACTGTTCGCCGATCTGTAGCCAACAGTGGGCGAGAAAGGGGAACGTGCGAACCCCGAACACCCAGTCCGCGTCGAGATCCGCCGCATTGAGGAAACGCAGCAGCAGTTCCGCTTGGAGAAGACAGGCGCCGGTCCAAGGCGCCAGCGGCAGCAGCTGACGGAACACTTCAACCCGCGCGGCGAGCGCGTCGGGATCCGACCGGCGCCGCCGCCGCCGGGCGTATCGCCGGCTAAGGTCAAGGAGCGTCGGCCGGCGCCGCACCACGTCGAGCCAGATGACGCCGAAGGTTGCGAGGTCCCGCAGGGTCGGCCGGATCGGCGGCGCGGGCGGAAGGCGCGCGGACCGCAGAGCCGGCGGCGGGACCCGGTCGTCCGGCGCCGACGTCGGATGCACCAGTTCCTCGGCGGCCAGACGAAGAAGATCGTCCATCGACCCCAGAGCGCGCCGTCCTTCGATCCGGAGATCGCCGCACTCCGGCAGGCACAGATAGGCGTCTGCGGCGAGATCGAGAAGGACCAGATCTTCACCGACGCGGACCGCGTGAATTCCCTCGGCGAGCCAGCCGCAGTCACCGTCATCGGCGCGGAGCGCATCGGCCATTCCTAGACCCTTCCTTGTTGCGGCTAAATTCGGCTAGTCCGCTCTGCGGCAGGCCCCGGCGGGGCCGTCCGATACGGACGGCCCCCTGGGCTCATTCCGGCGGCATCGTCCAGTGACGGGCCGGGTTCAACTCGGTAAACGGCCCCATCAGGATCGCCCGAGTCAGCCGACGGGCGGCCCCCAGACGCAGGACTCGCGTCGCGGTTTGGATCTTCATGGATCCCTCTCCTATGTCAGGATGGCCTCTTGGTGCGGCGTCCGGGGCAAGGCCGGGCCCGGACGTCCGGGCCGCCGAAGCGGCCCGTCCGATCATTCGCTGGGCGGAATGGTGTACTTCAGCACCGGGTTCAGCTCGTCGAATTCGCCGCGCGAGACCGCGCGGGTCAGGGTGCGGGCAGCCCCGAGGCGCACGAGGCGCGAGGTGCTCTTGGTCATGGTCGTCTCCTGTTTTGAAGGCCGACAAAACGTCGACGACGAACCATCAGCGCCTGAAAGCAAATCGATTCAAACTATATTTCGTGTATACTTCGACTGATCTGGATCGATCCGTCGGATCCGGGATGCGAGCCCCGTGGCGGCGGTCCGCCACCGCGCGTAGTAGGCCTCGACGTCGCTCCCCGGCACAGGACCGGCGGCTTTGGTCGGACCATTCAGGCGTCTGAGCGGCGCCAGGCGACGCCGCACGCGAACGAGACTCTCGACCAAGGGCTGATTGTCGCAGGCGTCGGCCAGGTCGTCGATCCACGCCTCGACCGCCGCGTCCGAGCCGTCCCGAGGCTGGGCGGCCGGCACGCAGAGCGCCGCAAGACGCACATGGGCGGCCTCCAGGTCCAGGAGGCCCAGAACATCCTCCAGAGGGGTGGCGCGCGTGAAATAACCCAGACCGCGGCGATCCTCGACGAGACCTTCGCCGCACAGGCGGGACAGGGCTTCGCGCACCGGGCTGGTGCTCAGCCCGAGCGACGCGGCGATGTCGACCACGGACAGATGCTGGCCGGGCGCGAGGCCATCCTCGAGCGCGGCGCGCAGGCTGGCAAGCGCCTGGCCAAAGGGATCGCGCTGCCTCACGACCGCCTGCGGCCCCGCCCGCAATGCAGATCGACGACCGGCAAGCTTCGGGGTGATCGCGTCATGGGCGCCTCCTATACTGATGTCCGCAAGAAAGTTGCGTGGTATCCGTAGCTTTTATGCTGTTGATCTTTCTAGGCTTTCATTTGACGCATCGCTAAGGCATTTTTCAACCTGTAGGGGTGCACTCGCTTCGTAGTCGTGTAGCGCCGAAGGCGAGGGAGTAACTGGAGACATGGACGCCCGACACACCCAGACGGCGAACGCGGTGCTCTCCTCCAGCCTGCGTCTGATCAGGTCCCACCGGCGGATGCGGGCCGCGGACGTCGCCCAGGGCATGAACATGGCGCTGCGCTCCTATGAGCATTTCGAGTCCGGCGCCGGTCGGATCAATCTCGAGCGCATTCACCGCTTTGCCGAAGTCACCGAGAGCGATCCGCACGGGATCCTCGCCGCCCTGGCCCTCGGGTCACCCGCCTTCGCCTTGCGGTGCGCCGACAACAAATTGGCGACAATCCTCGCCGTGGCGCTGCAGGAGTTCGACGAAGAGGCCGGAGACGCCATCGGCGATCTGGACGCCCGCACCATCATCAACGCCTTCACTAGAACCCTGAAGGACCTCGCCGATCAGTCCGTTCGACGCGACGCCGAAGCCGAGGCCTGGCTTGAACACCGCCGCGGACGGTTGATAGCGCCCGCCCGGGACGATGGGACCGGCGACGGCCCCTAGCACCTTCCTCCACGGTCGTAGACTTGCGGTCCGAGAGTCGCGGACTGGCGCGCGGGACAGGTTGCGCGGTTGGATTCGGGGATGAAAGTCGTCACGCCTCATCCCATCACCGCCTCCTCTTCCTGCGACCGTCTTTCGGCTCGCCAACGGGAATGTTTGGACCTGGCGGCTCTGGGTCTGACCTCCGCCATGATCGGCGATCGTATCGGCCTGTCGCCCCGAACAGTCGACGAGCATCTCATGGCCGCCTGCCGGATTCTCGGCGTCCGGACCCGCGTACAGGCCGTGGCGCAACTGGCGGCCGCGCAGCGGCCGCCGGAACCGCGAACCTTCCTACCGTAGATTCCCGGCGGGAGGGTCGCGGGTCGCGGTCGTCGGGACTCATCGGTTTTGCTTGGGGCTCACGTTGGAGCCCGCCTTGTTGGACCTCGCCCTGATCCTCAGCCTGTCCCAGGCCTGCGCCCCGCAGGTGGCCCCGGAAACCCTGGCGGCCGTCGCCTATGCGGAAAGCCGCTTCAATCCGAACGCCATAGGGGTCAACCGCGGTCCCCGGCCCGCCCGTGCGCCGCGCGACGCGACCGAGGCGGCCCGTGTGGCGCGGAGCCTTCTGGCCCGGGGCGCGAACCTCGATCTCGGCGTGGCCCAGATCAATAGCGACAATCTTGGATGGCTCGGCCTCTCTGTCGAGGCCGCCTTCGATCCGTGCCGCAACCTCGCCGCTGCCGGGACCGTCCTGCGCGCGGGATACCGTCCCGTCGAGGGAGTCGATCGTCAGACGACGCTGAGGGTCGCCCTCTCCCGCTACAACACCGGCCATCCCGAGCGCGGCTTCCGCAACGGTTACGTCGCTAGGGTCGAGGCCGCCGCCGCCACCCTCGGCCTGCAGGTGCTGCGACCCGTCGAACCCCTCGCTGACGCTCCACCACCCCAGCCCTCGCCGCCATCGCCGCCGCCGGATTGGGATGTGTTCTCGCGCGCCCGGACGAGCCTCGTCCTGACCTTCACCGCAACCCCGGACAGGGAGATTTCACGATGACCGCCCCCGCGACCGTTCGCAGGCTCGGCGCCGCCGGCGCCATCGCCCTCGCCTCCAGCCTCATCCTGGTTCAGCCGGCCTTCGCCTCGGCCAATGTCGAGGGTCTGCTGCAGAACGTCGTCGACATGCTCACCGGCAACACCGCCCGGCTGCTGGCCGTCCTGGCGGTCGTGGTGGTGGGCATCCTGTGGATGTTCGGCCTGTTCGATCTGCGACGGGCGGCCATCGTGGTGCTCGGCATCGTGGTCGTCTTCGGCGCGGCCGAAATCGTCAACCTGATCACCGGCGGCGCCTGATGGACGCCCCGCCCCCCTGGCTGACGATCGGATCGATCACGGCGCTCCTGGCCCTCGGCCTGATGCTCGGCCTGAAGCTGATCTCGCCCAAACGTTTCGCCCAGATCGTCGCCGGCCTAACCTCCGGCCTCGCCATCGGCCTCGCCCTGTCGCGTCTGCCAGCGGGAGGCGCGCATGGCTGAGGAACGCCTGACCGAGGATCCGTTGTTCCTGGCCTGCACCCGGCCGGCGATGATCCTGGGCGTGCCCATGGAGGCCATGGGCGTCAACGTCATCCTGTCGGGCGTCGTCTTCCTCGTCGGCGGCAGCCTGCTTTATCTTCTAGTCGCCCCGGGCCTGCATCTGGTGTTTCGGGCGATCTGCCGAGCCGACCACAACGCCTTTCGACTGCTGTTCGTCTACGTCGACACCAAGGGCCGGTCGCGCAACGCGGCGCTCTGGGGCGGCAGCTCGGTGACGCCGCTCTCCCTGGTCCGGCGCTATCGGCCGGTGGAGTTGTCCCGTGGCTGAGGGAAGCGTCAGCGCCGCTCGGCTCCGGCGCGAGGCCGACGCCCGGCCGCACCTGCCCTATGCGCGGCATGTCTCGGACGCCGTGGTCGCGCTCGACAGCGGCGCCCTGATGATGGTGTTCCAGATCGACGGGGCCAGTTTCGAGACCGCCGATGCGCGCGACCTCAATGACTGGCACGTCAAGCTGAACCAGGCTTGGCGCAACCTCGCCGACGACCGCCTGGCGGTCTGGCACCATGTGGTGCGGCGTCCGGTCGAGCTGGATCGGTCGACGGGATTCCGCTCGGACTTCGCCGGCGAACTGGGCGGCCTCTACGACGACCGTGTCGCGGGGCGACAGCTCTGGATCAACGAGCTCTTCGTCACCCTCGTCCTGCACCCCGGTCGCGACGCTGGCGATCGGGCCGCCGCGCTGGCCCGTCGGCTGAAGGCGGCGCGCCGGGCGAACGCCGAGGTGGAGATCGCCCACATCCAGCGGATCGAGGAGGCGGGGCGCGACCTGGTTCAATACCTCGACCGCTACGCGCCGCGCCGGCTGGACCTCTATGAGCGGGGCGGCCTGTGGTTCTCGGAGCCGATGGAGATCATGCGTCTGGTCCTGACGGGCCGGCGCTCCCCGGTTCCGATCGTCTTCGGCCACCTCGGCGCGGCGATCCATACCGTGCGGATCATCTTCGGCCGCGAGACCCTGGAGCTTCGGGACGTCGCCGACGCCCGCTACGCCGGCGTCCTGGCCGTGAAGGAATACCCGGCGGCGACCCGTCCGGGCCTGTGGGACGACCTGTTGAGCGTCCGCTTCGGCTTCGTCGCCAGCCAGTCCTTCGCCTTCCTGTCCAAGGCCGCCGCCCGCACGGTGATGGAGCGCAAGCAGAACCAGATGGTGTCCGCGCGCGATCGTGCGGCTTCCCAGATCAACGGCCTGTCCGAGGCGCTCGACGACCTCGTCAGCAACCGCTTCGTCATGGGCGAGCACCAGGCGTCGATCCTCGTCCACGGCGACACCCCGTCGGCCCTGGCCGATCACCTGTCCAAGGCGCGGGCCATTCTGGCGGACTCCGGTCTGGTGGTGGCGCGCGAGGATCTCGGACTGGAGGCGGCCTTCTGGTCGCAGTTCCCCGGCGCCTTCGCCCGCCGCACCCGGCCCGCCGCCATCACCTCGCGCAATTTCGCGGCCTTGGCGCCGTTCCACGCCCATCCCGTCGGCAAGGCCCGGGGCAACCATTGGGGCGACGCCGTCGCGGTGCTGCGCACCACGGCCGGTTCACCCTTCTGGTTCAACTTCCATGTCGGCGATCTCGGGCACACCTTCATTTGCGGGCCGTCCGGGTCGGGCAAGACGGTGGTGCAGAACTTCATGCTGGCGCAGCTGGAGCGGTTCGACGCCCAGCAGTTGTTCATCGACAAGGACCGCGGTGCCGAGATCTTCGTCCGCGCCTGCGGCGGGACCTACCTCGCCCTGCGCAACGGCGAGCCCACGGGCTTCGCGCCCTTCAAGGCCCTCGAGCCGACCCCGGCCAACCGCGCCTTCCTTGTCCGCCTCGTCCTCGCCCTCGTCGATCGCCCCAATGAAACCCTGACCGTGCCCGAGGCGCGCGCCATCGACCACGGCGTCGCCGCCCTGGAGGCCTTGCCGCGCGAGCGTCGTTCCATCGCCGCCCTGCGCAGCCTGCTTGGCCAGGGCGACGCCGGCGGCGTCGGGGCCCGGCTGGAGCGTTGGCAGCGCGGCGGCCCCCTCGGCTGGGTGCTCGACAATGACGACGACGCCCTCAGCCTGGAGGCCCGCTTCGCCGGCTTCGATATCACCCAGGTGCTCGACCACGACGAGGTCCGCACCCCGGCCATGATGTATCTTTTCCACCGCATCGCCGAGCGGGTCGACGGCCGTCGGCTCGTCCTCGACATCGACGAGTTCTGGAAGGTGCTGGGCGACCCGGCCTTCACCGATCTCGCTCAGGACGGGCTCAAGACCTGGCGCAAGCAGAATGCCCTGATGGTGTTCGGCACCCAGTCGCCGGCCGACGCCCTGCGCTCCCCGATCGCCCACGCCATCCTCGAGCAGTGCGCAACCAAAATCTTCCTGCCCAACGCCCACGGCCAGGCGCGCGACTATGTCGACGGTTTCGGCCTCACCCACGAGGAGTTCCGCCTCGTACGCGAGGTGCTGACCCCGGAGTCGCATCGCTTCCTGGTGAAGCAGGGCCACGACAGCGTGGTGGTGGAATTGGATCTCGGCGGCATGGACGACGCCCTGTCGGTCTTGTCCGGCCGGTCCGAGACCACCGCCCTGCTCGACCGGCTGCGCGCCGAAATGGGCGACGACTACGCGCGCTGGCGCGACCCCTTCCATCACCAGAGGAGGTTCCTGTGAGAGCCCGCATTCCCTTCGCCGCGGCGGCCGCCGCCCTCGTCCTCGCCGCCGCCCCGACGGTCCAGGCGCAGCAGATCGTCCACGATCCCCGGGCCCTGGCCCAGATGATCGAGGAGGCGCGCACGACGCTGGACCAGCTGAGGGCGCTGCAGACCCAGGTCGAACAGGGCCGGCAGTTGTTCGACAGCCTGAACGACCTGTCCGGCGTCAACGCCCTGGCCGGCGAACTCGGCTTGCCGACGGTGCGCAATCCGCTGCCCGACATGCGCGCGCTTCGCGCCGCCGCCGACGGCGACCTGTCCGCGCTCGGCGACCTGGCCGACCGCGCCGACGCCATCCGCCGCGACACCCGGCTCTATACGCCGCCGGCGGGCGACCTCGATCCGGCGGAGGCCTACTACCGCGACAGCCTCGAACGCGCCGGCGCGCGCACCGCGCGCGATCTGGCCGTCGGCGAGGCGGTCGGCGGCGCCGCGGACCGGCGTCTACAGGGTCTGGAGACGCTCCGCTCCGCCCTCGACACAGCACCCAACGCCCGCGCCGTCCTCGACCTCGAGGCCCGCCTCGCGGCCGAGCAGGCGTTGATCGAGAATGAGCAGGTCCGGCTGCAGGGTCTCGCCCTGACCCAGGCGGCTGAGGCGCGCCTCGAGGAGCAGCGCGCCCGCGAACGGGCCGAAGCCGCCCGGACGGCGCGCATGGACGTCTATGAAAGGGCGTTCCGGTGAGACGCTCCGCCCTGATCGTCGCCCTCGGCCTGGTCGGCTGCGGGTCGCCCGAGCGGACCGCAGAAGACTTCGCCGCCGATCCCGACGCGGCCGAAGCGATCGTGGCGGCCTGCGACGCCGGTCGAGCCGAGCGCGAATGCGAAGCGGCGCGTCAGGGCCTGGCCGAAGCGCGTCGGCAGGCGCGGATGCGCGTCTATGAGCGGGCCTTCTGAGGATCCCGACGATGAGCTTTCGCGTCTTCGAGCCCAGCTATGACTTCATCGACGAACGGCTCAACGTCTTTCTGGGCGACCGCCTGTCGTCGGTGATCGCCGAAGTCGAGGGTCCGCTGCGCATCGCTCTGGTCCTCTATGTCGTGCTCTACGGCGTCGCCATCCTGAGGGGCGCGATCAGCGAACCGGTGATGGACTTCGCGGTCCGGTCGCTGAAGCTGGCCTTCCTCTATCTGCTGGCGACCACGGCCGCCTATTCCACGTTCGTCACCGAGCCGCTGTTCACCGGCCTGCCCAACGCCCTGACCCGGGCGGTCAGCGGCGCGGACACCCCCAGCGTCGGCGCGGCCTTCGACCAGTTCTTCGCCTATGCGGCCTGGCTGGGCGAGGACATCTCGCGCGACGGCTCCGCCTTCAATCCGGGCCCCTGGGTGGTCTCGGCCGCCGTCTTCATCATCGGGGCCCTGGCCGCGGCCCTCGGCTTCGGCGTGGTGCTGGTGGCCAAGCTGGCTCTGGCCCTGCTCGTCACCTTAGGCCCGATCTTCATCGCCTGCGCCCTGTTCGACGCGACCCGCCGCTTCTTCTTCGGCTGGCTCAGCCAGGCGGTGAACTATCTCGTCCTGTTCGCCCTGATCATCGTCATTTTCCAGCTCGTCCTGTCGCTCGTGCGCGACCAGTGGGGCGCGATCCAGGGGGCCGACCCGATGATCGGCGGGCTGATCTTCATCGCCCTATGCCTGCTGGGAGCGATCTTCTTCCTGCAGACTCCGGCCATCGCCGCCGGCATCGCGGGCGGAGCCAGCGCTGGCCTCGCCGACTTCGCCAACGCCGCGGCCTTGGGCGGGAGCGGCTCAAGTCGCTCCCAGGGTCCGCAAGAAGCCAGCCGCCAACCGCCCAGGGGCGGCGGCTCCATCCGACCGAGAGGCGCCTGACATGATCTATCGCTCCCTCCTGTTCGCCGGCCTGATGCTGTTGGGCGGCTGCGCCCACCAGAGCGATCCGGCCCTGCCGACCTGCGACGGCTCGGCCCGGCGACCGGCCAATCCCCACGGCTCGGTGCTCGCGCCCCAGGCCGGACCACGATCGGCCGAGGCCGCCGTCGATGCCGGCCCCGACGCCGGAACGGGAGGCTGCGCATGAGCGGCGTCCCCTCCTCCGAGCTGAAGCGCTACTTCACCGAAGCGCGGCGCTGGGACCAGGACCGCCTGGCCTCGGCGCTCCGGTCGCGCCGGCTCGCCTGGTCGATAGCGGCCACGGCCACGGGTCTGGCGGTGATCGCGACCGGCGCGGTGGCGATGCTGACGCCGCTGAAGTCCACCGAACCCTTCGTCATCCGGGTGGACCGGACGACTGGCGCGGTCGACGTCGTGCGTGGCCTCTCGGCCGAGGACGGGCCGGTCCGCTACGACGAGGCCGTCAGCAAATATTTCCTCGGCCAATATGTGCGCCAGCGCGAGGGCTACCTCGATCCGGCCGCCGAGGACGCGTTCCGTCTGGTCTCCATTCTGTCGGCGCCGGCCGAACAGCGGCGCTGGGCTGATCTGTTCCGCGGCTCCAATCCCGACAGCCCGCAGAACGTCTACGGCCGCGACGGCGAGGCCGTCATCTCGATCCGCGCCATCGGCTTCATTAACGACGGCGTCGCCAACGTCCGCTTCCACCGAACGGTCCGCCAGGCCCAGCAGACGGTGGAGAGCGACTGGATCGCCACCATCGCCTTCACCTACACCCGCGCGCCGATGTCGGAACCGGACCGGCTGAGGAATCCCCTCGGCTTCCAGGTGACCTCCTACCGCGCCGATCCGGAGGTCATCCGATGAAACGTCCCCTCGCCGTCCTTTGCCTGGCCGCCGGCCTCGCCCTCGCATGCCCGGTCGCGGCGCAGACGCCTCAGGACCCGCGCATCCGCGAGCTCGCCTATGATCCGGCCGCCGTCTACCGGATCGCCGGGGCCTTCCGCACGGCGACCCAGATCGTCTTCTCGCCCGAGGAGACGATCCGTCACGCCGCCATCGGCGACAGCGTCGCCTGGGAGGTCGCCGCCGAGGGGTCGGTGCTCTTCCTCAAGCCGCGCGAACGCCATCAGGCGACCAACCTCCTTGTCGTCACCGAGCGCGCCGGCGCGATCCGCCACTACGCCTTCGAGCTCGTCGCCCGCGAGCCCGGTGATCGGACCGCGATCACCTATCAGGTCCGGTTCCGCTACCCGGCCGACGACCAAGCCGAGGCGGCCCGGGCGCTGGCCGTCCAGGCCGAGGCGGTGGAGCAGCGCCTCATCGGGCTGGAGCTGGAGCGCGGCGTGGTTGAAGGGATCCGCAATCTCGCCTGGTCGGCCCAGGGCGACGCCGCTCTGCAGCCGAGCGAGGTCAGCGACAACGGCCGTTTCACCGTGCTGCGCTTCCCCGGCGTCCAACCCCTGCCGGCCGTGTTCGAGGTCGGCGACGACGGCTCGGAACGGCTTATCCCCTATGACGTCCGCGGCGAGTTCGTCGTCATACACGGCGTGACGCGCGGCCTGCGGCTGCGGCGGGGGCAGTCGGTCCTGTGCCTGTTCAACGACGCCTATGACGCGCGCGGCGTCGCGGTGGGTACGGGCACGGCCTCTCCGGCCGTTGACCGCGCCCCCCTCGGAGGCCGGTCATGACCGCGCCCGATCCCATGCCGCCCATTGAAGGGCCGCCGCCTCCGCCCGCCGCGCCCGGCGATCGCGGGATCTCGCCGATCGCCGGGCGGTTCGGCGGACGGCAGGGCAAGGTCATAACCCTGGCCGCTCTGGCCGTCGGCTGCGGCGTCTTCCTGATCGCCAGTTGGGATCGCGGCGACGCCGAGGGCAGCGAACCGTCGCGTCGCGACGAGCCCGCCCGGCAGACGACGCCGTTCGAGCCCGCCCGTCGCGAGCCGCCGCCCCTGCTCAGCGAGGCCGCCTTCGATCCGGATGCGCCGGTCTTGAGCGACGAAGATGCCATCCCGCCCCTGGAAGTCGCGCCCCGGGGTGAAGCACCGCCCCGTTCCGGCCCCGGTCCCGCGGAACAGCGGCGCGCCCTGGCCGAAAGCGCCCGGCGGGCGCCCGTGCTCGCCTATAGCCGGGCCGGCCGCCAGCCCGGCCCGCCGCCGATCCCGACGACCCCGACGACCCCGACGACCCCGACGCCTCTAGGCGAACCGCCGTCGCTCGACCAGCTCCGTCAACTCACGCCCGTGGGCCAGACCCGCGCTGGCCGCCTGCCCGACCGCAATCTGCTGGTCACCGCCGGAACCAGCGTGCCCTGTGTCCTGCAGACGGCCCTGGACAGCACCACGCCCGGCTATGTCACCTGCGTCCTGCCGCGCGACGTCTGGTCCGACAACGGCGCCGTGGTGTTGATGGAGCGCGGCACCCGGGTTCTGGGAGAATACCGCGGCGGTCTCCAACAGGGCCGCCGCCGGCTGTTTGTGCTCTGGACCCGGGCGGTGACGCCAACGGGGGTCGCCGTCGCCCTCGCCTCGCCCGCCGCCGACGCTCTCGGCCGGTCGGGGTTCGACGGCGTGGTCGACACCCATTTCTGGGACCGGTTCGGCGGGGCGCTGCTGCTCTCCATCGTCGACGACGGCGTTTACGCCGCCGCAGGCCAAGGCGAAGGCGCCTCCTCCCTGGCGCGCGTGCCGTCGGACGCCGCCAGCGTCGCCCTACAGGGCTCGGTCGAGATCCCGCCGACGCTGCGCAAGGGCCAGGGCGCGGAAGTGTCGATCTTCGTCGCGCAGGACCTGGATTTCGCCGGAGTCTATCGGCTGCGGTCCCGCTGATGGACGACACCTCGGTCCTGGATCATTACCTTGCGCCGCTGCGCCCCTTCCTCGAACCGGCCGCCGTGACCGAGGTCGTCATCAACCGACCGGGCGAGGTGGGGGTCGAGGCGGACGGGGCCTGGCAGTGGACCGAGGCGCCCGAACTGACCGAGGCCTGGCTGCGCACCCTGGCGGTGGCCGCCGCGGCCTACACCCGTCAGGACGTCGGCCCCGAGCAGCCGATCTGCTCGACCACCCTGCCCGGCGACGTGCGCTGCCAGATCGTCCTGCCGCCGGTGGCGGCGGACGGGGGCCTTTCCCTGACCCTGAGAAAGCCGTCGCGGCGGCGTCTGGGGCTGAAGGCGTTCGCGGACGCCGGCCTGTTCGATGCGGTCGCGGACGCTCAGACGGACGCCACGGACCACGTCGACGCCGAACTGATGCGTCTGCGCCGGGCCGGCGACTGGCCGGGCTTTCTGACCCTGGCGGTCACGGCCCGACGCAACATCCTCATCTCCGGCGCGACCGGGTCGGGCAAGACGACCTTGGCCAAAGGGCTGATCGAGCTCATCCCGGACCATGAGCGGCTGCTGACCATCGAGGACACCCGCGAGTTCGTCGTGCCGCACCGCAACGTCGTCCATCTGGTCTATTCCAAGGATGGACAGGGGCTGGCCCGGATCGGCCCGAAGCAGCTTCTGGAAAGCGCCCTGCGCATGCGGCCGGACCGCATCCTGCTGCAGGAGCTTCGCGACGGCACGGCCTTCTTCTACCTGCGCAACGTCAACTCGGGACACCCGGGCTCGATCACCACGGTGCACGCGGATTCCGCCGCCCTCGCCTTTGAGCAACTCACCCTGCTGGTGCGTGAATCCGAGGGCGGGCGCGACCTGCCCCGCGAGGACATCCGCGCCCTGCTGCATCTTCTCGTCGACGTCGTCATCCAGATGAAGAAGGTCGACGGGCGTTTCCGTGTGACGGAGGTCTGGCATGACCCGGTTCGCAAGCGCCAGCCCGGGAGCTAGGGCGGCGGCCTTCGCCGTCGGCGGTCTGGCCGCCGTGGTCTTGCTGGCCGTTCTCGCCGCCCTCATCGCTCTGATGGGCCTGGGCCAATTCTCCGGCGCCATCGATCCCGCCCGCGTGCCCGGATGGTTCTGGTACTATCGCCAGGATCCGGAGGTGCGGCGCTGGCTGACTGTCGGCATTTCGGTCTCGGCTCTGCTCGGCGGCGTCCTCGTCACGGCCGCGCTGCTCGCCCGGCGCCAGCCCCTGCACGGCGCCGCCCGCTGGGCCTCGGGATCCGAACAGCGACGCGCGGGTCTGCGGGCCGACCGCGGCGTCGTTCTCGGCCGGGCCGACGGCGGCTTCCTCATCGCCGATGGACCGGACCACGTCATGCTCTACGCCCCCACCCGCACCGGCAAGGGCGTCGGCGTGGTCATCCCCAACCTCCTGGCCTGGCCCGACTCCGTGGTGGTGCTGGACATCAAACGCGAGAACTTCCTCGCCACGGCCGGCTATCGCGCCGAGGCCGGCCAGACGGTCCATCTGTTCGATCCGCTGGCGCGGGACGGCCGCACGGCGCGGTTCAATCCGCTCGGTCATGTCGATCGCACGGACCCGATCGCGGTGCTGGACGAACTGCAGCGCATGGCGGCGATGCTGTTCCCGGTCCACGAGCGGGCCGATCCCTTCTGGGCGGAGGCTTCTCGAACCGGGTTCATCGGCGTCGGCGGCTATGTCGCGGCCACGCCCGACCGGCCCTTCACCTTGGGCGAGATCTTTCGCCAGCTGACCGCAGGGGACGCCCGCGCCCAACTGCCCCGGATCGTCGCGGCCCGGAACCGGGAGGGTCGCCCGCTGCCGGACCCGGTCGTGGCGGCGGTCACCGACTTCACCAGCTCCAGCGAGAACACCTTCGCTTCGGTGCGCCAGTCGATCACCACCCGGATGGGGCTATGGCTCAATCCCCGGGTCGACGCCGCCACCGCCGCCTCGGATTTCGACCTGCGCGACCTGCGCGGCGGCCGGCTCTCCCTCTATCTGGGCGCCACGCCGGATAACATGCTGAGGATCCAGCCGCTCTATGCGCTGCTCTTCCAGCAGTTGGTCGACCTGAACAGCCGCGCCCTGCCCGGCCCCGCCGACCGGCCCGCCCTGATCGTGCTCGACGAATTCGCCCGTCTTGGGCCCGCGCCGGTCCTGGCCCACGCCTTCGCCTGGGTCGCCGGCTACGGTCTGCGGCTGCTAGCCGTGCTTCAGAGCCCGTCCCAGCTGAGGGCCATCTACGGTCCGGACGTGGCCGAGGAGGTGATGACCAACTGCGGGGTGGAGATCGTCTTCGCGCCCAAGGAGCTCAAGATCGCCCAGGAGCTCAGTGATCGGCTGGGCGCCTATACGACGGACGGCCGCAGCCGCAGCCGGCCGACGGGACTGAGCCAGGGCCGCCGTAGCACAACGGTGTCGGACCAGCGCCGGGCGCTGATGCTGCCCCAGGAGCTGATGCAGCTCCCGCAGACGGCCCTGATCGTGCTGAAAGCCGGCCTGCCGCCGGTTCGGGGACGGAAGATCGCCTACTTCCGGGAACGCATTTTCCAACGCCGGCTGCGACCCGCCCCGGCCCTCGCTTCGGTCGCCACGCCCTCTTTGCCCCCCGTTCAGGACGAGGATCCGATGGATTTCGACGTCATCGCCCGGGCCTTCGCCGCCGAGGGCCTGCCGCCCCCTCCGCCTGGCGCGGATGAGAGCGCCGTCGGCGCCTGGCTGGATCGCGTCGTCGATACGGCCGGGCTGGAGCACGAGCCATGAAGACGCCCGACGCCGCCCCGTCCAACCGCCTCGGCCCCGCATCGGGCCCGACGGGGTCGCGGCGTTCGACCGCCAAGGGCGATGTGCCCGAGGCGGTGCTCGACCGCTATCTGGTCGAGCGCGACCTGCGCGGTCGGCCGGAGCGCTTCTTCCGCGATCATCGCGCGGCCGAACCGATGTTCCGCGACCGCGGCGGCTCGCTCGTCTCCAGCCAAGCCTATCCGGACGCTGTCGTCGACATGCTCAAGATCGCGCGCCACCGCGGCTGGGACCGGGTTCGAGTTTCCGGCGATCCGGCCTTTCGGCGCGAGGTCTGGATCCAGGCCCAGGCTTTGGGGATGGAGGTGCAAGGCCATCGACCGCGAGAGCGGGATCGTCAGGCCGCCGGCCTCGACCGTCCGTCGCCCCGGCGAGACGCCGAAGCCTCCAGGGGCCACGACGCGCTCGGCGAGCGTTTGGCGAAGGCGGCCATCGTGGTGGCGCGCCTGATTCCTGACGCCGCGATCCAGACGCGCCTGCTCGAGGCCGCCTGGGCGCGCGCGGGCCGCTCCCGCCCGACGGAACGGGAACCGGCGCGCGGACGCGACCGGCAGCGTTAGAGGCGCCCTGTCTAGAACTGGTTCTTCAAGTAGGGCGAGACCGTGAAGGCGGGAAACGCCAGGCCGCCGCGCTTCAGGTTCATCAGGTCCCAGTACATGCCGAGCGCCAGGGGGTCGCGGATCTCCGCCGGAACGTCAAAGCTGTAGTCGCCGTCGAACCGATCGCCGCGCCGCCACGCCCGGGCGTATTCCGGCGAGAGATAGTCGAACAGGGCCCGCCGGATCTGGTCCAGGAACTCCGCGATGGTGCTGGCGTGATAGGAGAAGACGTCCCTGTAGAACCAGTGCTGGAAGTCCGGAAGGGTGCGATAAACCGTGCCCTCATCGACATCATGGCCGTGCCGGGCGAGCATTTTGCGGATCTGTTTCACCCGCGCGCCCAGCCGTGAAAAGTTGTGCTTGTTGGCGTCCCCGACCACCTTGAGCAGCCAGATCCGTGAGACACGCAGGTCCAGGGACAGATCCAGTTCGGAAAGCCAGACGGCCGGACAGTAGCATTCGGCGTTCAGCCAGTCGGCGAAGGCCGAGGCCGCCGCCGCCAGCCCCGAGGCGTCGGGACCGAGTTGCGGCTGGCGGCCGATGGCCTCGAGATAGAAGAGATAGGTCCGGTCGGTTTCGCGCGGAGCTTGGCCCGACGGCGCGAAGGCGAATGGCAGGGCCGAGGGTTTCGGCTGGGCCAGAAAGTCCGCCAGAAGGATCGCGAAGACCCGTTTGTGCGAGCCGGACTCGAACACCAGATTGGTCGGCCGGGACGTCACCGGATACTGGAAGATCTCGAAATTGACCATGTCATCGATCATGTCCCAGACGGCCTTGAGCAGGATCGCCTCCTGCTCGATGGCGGCGTAGGTCATCGTCACGCCGCCGCGGCGTTGGCGCGCCGGGCGAGATCCGCACAGGTCTCCATCAAGGCCTCGAACGGTTCGGCGTCCGCCTCCAGCAGACCATCCTCGACCATCCGGCGATAGTCCTCGCCCAAGGCCTCCAGGGACGCGCCTTCCGGCTTCAACTGAAGACCGCCGGCGACAGCCCGACCGTAGTCGATCTCCGCGCCGTCGGCGGTCTCGCGGAAGAACATCGCCTTGTGCCGCGCGACCGCCTCGGCGACCGCGCGATCGGTGATCGCCGTCCCCGCGAAACCGGCGGCGTCCAGACGGGCCAGATCGTGCCAGTGACGCGAGAAGCGATCCCCGCGCAGACGGCCCTGGACGCAATAGACATGGGCCGCCGTGGCCTTCTCCCAGAAGGTTCGTTCGGCGGCCATCACCCGCGGCGTGGCGGTCGGGAACGCCACCCCCGGCAGATGAGCGGCCGCATCGCAGACCACCGGACGGGGCGCGCTCGGTTCACCGGTCGCGCGGGCCCCGAACTCGAGCATCACGCTGGGAGAAACATAGCCCGTCCCGGTGCTGGTCGGGGCGTAGTCCACGAAGGCCTTAGCCCCCTCGATCCGCACCTCGGCGGCGACGCCGTCGGCGGCCAGCCGCGCCTCGAGCATCGGCCGAACCTCGCCCTCGACCCAGAGCGGCAACAGCCGCTGAACGTCGCGCGACCAACGCCGCTCCTCGGCGCGGGTCGCCGGCACGGGGTCTTCGGGCGCGTCGGCCAGGTCCGGAAGGAGGCGACGGATGTCATAGGTCAGGTCGATGTCTTCGGAGAAGCGCTGGATGACGTCATAGGCCTTGGACAGGGACGTGCCGCCCTTGAACACCAGCGCCTCGCCCAGGGGCGCCTCGAACAGGGCCCGAAGCGCCCACACCACCCAGACGTCCTTCTCCAGCAGATGCGCAGGACGGCCGGACTCGGCCGCCGCGGTCGCGAGCGCCTCGATCCGCTCCTCGGCGGACAGCTGCAGGAAGACGTCAGACATGCGCCGCCTGGCTCACCGACCGCGCCAGCCAGGTCGGCAGACGCGGCCCGACGGACACCAACTCCCCGAACGCCGAAGGCCCAAGCTTGCGCTTCAGGGTTTCGAGCGCCTTTCCGGCCTTCTCCGGCCCCAGCCACGCCAGGGCGCGAACCGCCTCGCCGGCGGGACGATCGGCCAGCAGCAGCTGCCATGCGGGCGCGTGCTGGAACTCCACCGTCTGCTTGCCGACGCTGAAGGTGCGGCTCTTCCCGTTGGTCAGATAGACCATGCGGATCGGCACCTGGGTGGTCAGGCCCAGGGCGTTGGCCGCCGCCGCGCCATTGGAGGCGACGACCTCGCCGCGCTGTTCGCTCACGGCGCGCACAACCTTTTCGATCGAGGGCGTGCGGGCGCCGAACCGGCTTTCGAGCGGACGCATGTACACGCCGCGCCCGGCGCGCAAAAGTCGCCCCCGACGAACCAGCCGAGACAAAGCCTGGTCCACCGCCGCGCGGCTGCCCAGATGCAGCAATGCCTTGGCGGCGATCGGCGCGCCTTCCGGCAGCATCGAAGCCCGCTCCATGATCTGATCGGCGAGAACTTGCATGATGACCTCAGTGTCAGAAATATAGGATAACTTCTGACACTTCGCAAACGCGACCAACGGGGCGTCAAGGCCGGCGCCTATCGTTCACGAGTTCGGCCGGGATCGCGTTGCGCCTCGCCTCTCTTCCGTAGCGCCTGATCGCGCGTCATCGGCGCTGGCCGGTCCCGAACGAACCGCTCCACCAGAGCGGCGAGAGCGCGATCCTCTGCCCGCTCCGATCGCGACAGACGCATCGCCTCAGCCACCAAGACTCGCCGGATGGCCCACTCACGCGTCCGGATAGCGTCCAGCCAGGGCGCTTCGCCGCCGCCCGCCGTGAGTGCGGCCCGATAGGCGGCGGCGAGCACTTCGGGCAGCGGCCCCTGCCCCGCCACGAACCGCTCGCGCATCTTGCGCACCGAGATGCGCTCGGCCTTGCGGGTCACGCCGCGCGTCCGGCGCGGCGTGGCCTCGGCCTCGATCGACCGGTCGCGAAGGGCGCGCGCGAAGTCTTCCCGCCAAACCTGCAGGTCCGCCTTGCGGGGATTCAACCGCTCGCCGTCCCGCCCCAATCTTCGCACCGCCAGATGGACGTGCGGATGGCGGCCTTCATCATGCAAGGTGAAGACATAGGGAAAGCGCTCGCCGAACGTCCCGGCTGCAAAGGCCCTCGCCGCGTCCTCCAGGCGGACGGCGTCAGTCCCGGCCGGCATGCTCAGCACGATCGAGAGGGTGATCGAGGCGTCACGCCTGCGCCCCGGCTCAAGCGCGAACTCCTCGGCCCAGTCGCGCGCCAGCTCCCGCACTTGCCCACTGCCGTCCAGCCGCTCTCCGTCGGGCCCTTCAAGCGCCAGGGCGCCGTTGCGGCTGATGTAGTCCAGGTGCGCCTTCAGATGGGCGCCGTCCCGGGTTCGTCCAGTGATCTTCACCATCACCTCGGGTACGCGGAGCGCCACCCGAGCGAACCGGACGGACGGATTGCCGCCATCCCCGCGAGACGGGCGCAGCACCGCAGGCGTGATCCGGGCGCGCCGGATCTCGACGGGCGGACGCAGCACCTCCTCGAACCCGCGCGATGCCCGAAAGTCGGTCACGACGCCGGCGCCCAGTAGGCGAGATTGCCCTCGAAGGCCTCGCCGAGCGCTTCGACCCAAGCCGAGATTTCGGCCTGAAAGGCGCCGAGTTGCGCCAGTTCCAGATCCAGCACCGCGCCGTCCATTACGGCGGTGTTCAGCGCGCGGGCGATCTGGTTGATGTTCACGCCGATCCGCCTGAGCTCGCGGCGCACCTCGATCAGGGCCAGAGCGTCGAGCCGGCTGAACTGCGGTCGATCATGCAGGCGGCGACGGATGAGCGCAACGCTCCACTGGGTTCGAGACAGCCCCATCGCCGCCGCCTCGCGCTCCAGGAGACGCAGGTCCGCTTCGCCAAGACGCAGGGTCAGCTTGCCCGACCGCACCGCCACCGGTGCTTCCTCCGGCGCCGGGAGAGCCGCCTGGGCGGCGCCGTCCATGAGCCGCCGGAGAAGTCGCGAGCGTCCGCCTCGACCGGCCGCGGCGGCGTCGAACCGGCGGATCAGATCGGGCGAAACGCGAAGGGTGAGGCGGTCCATGGGAGAGTGGGTCTGTCAGACATTGCCGGCGCAAAGCCTATCCTGCCCTAGACCGTCACCCCCTTCGCCCCGTAGGCCTCCGGTGCTGCCCGCCCTCCCCTCGGCGACCGAAGCCGGCCGCTCGCCCGCCGCCCTGAAGGGCGCCCCAGCCGGGCGGTCCACAATACTGCGGCCGCCGGTCCACAGTCTCAGGCGTTCTGACTTGTTCGCCGAAACGAAATCTGATTTCGTTTCAATATGAAGCTCATTGACCTCCTGCCTGTCGTTTCTGAAACTCTGGGCCTTGCCTTGGCGTCGGTACGGGTCCTCGCCATGCACCTCCGCAAGCACGGTCTGATTTCCAGCGGGGGGCGCGGCCGCGGCGGGGCGGAGATGAAGGCGAGCGACCTCACGAATATTCTGCTGGCGGCGATGTCAGGCGGCGCCGCGAAAGATGCGCACATCGCCGTCCAGCGTCTGCGCAAGGCCTCGGTCGATCCTGCGTCGTCGCATTCCGATGAACCGGCCCGCCCGATCGAGGATCATCCGATGTTTATGCGTCGACATGATCTGGGAGAGGCTCTGGACGCAATCTTCCTCAGCTACGCCTCGGGAGACGAACTCAGCGACGAGGGCTACGGCTTCCCGATCACCAATCTCTTTCTCACCGTCCACTCTCCACATACGCTCAACTACGCGGCAGACCTCTGGCTGGACAACGGCAGCGAGGACTGGACGCTTCGCTACCATCGCAACCATCCGGCCTTCGATGGTCTCCCCAAGGCGAAGTGGTCGGAGACGGCGCGTGGCCTGATGGCCGGAAAGGGCGACCTCGCCTACACCGCGCGCGTCACCTCGACGACCTTCTACAACCTCGCCGACGCGCTGGGGCAGGCGGCCGATGCGGAGGCGAAGCAGCAGCTGAAGGCAACGCTGGGCAAGGCCCGTGCATCTTCCGTCCCTAAAGCCTGATCTGCCGGAATCCCTCGCCCGTCACGAACCCATTCTCGAAGCAGGCGCGCCGCACAAAACCGGTTCTCGTTCCATTGTACATGGCCCGGGCATCCCGGCGTACCGCGAGGAACCCCGGCCATCGCGTGGGTCGAGGGCGAAGGACCTCGGTGTGGATCAGAACCTTGCGCCCTGCCTCGGGTTCAATCTCCGCAAGCGGCGCGACGGCGTAGCGAGTGTGCTCGCCGACGACCCGATCCTGCACGGCGTAGGTAGTCCGGTGGCGTCGCTCGGGACGGTCCCCCACCGCCGCACGAACAAAGTCGGCGATCCGATCCCGATGCGCCCAGTCCTTAAAGAAGACATTGGCGGCGCAGTTGAGGACCTGATGGGCATTGAGCGCGTCGGCATCGCCATCGCGATCGATCCTCACGACGCCTTCGCGATGGGCGACCGTATAGACCTCGGGATCGTGGAGCATCGCGAGCACGCGGGGCGACAGGGGCAGCAGCATCACCAGACCCGCGTGCCTCAGACTGAAGGGCCGATGCCGCCCCTTTGGATTCTGCAGATGCCACCGGTTCGTCAGAACGGCGGGATCGTCCGACGTGATGAAGGGTGTCCCGCTCTCGTTGCGGATCACCGTCACCCGCAGATCATCGACCATCCGCATTTGACGCGCATAGATCAGCATGGCCTCCTCGACGGCTACGCGCATGGCCTTCTTGATGTCGAAGTCTTCGCCAGGCGGCAGAACGCCGGGCAGCTGGGCCATCGCGGCCAGGGCCTGGCTCGCGCTGGCGGCGGCGGCTTCCGTCCTCAAATGTTGGAGCAGGATGAAGCGCCTCAGCACCGTCTGGTCTAGGGCGCCCGGGGCCGCGCTGTCGGGAAGGATACGCGCGAGCATCTGACCATAGGGCCCTTCGACGCTCTGAATGGCTGCCTCCAGCCGGGGGTCCCGGCCATAGAAATAATCGCTCGAGCACTGGTTCCGCACCGGGGCGTTCGAGATCGCGCGGTCCCTGTCGAGGTTGAACAGGTGAATGGCCTTGCCCCCTCCATCTACCGAGAAGGGTTTGAGATGGGCCTTGGGCACGAAATGTTGATTCTTGTTGTCGGCCATGATCCCGCGTCCTCCCCGAGGCTGCCCCGGAGAGGACGCAGGCTCCAGTTCAATCAGGCTGGAGTTGGTGCAGATGATCAACGGCCTTCTGCGCGTGGGAGGCCGCCGAGACGATGAACCGCTTGTCGCTCCTCAGGACTTGGAGCCAGTGGCCGATGTAGGCAGCGTGATCCTCTCGCGGTTCGAGAGCCAGGCCGAGATCCGCGCAGAGGAAGGCGGCTCCGAGCTCCGCGACAAGTTCCTCGCGCGCGTAGCCCGGATCGCCGAAACGCTGGCGGCCGAAGTCCCGGTGGAGGCGGGTGGGATGCCGGGTCCAGTGGGTCATCTCGTGACCGAGAGTGCTGTAGTAAGCGTCAGCCGTCTCGAAGCATTCAAACGGCGGCATCTGCACATGGTCTGGCCCCGGGGCGTAATAGGCGCTTCCACCGCCGTGACGGATGTACGCGCCGCAGTGCCTGAAGAAGGCGTCGATGCGGGCGATCCGTTCGTCCGGATTGATGCCCTGGACTTCGGGCTCGCCATAGCGATCCGGCAGGCCCTCTATCTGATCGACGTTGAAGACGGTGTAGGCCTTCAGGAACGGGATGCGCTGTTCGACGCCCTCGCGGGTCTCGTCGGCGTCCTCGCGGACGATCTGGTTGGCGTAGACGACCGTCGCGCCGCGCTCGCCCTTGCGGACGTGGGCGCCGAGGGCCAACGCCTGGCGAAAGGTCATCCAGGTTGATCGGGTGAAGCTGCGGCTGGCGGCTTCGCCCCAGAGTAGGACGACATTGATGCCGTTGTAGGGCGTGCCGTCATGGCGCAGCGGGCGGCTGACGGAGCTCTTGGCTTTCCACGGCTGGGTCCAGGGGCGAACCCCGGCTTCGAGCTGGGCGATGATCTGTTGGGTGATCCGGCTATGGATGTCCGGGCGTGCGGGATCGGCGGGGCGCGTCATGGCGGCCTCCTCGGAATGGATTTTGGGAAGAAAGAGCGGCGGCGCGATCACCGCGCCGCCGCGGCTTTTGGGTCAGCGGGACCAGATCAGGCTGTGTCCGCCCTCGACCTCCACCAAGGAGGCGTAGATCGGCGCCGGGAAGCTGGGATCGTCGAGCTTGACCGAGAGGTATTCGCGGTTCTGCTGGCTCGTCTTCTTCCAGGCGGCACCGAACTCGGTCTGGCCGGCGAAGATCCGGAAGTCGGGAGCCTTGTCGTCGGTCTTCTCGTTCGGACGCAGGACCGCCGCCTTGACGTTGAGGGTGAGGGTCTTGATCGAACCGGTGTAGCCGTCGCCTTGGGCGGTGAAGGTGCCGATGGTGGCCATGTCAGTCTCTCCTTTGCTTCGGGCCACGCCTGCCGCGGCCTCGATGGCGATCGGGAGACCGGGGCCCGGGCGGCGCGCAGGGAGAGCGAAGCGAGGCCCCGCAGCGAAGCGAAGGACCGCGATGAGAGACTTTCTTGTTTCGCGAGGAAGGCCGTCAGGCCGGGGATGAAAGTCGAGCGAGCGGTTGCGCCAGCCGACCGGGTTCGGTCAGATCCGCCTCATCGAGAGGCCGCGCCGGCTGGCGCGACTAAGATACGAGACAGGGGCCACTGTCGAACTCCGATGCCGAAGGAAGAGATCGAAACGGTCGGTCAGGCCTCTCCGGAACCCCGGCGCTTGTGTCAAAGGCTCAACGATCGAGGCCACCGACCACGCACCGCGTTTGGCGGCTTTCAACGACCAGCCTATCGTGCGCCCGATAGACCCGGCGGATCGGCGTCTTCGACACGAGGGATCCCGAATATGTCCCATCGCTCGTGAACCAGCGGAGCCGCTTGTTTTCCAGCAGTCCGAAGCCGGTCGATGACAGGATCAGTTCAGCGGCGCGAGGTACACTGATAAAGGCGTGGAGTTCATCGCCACGGACGACATAGAGCCGCGTGTCCGTGAGGATGTAGAGATAATCGTTCATTTCAGCGATACGCCGCGGCACAGCGCCGATGTCGTAGACTCGGACCAGAAGTCCCTCGGCGTCGAGCATCGCGATCCTGCCGGAGTACCCCGCTAGGTACACGCCGTTCGACGCGGCGAAGCCGGCGGCGTAAATCCAGTCTGCAGCGGACCGCTCACCGCCTTCGAACCCCATGGTCACGGTGACGGTGCTCGCTCCGACCTGTATCTCTTGCCGATCGATCTCGCGGAAATATCTGACGCCCGCCTCCTGCGCGAGGCTGGCAGCATCGACGCCCGTCAGTAGTTCGCAAGCGTCGTTCAGGGCCTGCATACGCTGCGCGGCCGAGGGGTCGCGCGGGTTGAGGTCCGGATGCCACTGCTTCGCCAGCTGGCGGTACCGCGCTCTGATATCCACGGGCGTGACCGGCAGGGACAACGTCATCAAGGTCAGGGCGGCGTCCACGTCCATTCGCCCTCCGGACCGAGCTAACGGGGCTCGGCGCGCCCATCCGGCGTTGATCGGAAATCGGACCCCCCAGAGGCCCTCCCCCTCCGCGCTGACACACCAGGCTTCGTCGACGACCGTGAACAGATAGCGGTCCGCAGTCCGGGACAGGGCGACGCAGCGGATGTGGTTGCGTAGCGCCTCGTCTTCGATGCCCAGCCGACGCCGGGCGGCGATGATCTCCGGCGCCTCCGTCAGCGGCGTTTCGAACAACGGCCTCAGGTCCTCGCCGTATGCATGCAGGATGCAATCCCGCGACATTCCGATGAAGCCGCGGCCGACAGGGTGCACGCCGATCCGATACAGGTCCCGGTCGAAGCCCGTCCGGGCCGCCACCCGACCCGCCGGGTCGTAGAACATGGCCGCGCTCGAGACCCCGCCCAGACCCTCGGCCTTGCCCAGATCGTCGATGAGCAGCGTGCCGTCGGCCTGCGGGTGGATGAGACGATAGGCGGCGTCGGGTCGATCGCTCTTCGACAGTTTCTCTAGCGTGAGGATCGTCCAAGCCGCGTCCCGGACTTCGAAATCGGTCTCGATGTCAGGATCGGCCGACGCCTCTTCGTGCGCCTCCCAAGGTGAGGGCGAGCGCGGCAGGGTGACCAGAGGCGCTTGCGTCAGGTCTAGTGCGATCAGAGGCGGCGCGGCCGAGTCAGACCTGTGGGACGAGGCGGCGCGAGGGACCGGAGGCGGAGGAATCTGGTCGGAGCCGCCGACGTGCAGCGCATATGAACGACCTTCACGGATCCGGGCTATGCGGCCCGCGCGCTCTAGGAAGCTCACGAGGGTGGCAATCAGCCGCCCATCTGGTTCGTCAAGCAGCGTCTTCAGATCGGTCTGCAGACAACCCGGATGAGCGCCCACGGTCTCGAGGATTCGGGGAACCAAGGCTTGTTCATGCTCGAGACGATCCAGCAGGGGCAACCACGGCGCCAAGTCCGGGGTCTGTCTGACGACCCGGGCCAGTTCGGCCTGCGCCATCGCATCGCCCGTCAGAGCGAACATCCGCCCGCCTTCCTCAAGACAGGGGATCGATCCGATGTCGAAGCGCCCGAACGTGTCTGCGGTCTCGGCGACGAAGCCCGGCAGCAGGCGTAGGCCTTCCAAGGCGAAGGCAGCCGCCTCGCTGAAGTCGTTGGCCCGCATCGCGGTCTGCTGGCTCGCCATCGCGGCGAAGTAGCCGGGCGTCGCGCGGTCCGGCCTATCCCTCGCCAAAACCGCAAGCGTTTCAGGCTCGGGGGCGGAACTGCGGGACGACGGCGGCCCAGGCTCGGACGACGAGGTCCCGCCGAATAGCTTTCTCAGAAACCCGGCCATGACACTCTGAACCTCTCGCAGAAGGGCGTCGCTTAGAGGCGCGGGCGTTGGAACCTCTGCGAAAAGGCCTGGAGCATTCAGGCGACGCCGCAACGATTTCCCGGCGGACCGGACCTACGGCGAACCGACGGCACCCTATGGAACCAGCGCCCGCATCGTCACCGTAGCGGCGACTCGCATGCGCGCATAGGTTTTGCCTCTACGCAGCGTTTGGACTCTTGCGCCCCGCCCTCGCATTTCGGAGACTCCGCACATGAAGCGCCCGCTCCGACAACTGCCTGCTGCCAAACAACGAGAACTCGATGCCGCCGTCGATATTATCGAGACCGGGTTCGCTAAGGCCATCTCCACGCGGCGCGCCGACCGACTGAAGAACGGCCGCATCCTCAAGATCATCCTGTTCGGCAGCTATGCGCGCGGCGACTGGGTCCACGACCCGGTCGGGCGCTATTTCTCGGACTTCGACATCATCGTGGTCGTGGACCAAGAAGACCTGACGGACTTCGAATTCTGGGAGGATGTCGAGAAGCGCCTCGTTGCCGAACTGTCCGCCGGCGCCATGCGCACTCCGGTCAGCCTGATCGTGCACAGCCTCGACGATTTCAACTGGAAGCTCGAGCACGGGCGCGGCTTCTTCATCGACATCCTCCGCGACGGCGTCGTCCTGAAGGACACCCGTGGCGCCGTGTTCTCCGAACCTCAGCCCCTCCCTCCAACTACGGCTTTGCAAGAGGCGACCGAGTACTTTGAGGAATGGACGGGTGCGACGTCGCGCTTTCTGAAGCTAGCGAAGATCTCGGCTGAAGAGGGACAACAAGATGAAGAATGGCGAAAGAACGCCGCCTTCAATCTCCACCAAGCTGTGGAGACGCTCTATCAAGGCCTCCTCCTCGTCCTGATGCTCTACTCGCCCAAGAGCCACAACCTGGTGAACCTGCGGAAGATGACCGAGCCACTGGAGCCCCGGCTCCGCGAGGTCTGGCCCCAGGACACCAAGTTTCAGAAGCGTTGCTTCGAACTGCTCCGCGCCGCCTATGTGAAGGCGCGCTACTCGCGTCATTACCGCATCACGGACGAAGAACTGGCTTGGCTGACCGAGCGGATCGAGGTGCTGCGCCAGATCGTGACGGAGGCGAGTGAAGCCCGGTTGGTCGAGCTGCGCCGCGCCGCCGAGGGCAACTAGCCACGGCGCGTCGCGCCAGACGTAATCGACGCCTCGGGAGACCTCGTGTCGCGGCCCTATTTCAAAGCCGGAATCGCTGATCTGGAACGAGCGTTTGACAACGCTGCGGGGGATCGTGCGCGGCTCCAGGCTCTGGCCGACGAACTGAAGCATCGGTCCACCGACCGAGCGCGGGCCTTGGCCGCACGGGTGGAGCGGGCCCTCCGTGTTCCGCTGGAGGTCGTCGAGTCCGAACCGGTGCCTCCGTCTCCGCCGCCGCCACAGCCCGAGGCGCAACAAGCGCCGATCCGCGAGCCGGAACCACCACGGCCGATCACCAACGCCCCTGAGAACATCCTGCGGGCCTGGACCGCGTTGGAGGTCTTATCGCCGCCGTCCTTCGTCCGGCCTGAGCAACTGGCGGGCGGCGACCGTCGATCCATCGCTCAACTGGATCGCGGTCTGCCTTGGGACCGGGGCGACAAGGCCAAGCCGGGCACGCGGGTCTACTACCAAATCGTGCTGGGAACCGTGGACCTGCCAAAGGCGATCGAGCGCCTGACGCGGACGTTCAATGACAGTCGCGTCGAGCGGCCGGCGGCGCGAGGCAAGGTGCCGCTCGCCATCCTGATCGTCGACCAGAAGGGTCGACTGATCGAGGCTGATCCGGTCGTCGTCGCCAGTTTCGCCTGGGGTCTGCCTCAGGCCCTGGCCGGACGGGTCGGATCGTTGGCCGACTGGTCGGGCGTGGAACAGTCGCTGGTCGAACTGGTCGAACAAGCTGTCCGACGCCAGGATGACGCGGGCGACCCTTCGCCCGTGACGGGCCAGATGTTGACGTCGGCCTGGCGGAAACTGGTCGATGCGCTCGACCTTCCCGCCGATCTCGTGGCGCCGCCGGCGTTCGCGGTCCGCAGCTACGTCGGCTTCAAGAGTTCGGAGACCCCCGAGCCCCTGTTGGTCAACAGCTTCTTCCTGCGCGACCTTGCGATCGCCCAAGGCATGATCCGCGAAGGCAAGGCGCCGCTGACGCTGCAACAGTATTTGGGCGTCCTCGCGCCGGCGACGCGCCAGAATCTGCTGCACAGCCGCACGGCGCTGAGCAGCGCCGTCGCGCCCTACTTGCACCCGCCCGGTCGCTGGCCGGGTCGCGGTCGGCATTCGCTGGTGCTTCTCCAACAAGCCGCCGTGAACCTCGCGCGGTCCGAGACTCAGGACGGCGGCATCCTCGGCGTCAACGGCCCGCCCGGCACTGGCAAGACCACCCTGTTGCGCGATCTGGTCGCCGCCGTCGTGACCGACCGCGCTCGCGCCATGGCGACCTTCGACGATCCCGAAAAAGGATTTTCGAGCACGAACCAGAAGCTGCGTGCCGGCAACGGCTGGATCCACCTCTATGCGCTCGCGCCCTCGCTGCGCGGGCATGAGCTTCTGGTCGCCTGCAACACCAACAAGGCGGCGGAGAACGTCAGCGCTGAACTCCCCGTGGCGACAGCGGTGGCCGATGACGCGCCGCACCTCAGCTATTTCAAGACGACCTCCGACGCATTGCTCCAACGGGATAGCTGGGGCCTGATCTCGGCCGTACTCGGAAATGGCGCGAACCGCAGTCGCTTTCGCCAGACCTTCTGGTGGGACAAGGAGGTGGGACTACAGACCTATCTGGCGGCGGCCGCCGGGTCACCGCAGGTGATCGAAGAGGCGGCCGATCCCGAGACAGGCGTGGTGAAGGAACGGCCGCCCCGGATTGTCACGGCGGAGAATCCGCCGGCGAGCCGCGCCGATGCCCTGCGCCGCTGGGGCGAGGCCCGACGTCGGTTCCGGACCGCCGTGGCCGAGAGCGAAACGGCGCTGATGGAGTTGGAGGAGGTTCGTCGCCGTTGGGCCACCCTGCCCCGCCTGCTGGAGGCATTGCGGGCCCTGCAGGCGGCTTCGGCGTTGCGCCCCGGCTTCTGGAGCCGACTGTTCCGACTGAGCGGCTGGCGACATTGGCGCGCTGCGCTCGCTGAAGCCCGCAGGGGCCTGGAGATGCCGCTAGCCGCGACGGCCGAGGGCGAGACCCTGCCGGCCCCGCTAATGGGGCGGCTCACGCTCTGGAGCAGTCTCGGCGATCCTCCAGCCCATGAGGGCCGACTGGTCCTGGAAGCGCTGGCGACAGTGGTGAAGACGACACTCGATCGCCGCGAGGCGATAGGCGCGCGCTTCGTCGACCGCCCATTCTTCGATCAGTCGCATGGGGACCTACACCGGACGACGCCATGGCTGGACCCGGCGACCCAGCGCCTGCGAGACGAGGTGTTTGTCTCCGCGATCCAGTTGCACAAGGTCTTCATCGACGCCGCCGCCCGGCCTATCCGGCACAACATCGGGGCTCTGATGAATGTGTTCGCTGGGGGCGCCCTGACGACACCGGAGAAGAAGGCCGCCTTACCCGATCTTTGGTCGTCTCTCTTTTTGGTCACGCCTGTGATCTCGACGACCTTCGCCTCGATGGACCTTATGTTGGCCGACCTTCCGGCCGACAGCTTGGGCTGGCTTCTGATCGATGAGGCGGGCCAAGCCACGCCCCAGTCGGCCGTCGGCGGCCTGATCCGCAGCCGGCGGGCGGTCGTCGTCGGCGATCCGATCCAGATTCCGCCGGTCGTGACCCTGCCCGACACCTTGACCGATGCGGTCCAGCGCCATTTCGGGGTCGATCCGGACCGCTTCAACGCGCCCGTGGCCTCGGCGCAGACGCTGGCGGACGCCGCCACAGCCTATACCGCTGAGTTCTCGACCGGGGCTGGATCGCGATCAGTGGGCGTACCCCTGCTGGTTCATCGACGGTGCGCCGAACCCATGTTCGGCATCGCCAATGTCGTGGCCTATGACCGACAGATGGTCCAGGCCAAGCGGTCGACGCTCTCAGCGATCGGCGAGGTCTTGGGGCCGTCACGCTGGATCGAGGTGGACGGCGGCGCGACCGAGAAATGGTCCCCCGAAGAAGGTGCGGCGACGGTGTCGTTGCTGGCCGCGCTGCGCGAGCGCGGTGTGACGCCTGACCTGTTCATCGTCACTCCCTTCGTCGTCGCAAAGGACGGCTTGCGGCGAGCCATCCTTGAGAGCGGCGTCCTACACGACTGGGTTTCCGATCCTGGCCAATGGGTGCTGGACCGGGTCGGAACGGTCCATACCGTTCAGGGGCGCGAAGCCGAGGCGGTGATTTTCGTTCTCGGCGCGCCCCTCGCCCACCAGAGCGGCGCGCGAGGCTGGGCCGGCGGTCAGCCGAACCTGTTGAACGTGGCGATCACTCGCGCCCAGGAGCGCCTTTATGTCATCGGCAATCGCAGGGTTTGGCGCGAGGCCGGTGTGTTCGCCGAGTTGGACCGCTGGCTAGGCAGCTAAGGTGCACTCGGCATCTTGAAGGCGTAGGTGCGACTTGGCCGAGGCCGCTCGCCTGAGCAATGCACCACCCTTGCGGTCCCCACGCAGCGGAGAGTGAGCAGAACGTTATGGCGGCGCCGCCGGATGGGACACCCCAACGACCGGAGCGCAGCGACGGTCACCGCCCGCCCCCACTCGATCGCCAGTGACGCTTTTCACTGTTCGACCGGGTCGACGGCCAGCTGAGCCTTACAGACTTCTGAATCACCTCGACCACGCGGCGCAGCACGGCCTGCTTCCGCGCTGACAAATGATCGAGGTCTTTCTTCATCCGTCCATCTCTCCGAACGCACGCCAGACGGCAAGTCTCCACCGCCACTCTCTCAACCGGCGGTACCAGGCACCCAATATGTGGATAGGTTAACACCCCTTGCCCCAACATCTGGTGTCGGGTAGCCTGCGAGGCCGCGTAAAGCTGTGGGGGCAAGCTTATCGCGCGACGGACCTAGGAAGGGAGCGTCGTGGCGCTATCGACAGTTAGTGAAGCGAGTCGGCCGGATGGCCAAGCGTCCGCTTCCATCTCGGCCGTGCCGACGATGGATGTCGCACGATTCATGCGCCTCTTTCAGATGCGCTCCACCCAGGTCATGTGGCTGCTTGGCGCGGGCGCCTCTCGCACCGCCGGCGTCAAGACGGCTTGGGACGTCATCTGGGATCTCAAGCACAAGCTCTATTGCTCGCAGAAGAAGCTCGCGCTCTCCGCGGTCACCGATCTCAGCGATCTGGTGGTCCAGAGGAAGATACAAGAACACTTCGACGGTCTGGGATCATTCCCGTCAGCGGGCGCAGAGGACGAGTACTCCGCCTATTTCGAGGCCGCCTATCCGTCCGCGCGTGACCGCCGACAGTATCTGGACGGGATCATCGAGGAGGCGAAGCCTTCGTTCGGCCATCGGGCGCTCGCCATGCTGATGCGCGAGAACCTTACTCACACGGTCTGGACAACCAATTTCGACAAGCTGGTCGAGGACAGCGCCGCCAACATCTACGGAAGCACCGGCAGGCTGACCGTGGCCGATTTGGGCGAGCCCTCAAAACTGCAGCGCGCCATGCAAGAAAGCCGCTGGCCGGTACTCGGCAAACTTCACGGCGACTTCCATTCGGATCGCCTCAAGAACACCAGCGAAGAACTTCGAGACCAAGACGCCGCCATGCGGCAGGCCTTCGTCAGGGCTTGCCAAGGCAACGGCTTGGCTCTGGTCGGCTATAGCGGCCGCGACGCCTCAATCATTGCGGCTCTGACCGACGCCATAAACGAAGGCGCGGGATTTCCCGGCGGCCTGTTCTGGTTCAAGCGATCCACCGAAACGCCGTTTGAGGGCGTCACCATGCTAATGAAGGCGGCTACGGACGCCGGGATCGAAGCTTTCTTCGTCGAGGTCGAAACGTTCGACGAGTTGATGTCGGACCTGGTGCGGTTCCTCCCGACGACCACCGGCAAGGTCGACGCCATCGGCGAAGCCGACCGGCCACGGCTTGGCAAAGCGCCGTTGCGCGTCGTCGGCACGAAGTTTCCAGTGGTCCGGACCAACGCGCTCCCTATCGTCTCATGGCCCACGTCTTGCCGACTGGTGGTCTGCACCATCGGCGGCGTGTCGGAGGTCGTTGCGGCCGTCAAGGAGGCCGGCGTCGATCTCGACGTCAATCGTGTCCGCGCTGGTGTACTGGCCTTCGGCAGGGATGTTGACCTTCGTGCGGCCCTCGCTGATCGCGATGTCACCAGCCTCGAGACCTATGCCATTTCTCCCGCGCGTCTCCGATATGAGAGTGGCGAGCGGACGCTTATTCGAGACGCCCTTGTTCGGTCGCTTGGCCATCGCGAGACTCTTGCGATCGACCGCCGGGGCCGCCGCATCCTGCTGCGACCCGCAGCCGGAGTCGGTACGGCACCGTTCAACAGGACGGTCGCCTGCGTTGAAACCCTGACCGGTGTCGTTCCAGGGACGACCGTTCCATGGAGCGAGGCCTGCGAAATCAGGCTGGACTGGAAGCTCGACAGCCTTTGGCTCCTTCTGGAGCCGCGCGTCATCCTGGAGCTTGAGGACGGCACGGCCGAAGCCATGGTTGCGAAAGCGAAAGATTGGGTGCGAGAGCGCCGGGCGCAGCGACGCAATAAGCACGCAAACAGCATGCTGGACGGCTGGATTGAACTGATCGCAGGCACTTCGGACTCACTTCGCCTCCGCGCGTTCGGGATTTCCGACGGTGCGGACGCTGACTTCGAGATAGCCCGGACAACCGGTTTCAGCGGGAGGGCTCCGCAATGACCGTCGCCTACAAGCTTCCGGGTCACACTCAGTTTCCTGAACCCGCTCTACGGTTTGGCGGAGCGTCCGATCGAAATACAGACCTGCATCCGCTGCTGGGTCTTTCCCGGTTTGGCCCATACAGCCGTGACAGGCTGTCGGGCGTGGCTAACCCCATCCGGATCGCGATGATCGCACCGGCAGGGGGCGTAGATCGTTTGAACCGGTTGATGCAGGAGTTGGAGCAACCGCATCGGCCGAAAGAACGGAAGGCCTATCTCCCGGACTATCCTGGCTTCTCGAAGCTATTCGGCGTCAGCCTCGCCAAGGCGGTTGGGCCAACCGCCATCGAACTTCCGGAGGACTTGCAAAGGCAGATGGCAGCCTCGCCGCGTCCGCACCAAGTGCTGGCCGACGCGATCACCCGGGCCCTTTTTGCGCTGCGCAACGTCCGGACAGAGTTCGATATCGTCTTGATCCATGTCGATCGACGCTGGTCGGACGGATTCCGGAGCACCGACGGCGAAGACTTCGACCTCCGGCACCACCTCAAGGCGATCGCTGCATCGGAAGGCATCTGCATCCAGATCGTGCGGGACGAAGGCGCTTTGGGCTACTATTGCCGGTGCAGTGTCGCTTGGCGCCTCGGCGTGGCCCTGTACACCAAGGCCGGCGGCACGCCTTGGGTTCTGGCCGATGTCGAGCCGGGAACCGCCTTTATCGGCATCGACTACGCCATGCGGTCGGATGCGGGGCCAGCATCACGCTACGCAATCTGCTGCAGCCAGGTTTTCGACGCGGAGGGGTCCGGTATGGAGTTCGTCGCCTATGAAGCCAATGACGTGCGGATGTTCGGCAAGAACCCGTTCCTGCGCCGCGATCAGATGCTGAAGGTCATTTCCCGAAGCCTTCTGATTTATCAACGCAAGCACGCGGGCCAATCCCCGAGTCGAATCGTCGTCCACAAGAACACCGAGTTTAAATCCGAAGAGGTTGAGGGCTGTTTCGATGCGCTCCCGCGCACGGACGCGATCGACCTTGTGCATGTTCAGCAGAGCAGCGGCTGGCGCGGCATGCATATTCCCGAGCCGCGAAAGCCGCACGGTTATCCGGTCCATCGTGGTACGGCGCTGCAACTGGGTGCCTATGAGACGCTGCTCTGGACCCAGGGCAACCTGCCAGTGGTCGCCAATGATCGAGACTACTTCAAGGAAGGCAAAGGAATCCCGGAGCCCCTGATGCTGGTGCGGTACGCGGGCAACGGATCGATGGACGACCTATGCCGCCAGACCTTAGGGCTCACGAAAATGGATTGGAACAACGACGGTCCGTATGACCGACTCCCGGTGACCCTCAACTTCGCCCAGACGTTGGCGAAGGTCGTGGTCCGAATGCCGACCCTTGAACCTCGGTCCTATCCGTTCCGGCTGTTCATGTAGCCGCCACTATGGGCACCTGCTCGACTCGGCCGTTGCCATTCCTTGCGGAACTCGAACGCGGCCGCCGTCACGCGTGCCCGCCGAACAAGCCCCACAGCTTTACGGCCCCGAGCACGGCGCCGAACACGGGCGCAGCGGCGGCGCATGCCGCGACGACCGGGTGCTCCTTCATCCATGCGATCGCGCCGGAAAGGCCGCCCAAGCCGTCGAAGGTGCCCGCGTGGGTTTTCAGGGTGCCCTCATTGGCCTTGGTGGCGATCGCATACATGAGATCGACCCGGTTCAGCAGGGACCGATCCACGGCCGCGAAGTCACGGCTTTCGAGCGCCGCGGCCTGGTCCGCGCCGTCGATCAGATGGTTCATCGCCAGGCCGTTCCGCGACGCCACGGACCGGAGCCGGTTGTCGATTGCGGCGTAGCCGTCGCCATAAAGGTCGACCATACGTGCAGCGAGGTCGACTCGCTGCGCGTCGGGGATGGTTAGAGGTCGGCCCCCGAGAAGGCGATGACGGTTCTCGAGCGCGAGGAAGCCGAAGGTAGCGTTGCGCATGTTCCAGTGCAGCCAGTAGGTGCCATTCAAATTGTGCGCCACGAAGTCGTAGAAGCCGTCGAGGACGGCTTTTTCAGCCCTGTCGAGATCCGCCGCCGTGGCCTGCGCCGGGTCACAGCCCGCCCGACGCAGGGCGGTGTCCAGTTCGAAGCTCTGCGTCACGCCGGTGCCGAGATTACGCGCCGCGATGGCGGTAATCCGGCGTTGCGGCGTTTCGAAGCCTTCACAGGCGTAGTGAAGCACATACGCATGCGTCCGGGATTGCATGGCCCGCCCGATCTCTTCGCGGGCAGCTTTCCGGCGCGTGGGGGTGGTCGTCATTTTAGCTTGCCTTCCCGCTCGGGCGCTTGAGGCGCCGGGGGGCGCTCTTGTGCACGGCGATGCCGCGAGCCTTCTCCGCCTCGGCCTCGGCGTCCTTCAAATCCTTGGTGATCGCTTCCAGACGGGCCACGAGCGGCGTCATATCGTATCGGTTTGACGTCTGGCCGCCGTGCGACCGATGGCGCGCCTCTGATACGATCAGGCCCCGCGCCTCAAGCCGCCGGATCGCGCGCTGGATGGTCTTGTCGGAAACCCCGAGCAGGCTGGCCAGCCTGGCCTTAGAGGGCCAAGGCATGTCATTCGGCTTCCACCAAGCGTCGATCAAGCAGACGAGCACGGCGAGCTCAGATGCGCGGATGCCCAGGGCCGGAAGGGTCTGCAACAGGACCGACGGCACGACGGTGAAGCCGCCGTCGAGACTAGACTTCCACTTCTGCCGCAGCACCTTGTCGGTTTCGGGCTTGCCCCGACGATCCGACAGCCGGATCACCTTGGCCTCTTCCTCTTCGTCACTCATTGTGTATTCCTCTCGGACACCGCGCCCGTGGCAGGAAGATGCGGTCGATGACCGAGGAATTCCAGCAATCGACGGGTAAGATGCCAGGTCATTCAGGTCTAGGGGGCCGGGACATTTTCGTCCCTCCGGCCACCCCACGAATGTCCCCCGAAGCATGACCCGTGGCCCAGCATCCGGGTCGAACGACGCCCATGACTCCCGGACCCCCGGTCAGATTGACCCGGGGTGAGCCTCTGAAATCTGTTTCCGTGTTCGCGAAACGAAAAAGCCGCGCGCCCCCAAAGGGCGCGCGGCGAGTTTTCGTCCCGGACGGTTCTATTCTGCGGCGAACGAATAGGCGTCGTCATCACTTGGCGCTTCGGCGCCCGGCTCTTCCGGCTCCGCCGCGTCCGACACCGTCCGCAGCGGCGCGGGCAACCACCCCTTGCCCTCGACCAGCCGCTCGGCGGCCTCGGCCATGTCCGCCTTCTTGAACCCGGCGATCCGCCCGGCCTCTTGGGCGCCTGCCGCCTCCGTCACCGCCTCCAGCACCTTGGGTTTGGCGACACGGGTGAAGTAGCTGGCCGCCGTCGCCGACCATGTGCCGGTCATGTCCAGTCCGACCGCCGTGGCCAGCGTCTCGGCCTGCGCCAAGGCGCCGGGCCTGCGGTCGTGCGGATCGCGCACGGCGTAGAGACCGACCCCGGCGCAACAGGCCATCAGGTCCAACTGGTCCGACGGGGCCAGCGCGGCCACGACACCCCAGAGGTCTTGGGGGCGCTCGGGCAGACGCGCGCCCCACGCCTCGCACCGGTCGCGGACTCGCCGACCGGCGGGACCGTCGTCCACCCCCGGCGCCAGCCGCTCCAGCCCCGTGGTCGTCAGCCGAAGCTGCAGGGGCGTCCAGACGCCGTAGCCCGGATAGAAGACCTGCAGGACGAGGGCGTGGACCACGGTCGCGAGCGCCGCGTTGACATCGGCCTGCACCGCGTCACGCAGCCCCATGGTCCTGTGGGCCGTCAGGTCGATCAGCAGCCGGTCCGACAACGCCGCTCCGCCCTCGTCGGGCGCGTCCGCGCCTGCCTGCGCCCCACCGTCCGCACCGTCGTCCGCCGCCTCTTCCTCCGACCACGGCGACGGCGGATCGGCGGGCACGTCCTCGGCCCGGACCAGACCGCGTTCGAAGCGGGCGAGGCCGTCGTGGCCGAGCATCACCATGACCCCGGCGCGCGCCCTGGCCTCGGGGGCGTAGGCGAAGTCGGGACCGAAGGCCTGCAAGGCCTTGTCGATCTCCTCCAGCCGCGCGTCGGCCTCGGGGGACAGGCCGTCGTCACCGGCCTCCGAAACGATGCCGTCGTACTCCTCGGACAGGGCCGCGATCTCGGCGGCGTCAGCCTCCGACCGTTCGACCGCGACCGGATAGACGCGACCGAACGCGGACAGGTCGGGATACTCCAGAGCCGCTTCGGCCCACTTCCAGCCCTCCCGCCCGCGCGCTTCGTCAGCCAAACCGGTCAGCTTCTCGCCGACGAGCCGGTCGAGCAGGACCACGTCCTCCAGCCAGCCCCCACCATCCTCAGTGAACAAATCCCGGAGGATTCCCCCGCCCGCCGCCTCATAGGCCTCGACGCCGACGAAGCGGACGCGCCGGTCGCCCACCGCCACCTTGGCCTCGGTCATGGCCCGGCGAATGGCGTGGACGGGACGATACTCGCCCAACTGCTCGAACACCTGCCGCTGCCGGTTCTGATCCTCGCTGACGCAGAAGGCCATCAGCTGGTCCAAGGCCAGCGCCCCGGCCCGATAGGCCGCCATCAATTCAGGCGCCGCCGCGCCCAGCCGCAGCCGCTGACGCACGACATGGGCCGACACCCCGAACCGGGCGCCGATCTCCTCGGCGCCGTAACCCCTCTCTTCGGCGAGCCGCTGGAAGGCCTCGAACTGGTCGGCGGGATGCATGGCCTCGCGCGTCATGTTCTCGTCGAGACTGATCTCGTGGGCGTCGTTCTCGGCGTCCACGATGCAGCGCACCGGATGGGTCCGCTTGATCGCCTTGCGCTTGGCCAACAGCCGCAGCCCCTGACGGCGGCCCTCGCCGATGGTCACGAGGTAGTTCCCGGTCGGAACGCCCTCCCCGTCCCGCTCGACCTCGACCACAGGCGGCTGCAACACTCCCTTGGCCTTGATGGAGGCCGCGAAGGCCTCGATGGTCGCCGGGCTGTGCGGGGTCTTCCTCGCATTCTTCGGCGAGGCCTTGAGCCGGTTCAGCGGCACGATCACCTCCGCGCCATGCTGCGGCGCGGTCGCTTCGGTCGGGGCGGTTTGGGTGGATTGAGCAGTCATGTCTCTGCCTCCTTTGGGCAAGGGTTGCAGGCACGCGAACCGCGCGCCTGAAACCCTGCCCGTCGGCGAGACCGGGGTAGCAAGGGCCAGGGCGGACCGGCCGGAGGGGGATCGCCCGACCTGCACAAGCCTGACCGTGATGATTGGCATGACGCCCTTCGCCTGCGCGGAAGGTCGGGGAGACCGGCCGGGCCGGCGGCGAAGCCGCTTTACCCTGGCCTGCGCGAGGGCGGCGCCCTTAGCTCTTGGCGGCGGCGTCGCCGGCGCGGTCGCGCGCCTCCAGACCTGAAGCGTCGCAAGGGCGTGGCGCGGACACTTTGCGCCCGGCCGATTGTCGCGCCGGGATCTCCGGCGGCCTCAGTTTTGTATCAGTCGAAGCAGCGTTCCGTCGGGATCGATCAGGGCGCCCACCCAGCCGCCCCAGTCCTCGACCCTCGGCGCATGCAGGCGCGGCTGGCCCCAGCAGGTTTCGGCGAGTCCCGTCGACTTGCAGATCTCATAGAAAGTGTCGAGATCGTCCAGTCGCAGGCAGCAGCTGAAGTCGTTGGTCGACGGGTCGAGGTCGGGATGGGGGAAGAACTCCAGCGTCAGTTCGCCACGCGTCAGGATCATCCAGCCGTCGTCGCGCCAACCCTGGACGAAGCCAAGGGCGATGTAGAAGCGCGAGGTCGCTTCGAAGTCGCGGGACGGGAGGTTGGGGGTTGCGTGATCGCTCATCGCGCCAGACTAAGCGCAGCAACCCTTTCCATCCACCTGGATCGGCGGACAGGGCACGTCGGCGTAGGAGCAGAAGACGCAACAGTCACCGGCCTTGGGCTTGAGCGTTCGACCGCAGCCCAGGCAGTCATAGAAATACAGGCAGGCGTTCGTGGGCATGGTCTCGGTCGCAGAGTGGCCGCAGTGCGGGCACACCAGCGTGGACTGCAACTCCACCGCGGCCGTCATCGGGCCACCGCCAGGCGGGGCAGCGCCCACGGCTCGATGATGGGTTGCCAGGCCAGAGACAGCGTGACCAGCACCGTGGCCGCCACGAGCAGCCAGAACGCCACACGCGACGGCCGCCGGCACGACGCATCGCGGCGACATCGCTGGCGCCGCCGCCAGTGAAGCGCCCATCCTGCGAGCAAGGCCGCGATCGCGACGAGCGTCAGCCAGCCGCGCATCCCGGCGATCACCGCCGCTCCCGCGAACGTGACCCCTGCGAGCGAGAGCGCGAGCGGCAGGACGCAACAGGCGGCCCAAGCGAACAGGGACGCGGCGGCGCCGGCGGCGGCTGACACGCTGACCGCCATCTCCGGAACGTTTCCGTTTTTGTTTTCTGGCGCGTCCATGGCTTTCCCTCGCTCGATCGATCGCTAGGATGCAACCCGTAGCGGCTACGGGATCAAGCGGAAATGTCGGCGAGTGTCTTGACGATCGGAAAGTTGGCGGCGGGCGCCGGCGTGAACCTCGAAACGGTGCGCTACTACGAAGGCATCGGCCTGATGCCGAAGCCGGGCCGCACCCGCGGCGGCCACCGCAGCTATGACCCCGAACATCTCGAGAGGCTGCGGTTCATTCGCCGCTCGCGGGAGCTGGGATTCGGCGTCGACGCCATTCGCAAGCTGATCGCGCTTAGCGAACCGGGCCTGCAAGCCTGCGCCCAGATCAGGGACCTTGCGAGCGAGCATGTCGCCGGCATCGACGCCAGGATCGCCGACCTTCAAAGATTGCGGGGTGTGCTCCAGCAAGCGGTCGACGCCTGCGAGGCGGGCCGGCGAATCCACTGCCCGGTCATCGCCGAACTCGGCTCATCGGAGCCGGCGAGGGCCTTGCTCCAGACCCGTCGATCTTGACTCGGCATGGCGTGAGGAGCCTAGTCGGGTTCGCATGTGGGCCCTGATCCGCTCCCTTCTCGTCGCCTTGGCCCTGACCGGCTTCGTCGGTCAGACGACGGCGCATGCGACCCCTTCGCCCCCGATGACGCCGGCGACGGCGACCACGATGGACATGTCGGACTGCTGTCCGGACTGCCCCGAAACGGCCGCGCCGGTTTCTGACCCGTCCTCCAAGTCCAAGGCGCCGTGCCGGGACATGAGCTCCGCCTGCCTCGCCAAGGTCGGCTGCGCCGGCCTGGCCGTTCCCTTCCCCGGCCCGGCGGCGCTGGCCGCCCCGTTTCCCCCACATCGTCTGGCCGTCCTGCGTCCGGCCGACACCGACCGCGACGGAGTCGGTCCGCCGCCGCTGCAAGGTCCTCCAAAGCCCCAGGCCTGAAGCCACGCCCTGAACGACTGCCGACGCCGTCTGGCGTCGCGCCGCCGTCCGTCGCGCTCGCTCGAGCCTCGTCAACTTTCGGACCTTGACCCATGTCGAACCCCATTTGGCCGACCGCGCCAGGCGTCGCGCCGCGCCGCGCCGGCCTCGCGGCGAGCCTGATCGCCCTGCTCCACGCGTCCGGGCCCGCCCTCGCCGACCCCCTTACGTTCGACCAGGCCCTGACCCGGGCCGAGTCGGCGCCGGATCTGAGAGCCAGCGACCTGGAGGTCGCAGCCGCCCGCTCCGGCGCCGACGCGGCCGGACGACTGCCGGACCCGGAGTTGACCTTCGGCGTCGACAATTTTCCGGTGTCGGGTCCGATGGCCGGCCGCTTCGGCGACGACGAGATGACCATGGCCCGCATCGGCCTGATGCAGAGCGTGCCGAGCGGCGAGCGGCGGCGCGCCGAACGCGCGGTCGCCGACGCCGACATCGGCGTGGCCGAGGCCCGGGCGGGCATCGCCCGGCGCGACGTCCGCCTCGCGGCGGGGCTGGCCTGGATCGACCTGCACTACGCCGACCGCAAGCGCCGCGCGGTCGAAGAGGTCCTGGCGACCCTGGAGCCGCTGTGGGAGGCCGCCCCCGCCGGCGTCGCCTCGGGCGCCGACCGGCCGGCGACGGGGCTGGCGCCCGTCCGCCTCAGGGCCGCCCTGGAAGATCGACTCGCGGGCCTGCGGGCCGACGAGGCCCGGGCGCGCGCTGAGGTGACCCGCTGGACTGACGATCCCGCGCCCACGACCGCCGGGACGCCGCCTCACGTCGAGGTCGATCCTGCGACCCTGCGGGCCGCCCTGGACCGCCTGCCGATGCTGCAGGCCTACGCCGCGGCGGGCACGCGCGCCGACGCCGATGTCGCCATGGCCCAGGCCGGGCAAAGGCCCGACTGGGCGTTCGAGGTCGAGTACGGCCGACGCGACCCGATGTTCGGCGACATGGTCTCGGTCGGCGCGCGTGTCAGGTTGCCTCTGTTCGCCGACCAGCGACAGGCTCCGGTGATCGCCGCCCGGTCCGCCGACGCCGCCCGGGTCCGTGTCGAGCGCGAGGCCGCGCTGCGGACGCTGCGGGCTCAGCTCGAGAGCGACCTCGCAGACCATGTCATGCATCACGACCAATGGCTGAGGGCGCGGGACGTGGTCCTGCCTGACGCCCTGCGGCGCGCGGACCTGGAGACCGCCAGCTACGGCGCGGGCCGCGCCGGGATCGGCGAGGTGCTGGAAGCCTTCACCGCCGTCGCCGACGCCCGCCTGGAGGCGTTGGACCGCGAGGCCGCCGTGGCCCGCGACGCCGTGCGGCTCACGCTCATCTATGGGAGCGCCGATCAATGACCCGCCTCATGTCCCCCCGCGCCCGGCTGGCGGCGGCGGCCGTCCTGTTGCTCGCCGTCGGCCTGGGCGGCGGCCTGCTGGCCGGCCGATGGCTGCCGGCCGCCAAGGCGCCGACCGCCGCCTCGGGCGACGGCCGCGCCGTGCTCTACTGGTACGATCCCATGGTCCCGGACCAGCATTTCGACGCACCTGGCAAATCGCCCTTCATGGATATGCAGCTGGTTCCTCGCTACGCCGACGAGGCCGGCGCGGCGCCGGGCGTCCGCATCGACCCGTCCCGAATTCAGGCCTTGGGCGTCCGCTTCGCCACGGCGCGACAAGGTCGGCTGGCGGACGATCTGACCGCCACCGCCGTGGTCGATTTCAACCAGCGCGACATCGCCGTCGTCCAGGTCCGAGCCGCCGGATTCGTGCAGCGGACCTACAATCGCGCGCCCGGCGACATCATCGTCGCCGGGGCACCGCTGGCCGATCTGCTCGTCCCGGACTGGGGCGGGGCCCAGACCGAGTATCTGGCGGTGCGGCGCAGCGGCGACGATCGCCTGATCGAGGCGGCGCGCCAGCGCCTGGTGCTGCTGGGCATGCCCGAGAGCCTGATCACTTCGGTCGAGCGGAGCGGCCGGCCGCGCACCGTCATCACCGTCACCAGTCCCATCGGCGGCGTGATCCGCACCTTGGGCGTCCGGTCTGGCATGAGCGTCCCGGCGGGCGCGACCCTGGCTGAGATCAACGGCCTGTCGACGGTCTGGCTCAACGCCGCCGTTCCTGAAGCCCTAGCCGGCCGCCTGCGCACCGGTCAGATAGTGGACGTCACGCTCGCCGCCTTCCCGGGCGAGCGGTTCACCGGTCGTCTCACGGCTCTGCTGCCCGAGGTGGCCGGCGAGAGTCGCACGGTCACCGGGCGCGTCGAACTCGCCAACCGTGGCGGCCGGCTGCGGCCGGGGATGTTCGGCCAGATCGCCCTCGGCGGTGGCGGAACTGACGCCCTGGTCGTCCCTTCCGAAGCGGTGATCCGCACCGGAACCCGTACGCTGGTCATGCTGGCCGAGCCGGGCGGGCGGTTCCGCCCGGCCGAGGTCCGTATCGGCCGCGAGGCCGCCGGCCAGAGCGAAGTCCTCGCCGGCCTCGCCGAAGGGGAGCGGGTGGTGGCCTCCGGCCAGTTCCTGATCGATTCCGAAGCCAGCCTCTCAGGGGTCGAGGCGCGGCCGATCGGATCGCCCGGCGCCGCGACGGCGGCGGCCGCTCCGACAGTCCACCAGACGACGGGACGGGTCGAAGCCTTGACGCCCGGGTCAATCACCATTTCGCATCCGCCGATCGCCAGCTTGAACTGGCCGGCCATGACCATGGCCTTCGACCTTCCCGACGCCGCCCGTACGCGCGGCCTGGCCGTCGGCGACCGGGTCCGCCTCGACTTCGAGCTGAAGGCCGGCAAGGCGACGATCCTGCGTCTCACCCCCGTCGAGGCCAGACCGTGATCGCCGCCGTCATCCGCGCCTCGGTCAAGGCCCGCGTCTTCGTCCTGCTTGCGGCGCTGGCCCTACTCGCCGCCGGTCTGTGGGCCGCGCGCAGCACCCCGGTCGACGCCCTGCCGGACCTCAGCGACGTTCAGGTCGTCATCCGCACGAGCTATCCGGGCCAGGCGCCCCAGATCGTCGAGAACCAGGTCACCTATCCGTTGGCCACGACAATGATGTCCGTCCCGGGCGCGCGCACGGTGCGCGGCTATTCCTTCTTCGGCGACAGTTTCGTCTATGTGCTGTTCGACGACGGGACCGACCTCTACTGGGCCCGCTCACGGGTGCTGGAATACCTCAACCAGGCTCAGTCCAGGTTGCCCGAGAGCGCCCGACCGGCGCTTGGGCCGGACGCCACCGGCGTGGGCTGGATCTACGAATACGCCCTGGTCGATCGGACCGGCCGCCACGACCTGTCGCAGCTGCGGTCCCTGCAGGACTGGTTCTTGCGCTATGAGCTCAAGACCGTGCCGGGCGTAGCTGAAGTCGCCAGCGTCGGCGGCATGGTCAAGCAATACCAGGTGGTCCTCGATCCGGCCCGGCTCGCCGGCTACGGCGTCACCCACCAAGCCGTCGTCGAGGCCATCCAGCGCGCCAATCAGGAGACCGGCGGCTCGGTGCTGGAACTGGCCGAGGCCGAATACATGGTCCGGGCCAATGGCTACCTGACCGACCTGGACGATTTCCGGGCCGTTCCGATCCGGACGGCGGCAGGCGGCGTGCCGGTCCGGCTGGGCGACGTGGCGACGATCCAGGTCGGACCGGAGATGCGCCGCGGCATCGCCGAACTGAACGGCCAGGGTGAGGTGGCGGGTGGGATCGTGATCCTGCGCTCCGGCGAAAACGCCCGCGCCGCCATCGCCGCCGTCCGGGACAAGCTGGAAGGCCTGAAGGCGAGCCTGCCGGCCGGGGTCGAGGTGGTGACCACCTACGACCGCTCTCAGTTGATCGACCGGGCCATCGCCAATCTCAGCACCAAGCTCCTGGAAGAGTTCCTGGTCGTGGCCCTGGTCTGCGGCCTGTTTCTCTGGCATGCGCGCTCGGCCCTGGTCGCCATCCTGACCCTGCCGCTGGGGGTGCTGGCCGCCTTTCTCGTCATGCGCGTCCAGGGCGTGGACGCCAACATCATGTCGCTAGGCGGCATCGCCATCGCCGTCGGGGCCATGGTCGATGCCGCGGTCGTGATGATCGAGAACGCTCATAAGCATATCGAGCGCTGGGAGCACGACCATCCAGACGAGCGTCTGCAAGGCGAGGCCCGCTGGCGGGTCGTCACCGACGCAGCCGCCGAGGTCGGGCCGGCGCTGTTCCTGAGCCTTGTCATCATCACCCTGTCGTTCGTGCCGGTGTTCAGCCTGCAAGCCCAGGAAGGCCGGCTGTTCGCGCCGCTGGCCTTCACCAAGTCCTACGCAATGGCGGCGGCGGCCATCCTGTCCGTCACGCTGGTCCCGGTGCTGATGGGCTATCTGATCCGCGGCCGCATCCCGGCCGAGCGGGAAAATCCGCTGAACCGGGCGTTGACCCGAGCCTACCAACCCGCGCTGGACTGGGTGATGGGCCGACCCCGGCTGACGCTGCTGCTCGCGGCCCTGGCCTTCGCCACCACCGCCTGGCCGCTCAGCCAGCTGGGCGGCGAGTTCCTGCCCAGTATGGACGAGGGCGACCTGCTCTACATGCCCTCGGCCCTGCCCGGCCTGTCGGCGGCCAAGGCTTCGGACCTGCTGCAACAGACCGACCGGATGATCTCGACCGTGCCGGAGGTGAAGACGGTGTTCGGCAAGGCCGGGCGGGCCGAGACGGCCACCGACCCCGCGCCGCTGGAGATGTTCGAGACCACCATCCAGTTCAAGCCGCGCGATCAGTGGCGGCCGGGCATGACGCCAGAGAAGCTGGTCGAGGAGCTTGACCGCGCCGTCCAGGTTCCGGGGCTGGCCAATGTCTGGGTGCCTCCGATCCGCAACCGCATTGATATGCTGGCGACCGGCATCAAGAGCCCCATCGGAGTGAAGGTTTCTGGGGCCGATCTGGCCGAGATCGACCGGATCGCCGCCGAGGTGGAACGGGCGGCCAAGGGCGTGCCGGGCGTGAGCTCCGCCTTGGCCGAGCGGCTGACCGGCGGCCGCTATATCGATGTCGACATCGACCGCGCCGCCGCCGCGCGCTACGGCCTCAACATCGCCGACGTGCAGTCCATCGTCGCCGGCGCCATCGGCGGCGAGACCATCGGACAGACCATCGAGGGACTCGCCCGCTACCCCATCAACGTCCGGTATCCGCGCGAACTGCGCGACAGCCTCGAAGGGCTGCGCGCCTTGTCTGTGCTGACGCCGTCAGGACAGCAGATCACGCTCGGCACGGTCGCCGAGGTCCGGATCGCTGACGGTCCGCCGATGCTGAAGACCGAGAACGGCCGGCCATCGACATGGGTCTACGTCGACGTCCGCGGGCGCGACCTGGCGTCGGTCGTTTCCGACCTCAGGACGGCCGTGGCCCGGGACGTGCGGTTCTCTCCCGGGGTCAGCGTCGCCTATGCCGGGCAGTTCGAGTACCTGCAGCGGGCCGCGGCGCGGCTGATGATCGTCGTGCCCGCGACCCTGCTGATCATCTTCGTCCTGCTCTACGTGACCTTCGGCCGACTCGACGAGGCCGCCCTCATCATGGGAACCCTGCCGTTCGCCCTGACCGGCGGAATCTGGATCCTCTATTTGCTGGGCTATCACCAGTCTGTCGCCACCGGTGTGGGGTTCATCGCCCTCGCCGGGGTTTCGGCGGAGTTCGGCGTGGTCATGCTGATCTACCTCAAACATGCTCTGGCCGACCGGGGGCCTTCGCCCTCGCCGGACCAGGTCGCCGAGGCCGTGCGCGAAGGCGCGCTGCTGCGGGTGCGCCCCAAGGCCATGACGGTCGCGGTGATCCTCGCCGGCCTCTTCCCCATCCTGGTCGGCCACGGCGCCGGCTCGGAGGTCATGAGCCGCATCGCGGCGCCCATGATCGGCGGCATGCTGACCGCCCCCCTGCTCTCGATGCTGGTGATCCCCGCGGCCTACCTGCTCCTGAGACGCCGATCGTCCCCCTCCACTGCTTCAATCCAAGGAGACACCCCTTGAAGCGCTTTCTGACCCTCACCGCCTTCGCCTCGACCGCCTTGCTCGCTGCCTGCGGCCAGCCGACCGAACCGGCGCCAGACACCGCCGCGCCCGCCGAGGACGCAGCAATGGTGCCCATGGCGCCGACCCCCGCCGCGCAGACGACCGGCCACGGAACCGGTGTCGTAACCGCCGTCGATCCTGCAGCCGGGACCGTCACGCTCGACCATGGCCCAATTCCGGAGGTGGGCTGGCCGGCCATGACGATGGGCTTCAAGGCGGATCCGGCGCTACTGGCGACGGTCAAGACCGGCGACCGGGTCCGCTTCGACCTGGTGATCAAGGGCGGGACCAGCGAGATCACCGCCATCCGTCCGGAATAGACCGGTCCGGGTCGGTCAAGGTCGGTCGTCGCCGCGACATCACGGACGTCGCGGCGACGACGCGCCCCGCCTAGAGTCATCCTTGTCAGCCTCTCAAGGAAGTCCGATGTCATCCATCTTCCTGTCACGCAGAGTCCTGCTGGCCGCTGCGCCGGCTCTCACTGCCGCTGGAACCGCTTGGGCCGCACCCGAGAATCGGTTGACCGCCTACAAGACGCCCTGGTGCGGCTGCTGCGGCGGCTGGATCAGCCACATGCGTCAAGCCGGTTGGACGGTCGAGGTCATCGAGCATGAGGACCTCGCGCCGATCCGGGCCCGACACGGGATCCCGGATCGATTGGCCTCCTGCCACACGGCCGTCGTCGGCGCCTATGCGGTCGAGGGTCATGTGCCGGCCGGCGACGTCGATCGCTTGCTGCGTGAACGCCCGGCTGCTCGCGCCCTGAGCGCCCCCGGCATGCCCGCCGGCTCGCCGGGCATGGAGGCCGCAGGACGCGAGCCCTACACCACGATGCTGATCCTCAACGACGGTTCCACCCGGGTGTTTGGACGGCACAACGGCGCCTGACCCTCCGTCGGCGAGCGGGCTAGGCCTCGTCCGCTTCCGAGCCCCGCGCGTCCTCCAGGATCTCCAGGCCGCCCTTGGCCGCGACGCCAGCGACCAGAACTCCGACCACCAGATCCGGCCACGACTGTCCAAGCCAAAGCACCAGACCGCCGGCGACGATGATCCCGCCGTTGGAGGCGAAGTCGTTGAAGCTGAACGTCTCGGCGGCGCGCAGATTGACATCGTCGCCGTCCAGCCGCCGCAGCATCTGCAGGCAGATCAGGTTCACGACCGCGGCGATGACCGCAAGGCCGATCATGGTCCAGCCGATTGGCTCCGCCCCGAACCACCAACGCCGCCCCGCATCGATCAGCACCCCGGCGGCGAAAACCAGCAGAAGGACGCCCGAGACCCGGGCGGCCCGCCGCTTCCACGCAATTGCGCGCCCCACGGCCAGGAAACTGATCAGATAGACGACCGAGTCCGAGGCGTTGTCGACCGCGTTAGCCAGCAGGGCGCTGGAATCGGCGATCACTCCGCCGATACCGAGCGCTGCGAAAAGCAGCGCATTCAGGATCAAAACGACGAGCAGAGTGCGTCGCTGCTCGCGGTCTTTCGCGTTCAAGGCTGTCAATCGTCCATTCCTTCCGAGGCTCGGTGTCTGACCGCCCTGGCGGCGAAGGTCGGCAAGACCAGAAGGGTCAACGCCGTTGCGGTCAAAAGGCCGCCGATGACCACGGTGGCCAAGGGCTTTTGCACCTCTGCGCCCGCCCCGTGCGCCAGCGCCATCGGAATGAAACCGACGATCGCCACGAGCGCGGTCGTCAGGACCGCTCGCAGACGACTGGAGGCGCCTTCGACCGCCGCCTCCATCGCCGGCAGGCCGGATGTCAGTCGCTCGCGAATAGCCTGCATCAGCACCAGGCCGTTGAGGGTCGCCACGCCCGAGACCGCGATGAAACCGACGGCGGCCGAGACGGAGAACGGCATCCCGCGCAAAAAGAGAGCGAGGGCTCCGCCAACGAGCGCAAGCGGCACGCATGCGAAGACCAACCCAGCCTCGGCGAAGGAGCCCAACGCCAGGAACAGCAAGACTCCGATCAGGATGAAGACGATCGGAATGACGACGCCGAAGCGCTGCTCAGCGCGCTTGAGATTTTCAAACTGGCCGCCCCAGTCGAGATGCACGGCCGCCGGCAGGTCGATCTCTCCAACCCGCGACTGGGCCTCGGAGACGAAACCGCCCAGATCCCGTCCCCGCACATTGGCCTGGACGACCATCCGCCGGCTGCCGTTCTCGCGGCTGATCTGGTTGGGGCCTTCGGCGGTCTGAATCCGGGCCACCGAAGCGAGCGGTACGACGACGCCTGACGACGAGACGATCGGCAAGGCGGCGAGGGCTGCGGGATCATTGCGAGCGTCATCCGGCAGACGGACCACCACATCGAAGCGACGATCGCCTTCGAAGATGCGACCCGCTTCTGCCCCCCCGACGCCCACGGATACGGCCTCGCTGACATCGGCCGCTGACAACCCGTAATTGGCGGCGGCGAACCGGTCGACGCTGACCGTCAGCGTCGGCAAACCCGACGCCTGCTCCACCCGCACGTCAGCCGAGCCCGGCGTTGCTCGCAGAGCCGCGGCGACCTGGTCCGCGACGCCCTGCATCGTGACGAAGTTGTCGCCGAAAACAGTGACTGCGAGGTCGCTTCTCACGCCCGAGCTCAGTTCGTTGAAACGCATTTCGATTGGCTGACTAAATTCGAACGCGTTTCCGAGCTGCTCCATGGCGGTGGCCTCGAGGCGCTCGACCAGTTCCTCCTTGTGTAGACCGGGCTCGGGCCAGTCGTTTCGATCCTTCAAGATGATGACCGCATCGGAGATATTCGGCCCCATTGGGTCGATCGCGACCTCGGCGGTGCCCGTCTTGGAGAAAACCGATTGAACCTCGGGCGTCGCCAGAAGAGCGCGTTCGAGATTCTGCTGCATTCGAAGCGACTGTTCGAGTGACGTCGCCGGAGGTTTGGCCACGAACATCGACACGTCGCCCTCGTCGAGCGTGGGGATGAACTCCCTGCCCAAGGCCATGAAGGACGCCGCGCCGACCGCTACGGCCGCCACCGCCGAGATCAGAACGACCTGGGGCCGGGCCACCGCCTGCCGGATGGCCGGCTCGATCCACCGGCGGGCGAAGCGGAGGATCCGCGTTTCATGTTCGACGACCTCCCCGTCGGGTCCGACGTGCGAGGATTTGGGATCTCGCACGAGCAGCGCGGTCATCGCGGGCACGAAGGTGAAGGAGAAGATGAAAGCCCCTACGAGCGCCAGCATCACGGTGGCGCCCATCGGCTGGAAGGTCTTGCCTTCCACGCCTTCCAGCAGCAGCAACGGTGCGAAGACGAGGAGGATGATCAACTGGCCGAAAGCGGCTGGCTTAACCATCTGGCGCGCGGATTGGATCGCCACCCCTAACCGCTCGTGGCGGGTAAGCACCCGACCGAGTTGGGCGCGCCGTTGAGCCAGCAGCAGAAGGGTGTTCTCGATCACCACCACTCCGCCGTCAACCATCAGCCCGAAGTCCAGGGCGCCCAGGCTCATCAGGTTGCCGCTGATCCCGAAGTGGTTCATGCCGATGACGGCGAACAGAAAGCTGAGCGGGATCATCAGCGCGGTGATGCTCGCCGCGCGGATGTTGCCCAGCAGCAGGAACAGGATCACCACCACGAGCAGGGCGCCCTCGGTCAGATTGCGCGCCACTGTGGCGATGGTGGAATTGACCAGCTCGCTCCGGTTCAACACCGGCGTTGCGACGATCCCCGGCGGCAGGCTGTCGCCGACCTCGGTTAGACGTTCCGCCGCGGCTTGAGCCACCGTGCGGCTATTGCCGCCGGCGATCATCAGAGCCGTTCCCATGACCACCTCGTGGCCATCCCGGCTGGCGGCTCCGAGCCGAAGCCCCTGCCCGACCTCGACCGTGGCGACGTCAGCGACGCGGATGACGAGACCGCCCCGGTTCACAATCGGCGCCTGCCTCAAATCCTCGACGTTGCCCGCCAAGGCATCCGTGCGAACGACCAGGGCCTCTCCACCCCGTCGAATGAAGCCGGCGCCGGCCTGGGTGTTCGCCCGTTCGAGCGCTTCGGTCAGGTCATTCAGCCCAAGACCATAGCTGGAGAGCCGCGCTACATCCGGTCGAACCGCATACTCCTTGACGTAGCCGCCGATCGTATCGACGCCGGCAAGTCCCTCGGTGCCGCGCATCAGAGGCGCGACGATCCAGTCCTGAACCGTGCGGAGATAGGTGGCGCGCTGCTCTGGCGTCGCGAGCCGTTCGCCTTCGGGAGTCAGATAATCGCCCCCCGCTTGCCAACCCGGCTGGCCGGGTCGGGACAGGTTCTGGCTGTTGAACGGCACATAATCGACCGTCCACATCAGCACTTCGCCCAAGCCGGTGGTGATGGGAGAAAGCGCGGGCTCGACACCCTCGGGCAGACCCTCACGAGCGGCCGCCAGCCGTTCCGCGACCTGCTGGCGCGCGAAATAGATGTCTGTCTCATCGGTGAAGATGGCGGTGATCTGGCTGAACCCGTTGCGCGATAGCGATCGGGTGCTCGTCAGGCCAGGAACGCCCGACAGCGCGGTTTCAAGCGGATAGGTCACCTGGCGCTCGATCTGTTCCGGCGCGAGGGCGGGAGCGACCGTGGTGATTTGCACTTGGCGGTTGGTGATGTCCGGGACCGCGTCGATCGGAAGCTTGGTCAGTTCAAACAGACCCAGTCCGGCGACGAGGGCGACGGCGATGACGACGAACCAGCGGAACCGGACCGACGCCGAAATGACGGCATTGAACATGGATCGATCCCTAGTCTTCGTCTTCGGCCTCGCCCTTGGCGAGTTCCGCTTTCAGGAGGAAGGCGTTGGCCCCCGCGATACGTTCGGAGCCGTCCAATCCGCGCAGGATTTCGGTTCGGTCTCCGGCTTGCCGGCCGATCAGCACCGGAACGGCCCGGAAGCCGTCCGCCGTTTGCACGAAGACCACAGCCGAGCCGTTCACGGTCTGGACGGACTCGGACGGCACGGTGAGACCATCCGACAAGGCGCCGGTCACGACCGTACCGCTGACGGCCGAGCCGGCGGGAGGCAAGCCTGCGTCGACGGGCCGGGCGCGGATGATCGTCGCGCCGCTTTGTTCGCTTGCATCGACGGCGACCCCGGTGACGACCGCAGCGAACTCGCCGTTCGCCCCTTGCACATTCATCCGGACGCCGGGGCTGACTTGAGCGGCCAAGGCGGGAGGCGCATTGAAAACGATCTCGACACGGGCGGGATTGGTGACCTCCGCGATCACGCTCCCTTGGGCCGCGAAGCCACCAGGTCCGACCTGAACGCTGGTCACAACGCCGTTGATCGGGCTGGCGACGCTTACGCGACCCGATGCGCTTGGCGATCCGGCTGCAGCCGTGCGGGCGCGCGCTGCCCGCGCCGCCGCCTCCGCGCTCAGCGCCTGCGCCCGCGACGCTTCGACGTCCTGTCGGGCGACGACGCCCGCCTGCTCCAGATTTTGATCCCGCTCGTAAGCGCGACGCGCGGCCTCCGCTGAAGCGTTGGCGGCTTCCGCGTCCGCGCGGTAGGTGGCGGCGTCGCCACTCACCAGAATGGCCAAGGGCTGTCCGGTTCGCACCGGTTGTCCGGGCGCCACCAGAACCCGCTCGACCCGCCCGCCAATCACCGCCGCGACAGAGGCTCGCGCATCGACCATCGGTTCGACCCGACCGCTCAACCGGGTCTCGCCGCCTCCGCCACCAGCGACCGTCACCATGGCGATACCGGCCGCCTGGATCTGGGCCGGAGTGAGGACCACGACGCCCTCGGCGGCGCCGCTTTCCGCCTCATGGCCTTCCTCCCCACTTTCTTCGGCGGCAGGCGCGGGCTCCGGGCCGAAGACCGAATAAAGCCCGACGCCGCCAAGCAGGATCACGGCGGCGGCTCCACCCAGGAGCCAGGGTTTGCGAAGCGAGGTGTGATTCATTGCGACGTTCCAAAAGGGGCGCGGCCTTGCAGGCGCGCGAGGTCGATTTCGGCGCGGACCCGCGCGAGGCGAGCGTCAACGGCGGCGTTGCGGGCGGAGATCAAGGCAGCGCGGGATGAGCGCAGCTCGAGTTGTGAGATACGGCCGGCTTCGAATCCGATCCTCGATAGCCGGTAGGCCTCCTCGGCCGCGGCGACGCCGGCGTCGGCCGCGGCGACCCGGCTAGGTGCTGTACCCATAAAGCTTGCGGCCGAGGGCGACGCTTGATTCAAGGATTCCGAAAGGAGCCTTGGGATGGCCCGATACGATCTGAGCGAAGCGGAGTGGCGGCTGGTCGAGCCGTTGTTGCCGAACAAGCCGCGAGGCGTGGCCCGGGTGGATGACCGCCGGGTGCTGAACGGCGTCTTTTATGTCCTGCGGACAGGGTCGCCATGGCGTGACCTGCCGGAGCGCTACGGGCCGTATACGACGGTCTACAATCGCTACAACCGGTGGGCCAAGGCCGGGGTCTGGCTGAGGATCTTCGAGACGCTGGCGGCCCGATCCCCGCAGTCGATGCAGATGATCGACAGCTCCATCATCCGGGCCCACCAGCACGCCGCCGGTGGAAAAAAGGGGGCCCGGATCACGCCATCGGCCGTTCTCGTGGAGGACTGAGCACCAAGATCCACGCCGTCGTCGATCAGGACGGCCTGCCGGTGCGCCTGCTTCTCTCGCCCGGCCAGGCCTCCGACATGAGCGCGGTTCCCGAGCTTCTCGCCGGCCTGCCCGCGCCGACGACCGTCGTCGCCGACCGGGGCTACGATTCCAACTCCGTGCTTGAGCTGATCGCCCGATCCGGCGCCCAGCCCAGCATCCCCAGTTGCTCCCGTCGAAAGGTCAGGCGCTCCATCGACCCCGCCATCTACCGGCAGCGCAATCAGGTCGAACGCTTCTTCTGTCGCCTCAAGCACTTCCGACGCGTCGCGACCCGCTTCGACAAGCTGGCCCGCAACTTCCTCGCCGCCGTCCTCCTCGCATCAACGCGACTTTGGCTCAGAGCTTATGAGTCCAGAACCTAGCCGAAGCGCTGAGACGCGCCATCGCGGCGTCACGATCCGCCTGCGCCTCTTGACGGGCGCCCAGCAGCCGGGCGTCGGCGGCCCGAAACTCGGCCTGCGCCGCTTCGATGTTGCCTCGGTTGCGATCGAACAAGGGCAGCGGCAAGCTCACGCCCAGCGTGACGGCGGTGGCGTCTTCGGCTTCATAACGGCGAACGCCGACGGACGCGGTCACGTCGGGTCGGGACCTCAAGCGCTCCACGTCGATCCGGCGCTCCGCCGCCTCACGATCCGCTTCCGCCACCCGTACTGTAAGCGTTCCGGCTGCGCCGTCGTCGCTCGCCGCCAGGGGCGCGCGGTCGAGCAGGCCGCTGTCGATGGAGGTCACCGGAGCGGTCAGCATGGCGACCGCCCTCAGCCGGGCGAAAGCCGCATCGCGTTCTGCTTGGGCTTCATCCAGCGCGGCGCGGGCGGCGGCCGCTTCGCTCTCTCCCTGGATACCGCGCAGCAAGGGCTCACGTCCCTCCTCGACCAGAGTCAGGGCCGCCCGCGTATCGGCTACGGTGAGCGATAACGCCTCCTGAGCGAGGTCCGCGCGCCTTTCCGCAGCCTCAGCCTCGGCATAGACCAGCGCGAGACGTCCCGCGGCCTCGATGCCCGCCATGTCACGCCGCAAGGAGGCGGTTCCGGCGTCGGCGCGCGCCGCTTCGACGCGGGCGCCCCGGCGACCCCACAATTCCAGGTCCTGGCTGAGCGAGAGCGTGGTTTCGGCGTTGTTGTAGCCCTCGAATGGGCCGCTTCCGAAGGCGTTTTCAACCTCGAGCGCAGCGGTCGGATTCGGCCTGACCCTCGCCTGACGCACGCGCGCCTCGGCGGCGTCAAGCAAGGCGTCGGCCTCAAGCGTCGCCGGTGATTGGCCGAGACGCTGCAGAAGCGTTTCGTAGCTCGGCGCGGGATCGGCCCAGGCGGGACCGGTCAGACTGGTCGCCAGGGCGACCAGCGCGCAGCCCGCCGCGAGATGCGGCCGACGGCGAATGGGAGAAGGCATGATCTCATGTCCCGAAAGGTTGACGTGAAAGGCGCCGCTCAGGGCGCAGTCCCGTCAGCCTTGGGGCGGTCGATCCGGTCCGGACGGCGTGCGCGAGACGAAGGCGTCGGCCGGGGCGACCCGGCTGGAGACGCTGCGAACCGGCATCAGGGCCGGAGGCGAAGGCGCGTCCGCGGCGGTCATGGCGATGTGGTGACACTGGCAGTAGCTGCAGAACGGCCCGCACTGGCGGGGCTCGTCCGGCCGGGAGTCCGCCGGTTCCGAAACGACCACCGTCGCGGCCGTTGTGGATCCCGCCGGCCATTCACAGGCCATCGCATCGACGGACGTCATGCCGAAAACGGCGATGAACGCCGCCAGAAGCGTCGCCAGTAGACCACGATGGAATCGGGAACGTCCCATAAGCCCCCTTACCATGATTGTCCGACAGATCAATCAGAACGGCATGGCTCGCTGTCGACCGTCCGCTTCGCGCATTTTCCGCTTGATCCTCTAGTTGCTAGAGGATGCAGAAGGGGGGTGTTCTCACCGGAGTCTCCCCATGTCGACGCCTCTGACACCCGACGCAACCCCCGCTGCAGGATGCGGTTGCAGCACGCCGAAGTTCGATGGCGCCACCCCGGCGTACCGCCGGATCCTGGTGACCGTGATCGCCATCAACGCCCTCGCGTTCGTGGCGATCATCGGGGGTGCGATCGCACAAGGGTCCGCCTCGCTCGGCGCCAACGCCCTCGACTTCCTGGCCGACAGCGCCACCTACGCGATCAGCCTTTGGGCCATCGGCCGGAGCGTTCGCGTCCGCGCGGGCGCCGCGCTTCTAAAGGGGGCCAGCCTCGGCTTGCTGGCGCTCTCGATCCTTGGCTTCGCCATCTGGCGTGCGGTCACGGGGGCTCCGCCGGAGGGCTCGGTGATCACCGGCCTCGGACTGTTCGGGTTTGCCGCCAACGTCATCGCCGCCCTCCTTCTGGTGCGCCACCGAGACGGCGACGCCAACGTCCGCTCGGTCTGGCTGTGCACCCGCAACGACCTGATCCAGAGCCTCGTGGTCGCCGGGGCGGGCGCCCTCGTCTGGTTGACCGCGTCGCGGTGGCCGGACCTGATCGCCGGAATTCTGCTGGCCGGGGTGTTTCTGCAGTCCTCCTGGGCGGTCGTGCGTCAGTCGCGCGACGAACTGCGCGAGGCCGCATGACGACGATCGACTACACGCCCGCCCTCGGTCACTCAGGCCTGAGCGGCCTCTACGACCTGGCTATTGCGCTCTGGACGCGCGAGCGCCGCTGGCGATCGGCCTTCCTCGACCAGATCGCCCCCGGGGCTTCTGAAACACTCGTCGATGTCGGTTGCGGCACAGGCGCGCTCACCGCCTTGATCGCGGCAGAGGCGCCGACGGCGAAGGTGATCGGGATCGATCCCGATCCGGATATTCTCGCCCGCGCCCGAAACCGGGCGACGAAGCGCGGCCTGGCCGTCGTCTTTGCCCGCGGATACGCCGACGACGCGGCGACGCTGGTCGGACCCGGCCGGGCGGACAAGGCCGTCTCCAGCCTGGTCTTCCATCAGGTTCCGCTCGCCGGCAAACGGAGCGGCCTCGCCGCGATGTTCGACGCCCTCCGGCCCGGCGGCGAGCTGCATATCGCCGACTACGGTCTGCAACGCACTCCGCTGATGCGATTTCTCTTCCGCCAGGTCCAGGCGCTCGACGGTCGGGAAAATACCCAGCCGAGCGCTGAAGGCGTTCTCCAGGGCCTCATGGCCGAGGTCGGCTTCGAGGGCGTGGAGGAATGCAAGGTCATTCCCACGCCGAGCGGCTCGATCTCCCTCTACAGGGCGCGCAAGCCGCTAGCTCGCCCTATCGCTGCTCGACCCTGACTCATCCCCTCACCAAAGGAGCCTTCAATGCGCACGGTTCTCTCCATGCTCACCCTCTTAGCCGCCTTCGCCGCTGCCCCCGTCGTCGCCCAGTCAACCGCGCCGACACGCGCGGTCCTGGCGGACGCGTCGCGCGTCCCCGCCCGCGCCACCATCATCGATGGTGCGAACTGGCGCTGCGAAGGCCAGACCTGCACCGCCTCAGGCGGTGTTGATCAGCCGGCGCCGCGCGCCTGCCGCCGCGTCGTGGCCCGTTTCGGCGCCGTGACAGAGTTCTCGTGGAAGGGCACGGTCCTCTCGGGCGAGCAACTGGCCGTATGCAACCGGTGACGGCGGTAACGTCAATGTCGATGTCATGCCCGACCCGTCAGGGTTTAGAGACAATGGTCTTCTCGCCAAGCCTGGTGGCCGACACCGCCTCCGACGCCGAACGGCTGGATTTCCTTTTACAGAGCGCGCAAGTCCGTGGGCGGCGCCGATGACTAAAACGCCCTTGCCTTCCAGCCTCGCACGAACGCTCGGCTTTGCTCTGGCGGGGTTCGTCGTGGTCGTGGACCAATCGACCAAGGCCTGGGCTCGCGCTCAACTCGACGAGCCGGTGGACCTCGGTCCTTTCCTGAACCTGATCCTCGGCTTCAACCGGGGCGTCAGCTTCGGCTTGCTGTCGGCCGATGGGGATGCGGGGCGCTGGCTCCTCGTAACGGTCACCGGTTTGATCGCGGCGGCGATGCTGGTCGCGATCGGCCGTTCACGACGTCAAAGCATGATCTTCGCACTGGCGCTGGTGGCCGGCGGGGCGCTGGGCAACATCGTCGACCGCGTCCGATCGGGCGCGGTGACGGACTTCATCGACGTTCATATCGGCAAGGCGCATTGGCCGACGTTCAACCTCGCCGACGCCGCCATTGTTCTCGGCGTGGCGGCCCTGATCTTCTTGTCGGCGCGGAACGCCAGGGACGACGGCGCCGTGGAGATTCGGCGGTGAGCTTGCGGTCGGAAGGTCAGTTGCGCCCGGAGGCCCGCTCGCCCGCCGGGATGAGGGACACGACATGATGAGGCTCGACAAGGAGCAGACGCTCATCCTCATCTGGTCGATGGCCGCCATCGCAATGACCGTCGCCGTGCTGGTCGGGGCCTGGATGGGGCTGCCGCCGCAGTGGGCGGGGATCGACGGAGCGCCGCCGCTCGCCGAGCGGCTGGCGTATGCTTTGCGGGTCGATCTGCCAATCTTCCTCTGGCTGGCTGGCTGCGTCCGCGTAGTGGCCAGCGTGCGTTTTCGCTCCGACGCGGACCGCCCGGGGTCGGCCTACGCGCCGCCGAGCGCCCGGCTGGCGGCGCCCGCGGCCGTCCTGCAGAACTCCCTGGAGCAGACGGTTTTGGCCTTCGGCGGCCATTTGATCCTGGCTACCACCTTGAGGGGGCCCGAGCTCGTCCTCCTGCCCGCTCTCGTCGCGCTCTACCTTTTCGGTCGTGTGACCTTCGCGTTCGCCTACCCCAAAGGCGCGGCGGCCCGGGCCTTCGGCATGGCGCTCACCGGCGCCTCGACCTTGGCCGCTTACGCCATCGCCATCTTCCAGATTTTCTTGGGTCGTTGAGTTCGCCCTCCGCCTCTAGTCGCGGACCATCCCGCCCCCTAGGTTCCCGCCATGCCCGATGCTCCCGCCTTCGCCCTGCAAACCATCGGCAAGCTGGCGGCCGCCACCGGGGTGAAGGTCCCTACCATCCGCTTCTATGAGCAGATCGGTCTGCTCCCCGTCCCACCGCGCACGGCTAGCGATCGGCGACTTTACGACGGGGACGCGTTGCGCCGACTGTCCTTCATCCGTCACGCGCGTCAGCTGGGTTTCGACCTCGACGCCATTCGATCGCTGCTGGATCTGGCCGACCATCCTGAAAGGCCCTGTAGCGAAGCCAACGCTATCGCCCAGCGCCACCTCGCCGATGTCACGATCAAAATCTCTCAGCTGAAGGCGCTCCAGGGAGAGCTATCCCGCATGACCGCCGAATGCGCAGGCGGCCGCGTCTCGGCCTGCAAGGTCATCGAGGTCTTGCATGATCCGGCGCCTGCAGCCGTCCCGACGGCCTAAGCGCGACATTGGCCGCGACACCTCGTCGCACGAATGCTAATGCGACCCGTTCACAGCTAGGCTCGTCATGCGTCATCTGCTCCGATCGCTTCTCTTGGCTCTTGCCTTGGGCTTCTCCATTCCCGCCCACGCCCAAGCCCCCGCCGCCTCCGAGGCCCAGGTCGCCTGGCGCTTGCTGGATTATGTCGCGGTCGACTATGCCGGCGCCGTCGCGAACGGACAGGTCATCAGCGCTGCCGAATACGGAGAAATGATCGAGTTCGCCGGTCAGATCCGCACCCGGATCGCCGCCCTCCCCGCCCATGAGGCGAAAGCGGACCTCTCGCGGAACGCCGCAGCGCTCGAGAGCAGCATCCGCGCCAAAGCCTCGCCGGAAGACGTCGGCGCCCGGGCCAAGTCCCTCGCCGCGGCGCTGCTCGCGGCCTATCCGAGCCCGCTGGCGCCGGCCTTCCCACCCGATCTCGCCCGGGGGCAGGCCCTCTATCAGGAGCAGTGCGCCGTCTGCCACGGCGTCACCGGACGAGCCGACGGCGAGGGCGCCCAGGGGCTGGATCCCGCGCCCATCGCCTTCGCTGACGTCGAGCGCGCCCGCCAGCGCAGCGTGTTCGGCCTCTATCAGGTGATCGACCAGGGCCTGGACGGCACCGCCATGGCCAGTTTCGCGCATCTCCCGGCGGAGGATCGCTGGGCCCTGGCCTTCTACGTCGGGCGGTTCGCCTTCACCGACGCCGAGGCCGCCGAAGGCCAACGTCTGTGGGAGAGCGATCCGGCGATCCGCACCGCCTTCCCCACCTTGGCCTCCGTCACCCAGACCACGCCCGCCGACCTGGCGTCGCGCATCGGCGAGACCAAGGCCCGCGCCGTCACCGCCTACATCCGCCGGCATCCGGACGCCGCCTCTCCGGCCTCGGGCGGCGCGCTCACGCTCGCCCGCACACGCCTGGCGGAAAGCCTGGCGGCCTACCGCGCGGGCGACCGCAAACAGGCCGCCGATCTGGCGCTCTCGGCCTATCTCGACGGCTTCGAGCCGGTGGAGCCGGCGCTCGGCGCCCGCGACGGCGCCCTGCTGCGTCGTGTCGAAACCGCCATGACCGGCCTGCGGGCCGCCATCGGGCGCGGCGCGCCCGCCGAAGAGGTCCAGGCCCAGGTCGCGCGGCTCAACGCCCTGCTCGACACCGCCGAACGGGCCCTGGCCCCGCAGGAGGCGGACAACGTCGCCAGTTTCGCGGGCGCCTTCACCATCCTGCTTCGCGAAGGCCTGGAGGCTCTGCTGATCGTGGTCGCCATGATCGCCTTCCTGCGCAAGGCGGAACGCCCCGAGGCGCTGCGCTATGTACACGGCGGCTGGGTCGCGGCCCTGCTCGCCGGCGGGGCCACCTGGGCGGCGGCGACCTTCCTGATCTCGATCAGCGGGGCGAGCCGGGAGCTGACGGAGGGCTTCGGTTCTCTGCTGGCGGGCGCGGTCCTGGTCTCGGTCGGCATCTGGATGCATGGCAAGTCCCACGCGGACGCCTGGCAGATCTACATCCGCGAGAAACTGTCCAAGGCCCTGTCGGGGCGGTCGGCCTGGCTGCTGTTCCTGCTCGCCTTCGTGGTGGTCTACCGCGAGGTGTTTGAGACCATCCTGTTCTACGCCGCCATCTGGAGCCAAGGCGGCCATGTCGGCATGCTGGCCGGCGCCTTGACCGCCGTGGCCATTCTGGCGGTCATCGCCTGGGCCCTGCTGACCTACAGCAAGCGCCTGCCGATCGGTCAGTTCTTCTCCCTCAGCTCGATCCTGATGGCCGTGCTTTCGGTCGTGCTGGTCGGCAAGGGGGTCGCGGCCCTGCAGGAGGCGGGCTGGATCGATGTCCATCCGATCGCCTGGCTTCCCCGAATCGAGATCCTTGGCCTCTACCCGACGCTCGAGGGCGTCGGGGTCCAGATCCTGACCGTGGCCATTCTTGCGATCGGCTTCGTCCGATCGTCCCGGCCGTCGGGCACAAAGGCCCCGACTGCCGCCTGATCTCTAATGAGCGCGCGTCTAACGCCGTCAGGTCGGCGTGGAAGGACTTTGCGGGACCTGCGGCTTGAAGGCGATGGCCGACAGATCCGTCGCGGCGTCGATCGCAAGCCCGGAGGCTCTACGCTCGGAGTAGCGGTCGACCAGCTGGACAGCGTGGGGCCGGGTCAGGATGGTGAAGCGCACCAGCTCCTCCATTACGTCGACGATCCGCTCGTAGTAGGCGGAGGGCTTCGTCCGCCCGGCGTCGTCGAACTCCTGAAAGGCCTTGGCAACGCTCGACTGGTTGGGGATAGTGATCATCCGCATCCAGCGGCCGAGCAGGCGCAGGGTGTTGACGGCGTTGAAACTCTGGGACCCGCCGGAAACCTGCATGACGGCCAAGGTCCGCCCCTGAGTCGGGCGGACGCCGCCCATGCTGAGGGGCAGATGGTCGATCTGCAGCTTCATCAGGCCCGAGACCTGGCCATGCCGTTCGGGGCTGCACCAGACCATGCCTTCGGACCAGAGGGCATGCTCGCGCAGTTCGCGCACGGCCGGGTGGTCGTCGTCGCCCGGCGCCCCCGGAAGGGGCAGGTCCGACGGATCGAAGATGCGGGTTTCGCATCCCATCCACTGCAGCAGGCGGGCCGCCTCCTCGACGCAGAAGCGCGAGTAGGACCGTTCGCGCAGCGATCCGTACAGAAGCAGGATCCGGAGCGGAGGGTCGTGCGGCCCCAGACCGCGAGCAGGATCGACCGACAAATAGGCCTTGTCCAGGGCCGGCAGATGATCCGGATCAGGCAGCGCCCGCAGGCGGTCGAACGTCATCACAGGTCCTTGGTCAGATAGGCCGCCGATGCCGGGCACAGCCCCGCGAACTCGCGGGTCCGCCGGATCGCCTCCGGCGCCGTCTGGCGGTCCGCCGCCCGGTAGCCGTGCCGAGTGAAGAAGGGCTCGGCCGTGGTGGTGAGCAGATGAAGGCGTGCGCCGCCCAAGTCACCGGCGACGGTTTCGACGGCGGCCAGCATCCGGCTTCCGAGGCCACGCGCCTTCCGGTCGGCGAGCACCACCAAGGAGCGGAGCAGCAGGTCGCGCCCCTCCCCTTCAAGCCCGACGTAGCCGACGACGGCGCCGTCGTGATCGGCGCTGAAGTAGCGGCCGGCCTCAGGCGCGGGCAGGCCTTCGGCCCGCAGCGCGGCGATCAGGCCGACGTCGTGCGCCTCGATCAGATGCAGGACCACCATCACCCGGCGTCCGCCGGCGGAACGGTGTCGGGGAACCAGCGCCGGCCCATCCAGAGGGCGACCGACACCAGCAGGATCAGCACCGGCACCTCGACCAGCGGGCCGATGACGGCGGCGAAGGCGACCGGCGAGGCCAGGCCGAAGGCCGCGATGGCGACCGCGATGGCCAGCTCGAAATTGTTGGAGGCCGCGGTGAAGGCCAGGGCCGTGGTGCGCGGGTAGTCGGCCTCGCTCAGCTTGCCCATCAGGAAGCTGACGACGAACATGACGAGGAAGTAGATCGTCAGCGGAATGGCGATGCGCAGGGCGTCCAGCGGCAGGGCGACGACCTCTCCGCCCTTGAGGCTGAACATGGCCACGATGGTGAACAGCAGCGCGATCAGGGTGATCGGCCCGATGCGCGGAAGAAAGCGGCGCTCGTACCATTCGGCGCCCTTACGGGCGATCAGGCTGCGGCGGGTCAGGAAACCCGCCAGGAACGGCATGCCGAGATAGACCAGCACGGCTCCGGCGATGGTCCAGACGCGGACGTCCACCACGCTGCCCTGCAGGCCGAACAGCGGCGGCAGGACGGTGAGGAAGAGCCAGGCGTAGAGGCTGAAAAACAGGATCTGGAAGACCGAGTTGAAGGCCACGAGGCCGGCCACATACTGGTTGTCGCCGCGCGCCAGCTGGTTCCATACCAGCACCATGGCGATGCAGCGCGCCAGGCCGATCAGGATCACGCCGGTCATGTACTCCGGCTGATCGCGCAGGAAGATCACCGCCAGGACGAACATCAGCACCGGCCCGAGAACCCAGTTCTGGATCAGGGACAGGGCCAGGACCCGCTTGTCGGCGAACACGCGCGGCAAGGCCTCATAGCGGACCTTTGCCAGCGGCGGGTACATCATCAGGATCAGGCCGATGGCGATCGGGATGTTGGTGGTCCCGACCGAGAGGCTGTCGACCCAGGCGGGCAAGCCCGGCACGACGGTTCCGAGCAGGACGCCCAGCGCCATGGCGGCGAAGATCCATAGCGTCAGCCAGCGGTCGAGGAACGACAGGCGGCGCGGCGAAGCGGCGGGTGCGTCGGTCATCGCGTCACCCGCCGGCCGTCGGCGTCGATGACGACCTCCCCGTCTTCCTTGGTGAAGGGCTTCAGGTTCTCGGCCGGCAGCAGGTCCAGCACGGCCTCCGATGGGCGGCAGAGGCCCACGCCCAGGGGACTTACGACGATCGGACGGTTGAGCAGGATCGGATGGGCCTCGATCGCATCGAGCAGTTGCTCGTCCGTCAGGCCGGGGGCGTCGAGACCCAGCTCGGAGAAGGGCGTGCCCTTCTCGCGCAGCAGGTCGCGCAGCGGCTTGCCTGCCCGTTTAGCCAGCCAGGCGACCATAGTCCGCGACGGCGGCGTCTTCAGATACTCGACAATATGCGGCTCGATGCCGACGTGGCGGATGAGTTCGAGCGCATTGCGCGACGTCCCGCAGGCGGGGTTGTGATAGATGACGATGTCCACGGGATCCTCAGGGGCAGCAGGGTGCAAGTTCGGCCAGCAGGGGCTCGCAGAGGTCCGCCCTGCCCCCGCAGCAGTCCTTGAGCAGGAAGAGGACGAGATCGCGAAGCCGGTCCAGGTCAGCCCGGTAGATGATCGACCGGCTGCGGCGCTCCGACTTGATCAGTCCCGCCCGGGTCAGGACGCCGAGATGGGACGACAGCGTGTTCGCCGGAATGGCCAAATGGTTAGAGATGTCACCAGCCGGCAGACCGTCGGGCTCGTGGCGGACCAATAGGCGAAACGCCTCCAGCCGCGTTGACTGCGCCAAGGCGGCCAGGGCGAGAATCGAAGCTTCGGTTTCCATTATTCCATATTAGTCGAATTATGGAAATATTCAAGTCGCGTGTCCCGGGAGTTGCGCAAGCCTACGGTGGAGAGGGTACGGCTAGGCCCGTCGGACTCTTTCGAGTTCGATTCTTCGCAGCAAAGCGGAGATTACGATGGCCCAGACCACCCCGCCCCTGCGGCGCACGATCAAGAAGCCCGAACTGCACCAGATGGTGCCGCTCGCCGACAGCACCATCTGGGAGATGGAGCGCCGCGGCGAATTCCCGAAGCGGTTCCTCCTGACGCCCCGCTGCGTGGTCTGGGACCTGGCCGAGGTCGAGGCCTGGCTGGAGCGGCGCCGTAACCAGCCGATCCGGCGCGCGCCCCCGCCCGACGTCCGCCGGCGCGTCAGCCGACCGGTCAGAACTTCGGATCGAAGCGAGGCCCCTCTCCCTCCGGCACACTGAGCACCGGCGTGAACGTCCGCCCGGCCTCCCACGCCTCGACCGCGTCCGACCACTGCTGCGCCATGTGCCGCCGCTGCATTTCGAACTCCGCCTTGTTGTACACGCCCCGGGACGACCGTTCCTCGTGGGCCAGGCCTTTCTCGATCCAGTCGGAGTTGAAGCCCATTTCGTGCAGCAGTGTCGAGGCCGTCCGCCGCAGGTCGTGCACTGTGAACGGCTCCAGAGGCAGTCCTCGCTTCTTCGCCAACTCGGCGATGGCGGAGGTCACGCGATTGAAGGTCGCCCGCGACATCGGCGCGTCCGCGTCGTAGCGCGACGGCAGGATGTATCTGGAGTTCCCCGCGCAGGTCTTCAGGGCGATCAGGATGTCGAGCATCTGGGTCGACAGATAGACGTTGTGGGGCCGGGAGCGTTTCATCCGCGCCGCGGGGATCGACCAGACGGCGTTCTCGAAATCCACCTCCGGCCAGACGCCGTCCTGCAGCTCGCTCTTTCGCACCATGCTGAGCAGGATAAACTTCAGCCCGAGGCGGATCGTCGGCAGGGTCGCCACCTCACCGAGGAGGCCGAGCATGATGCGGATCTCGCTGGGCGACAGACTGCGGTCGCGCGGCCGGAAGGTCGCGATCGATGCAGGCCCGACGCCGTCCGCCGGATTGTCGATCTTCTCGCCGTGCAGGATGGCCCAGGCGTAGATCTGTTTGACGATATCGCGGACGTGGATCGCCGTCGCCGGCGCGCCGCGATCGACGATGGTCTTGCAGTGGGCCCGGATGTCGTCCGGGGTGATCTCGCTGAGCAGGCGGTTTCGCCACTGCGGCAGCACCTCGCGATTGAAGATCGACCGGCGCATGTTCCGCGTGCTGTCCGCCATCGGGGCGGTGTCCATCCAGCGCTGGGCGACATGCTCGAAGCTGCGCGCCTCTTTCAGACGACGCTTGGCGCGCTGCTTCTCCAGAGCGGGCGAGACGCCCTCCGCGATGGTCCGCTTGACCTCGAACAGGCGCTCCCGAGCCTGCGACAAGCTCAGACCACCCCGACCGTATCGGCCAAGCGTCAGCGTCTCCCGCCGGCCGTTGAAGCGATAGTCGTAGCGGAACGAGATCGCGCCGCCCGGCGAGATGTAGGCGTACAAGCCGTCCCTGTCGGTACTCTTGTAAGGCTTTGATTTTGGTTTCAAATTCTTCAGGGCGGCGTCGGTAAGCACGGTAAAATCTCCTCGCACCGGACAGGGTCGGAATTCGGGGGTTCGAGGTCGATATTTCTCAATCTTTCCAGCACCCTGTGCGAAAAGAATACCGTCATCGGCTCGCCGTGGTCCTGACGGTATGAGCCGGTTTCCATGGGAGCAACGGGACGCGATACCGTCAGACAGGTCGGCATCACGAAAAAAAGACCCTCCGAAAGGCTTCGAAGGGTCTCGACAGAATTCACTTTTACGTCAGTGCCTTACGGATCAAATCGGAAGCGTTCTCGAAAGCTCCCGAAGGGCCCGAATTATTCCCACTCGATCGTGCCGGGCGGCTTGCTGGTCACGTCGTAGACGACGCGATTGACGCCCCGGACCTCGTTGATGATGCGCGTGGCGGTCTTGCCGAGCACCGCCCACGGGAACTCAAAGAAGTCGGCGGTCATGCCGTCAGTCGAGGTCACCGCGCGCAGGGCCAGGACGTTCTCGTAGGTGCGGGCGTCGCCCATCACGCCGACCGTCTTCACAGGCAGCAGCACAGCGAAGGCCTGCCAGATCTGATCGTAGAGGCCGGCGTTGCGGATCTCTTCCAGATAGATGGCGTCAGCGTCCTGCAGGACCTTGACCTTCTCAGGCGTGATCTCACCTGGGATGCGGATGGCCAGACCCGGCCCGGGGAACGGATGACGGCCGACGAAGGCGGGCGCCAGACCCAGCTCGACGCCCAGGGCGCGGACCTCGTCCTTAAAGAGCTCGCGCAGCGGCTCGACCAGCTTGAGCTTCATGTAGTCCGGCAGGCCGCCCACATTGTGGTGGCTCTTGATCACCGCCGAGGGGCCGCCGCGCGCCGAGACGCTCTCGACGACGTCCGGATAGAGCGTGCCCTGGGCCAGGAATTCGGCGCCGTCGATCTTGGCGGCTTCCTTGTCGAAGACGTCGATGAACAGACGGCCGATCGTCTTGCGCTTGGTTTCCGGATCGCTGACGCCGGCCAGCTCGCCGAGGAACAGGTCGCCGGCGTCCACATGGACCAGCGGGATGTTGTAGTGGTCGCGGAACAGGGTCACGACCTGGTCGGCCTCGTTCTTGCGCAGCAGGCCGGTGTCGACGAAAACGCAGGTCAGTTGGTCGCCGATCGCCTCGTGGATCAGGACGGCGGCCACCGAGCTGTCGACACCCCCCGACAGGCCGCAGATCACTTTGCCCGAACCGACCTGGTCGCGGATCTTCTGGACCATCTCCTGACGGAACGCCGCCATGGTCCAGTCGCCCTTCAAACCGGCCAGGGCCAGGAAGTTCTTGTAGATCTGGGTCCCATTGACCGTGTGATAGACCTCGGGGTGGAACTGGACGGCGTAGATCTTCTTGGCGTCGTTGGCGATGGCGGCGAACGGCGCGCCGGTCGAGGTGGCGATCACCTCAAACCCGTCCGGAATAGCGACGACCCGGTCGCCGTGGCTCATCCACACCGTCTCGACCTCACCGACGCCGGCCAGGCCGGCGAACAGCGGGCTTTGCTTGCCGATGGTCAGTTCGGCGCGGCCGAACTCGCCGGCGTGGCCGCCCTCGACCTTGCCGCCCAGCACATCGCACAGCAGTTGCTGGCCATAGCAGATGGCCAGCATCGGCAAGCCAAGGTCGAACAGCTTGCGGCCGATGCGAGGGCTATCCTGCTCCAGCACGCTGGCCGGACCGCCCGACAGGATGATGGCGCTGGGCTGATAGTCGTCGACCATGGCCTCGGCCTTGTCGAACGGATGGATCTCGCAATAGACGCCGGCCTCGCGCACCCGGCGCGCGATCAACTGGGTCACCTGGCTGCCGAAGTCGACGATCAGGACGCGCTGGTGTTCGGTTTTCTGAGTCATGGCGAGATCTCCAGCGGTCGGGCCCAAGAGGGCTGATCTATCGGTCAGGGCGTGTAGGAGGCGCGTTGCAGCACGGCGGCGAAAAAGCCGTCAGTGCCCGCGCGATGAGGGGTCAGACGCAGATAGCCCTCGGGGGTCACATGGGTGACGCCGTCCAGGGCGATCGGCCTGACGGTGAATTCGGGATGGCGCTCGAGGAAGCCGGCGACGCGGTCCTCGTTCTCCTCGGTCAGCAGCGAGCATGTCACGTAGATCATGCGCCCGCCGGCCTTCACGAAGGTGGCGGCGTCTTCCAGCACGCTGTCCTGCTCTATCTGGCGCTTAGCCAGTTGGTCGGGCGACAGCCGCCACTTGGCGTCTGGGTGGCGGCGCCAGGTGCCAGCCCCCGTGCAGGGGGCGTCGACGAAGACGACGTCGATCTTTCCTTCCAGGCCCTTCAGGGGCGTGGCCTCGATCGGCGAACGGATTTGCAGGTTGCGAACCCCTGCCCTCTGGCCGCGTCGGATGGTGTCGGCCAGACGACGGGCGTCGCTGTCGTGGGCGAAAATCTGGCCGCTGTTGCCCATGGCGGCGGCCAGGGCCAGCGTCTTGCCGCCCCCACCGGCGCAGAAGTCGAGAACCTGCTTGCCCTTCACCTCGCCCGCCACGGCGGCGGCGATCTGCGAGCCCAGGTCCTGCACCTCGAACCAACCCTTCGAGAAGGCGGGCACGGCCTCCACCGACGGCGTGCGGTCGGCGGCGGCGGGCGCTGGAATGCGGAAGGCGGTCGGCAAGACCCCCGCCGGCGCGGCGTCGATCAAGGCCAGCGCCTTGGCGCAACGTTCGACATCGGTCTTCAGCGTGTTGACCCGCAGATCTACCGGGGCGCGTTCCGACAAGGCGCGCATTTCGACCGCCTGATCCGCGCCCAAGGCGCGCGCCAGGTGCGGCTCCAGCCAGTCAGGATAGTCGCCCGCGACGGGAGCCGGCGCGCCTTCGAGCGAGACCGGGTCCGCCAAACGTTGGCGCTCGACCTCCGTCAGGGCGCCGAAGCCGTGCTCCTCGGCGGCAGCCTCGGCGATGCGCTCTATCGGCCACTTCCACAGGAAGGCCAGAACGCCCAGCATCACGCCCCGCGCACTAACGTCGCCCATCATCCAGCCGAGCGAGCGCTTGCGACGCAGCGCGTCCAGCACCAGACCCGACACGAAGGCGCGGTCCTTGGAGCCGGCGTAGCGCGCGGTCTCCCCCCAGCGCTTCAGCGCCATCTTCACCGGAAAATGCCGCGCCTCGATCTCGGTCAGAACCTCGATCGCCGCTGAAACCCGTCCGCCGTCCCGCATCAGACCACCAGGGCCGCGAGCAGCATCAGGATGCCGACCATCGACGCCAGCCAGACCAGGGTGCGCACGTAAGGCACGCCGAACGCGTACAGCGGCACGTAGATAGCGCGCGCAGCCACGTAGAGCGCCGCTCCATAGGCCGTCAGATCCCCCAGGCGACCGCCAAGGTAGTCGATGATGACCAAGGCCACGAAGAACGGAAACGTTTCGCGGAAATTGGCGAAGGCCCGCGTGAGCCGACCGGCCATGCCGGTCAGCTCGATCTTCTCGTCGCGGGGACCGACGTTCCACTTCAAGCCGCGCTGCGGCTGGGCGGCGGCCGACGCCCAGAGCAGGTTGAGGATCCCAATGACGACCGCCACGGCGATCATCTGCAGCTCGAAGGCCATCCGCATCGGCTAGACCGCGCTCGGATAGTTGGGCGCCTCGCGCGTGATCATCACGTCGTGGACGTGGCTTTCCCGCAGGCCCGCGCCCGTGATGCGGACAAACCTGGCGCGCTGTTGCAGTTCGGGGATTGTGGGCGCGCCAAGATAGCCCATCGCCGCGCGCAGGCCGCCGACTAGCTGGTGCAGCACCGGCGAGATCGGGCCCTTGTAAGGCGTCTGGCCTTCGATGCCTTCCGGCACCAGCTTGAAGTTGTCGGTGACTTCCTTCTGGAAGTAGCGGTCGGCCGAACCGCGCGCCATGGCGCCCACCGAGCCCATGCCGCGATAGCTCTTGTACGAGCGCCCCTGATACAGGAACACCTCGCCGGGCGCTTCTTCAGTGCCAGCGAACATCGAGCCCATCATGGCGGTCGAGGCCCCGGCGGCGATGGCCTTGGCCAGGTCGCCCGAGTACTTGATGCCGCCGTCGGCGATGACCGGCGTATTGCTGTCCTTGGCGGCGCGGACGGCCTCCATGATCGCGGTCAGCTGCGGCACGCCCACGCCCGCGACGATGCGGGTGGTGCAGATCGAGCCCGGGCCGATACCGACCTTCACCGCGTCGGCGCCGGCGTCGATCAGAGCGCGGGCGGCGTCGTAGGTGGCGATGTTTCCGGCGACGATCTGGACGCGGTTGGCCTCGCGCTTCAGGCGGGTCACCGCGGCGGCGACCTGGCTGGAGTGGCCGTGCGCCGTGTCGATGACGACGACGTCGACGCCGGCGTCGACCAGCGCCATCGAGCGCTCGAAGCCCGCGTCGCCCACGGTCGAGGCCGCCCCGACCAGTAGACGGCCCTTGTCGTCCTTGGCGGCCAGCGGATGGGCCTGGGCCTTTTCGATATCCTTGACCGTGATCAGGCCGACGGCGCGATAGGCCTCGTCGACGACGATCAGGCGCTCGATCTTGTGCTTGCGCAGCAGCTCACGGGCCTCGCGGTGATCAACGCCCTCCGAGACGGTGATCAGGTTCTCGCGGGTCATCAGCGCCGAGGCCGGGACCTTGTCGTCGCCCTCGAACCGCATGTCGCGGTTGGTCAGGATGCCGACAAGCTTGCCCGAGCCGCGTTCGACCACCGGGAAGCCCGAGATCTTGCGGCGGGCCTTGATCTCGCGGATCTCGGCCAGGGTGGTGTCGGGATGGATGGTCAGGGGATTGATGACCATGCCGCTTTCGTAGCGCTTGACCTCGCGCACCTGGTCGGCTTGCTCCTCGTTGGTGAGGTTGCGATGCAGGACGCCCATGCCGCCGGCCTGAGCCATGGCGATGGCCAGACGGCTTTCGGTCACCGTGTCCATGGCGGCGGACACGAGCGGAATGTTCAGACTGATTTCACGCGTGAACCGGGTCTCGGTCGTCACCTGGGTGGGCATGACGTCGGACGCTGCGGGTTCGAGCAAAACGTCGTCGAAGGTGAGCCCTTCGCGAATCTCCATCGGAGTCTCCATTTTGCGGCGCGGATATAGCCGTGAGGTCGACCGTTGTCGACCCGCCACGTCGCCGATTTGGAGAGGAATCTTCCCCGGCGTCAGTCAGCGATGGCGTCCAGGCCCAGGCGACCGAGCTTGGACAGAACCGCCACGCCGTCTCCCGCGCTGATGACCTCGTCGGCCTTGGGCTTTTCGACCAAGGCCCCGTTGGCGCGTTCGATCCGGACGACCAGCACGCCCCCGCGCCGCTCGAACTCTCCCACCGTGACGCGGCGGGCGGCGAAGGACGCCGGCGCCGTGACCAGCCCGAGGTCCAGCCCCAACTGGGCCAGAGCTTCACTCTGGTGCGCGGCCGGCGCCCGGGCCTCCTTAAGAAAGCTGGCCAGGCGCGGATAGAGGATCATCTCGGCGATCCGCTCGGCGCCGATGTGCGCGGGCATCACCACCTTGTCAGCGCCGGCCTGGACTAGCTTGCGCTCGGTCGTGGGTCGCTCGCCGCGCGCGATGATCTCGATCTTGGGGTTGAGACTGCGAGCCGACAGCGTGATGAACACGTTCGCCGCATCGTCCGGCAGCACAGTCGCCAGCACCTTGGCCCGGTCGACACGCACGGCGCGCAGAATATCCTCGTCGGTGGCGTCGGCGTGCCGGCAGAGATAGCCGAGGTCGCGCGCCTCCTGGCACCGCGCCTCGTCGCGCTCGACCACCACGAAGCGCTCGCCCGCAGCGGACAGTTCGTTGGCCAGCATAAGTCCAATGCGCCCAAAGCCGCAGATGACGATGTGCCCGTCGAGCTTTTCGATGTCCCGTTCCACGCGCTTTCCGAAGAAATGTTCCAACTGAGACTGGGTTAGCGCCTGAACCAGCGCACCGGTGACGATGATGACGCCGGTGCACCCGAACACCATCACGCCCATCGTGACGGCGTGCAAGTAGTCGGTGTCGACCGGACGAACCTCGCCGTAGCCGACCGTAAAAATGGTCAGGGTGACCATGTAGAGCGCGTCGTCGAACGACCAGCCGGCGCGCATGTAAGCCAGGATCGCGACGCCCGCCACCGCGAGCACGAACGCCACGGCGAAGGCCAGATTGCGAAAGGGCCGCGCGATCAGCCCACCGATCACGCGCTCCCCCGGCCTCACCGCCCCTTGAACCCCGTCGCGACCAGGAAGACCTCCGAGCTGTCTTGCCGGCTGGCCTTGGGCTTGAAGTGCTGGACCTTGTCGAAGTGGCGTTTCAGCTTGCCGATGATCTCGGCCGTCTCACCGCCCTGGAAAGCCTTTGCGACGAACGCGCCGCCCGGTTTGAGCACATCGATCGCGAACTCGGCGGCGATCTCGATCAGGCCGACGATCCGCAGGTGATCCGTCTCGCGGTGCCCCACGGTGTTCGGGGCCATGTCAGACATGACGAGGTCAGGCTCGCCGTCCAGCAGCTCGAGAAGCTTCTCGGGCGCACCGTCAGCGGTGAAGTCCATTTCGAGCAGGTGCGCCGGCGCCACGGGATCGACGGGCAGCAGGTCGATCCCCGCCAGGGTCGTCACGCCGCGCTCCACCGCGATTTGCAGCCAGCCCCCAGGGGCGCAGCCCAGATCGATGACCTTCGCGCCCTTGCGGAAGAAATGGAACTTGTCGTCGATCTCGCTGATCTTGAACGCCGCGCGGCTGCGATAGCCCAACGCCCGAGCCTTGGCCGAGAACGGGTCGTTGATCTGCCGCTCCAGCCAGGCCTGCTGGCTGGGCGTGCGGCCGTAGGCGGTCTTCAGGCGCGCGGGCTTGCCGCGTCCGCCTTCGTTGCCGCCCGTCGGCGGCTTGACCATGCGACGGCGGGGAGGATCTTCGCTCATGCGGCTTCGGACTTCTTCGGGGCGCCGCCGCGGCGACGCCGGCGCGGGCGTCGCTGCTGATCGGACATCAGGGACAACAGGAGCCCCTCTCTAAGCCCTCGATCGGCGACACGCACGCGCGAACATGGCCATAGCTCCTGTACGGCCTGAAGGATCGCCGCGCCGGCCAGCACCAGATCAGCGCGGTCGGCCCCGATGCAAGGCTCGGCCGCGCGTTCCGCCGAGGTTAGGCCCAGCAAGCGATCCGCGGCCGCGTCGCAATCGGTGCGGTTCATCCAGAGGCCATCGACCACGTTGCGATCATAGCGCTGCAAGCCAAGGTGCAGGCCTGCAAGGCTGGTGATGGCTCCCGACGTCCCGACCAGATGCGCCCGGCCCTCCGCAAACACCTTCCGCATCGGCTCGGCGTGCGGGAAGCTCTCGATCCGAGCCTTCACGTCGTCGACCATGGCGCGGAACCAGGCCGGATTGGCCCGCTCGCCCTCCGGAAACCGCTCCGCCAGGGTGACCACACCCACGGGGATCGAAAGCCAGGCCTTGATCGGCAGCTTCCAGGGTGCGAACTGCCGGGGCTTGGCGTCCAGGCCGCCGCCCTTCAGGTCCACCCAGGAGAGCTCCGTGGAGCCGCCGCCGACATCGATAACCAAGGCCGCGTCCTGCTGGCGGTCGAACAGGCTCATACACCCGGCGACCGAAAGCTGAGCTTCCTCCCGCGGGGTAATGATCTGAAGCTTCAGACCCGTCTCCTCGTGAACCCTGCGAACAAACTCGGGACCGTTCGCCGCGCCTCGGCAGGCCTGGGTCGCGACCGCCTTCACGCGGATCGCCTTGCGGCGGCGGATCTTCTCGGCGCAGACCTTCAGGGCCGCCATAGAGCGCTCCATGGCTGCGTCGGAAAGCTGGCCTGTCTGGGAAAGGCCCTCGCCCAAGCGGACGATGCGGGAATAGGCCTCGACCACGCGGAAACCGCGCGGTGTGGGCGTGGCCACCAAAAGGCGGCAATTGTTGGTCCCGAGATCGAGCGCCGCATAGCACGACGTCTCCTCCGGGGACCGCCGGCGCCGCCCTCCTGGCGCGCCGGGCGCACGCGGCGCCTCCGACATGGTCCTAACCACCTGTCTCGCAGACGTCGCGAACAGCTGCGACGTCTCATTTCGAGTCGACCATAGCATGTCACTCGCGCGCCGGAAGGCGCCGCCTTGCCATCCGCATTCCGACGATTACGTTCAGGAATCAGTCAGGTGCGGCTGTTATTCTGAGCCTCATGAATTCTCGACTCGCCAAATTCGCGATCGGACAGGTCGTCAGGCACCGGATCTTCCCCTTCAGAGGGGTGGTGTTCGACGTAGACCCCGTGTTCGCCAATACCGAGGAGTGGTGGCAGTCCATTCCCGAGGATATTCGGCCGACCAAGGATCAGCCGTTCTACCACCTGTTGGCCGAAAACGAGGACAACAGCTACGTCGCCTACGTCTCCGAGCAGAACCTGCTGCCCGACGACAGCGGCGAGCCGGTCGGCCACCCGCAGACGGCGGTGATCTTCGAGTCGTTCGATCACGGGCTCTACAAGCTTCGGCCGCGAATTTCGCACTGAGCGGGGCTTTGCCGCCCCGGCGGCATCGCGTTGCAAACTTACCCGCTTGAGAACAACGTTTCTCCGCCGATCTGGCATTTTGGCGAACATTCCGAACAGCAATTGCCAAATCCGGGGCGTAGCGTTCTCCCATGAGCGGAGATGGCCTGAGCAACGGACCGCCCCCTGGCGCGCGGCCTGATTGGACGATCGATCAAGGCTGGGAAAGCTACACCCAGGCCGAACACGACGTTTGGATCACCCTGTACGAGCGTCAAGCCGACATGCTGCACGGCCGCGCGTGCGACGCGTTCCTCCGCGGTCTTGACGCGCTGGACCTGCACCGGTCGGGTATTCCCGACTTCGCCCGCATCAATGAAGAGCTCAAACGCCTGACCGGGTGGACTGTGGTGGCGGTGCCGGGGCTCGTGCCCGACGACGTCTTCTTCGACCACCTGGCCAACCGCCGCTTTCCCGCCGGTCAGTTCATCCGCAAGCCGCATGAGCTGGACTACCTGCAGGAGCCGGACATCTTCCACGACGTGTTCGGCCACGTCCCGATGCTGACCGATCCGGTCTTCGCCGACTACATGCAGGCCTATGGTGAAGGCGGCCGTCGCGCGCTGGGCCTGGGCCGTCTGGCCAATCTCGCCCGCCTCTACTGGTACACGGTGGAGTTCGGTCTGATGAACACGCCGGCCGGCCTTCGGATCTACGGCGCGGGGATCGTGTCTTCACGGACCGAGTCGATCTTCGCACTTGATGACCCCTCCCCCAACCGGCTCGGTTTCGACCTGGAGCGCGTAATGCGCACGCTCTACCGCATCGACGACTTCCAGCAGGTCTATTTCGTGATCGACTCGATCCAGACCCTGCAGGAGGTGACCCTTCGCGATTTCGGCGCGATCTATGAGCGGATGGCCAAGGCGACCGACATCGGTGTCGCCGAGATCGTTCCCGGCGACACCGTGCTGACGCGCGGAACCCAGGCCTATGCGAGCGCCGGCGGGCGGCTCGCCGGCGCTGCGGCCGGCTGAGCCTTCAGGCCGAACAAATTGCGGATGACCGGGATGCGTCGGACCATCTCATAGGTCGCAAAACATCCGGCGAAGGTCGCCGCCACCAGGATCGCGCCTTCCAGGCCCTGGGGCAGACCGAGCTTGGCGAGGTGGTGCGCCATGACGACGATCAGGGTCTGGTGCACGATGTAGAAAGGAAACACGCCGAGCGTCAGGTAGCGCAGGACCGGCCCGCCCCTGCCCGAAAGATGCTTGGCTCCAAAGCCCAGGATGGCGGCGATCGCGCACCATTGATCGGTGGCGTAGACGCAGCGCATGACGATCCGCAGGGTCTCCGGCGGGTTCGCGTCGTCCGCGCGATATATCCACGCATAGGTCGCCCAGCCTGCCCAGCTGGCTAGCGCAAGCGCCAGCGCCACCCAGCGGACCTTGATCAGCCGCGTCTTGAGCACTTCGGACTTGGCCAGCCCGAAGCCGAGCAGGAACGCCGCGAACGAGACCGCGTGGTTGTACCAGTCCTGCACCAGATCGTGCGTGATCTCGAAACGCGGCAGCAACACGATCCGCATCGCCGCCAGAAAGATGATCGGCCAGATCAGTAGGCCGACGCCCCTGAGGCTTTGCTCCAAGCCGCCCTGTAGCCGTGCGCCCAGGCGCGGAAGCAACAGCAGCATCACGGCCAAGACCAGCGAATAGACCAGCAGGTAGGCCACGAACCACATGTGGTTCCACGTGGGCGTGATCAGGCAGTCATCGCCGTCGCACCAATGCCCGGACGCCGTGACGTATTTCAGCCAGAACGCGCCGTACGGATCCGCGACCAGCCCGGCGCCAGGGCGCGCTGCGACGGCCTCGACGATCTCGTAGTAGCTCTGCGGCGGCACGATCACGAACATCGCGAACAGCAGCGGCGGCAGCAGGCGCGCAATCCGCGATGTCGTCAGCCGCCCCACCGAAGTCCTGTCAGCCATGAACCGCGTCGCCGCGCCCGAGACTAGAAACAGCAGGGTCAGGCGCCAAGGATTAGTCAGCTGCATGATCGGCTCGAGCGCCTCGACCGGATGTGGCGTCTTCACGTGCCAGTCCCAGGGCACATAGAACATTCCGGTGTGGTAGAGGATCAGCAAGAAGAAAGCGCCAACCCGAATCCAATCGAGGTCATGGCGTCTGTCGAGGTCTGTCACCGAGGTCATGAGGGGGCTTCCAACGTGAAGAGCGATGCCACCGACCTGCCGCGACGGCCCGCCCCAGTCCAAGTTCCAGGGGATCAGCGGGCGCTGGCTGGGACAACCGGCACGACCTTGGAGCCGAACGGCGGTCTATTGGGGATGACCGGCGAGGAACGCCGGTGGCTGTTCCGGGCCTGGCTATTGGGCGTCTGCCTGATCAGCTGCATCTGCATCGTCAACGTGCTGACGATCCAGCACGACTCGCCAGATCTGGGTCCGCTGCGTCCGATCATCTGGGAGGGCAGCAGCGCGCTGGTTTCGATGGTGATCTTCACCATCCCCGCGGCCATGGCGTTCTGGACCGTCCGGGCCCGTGCTCGCTGGTGGATCGCCCTTCCCGCGCACCTCTCGGCGCTGCTGGTCTACTCCGCGCTCCACGTCGCGGGATTCCTGGTGCTGCGCGAATGGGCCCACGCGGCGCTTCTGGGCGAGACCTACACCTACGGGCCGCTTTCAACCGAGTTTCCTTACGAGTTCCGCAAGGACTTCCTGGCCTATCTTCTGGCCTCCGGCGCCTTCTGGCTGGCGCTGCAACGCAGCGGCCAGCAACCGCAACCGACGGAACCGGCCCGCCCCGCAACCTTCGACATTCAGGATGGCGCGCGACTGATCCGTGTTCCGATGGAGAACATCCTCGCCGTCCGATCTGCGGGCAACTATGTGGAGTTCATCCTCACGGATGATCGACGCCCCCTGATGCGCTCCTCGCTGGCGGCGATACAGGAGGCGCTGGCGACGCACGGTTTTGTGCGCACTCACAAGTCCTGGCTCGTAAACGAAGCGCGCGTCGCGGGACTGCGGCCCGAGGGTTCAGGCGATTACACGATCGAGCTCGGCGCGCTGGAGGCGCCGCTGTCGCGGCGGTTCCCGGAGGCGCTGGCGGCGCTGCGCGCGCGAAACTAGTCGACCTCTCGCAGCAAGAGGCCCATCAGGATGTCGTCCTCAAAGCGGCCATCCGGAAGCCGCCCACGGGCGCGCTGGCGCCCCTCGTGAACAAAGCCCAAGCGCTCATAGAGACGCACCGCGCCGGGATTGCCCGCGCCCGCCGCCAGCTCGATGCGCACGATTTCTGGCTCGGCCGCTCGCGCCCAGGCGATCAGCGCCTCGAACAACAGGGAGCCAACGCCCCGCCCCTGATGATCCGGATGCACCGCGACGGTAAGGCCGCCCAGCACATGCGCGAACAAGGCCACTGTCTCCCGCTTCGCATGGATCTCGCCGCAGACCGCTCCGTCCACATCGACGGCGACCAGGCAGACATCGGCCGCGATGGCGGCCTCGGCATAGGCCGGCGTGACCTCCTCGGGCGAGCGGGCCAAGGCGCCGGGCGTCACGGCCGCAGCGCGATGCACGGCCAAGATCGCGTCGCGATCGGCGACCGTGGCGCGACGAACCGTAATGCTCATGCCGTCCTCTGGAAGGGGTAGAAGTCTCCGCCCAGTCCCAGGATCTGGGTCAGCTCGTCAAGCGCCTCGCGGCTCTCGGTCAAAAGCTTCGGATCGGCCAGATCAGCAGGCGCCAGGCGGTCGCGATATCGACGGCCCACCCAATCGGCCAGCGTGGTGTCAAGCGTCGGGCTGAAGCGCTGCGCCGTATTCGCCGCGGCCAGTTCGGCCTCCGTCAGCACGACCCGCAAACGCAGGCACGCCGGACCGCCGCCGTTGCGCATGCTCTGGCGGACGTCGACATACTCGACCCGGCCGATGGGCCCGTTCGAGGTCGCGAGTCCCTCAGCCACGGCGTAGGCGCGCGGGTTGTCCCGCGTCTCCGCCGGCGCCAGCAGCACCAGCCTATCCTCGCCCGGAACGACCAGCAGCTGCGAGTTGAAGAGATAGCTGGCGACGAGATCGGCCATCGGCAAGTCGGCTTCCAACACCTCGACAAAGGCCGGCTCGAATAGCCCAGCCGCCGCCGCCCTGACATCGCGCTCCATTGCAGGCCGATCTTCGAACGCCCGCTCGTGGAAGAAGAGGCACTCGCGCGTTCCTACGCAGACCACGTCGTTGTGGAAGGCGCCGCCCTCGATTGCCGCCTTCCCCTGCTGAGGGAACACCGCCCGCGCCGCGCCGTGCCGACGCTGGATCGCTTCGAACGCCTCCTTGGTCTGGCGGGCGGGGAAGCGGCCATCCCAATGACCCCACGCCTCGCGGCCCCAGACGAACAGGTTGACGCCAGCGGCGCCATGCTCAGCGCAGAGCCGGACATGATTGGCGGCGCCCTCGTCGGCGAAGTGGGGCTGAGCCGGCAACGGATCGTGGACGGCGAACCGCGTCTCGTCCGGAAAGAGTCGTCGGAGCGATCGCGCCGTCTGGAGACCTTCCAGACTGCGATGCAAATTGGTCAGCAGGTTGGCGGGCGTGAAGTGGACCCGCCCATCGGCCGTGTCAGCGCTGGGCGTGACCGTCGCGGCGTTCGCGGCCCACATCGGCGAGGCCGAGCAAGCCGCCGCCGCCAGGGCCGGCGCGTCCTTCCAGGCGGATGCGAGAACATTCTCCTCCGAGCCCGAAAAACCAAGCTGCTTCAAGAGGCTTACGGCAGGTCTCTCATGCGGCGGCAGCACAAACTGCGGCAGGCCCAGGTCGGCCAGTCGCCGCATCTTCGAGAGCCCCTCCAGCGCTGCGCCGCGTGGATTGGACACCTCGCCGGCGTTGCGGGTGCTGGCGAGGTTGCCGGGCGAAAGACCGACATAGGAGTGGGTAGGCCCGACAAGGCCGTCACAGTTGGCTTCGAAGGCTAAGGTCATGCCTTCAAACCTCTGATATCCTTGAATGTATCAGCCACTTCCGAAGACTCGAAACTGGCCACGGGATAGGCGCAGTAGTCGGCTGCGTAATAGGCGCTGGGCCTGTGGTTGCCGGAGGCGCCCAGCCCGCCGAATGGCATCGAGCCGGCCGCTCCAGTCGTCGGCCGGTTCCAGTTGACCACCCCGGCGCGAATTCGATTGAGGAACTTGTCCCAAAGTTTTGAATTATTGGAGATAAGCCCAGCCGAAAGGCCATAGCGCGTCGCGTTTGCCGCGGTCATCGCCTCGTCGAAACTGGCGACCCGGCGAACCTGCAACAGCGGCGCGAACAGCTCCTCGTCAGGCGTCTCGACGCCGGTGACGTCGACCATGCCCGGCGTGAGAAAGGCCGCACTGAGCCCGGCCACGCCCTTCAGCGACAGGATCGTATCGCCGGGCATGGCCGCAGCGACATCCCGCGCGGCATGGGCGGCGCGAGCGGAGATCAGCGGCCCCATGAACGGCTCGCTGGGGCTGTTCCAGGCGCCGATCGTCAGGCGCTCGACCAGAGCCGCCGTCGCCTCGATAACCGCCTGGCCCGAGGCGTCGTCAGGCACGATCAGCCGGCGTGCGCACGAGCACCGCTGACCGGTTGTGATGAAGGCCGACTGCACGACCAGAGCCGCAACAGATTCCGGCGCATCGTCAGCGTTCCAGACCACCAGCGGATTGTTGCCGCCCAACTCCAGCGCCAGAATGACGTCCGGCCGGTCGGCGAAGTAGCGGCGGAAATAGGTCCCGGCCGCAGCCGAGCCCGTGAACAGCAGCCCGTCGATCTCGTGGGCGATCAGCGCCTGACCGGTCTCGCGCCCACCCTGGACCAGATTGACGACACCATCCGGCACGCCGGCGGCCTCAAGGGCCTCGACCAGCAAACGGCCCGCCAGGGGCGTCTCTTCCGAGGGCTTGAACACGACCGTATCGCCGGCCAGCAAGGCGGGCACGATGTGGCCGTTGGGCAGGTGACCCGGAAAGTTGAACGGGCCGAGCACGGCCATCACGCCGTGCGCCCGATGCCGCAGCACCGCGCGACCGAACGGCATCGCGTTCTCCGTGACGCCGGTGCGCTCGTCATAGGCGCGGATCGACAGGTCGACCTTGCCGGCCATCGAGGCGAGCTCGGCCTTGGTCTCCCAAAGCGCCTTGCCCGTCTCCCGGCTCAACGCCTCGGCATAGGCCGCCGTGCGCTCGACTAGGATATCCTTGTAGCGGCGCAGGATGGCGATGCGCTCCTCGCGCGGACGGTCAGCCCAGGCCGGGAAGGCTCTACGCGCTGCGGCCACCGCGTCGTTGACGTCGTCGCCGGTCGCCGTCGCGCCGCTCCAGACCGTCTCGCCCGTCGCCGGGTCCGTAGACACCAGGGCCGCGCCCTGGCCCGAACGCCATTTCCCGTCGATAAACAGCTCGCCGCTCATGCCTTCACCCGCACAACTTCACCTTCGCCAACACCCAGGGCGTCCATCGCGTCCCGCCCGAGGATCGCCGTATCGCCGTCGATCAGCGCCGGCGCGCGCACGGCGCGGAATCGGGCGACCTCCCCCGTGGAGATGAGCGCCTCTTCGCCAAAGGCGTCCTCGCCCGCCTTCACCCGGAGACGCCGGGAGTCGCGCACGGTGCGGATGTCGTCACGCGGACAAGCCACGGTCGGCCCGGCGTCGAACAGATCCACAAGTCCCTGGTAACGGAAGCCTTCGCGCTCCAGCATCGCGCGAGCCGCTTCGCCGTCACGATGGACGCGACCGATCACCTCACGCGCCTCTTCGGGGAGCAGCTCGGTGTAGATGGGGTGACGCGGCGCGAGGTCGAGGATGAACTGACCATCGGTCGAGGCGCTCATCAGGTCGGCCTGATCGAAGTCCAGACGGAAGAACTTGTGCGAGACGTGCTCCCAGAAGGGGCAACGGCCGTCCTCATCAAACCAGCCGCGCAGCTCGGCCAGCACCATCTCGGCGAAGCGCTGCGGCTCGATGCCGATCAGCATGTAGCGCGACTGCGCCAGCAGCCGACCAGCGCCCCCTTTGCGCTTCTCGGGGCGGAGAAACAGCGAACCGACCTCGGACCAGCCCGCGCACTCGTTCACCAGAACCAGCGCCTTGTGATCGAAGCGCATCTCCAACGTCGGCGAGGACTGGGCCAGCGTCACGACACGGAAGGAGAAGAACGGCCGCTTGAGGCCCACGCCGGCCTTCACGCCCGCGACCCCCTCGATGCTCCCGGCCTCGAGGTCTTCCAGCATAAGGGTGTACCAAGCCTCGGGCGGGGCGACACCCGCCGCGAAGCTGGCTTCCGACAGAGCCAGGCGCGCGCGCAAGGTCGGCTCATCCTCGGGCAGGCTGGTGAACCCGCGCCCGGAGAGGACGGCCAATTCCATCAGGGCTTCGAAGTCGGCGGACCCCGCAGGGCGGACAACTAGCATTCACGCATTCTCCATGGCCGCGCGGATCGCCCTGGCGTCGATCTCGCCGCTGGCCAACTTCATCAGGATCGCCGCCGAGAGCTGGGCGCGCTCGACGAAGCTCTCAGGCCAAGCGTGCTCGGCCTCGCTGTGGATATCGCCGCCGCGCACCCCCAGGGTGTCGACGTTAGGCAGGCCGGAGGCGAACAGGTTGTTGCCTTCGCAGACCCCGCCCGAGGGCTTCCAGGTGATCTCTTGTCCCAGCAGCGCCCCCGCCGCCTTCACGGCGCCGAACAACGTCTGCTGCGCAGCATTGAAGGGCTTGGCGCCTCGAGTGATCAGGCCGTGCAAATGGGCGTGCAACTCGGGATCGACTTCGCTGACGATCCGAGCGACCTGGGCCTGGAACCAGGCGGCCACTTCGGCCTCGGGAAAGCGCACATTGAACCGTACCACGGCGACATCAGGCACCATGTTCAGCGGCGCGCCGCCGTCGATCCGCGCCACATTCACCGTAAGACCGTCCCGCAAGCCGTTCAAAGCATGAAGCTTCTCGGCGACGCGGGCGGCGCCGATCACGGCGTTGCGGCCCGCCGCGAAATCGCGCCCGGCATGCGCCGCGCGTCCGTGGATGACGATGTGAAAATTGCCCGAGCCTTTGCGCGCAGCGGCCAAGGCCCCGTCCGCCAAGGCCGGCTCGTAGGTAAGGCCTACATGCCCGAGCTGCGCGAACTCTGAAAGGACGGGCCCCGACGCGATCGAGCCGATCTCCTCGTCTGGAGAAAGCAACACGCGGTAGCCGACATTGACGGCCAGCGGATGCGCCTCGAAGGCCTCCAGCGCCGCCAGCATCACCGAGATCCCGCCCTTCATATCGGCGATGCCCGGCCCATGCAGAGCCCCGTCCGGCCGGGTACGCACCACCTGGAACGGGCTCGCCTCCGGATACACCGTGTCGTAGTGGCCCGTCAGGATGACCTGAACCGGCGCCTCGGGTCGCACGATCACCGCCACGGACGGCGGATGGGTGAACTCAACCTCACGGCCGTTGGCGTCGACCTCGCGGGAAGCGGCCAACGGAATCTCGACCGGTGCGGCCGGCAGGTTTGCAGCCTCGTCGAGTAGGATCCGCCTCTGACGCTCAAGTCCTTCGAGGTTGCGACTGCCGGAGTTCACCGCGCACCAGTCGACCGCGCGATCGACGATGCGACCGCCGTCTCGCGCGATGGCTTCCAGAACGTCGCGATCGTCAGATGTGAGTTGCATGAAAGGCCCCGTTCCTCCCTCAGTCAAGATAACCAAGGGCCGCGGGCAAATCGTCCTTACCTCAGACAAGGTAACCGGGCGCCCGCGCAACAGCCTTGCGTGCTTAATAGTCCTTTCGCCAGCGAACGGAAAGCTTCGCGTCGTTCTGACCGCCAATGCGGGAGACCAGAGACAACGTCCGGCGAATCCGCCACTCGACCTGCGCCGCCGGACCTTCGCGGCCCCCGCCGATGATTTCAACATACACATCGTCGGTGACATACTTGCCGCCGGCCACGGTCATGCCGGTGGCGCTCTCGGCGAAAGCAAGCCGGTCCAACCGCGCGAAACTGCGCAGGTTGCCGATGACGTCGAAGCCGCCGCCGCCCGCGAGCGCGGCCAGGGCCGAGGCCAGCTGAGCGGCTTCGATGGGCGACAACTGTGCGGCCGAGGCGCCGAACAGCACTTGGCTGAGCACTTCGTCGCTGGGCAGCTCCGGCTTGGACGTCAGCGTGATCTCGGGCTTGGCCGCCGTGCCCAGGATTCGGACCACCGCGGTTAGGGCCGCGTCTTGGCGGGTCGCCGAGAGATTGAGCCGGATTTGATCGAGCTGGGTCGAAAGATAGACCACGCCGTCATCATCGAACTCGAACCGCTTGCCGGCGAAGTCGTACTCGCCCCGCACCATCCTGGCGACGCCGCTGAGTTGCGGGGCCAGCGATGTGCCGCCGACGTGCGCGTCCAGCGATAGCTCCACATCGAGCCCGCGGCCTCGCACGAAGATGCGTCGCGGCGCCTTGAGGTCCAGATCGAGGATCATCCCGCCGGTCGTGGGACGGCGCTGAAGGCCTTGATCCAGATCCGCCGGGCGGTTGCGCTCGACGACGTCCATCGCCACCACGCCCGCGGGTGTCTTGGTCTGGGCCGAGACGTCGGCGCGATCCAGCGTGACAGCGCCCGTCAGCTTGATCTTCCCATCCGCCGAGCGGTTGACGCTGGCCTGTCCCGTCGCGACCGCCGAGGCCAGATCATTGTCGATCAGCCGGAAGTTCTTCATGTCGAGCTTGAAATTGCCCTCGCCGCCGCGCGAAAGGCTGATCCGTCCCGCGCCCGAGATCGAACCGCCCTGCCCGTCCTCGCCAATCGCCTGGCTGACATCGATGGCGTTGTCGGCCAAGGCCGAGCGCAAGGTCACATTCCGCAACCGCAGTCCCGACTGCCCGTCGTCGAAACCGCCGCGATCCAGCGTGGCCTGACCGATCAGGCGCGGGTCGCCCAACGTGCCGCCCAAGCTTGCCTGCAGGTTGATGCGGCCCGATAACGAGCGCTCCGGCCCCAGCAACAAGTCCCAAAGCGGCTTGATTTCACCTTGCGCCGAGAAGCGCCCTTGAACGCCTCGCCGCTTGTTGACGGCCAGACGAAGCGGCACGGCCGAGGCCTCGACGGGTAGTACAAGATTAGCCTCGGCTTTCAGGCCCTGACGGTTGTCGCCATCGGCGATGATGGTCAGCTGGCTATCGGTCAATGTCCCCTGGATCTTGGCGTCCAGCGATTGCTCGATCTTGGCCCCGCGCTCACGCGCGTGGGAGAGCCGCATCGAAAAGTCTCCGCCCAGCGTCTCGCCCTGGCCGTGCAGGTTGAAGGCGCCGTCGATGTCACCGTCCAGATCCGGATCGAACGCGGTCAAGGTCACGCCGGTCAGTTCGGCCTTCAGCATCGTGGCGGCCCCGCCGAGGTCGGCGTCGATGTCCGCCCGCCCCTTGTCGACGGCCAGACGAAGGCGCGCCCGGATCGGCCCCTCGCCAAAGCGCACACGTGCGGCCTCCAGCGTTTTGAGTTCGGTTCGCCCAACGCGGCCTGACGCATTGAGGGTGAGATCGTAGGCCTTCCCGGCTTGCGCCAAGTCCCCGGCGCCGCTGAGGCGCCAAGCCCCGCCGGGCGCCTCGCCACGCGCGTCGATGGACAGCGGCAGCCGCGAGAGCGGGCCATCGGCCTTGATCCGCGCGGAGCGGACCTTCCACGATCCGCTGGTGACATTCTCGGCGACGAGATCCAGGGTTGCGCTCGGCGAACCGCCCCCCGGTGTGTCGACGAGCCGCGCCGCCCCCTGCACCGAACCTTGGGGCAGGAAGGCCCCCGGGCCGATCGCCAACCGCAAATCAGCGGTGGCAGGACGCCCGTCGCGTAGCGACACCGCGCCCTGCGCCTTAGCGCCGCCGGCGTCGACATCGACCTGGCTCAGTTCGACGCCCCCGGGCGAGAAGCGGAAGGACGCGCGTCCACGCGCGGGACCGTAGGCGCTGTCGCCTTGCAGCGCGACCATCCCGTCCGTGCCGTTCGCGGCACGCGCAAACGTCAAGGAAAGCCGCGCTTTGCTAAGGGGCAATCGCGGAAGGTCGATCGTATCGAAAGCAGCATTCAGGTCGGCCTTGGGCGCGGAGAGCGTTCCGCCAACACGCCCGTCCCCCGTCGCCTTGCCCGCGATCTCAACGGGCCCGGCCCGGAAGGGTCCGGTCGCCGTCCAGTCGAGGCCGAAGTCCAGGGATAGCCCTTCGCCGAGCCGCCCCGAGGTCTTCAACGCCGCGTTGGCGCCGTCCAGCTTGGCCTCGGCCACGGTCAGCACGCCGGCGTTCCAACTGGCCTTGCCCGAAAGGCGCGGCGTCACGCCCAGCAGGCGATCGATCTCAGCGTAGCCCGTTCCGAAGTTCGCGGCCTTACCGTCGACAGTGAAGCTCCAGGGTCGTCCCACGAAGCTGGAAGCCGACCACCGCGCGGTCACGGACCCTTTGGCGCCCGGCCTCACAGGCGCCAGGCTGGCGACCTTCATCTCTCCGTCGAACGATAGGCCGCCCAACAGGCTTCGACCGCCCTTCCCCGTCACGACCAGGTTCGGCGCGTCGATCCGCGCGGCCGTGATCAGGAAGCGCCCGCCCTTGACCCGCTCGGCCTCGAACGTCGCCTTGGGACTGGAGCCGAGCACCGCCAGCAAGCCGGTCCCGCCCCCGCCGGACGTCGTCGCCTGAGCCTTGATCTCAAGGTCGCCCTTGGCCCAGGTGACCTTGGCTGGGCCTCGGGCGTGCTTGAGCCGGTAGCCTAGAAGTTCGAGATCGCTGACGTCAGCCACCCCGTCGACAACGAACCCGCCGTCGATGAGGCGGAATACGCCGCTCACGTCTCCCCGCCCCATCTTCGGAATGGTCACGATACGACCAAGAACGCCGACGCGCGCAGTGAAGGCCAGGCCCTCTGGACCGGTGCGGCGCTTGCTCAAATCGGCAAGGCCATCGCCCCGGAGCACCAGATTTTCCGAATTCACAGCGATCTTGAGCGCTGAAAGGCCGTCGGCGGTCGCCTTGCGGCCATCGATGGTGAAGTCCGCGCGCGGACCGAACATCCTGGCCAGACGCTCGGTCAGCCTGGAGGCCTCAAGATCAATCCGCCCTCGCGCCGATCCGCCCTGCTCAGTCCAGGAGCCCTGCGCCTCAAGCGGGGTCTCAGCCCCCGACCGCGCTACGACATCAAAGGCCGCGCGGCTGGTGGTTCCATTGGCCTTGGCCTTGAGGTCAAATTCTCGGTTCGCCGGCAGCCCCAGCGCCCCCGCGATCGCGCCGCCGTTGGCCTCCGTGGCGTCGGCCAGCAGACGCAGCGATCTGGACCGCCCAAGATCGAACTCCACATTGAGGTAGTCGCCGACATGGAGCCTGGAGGCCACCGCGATCTTGCCCTGCTGGCCGCCGCGCCGCGCCATCTCGTACGCGCCTTTCACGTCGAAGTCGCCTTCCGCGCCGCTGAACGCAGGGCGTGTCAGCAAGCGGAAAGCGAATGCGTCGAGATCCACGGAGACGGGCGCAGCGCTGGACTTACCCTTGGGACCCAAGGTGGGTCGGCGCAGAACCGTCACGTCGCGCGCAGCAATGCGCTCGGCATGGAACCGTCGAGCGAACAGCTCCGTGGGTCTCCATGCGACGCTCAGATCGTGAGCCTCAAGCCAGACGCCCTTCTCGTCAGCGATGGTCAGACGACGAACGCCGAAGTCCTTCCAGATGTCGCCGGAAAGCCCTTCGATCCGAAGCTTGCCGATGCGGCCAAGCTTAAGTCCGGAGGCCCGCGCTTCCAGGAACATCCGTCCCTGCGGCGTGATCGGCGCCAGCCGCAGCCCGCCTGCCATCACCAGCAGAAGCGCAGCCAGAATCCCGACCGCGATCAGCAGCGCGCCGCCCCAGCCCACCTTCCGGGCGACCTTGACCGCGGTCTCGCCCGCCGCCTCGGCGGCTTGAGCGACAGTCTCCGCCAACTCAGGCTTGTCCTGATCGCCGCTCAAAAGCTCTGTCCGATGCTGAGATAGATCTGGAACCTGGGGTCGCCTTTGCGGCGTCCCAGCGGCGCAGCGATGTCCGCGCGTATAGGCCCAAATCCAAGGTCATAACGGATACCGAAGCCCGCACCGGCGCGAAGGTCTTCGCGTTTCGGAGTCTGCTGCGTGCCGATCGCGCCGGCGTCAATGAAGGCGACGCCGCTCCAGCGGTCAGTGATCTTCTGGCGAACCTCCAGAGAGGTCTCGATCAAGGAAACACCGCCCTGCGGTGTGTTATCGGACAGACGGGGCCCGATCCCCTGATACGCGTAGCCGCGGACCGAACCGCCACCGCCGGAGAAGAAGCGCCGGGAGGCTGGAACATCCAGAACACGCCCGCCAGCGATGGCCCCTATCTTCAGGCGCGCGGCGATCACGGTGCTGTCCTGGCGGCCGAAGGGCAGGTAGGCCGAACCCTGCGCCGCCAACTTCAAGTACGGGACACTGGTGTCGCCGGCGACATAGGTGGGCTCGGCGCGCGCCTCCAGCCGCCAACCACGCTTCGGATCCAGGATACTGTCGGAGAAGTCCCAGGCGTAGGCGACCAGACCGGCCAGAGTGGCCAGGTTCAGCTTGCGCCCGGCGATGGAGCCATTGCGGCTCACCTGCTCTTTGGTCTGCGACAGGTCGAACGATACGCCGAAGGTGCGGTAGGCTGTGGTCTGGCGTCGACGGGTGAGGTCCACCCCGATGGTGGCGCCCGTTTCATTGTAGGCGTCGGTGTCGTTCCGGAAGACCGAACTGTTCAGCTTCAAGGTCTGTTGCGGACGACGCCAGTGCGGAAGGGAGATTTCGGCGCCCAGGCGTTGCTCCAGCTTGGCGAAGCGAAGCGCATAGGTGGTGGTGTCCGCAAGGGATCGCTGATTGTAACGAATCCAGCGGGCGTCGACGCCGGCGCCTTCGCTGGTGGAATAGCCCGCTCCCAGTTCGATGGTCCTCGCCCGGCGATCCGAGAGCGTGACGACCACGGGCCTCAGTCCCTCCGCCGTCGCCTTGTCCGCCCCCGCCAGCGTCACGGAAATGGAGTCGTATACGGCGGTGTCGCGGAGGCGACGCTCCAACTCGGCCACGTCTTCCGGATCGTAGACATCGCCGTTGACCCAGGGGGCCAGGCGCGCGACCCATTGGGGGTTGGTTCGCCCCTTCGTGACAACCTCGACGCCGTCCAGGCGGACCAGTTCGCCCGCCATGATCCTGAACGTCGGACGAACGGTGTGGTCCGCGTGGTCGACAATCACCTCGCGCGGCTCCGCGGCGACGTCCGCATAACCGAGCTTAGCGACCTGCGCGACGATCCGCCCCTCAGCGCCCACGATGTCCGCCGAGCGGCCCGGCTCGCCCACCGTCAGCCGCATGGCCGCAGCGGCGCGCTGTCGAACGCCTTCGTCGGGCGGTGATCCGGACCAGGCGATCTGCGGATCCGCGATCAGAAAGACTTGTCCCGGCGCGATCTTGACCACGGCGGCCGGAGGTTCGCCGTCGGTGACGTCCGGTTCGACCGTATAGGCGTAGTAACCCTCGGCGCGCAGGACCGCGATCGCGTCTTCACCGGCCTGACGGGCGCGGCGTCGCGCCTCTGAACGGCTACGGGCAGGCTGATCGGATTCCGCCAACGCCCGCTGAATCGCGTCGCGCAGCGCTCGGTCGTCGACACCTTGAATCTGGGCCATCGGCTCGTCGGCCCAAGCGACCGAGGCGCAAAGCCAGGTCGCCGTCGCCACGGCCAGGGTAGTCCGCCCAAGCACCAAATCTCGTTCCCCGCGCGAAGCGCCCCCGCACCTGCTGTAGTCCGGGGTTCGCCTCGTGTCACGTTCGGAAATGCTACCGCTTCGGCGTCGGCGACGCTTCTCAAAGCGACCGAATGGCGCCCAAATGATGAGCAGTCGTGTGCAATCACTCAGCGGGCGTCGAATCCGAGGAGCATAGTGGCGACGAAGCTCTAGAGTTTGAACGGCGCGCGCCTGCGGCACGCGCCCAAGATCGAAGACAAGCGGATAAAAGTGTGGCGGCGAAGACCCAAACCCGAGCGGACACCCCGACCCTACCGATGACGGAGGCCGCATACCTGCCGGGCGTGGCTTACGACGAGATGTTCACCCCGGAGGGTGAGGTTCGACCGCACTACGATCCCCTGCACGGTCGAATGTCGACGCTTGGTGCGGACGAGCTGGCCGGCCGCCAGCGCACGCTTGAGCGCTCGTTCCTGCTCCAGGGGATCACCTTCACGGTCTATGGCGCCGAGAACACCACCGAACGGATCATTCCCACCGATCTCTTTCCGCGCATCATTCCTGCAGCCGAATGGGCGCGAATCGAGGCTGGCCTGACCCAGCGCCTGCGCGCCCTCAATCTCTTCCTCGCCGACATCTACGGGGATCAGCAGATCCTGATGGACGGCGTGGTGCCGCGCGAACTGGTGCTGGGCGCGCCGTCCTATCGCCGCGAAATGCAGCACCTCTATGTTCCGCACAAGGCGTACGCCAATGTGTGCGGCAGCGACCTGATCCGTTGCCAGGACGGTCAGTTTGCGGTGCTGGAGGACAACCTGCGCGTCCCCTCGGGCGTGTCGTACATGCTGGCCAATCGCGACGCGGCCAAGCGGACCTTTCCAGGCACCTATCGCGCCGCCGGCGTTCGGCCCGTTGAGCGCTATCCGGATCTGCTGCTCTCGACGATGAAGAGCATGGCCGCCGACTGGCGCGGTGACCCGCAGGTCGTGGTGCTGACACCCGGCGTCTACAACAGTGCTTACTACGAGCACGCCTACCTCGCCCGACTGATGGGCGTGCCGCTCGTCGAAGGACGCGACCTCGTCGTCCACGAGAACATGGTCTACATGCGCACCACTACCGGCCTGCGCAGGATCGACGTCATTTATCGCCGGGTCGACGACGACTTCATCGACCCCCTAACCTTCCGCCGCGACAGCTCGCTTGGCGCTGCGGGCCTGTTCAACGCCTATCGGGCCGGCAATGTGGTGATTTGTAACGCGCCGGGCACGGGCGTGGCCGATGACAAGGCGGTGTACGCCTACGTCCCCGACATCATCCGATACTACCTCGGCGAAGACGCGATCCTGCCAAACATCGAAACCTATCTCTGCCGCGAGCCCCGCCAGCTGAGTCACGTTCTGGCCAACCTCGACAAGTTTGTGGTCAAGGCGGTCGGCGCCTCGGGCGGTTACGGAATGCTGGTCGGCCCTCACGCCAGCCAGAAGGAACGCGACGACTTCGCGCAAGCGATCAAGGCCGACCCCGAGAACTACATCGCCCAGCCGACGATCCAGCTCTCGACTGCGCCTTGCCTGGTGGACGGCCGCATCGAGCCCCGCCACGTCGATCTGCGCCCGTTCATCCTGTCGGGCGAAAAGACCATCGTGACTCCGGGCGCCCTGACCCGCGTGGCGCTCAAGCGTGGGTCGCTGGTGGTGAACTCCAGCCAGGGCGGCGGGTCCAAGGACACCTGGGTTCTCGCAGACGACGCGCCCGCCAATGGCCATTCGACCGGGAGCGCCCGCTCATGATGCTCGCCCGTGTCGCTGACAGCCTCTATTGGCTTGGCCGTTATATCGAGCGGGCCGAGCACCTCTCGCGCCTGTCTTCGGTGATGCTGAACGCCACGCTCGACCAGACCGACTCAGGCGCTCAGGCCGTCTGGATCGCCCTGGCCGCCGTAGGCGAGCCCGGCGACGGCGCCGAAGTCGGTTCGTTCGAAGCCGCACAAGCACTGGTTCTGAACCGAGGCGATCCCAACTCTGTCGTGTCCTCGCTGGCCCGCGCCCGCGAGAACGCCCGCCAGGTGCGCGACCAGATCACCACCGAGACCTGGGAACGGCTCAATCTGCTGTATCTCAAGGTTACGGACCCCGACGCGCCCAAGGATTTCGCGGCGGGCTCGGACATCTTTTTGCATGACGTCATCGCCGACCTCCACCTGTTCAAGGGCGCGGCGGACACCACCATGAGCCACGGCGAAAGCTGGCGCTTCATGATGCTGGGCATCTACATGGAGCGCGCCCAGTTGGTGTCGCGGCTGCTGGAGGTCTGTTTCGCGGAGTCGCCGACGCAAGGCCGCCTCGCCGATCACGTCGCGCTGGTCAGCCTCCTGCGCATGGCCTGCGCGCTTGAGCCCTATCTGCGGGTCTATACCGCCGAGATCGAGCCCCGGCACATCCTGGAGTTCCTGGTTTTCGACGAGGACTTTCCGCGCTCCATCCGCTTTGCGACTGCGCAGATCGAACAGCACCTCAGCGCCATGGCCAGAAGCGTTTCCGCCAACGAACGCGCGGGTCCCGAACGGCTCGCCGGTCGCCTGAAAGCGCGTCTGCAGTTCGCGGACGTCGATGAGTTGCAAGCTGTGGGGGCGGGCCCGCTGCTGACCACCGTGGTCAATGAATGCGCCCGTATCCACGAAGCCATCTACGAGACCTTCGTGGCCTACCCCCTCGAAACGCGTCTGCCCGCCTAGGATCCTGGATCGTGCTCCTCGAAATCCGTCACGTCACCCAATACCATTACGAGCGCCCGGTTCGGGAAAGCCTGATGGAGCTGTGGATGCAGCCTCAGAAGACGGCCCGGCAACGACTGGTCAGCTTCGAACTGGACCTGAACCCCGCAGCGCAGGTGTTCTCCTACGCCGACAGCTTCGGCAACGCCGTCTATCACTTCGATGTGCCTCAGCCGCACGACAAGCTGACCATCATCGCCCGGTCGGCGGTCGAGACAGAGTCTCCGGGCGAGCGTCCCGAGCATCTGGACATGGGCGAATGGGATCGCCTGCGCAGCGAGTTCGTCCGGGGCGAGTGCTTCGACTTCCTGCGCCCTCATGGCTTCGTGAAGACCACCGACGCGCTACAGACCTTCATCAACGAACACGACCTGGATGGTCTGAAGCGTCGGGATCCCCTGAGCGCCGTGCGCACCCTGTCTGAAACGATCTACAGCGCGTTCGAGTATCAGCCCGGGGTCACCGACGCCGACAGCCCCATCGATCTGGCGCTCAGCGCCGGGCGCGGTGTTTGCCAGGACTTCGCCCACATTATGTTGGCGGTTTGCCGGGGATGGGGGATCCCCGCGCGTTATGTCTCCGGCTACTTGTTCACCGACCGCGAGGCCGGAGACCGCTCGGATCCCGACGCGACCCACGCCTGGGTCGAGGTTTTCCTGCCCAGCCTGCGCTGGGTGGGATTTGATCCGACCAATAACATGATGGCCGGCGAGCGGCATGTCGCCGTAGCCGTCGGTCGCGACTACGGCGACGTCACGCCGTCGCGGGGGGTCTACAAGGGCGACGCCGAAAGCCAACTGGCGGTCGGCGTCTCGGTGCGTCGCGCACGCGCCGCACTGGCGGAACCGGAATTCCTGCGTATGGCGCACCCGACCTTCGCGGGGGGGCGCCGGCGGCCCGACACGGCACTACGCGAGGAACTGCATCAGCAGCAGCAACAGCAGCAGTAGGCTTTAGCTGGTCGCGGCTGCGGGCAAACTGGCGAGGAACTTGCGGGCGATCTCGAGTGCGCCGGCCGCGCCGCCGGCGCGCGGGCCGATGCGCTGCGTCGCCGTGAACTGGACGCCCACCTCCGTTCCCGACCGCCAGACAACATTGGCGCGGTGAACTCGCCGACCGCCAGCGTCCACAAAGACGAACGTATCCGGCGGCGGCGTGATGCCGGCGATCGACAGTCGGCCGCCCTTCTCGGCGACGTCGAGAAGCGAGGCCTTCCAGGACCTTGGATCATCGACGACGTAGATCTTGCGCGCCGCCGGCATCCGGGGATGCGCGCGCCGCTCCGCGCTCGAAGTCTCGACCATGACAATCCGCTCTCAGAAACCGACCTGTCGTTCTCAGAGCCGGCGCGCACTCTTCGGGTCTTCCGGAGGTCGCGCGCTTGCTCACGATAGGACTTAGCGGATCTATGCTTAAGCGGCGTAAACGTGGGCCTTGCGTGCGGAGAGCTTTACAGAGCCAGTGAAGCGCGCCGCGTCGGCGCGAGCGGCGCTGATGTCCAGGCGGCGCCCATCAAGCGTCGTGGCGCTGACGGCGGTTAACGGCCCCTGCACATGAGCGCGCTCGACCCTCACCTCGAAACCCGCATCGTCGAGCACCAGATCGTGCGGACGAACAAACGCCACAGCTGGGCCATCTGCCGCCCCCGCCGCCGGCAAAGTCACAGACCCCGCTGCGAAGCGCCCGCCGCTGACGTGGCCTTCAAAGCGATTGGCCTCGCCGACAAACCCGCAGACAAAGGCCGTCTCGGGATGATCGTGGACCTGATCGGGCGTGCCCAGTTGTTCGATGCGGCCCTGGTTCAGGATCGCCACCCGATCGGCCAGCTCCAGCGCTTCTTCCTGATCGTGGGTGACGAAGATCGTGGTGACGCCCGTGGCGTCATGCACCCGGCGAAGCTCGCGGCGCAAAGACTTCCGAACGGTGGCGTCCAAGGCGCCGAAGGGTTCGTCGAGCAAAAGTACGCTCGGCTGAACAGCCAGAGCCCGCGACAAAGCCACCCGCTGACGTTGCCCGCCTGAAAGCTGCGACGGATAGCGCTTGCCCAGACCCTCCAGCTCGACCAGCTTGAGCAGATCCTCGACGCGCCGAGCGATTTCGTCCTTGGAGCGCTTGTCCCCGCCCTTGCGGACATCCAGCCCGAACGCGATGTTCTTGGCGACGGTCATGTGCTTGAAGAGCGCATACTGCTGGAAGACGAACCCGACGCGCCGCGCGGCGGCCGAGGCGAAGGTTACATCCTCCCCATCGAACAGCACTTGGCCCGCATCCGGGAACTCCAAGCCGGCGATCGTACGCAGCAGCGTCGTCTTGCCCGAACCCGACGGGCCTAGCAGCGCCAGGAGTTCGCCGTCGGCGATCTCAAGATCAACTTTGTTCAGAGCCGGATAGCGCCCGAACTTCTTTTCGACGGAGCGGATGGAAATGGTCATGGGTCCGGGATCCGTTCAGTGTCCGCCGTGCCCGCGAACGCCGGGCTGGGCGATTTCGAGCATGGTCTTCAGCACCAGGGTCACTACTGCCAACAGGCACAGCAGCGCCGCGACGGCGAAGGCGCCGACGAAGTCGTACTCGTTGTAGAGGATCTCAACGTGCAGCGGCATGGTGTTGGTTAGGCCGCGAATATGTCCGCTAACCACGGACACCGCGCCAAACTCGCCCATCGCACGGGCGTTGCACAGCAGGACGCCGTACAGCAGCCCCCAGCGCACATTGGGCGCGGTGACCCGCCAGAACGTGTAGAGCCCCGAAGCGCCCATCGACACGGCGGCCTCCTCTTCGCTCACGCCCTGTTCCTGCATGAGCGGGATCAGTTCGCGCGCCACGAACGGAAAGGTCACGAACACCGTCGCCAGCACGATGCCGGGAACCGCGAAGATGATCTTGATGTCGTTGTCGACCAGCCAGTCGCCAAACCAGCCCTGCAGGCCGAAGATCAGCACATAGATCAGGCCCGCAACGACGGGCGACACCGAGAACGGCAGATCGATCAGGGTGATCAGCAGCGCCTTGCCCCGGAACTCGTGCTTGGCGATGGCCCAGGCGGCGCACAGACCAAAGACGGCGTTGAACGGCACCGCAATGGCCGCGGTCAGGAGGGTCAGCTTTACCGCCGCCAGGGCGTCAGGATTGCTCGCCGCTTCGATCGCCGCTCCGAGTCCCTTGCGAAGGGCTTCGGCGAACACCGCCACCAGCGGCAGGATCAGCACCAGGGCCAGAAAGGCCAGGACCAGCCCAATCAGCAGACACTTGGCCCATAGGGGATCATCGGTGGCGCGGCGCGCCGTATGCTTGTCACGGCTCATCAATCGAACCTCCGCGCCCAGGCCTGGACGGCGTTGATGACCAGCAGCATGGTGAAGGAGACCGCCAGCATCACCACCGCGATCGTCGCCGCGCGGGCGTACTCGAACTGCTCAAGCTGGATGATGATCAGCAGCGGCGCGATCTCTGACTTGTAGGGCATGTTGCCGGCGATGAAGATCACCGAGCCATATTCGCCAACGCCCCGGGCGAACGCCATGGCAAAGCCCGTCAGCCAAGCCGGCGCCAGCGCCGGCGCGACGATCCTGATGATGGTCTGGATGCGGCTGGCGCCCAGGCTGGCGGCCGCCTCCTCCACATCGGCGGCGGCGTCGCGCAAGACCGGCTCGATCGTCCGCACGACGAACGGCAGTCCGATGAAGGCCAGGGCGATCACCACGCCGACGGGGTTGTAAGCGGCTTTGATCCCGAGCGGCGTCAGGAACTGTCCCACCCATCCTGTCGGCGCATAGAGCGTGGCCAGGGCGATGCCCGCCACGGCGGTCGGTAAGGCGAACGGCAAGTCGACTAGGGCATTGACCACGGTCTTGAGCGGAAAATCGTAGCGCACCAGCACCCACGCCGTCAGCACCCCGAACACCCCGTTGATGGCCGCCGCCACAAAGGCGGCGCCAAAGCTCAGGCGATAGGCCGCCAGCGCGCGCTCCGACGTCGCCACAGCCCAGAACTCCGCCGGCGACTGCTCAGCCGCCTTCAGAACCACCGCGCTCAGGGGGATCAGCACGATCAGCGACAGCACCGTCACCGTCACGCCCATGGTCAATCCAAAGCCGGGAATGGCCGAGCGCCGTCGGAACAAGGGCCTCTTGCGGGACGGGGCTGGCAGCCGCTTAAGGGCGGTTTCGGCGGTCATCGTCTGATCGTCGTCCAGGCTCCGGGCGCGCCACGGCGCGACTTGGCGATTGATAGCCCAGCCCGAACGGACAGAGGCGCTACAAAACTGAGCCGCTTAAATCTCTACCCTGTCGATAGGGCAAATGAGAAAAGCCCTGTCCAGACCACAGAAAAACTGTCTCGCGACCACGCGCCGGGCGCGCCTCGGACGAGACAGCTAACAGACGTTCGGGGATTGGATCGCCGCGATTAAAGGACGCGGATTTGGTAGGCCGGCTGGGATTCGAACCCAGGACCATTCGATTAAAAGTCGAATGCTCTACCACTGAGCTACCGGCCCGCTCACGATCCGGCGGGGACCGGTGGAAGCGGCGCGGACCATAGTCGGGGGGCGGCTGCGTCGCAAGCATGGTTTCGCCGTTTTTCCGTCGGATGATGGTAAAGCTGTACAGGCGTCAGGTGACTCATGCGTCGAAGCTTTCTTTTCGTGGTTCTTTTCGGTTCAGCCGTCGCCGCGAACGCCGTCGCGCGGCAGCAGGAGCCTGCCCCACCGCAGCAGTCATCGGCCGACGACGGACGAATCAGGTCCACGTCCGAGGCGAACAAGGACGGAATCAGCGGCGCGATGAGCGCGCCTCTCCGCGACGTCAATATCGTCCGCACCAAGATCCCCCGCATCCTGCTCGAAGCGATGGATGATCCCTATAGGCGGCCCAGCCCGGCCGATTGTCGGACCCTGGCTGCGCTCGTCGAACCTCTGGATGTGGCTTTAGGCGAGGACATCGATCGAAACCCGCCGCAGGAGAACGAGGACCTGATGGATCGCGGGCGCAAGGCTGCTGGCGACGCGGCGCTGGGGGCGATCGCCAGCACCGCCCAGGACTTGATCCCGATGCGGGGGTGGGTGCGGAAACTGACCGGCGCCGAACGGCACGATCGCCTGGTCCAGAGCGCCATCGCGTCGGGCAACGTTCGTCGCGCCTATCTCAAGGGCCTGGGCGAAGCGCGCGGCTGCAACCCGCCGGCCACACCGCTACACAAGCCGCTCGTCGCGCCGCCCGTCGTCGACCCGGGGATGCCCCCGCCGCCCGATCCCTACGGCCCGCGCCGCCCCCGGTTCCCGATCTACAAGGAACAAGCCCCAACGGTTCCAAAGGGCCCCGAAAGCTAGCGCCCCAGATGGCGGACGGCGAAGTCGCGTCGGAACGTCTCGAACCGCCCTTCGGCGATCGCCGCGCGCATGGCGGCGGTCAGAGCCTGGAAGAAGGCGATATTGTGCCAGGAGAGCAGCACCTGACCGAGGATTTCCTCCGCCTTGAAGAGGTGTCGCAGATAGGCCTTCGAATAGTCGCGGCTGGCGGGGCAGTCGCTGTTGGGATCCAGAGGCGTATCGTCCTCGGCGTACTTGGCGTTCTTTAGATTGATCGGCCCGTCCCAGGTCCAGGCCTGGCCATGGCGGCCTGATCGCGTGGGCAGCACGCAGTCGAACATGTCGACGCCCCGCGCCACCGCCTCGACGAGATCGATCGGCTTGCCCACGCCCATCAGATAGCGGGGACGGTCTGCGGGCAGCAGGCCCGGCGCATAGTCTAGCACCTCGCACATCGCCTCATGCCCTTCGCCGACGGCTAGGCCGCCGATCGCATAGCCGTCGAAACCGATATCGCGCAGGCGCTCGGAAGACTCCCGACGCAGCGGCTCGAAGGTCGAGCCCTGCTGGATGCCGAACAGGGCCTGGGTGTCGCGGGTCCCAAAGGCGTCCTTGGAGCGCTTGGCCCAGCGCGCGGAAAGCTCCATGCCCTTACGCGCTCTGGCCTCCTCCGCCGGCCAGGCGACGCACTCGTCGAGCTGCATGACGATGTCGCTGCCCAGCAGATCGGCCTGGATCTCGATCGAGCGCTCGGGCGTCAGAACGTGCTTGGAGCCGTCGACATGGCTCGAGAAGGTCACCGCCTCTTCGGTCAGTTTGCTGATCCCCGACAGGCTCATCACCTGGAACCCGCCGCTGTCGGTCAGGATGGGCTTGTCCCAGCGCATAAACTTGTGGAGCCCGCCCAACCGCTTCACGCGCTCAGCCGAGGGCCGCAACATCAGGTGGTAGGTATTGCCTAGGATGATGTCGGCGCCGGTCTCCTTGACCTGATCAACCGTCAGGGCCTTGACGGTAGCGGCGGTGCCGACGGGCATGAAGGCCGGCGTGCGGATGTCGCCGCGCGGTGTCTTCAGTACACCGGTCCGCGCCTTGCCGTCGGTGGCTTTTATCTCGAAGGGGAAAGCGGCCATCAGCGGGTCTCGTCTTTGAACAGCAGGCTGCTGTCGCCGTAGGAATAGAACCGATACCCGGTGGCGATGGCGTGCCCGTAGGCCGCGCGCATGGCCGCCTGCCCCGCGAAGGCGCTGACCAGCATGAAGAGGGTCGACTTGGGCAGGTGGAAATTGGTCATCAGCACGTCGGCCGCCCGGAACCGGTAGCCTGGCGTGATGAAGATGGCGGTCTCGTCGGCGAAGGGCCTGACGACCCCATCCTCGCCGGTGGCGCTCTCCAGAAGGCGCAGGGAGGTCGTGCCGACGCAGACGATGCGACCGCTGGCTTGACGCACCGCGTTCAGAGCCCCGGCGACCTCGGCGGTGACTTGGCCGTACTCAGCGTGCATCCGATGCTCGGAGACGTCGTCGGTCTTGACCGGCAGAAAGGTGCCCGCCCCGACATGCAGCGTGACGAAGTGCAGCGACACGCCCTTTTCCTTCAGAGCCCCCAGGAGCTCCGGCGTGAAGTGAAGGCCGGCGGTCGGGGCAGCCACCGACCCGTCCTCGCGCGCATAGACGGTCTGGTAATCGGCGCGGTCGCGCTCGTCCTCGCCCCGCTTGGCGGCGATGTACGGCGGCAGCGGCATGTCGCCGTGCCGGGCGATCCCGACATCGAGATCCGGGCCGGAAAGGTCGAAGGCCAGGATCACCTCGCCGCCGTCGCGCTTCTCGGCGACGGTTGCGTCGAGACGATCAAGGTCGCAGCCTCGATCCTCCCTCGCGCCGAAGGCGATGCGATCGCCCACTTTCAGTCGTTTACCGGGGCGCATGAAGGCGCTCCAGCGGTCGGGCGCCACGCGGCGATGCAACGTGGCCTCGACCGCGACGGGACCGCCGTCGCCGCCACCGGTCGCGCGTCCTTCGCGCAAGCCCGACAGGCGCGCCGGGATCACCCGTGTGTCGTTGAAAACCAGGGCGTCGCCTGGACGTAGAAAATCGGGCAACGACCGCACCACATGGTCGGCGAGCGGCTGGCCCGGACGCACGACAAGCAGCCGCGCCGCGTCGCGCGGTTCGGCTGGACGCAGGGCGATACGGTCCTCGGGGAGTTCGAAATCAAAGTCGGAGAGGCGCATGGGCGGGCTTCAAGCGCACGATGAACCCGGAAGGTCAAGACTTACCCCGCCAAGCGAGGCCTGTAGACAAGCAGTACGGTGTGTCCCCATGCTGCAACGGGGTCAGGTAACGCTTGGGGTAAAATGTGAGACGCCTGCTCATTTCAGCCTTGGGACCATTGCTGCTCTTGGGCGCCTGCGACGCGCCCAAGACTGCCTCTGCGCCGCCGGCGACGCCCCAGAACGCTCCGGCCTCGGCGGCAGCGCCAGCGGTTCGGGCCGACGCCTCGGGCGCGAACTTCCAGCACGACCCGAAGCTTGACGCGTTCGGCTATTATTTCAGCGCCACGCCGGTGACGTCCGGAAACTGGGCGTTGGCCTCCCTGAACATCGGGACGCCCGAAGACTTCGCAGCCTGGGAACAGGGCAAGCGCCCCAGCGCCTACGCCCCAATCTTCCTGGAATTCGAGGACGTCACGAGTCCGACAGCGCAGAATGAGCTGGGCCAGACCTATCGAACGGTGAGCTTCCGCCTGCTTCCCGAGGTCTATCGGGTCGACGGTAGCGAGGTCATGTTCCGCGCCAAGGACCCGCGCGTCGGCGAGGTCGTCTTCTCAGGCGCGTTTGACCTGAACGCGCTGAAGGCGGCGAAAGCGGACGGTCCGGGCGTTGGAGACCTCATCGTCCTGCGTGGGGGGCTCCAAGTCGGCGCCGAGCGGATACGCAATATCAGCTTCAGCTACTTCGCCGGCGACTAGATCGTTCTTCCGCCGCCTCGCCGGCGTGGTATGGCCAATCCATGCGTCTGCTCGTCCAGCTCTTGAGCCTGCTTGTTCGTGGCACCGCGCTGATGCTCGGCCTGGTCGGCGCGGGGATGGCCGTGGCCAGTGTCGGCGGGGTGTTCAGCGACCGGCTTGACGCGTTCACCCACGCAGCGCCGCTGTGGCTGGTCATGAGCCTTGGGGCGGTGGTGCTCGGCGGTGCGTTCGCGCGCAACGCCGAACGTCTGGTGATGGTCGCCTTGGGCGCTGTCGGCCTTCTGGCCTGCGCGGTGCTGATGGCGCCAGAACTCTGGGCGGCCTCGCGCTTCAAGCCCGCGACCGTCGCCCCGAGCGATCTGAAGCTCATTCAGTTCAACGTCTGGCACAGCAATCGAACGCCCGAGAAGAGCCTTGCCTGGATCCTCGCCCAGGACGCAGACGTGGTTGTCCTTGAGGAAGGCGGCGGGGACGCACGGCCCATCGTCAAGGCCCTGCGCGACAGCTATCCGTTCGCCTCGTGCGAAAAAGCTATGCGCTGTGAAACCTGGATCTTCTCGCGCAAGAAGATGATCGCCCGCGGCGGCGCGACGTTCGAAGGCCCGTACCTATCCGCAGCCTGGGCGACATTGGCCGACGCGAAGGGCCCTTTCACGGTGATGGGCGTCCACTACACTTGGCCGGTTCCCGCAGGGCCCCAGCAGGCTCAGAGCCGCAAGCTGGTGAAGCTGGCGTCCAGCTTCGCCCGCAACAGCCTGATCCTGACCGGTGACTTCAATTCCACGCCCTGGTCCTTCACGCTGAAACGTCAGGATAAGGCCTTGGGCCTGCAACGCTGGACTCGCGCCCTACCGTCATGGCCGGCTGGCAAGTTCTCGCGGGTGGTGGCGGCGCCGGCTCCGTTTCTTCCGATCGATCACGTCTATGCGGGCGAGCAGTGGAGCGCGGTCAGGATCGAGCGCGGCCCTGCCATTGGTTCGGACCATCGGCCGGTGGTGGTGACGTTCAGGCGGATGTGAGCGCGGCGATTTCCGCCGCGAGATTACGTCGGGCCGCAGCATCCAACGCCGCCGCGAAGGCCGGATCGGGAAACAGGACCGCCGCTTCGAGGAAGGTCCGCAGCACCTTCGCGCGCCCGAAGCGATAGACGTCCTCGGGTACGTGCGCATACTCCGCGCGGATCGCGCTGGCGTAGGCGGCGTAGGTCTCTGGTTTCGCGCCGAGGATCGACAGATCGATAGACACCATCAACGCGCCGAGCCGGTCGCCCGCCTGAACCTCATGCCCCTTGGTGAGTCGGATAAGCCGGGAAACCTCAGCGATGTCCGCTTCTGACCCGCCCTCGGCGGCAAGGGCCTGGGCCGCGAGATCGGCGCTCACGTCTTCGTTGTCGGCTCGCAAGGGGTCATAGACAGCGTCATGCCACCATAGCGCCTCTGTCAGCACCGCACGCTCCCGCGCCGAAAGACCCGACACTTGGTCGAGCCGCGCCAAGCAGTCCTCGATATGCGCGAGCGTGTGATAGCGACGATGCTGCTGACTATAAGCCGCACGGAGCCAAGCTCTGCTGAGGGCCGGAACCGCCCCATGCGCGTCCACGCTCATCCAGCCCTCTCCGAAACGAAAAAGGCCGCCCTTTGGGCGGCCCTTCGGTCAATCAAGCGTCGGCGGCGATCTTGGCGCTGACGATCTTGCCCGGCGCGCGCGGCGGCTCGCCCTTGGGCAGGGCGTCGACATGTTCCATACCTTCCGTCACCTGGCCCCAGACGGTGTATTGCTTGTCCAGGAACGTGGCGTCGTCGAACACGATGAAGAACTGGCTGTTGGCGGAGTCCGGGTTCGGGGTGCGCGCCATCGAGCAGACGCCGCGGACATGCGGCTCGTCGTTGAACTCAGCCTTCAGGTCCGGCTTGTCCGAACCACCGCGACCGGTGCCCGTCGGGTCGCCGCCTTGGGCCATGAAGCCCGGGATCACGCGGTGGAAGACGACGCCGTCGTAGAAGCCTTCGCGGACCAGTTCCTTGATGCGGGCCACGTGGCCCGGCGCCAGATCGGGACGCAGCTTGATCGTGACCGGACCGCTCTCGAGCGTCAGGATGAGGGTGTTTTCGAGGTCGGCCGACATGGTCTTCCCTTGGATGGCGAGTGTTATGGGCGCTTCTAGCGCGGTTCACGCCCACCTGTGAACCAAGTTGCAGCCGGAAATCGGTTTGCTTCAGCGAAGCTCAACCGGAAGATCGATGTCGCAGACCGAGAAGTCCGCGCCCTTCAGAACGCGCAACCGGTTGGTCTCCGCAGCGAACCAAGGCCCCTTGGGGTCGATCACGCGCACCTTGGGCCGCTCGCTTTCGGGGATATCCGACAGCAAGCGAACCTTCTGCATCATGTCCTGAGGCGCGGGCACGGGCTCCCCCGTCTTGATGGCGCGAACAGCCTCAAGACCGCTGATCACACGCCCAAACGCTGTGTAGCGCTTGTCGAGCGAGGGATAGGGTTGGCGCATCAGGAAAAACTGGCTGTTGGCGGAGTTGTTGTCGTCGTCTCGCGCCATCCCGATCACGCCGGGGCAATAGGTGGCCCAGGCCGAGACCTTCTTGTCGCTGGTGACGTCGCTCCAGCTCCAGTTCTGGCTGACGATCGGCAGCGACTTGACGTAGCCGACCTCGAGACCGGCCGGGGCGGCCATCGGCACGAAGCCGGTTTCAGCGGTGCGCCGGAAGGTGAACTCCGCCTTCAGATTCGGGCGATCCGAACCGCCCTCGCCCGTATTGGTCGGGTCACCCGTCTGGGCCATGAACCGGTCGATGACTCGGAAAAAGGTGCGGCCGTCATAGACGCCCGCACGGGTCAGGTCCTGCAGGCGCGCAACGTGATTGGGCGCGACCTCTGGAACCAGCTCGACCAGCACCCTGCCCTTGTTGGTGTCGATCACCATGACCGTTTCGGGCGCCGGCGTGCGCCAGTCGACCTCAGCGGGCTTGGCGACCTTCGGGGCGGCCATCACCGCTGGGGCCACGGACGCGAGACACAGACCGGTCAAAAGGGCGCGGGCGATCATCATCATTTTACCTGGGCGGGAACGTCGACGTCACAATTGGTGAAGCTCGCGCCCAGCTCACCCTGGCGCTTGGTCACCAGGGCCTTGAACGCCGCGCCGCGCGTGTCCATCACCTGGATCGTGGGACGCTTGTCGGCCGGCATGTCGGCCATGATCTTGACGCTCAACATCTTGTCCTGCGGATCCGGCACGGGCTCGCCTGTCTTGATCGCCTTTACGACCTCAACGCCCTGTAGCACGCGGCCGAAGGCGGTGTAGGTCTTGTCGAGGCCCGCATTGGCGGCGCGCATGAAGTAGAACTGGCTGTTAGCGCTGTTGGGATCGCCCGCCCGCGCCATGCCGACAACGCCCGTGCAGAAGTTGCCCCAGGTCGAGACCCTGCGGTCAGCGGTCATCACCGCCAGCGCTGATGGCTGACTGGTGACGGGCAGCGCCTTAACCCAGCCTTGCTCGTTGCTGCCAAGCTTGAAACCCGCGCCCAGCGGCGTCTCCGCGCCACGACGGAAGTTGAACTCCGCCGTCAGGTCCGGAAGATGCGAACCGCCCTCGCCGGTGTTCTTGGGATCGCCCGTCTGGGCCATGAAATCGGCGATGACCCGGAAGAAGGTCAGGCCATCGTAGAAGCCGCTCTTGGCGAGGGCTCGCACCCGTTCGACGTGGTTGGGCGCAACCTCCGGATAGAGTTCCGCAATAATCCGGCCCTTGTTCGTTTCGACGACGAGCACATTGTTCGGGTCGGGCGTGCGCCAGTCGGACACAGCCTGGGCCGAGGCCGCGCCAAAGGAAACCGTGGTGGCGGCCAACGCCATCGCGGCGGCGGTCGTGGCGAACTTCATGGAGTACCCCGAACAGAACAGTCGAGGCCGGGCGTAGAACGACACGGCCTCCCCGACAAGTGCGGCGACTGTTGAAGCGCAGGAATTCGGCCGGATCGGGGCGAAGGCTAGGCTTTGCCAACCTTCACTAGCAGCTGTTGAGCCACGCCCGGCGGCACGAACTTGCCGATATCCCCGCCCAGGCTCGCGATTTCCTTCACGAGGCGCGAGGCGATCGCCTGGTGACGCGGATCAGCCATCAGGAAGACCGTCTCGATCTCGCGATCCAGTTGCTGGTTCATCGCCGTCATCTGGAACTCGTATTCGAAGTCGGCCACGGCCCGAAGGCCGCGCACGATCATCTGGGCGTTCACATCGCGGGCGAAGTGCATCAGCAGGCTGTTGAAGGGCCGCACCTCGATCTCGGCGATCTTCTTCAGATGGGCGGTCTCGCGCTCCAGGATCTCGACCCGCTCTTCCAGCGAGAAGAGCGGCCCTTTGCCGATATTGATCGCGACGCCGATCACCAGCTTATCGACCAGCTTCACGGCCCGCCCGATGATGTCGAGGTGACCGTTGGTGACCGGATCGAAGGTCCCCGGATATAGCCCGACCCGCATGCAACCCCCTCTACTGGCTGCGAGGGTTACGGGGTCTCGTCCGCCCCGCTGTCCTCGCCCTGGTTGTCGTCCCCGCCGGAATCGGCGAGGCGTTCGACGCTGACGACATGCTCGTCCTGCGCGGTACGGAAGATGGTTACGCCCTGAGTATTCCGCGCTGCAACACGAATTTGCGAGACAGGCACCCGGATCAGTTGTCCCTGGTCCGTCACAAGCAGGATTTGGTCGCTCTCATCCACGGGGAACGAGCCCACGAGACGGCCGCCGCGCTTGCTCAGATCCTGGGCCGCCAGGCCCTGACCGCCACGGCCGGTCCGGCGGAAATCATAGGCGCTGGTGCGCTTGCCAAAGCCTTCCGACGAAACCGTCAGCAGGATTTCCTCAGCTCCACCAAGCTCTGCGATCCGTTCCGGCGTCAGAGTCGTTTCATCGCCCTCTTCTTCGCCATCCTCGACGGCGGCGGAGACCTCATCGCTCTCTTCACCAGCCGCGCGGAGCATGGCGCGCTGGTGTTTCAGGTAGGCGGCGCGCTCGGCCGGGGTGGCGTCGACGCTGCGTAGCACGGCCATCGAGATGACCTGATCGCCGTCCAACAGCTTCACGCCGCGAACGCCCGTGGAGTCACGGCTGGCGAACACGCGGACCTCATCCACCGAGAAGCGGATGCAGCGGCCGGCCGCCGTGGTCAGCAGCACGTCCTGATCGGCGTTGCAGACCGCCACGCCGACGATGCCGTCGCCTTCGTCGAGCTTCATGGCGATCTTGCCGTTGCGGCGCACGTCCACGAAGTCGCTGAGCTTGTTGCGGCGAACGCTGCCCGAGCGGGTGGCGAACATCACGTCTAGGCCGCCCCAGGTCGCTTCGTCCTCCGGCAGGGCCAGGATCGAGGTGATCGTCTCGCCCGGCTCGATCGGCAGCAGGTTGACGAACGCCTTGCCGCGCGAATTGGCGACGCCCAGCGGCAGGCGCCACACCTTCATCTTGTAGACCTTGCCGCCCGAGGTGAAGAACAGCAGCGGCGCATGGGTCGAGGCCGAGAACACGCGGGTGACGGCGTCCTCGTTCTTGGTCGCCATGCCCGACTTGCCTTTGCCGCCCCGGTGCTGGGTGCGGTAGTTGGCCAGCGGGGTGCGCTTGACGTAGCCGCCCATGGTCACGGTGATGACCATGTCCTCGCGGACGATCAGGTCTTCGTCTTCCATGTCGGCGTCGCCGTCGACGATCTGGCTGCGACGCGGAATGGCGAACTTTTCGCGGACCTCGACCAGTTCCTCGCGGACCACGGCCATGATGTTGGCGCGGTCGGACAACAGCTCCAGGTAGCCCCGGATGGCGTCAGCCAGCGCCGCCGCCTCGTTGCCGATTTCATCGCGGCCCAGTCCGGTCAGGCGAGACAGGGTCAGGGCCAGGATGGCGCGAGCCTGCTCGTCGGTCAGACGGATCAGTCCGCCCTCTTCCTGGATGGTGCGCGGGTCGGCGATCAGCTCGACCAGGGGCAGCATGTCGCCGGCCGGCCAGGACTTCGCCACCAGACGCTCGCGCGCCTCGGTCGGATCCTTGGACGAGCGGATGATGTGGATAAACTCGTCGATATTGGCGACGGCGATCGTCAGACCGACCAGCACGTGGCCCCGGTCACGGGCCTTGCCCAACTCGAACTTGGTGCGGCGGACGACGACTTCCTCGCGGAACTCGACGAAGAGCTGGATCAGCTGGTGCAGGCCCATTTGCTCGGGGCGCCCGCGATTGAGCGCCAGCATGTTCACGCCAAACGAGCTCTGCAGCGCGGTGAAGCGATAGAGCTGATTCAGGATCACCTCACCCGAGGCGTCGCGCTTCAGCTCGACCACGATGCGCATGCCGTCGCGGTTGCTCTCGTCGCGGATGTCGGCGATGCCCTCGATCTTCTTTTCGCGAACCAGCTCGGCGATGTGCTCGACCAGATTGGCCTTGTTCACCTGATACGGAATCTCGGTGATGATGATGGCTTCGCGGCCCGCGCGTAGCTCTTCCACGCTGGCCACGCCGCGCATGATCACCGAACCACGGCCGGTCAGCAGCGCTTGGCGGGGCCCGGCGCGGCCGATGATCTCACCGCCGGTCGGGAAGTCGGGACCAGGCACCAGATCCAGCAGCTGGTCGGTCGTCACGTCCGGCTGATCGATCAGCAGCAGACAGGCGTCGATGACCTCGCCCAGATTATGCGGCGGGATGTTGGTGGCCATGCCCACGGCGATGCCGCCGGCGCCGTTGACCAGCAGATTCGGGATCCGCGACGGCAGGACCGTGGGTTCCTGCTCCTTGCCGTCGTAGTTGTCGGCGAAATCGACCGTGTCCTTGTCGAGGTCGGCCAGCAGAGCCATGGCCGGCGGGGCCATCCGGCATTCGGTGTAGCGCATGGCCGCGGGCATATCGCCGTCGACCGAACCGAAGTTGCCCTGACCGTCGATCAGGACCAGCCCCATCGAAAACGACTGGGTCATCCGAACCAGGGTGAAATAGATCGAGGCGTCGCCGTGCGGGTGGTACTTACCCATCACGTCACCCACCACGCGGGCCGACTTCACATAAGGCCGCTCCGGCGTCTGCCCCTGCTCATGCATCGAGAACAACACCCGGCGGTGCACCGGCTTGAGACCGTCGCGCGCGTCCGGCAGGGCGCGGCTGACGATCACGCTCATCGCGTAATCCAGGTACGAGCGGCGGAGTTCGTCCTCGATATTGATCGGGGCGATATCCCCGCGCGAACCGTCAGCGGGGATGGTGTTGTGATCGTCGTTCAAGGGGATTTTTCGCCGTCAGAATCGAACACGGAACTGTCTAAAACTGTTAGCATTCGGATAGGGTCGACGCCACCTTTCGGGGGGCTGCCCCCCGTCGTTTCGCTTGAATCCGAAGGAAAATCGCATGATCCGTCTCCCCGCCGCCGCCGCGCTTGGCCTCGCCGCCGCCGTCGCCGCCTCCCCGGCCTTGGCGCAGACCACCGCGACCGCCGCCGTCAAAGCCGGCGACGGCAAGGACGCGGGCGTCGTGACCATCACCGAAGCCCCGCACGGTGTGCTCCTGAAGATCGAGCTCAAGGGCCTGACGCCTGGCTGGCACGCGGCGCACTTCCACGAGAAGGGCGACTGCGGGACCCCGGATTTCAAGTCGGCGGGCGCTCACGTCCACACCGCCGCGACCACGGTGCACGGGCTCTTGAATCCCGACGCTAATGACAGCGGCGACCTGCCCAACATCTTCGCCGGCGCGGACGGCTCGGCGACCGCTGAGGTCTACTCCACCCTGGTGTCGCTGAAGGGCGCCGGCGGCCGCCCGGCGCTGCTGGACGCCGACGGCTCGTCGATCGTCGTCCACGCCAATGCTGACGACCACAAGACCCAGCCCATCGGCGGCGCCGGCGCGCGCGTGGCTTGCGGCGTGATCAAGTAGCCGCCTAACCTCCCGCCCGGACTTAAGAGTCTTGGCGGGAGGCCCCATGCGTTCCTGGCGACCCTGTTTGGTGGCGGCGTTGCTCGCCGCGACAACCGCTTGCGACAACCCCGGCAAGGACAAGGCCGGCGGGCTGCCGCAGCCCACAGCCGCCGCGCCCCCGCCCGCGGCGCGCGCCACCGCACTGATTGATCTCGTCTCTCTGGCCTGGGCGCCGGCCAATGCCGATGAGAACCTGCAGGCCTTCGATCTGCAGGTCACCGGGGTCGATGTGCTGGCCGTCTGTCACGTCCCAGCGGGATGGACGATCAACGTCACCGGCGCGGGCGCCGGCGTCACTGAGCTTGAGGGACACGCCACCGTCGGCGCCGCTTTCCTGGGCATCGATAATCTTGCCGATACAGCGGGGCTATTTCTGGTGCGCGCCCGACCAGACGAGAAGCCCACCGTTTCCGGAGAACTCACGACCGGCGCCTATGGCGGTGACGGCGGACAGTTGAAGGTCCACGCGACTGCGGCGACGCTGCGTCGCGAGGCTGCGTCGCAATGCCCGCCACCGAAGCTCTAGGCGGTCTCCGCCAACGCCTCCTCGGCGCGCGCCCGCTTTTCCGTAAGGGCCACCAGCGCGACGCCGACCATGGTCGCCGCGCCACCGATCAGTAACTGCGGCGTCAGCTTGTCGCCCAGGAACAGAACGCCGATCGTGCAGGACACCAACGGCGTCAGCAGGAAATAGGGCGTAACTCGGCCCGCCTCGCGCCGTTGAACCAGCCAGAACAGCAGCGCGCTTGCCCCGATCGTCGAGACCACGCCCGCAAATACGACGCACGCCCAGGCGATCGGCGGCGCGGCCATCACGCGCTCCACCACCCGCCCCTCGAAGGTGAACGACATCGTCAACAGCGTCGGCGCTGCGAACAGCGCGGTGATCGCCTGCACCTTCAAAGGTTTGGCGCCCGGCGTCATGCGCACCAGGATCGTGGCGACCGCCCAGCAGGCGCTGGCCAACACGATGAGCACGATCGCAGGCAGGTCACCAGACGTGTGCGGGTCCAACGTCATCCAGGCGACGCCGACGAACGCGACGATCAGGCCCAGCACCGCCGGCAGGCTCATGGTCTCGCCGAGAAGCCGCCAAGCCACCAGCGCGGTGAAGGGGATCCAAAGCTGGCTGGCCACCACCAGCGGGCTTAGCGACTGACCCATGCCGAAGCCGACATAGACGAGGCCGAAATGGATCGGCCCTGTCAGCAAGACGATCGCAGCCAACTTCCTGGGTTCAGGAAACGGCGGGCGAATGAACGGGAACAGGAAGACAAGCGCGGCCAGAAAGCGAAGCCCGCCGACGGTCATTGGCGGCAGATAGGCGGTCGCGACCTTGGCGGCGGCGTTGTTGATCCCCCAGGTCATGATGATCGCGAAGATCGCCAGATACTCCAGGACCGAGAGCGGGGATGACTTGCCGGACATGGTCACGCTTGGACCAGACCGGGCGAGCCGGGTCAATCGACGCCGACAACCTGCCGCACCGCGCGCGTCAGCAGCGCCAGGTCCTCATCCGGTGTCGTGAAGGCCGGAGTCAGATACACCACCTTGCCCATCGGACGGATCCAGGCGCCAAGCGCAGCGAAGCGCGCGCAGAGATCGGAGACGGCGACGGGCTCGGCGAACTCGACGACGCCTATCGCCCCCATCGTGCGGACATCGACGACACCCTCACCGCCGCGACAGGGAGCCAGCCCCTCGGCCAGGTTCGCCGACAAGCGCGCGACATTGCCGGCCCAGGCGCGGTCCTCGAAAAGATCCAGCGAAGCGTTGGCGGCGGCGCACGCCAGTGGATTGGCCATGTAGGTGGGCCCATGCATCAGGGCCGCCTGCGGATCATCCGACCAGAAGGCCTCGAACACATGGCGGCGCGCCACGGCCGCCGAAAGCGGCAGCGTCCCGCCGGTGAGGGCTTTGGACAGGGTGACGATATCGGGCTCGACACCGGCGGCCTGCATGGCGAACAGGGATCCCGTCCGACCAAAGCCCGTGAAAATCTCGTCGAAGATCAGTAGTACGCCATGCTTGTCGGCCAGGCGCCGGAGGGTCCGAAGCACCTCCGGTGGGTGAGCCAGCATCCCGCCCGCGCCCTGGATCAGGGGCTCGACCAGTATGGCGGCGATCTCGTGCCCCTGCGCCGCCAGCAGTGCATCGAGCGCGGCTTCCGATGCTAAGTCGAGCGGGAGATCGGCGATCACCTGGGTCGGCATCACACCCGCAAAAAGGCTGTGCATCCCCTCTTCCGGATCGCAGACCGTCATCGTCGCCAGGGTGTCGCCGTGATAGCCGCCCCGGAACGCCAGGAACCGCGTCCGCCCGCTGACGCCGCGATTGATCTGATGCTGCAGCGCCATCTTCATCGCGATCTCGACCGCGACAGAGCCGCTTTCAGCGAAGAACACATGGTCGAGATCACCCGGCAGCAGACGCACCAATCGCTCGGCAAGGCGATAGGCCGGCTCGTGCGCCAGCCCGCCAAACATGACATGCGGCATCGTGTCGATCTGGCGCCGCAGCGCCTCGACGATATGCGGATGGTTATAGCCGTGGCAGGCCGTCCACCACGAGGCCAGACCGTCCACCAGTTCCCGACCATCCGCCAGGATCAGACGCGAGCCGCGCGTGGCCACGACCGGCAACGGAGGTCTGGCGGTCTTCATCTGGCAATACGGACGCCAGACGTGCGGCGCGCCTTCGGTCAGCCACAGGGGATCGGACATGACGCTTTCCGTTTGCGGACTCGGGGCGCCTTGCCTATTCCCGCGCACCAGCCACGGCAAACGGGAAACGACATGCGGAGCCTTGATGCTTTCGCCGGTGAGAAGCTGGCGGCCCTTGAAGCCAAGAGTCTCAGGCGGCGACTTTCCCCGACCCGACGCCACGACGGCGCCGTGGTCGAGCGCGACGGCAAGCGCCTGATCTCGTTCTCCTGCAACGACTATCTGAACCTCTCGCAGCACCCGCTGGTTCGGGCGGCGGCCGCGGAGGCCGCGCTGAACTATGGCGCCGGGGCGGCGGCTTCGCGTCTTGTCACCGGCGATCACCCCCTGCTGTCCGACCTTGAGAAGCGGCTGGCGCGGCTCAAGGGGACCGAAGCGGCTTGCGTCTTCGGTTCGGGCTACCTGGCCAATGCAGGAGTCATCCCCACGCTGGTTGGCCCCGGAGATCTCGTGCTGATCGACGCCTTGGCCCACGCGTGCATCTGGGCGGGCGCGCAGCTGTCCGGCGCAAAGGTCGTGAAGTTCGCTCATAACGATCCGGCGGATCTCGAACGGCTTCTGATCGCCGAGCGCAGCGCGGCCCGCCACGCCCTGGTGGCGACAGACGGGGTCTTCTCGATGGACGGCGACATCGCGCCGCTCGACGTCCTGTCGGATCTCTGCCAGCGCCATGACGCCTGGCTGCTCAGCGACGATGCGCACGGCGTCGGCGTGCTGGCCGGCGGACGCGGGTCGGGCGCGCTGTTTCCCAACGCCGAGATCCCCCTGCAGATGGGCACCTTGTCCAAGGCGCTCGGTTCGTACGGCGGCTATGTCTGCGGCTCTCAGGCGGTGATCGATCTACTGAAGACCCGCGCGCGGACCTTGGTCTACGCCACCGGCCTGCCGCCCGCCTCCGCCGCCGCCGCCCTGGCGGCGCTGGATCTGATCGAAGCCGATCCAGCCATGACCGAGATCCCGGTGGCCAAGGCGCGGCGGTTCACCCAGCGGCTGGCGCTGCCGGAAGCGTCCAGCCCGATCGTACCGGTCATCCTGGGATCGGCTGAAAGCGCCCTCGCCGCTTCTGCGAGACTGGAGGCTCAAGGGTTCCTGGTTGTCGCAATCCGCCCGCCAACCGTGCCAGAAGGAATGGCGCGCCTGCGTATTGCGTTCAGCGCCGCCCATGACGACGACGACGTCATCCGGCTGGCCGACGCCATCGTCGCCTTGCGGGGCGGGGCGTCGTGAAAGCGTTGTTCGTCGCCGGGACGGGAACCGACCTTGGCAAGACCCACGTGGCGTGCGCCTTGCTGGAAGCGGCGCGCGCGCGCGGCCTGACGGTCGACGCCTTCAAGCCCGTGGTCAGCGGCTTTGACCCTGCAGCGGCCGACGACAGCGATCCGGCCCGGCTCGCGTCCGCCTTGGGCCGCCCCCAAGCCTGGCCTGAGGTGTCTCCGCTTCGTTACAGAGCGCCCTTGGCCCCGAACCTGGCCGCACGGCTGGAAGGCGACACCCTGCGCATGGACGATCTCATCGCAGACAGCCGGCAATGGCTTGCCGAACGCCATGTGGACATCGCCCTGATCGAAGGCGCGGGCGGAGTGATGTCGCCGATGACCGACGAGGCGACCAATCTGGACCTGATGGCCGCCCTAGGCCTGCCGGTACTGCTGGTCGCCGGCAGCTATCTGGGCACGGCCAGCCATCTCCTCACGGCGTTGGAGGTGGTGCGCGCGCGCGGGCTGGACATCGCAGCGATCGTCATCAGCGAAAGTCTGGACTCGCCGGACCTGGACCAGACGCTGGACCTGTTGCGCGCGTTCGAACGTCAGGCGCAGATCTTCAGCGCGCCCCGCGCCAAGAACTGGGATGCGGGGGCGCTGATCGACCTGCTGACGGCTTAGCGGTCCTTCTCGAGGCGGGCGACCAGACTGGAGGTATCCCAGCGATTGCCGCCCATCGCCTGGACCTCTGCGTAGAATTGATCGATCAGGGCGGTGCCGGGCAGCTTGGCGCCGTTGGCGCGCGCTTCGTCCAGGGCGATCCCGAGATCCTTGCGCATCCAGTCGACCGCGAAGCCGAAGTCGAACTTGCCCCCCGCCATGGTCGACCAGCGGTTTTCCATCTGCCACGACTGAGCCGAGCCCTTGGAGATCGCCGCCAGCACATCGTCGGTCGGCAGGCCCGCGCGCTTGGCGAAGTGCAGCGCCTCGGCAACGCCCTGCACCACCCCCGCAATGGCGATCTGGTTGCACATCTTGGTCAGTTGGCCAGCACCGACCTCGCCCATGCGCCGCACGGCCTTGGCGTAGACATCGATTACCGGCAGGACCCGGTCATAGGCCGCCTGTTCGCCGCCCGCCATGATCGTCAATTGGCCGTTCTCCGCGCCGGCTTGGCCGCCAGATACGGGCGCGTCGACGAACGCACGACCGCTTTGCGCCGCCAACGCAGCCATCTCCCGCGCCACCTTGGCCGAGGTAGTCGTGTGATCGACGATGACGCCGCCTCCAGCCATGGCCGGCAAGACCTGCGCCACGACGTCGCGGACGTCGTCGTCATTGCCCACGCACAGCAGCACCACCTCGGCGCCCGACACGGCCTCGGCAATGGTCTCGAACGCCGGACCGCCGTGTTTTTCGGCCCAGCGACGGGCCTTTTCGGGGGAGCGATTGTAGACAGCGACCTCGTGGCCTGCCGCCTTCAGGTGACCGGCCATCGGGAAGCCCATAACGCCCATGCCGATAAACGCCGTCTTCATGCCGCTGCTCCTGAAAAGAACGCTGGGATAAAGCGCGCAACGAGCATTCCGGCAACCCCATCTTAACGACCTTTGGGCAGGTTGCGGGCTTAAGGTTAAGCAGGCTTAAGCACGATGGCGGTCAACAGCGAACAGCCGATCATCATCAAGAAGGTCAAGAAGGGCGGCGGCCATGGACACCATGGCGGCGCCTGGAAGGTGGCCTATGCCGACTTCGTGACGGCCATGATGGCGTTCTTCCTGCTGATGTGGCTGCTCAACACGACAAGCCCAGAGCAGAAGCAGGGCATCGCCGACTATTTCGCGCCGGCTTCGATCTCCTCCACCACCAGCGGCTCCGGCGGCATCCTGGGCGGCACCTCGCTCGGCGATGACGGCGCAAAGGCCGACGGCAAGCTCTCGGTCGTTCAGCAGATGGCTCCCGAGGCCCCGCAGGACGTCAGTAAGGACGCGCAGAGCAGCGAGACCGCCAATCTGGACTCCGCCAGCGAGCAAGCCCTTCGCGACGCCCTGGCCAAGAAGGAACAGGACAGCTTCGCCTCGGCCGCCCAGTCCTTGCGCCAATCGTTGCAGGACATGCCCGAACTGGCCGAACTCTCGAAGCAGATCCTGATCGACCAGACGCCGGAAGGCCTGCGTATCCAGCTGGTCGACCAGGAAGGTCGCGCGATGTTCAAGGAGAACTCCAAGGAGCCGAACGACCGCACGCGCATTCTGCTGCGCGCGGTGGCCAAGGTGATCAACCAGCTCCCCAACCGCGTGACGATCTCTGGTCACACCAGCGCGAACGCTTACGGCAAGAAGCAAGACGGCGACTGGTCTCTGTCGGCGCAACGCGCAGACGCTTCACGGCAGATTCTTCGCGGCGCCGGCGTCGACGACGACCGCATCTATCAAGTGTCCGGTAAGGCCAATTCGGAGCCGCTGTACGCGGACGATCCGACCTTGGCGGGCAACCGCCGGATTTCGATCGTTTTGCTGCGCGAGAAGCCTGTCCTACCCGACGGACTGTGACCGTTCGCCGCGAGGCGCTCGTGTGAAGCTTGCGCATCGAAACGCTATGCCCCCTAATCTCGTTCTAAACCGCAACAAGATGAAGGGAACCGGCCGGACGTGACGCAGCATTTTCCGACGCGACAGCTTCGGTTCTTTCTGACGGCGCCCACGCCTTGCCCTTACCTGCCCGGTCGCGAAGAGCGGAAGGTATTCGCGCACCTCCCCCTGTCTGATGGCCCGATCGTCAATGACAGCCTGACCCAGGTCGGCTTCCGTCGGTCGCAGAACATCGCCTATCGACCCGCGTGCGAGACCTGCCGCGCCTGCCAGTCCGCGCGGGCCCCAGCGGCCGAGTACGTGCTGTCGCGATCAGAACGGAAGATTTTGAGCCGCAACGACGACTTGGAGCGCCATTGGGTCGAGGCCGAGGCGACGCTGGAGCAGTTCGAGCTGTTGAAGCGCTATCTCCTGGCCCGTCATGCGGACGGCGGCATGGCCGAGATGACCTGGCCCGACTACGTCGCGATGGTCGAGGACACAGCGGTCCGCACGCACCTGATCGAGTACCGGCGCAAATCCGTGGATCGTGGTCCTGGCGATCTCGTCGCCTGCGTGCTGGTCGACATGCTCGCCGACGGGCTGTCTCTGGTCTACAGCTTCTATGAACCGGACCAGCCGCGCCGCAGCTTCGGCTCGTTCATCATTCTCGACCATATCGTGCAGGCGCAGCAGAACGCCCTGCCCTACGTCTATCTCGGCTACTGGGTGCCCGGCAGCGAGAAGATGGCCTACAAGGCGCGCTTTTCGCCCCTGGAGATCCTGAAGCCCGGCGGCTGGTCGTTGATGTCAGCGCGCGAGCGTGGCGCGCGCGCGCCACGCGCTCCCGGCGCCCTCAAAGACACGTGCGACCTCCCCCTCAGCGACGCCGAGCCGGCGGAGATCGATGATCTGGACTAGAGGCGCTCCCCGCTCGCGCGGAACGGGGAGCCATAAGGCCTAGCGCGCGAAGCTCACGCCGCCGTCGACCGTCACCGCGCCGCCCACCACATAGTCGCCGGCCCTGGAAGCCAGATAGATCGCTGCGCCCGCCATGTCCTCCGCCTCGCCGATGCGGCCGGCCGGTATCATCTTGGCGACGGCGTCGGCGTGGTCGCGCGCCACCTTGTTCATGTCCGAAGCAAAGGCGCCCGGCGCGATGCAGCTGACGGCGATGTTCTCGGGCGCCAGGCGCAGGGCGATGCGCTTGGTCATGTGCAGCAGGCCCGCCTTGGAGGCGCCATAGGGATAGGTCTCGTCCTTGGTCACCGACTGGCCGTCAATCGAGGCGATGTTGATCACCTTGGCGACGCGATCCTTGGCGGCGGCGCGCAGTTCGCCGATCAGGGCCTGGGTCAGGAAGAACGGGGTCTTCATGTTCAGGTCGACCGTCTTGTCCCAGCCGCTCTCGGGGAACTCGTCAAAGCCCGCCCCCCAGGCGGCGCCGGCGTTGTTGACCAGGATGTCGAGCTTGGGCTCGCGTTCCTTGATCCGGGCGGCCAGGCCTTGGATGCCTTCCATTGTGGAGATATCGCCCGGCAGCGAGACGCACTCGCCGTACTGACTGAGTTCCTCGGCGGCGGCGTCGCAGGCGGCGGCCTTGCGGGCGGTGATGTAGACGCGCTTGGCGCCGTGGGTCAGGAAGCCCTTGACGATCATCGCGCCGATACCGCGCGAGCCGCCGGTGACCAGGGCGACGCGGCCCTCAAGCGAAAACAGGTTTTGCATGGTACTGGTCCTCTAGAAGCCGCCGGCGGCGGCCAGGGCGCCGAGGCGCCCGGTGATCTGATGAAACTGGGCGACGGTCTCGTCGATGATGTCCTTGACGGGCTTGACCTCGTTGATCAGGCCCACGGTCTGGCCGGCCAAGGCTGGCGCAGCCTCCATGTCGCCGCCGAAATAGACGCCGAGGATGTTCTTCAAGACGTCCGGCGGCATGACGCCCGCGTCGTGTATCTCCTTGGTCAGATCGGACTTGATGGCCCGGATGCAGGGGCTGGCCTTCTTGTTCAGCACCCAGGTGCCGGTCTCCTTGGCCCCGGTGATCGCAGCCTTGTAGTTGGCATGAACCGGGCTCTCGGCCGAACTGACGAAGCGCGTGCCCATCTGCACCGCTTCAGCCCCGAGGGCGAAGGCGGCGGCCATGCCGCGTCCGTCGCAGATGCCGCCGGCGGCCACGAGCGGGACATCGACCTTCTCGCGGATGGCCTGTAGCAGGACCAACGTCGAGACCTCCTCGGGGTTCTTGAACCCGCCGCCCTCGGCGCCCTCGACCACGAGGCCATCAACGCCCGCCTCGACGCATTTTACCGCCGCGTCGACAGTCGGCACGGCGTGGTAGACGACGATGCCGGCGTCCTTCAGCGGGCCGATGAACTTGGCGGGGCTGCCGGCCGAGGTGGTCACGAACTTGACCCCGCTGTCGCAGACGAAGCGGAGCATGGCGTCGTCGCGGAGGAACATGATCGGCAGGTTCACCCCGAACGGCAGGCCCGTCTCGGCCATCTTGGTGATCTCGGCCTTGCAGTTCTCGGTCTCGCCGGACGAGGTCTCGATAATGCCCAGGCCTCCGGCGCGGGAGACGGCGCTGGCCAGTTGGTAGCGAGCAATCCAGCCCATCGGCGCCTGGATGATCGGATACTTCGCCCCGGTATGAGCGAGCACGCGGTTGGTCATGATCGGCCTCAGGGAATAAGCAGCACGCGGCCGACGGCCTGGCGGCTTTCGATATAGGCGTGGGCGGCGGCAGCTTCGGCCAAGGGGAAGGTGCGGTCTATGACCACTTCCAGCTCGCCCCGCGCGGCCTTCTCGATCAGGTCCTGGATCATGTCGTGGACGCGGTCGGTCATGATCTCCGCGCCCAGGAACACGCCGGTCAGGGATCGATTGCCGCCCATCAGCGAGCCGACATCGACCTTCATCGGCTCACGACCGGCATTGCCTACGAGCGAGACCCGGCCCCGGTAGCCCAAGGCCGCCAGGCTGCCTGGCAGCGTGGCGCCACCAACAGGATCGACGACCAGATCGACGCCCTTGCCGCCGGTCAGCTTCATCACCTGCTCGACCAGATCATCGCGCCGGTAGTTGACCCCGTGATCCATGCCGAACGGCTTCAGGCGCTCCAGGCGCTCATCACTGGACGCAGAGGCTAGAACCGTCGCGCCGGCCTGCTTGGCCAGTTGGATGGCGGCAAGACCCACGGCTCCGGCGCCGGCTTGCACCAGCACGGTCTCGCCGGCCTTCAGCCGTCCCGCGCCGAACAGGCATTCGTGCGCCGTGCCGAACGGCACCGGGATCGCGGCGGCGTTGTTGAGGTCGAAGCCCTCCGGGATCGGCCAGGCGTTGCGCGCCGGCACGGAACGCAGCTCAGCATGCGAGCCGAAGGCGTTCACCGTGACGACCTTCTGCCCGACCTTCAGGTGATTGACCTCTGCTCCGACCTCGACGATTTCGCCCGCCGCCTGATAACCGACAATGTGCGGGACGCCCGCCATCTGACCGCCGCCGCGGTTGAGAGTGTCGCCTCCCTCGATGCTGACGGCCTCGACACGGATGACCACGCCCTGGGCGTGACAGACGGGATCGGGCACATCCTCGTAGCGCAACACGTCCGGCGCGCCGGTTTCGTAATAGACAGCCGCCTTCATGGGGCGATCCTCCCTGAACTGATTGAAGCGTTGACCGCTACTTCTTGGGGTCGATCAGCGCGTCATAGACGAGCTTGGCGCTGTCATCGTCGATGTCCTTGATCGCCGGATCGCCGCCCTTGTTGAGGATATGGATCATGCCCAGGAAGAAGAGATCGTTCTTCGGGTCGATCCAGAACCAGGTGCCGGCCGCGCCGCCCCAGCTGTAGGTCCCCTCGCCTTGCGGCCCCGCCTTGGCGCTGTCGAGCACCACGGCGAAGTCGAGGCCGAACCCTCGCCCGCGCGCGGTGTTGAAGGGCGGATCGCTGGAATTCATGATGGTGTCGCTCAGCGCGTTGGTACGCATCAGCTTGACCGTTTCCGGCTTCAGAATGCGCGCGCCCTCAAGCTCGCCGCCGTTCAGCAGCATCTGGGCGAAGCGCGCATAGTCGGCGTTTGTCGAAACCAGACCCCCACCGCCGGACGCCATGACGGGCGGCTTGGTGATGTCGAGCACCATGAAGCCGTCGGCAGGGGCCAGCTTGTTGACCTTCGGATTCCAGACATAGAGCGACGCCAACCGATCGGCCTTCTCGGCAGGCAGCCAGAAGCCGGTGTCCTTCATCTTCAGCGGGTCGAAGATGCGGGCTTTCATGAAATCTCCCAGCGACTGGCCGGTCAGCTTCTCGACGATCAGGCCCTGGATGTCGACGGCGATGCTGTACTTCCAGCGCTTGCCCGGCTGATCCACCAGCGGGATCTCGGCGATCGCCTTGACGAAGTCATCGCGCGAGCGCGCGCCCAGCACCTTGTCGGCATACGCCTTGTCGAGGGGGTTGTCGGGGACGAGACCATAGGCGAAGCCCGCCGAATGGCTCATCAGCTCGCGCATGGTCGGCGGACGCTCGGCGGGAACCGTATCGAACGACCCATCGGCGTTGACGCTCTTGAAAACCCGAAGATTGGCGAACTCGGGGATGAACTTGCTGACAGGATCGTCCAGCGTCCACTTGCCCTCTTCGAAGAGGATCATCATGGCCACGCCGGTCACCGGCTTGGTCTGGGAATAGATCCGGAAGATGGTGTCCTTGGTCATCGGCGGACCATCGAAGCCCTTGTTGCCGTGGACCTCGAAGTTCACGACCTTGCCGTGACGGACGAGCATGGTGGTCACGCCGGGAAGATGGCCCTGGTCGACGAGCCCTTGCATGTGGGCGTCCAGCTTTTTCAGACCTTCGGCCGAGAACCCCGCGCTCTCGGGCGACGCGGCGGCGATGGCGGGCGCCTTGGTCTCCGCCCAGGCCGCCGGCGCTCCTCCCGCCAACAGCATCGCGACCACACTGGCCGCCACCCATTTCCGGATCGCCAACCCAACCTCCCAAACAATTGTTTGAAGGACCTTAGAGCGGGGCCGCGACGGTTGGAACCCGCTATTTGCCACCACGCCTTAAAGTCGCGTACGAGAGTGCGTCAGCGGGAAATCGTGGCCCGAGCGGGAGATTTGTTCGAGATCTGTACGGGCGCGACAGATGGGCGTTCGATCGCCTGGTAAACCAGCGACCGCGACTGCGCGTCGAGGCCAGGACCAACACCGCCGAGGCGCTGGATCATGCCCACGAAGAAAAGGTCATTCGTCGGATCGATCCAGAACCATGTGCCGGCGCTGCCGCCCCAGCTGACGGTTCCGGCCCCGACCGGCGTGCCGGATGCGGCGGGGTCGACGGCGACGGCCATGTCGATCCCGTACCCCATGCCGGCGGCGAACGGGAAAGGCCGTGACGCCGGCGCCAGCACGCCCGTGGTGCCATTGGTGGTGACCACAAATCCTTCGGGAAGGTGGTTCTGGGTCATCAGCGCCACGGTTTCCGGCCTGAGAATCCGCACGCCGTCCAGCTCGCCCTTATTGAGGATCATCTGGGCGAAGCGGGCGAAGTCTCCTGCAGTCGAAACCAGCCCCCCGCCGCCCAGCGGCGCGGCCGGCGGCTTGCTGACGTCACGCCAGGCGCCCTCGACGGCGGGGACAAGCTGGCCCGTGGCCGGATCAGCGTCGTAAAGCGCCGCGAGGCGTCCCTGCTTTTCTTCGGGCACGTAGAAGGCGGTGTCCTTCATGCCGAGCGGCGTGAAGATGCGTTCCTGCATGAACACCGGGAGGCTCTGCCCCGACAGCTTCTCGACAATATAGCCCTGGATGTCCGCGGCCACGCTGTAGCGCCAGAGCCGCCCAGGCTCAGCGAACATCGGCAGGCCCGAGACCTTTTGGACCAGGTCGTTCAGAGAAGACGACTGCAGGACTTCCGCACGAAAGTAAGCCTGATCCGCCGGGCTGCTGGGGTCGTTGGCCAGTCCATAGGCGAAGCCCGCCGTATGGGTCATCAGTTCGCGCATCGTGGGCGGCCTGGACACCGGCGCCAAGATCGGCTGGCCGGCCTCGTCGAGACCCTTGGCGAACTGGAGATTGGCGAATTCCGGAATGTACTTGCTGACCGGATCATCCAGCCGCCAAAGGCCCTGCTCGTAGAGCATCATCATGGCGACGCCGGTGACCGGCTTGGTCTCCGATCGGATGCGGAAGATAGCGTCCATCGGCATCGGATCGCCGCCCAGCACCCGGCGCCCGAAGGTGCGGGCATGCACCACGCGGCCATGACGCGCCAGGACCGTCACGGCGCCGGCGATCTGTCCTCGGTCGACCATCACTTGCATGTGGTCGTCCAGGCGCTTCAGGCGCTCAGCGTTAAAGCCACCCTCCTCGGGCTTGCCCTTCGGCAAGGCCAGAGCCGGAGTCGCGGCGACGGCGGCGCAGCCGAAGACGCCGGCCAGCAGGCTCAAGGCGCGGCGACGCAGCCGTCCGATCGTCATTTGGGCCGGAACCGCTTGTTGGTGGCGAAACCCTTCGGAACCAGCTTGCCGGCCCCTGCGCGACGGCCCACCCATTCCTTCCACTCGGCCCAATCGCGACGACGGCCGGCGGTGTCGATCCAGTAGGCCCCGGTCTCGGCGTTGAACGAGAGACCATCGCGAAGACCGCCCTCGCGATAGGCTTGGAGCTTGACGCCCTTGCCGCGCGGCATTTCCGGCAGCTCTTCCAGCGGGAAGATCAGGATCTTGCCGTTGTCGCCGATCACCGCCAGCTGGTCGCCGACAGCCTCCAGGCAGAAGGCCGCGCCTTCGTTGCCGACGTTCAGGACCTGCTTGCCGGCCTTGCGGTTGGCCAGGGCTTCTTCCTCGGGCATCAGGAAGCCATAGCCGCCCTTCGAGGCCAAAATGCGTTTGCGGCCGGCCTTGAACGGGAAGACGTCGATGATCTTCACCTTGTCGTCCAGCTCGATCATCATCCGCACCGGCTCGCCATGACCGCGCGCGCTGGGCAGCTTGTCACAGCCCAGGGTGAAGAAGCGCCCGTCGCTGGAGAAGATCAGCAGCTTGTCGGTGGTCTCGGCGGGGACCAGGAAGCCCAGCTTGTCGCCTTCCTTGAACTTCAGCTCGGACGGATCTTCGACCTTGCCCTTGGCCGCGCGGATCCAGCCGCGCTCGGACAGGATGATCGTGATCGGCTCGCGCACGATCATCGCCTCGATAGCGGCGTCGGCGTCGACCTGCGGGGCCTCCCCGAATACCGAGCGGCCGGTGACGCCGGTGGGGCGCGCCTTGTCCAGCGGGTGCTCGATCTTGAGCAGCGTCGCGCGGACCTCGGAGAGGCCAACGCCCACCAGCTTCCACTGCTTGGCCTCGCTGGCCAGCATAGCCAGAATGCCGTCGCGCTCTTCCACCAGTTCGGCGTGCTCGCGACGGATTTCCATCTCCTCCAGCTTGGCCAGTTGGCGCAGGCGGGTGTTGAGGATGGCGTCGGCCTGGATGTCCGACAGCGCAAAGGTCTCGATCAGTTTTTCCTTCGGCTTGTCCTCGTAGCGGACGATCCGAATGACCTCATCGAGGTTCAGATAGGCGATCAGCAGGCCGTCCAGGATGTGCAGACGGGCTTCGATCTTGGCCAGGCGGTGGCGGGCGCGACGGGTCAACACCTCGCGGCGATGCGCCAGGAACGCCATCAGGGCCTGCTTCAGGCCCATCACGCCCGGCGTGCCGCGCGCGTCCAGCACGTTGATATTGACCGGGAAGCGGCTCTCCAGCGCCGAGAGCTTGAACAGGCTCTCCATCAGCACTTCAGGCTCGACGTTCTTGGACTTCGGCTCCAGCACCAGGCGGATGTCCTCGGCGCTCTCGTCGCGGACGTCGCCCAAGAGGGCTGCCTTCTTGCTGTCGATCAGGTCGGCCAGTTGCTCGACCAGGTCCGACTTCTTTACCTGGTATGGGATCTCGGTGACGACGATCTGGTAGGTGCCGCGACCGGTGTCTTCCTTTTCCCACTTGGCGCGCATCCGCACGCCGCCGCGACCGGTCTCGTAGGTTTCCAGCAGGCTGGCGCGCGACTCTACGATCACGCCGCCGGTCGGGAAATCCGGGCCCGGCACCTTTTCCAGCAGGTCTTCGGTGGTGGCGTCGGGATTGGCCAGCAAGAGCTGGCAGGCGTCGATCAGCTCTGCGGCGTTGTGCGGCGGGATCGAGGTGGCCATGCCGACGGCGATGCCTGAAGAGCCGTTGGCCAGCAGGTTCGGGAAGCCCGAGGGCAGCACGACCGGCTCTTCGTCCTGGCCGTCATAGGTCGGGCGGAAATCGACCGCATCTTCGTCGATGCCGTCCAACAGAAGCGTCGCCGCCTCCGTCATCTTGCATTCGGTGTAGCGCATGGCCGCAGCGCTATCGCCGTCGATATTGCCGAAGTTCCCCTGCCCTTCGACCAGCGGGATACGCTGGCTGAACTCTTGGGCCAGACGCACCAGCGCGTCATAGATCGAGGCGTCGCCGTGCGGGTGGAAGTTACCCATCACCTCGCCGACCACCTTGGCGCATTTGCGCGCCGCAGCGTCGGGGTTCAGCCGCATGTTGCTCATCGCGTACAGCACGCGACGGTGCACGGGCTTCAGGCCATCGCGCACGTCGGGCAGCGCCCGCGAGCCGATCGTCGACAGCGCATAGGCCAGATAGCGCCGCGACAGCGCCTCGGTCAGCGGCTCGTCGAGAATGCGGTCGCCGTCGTCGGGGCCGCCGGGAGGAGGAAGGACAGGCTTGTTCATCGAGGGGATTCGTTACTCCGAGGCGCGAGCCTAGCAGAAACCCCCTCGATGATTCGAGCGGTTAGGCCCTGACAATCCCCGACTTTCCGGCCTCCGCCGCCCATTTCGCACGGGTGGTGAGCTTGCCATCGCGGCGCGTGATGGCGTCCAGCACCTTGAATTCGGTCACGAAGGCTTTCGGCGTCACATCACAGATGGCGTAGCCGCGCTGGGCGTTGTTGAATTTCAGCATCGGACTGGCCTTCTGGATGGCCGCCATATCGCTGCGTTGGTCGGCCCCGTCACCGCCGGAGCTGATTGAGGTGACCACGAACTCGGCAGCGATGGGGGCGCCTTCTGGCTTGGCCCCATCGAGATAGACATCCCCAGCGTAGTTCTGGTGCTCGTCGCCCGTGAGCACCACGACATTACGCACCTTGCGATCGCGGATCTCGCTGAGCAGACGCGCCCGCGGCGAGCGATAGCCGCCCCAGCTGTCGAGGTTATAGCCGACCTCCGGACCAGCCTGACGATCAAGATCCATCAGCATGACCTGCTGGGCCAGCACGTTCCAAGTGGCCTTCGACGCGCCGAGTCTCTCATACAGCCACTTCTCCTGCTCCGACCCCAGCACTTGAGCCGCAGGATCGTCGACGCCGGCGCAGGTCGTTCCGTAGCGATCGTCGCACGGTTGCTGGCTTCGGAACTGGCGGGTGTCCAGCAGGTTCATGTCCATCAAGCCGCCGAACGATGCGCGGCGATGGATGCGCAGAGAAGGCCCCGAAGGGAAGCTCGCCGCGCGGAGCGGCATGTTTTCGTAGTAGGCCTGAGCGGCCGCCTGCCGGCGCAGCAGAAAGAGCTTAGGGTCGACCCCGTCCTGGTCGTGATCGCTGACCCAGTTGTTGTCGACCTCATGGTCATCCCACACCGTGAACCACGGGGCAGCGGCGTGAGCCGCCTGCAGGTCGGTGTCCATCTTGTACTGGGCGTAACGACGCCGATAGTCGTCGAGGCTGTAGATCTCGCCGCCGAAATGCTGGCGGACGTTCTCCACGGGGCCGTCCGCGCTGTTCCAGACCCGGTTGCCGCGGCCCTCGTAGATGTAGTCGCCGTAGCAGAACACGAAGTCCGGCGTCTCGGCCGCGAGGCGACGGTGCGCGGTGTAGAAGCCCTGCTCGTAGTTCTGGCAACCCGCGACCGCGAAGCGGACCCGGTCCACGACCGCGCCCAGCGCCGGCGTGGTGCGCGCCCGGCCTGTCAGGCTGCGCTCCCGTCCCGCAGTGAAGCGATACCAGTAGTCGCGCCCCGGCTGCAGTCCGCTGACCTCGACATGGACCGCGTGGCCCAACTCGGGCGGGGCGATCGCACGGCCCTTGGCCACAATGTTGCGCATGTTCGGCGCGTCGCCGACTTCCCATTCGATGGCGACAGGCGCGCTGGGCATGCCGTAGCCGATCTCCAAGGGCTCGGGCGCCAGGCGCGTCCAGATCACGAAGCCGTCCGGTGACGGATCGCCTGAGGCCACGCCCAGTTGGAACGGGTAGGTCGAGAAGACGGCCTGGGCCAGGGCCTTGCCGCGTTCCATCGGGATGGCGAGCGCGGAGACTGCGGCGCCGCCGAACACGGACAGCAGGCGGCGACGGCTGAGGGCGTAGCGATCAAGGACAGACATCAAGCGGCTCCGAAACTTCCGCCTCGGGATAAACCGCATTTGTGACGCTTCTTAAAGTCGTCCTGCGTCGGTCAGGCGGTCCAAGAGCCAGAGCCGGGCCGGCGGCAGCGGGCGGTTCAGGGGTCCGAAGACAAACTGCTCAAGAAAATGGCCGGTGATGTCCAGACCCGCCTTCACGTCGCCTTCCGCCAGCCCGCCCTGCGAGGACAGCATGAACGGCGGCAACGGCAAGAGCTTGTCGTGATAGGGCTTGCCCGCCTCGCGGCTGACAGCGCGTCCGGTTCGCGGGCTGACATAGACGAGATCGTCGAACGTCCCCGTCGCCGCGCATTTCGAAAGGTCCAGGCCAAAGCCCAGCTCCTGCAGCAGTCCCGCCTCGTAGCGCACATAGACCGCCGGCCAGATGTCAGGAATTTCCAGCACGCGGATCAGGGCCTCCAGCGCGTGAAAGGCGCCGGGGTGAGCCTCACGTTCCGGCAACGCCGCCGCGGCGACGGCCGCTGCCGCCGAGAGTCCGGCCAGGGCCAACCGATCGTCGAAAAGCGACGAGGGTCCCTCGCCCATCGGCTCCAGGCTCGCCGAGCCCAGCTGCCCTTCGACCCGGGCCCGATAGCGGGCGATGACCCGCGCACCGGGCTGCAGGAAGGGTTTCATCCGCCGCGATGCGGCTCCGGCCACATGCGCGGCGACCTTGCCCCGCATCTCGGTCAAGAGCTCGACAATGGCTCCCGTCTCGCCGTGCGAGCGGGCCGAGAGGACATAGGCTTCGTCCTCCCACTCCAAACTCAAGCGGGCGTTCCCCAGGCCACGACCTTTTCGAGGACCGGCCGCCAGTCCGCCTCGACCGGCAAACCGATCACCTCGCGCAGGGTCGCTTCCAGCTCATCGACGGAAAGGTCGCGCTGCTCAACGACCGCGCCGGTGACGTCGCGGTGCGTAAAGCGGTTGTTCTTTAGGGCGTAGCGAGCCTTCGGCGTCGTGCGCCCCACCGTCATGCTCCAGGTGAAATGCGAGCTGGGGTGGGTGTAGGTATAGAAATTGGCTTGCTCGTAATCGACCTCGGCCCAGGCGCCTTGCGACACTTGGTAAAGTGGCGCCCAGCGGCCCGACAGATCGGCCTGGACCTGACGCTCGGCGACGCCGTTCGTCTGCGTATCGACAATTCGGAACTTTCCGTGCGGGCTATCCTGGACCTCATCGGAAAACAGGCGCAGCGGCGCGGTCAGCACGCAGCCGCCAAAGCCCGCGTCGGCCAGCCAGGTCTCGCCGTCAATCGTCACGCCCAGCACCTGGTGCGAGCGCGGACGCGGCGGCGCGCCGTCGGGGGCCATCCACAAGACGCGAGCCATCAGGCCTTCGACCTGGAAGCCCAGCGCCTGCAGCACGCGTTTTAGCAGCCCGTTCTGCTCGTAGCAGTAACCGCCCCGCCCGGCGCCGATCAGCTTGGCGTCGACATCGGCCGGGACAATGCTGATCCCGCGCCCCAGAAGGACGTCGAGGTTCTCAAACGGGATGGCGTCCGGATGGCGAAACGTGATCGCGCGCAGCACATCCAGGGTCGCCTCGCGCGGGCCGTCATAGCCGATCCGGCGAAAATAGGTGTCCAGGTCGACAGCTGGGGCCGGCGCGTCAAACATCGAAATCCAGGCCGATGTCGCTGAACAGGCCGCGTTCCTCGGCCCAGTTCTCCTTGACCTTCACATGCAGGAACAGGTGAACCTTGCGGTCGAGGATGTCGCAAAGCTCCTCGCGCGAGGCCTGGCCGATCCACTTCAGCGTCTGGCCGCCCTTGCCGATGACGATGACCCGCTGGCCCTCGCGCTCGACCAGGATGGTCTGCTCGATCCGCACCGAGCCGTCCTTGCGCTCCTCGAAGGCGGTCGTCTCAACCGTGGCCGCATAGGGCAGCTCCTCGTGGACGCGCAGATAGACCTTCTCGCGGGTGATCTCCGCAGCCAGCAGGCGGGCCGGCAGGTCGGCGGTCTGGTCTTCCGGATAGAGCCAGGGGCCCTCGGGCATCATCGAAACGAGCTTGGCGGTCAGGTCCTCGACGCCCGCCCCCGTCGAGGCGCTGATCATGAAGACGTCGCTGTAGACGCCAGTATCGAAGAAGTCCTTGGCCACGGCCAACAGGGTGTCGCGCTTGATGCCGTCGATCTTGTTCAGCGCCAGGATCACCTTTCGGTCGGCGGCCTTCAGACCCTCGATGATGGTCTGCACGTCCTGGGCCGAGCGGTATTCGCCCGGCGTGGCCTTGTCGGCGCGGCTGGCCAGCTCGGCCTGCACGTCGACGAGATGGACGGTGGCCTCGGCCTCTTCGGATCCGGCCCACGCGGCGCGGACCATGGCGCGGTCCAGACGGCGGCGCGGGCTGAAGATCCCGGGGGTGTCGACGAGGACGATCTGGGTGTCGCCCTCGATGGCGACGCCGCGCACCGGGAAGCGGGTGGTCTGGACCTTCTGGGTCACGATCGAGACCTTGGCCCCGACCATGCGGTTGACCAGGGTGGACTTGCCGGCGTTCGGCGCGCCGATGATGGCGGCGAAACCCGCGCGAGTTTTGGAGGTGGTGTCAGTCATTGCGCGTGCGTTTAGCACCAATGCGCCAGAAAATCCCGCGATCGTTCAGGACTTCGAGGTCCCTGTCCGCAAGGAAAGGCCCAACAGGGCCAGACACAGGATGACGATGGCCACACTACCATAGTGTTCCGGCGGGTGATGGCCAGCCTGGGGGCCCTTGAGAAGCCAGCCATCCAGCGCCATCAGGCCCCGCTCGAGCGCGGTCAATAGCAGGAGCAGCGGAACCAGGGTCCGGTAGCGCCAGCCCACGATGAGCAGGGCGAGGCCGTGGGCGATCTGCAAAGCCCCCATCCAGGCCGCCATGCTGACGATCGTTTCGCGGCCGACGGAGAGGTCCACGCCCGCGATGATGCCGATACCGCCGTCGGGCAGGGCAAAGTGGATGAGGCCGACGACGATCGTCATCGCACCAAGGAACATCAGCCCATAGGCCGCCAGACGAGAGCCGGCATAGCCTGAATTGGTCGAGGGCGGGAGGAGGCTCATTGCGCCGTCCCCGCGCCGGTCAGCAACCAGCCGATCTGGGCCACGGCGGCCGCCAGCCCCAGAACGATCGCCACCCAGACAGGTGGCTGAATCATCAGCCCGCCCAGGCGATGGGCCGGAAAGTTGAAGGTCTGCGGCATGGCCGCGAACTTGAACTCATGGGCGCCGGAAAAGCGCGGATCGCAAACAAGCTTGGCGAGATCGCGCCGGCTCCGATAACGCATCAGAGCAATGAACGACCAATCCGGGCCCGGCTCGACGCCCCACGTATCGAAATAGCCGCCAACCTTGCGCGCGGCGAAGGCGGGATAGCCGCCTCGGGCCAGGAGGGCGGGCAGAAACATCCGCGTGTAACCGGCCATGACCTGCCGGGCCGAGCCTTCCCGGCCCAGAGGATCCCTCACCGGACCGCTCGCAAGCCGAACAACGTTGAGCATGTGGAAGGGCCGACCGTCGTCCGCCTGAAGGAACGCCTTCAACGTCGACAGGTCGTTACGACCGTTGTCCCCCGCGCCCTGCGCCCGGAGCTTCGCGAGTGTGGCCTCGATTTCTCCCGGTGAAAGCCGGCCGCGCCAGTTCTGGTGCCAGGCCAGAAACACCGCGTAGAGGATCGCCGCCGCCGCCCAAGTCCAGAAACTCGCCATCGCCGCCCCCGCAGTAATGACACAAAGCGTGCCATTATATCGCTGGGAGCGCAACCGGCTCGGACCGTGGCGTCAGGAATCTCCGGCGACTTCCCGGTCCAGCAAGAGCTTGGCGGCGGCCTTCTCGGCCTCCTGGCGCGACTTGCCCTTGGCGATGGCGGGGTCCACGCCCTTGACCACGACCTCGACAGTGAACACCGGGGCGTGGTCAGGGCCGGTGCGGTCCAGCACGCGATAGGTCGGCAGCGGGCGCCCCTTACCTTGCGCCCATTCCTGCAGCGCGGTCTTGGGGTCGCGCGGGCGGCCCTCTTTGGCTCGGTCGAACTCGTCAGCCCAGAGATCAAGGAACACTCTGCGCGCCGTCTCCAGCCCGCCGTCCTGATAGAGCGCGGCCATAAGAGCTTCAGTGGCGCCGGCCAGGATCGAGTCGGTCTCGCGCCCCCCGATCTTGCTGGACGAGGCCGAGAGGCGCAGCGCCGGACCCAGCTCGGCCTTGCGGGCCACACGGGCGCAGGTCTCCCGGCTGACCAAGGCGTTGAGGCGCGGCGCCAGCTCGCCTTCCTTGGCCTTGGGGAACCGCTCGGCCAGGGCCTCGGCGGCCAGCAGGCCCAGCACGCGGTCGCCGATGAACTCCAGAACCTCGTTGTCGCGGACCTTCTTGGCGCCGTCACCGACGCTGGCGTGCGTCAGGGCGCGTTCGAGCAGTTCGCGGTCTTCGAACTTGTGGCCGATGCGGCGCTCCAGGTCGCCGACGGCGGCGACCCGTCTATCCATTGGTGGCGATCACTTCAGCACGTGGAAGAAGCGGCTGGGACGCGCGTTCAGGAACCAGGTCCAGGGTTTGAACAGGCTGGCCTCGGCGTTCCACGACAGCAGGATGATCTGGGCGCGGCCGACGAGGTTCTCGGCCGGCACGAAACCGACGCCGATCTCGTCGCCGATGTACTGGTCCAGCTCGTAGTCCCACTTGCAGGCGCTTTCCTTGTAGGGTGAGACGCCCGGATCGAAGCGGCTGTCGGCCGAATTGTCGCGGTTGTCGCCCATGAAGAAGTAGCAGCCGGCTGGAACGGTATAGACGCCGGTGTTGTCGCCTCGGCTATCGGGACCAAAATCCTGGATGTTGTACTGGCGTCCCTCCGGATTGGTCTCCTGGAAGCGCTGCACCTGCTGGGTGAAGCCATAGCCCGTATCGACCAGGGCCGGCGCCTGCGCCTTGCGCGGCAAAGCCTTGCCATTGATGTAGACTTGGCCGCCGCGGATCTGGACCTTGTCGCCCGGCATGCCGATCAGGCGCTTGATGTAGTCGGTGCGATTGTCGCGCGGCAGCTTGAACACGACGATGTCGCCGCGCGTCGGGGCGCGGTCGAAGATCCGGCCCTTGATGATCGGCGGGCTGAACGGGATCGAGTGCTTGCTCCAGCCGTAGCTGAACTTCGACACGATGATGTAGTCGCCCTGGTAGAGGTTCGGCTCCATCGAGGCCGACGGGATCGTGAACGGCTGGAACAGCAGGACGCGCAGCACCAGGGCGATGCCCAGGGCGTAGGCGACGGTCTTGACGATCTCGATCAACTCGGCGATCGCGCCCTTCTCTTCGGGCGGCGTAAAATCGTCGGCGGCGTCAGTCATGCGGGCGCGGAGCTCTTCGAAAATGAAACGCCAGCGAACCGGCTCGGCTTTGCTAGACGGGCTTGGCCGGACGGGCAAGAGCGGCGCGTAGCCAAGCTTCATGGCGAGGTTTGGGCTACGACGTCAAACGTCCTCGGGCAGCAAGCGAATCTCGACTGTTCCACCGGCCTCATAGACCGGGTTTCCGGCCAGACAGGTCTCCGCCTCAGCAAGGCTGGCGGCGACGATCCTGACGAAGCCTGTCACATGGGTGGAGACTGGCCCTGGCGCACCGCTTTTCCGGTAGCAGTCGCCCGCGCCGATCGCGCTGCCGCCACGCAGGCGTCCAGCATCGGCAAGTCGTTCCAGATAGACGTCCCAGTCAGCCGCCCTCTCCTCGCCGCCGTCGCCATGCATCAGCAGGATGTAGTCGGCCATGCCGGCCTCCTCAGGATTTGGGCAAGGCCTCGATGATCACGAAGGCCTGGGCGTAGGGGTGGTCGTCGGTCAGCGACAGGTGGATCACCGCCTCCATGCCGTCCGGAACCATCGCGTTCAGCCGCTCCAGCGCGCCGCCGGTCAGAGCCATGGTCGGCTTGCCCGAAGGCAGGTTCACGACGCCCATGCCCGCGAGATGCACGCCGCGCTTGAGACCCGTGCCCAGAGCCTTGGAGCACGCCTCCTTGGCGGCGAACCGCTTGGCGTAGCTCGACGCCCGGTCAGGCTTGCGCTCCGAGCGCGCGCGCTCGATCTCGGTGAAGACCTTGTTTGTGAAACGGTCGCCGAAGCGCTCCAACGACTTCTCGATCCGCCGGATATCGCAGAGGTCGGAGCCTATGCCGATGATCACGCGGCCATCTCCAGACGGGCGGCGTCCATCAAGGAGCGCATGCGATGGATCGCTTCAGGCAAGCCCACGAAGATCGCCTCGCCAATCAGGAAGTGACCGATGTTGAGTTCGGCGATCTGCGGGATGGCGGCGATCGGCTTGACCGTGGCGTAGTCGATGCCATGGCCGGCGTGGACCTCCAGGCCCAGGTCGTGGGCGAGCGCCGCTCCCACCTTCAGGCGTTGAAGGATGGCCTCGGCCCGCGCCTCTTCACCCGCCCGCGCTGCGTCGCAGTAAGCGCCGGTGTGCAGCTCCACGACCTGCGCGCCCGCTGCCGCCGCTGCGCGGATCTGGTCGGGATCGGGTTCGATGAACAGCGACACGCGCGCACCGGCGGTGCGCAGGCGCGCCGTGGCGTCGGCGATACGGTTCTGACCCTTGATGACATCCAGCCCGCCTTCGGTGGTGACCTCCTCGCGGCGCTCGGGCACGAGGCAGGCCGCGTGCGGACGGGCGCCGATCGCGATGCCGACCATCTCGTCGGTGACGGCCATCTCGAAGTTCAGCGGCTTGCCACGCTTGTGGCAGAGGTCGGTCAGCACGGCGATGTCGGCGTCGCTGATGTGGCGACGATCCTCGCGCAGGTGGGCGGTGATACCGTCGGCGCCGGCGATCAAGGCCAGCTCGGCCGCGCGCACGGGTTCTGGATACGAAGCGCCGCGCGCATTCCGGATCGTGGCCACGTGATCGATATTGACGCCCAGTCGCAAGCTCATGCGCTCAGGTCCTCCTGCCTCAACGGCAGGGTTACTCCCGCCGGGCGCCGAATTCCAGCGGATCGCGCCTCAATTGAGCCGGCGGAGATGGACATGGCCAAGGCTCGCGACCTGGATGGACAAAGTCTGGCTCGCGTCGGATCGTGTCGCGGGTCCAGTTGGGGGAGACGCCAGGCCATGTTCAGAAAGACCACGCTCGCGATCACCGTGAGCCTGCTAACGCTCGTCGCCGGCCAGGGCGCCGCCGCCGAGGTTTCAGCCGGCAAGCTCAAGAGCCTGAAAGCCGAGGCCGTCGCGGGAGTCGAAAGCCGGACCAAGCTGGCCCAGGTCATGAACGACAAGATCTTCTCGTTCGGCGAGTTGGGCTTCCAGGAGGTCGAGACCTCGGCCTACATCACCAAGGTGCTGGAGGAGAACGGCTTCACCATCCAGCGTGGCGTATCGGGTATCCCGACAGCCTGGACGGCGACGTGGACCCACGGCCAGGGCGGCCCGACGATCGCTCTGGGCAGCGATATCGACTGCATTCCGAAAGCTTCGCAAAAGCCCGGCGTGCCCTGGCACGATCCGATCATCCCGGGCGCGCCGGGACACGGCGAGGGCCACAACTCCGGTCAGGCCCTCAACGTCGTCGCCGCGCTTGCGGTGAAGGACATCATGATCAGGCAGAACATCGCTGGGACACTGGTGCTGTGGCCGGGTGTCGCTGAGGAACTGGTGGCCGGCAAGGCCTACATGGTCCGTGACGGCGTGTTCAAAGGCGTCGACGCGACGATCTTCACTCACGTCGGCTCGAACCTGCAGACCAGCTGGGGACAGGCGTCGGGCACCGGTCTCGTTTCTGTGAAGTACAGCTTCCACGGCGAGTCCGCGCACTCGGCCGGCGCCCCCTGGCGGGGCCGCAGCGCCCTGGACGCTGTCGAGCTGATGAACATGGGCTGGAACATGCGGCGTGAGCATCTGAAGCCTGAGCAGCGTTCGCACTATGTGATCACCGACGGCGGCGACCAGCCCAACGTCGTCCCGTCCGAGGCGACCGTCTGGTACTATTTCCGGGAACAGACCTTCGACGCGATCAAGAAAAACAGGGCGATCGGCGACAAGATCGCCAAGGCCGCTGCGGACATGACCGACACCCAGGTCGACTCCGCCGTCGTCGGCACGGCGGCGCCGCGTCACTTCAACCGCCCGATGGCGGAGGCCGCCCAGAAGAATATCGAGCTGGTCGGCCTGCCGAAATGGAACGACGACGAGCAGGCCTTCGCCAAGGCGGTGCAAAGGAACGTCGGCTCCGCCAAGCAGGAGGGCCTGGACGTCAAGCTGAAGGGCCTCAAGCCCCCGGAAGAAAAGCCGGAAAGCGGCGGGTCGGACGATATCGGCGACATCTCTTGGATCATGCCGACGATCACGATCAACTATCCGTCCAACATCCCCGACCTGCCGGGTCACCATTGGGCCAACGCCATCTCGATGGCGACGCCGATCGCGCATAAGGGCGTGGTCGCCGGGTCAAAGGTGGTGGCGATGACGGCGCTGGACCTGCTGACCCAGCCCAAACTGCTGGCGGAGTCGAAGGCCTACTTCACCAACGTCCAGACCAAGGACCAGAAGTACGTGCCGATGCTGTCGGCGACGGATAAGCCTCAGACGCAGATCAACGCCAACATCATGGCCACCTTCCGGCCCGAGATGAAGGCGTTCTACTACGACCCGGACAAGTACGGGACGTACCTGGAGCAGCTGGGGATCGCCTGGCCGGTCAAGACGCTTACGCCGCCGACGGGCGCGAAGTAAGGCTTGGGCCTACAGTCTCCGCCACTAAAACACGTGTCATCCCGACCGCAGCGCAGCGGAGAGCCGGGACCCAGGGGGAACCGCGATGCGCCAGCCCCTGGGTCCCGGACAAGCGCTGCGCGCTTTCCGGGATGACACGGTTTATGAGCGACCTTGGGTGGCTCTCGTCGCTCCTATCGCAGCCGGCGGCTGCCGGGATCCTCGATGGGGATCGCGGCCAGCTCCGGCGGGAGGGCGTCGGCCGGATAGGCCGGGACTTCGAGGCTGGCCAGGGCGATCAGCGGGACGCCGACATCGGCCTTGCCGCCCGAGCGGTCGACGATGCAGGCGGCGGCCACGACGTCGCCGCCTGCGTCCTTGATCGCCTGGATGCACTCGCGCGACGACAGGCCCGTGGTGACGATGTCTTCGACCATCACGACCTTCTGGCCGGGCTCCAGATGGAAGCCGCGACGGAACTTGAAGCCGCCGCCCTCGCGCTCGACGTAGATCGACGGCACGTTGAGGTGTCGCGCGGTCTCGTAGCCCGGGATGATGCCGCCTACGGCGGGCGAGACGGCGACGTCGACCTGACCGACCGTGGCGATGATCTTCTCCGCCAAGGCCTTGCAGAGCCGCTCGCAGCGCTCAGGGCGCATGAACACCAGGTTCTTCTGCAGGAAGACCGGGCTGTGCAAGCCGCTGGACAGCACGAAGTGGCCTTCGCGCAGGGCTCCTGCGGCGCGGAATTCGTCGAGGACGTCATCGTTGGTCATGAGCGCTGCCTATAGACCACGGCGGCGAGTCTTCAAATGCCGGTTGCCTCGGTTCGCGGTTTCGGGCTCTACCGCATCATGAGCGAGGAATTGCAACGTCCCCGCGTCGGCTGCGGCGCGGCGATCCTGAACGACCAGGGCCACTTGCTGCTGGTCAAGCGCATCAAGAATCCCGAGGCCGATCATTGGGGCGTGCCGGGCGGCAAGCTTGATTGGGGCGAGGCCGCACGGGCCTGCGCAGAGCGCGAAATCCATGAAGAACTCGGAATCCGCCTTACCGCCGGACGCGTGCTGGCGGTCACCGACATGGTGGCGCCGGACTATCACTGGGTGGCGATCACCTATCTGGCGGTCGATTGGCGGGGAGAACCGGCCATCCAGGAGGCGCACGCCCTTCATGAATGGGGTTGGTTCGCACTGGATGCCCTGCCCTCGCCGCTGACCGCCGCCACCCGTGACGCCGTCAGCGCGCTCCAAAGGCGCTAGGCGCGATCTTCGACAATCCTCCAGGCTCGTAGCGACTGCATATAGACGCGGTTTCCAATCCGCTCGGGCTCGACGCCCTCCAGCACCGAGGCAATGTCAAAGGCCATGGCCGCGCTGCGCGAATAGTAGCTGTGGCCAATCAGCATGTCGGCGTCGCGCGCGACGTTGCGGCAGTCGACCAGCACGACCTTCTTCGGGATCAGGTCGACCAGACGTGGGCCGTCAGACCCCAGCCGATCTGGGTTGCCCTTGGTCTTGTCCGAGGTCACCAGCGCGAGATCCGACGGATTGAAATAGACCGTCACCTGCCGCCCGATCCGGGGCAACGGCTTGAGCTTGGTGTCGAGCTCGAAGGTGTCGTCGTCCTCGTCGGGCGCGGCCAGCAGGATCTGGTCGAACAGTCGCACCAGGCCGTCCGCGTCCTTCGCCAAGATCGCCTGGACGCCGTGGCGCAACACATAGGCCCCCATACTGTGCGCCAGCAGGTGGATGCGGCGACCGCAGCGCTGCGCCGGCGGCAACTGAGCCAGGAAATCGCGTAGCTTCAGATAGGCTCGCGCCAGCGCCGGACCCGACGCTCGCGCATCTTCACGGTCGCTGTAGTAAGACATGTATGGGATGGCCGCCCCGTCCGAAGGCCAGCTGAACACCACCACATTGACCGGCCGGACGACGCCATTGGTCTCGCGGATGCTGACTTCGCGCGCCAGCCGCATCCCGGCCTCGATCGCGCCGTTGAAGCTGACATTGAAGCCGTGAACGAAGACCAGCGTGTCGCGCTCCTGATCGCACATGCCGTGCCGCAGCGCCTCCAGCAACTTCGCGCCGCCCTTGGTGACGTCGGACTCCGCCCCCATGGCGTCCTCATAGACCTCGACCTCCGCCGCCTGAAGGCTATCGACGCCTAATGCGAAGTCGACATGGCCGTAGCGCAGCGCCGCCACCCCGTCGGCGTTGAAACGTGGCCCAAAGACCAGCTTGCTGTTCTCTGACTGATGATTGCGGTTGGTTGCGAAATAGACCCGCACATCTTGCATGGTCGCCTCCTCCAGCTAGGAGCCGGCGGCAAAGATGCATCTTTAGCGAGAATAAATCAACAAAACACCCAAAACGCTAACCGCGCGTGCGGTCCACGGTCTCGACCGAGGGACACGCCCGCAGGGCGGCCTGGATGTTGGTCAGATGCTTAGCGTCTCGCACCTCGACATCGATGTCGGTGTCGAAAAAGTCGCTCTGGCGGTGATGCATGCGCAGATTGACGATATTGCCGCCAGCCTCGCCGATGATCGTACAGACGATGCCCAGAACGCCCGGCGCGTTCTGGATCGTCGCGTGCAGTCGGGTCAGCGAGATGGTCGAGCGTTCGGCTTCGGGCGTCCAGTTCAGGTCGCGCCAGAGCTCCTCGCGGTCTTCGTACTCGGCCAGGCGCGGGCAGTCGATGGTGTGGACGTCCAGCCCCTCACCATCTTCGCGGAGGATGCCTACGATGCGATCGCCGGGCACAGGGCTGCAGCAGTGCGCGAAGTGCAGCGAGACGCCGGGCGTCAGCCCCCCGCCGCGCACATAGAGGCGCGCCGCCTCCGGACCGCCCTCGATCTTGCGACGAGCCGTCGCCGCCTCGCGCTCGGAGTCCTTCATGCCGGGATAGGCCGTCTCCAGTACCTGGCTGGGCGACACGCGTCCGCGACCAACGGCGTCGAACAGCGCCTCATCGCTGTCCAGCACGAAGCGCTCCAGGATCGGCCGCAGCGACACGTCCTTCAGCTTCTTGCCGGCGCGCTCGAACACCTGCTCCAGCGACGCGCGACCCAGGCGCAGGAATTCTTCCTTCTCGGTCTGCCGGATGTGGCGACGAATGGCCGAGCGGGCGCGACCCGTGACGGTCAGCGAGCGCCAGTCGGGCGGCACCACGGGCTTGGAGCCGCGCACCACCTCGACCACGTCACCGTTCACAAGCGGCGTACGCAGCGGCTTCAGCTCGCCGTTGATCTTCACGCCGATGCAGGTGTCACCGACGCTGGTGTGGACCGCATAGGCGAAGTCCAGCGGCATGGCCCCGCGCGGCAGGCTGACCAGCTTGCCCTTGGGCGTGAAGACGAACACCTGGTCGAGGAACATCTCGAGCTTGGCGTGTTCGACCAGCTCTTCGCTGTCGCCGCCGTGCTCCAGCACCTGGACCAGTTGGCGCAGGTTGGCCAGCGGGTCGCGGCCGCCGGCGGCTTCCATGCCTTCGAGGTCGAGGCCGTAAGACGCGTCCTTGTAGCGGAAGTGGGCGGCGACGCCCTCTTCGTTGACGCGGTCCATGGCCTCGGTACGGATCTGCATCTCGATGCGCATGCCACGCGGTCCGACGACGGTGGTGTGCAGGGAGCGGTAGTTGTTCCGCTTCGGCGTCGAGATGTAGTCCTTGAAGCGGTCAGGCACGCTGGACCAGGCCCGGTGCACGACGCCCAACGCGCGGTAGCAGTCTTCCTCGCTGTCGACGATCACCCGGAACGCATAGATGTCGGACATCTGCGAGAAGCCGATCGACTTGCGCTGCAGCTTGCGCCAGATCGAATAGGGCGACTTCTCGCGACCGAAGACCCGGGCAGGCAGGTTCGACGACTCCAGACGCGCCGAGATTTCCTGGCTGACGAGCGCCACCGCCCCGCCCTGCTCCTCGCGCAGCACGTCCAGGCGACGGAGGATGGCGTCGCGCGCCACCGGGTTGGTGTGCTGGAAGGACAGCTCCTCCAACTCGGTGCAGATACGGTGACAGCCGATGTTCCGGGCCAGCGGCGCGTAGATGTCGCGCGTTTCGCGGGCGATGCGCTCGCGCTTGGCCTGGTTCTTGATGAAGTGCAGCGTTCGCATGTTGTGCAGGCGATCGGCCAGCTTCACCAGAAGGACGCGCACGTCCTTGGAGATCGCCAGGATGAATTTACGCAGGTTTTCGGCCTGCCGCATGTGCTCGGCCTGAAGCTCGAGCTTGGACAGCTTGGTGACGCCCTCGACAAGCTCGGCGATCTCCTCGCCGAACAGTTTGGCGATCTCTTCCTTGGTGACCGGGGTATCCTCGATCACGTCGTGCAGCAGCGCCGTGACGATGGTCGCGGTGTCGAGGCGATACTCGGTGAGGATGCCCGCCACCTCGATCGGGTGAGCGTAGTACGGGTCGCCGCTGGCGCGGGTCTGCGAGCCGTGCATGCGCATCGCATAGACATAGGCGCGATTCAGCAGCGCCTCGTCGGCGGTCGGGTCATAAGCATGGACCCGCTCGATCAGCTCGTACTGGCGAAGAAACTTGGGTCGCGGCTTGGCCGGCGCTTCGGTCGTGGCGGCGGGGGCCGCAGACGAAGACGCGCCCGATTCGTGATCGGGCGCGCGTTCGGATGGAGCGGTCTGGTCGACCGCTTCAAGGGTCAGAGGGTCTGCGCCGTCGGGGCTCAGTACCGCTCCTCCTGACCACCGTCGCGGTCGCTCTGCAGGGCGCGAACCAGTTCCAGCTCGCTCATTTGCATGTGGCTGGGATCGGCCAGCAGGGCCAGGGTTTCGGCCTCTTCCTCGGCCTCGGTGTGCTCGTCAACGCGCTGCAGCGTGCTAATGAGGTGTTCCTTCAGGCCCTCATGGTCGATCACGTCGTCGGCGATCTCGCGCAGGGCCACGACCGGGTTCTTGTCGTTGTCGCGGTCGACCATCAGGGCGGCGCCGGCCGAAATGCCGCGGGCGCGGTGAGCCGAGAGCAGGACAAGCGCGAAGCGGTTCGGAACCTTCTCGACGCAATCTTCGACGGTGACGCGGGCCATGAGTTCCTCGGGCTGCCGATGAGCAATCGCAAAATAGGCTTCTGTGCGGCGACACGCAACGCCGCGCACGATCATCCAGCTTTCGCGAGCGGGCGCTTATGCCCGCTTCGGGGGTCAATGTCCACCCTCTAGGCGCGAGGCGCCGCCATCGGCCGCGCGTCACGCCCCACCGTGGCGTTGGCGGCCAAACGGAAAGCCGACTCACCCGTCACCGGGTGAACCCAGGCGGACGCCAACTCGGCGAGCGGCCCCATCACGAAGAGCCTCTGGTGGGCGCGCGGATGCGGCACGATGAGGTCGCCATCGAGGACGGCGCGACCGTAGGCGATAAGATCCAGGTCCAGGGTGCGCGGGGCGTTGGCTTCCCCCCTCGCTCGCCCAAACCGCGCCTCCAGCGTGTGTAGCGCGTCCAGGACCTGCGGCGGCGAGAGGTCCGTCCGTACGACCACGACGCCATTGAGATATTCCGGTCCCGCCGGGTCGGGCCAGGCGGCCGAGACCCACCAGCCTGAGCGCGCCGCAACCTCTAGCCCCACCTGCGGCAGCGCGGCCACGGCGGCTTCCAACAAGGCTTCGCGACTCGTATAGGCTCCAGGCAGATTGCAGCCGAGCGCCACGAGCACGGCCTCGTCCAAGTCATTTCGAACGACCTGATTTTTCAAGGAATACCGTGACCTTCTATCCAACCGACCGCCTGGCCCTGTTCATCGACGGGGCCAATCTCTATTCCGCCGCCAAGGCGCTGGGCTTCGATATCGACTATCGGAAGCTGCTCGACGAGTTCAAAAAGCGCGGGATTCTGATCCGCGCCTACTACTATACCGCGATCGCCGAAAATGACGACTATTCGCCGATCCGCCCCCTCGTGGACTGGCTGGACTACAACGGCTTTACCTTGGTGACGAAACCCGCCCGCGAGTTCACCGACAGCATGGGTCGCAAGCGCTGGCGGGGCGACATGGATATCGAGATCGCCGTCGACATGCTTCAGATGGCCGAGACCGCCGATCACCTGGTGCTGTTCTCGGGCGACGGCGACTTCCGCGCCCTGGTCGAGGCGGTGCAGCGCAAGGGCCGCCGGGTGACCGTCGTCTCGACCATGAAGAGCCAGCCGCCGATGACCAGCGACGACCTGCGCCGCCAGGCCGACAACTTCGTCGACCTCGCCGATCTTGGAAACATCATCGGCCGACCGCAGCGCACGCCGCCGCGTCAGGTTATGGACAACCGCACCCCCGCCGAACGTGACGCCGACGACGAGTACTGAGCATGTCCCAGACCTCCAACATCGTCGGTGAAGTCGTCCCCAATCCCGCCGAGCCGCCGCGCGACTGCCCACTCTGCCCGCGCCTCGTCGCCTATCGCCGCGAGAACCAGGACCTGTATCCGGACTGGTTCAACGGCCCTGCGCCGTCCTTCGGCGACAAGAACGCCCGTCTGCTGGTCGTGGGCCTGGCGCCCGGCCGCAAGGGGGCCAACCGCACAGGCCGTCCGTTTACCGGCGATTTCGCCGGCGCCCTCCTCTACGAGACGCTGATCAAGTTCGGCTTCGCCACCGGCCAGTTCGAGGCGCGGCCCGACGACTCGTTGAAGCTGATCGACGCGGCGGTGACCAACGCCGTCCGCTGCGCCCCGCCCGGCAACAAGCCTGAGACCTCGGAGGAGAACGCCTGCCGGCCGTTCCTGAAGGCGCGGCTCGATATGTTCCCGAACCTGAAGGTCATCGTCACCCTGGGCGACGTTTCGCGCCGCAATGTCCTCAAGACGTTGGGCTTGAAGGCCTCGGCCGGCGTCCCCGGTCACGGCTCGGAGTTCCAGGCGGGGCCGTATCGGATCTTCAACAGCTACCACTGCTCGCGGCTCAACACGAATACCGGCCGCCTGACGACGCCGATGTTCGAGGACCTGTTCGCGCGGGTGAAGGCTTATCTGGGCGAGACGGGTTAGCACACTCCGGAATCGGAACTGGGGGCCGCGCGATCAGGAGCGGCCCTGGTCAGCTAGGCCGGTCAATCTCGTACCAGCAGCCGGGCTCCCAGGTGTCCCGCGCGGAAGCGAAGACAGGCCGCTCGCCAACAAACCTCATACCCAGCGCGGTCAGAATCGCTCGCGAGGCTGCGTTATCAGGGTGAGCCTGGGCTTCGATGGTTTCGGCCGCCGGCAGCAGCGACCACAAGGCGGAAAGCCCTGCCTGGGCGGCCTCCCCCATGTAGCCTTGGCCGTGCGCCGCCTCCGCGAGATGGTAGCCGATTTCGACGCGGGTCCGCTGGTTTCTCGCGCCGCCGCCAAAGCCGCCGATCACCAAACCATCCGCCAGCCTTTCGATGGCGTAGCTCACGTGCCAGCCTTCGCATACGCCAGCCCTCGCCTCGACGATGCGTTGTAGCGCGAGTTCCGTTGATGTCGGATCTGGCCATGAGCTGAGCCAACGGCTCACCCTGGAGGTCATATTGGCCGACAGAACAGCCGCGTCGCTCGAACGCCAGCAGCGGAGCCGAAGTCGCGGCGTAACGACAACGGGAAGCAACTCCTCCCCGTCGGCCGCCATCAGACCAGCGAGCCCTTGCCGCTGGTCACCTCGGTGTAGCGGTGGACCCGCACGGCCTGGATCAGGCCAAAGCCGATCATCACCGTCAGCATGACGGTGCCGCCGTACGACAGCATCGGCATCGGCACGCCCACGACCGGGGCCATGCCCATCACCATCGCGCCGTTGATCAGCACATAGACCGCGAAGGTCGAGATCGTGCCGCCAGCCGCTAGACGGCCGAAGTGGCTATGGCTGATCGAGGCGATGCGCAGCGCCATGAAGATCACCGCACCATAGAGGAACAACACGGTAAAACAGCCGACGAAACCGAACTCCTCGGCCAGGGTGGCGAAGATGAAGTCGGTCTGCTTTTCCGGCAGGAAGTTCAGCTGGCTCTGCGACCCAAGGCCAAAGCCCTTGCCGAGCAGGCCGCCTGACCCCAGGGCGATCTTCGACTGAACGATCTGGTAGCCCTTCCCAGAAGGGTCGCCTTCGGGGTTCAGGAAGGTCATGACCCGGTGCCGCTGGTAGTCGTGCAACACGAACATCACGAACGGTGGAATGGCGACCATCACCGCGATGATACCGGCGATGATGATGCGCCAGGAAAGGCCAGCCAGGACGACAATGGAAAGGCCTGTCGCGGCGATCAGCATGGCGGTCCCGAGGTCGGGCTGGTGCGCAACGAGAAGCACCGGAGCCGCGATCATCCCCGCAGGGATCAGCAGGCGCCAGGACATCCGCGCGCTATCGGCCGACAGGCCGTGATAGTAGCGGGCCAGCGCCAGGACGAGGCCGATCTTCATGATTTCGGATGGCTGGAAGCGGAAACCGCCGATCGACAGCCAACGCTGTGCGCCCAACGAGATGTCGCCCACAGCCTCGACGGCGATCAGCAGAAGTAGGCCGACCCCGTAGATGGGGTAGGCGGCCATGAACCACCAGCGGAGGTCGCACATAGCCAGCACGACCATCATGATGAAATAGAGCCCGAAACGGATCAGGTGATTGGCCGCCCAGGGCTTCCAGGACGCGCCAGCGATCGAGAAGAGCATCAGCGCGCCGGCGCCGGCGATCAGGCACAGGACCAGACAGAAGGTCCAGTCGATCTCCATGAACTTGATCGTCGGCCGGTCGCGCTCGCCGGGCCGGGAAAGGCCGCCGCTCAGGGTCATAATTGCCCTCCCTGCGGGGTTGTTGGCGCAGGCGGCGGGGGGCCCACGGTGGGCTCCTCAGGCGCTGCGCCTTCCATGACATCGTCGGGAACTGCTTCCGGCATGGGCGCGGGCTTCTCGATCCGCGCGCGCATTTCAGGGTCCTTGAGCAACGCCACGCGCATCACCTCGCGCGCACGCGGCGCGCCGGCCGTCCCGCCGCCCAAACCGCCGTGCTCGATGATGACCGAAACGGCATAGCGCGGATCATCGTAGGGGGCGAAGGCGACGAACAGGTTATGGTCCTTCAAACGCCAACGCACGTCCTTGCTGTCGCGAGAAACACCCTTGTCATAGCTGCGAACCTGGGCCGTGCCGGTCTTGCCAGCCATCTGCACATCGCCCAGACCCAGCTGGCTGTTGCGATAGGCGGTGCCGGTGACGTCGTTGGCCACAGCGGCCATGCCCGCTCGGACATAGGCCAGATGCTCGGGCGAGAACGGGAGGTCCGGCACATCCGAACCCGCAGGCCGCTCGACACCGCCAATCGACTTGATCAAGCGGGGCACGAGCGCCTTCTTGGCGTTGGCGAGACGCGCCGTCATCACGGCCAGTTGCAGGGCGTTGACCGTAAGCGCGCCTTGCCCGATCCCGAAACTTGGCGTCTCGCCTGGAAACCAGATCTGATTGGCGGGATTCTTTTTGAACGCGCGCTTCTTCCATGCGGGATCGGGAACCAGACCCTTTTTCTGGCCAGGTATGCCGATGTCGTAGAGCTGACCGAAGCCCATGGAGCGCGCAGCATTCGCGATCGCCGTCGGACCAATCTTCAGCGCGGTTTGATAGAAGTAGATGTCGCACGAGTTCTTGATCGCCTCGTGCATGTTCTGTGAGCCATGCCCGCCCTTCTTGTGGCAGCGCCAGGTACGACCACCATAGTACCAGCTGCCCGGGCAGTTCACGCGGATTTCGGGATCGATGCCTGCGGCAAGAGCCGCCAGGCCGACCGTCGGCTTGAAGGTCGAGCCCGGCGGGTAGACCCCGGTGATCGCCTTGTCGAGCAACGGCTTTCGCTCGTACTCGGCAAGCGCCTTATACTCGGGTCCGGACAGGCCGCGCACGAAACGGTTCGCGTCGAAGCTGGGCGCCGACGCCATGCACAGCAGGTCGCCCGTGCGGCAGTCCATCACGACAATGGCGCCGCTCTCCTCACCCATCACCTCAAGCGCGCGGTTCTGGATATCGGCGTCCAGAGTCAGGTGGATCGCCTTGCCCGCCACGGGCGGAATATCACCGGCCGGATCGAGACGGACGACACGCCCCACGGAGTCGACCTCGGTCTTCGTCGCGCCGGCTCGACCCCGAAGTTCCTTGTCGAAAGCCTTCTCAACGCCCTGCTTGCCGATCCGGAAGCCCGGGTGGTGCAGCAGGTCCTGGTCCTGAGTGGGATCGCCTTCAGCCGCCTTCAGATCGCGATCGGACACCTTGGCGACATAGCCGATGACGTGCGCGAAAGCGCCGCCGAATGGGTAGACGCGAACCTCGCCCATGTCGGCGGTGACATTGGGAAGTTCCGGCGCCCGGATGTTGACGCGGGAGAACTCCTCCCACGAGAGGTCTTCCATCACCACGACCGGAGCCTTGCGTGGGGCTCGGTCCAGCTCCTTGAGGATCCGCGCGCGGCGCGTGCCGTCGATCGGCACGAGCTTGGAAAGATCGTCAAGGACAGCCTCGGCCTCGAGACCCTTGTCCTTGTTGATCATTAGCCGGAAGTTCGGCCGGTTGGAGGCCAGCGAAACGCCGTTGCGGTCCATGATCAGGCCGCGGGGCGGTGGCACCAAGCGGTAGTTGAACTGATTGCCGGCCGAAAGCTTCTGGTAGCGCTGGGCTTCCACCAACTGGAGCTGCGCGAGCCTTCCGCCCAGCGCCAGCAGGCCCATGCCGGTCAGGCCGCCCAAGAGGAACGCACGCCGGTGGAAGACACCCTGGCGCTCGTTGACCTCGAAAAAGAAGATGGACGGTTCGCTCATCGCCTCACCGGAACCGCACGTCGGCGTCCTCGAAACGATCGACGAGCCGGTGAGCGAAAGGGAACAGCAAGGCCGTCACCAGAAACTGCCAGAACACCGCCAGGAGACTGGGCATGGCCAGGCTGTCTAGCATGGTGAACAGAAAGCCCGCGATCATGGCGATGCCTGTCACACCCGCGAACCAGGCCCAAAGCATGGGCCGGCTCTGGCCGGTCATTGCGTTGCGCAGGATCAGCACCATCGCATAGGCGACCAGCAGCGACAGACCCCAAAGGCCCGTCGGGCCGCCCCAGAAGATGTCCAGAAACAAGCCCAGTACCAGCAGGGCGAACGGCGCCAGGATAGACGGGCGGATCATCGCCCAGGCGAAAGCGGGCACCATCGCGAAGACGGGCTCCGGTAATTGCAGCCCCCAGATCCGGATGGGAGCGGCGAAAACGATGGTCGCGCCGATGCACATCAGCATCGGCACGCCCAGCCAGCGCCCTGGGTTCAGAGGCCGAGCGCCGCTCATGCTCATCGCGGCGCTCCCGCTTGCGGCTGGGCGGCGCTGGCCGGCGGCTTCGGGGCAGGAGGTTTCGGAGCAGAGGGCTGCGGCGCGGCGACCGGGGCGGAAAGGATCGAGGTCTTGGGGTCCTCGGTCGTCACCGGCGGCAGGGCCTTGGCTTGCAACTGCTGCTCATCGGCGAGCTGGGCGAAGTCCTTGAACAACAGGATCCGCACATAGTCGATCGAGGACTGGTCAGCGAACAGCACCACACGCCAGCGGCCGTCCAGACCCTTGACGGCCGCGCCGACCGGCAGGCCGCGCGGCACCACGCCGCCATCGCCCGAAGTGACGACCCGGTCGCCCTGCTGGATGGGGTCCACGCCGCGCAGGTACTCAAGCTTGGGATTGGGCCCGCCGTCGCCGGTGAGAATAGCGCGCGCGTTGGTGCGATCGATCATCACCGGGGTACGCGAAGCGATATCGGTCAGAAGCAGAACCCGGCTGACCCCGCGCGAGACGCCGACAACCCGCCCCACGAGACCGCGCTCGTTGAGCACGGGATTGCCGACGACGATCCCCCTCTCCGAGCCGGCGTCGGCAAGACGGGTGTTGGCGAACGGGCCACGGCTGTCGCTGACGACGCGGGCCGACGCCATCGGAATCGGCGGGTCGGTGCGCAGGCCCAGAAGGCTCTTGAAGCGGTCGTTCTGGTCCTGCAGCGCCAGGGCGCGATCACGCCACTGCCGCATCTCCGCCAGTTCCGTTTTCAGCCGGCGGTTCTCCGACGCGGTGAAGAAGTAGCTGCGGACGTAATCAAGCCCGAGCCCCGTCCAGCGCCCGGGCGCAGCGATGGCCCCGCTGACCGGCCGTGCGACGGTGTCGACCGTCTGCCGCGTCACGCCATAGGCCTGCTCCTGAAGCGTCTCGCGCCGATCGGCCAGCAGAAAGGCGACGCCGATCACCGCAGCCACGATCAGCGCCACCGCCGCCGTCCAGGTTAGCGGGACTTTCAGGTCGCCAAGGGGACCTTCGCGAAAGCGCAAGGACTTCTCTCCTGGCGCCCCCCGGCGCCTCTAGCGGAACGCTAAGTCTAGGCCAGGGTGGATTCCAGCACGCCCTTCATCCACTTCGGATGCTCAAGGACCTTACCGCAGCCCAGGGCCACGCACGACAGGGGATCGTCGGCGACGGTCACCGGCAGGCCGGTGTGGTCGCGGATCTCGGCGTCCAGGCCGCGCAGCAGCGCGCCGCCGCCCGTCAGCATGATGCCCTTGTCGGCGATGTCCGAGGCCAGTTCCGGCGGCGTGGCTTCCAGCGCGACCTTCACCGCCTCGACGATCTGACCAACCGGCTCGGCCAGGGCGTCGGCGGCCTGCTTTTCGCTGATGCGGACTTCGCGCGGAACGCCCTGCATCAGGTCGCGACCCTTGACGTCGATCGACAGCCCCTCGCCGTCGGCCGGCGCGCGGGCGGTGCCGATTTCCTTCTTGATGCGCTCGGCAGTGGTTTCGCCGATCAGCAGGTTATGGTGGCGACGCATGTAGCTGATGATCGCCTCGTCCATCTTGTCGCCGCCCACGCGGACCGAGCGCGAATAGACGATGCCCGACAACGACAGCACGGCCACTTCGGTGGTGCCGCCGCCGATGTCGACGACCATCGAGCCGGTCGGCTCGTGGATCGGCAGGCCCGCGCCGATCGCCGCGGCCATCGGTTCGTCGATCAGACCCACGCGACGCGCGCCGGCGTTCAGGCAGCTGTCGTTGATGGCGCGACGTTCCACGGCGGTGGCGCCCGACGGCACGCACACGATCACCTTCGGATTCACGAAGCCCTTGCGGTTGTGAACCTTGCGGATGAAGTACTTGATCATCTCCTCGGCGACTTCGAAGTCGGCGATGACGCCGTCGCGCATCGGGCGGATGGCTTCCATGTGGCCCGGGGTGCGCCCCAGCATCTGCTTGGCCTCGATGCCTACGGCGTGGACGATCTTGCGCCCGCCGACATTGCGCAGCGCCACCACCGACGGCTCGTTCAGCACGATGCCCTTACCCTTCTGATAGATAAGGGTATTGGCCGTTCCGAGGTCGATGGCGATGTCGTTCGAGATCACGCCGAAGAGGGAAGAAAACATTGAAAGCCCTGACTGAGGGGTAGGAGGGGCGTAACGAGCGGTCGGATCTAAGGGCAGGTCGTCGAAGTTAGGGCCAATTCTGTCCGGAAGACGGTATCGGCGGAGAAGAAAAGGCTCCTACTTCAAATCAATGCGAGGACAACATGATTCCCGCATTTGGGGGATTTCGACCCGGTCCGCGCGTCTAACCTCCCGACGGGAGCGCCGCCCCCTGGCCGCGCCGTCGTCCGAGCGACAAGAACGCGCCGACGCCGCCCGTTTGCCCTGCGAAAGCGTTGATTTCAAGGTCTATTCGCGGGGCTTTTGAAGGCTTTTGCAGACGAACCCGCCAAGCATCCGAAAGTGGCGAAATCTAGCCGAGCGCCGCCATGACGACGCCGACCGCCGTTATGGCCCCGGCGACGATCTGCAAGGCCGTCAGGCGCTCCTTGAACAGACGTCGCCCAGCGACGGCCGCAATGGGCATCTCGATCACGCCGACCGCCCTCACCGGCCCCACGGGCGACAGCGCCATGGCGGTGAACCACAGGCCAGAGGCCGCCGCCCCGCAAAAGCCCGCGCCCAGAGACTGTCGCCATGCGGCGATAACCGCCCTGAGCGCGGCGCGGTCGCGCCAGGCCAGGTAACTGGTCAGCGCGACTGTCTGGATGGCTTGCACAACCATCACCGTGACGAAGGCCGAGGCCGCCGGGTGTGCCGGGTCAAAGGCCAGGCTGGCTTGCCGAAAGCAGTTGGCGCTCAGCGCGAAGATCGCACCCGATCCCAGCCCGGCCGAGACCGCGCCCTTGCGCATTACGACCTCGCCGCGCGGCCAGGTGAGGATCGCAAGGCCCAGGGTGGCGATCAGCCCTCCCGCCCAGGTGACGAGGCCCACATGGTCGCCAAAGAACAGCACGCCCCAGACCAGCGCGAACGGCAGACCGCTCTGCTGCATGGCGGTGCCCAGCGCGAAGCTCGAACGCTGCATGGCGGTCAGCAGGGCGGCCGTCGCGGCGATCTGCAGCCCCGCTCCCGCCGCGCAAGCCATCCAGAAATGAACCGTAGGGTGCACGGTCGCGCCGGGCGTCACCAGCCAGGCGATCGTCGCGAAGAGGGTCGCGAAGGGCAGCCCGAATAGAAACCGCACCAGGGTCGCGCCCCAGGGTCCGGCGTCGCCCATGATGGAACGCTGGGCGGCGTTACGCGCGACCTGCAGGGCCGCAGCGCCGATGGTGATGGGTATCCAGATCATGGTTGGTCCTTACGCCGCCTTTAGGCGAGCGGGCGCTTTGCGCATGGAGCCTTTATGGCCCATTGGCGCAAGACAGAGGTGTTCACCGCCGTCGCGCGGCGCTCGCTTTCAGAAGGCCTCACGTCATGCCTCCCCGCCCCATGGGATGGACCCCCATCCGCCAAGCCGCCCAGTTCATGCTCGGCGTTCCCGCCGACGGCCTCAATCAGGTCCTCGAGCGCATGCTGGATTTGGCGCAGGTGACCCCGATCAGCTTTGTGGCGGTGGCGGGTCCGCGCGCAGGCGATGCGATGAGCCATCTGTGGCGACGCGGATACCAGCGGGTCGAAGCCGCCCGGCGCGCCACCTGCGGGGCCGCAGATGAGCGCAGCGACGTGCTGATAGTGCTCGGGTGCCAGACCGTGCCGGACATGCGCGCCGTCGTCGCGGCGACCTTCACCATGCTGCGCCCGGGCGGCGCTCTGGTGGTGGACGCCGGCGCGCTGCTTGACGAGCCTGCGCGACGCGCGCTTCTGGAGAGCCTGCTGGAGCTGGGCCTGGACGTTCAGCCCCAGGCGCACCTGGGGGCTGAGGTCCTGGCGACCCGACGGTTCAGCCGTGATGGCGCGGCGGCCTAGAACCCGCTGGCGATCGCCGCCTCGGGCCGGCTCTTTTCCTTGCGGGCGAAGAGGTTGTTCAGCGCGTTGACATAGGCCTTGGCGGAGGCGGTCAGCGTATCGGTGTCCGCGGCCGCGCCGGTGGCGATGCGGCCGTCCTCCTCCAGACGCACAGAGACCTGAGCCTGGGCGTCGGTCCCTTCGGTCACAGCGTGCACCTGGAACAGGCGCAGAGCCGCGCTGTGCGGCACGATCTTGTGAATGGCGTTGAACACCGCGTCGACCGGACCGTCGCCGGTGGCCTCGGCCGTGCTGGGGACGCCGTCGATGTCCAGGGTCAGTTCGGCCGACTGGCCGTCGGTGCCGGCCACCACGCGCAGGCGCGAGACACGGATCTTTTCCGAGCCACGGGCCAGGGCGTCGTCGACCAGGGCGACGATGTCGTCGTCGAAGACGTGCTTCTTCTTGTCGGCCAGTTCCTTGAAACGACCGAAGGCGTCGTTCAGCGCGTTCTGGCCCAGCTCGTAACCCAGGGCCTTCAGCTTCTCGCGGAAGGCGTGACGGCCCGAGTGCTTGCCCATCACCAGGTTCGTGGCGCCCTGCCCCACGTCCTCCGGCTTCATGATCTCGTAGGTCTCGGCGTTCTTCAGCATGCCGTCCTGGTGGATGCCGCTCTCGTGCGCGAAGGCGTTCTTGCCGACGATCGCCTTGTTGAACTGCACCGGGAAGCCGGTGATCGCCGAGACGTAGCGGCTGGCGCGGGTGATGTGCACCGGATCGACGTTCGTGCCGTAGGGCAGATGGTCGCCGCGCACACGCAGGGCCATCACGATCTCTTCCAGCGCGGCGTTGCCGGCGCGCTCGCCGATACCGTTGATCGCCACCTCGACCTGCCGTGCGCCGCCTTCGATGGCGGCGATCGAGTTGGCGACCGCCAGACCCAGGTCGTTATGGCAGTGAGCCGAGAAGATCGCCTTGTCAGCCCCTGGAACGCTGGTGATCACGTCGCGGAACAGTTCGCCGTACTCCGACGGATATGAGTAGCCGACCGTGTCGGGCAGGTTGATCGTGGTGGCGCCGGCCTTGATCGCGGCCTCGACACAGCGCTTCAGGAAGTCGCGCTCGGTGCGGGTGGCGTCCTCGGCCGACCACTCGACGTCGCCGACCAGGTTGCGGGCGTGGCTGACCGAGCGGGTGATCGCTTCCAGCACCGCGTCCGGCTCCATCTGCAGCTTGTACTTCATGTGTACCGGGCTGGTGGAGATGAAGGTGTGGATGCGGCCACGCTGGGCGCGGCGCACGGCCTCGGCGCAGCGGTCGATGTCGCCGGCGGCGGCGCGGGCCAGGCCGCAGACAGTGCTCTCGGTGATCAATTCGGCGATCTGGCGGACAGCCTCGAAGTCGCCGTTCGAGGCGATCGGGAAACCGGCCTCGATGACGTCGACCCCCATCTCCTCGAGGATCTTGGCCAGTTCCAGCTTTTCTTCCAGCGACATGGAGGCGCCGGGCGACTGCTCGCCGTCGCGCATGGTGGTGTCAAATACGACGACGTTGTCGCGCTTGCTGATAGCGCCAGCGGGTACGGTGGTCATGGGAGTACTCGTCGAAAGGGGTGTGTCTGCGTGCGGGCTCCGGGTTCAATCATCCCCTGTGCGCCCGGCCACGACGATGCGCGGCCCCTAGAGCGCCCAGGGGCTGATAAGCCGAAGCGAAAGCAGGTCGCGCGCGACAGTCATGCCGGACTTTCTACACAGAGGCCCTGAATCGAGCAAGCAATTTGCGCCACCCGCACCATCCGCCGCAGGCGCCGCAATTTTCTTCCCCCAGATTGATCAATTGGGGCGCGTTACGATCGGGAAGTCTGTCGGGAAGGTGTCAAACCACCCCGCCAAGCGGCTCATCGCCGCCCGATCCCCCTCCAGCTTGACCTCGCCCTTCAGGATCTTAGGCAACAGCGAGGTTCCGCGGAACAGCGAGTCCAGGAACACCGGCCGATCGACGATCAGCGTCGCGTCAGCGCCCTCCCCGCCTTTCGATGGCTGAGCGACCAGCACCCCGTTGCGGACCTCGACTAGGAACCGCTCATTGCGATCCGGAAACGCGAACACCATGCGCAGCTTGGCGTCGCCCGCCTTTTGCGCGTTCAGGCGGATGGCCAGCACGTCGAAGATCATCTGGCTCTCGAGCGCGGCGATCATGTCCAGCGGCGCCATCGAGGGCGGCAGCTTGCGAACCCCGTCGCGCAGTTCGTCAGCCCCAGTCAGGTACATGTTGCGCCACAGCGAGTTCTCGGTTTGGTAGCCGAGCTGATCATAGACGCTGGCCAGCTGCGCCTTGGCCTCCTTGTCACGGTCGTCGGCCATCACCGCGTGGTTCAACAAGGTGGCGGCCCAGCCATAGTCGCCTTTGGCCACAGCCTCCTTGGCCATCGCCTTGACCTTCGGCGCGCCGCCCATCGCGGCGACATAACGCTTGCCGGCGTCGGCTGGCGGCGACGGGACGAGGTGCGCGGGATTGGCGTCGTACCAGCCCATGTAGCGCTGATAGACGGCCCGGCTGTTGAAGCTCATCGAGCCGTAATATCCGCGATTGAACCAGTTCTTGGCCAAGCTGGGCGGCAGCTGGATCTTCGCCGCGATCTCGTCGCCGGTCAGCCCCTGGTTCATCATCCGAACGGTCTGATCATGCAGATATTTGTAGGCGTCGCGGTGATCGGCCAGGAAGTCCTTCACCACCGCGCCGCCGAAGCGCGGCCAGCCATGGCTGGTGATCATGACGTCCGAAGCGTCGCCAAACAGGCGAAGCGCCTCGGTCAATCCCTCGGCCCAGGCCTTGCTGTCCCGAACCAGCGCCCCGCGGGGGGTCAGGATATTGTGCATCGAGACATTGGCGTTCTCGGCCATGTCCAGGATGCGTAGATCCGGGAAATAGAGGTTCATCTCGGCCGGGGCCTCGGTCGAGGGCGTGTACTGGAACCGCACCTTGACGCCGTCCAGGGTCAGCTCCTGACCGGTATGGTCGACGATGATCGTCGGCGGGATGAGCGTGATCGAGCCGCGCGCGATGTTCTGGCCGATGCCCGAGGTGATCTGTCCCTCGACGCCAGGCGGCAGCATCACGCCGAACTGATATTGGGCCCGCCGGCTCATGGCGTTACCCGCCAGGATATTCTCGGCGGCGACTTCTTCCATGAAGCCCTTCGGCGCGATGATCGGCACCTTCCCGCTCTTGACGTCGGCTTCGTCGACCACGCCACGCACACCGCCAAAGTGATCGCTGTGGCTGTGGGTATAGACCACCGCCGTAACCGGCAACTTGCCGAGCTTCTCATTGACCAGATCCAGGGCCGCGCGGGCGGTTTCCTGCATGGTCAGGGGATCGATGACGATCCAGCCGGTGTCGCCCCGCACGAAGGTGATGTTCGAGATATCGAAGCCGCGCACCTGATAAACGCGATCCGAGACCTGGTAGAGCCCGTGCTTGGACAGAAGTTGCGCCTGGCGCCAGAGGCTTGGATTCACCGTCGCCGGCGGTTCCGCCTTCAGAAAGTCATAGGCTGCCAGATTCCAGGCCGCCTGCCCGTCGGCGCGCTTGATGACGGGGTCTGCACGGGTGCCCATGAAACCCTTGTCGGCAAACTCGAAGTCCTGCCGGTCGTTCATCGGAAGGGTCTGGGCGAAGGCCTTCTGCCGCTCGACGGTGATAGGAGAAGCCGGGTCTCCGGCCATGGCCACGCCAGCCGCCAACAGCGTCGCCAGCGCGGTCGCCGCGAACATTCCCCTGCGCATCTCACCCCTCCTATTTGAAACTTTATAGTTTCATTCTACATATCACCGATGAGCCCCGTCGCGAAAGCCCCATCCTCAGGCGCGCCCAGAGGCCGTCCTGGTCAGCCGAAGCCCCGGGTGGACAAGGCAGCGCGCGGCCTCGCCGTGCTGGAAGCCGCCGTCGAGGTTTTCGCCGAGAAGGGGCTGCAGGCCGCCACGATGCAGGACGTCGCCGATCGTATGGGCGTGGCCAAGATCCTGATCTATCGGCTCTACCCATCTCGCCAGGCCCTCATCGATGCGCTGTTCGCGGATATGCTGGCGCGGGTCGAGGCCGAAGCGGAGCGCCCTTGGGGCGGCTATGGGTCGAGCATCGCCCGTCTGGTGACCATGTCACGCGTCAATCCCAAGCTGGCGCTGCTTCTCCTGCGGGACGCTCGCGCCGCGCCCGAGGCCGTCGCCTGGCGCACGGCGCTGGAAGACCTGCTGACACGCCTGATTGAACCCTTCGTCGCCGCCCCGCCCGACGCTTCGGACATGGCCCGCGCCACCTGCCGCCACGCCGCGCGCACCTTCATGCCGTTCGTGATCGAGGCCTGGGCTGCGGGGATCGAGGAGAGCGACGGCATGGACGACGTGACCCGCACCCGCTGGTTTGGCGAGATCGTCCGCGCCTGGCGAGAGGCGACCTACGCTGCTGCGGGGCTCAGCCCGCTTCCGCTTCCCCAGCCTCCCGGCGTTTGAGCCAGGCGCGGCTGAGCAAACCCATCGCCAGCCAGATCACAATCGCCAGCACGATCATGATGATGTGTTGCTTGCCCCCGCCACGCATGGCCTGAACGATCGAGTTGCCGGCGAAGGCCGTGAGAGCGATCTTCGGGATGATGCCGATCGCTGTCCCGGCGGTGAAGTCTCTCAGGCGCATGGGTGTAACGCCGGCGGCCATATTGACGACGATAAATGGCGCGCTCGGCACGAGGCGAACGATCAGGCTGGCCATGAAGCCGTTCTTGCCGATCATCCGCATGAACTTGTTGACGCCTTCGCCCGCGAAGTCTCGCAGGATGCGGGCGCCGTAAGCGCGGCCAAGCCAGAAGCCGACCAGAGACGAGATCAGCGTGCCGATCCAGCTGTAAGCAAATCCCGTCCAAGGCCCGAAGGCCACAACAGCCGCCGCGATCAGCACGAACTGCGGAACACCTAGAAACGCCATGACGGCGAAAGCCGCAACCGCCACGGGCAGCGCCCATGGTCCGGTGGCCGCGCCAAGCCAATGCTCGACCGTCGCCTCACCATTGACGCCCAGCACCTGAGCCCCAAAGAGGAAGACGACGCCCACACCGCCGAACAGAACGAACGAAACCGCCACCGTTCGCCAGGCGCGGGCGTCCATGTTGGTCACGAAATCGAGAATACGGCGGATCACGGGCCCTCCTCGCCCAGGCGTCGTCGGGGGTCAAGCCGCGCAAGTTCGACAGATGCAAACGAAACGGGCGATTTTCCGACCAATACCTCTAAACCGCGATCCGGGGACGCCAGAACTCGCTCATCGCGACATTTGTGTTGCGCCGGTTTAACATGACGGCGTTACTTATCCACAGGCTCAAAGGCCTTGGAACCTCGGCGCGGCAAGGAGTGCGGACGTGAAAACCCTGGCTGTCATCTCCCGCAAGGGCGGCGCCGGCAAGACGACGCTCTCCGTCAATCTGGCGATTACCGCGCACCTTTCCGGCCTCCGGACCATGTTGGCGGATATCGACCCGCAGCGCTCAGCCTCGGACGCCCTAAGGGCCCGCGCGGGCGATGGTCCGGTTCTGGCCGAAATCAACGCGGGCAAGCTCTTCTCGACGCAGGTGCAGGCCAAGAGCGCCGATTTCGACGTGATCGTCATCGACACGCCTGCCTCCCCGGAAGCCGAGGCTTTGCAAGCGATCAACTGCGCTGATCTCTGCGTGCTCGTGTGTCGGCCAACTTTCCTCGATATCGCCTCAGTCGTTCGCTCCGCGGAGGCTGTGCGCCGTCTCGGCAAGAAGGGGCTGATCGTGCTCAACCAGGCGCCGCCGCGCCGCAATGGGGCTGAGCCGCCCGCTGTGCTGAAAGCGGTGGAGGCCCTTCGCTTCAGTGGCATGCCGCTGGCTGGCGTGGGCTTGCGCGCCCGCAACGTCTTTCAGCAATCGATCGCCCACGGCCGATCTGTTTGCGAGTGGGAGCCCAAATCACCTGCCGCTGAAGAGATTTCGCGTCTTTGGACGCTCCTGGCGCCAATGCTGCTCGGACAAGAGGACATCCGGGTCCGCGCAGGGTAGGCTTGCGGCATGAAGATCCTTGCCGTTTCCGGTAGTCTTAGAGCCGCTTCCTACAATTCAGCTCTCCTCCGAGCCGCCCGCGAAGTGGCCCCGGCGGGAGTCGAGATCGAGATCTTCCGCCTGCACGACCTCCCGTTCTTCAACGAGGACGTGGAGGCCCAGGGCGATCCGCCGCCGGTCATGGCGTGGAAGGACGCGGTTCGGGCCGCCCATGCGCTGCTGATCGCATGTCCGGAGTACAATGGCGGCCTGACAGCGTCGCTGAAGAACGCCATCGACTGGGCGTCCCGCGGCAAGCCTGCGCCCCTGGACGGCAAGATCGCCTGCGCCATGGGCGCCAGCCCCGGGATGACCGGGACCGTCCGCGCCCAGGACGCGCTTCGTCTGAACCTACGTCGCGCGGGCTGTGATCTTGCGCCGCTGTCGGACATTTTGGTGGGTCAGGCCCACACCAAGATCGAGAACGGCGTACTGACCGACGAGCGCACCCGCCAGGCGATCACACGACATCTGGCGAGTTTCGTCGAGATCGTTCGCGCCCGGGCTTAACCGCCGGCCAGCTTGCGCAGGTCGTAGTCGGGCCCGAAGTTCAGCACGAACAGCGCGCCCAGCAGGACTGTCTGCTTGGCCGAGCCCAGATGCAGCCCGACCGCGCCCTGGCCCGCCGGAATGTCGATCAGGGCGCGGCCGGGCACCGTGTACATCTTCCACTCGCCGCCGACCTTGATCCCGCCCTGCAGCGCGGCGTCATAGGGCGCGGCGGAGTGTTGGATCCGGACGGCCGGAATGTCGGCGCTGGCCGGGCCGCCGCCGACAGGCTCGGCCTTGGCCCAGAAGGCCACCAGCAGCACGTCGCCCTTGGTGATCTTGCCGGTCAGGGGCTGCGACGCCCCGACGTCCCAGGGGTTGGCGCCGACGCTCAGCACCTCGACCTTCGTGGCTGCGCCGCCCTGAACCGTCGCGTCCTTCACCGGCGCGCTCTTCTGCCCGGCGCCATAGACGCCCCAAGTCGCGGAAGGCTTGTTGATCGCCTTTTGCAGGATGTCGCCGTCGCCCGACTGGCGCGCCAGGCCCGGCGAGGCGGCGCCGATCGCCAGGGCCAAGGCTGCCAGCGCGATGTACAGTAGCTTCCAATTCATAGGCGGTGTTCCCCCTGCGTGGCCGTCCGGCAGCCGTGCGTTTCCCCCGAGGATCGTCCGCGTTTCCCGGGATCGATCCTACAAATGGTAGCGGTATCTTCCGGGGCGCTACCGCGCAAGAACCCTCGGCGCCGAACTTCGCCAAAATGTCTCAAACCACGACCTTGCCGCGTTGCACCACGGCGAACGGGGGCGTAAGACCGCCGCAATCCTGAAACGGTCCTGTTGTCGGACCAGGCAAACACAGGGGAGTCCTGCAAGATGTCGCTCGAGTCCGCCGCCCTGCGGCGTATCGCACCGTCGGCCACCATCGCCATCAGCGCCAAGGCGCGCGCGCTGAAAGCCGCCGGCCGTGACGTGATCGCCCTGTCTGCGGGCGAACCAGACTTCGACACGCCGGACAATATCAAGAACGCCGCCATCGAGGCCATCAAGGCCGGCAAGACCAAGTACACCGACCCCGACGGCATGCCCGAGCTGAAGGCCGCCATCTGCGCCAAGTTCAAGCGTGAGAACGGCCTGGAGTACAAGCCGAGCCAGATCCACGTCGCCCCGGGCGGCAAGCCAGTGATCTATAACGCCCTGGTCGCCACTCTGAACCCGGGCGACGAGGTGATCATCCCCGCGCCCTACTGGGTGTCGTACCCCGACATGACCCTGCTGGCCGGCGGCACGCCCGTCTCGGTCGAAACCACCGCCGAAAGCGGCTTCAAGATCACCCCGGCCGCCCTCGAAGCCGCGATCACGCCGAAGACCAAGTGGCTGATCATCAACAGTCCGTCGAATCCCTCGGGCGGCGCCTATACCCGCGCCGAGCTGCAGGCGATCGCCGACGTGCTGCTGCGCCATCCGCAGGTCTGGGTGCTGACCGACGACATGTACGAGCACCTGGTGTTCGACGACTTCGAATTCACCACCATCGCCCAGGTCGAGCCCAAGCTCTATGACCGCACCCTGACGATGAACGGTGTCTCGAAGGGTTATTCGATGACCGGCTGGCGCATCGGCTACGCCGGCGGTCCGGAACCGCTGATCAAGGCCATGGGCAAGATGATCAGCCAGACGACCTCGAACCCCTGCTCGATCTCGCAGTGGGCCGCGCTCGAGGCCCTTAACGGCACGCAGGACTTCATCAAGCCGAACGCCAAGCTGTTCCAGGAACGCCGCGACCTCGTGGTGTCGATGCTGAACCAGGCCACCGGCCTGCACTGCCCGACGCCGGAAGGCGCGTTCTACGTCTATCCGTCGTGCGCCGGCCTGATCGGCAAGACCGCGCCCTCGGGCAAGGTCATCGCGAGCGACGAGGACTTCGCAACGGAGCTGCTGGAAAGCGAAGGCGTGGCCGTCGTGCACGGCGCGGCGTTCGGTCTGTCCCCGTTCTTCCGCATCAGCTACGCCACCAGCAGCGATGTGCTGGAAGACGCCTGCTCGCGCATTCAGCGCTTCTGCGCCAATGTGAAATAGACCCTAATCCTCCCCCTCCAGGGGAAGGTGTCGGCTCGAAGAGACGACGGAGGGGGAAGAGGCACGCGCTCAAGCCCTTCCCCCTCCGGCGCTTTGCGCCACCTCCCCGCGAGGGGAAAGGTTCTCAACGATTACCCATCGATCCAGTCGGTCAGGCCCTCGCGGACGTGAACTTCGCGCAGCGCCGGTCGCTGACGCATCCGATCAAGATAGCGCTTGAGGTTCGCCCACTCCGTTGCGGGCTTGGGCATGTTTCGCGTCCAGCGGCAGAGGATCGTCGCGAGAAGGTCCACCGTCGTGAAGCCTTCGCCGACCACGAAATCCCTGTCCTTCAGATGCGCGTCCAAGCGCGCGAGACCCGCTTCGATCTTGGCGCGCGCGGCGCTCTGGACCGATGCCTGCGCATCGCCGCCCGCCGGCTCGTGCGGATAGAACCAGGCTCTGAAATGGGGCTGAAAGCTGTTGGCCAGCCAGAAGCTCCACCCCAGATAGGCGGCGCGGTCGGGCGAACCCGGCGGCGGCGCGAACCCCGCCTCAGGATGACGCTCGGCAAGCAGCATGGCGATCGCCGCCATCTGGGTAACCGGCGCGCCATCGACGATCAAGGTCGGCACGACGCCGTCGGGATTGATCGCCAGGTACTCAGCGGTCTTGTGTTCGCTCTTGTCGAAATCCAGCAAACGGATCTCGAACAGAACGTCCAACTCCAGCAACAGCCAGTGGATGGCCGTACCGGCTGTGCTCGGCGAACCATAGAGCGTGTACATGATGCGTCCCTCCATCCGTCGCAGGGGATAGACGGCTGCTTCCCGCTGGGGGTCAAGGCGGCCGGGGCTCCACCGCCTCAAGACCACTGGTCACCTGTCGTGAAACTTCTCGCTTGCCATGCACGCGGAGATTGTTCTTGATACGTTCACGCCATGCTTCGGAGAAATCCATGCGCCTGCGCACGCTTATCGCCGCCGCCACTCTGGCGCTCGCCTCGCCGTCTCTGGCCGATCCTGCGATCGGCAAGCGGGTCGACGCGGTCTTCGCCGACGACACTGTGACGCTGACCGAAGCGGGCCGGACCGTGCTCGTCTATCGGACCAAGCCGATCAACCCCGCGACCGAGCCGGGGCGCGCCAACTATATCAGTCCTCTCTATGCGCCGGACGGCACGGCCTTGACCGAGGACAGGCCGGGCGACCACCCCCATCAGCGCGGCGTCTGGTGGGCTTGGATGAAGGTGCAGGCCGACGGCAAGTCCGTCGCCGATGGCTGGTACATGAAGAACCTGGCCTACTCGGTTCGCGAAAAGCGCTTCCTGGGCGACCCCGAAGGCGGCGGGACACTGACGGTCGAGGTCGACTGGATCGTCAATTCCGGAGACGAACTTGCTTATGTCGCCCGCGAAATCACCAAGGTGACAGTACGCCCCGTCAAATCCGGCGTCCGAAGGCTGGAGTTCGACACGACCATAACCTCCCGTCTCGACGCCTTCGGGTTGGGCGGCAGTGAAGACGACCGCGGTTTCGGCGGTTTCTCGATCCGCCTGGTCGATCCCGAGCATCTGACCTTCGCTTCAGGCGGCAAGACGCTCGTCCCGAACGGAGCAGCCATGGACGCCGGACAGTCGATGGGCTTCGCTTGGTCCGGCGGCTCCAATTCGCCGGCGTGGACGGTTGGCCTCGCCTGCAAGGCCAATGGGCAGGCGGTGACGCGCTGGATGTTGTATAATGACCGCTCGATGCAGAACTGCGTCTTCCCAGGCCGCGCCCCTGTGATCCTCAAGAAGGGCCAGACGCTGCGGTTGCAGGAAGCCGTGATCATCCGTCCCGTCGCCAAGAAGAAGCCCTGAGACCCATGGCAGACATCGTCAATCTGAACCAGGCCCGCAAGGCCAAGGCCAAGGCCGACGACAAAGTCCGCGCTGCCGAGAACCGCGCCCGATTTGGCCGCACCAAGGCCGAGAAGAGCCTGGATGCGGCGCGGTCGGACAAGCTTCGTCGGGACTTGGACGGCGCAAAGCGCGAGGATTGACGTCTGGCTGGTTTGAAGAAGAGGTCGGTGAACCTGGCCGGGCATGCCACATCGCTTGCCCTGGAGCCTGAGTTCTGGGCGGTGCTGGACCGGGCTGCCCAACAGGAGGGCGTCAGTCTGGCCGGGCTGATCCAGCGCATCGACCTAAAGCGTAGGGACAGACCGCTCGCGTCCGCCTGTCGGGTTTTCGCCCTGTCCCGCGCCCGGGAAGGCGCAGCATGATGACGCCCGGAACGCCGCTAACGGGCCGCGTCACCCACGGTGATCTGGGGTCGCTTTTGGGTCGGTAGAGGCGGCGGTTGTGGCCCCGGCGCCGTCGGCGCGAGACGCGATAGAGGCGGCAAGCCCTGCCGCCATTGAGCTTGGTCGCCGGCCATGACGCCCAGGCGCCACGCGCCCGCGATCGCAACGACCACAGCGACCAACAGACCCAGCGCCGTCCAGGCGCCCCGGCGTGGTCTTGCGGCGCGTCGATCATCAGGTTGGGCCGGCGACCGCATGGCGATCCTCAGTTTCCGGTCGGCTTCGGCGCGTCCGGCAGCTTCGGCGCCGACGCCGAAATATCGACATCGACCTTCTTCTGCTGGGTGAAGCCGCCCGACATCATGAAGAACGCCAGTACCGCGACCACAACCACCAACGCGCCGACGATAAACGCCAAGCCGCTATTTCCACCCTTGCTGGCATCATCCGCCATATGAACCTCCGCGCCCTTCGGCCATGTGTGTGATGGCCGATCAACGGCGCGCGATAGCGGAGGTTCCCCCAAGCCCCGGGGACGCATGATCCGATGCGCCGTGAAGGGCTTAAGCCCGGCGCGCTTTGTGCTACATATGTTCCATGTTTCCCGACACCGACTCGCCGAGCCCTATCGAGGATTTCCCCGGCGACCTCCCCTCCCCTCGCATCTCCGACCTAGCCAGAGCCCGCCCGCCCCTCAGCGCCGCGCCCGGCTATCTGGACGGCCTGAACCCCGAGCAGCGCGAAGCTGTCGAGACCACTGAGGGTCCGCTTCTGGTCCTGGCGGGCGCCGGCACCGGCAAGACGCGCGTGCTGACCACGCGCCTGGCCCACATCCTGGCCACCGGCCGCGCTCGTCCTTGGGAGCTGCTGGCCGTCACCTTCACCAACAAGGCCGCGCGCGAGATGCGCGAGCGGATCACCCACATTATCGGCCCGGAGGCCGAGGGCCTACGGTGGCTGGGCACCTTCCACGCGGTGGCCGCCCAGATCCTGCGCCGCCACGCCGAGCTTATCGGGCTGAAGTCGAACTACACGATCATCGACACGGACGATCAGGAACGGCTGCTGAAACAGCTGATCGAGGCGGAGAACATCGACGCCAAGCGGTGGACGCCCCGCATCCTTTCGCAGATCATCGACGGCTGGAAGAACCGCGGCTGGACGCCCGAGCGGGTGCCGACCAGCGAAGCCGGCGAGTTCGCCAACGGCAAGGGCATCACCCTCTACCGCCAGTACCAAGAGCGCCTGCGCATCCTGAACGCCTGCGACTTCGGCGACCTGCTGCTGCACAATATCAGCATCTTCACCGGCCATTCCGACGTGCTGGACGAATTCCAGCGGCGCTTCAAATACGTGATGGTCGACGAGTACCAGGACACCAACGTCGCCCAGTATCTTTGGCTACGCCTGCTGGCCCAGGGTCGCCAGAACGTCTGCTGCGTGGGTGACGACGATCAGTCGATCTATGGCTGGCGCGGCGCCGAGGTAGACAACATCCTGCGCTTCGAGCGCGACTTCCCGGGCGCCAAGGTCGTGCGCCTGGAATGCAATTACCGTTCGACCGAGCACATCCTGGCTGCCGCCTCGGGACTGATCACGGCCAACAAGGGGCGCCTCGGCAAGACCCTCTGGACCCCGGCCAAGGGCGGCGAGAAGGTCAAGGTCAGCGGCGTCTGGGACGGCGAGGCCGAAAGCCGCCTGATCGCCGACGAGATCGAGCGCGCCAAGAAGGCCGGCCGCAAGTATAGCCAGATGGCCATTCTGGTCCGCGCCAGCTTCCAGATGCGCGCCTTCGAAGAGCGCTTTGTGATGCTGCAGATCCCCTACAAGGTGGTCGGCGGTCCGCGCTTCTTCGAGCGCGCCGAGATCCGCGACGCCCACGCCTATCTGCGCCTGATCCAGTCGCCCGACGACGATCTGGCCTTCGAGCGGATCGTCAACACGCCCAAGCGCGGCATCGGCGACACCTCCGTGCAGAAGCTGCTGCAGATCGCGCGGCTGGAGGGGATTTCGACGGTCGACGCCGCTAGGGCGATCATCGGCAGCGACGAACTTCCGGCCCGCACGCGCACGGCGCTCAGCAACTTCATTCGCGACCTCGACCGCTGGCGCTCGTTGGTTGGAACGCTGCACCATCAGCGCCTGCTTGAGACCGTGCTCGAGGAAAGCGGCTACACCGACGCCTTGCGCCTGGACAAGGGTCCCACCAGCCAGACGCGGCTGGAGAACCTGAAGGAACTGGTCCAGTCGATGGGATCGTTCGATACCCTGGAGGCCTATCTGGAGCATGTGTCGCTGGTCATGGACCTCGACCGCGAGGCCACCGGCGACGCGGTGTGGATCATGACCTTGCACTCGGCCAAGGGCCTGGAGTTTCCGCTGGTCTTCCTGCCCGGCTGGGAGGAAGGCGTTTTTCCCAGCCAGCGCAGCATGGACGACAAGGGCGAGAAGGGTCTCGAGGAAGAACGGCGGCTGGCCTATGTCGGCATCACCCGCGCCCGCGAGGAGGCCCGCATCAGCTTCGTCGCCAACCGCCAAGTCTATGGCCGTTGGACCAGCCAGCTGCCCAGCCGCTTCGTCGACGAGTTGCCGATCGCCCACGTCGATGCGGCGTCCGAGACCGGCTATTACGGCGGCGGTCCCGGCATGCAGTCGACGGCCGCCTCGCGCTGGGACGATCCTGGCACCTCGGCCTTCCAGGCCGGCAGCTACGACAGTCCGGGCTGGAAGCGGGCTCAGGAGCGAACCTCGGGCTTCGCCGAACGCGGCGGGTCCTGGCGTTCTGGCGGCGTGCGCGCCGGTTCGTCCGCCCGCTCGGCCCCTATCGAGGGCGAAGGCCGGTTGGTCGCCGTCTCAGCGCCGACCAACAGCGCCTACTCGCGCGGCGACCGGGTGTTCCACGTCAAGTTCGGCTACGGCAAGGTCACCGGCATCGAAGGCAACAAGCTGACGGTCGCCTTCGACAAGGCCGGCGAAAAGAAGGTGATCGACAGCTTCGTCGAAAAGGCCTGATCACGCTTCGGGCTTGAGCCCGGGGCGTACGCCATCGTGTTCGGGGGGGACCTCGGCCGGGCGTGGCGTCAGGCTCTCCCAGGCGCAGACAGCGACCAGAACCAAGGTCGTCAGCCAGGACAACGCCAGCGGCTGAAGATGCGGCGACGCTAAGCCCAGGCCCGCCAGCGCCACGAGGCCGAACAGACGGGACCTGGACCAGCGCCTGAACACTGCCCGCTTAAATAGAAGCGCTCCGAGCAAGAACAGCGCAGGTCCTCCGATCAGGGCCAGCGCCACCTTGATCTCCAGATGGCCGACCGGGTGATGGATCACCCACTCGTCGCCGACCGCGGTCACGATGATGCCTGCGATGATCGGCAGGTGGGCGTAGGTGTAGGCCACTCGGGCGATCGCGCCCGGATCGCTCGAGTCCTCAATCGCCTTGCTGGCCGCCTCTGCTGTGGAGGAGAAGTAGATCCACCACATAGCCAAGCTGCACAGGAACGCGCCAGCGAAGGCGGTCATCACGGGCGCTTCCCACTCCAGGCCCATCACGGTGGAGCCGGTGACAATGATCGACTCGCCCAGTGCGATGATCGTGAACAGGGCGCAGCGCTCGGCCATGTGGCCGCCCTCGACATTCCACTCCGAGGTCTTGGTGCGCCCCAAACCAGGGGTCCAGAACCCGACGGCGGGCGACAGATACTCGATCGCAAGCGCCAGCCCCCAGACCAAAAGACGCGCCTCTCCCTCAACGAAAGCGCCTGCGATCCAGAACACGCCGGCAAAGGCCAGCCAGGCGGTGATGCGGAGGAAATTGGCGCGGTGCCCTTTGTCCGTCCAAGCCGTCCATAGGAAAAAGGCGCTGCGCCCAACCTGGACAAAGACGTGAGCGGCGGCAAAGGCGAGCCCGCGCGCGCCGAAAGCGTCGGGGATCGAGGCCGCCAGCACCATGGCGGCGGCCATCATGACGAACAGCATCAGTCGAACCGGCCCACGCTCCGGATCCAGCCAGTTCGTGACCCAGGTCGTGTAGATCCACGACCACCACACCGCCAACAGCAAGACCGCCGCGTGCAGAAGCCCCGGACCGTCCGGGTGCTTGAGGACGACGTGCGAGAGCTGGGTCACGGCGAAGACGAAGACGAGATCGAAGAACAGCTCGGCATAGGTCACCCGCGCATGTTCGTCGGCGTTGCGGGCGCGGAGCAGGCTGGGTGTGGTCTTCGTCATGTCGGTCACCCTAACGCATAGACGCCGGCCGGGAACCGAGAACCAAAGTCTTATTGGCGCGCTATGCCGCTATGGAACGCCTGAACCTCTTGCTCGACTCGTTGAAAGCCTTCGGCGAAACCAAGCCCGTCGCCTTCGGCGCGCCGGCCTGCGCTTTTATCGGCGCACTGGCCGGCCTCGCCATGCAGACGGGTCCGCAAGACGGCCCCTTTCAGCCACAGATGGAGCCGGCCAGGGCCATGATGGAGGCGACCGTCGAGCCTATCGTCTACCCCTCAGGCAATCTCCCCGACTATGTCGTCGGAACCGACTTTCTGAAAGCGACCCAACCTCCTACAGCAATCTATGCAAGCTACGAGCCGCCGCCCGTCCCCCCACCGCCCGAGCTCCCTGCGTACATCCCGGCTCGCCATGGGCCGGCCGACATGCCAACCGCGTCAGACGGAGGCCGATGGGCTTCGGAGCGCGGCGACATCCTCGACATTTCCCTTCCTGAAGATCGACCACGAGCTTCCGACGCCACGATGCTGGCCGACGCAGCCGCCACAGGCATGACGTCACGCTGAAGGCTCGCTTTTCGCCGGCTTTGCCGTTAACGGAGCGGCATGACCGACTATACGCCCCAGCAGATCGTCGCCCGTGGTTCGCGCGTCGAAGCCGAGACCGCCGCCGACGCCATCGACAACCATCCGGGCCTCGAAGGCGCGACCTACTCCATCCTGGAAGAGGATGAGGATCGCGGGATCTGGCGCATCGACGCCTTCCCTACGACAGATGAGGAAGACGCCAGCCTGATGGCCCTGCTGGCCGAGTACGACCTGAAGGTTTCACGCGACACGCTGGCCGACGCCGACTGGCTCGCCATGGCGCTGTCGGGCCTGCCGCCGGTGCGCGCGGGTCGTTTCTTTGTCTACGGCATGCACGACCGCGGCCGCCTGCCGGCCAGCACGGTGAACCTGCGGATCGAGGCCGGCGCGGCGTTCGGCACAGGCCACCACGGCACCACCGTCGGCTGCCTGCAGGCCTATGACCGCCTCATCAAGGCGCGCAAGTTCAACAAGGTGCTCGATGTTGGCGCCGGCACCGGCCTGCTGGCCATCGCCGCCGCCCGCACTGGCGCCAAGCTGGCGGTCGGCACCGACATCGACAAGCCCAGCGTGCGGATCTCCAAGGAGAACGCTCAGGTCAACAAGGCCAATGCGCGCTTCGTGCACGCCTCGGGCCTGTCTAACCGTCTTGTCGCCGAAAACGCGCCCTACGACCTTGTCTTCGCCAACATCCTGGCTCGCCCGCTCATCAGCCTGGCGCAGGACATCAAGCGCGCGCTGGTTCCGGGCGGTACGGTCATCCTGTCGGGCCTGCTGCGCACCCAGGAACGGATGGTCAAGGCCGCCTATCTGTCGCGCGGTTTCAAGGTCGTGACCCGCATCCACCGCGACGCCTGGGCGACGCTGGTGCTGCAGAGACCGTAGGCGGTAGGCCGGCGCGGATCGCGCGGCGGCGGCTTAAGCGATTTCCCGCACCTTGCCGTCGAGCGCCATAAGGCCAAGCTCGACCTCAAGGTGCTCGTGGCGACGCTTAATTTCCCGCTGAAGCGCCTGAAGCGCCTGGGTGTGGGCCGCGAGCTCCTTGTCGGCGCTGTCGACGGCGGTGGGGCCGAGGATAACCTTGTAGGCTCCGCAGTCGCGGTGATCGAGCACCATCACCTTGTGGATGGCGTGGAGGCTGATCGCCACATCGAGGTGGCTCCAGAAGGTCTCACCCCAGCTGGGGTACTTGTCCGTCAAGGCGCCGAGCGAAGCGCCCGCCAAAACCACATGATCGTATTTATCGCGAAGCCCCCGCCCGTCCATGTAGGCGATGGTCTCCTCGGTGAGGCGATAATCCATGCAGGTCAGCAGCAGCATGTCCGTATGACCGCGCGCTCGCGCAACGCCTGGGGCAAGAGTGGAAAGCAGGCTGACGCCTCCGCCAAGCGCGATCATGCCGAACGCCTGTCGACGCGAAAATCCGGCGACCTTGTGAGAACAGCAGTCGTGCATGGGCTTCGCTCCCCTGAGTGAAGCTAGACAGTTTCATTGTCCGCAGAACGTGGCCATGTGACGTCGGGACGCATCGCCCACGCGGAGCCGAGGCCCCTTGGCGTTTGGGCGGCGAGACTCTAAATCCGAGCCATGCGCCAGACCTTCGACGAATCCACCGATCCTTCCTTCGGCCCCAAGCACGTTCCGCTGATCCGCGCGGCCATGGCCGCTCAGGGGTTGGACGGCTTCCTAGTGCCGCACGAGGACGAGCACCAGAACGAGTACCTGCCCGCCGCCAACGACCGGCTGGCCTGGGCGAGCGGCTTCACAGGCTCAGCCGGCGCGGGTGTGATCCTGAAGGATCGCGCCGCCGTCTTCGTGGATGGCCGCTATACGCTGCAGGTCCGCGAGCAGGTCGATCAGGGCGTGTTCGAGATCCGCGATCTCGTCGAGGGCGGCGTGCCGGCCTATTTGGAAACCGTCTCGAAGGGCGCCGTCATCGGATACGACGCCCGCCTGCACAGCCCGGCCGCGCTGGACGGCCTGAAGGCCGCCGCCAGCCGTGCCGGCGCGGTGCTCAAGCCCGTCGACGCCAACCCCGTCGACCAGGCCTGGGGAGAGGCTCGCCCGGCCCAGCCGATGGCGCCTGTGGTCCCCCAGCCCCTCGAACACGCCGGCGAAGAGTCCAGCGCCAAGCGTGCTCGTGTCGGCGCTTCGGTTGCGGCGCTGGGCGCCGACGCCGCGGTGATCACGGCTCCGGCCTCGATCGCCTGGTTGTTCAATGTGCGCGGCGGCGACGTCATTCGCACCCCGCTGCCCCTGTCGCAGGCGATCGTGAACGCCGACGGCACGGCCCGACTGTTCCTGGAACCGGCCAAGGTCACCATCGACCTGCCGGCGTGGCTGGGCAATCAGGTCTCGCTGGAGACGCCGGACAAGCTGGAGGCGGCGCTCGCCGAGCTCTCGGGCAAGAGCGTCGTAGTCGACCCGGCCCAATCCTCGGCCTGGTACTTCGACACCCTGACCGCCGCCGGCGCCAAGGTCGTGCGGGCGATGGATCCCTGCACCATGCCGCGCGCCTGCAAGAACGCGGTTGAGCTGGAGGGAACGCGCGAGGCGCACCGCCGCGATGGCGCGGCACTGACCCGCTTCCTGCACTGGCTGGCCACCGACGGTCAGGTCAATCCGCCCGACGAAAAGGAAGCCGTCGCCAAGCTGGAAGCCTTCCGCGAGGCGACTGGCGTGCTGAAGGATCTCAGCTTCGACACCATTGGCGCCGCCAACGGCCACGGCGCCCTGCCCCACTACCGTCCGACTGAACGCTCCAACGAGCGCGCGAAGATGGGCTCGCTCCTGCTGGTCGACAGTGGCGGCCAGTACCTGGACGGCACGACCGACGTCACCCGCACGGTTGCGATCGGTGAGCCCACGGCCGAGATGATCCAGCGCAACACCCTGGTGCTAAAGGGCCACTTGGCCATCGCCCGGCTGCGCTTCCCGGCCGGCACCACCGGCTCCGCGATCGACGCTCTAGCGCGGATGGCGCTGTGGGCGCACGGTCTGGACTATGATCACGGCACCGGCCACGGCGTCGGCGTCTATCTGGGTGTCCACGAGGGTCCGCAGCGGATCTCCAAGGCCCCGAACACCATCGCCCTGCAGCCCGGCATGATCGTCTCGAACGAGCCCGGCTACTACAAGGACGGCGAATACGGCATCCGCATCGAGAACCTGGAAGTCGTCATGCCGGCCGAGGACATCGCCGGCGGCGAGCGCCCGATGCACCGCTTTGAATCCCTGACACTGGCCCCGATCGACCGTCGCCTGATCGACAAGACGCTGCTCACGGCCGAAGAGATCGCCCAATTCGACACCTACCACGCCCGCGTGCTGCGGGAGATCGGTCCGCGCGTGGAGCCGGAGGTTCGGGCTTGGATGGAAACGGCCTGCGCGCCGCTTTAGGGAGAAATCCTCTCCCCAAGGGAGAGGTGTCGGCGAAGCCGACGGAGAGGGAAGTGGAACCTAAGTCGCTCTTCCCCCTCCGGTCGCTTCGCGACAGCCTCCGCCGCTAGGGGGAGGATTGATACGCCCTACCGGATACGCGTCCATTTCTGGGTCTTGCACAGCGGCGCGACGATGCACCCCTTGAGCTTCAGCTCGGTGTTGCTGAGCAGCTCGATCGTGCCTGAATAGGTGCCGCCGTCCTCGGGATTATAGACCTTGCCGCCCGTCCACTTGGTCGGCCCGCCGCTGAAATCGTAGAGCATCTGCAGGTTCTTCAAGGTCCGGCCGCGCTGGCTCTCGTCCTTGTTCTTAATGTCCTTCAGGCCCGGATTGGTCTTGATGTGGTCGGACGTGATCAGCTTGCCGCACAGGCTGTTGCCACAGCGCGAGATCTCGACTTGGCCGCCGTTACCGGGCGTGGCCCAGAGGCCGGTGACGTCGGCGGCGAAGGCCGGTGCTGCGGCGGCGAGGCTGGCGCCGAGCACGGCGGCTGCGATCATGGCGGTGCGGATCATCAAAGTCTCCCTGGTCACGCGTTCAGCGCGGGTATCGACCGCTTGGTTGCGCGATCACGTCTCTCGAAACAAGCGTTCGCACGAAATCGCGGCGAGAATTCGGAAAGCGATCAGCCCGCCACCAACGCCAACCATTCGTCCTCGGTCATGACCTGGATGCCGAGTTCTGTGGCCGTCTTGAGCTTGGAGCCTGCGCCGGGCCCCGCCACTACAAGGTCGGTCTTCTTGGACACAGACGAGGCAACCTTGGCGCCCAGCCCCTCGGCCTGAGCCTTGGCCTCGTCGCGAGTCATTTTCTCCAGCGATCCGGTGAAGACGATGGTCTTGCCGGCCACTGCGGTGTCGGTCTTGGGCTTGGCCACCGGCTGAATATCGAGCTCGGCGACGAGATTGGCGACCTTCTGCCGGTTGTGGTCTTCGGCGAAGAAGCGGGCCAAGGACTGAGCCGCGACCGGACCGACACCGTCGATGGCGGCCAGATGCAGATAGTCATCGCCCGGCGCTCCCGAAGCAGCGGCAGCCAGGCCCTCGGCGAAGGCGGTCCAGGTTTCGTAGCGCTGCGCCAGGGCCGCACGCGCGGGCTTGGTCAGCTTGGGCACGGCGTGGCCGATCTTGATTTCCAGGTCCTCGGTCTGCGGCCAGGGATCGGCGACGAGCCCGCCCCTCCCCGCCTCGATCAGCATGTCCAGCGCCTTGGGTCCGACGCCCGGCGCGGTGGAGAGCTCAAGATAGGTCTCGCCGGGCAGCGCCCGCGCGGCGGCCTCGGCCGCCGCTTGCAGGTCCTCGAAGCGATCGAAGTTGCGGGCCAGCACGGTCGAGGTCGTCTCGCCGATGTCGCGCGCGCCCAGGCCGTAGATCATCCGGTCCATGCCGATCGTGCGCCGCGCCTCGACCCCCTTGACCAGATTGGCCACCGACGTCTCGCCATAGCCCTCGCGTTCACGCAGGGCGGCCAGCTTTTCCTCGTCGCGGGCCAGCTTGAAGATGTCGGCGGGCTCGGTGATCCAGCCTTCCTCGAAGAAGGCCTGAAGCTGCTTTTCGCCCAGGCCCTCAATGTCGAACGCCCGGCGCGACACGAAATGGCGCAGGTGTTCGACCCGCTGGAACGGACAGGCGAACTCGCCGGTGCAGCGGCGCACCACAGATTCCTGGCCCGATGCGGTCACCTCGCGCGCCAGCGGAGTCTGCAGCGGACACGGGCAAACATGGGGGAATTCGTAGGGCGGCGGCGCGGGATCGGCCCGCGCGTCCAACGCGACTTCAACGATCTGCGGGATCACATCGCCGGCCCGCTGGATCACCACGGTATCGCCTATCCGGACATCGAGCCGTTCGATCTCGTCGCCGTTGTGCAGCGTGGCGTTGGTGACCGAAACGCCCCCGACCGTCACCGGCCTCAGCCGCGCCACGGGCGTGATGGCGCCGGTGCGGCCGACCTGAAGGTCGATGGCTTCCAGGACCGTCCGCGCGCGCTGCGCCGGGAACTTGCGGGCGATCGCCCAGCGCGGCGAGCGGGAGACAAAGCCCAGGCGGCGCTGAAGCTCCAGGTCGTCGACCTTATACACGACCCCGTCGATGTCGAAGCCCAGCGTCGGTCGCAACACCTCGAACTGGGCGTAGATGTCGAGCAGACCTTGCGCGTTCTCCACGCGTCGGGCGGGGGGCGCCGTCGTCACAAAGCCCCATTCGGCCAGCTTTTCCAGCGCGCCCCACTGGGTCTCGGCGAAGCCTTCCGAGACCAGACCCCACGCGTATCCGAAGAACCTTAGCGGTCGCTGGGCGCTAATCTTGGGATCAATCTGGCGCAGCGAACCGGCGGCGAAGTTGCGCGGATTGGCGTAGGTGCGCTGACCGGCCGCCTCGGCGGCCGTGTTGAAGGCGGCGAAGGCCTCGAGCTCGACATAGACCTCGCCGCGTACCTCGATCACGTCGGGCCAGCCCGAGCCCTTCAGGCGGTGGGGAATGTCAGCGATAGTGCGCAGATTGGCGGTGACGTCCTCGCCCACGCGCCCGTCGCCCCGCGTCGCGCCCTGAATCAGTACGCCCTTCTCATAGCGTAGCGAGGCCGACAGGCCGTCGATCTTGGGCTCCGCGGTATAGGCGACCGTCTCGGACGGCGAGATCCGCAGGAAGCGCCGGATGCGGGCGTCAAACTCGATCGCCTCTTCGTTCGAGAAGGCGTTGTCCAGGCTGAGCATTGGCACGCCGTGCTCCACCGGCGCGAACTGCTCGGCCCGCGCCGCGCCAACCCGCATCGACGGGGAGTTGTCGCGCACCAGATGCGGAAAGCGGGTCTCGATATCGAGGTTTCGTCGCTTCAGCGCGTCATACTCGGCGTCGCTGATCGTCGGATTGTCCTGCTGGTGATAGGCGATGTCGTGCGCGGCCAGGAGGTCGGCCAGACGCTCCAGTTCCTCGGCGGCCTGGGTTTCGGTGAGATCGGCGACGGGGATCTGGGACACGGGGCGAATCCGGCGGAAGACGGGATAGCACGTTAGCAACCTCACCCGCCCGGCGGGAGAGGTTGGCGCGCTCCTTGCGGCTCGGGGCGCGAAGGAGCCCTCGATGTCCAAAGCCGGCACAAGCCTCGCCCTGCCCGCGCTGTCGCGCGACGGTCCGCTGGACGCCCTTCGTTTCCTGGCGGCGCTGTTCATCGTGCTGTACCACGTGGCCGAGCGCGCGCCGGTGTCGCTGTTCAGCCTGTCACCCGCGTTCGGCCGTGGCTACCTCGCCACGGACTTCTTCCTGATGCTCTCGGGTTATGTGCTGGCCCGGACCTATGGCGCGCGCATCTTGAGGGGTGACGTCGACACCTGGACGTTCCTGAAGCGCCGCGTGCAGCGGATCTGGCCGGCGCATCTGGTGATGCTGGCCCTGTTTATCGCCTTTTTCCTGGCGACCACGGCGGTGGGCCTCGCCCCGCAGAATCCCCAATGGTTCCAGTGGGACCAACTGCTGCCGCAAATCTTCCTGGTTCAAGCCTGGTTCGTCCCGGGGACCTCGGGCTGGAACATGCCGACCTGGACCCTCTCGGCCCTGATCGTCGCCTATGCGCTGTTCCCGATGGTCTGGCGCAAAGTCGCCGCCACGTCGCGGCCGCTCGGACTATTGGCCATGGGTGTTTGCGCCTGGGTGGCCGTCGACCAAGTCGCGCTGACGGTCTTCGGCGTTCATGGCTATCAACTGCCGCTGCGTTTTGGCCTGATCCGCGGCGTCCCGCTGTTCCTGATCGGCGTGCTGGTCGCGCGTCTGCCGGTCACACGCCTGGCTGAGCAACAAGCCCTGCCGCTGGCGGCGGCCAGCTTGGCCATCGTCATCGGCGTCCAACCCGTCGGAAACTTCGACTATTTCAGCCTCGCCCTGCTGGCGTTCCTGATCTACGCCGCCGGCGCCGCCAAGCCGCGCGCCTGGCGCTGGGCGGGCGCGGCCGGTCGTCTGTCATTCCCTCTGTTCCTGACCAACACCCTGACCGCCATGGTCTGGTTTGGGGTCGTGCGGTTACTCGACGCCAAGCTTGGCCTGCCCCTCCCTGCGCAGTGGGCGCTATGGGCGGTGACAATCCCGGCGACCATCATTGCCGCCTGGCTGTTCGAGCGCCTGGTCGACGCGCCGCTGCAAACCTGGATCAAGTCACGAGCAGTCCGGCCAGTCGCACCGCGTTTGGCCCAAGTTCGTCAGGCCTAGGTTAGGCCATCAAGGCGCGGGCGGCGGCGCGCGCGGCCTCGGTCACCTCGGCTCCGGAGAGCATGCGGGCGATCTCCTCTTCCCGCTGCGCAGGCGAGAGCGGCTCAACCTTGGTGCGGGTCGAGGTGTCGTCACCCGACTTCGAGATGCGCCAGTGCGCATCGCCTCGCGCGGCGACCTGGGCCGAGTGCGTCACCACCAGGACCTGAGCGTTCGCGGCCAGCCGCTTGAGACGCAGACCCACCGCATCCGCCACCGCGCCGCCAACACCCTGATCGACTTCGTCAAAGATCATCAGCGGCTGCGGCCCCCCGCCGCGACCAGCCAGGGCCGCCTTGAGGGCCAGCGCAAAACGCGCCAGTTCCCCCCCGGAGGCGATCGCTTCCATCGGCCCAAACGGCGCGCCCGGGTTAGTGGATATTTCGAAGGCCACCCGATCCAGCCCTGACGGCCCCGCGCGATCCTCGCCCAACGACTCAAGCGCGACGCGGAACTTGGCCTTCTCAAGCTTCAGCGGCGCCAGTTCAGCCTCGACGGCCTTGGCCAGGGCGTCCCCCGCAGCTCGGCGTTCGGCCGATAAGGCTTCGGCGGCGTAGAGATAGGCCTCCCGGGCTTCCGCAGCGTCCTTCTCGGCGGCGCGTAGCGCGTCTTCCGACGTTTCGATGGCCTGTAGGCGGGCGGCGAACTCGGCGCGTTTGGCTGGCAGATCATCGACCAGCACGTTCAGCTTTCGCGCCATGCCGCGCAGCGCGAACAGGCGTTCCTCGGCCTTTTCCAGGCGATCGGGCTCGAACTCGAAGGTCTCGGCGACGGAATCGATGGCGGCCGACGCCTCCTGCGCCTCGACAAGGGCGCGATCCACCGCCTCGCAGGCCGCCGACAGACGGGTCATCGCCGCGCCTTCGGCAGGCGCGCCGGCCTGTAGCGCACGATCGCGCGCGCGCTCGAGGGCGCGATAGGCCTGAGCCAGTCGGCCGGATAGATTGTCTCCGCCCAGCGCGTCCTGGGCGGCGGCAATATCGGCCATGGCCTTTTCGGCTGAGCTCAGCAGGGCTCGTTCCTCGGCGAGACTGGCCTCTTCACCCTCACGCGGATCCAGACGATCCAATTCGGAGAGCCTGAGCGTCAGTTCCTCGGTCTCGGCCGCCGCGCGGCCCGCGAGATCGCGAAGCTCTTCAGCCTTGTCCCGTGCGGCGCGCCAAGCGCTCCAGGCCGACGCCACCGGGCCCAGGCTGACCCCGCCGAACGTGTCGAGCAGGCCCCGGTGGGTCTTGGGGTCCAGCAGGCCGACGGTCTCATGCTGGCCATGCACCTCCAGCAGCAGCGCGCCCAGATCCTTCAACACGCCGACGCTGGTGGCCTGGTCGTTGACGAACGCGCGCGAGCGGCCGTCGGCGGACAACTGGCGCCGCAGCACCAAATCCTCATCGCGCGCGTACGACAGGCCCTTCTCGTCGAGATAGGCGAAGGCGGGATGATCGGCCGGCAGCGCGAAGATCGCCGTGGCCGAGGCCTGGCCTGCAGCGCCGCGGCGAACCAGTCCGGCGTCGGCGCGGGCGCCCGTCGCCAGCCCCAGGGCGTCAAGGATGATCGACTTGCCCGCGCCGGTCTCACCGGTCAGCGCCGTAAGGCCTTCGCCGATGGCGAGGTCCAGGCTCTCGATGAGCACGACGTCACGGATGGATAGGCCGATCAGCATGGCGGCAAGATCGCCGGGAATCGCGGTTTTTGGAAGCGTAAAGGCGGAACGAAACGGGATCGCTCTGCGACCCCGCGCCGATTACATGCCGAGGATGCCGGTCAGGCCCTTGCGGGCCTTGCGTTCGCCAGGCGGGGCCAGGGTCGTCGTCTTGTCCTTCGACAGAATCCGCTCCAGCGCGTTGCGCTTGGCGCCGGCCTTCAGCGGCTCGACAGCCGGGCGAAGACCGTTGTCGTTCAACAGGCGATAGGCGTCGAGGTACCAGCGGTCGCCCGGGAAGTTGTAGCCCAGGACCGCACCGTTGCGCTTGGCCTCCTCGGTGAGGCCGATCGTCAGATAGGCTTCGACGAGGCGGAACAGCGCCTCGGGCGTATGCGACGTGGTCTGGTGGCGCTCAATCACGGCCTTGAAGCGACCAATGGCGGCCAGCGTCTGGCCGTTCTTCAGGTACCAGCGACCAATGGCCATTTCCTTGCCGGCCAACTGATCGTTGACCATGTCGATCTTCAGGCGCGCGTCAGTCGCGTACTCGGTGTTCGGGTAGCGCTGAACCACGTCGCGCAGCGCCGCAAGGGCCTGCTCGGTCGCGGCCTGGTCGCGGTTCACGTCGACGATCTGCTCGAAGTAGCAGATAGCCTTCAGATAGAAGGCGTACTGGGCCGAGGGATTGCCGGGATAGAGCGAGATGAAGCGATCCGCATCCCCGATCGCTTCGGCGTATTGGTTGCCCATGTAGTGGGCGTAGCCGGTCATCAGGATCGAGCGGCGCGACCATTCCGAATAGGGGTGCTGGCGCTCGACTTCGCGGAAATAGTCGACGGCCTCGTTCCAGTTGCCACGGTCCAGGCGGTCGGCGCCGGTGGAATACAGGAGCTCAACGGGACGCTCTTCGTAGGCGAGGGTCGGCTTCTTGGCCTTGCCGGCGCAGCCCGCGACTGAGGCGGCGACGAGGACAGCGGCGATAGTGACGGCCGAACGTCCCTGGAAAATACGAAGCACGGAGTCTCTCACCCTCGAAGCAAACGCGCGCCCCTGCGCCGTGCAAGGCTTCTACACCACGCCGTCAAAGGCGCAAATGCGAAGGCCGAAACCCGACTTTTCGGAGACGCTTCTAAACCGCTTCCGCCAGGGCCGGCGCGAGGGCGCGCAGGCGCCAGGCGCGCGGCTGTGCCAGCAACGCCCGAACCACGGCGTTATTGAGGCCGTGGCCGGCCAGAACGCCTTCGAAGCGGCCGATGATCGGCTTGCCCAGGACGTAGAGATCGCCGACGGCGTCCAGCGCCTTGTGGCGAACGAACTCGTCCGGACGGCGAAGGCCCTCCGGATTCAAAACGCGATCGCCGTCGATCACCACGGCGTTCTCCATCGAACCGCCGCGCGCCAGTCCAATGGCCCGCAGCGCCTCGACGTCACGAACAAAACCGAAGGTGCGGCAGTTGGAAAGCTCGGCGCGGAACGAGTCTTCGTCGACCACCAGATCCACGGCCTGACGGCCGATGGCCTTGCTCGCGAAGGCGATTTCGAAGGCGACTTCGAATCGATCCGAAGGCAGCAGCGCGGCGCGCTTGTCGCCGTCCTCCACGGTGATCGGAGCCAGGATCTCGATATACTGGCGAACAGCTTCCTGCCGGCGACGGCCCGCGCGGTCCAAAATCTGCACAAAGGGCTCGGACGAGCCGTCCATGATCGGCACTTCAGGGCCGTCGACCTCGACGATGCAGTTGTCGATCGACAGCGCCGCCAGCGCCGCCATCAGGTGCTCGATCGTCGAGACCCGCACGTCGTCGGCGTTGTTGATTACGGTGCCGAGCTGGGTCTGACAGACGGCTTCCGCCGTGACCGGCACGCGGTTGTCGCGGTCATGTACGTCGGTCCGCACAAAGACGATCCCCATGTCGGCGACCGCCGGGCGCACGGCGACGCGCACATGTGCGCCCGTGTGCAGGCCAATCCCCGCGAAGATCACCGGTCCGGCGACCGTGTGCTGAAAATAACCCGAAGCCGACACTCGAAACCCTTATTGGCTACGGACGACTCTGCAGCCGACCTTTCGCCCCCGCTTAGCATTTAGGAGCGTTGCCGCGCTGCGGCAAAGCAAAGTCTGTTTCGGATTGTTACCACGTAAGCGGCTGTATTTATTTCACTTTTATAACGCGACTGCGCGCCGAAGAGGCGAACGCGGATCGTTGTTCAGCGCCCTGGGCGAGACTTTCGGCGGGCCTAGCGGCGGACGCTAAGCAGGTCTAGGCTCCGCCGCCAGTGAGCATAACCGTTTCCAGGAAATCGGGTTTCATGATCAAGCGCTTGCGCGTCGCCGCCTCCGTCCTCGCCCTGTCCGTCGCCGTGGTCGGCGCGGCCGCCGCCCAGACCCCCGCGAAGGCGGATATCTTCACCGCCAAGGATATGGCCAGCCTTGATCGGCTGAGCGACCCCCGCGTCTCGCCCGATGGTCGCTATGTGCTCTACAGCGTGCGGACGATGGATTACCCCGCCAACAGGGCGTCGATGTCGCTTTGGGTGGCGGACCTGAAGACCAAGATGGCCCCTCGGCGCCTGAAAATCTCGGATGGGGGCGCGGCCAGCGGCCGTTGGGGCGCCGACGGCAAGACGATCTACTTCACGTCCAGCCGCGCGGGCGGGACCGAGCAGGTGTTCAAGACCGACGCCCAGGGCGAAACCGCTACGCAGGTCACGACGGCTCCCTTCGATGTGCAAGCCTACAAGGTCGCGCAGGACGGAAAGACGATTGTCGTGGCGATGGCGGTTTTCCCCGACTGCGCCGACCTGGCCTGCACCGAGGCGCGACTCGCGGCCAAGGGGACGACGAAGGCGACCGGGGTTGTCTACGACCGCCTGTTCGTTCGCCACTGGGATACTTGGAACGACGGGACGAAGAACCACCTCTTCGCCTATGGCCTGGACGCCAACGGCGTCGCCCAGGGCCAACCCGTGGCGCTCATGAAGGGCTTCGACGGCGATTCACCGACCAAACCGTATGGTGGCGATGAAGACTTCACGATCACGCCGGACAGCAAGGCGGTTGCCTTCTCGGCCAAGGTGGCGGGCAAGGACGAAGCCTGGACCACCAACTTCGATATCTGGTCCCGTCCGCTGGACGGCTCGGAAAAGCTCCAGAACCTGACGGCGGCCAACAAGGCCTGGGATGCCGCGCCGGTGTTTTCGCCCGACGGCAAGTGGGCGGCCTATCGCGCCATGAAGCGCCCTGGCTTCGAGGCCGACCGCTTCGGAATCATGCTGCGCGATGTCATCAGCGGACAGGAACGGGAATTGGCGCCGGGCTGGGATCGCTCAGCAGACGCGATCGCTTGGAGCCGCGACGGCAAGACGATCTACGCCACCGCGCTGGATGTCGGTCAGGGCAAGCTCTTCGCCATCGACGTAAAGTCCGGCAAGGTCACGGCGTTGACCGGCGATGGGCATGTCACCGCCTTCGATGTGAGCCCGGGCGGGATCGTCTACGCCTCGGATTCGCTCAAGAGCCCGTCTGAACTGTTCTTCCTGCCGGCCAAGGGCCCGGCGGTGAAAGTCGCCAGCGTGTCGAGCGAAGCGCTGAAAAACGTCGCCTGGGGCGAGCCAGAGCAGTTCAACTTCAAGGGCTGGAACGATGAGACGGTCCACGGCTTCGTCCTGAAGCCCGCCAACTTCGATCCGGCCAAGAAATACCCCGTCGCGTTCCTGATCCACGGCGGCCCGCAGGGTTCGTTCAGCAACAGCTGGTCCTACCGCTGGAACCCGCAGGTCTACGCCAACGCCGGCTACGCGGTGGTGATGATCGATTTCCACGGTTCGACCGGATACGGCCAGGCTTTCACCGACGCCATCAGCCAGCATTGGGGCGATCGCCCGCTGGAGGACCTTAAGAAGGGCTGGAGCTTCGCCCTTTCGAAGTACGGTTTCCTGGACGGTGATCGCGCCTGCGCGCTTGGCGCATCGTACGGCGGCTACATGGTTAACTGGATCGCGGGCAATTGGAACGAGCCCTGGAAGTGCCTCGTGAATCACGACGGCGTCTTCGACACCCGCGCCATGGGATACTCGACCGAGGAGCTGTGGTTCACCGAATGGGAAAATGGCGGCCCGCCGTGGCAGGCCGGCACAACCTACGAGACCTTCAATCCCGCGCTTCACGTCGACAAGTGGGTCAAGCCGCAGCTCGTTGTTCAAGGTCAGCTGGACTATCGCATCCCCGTCGAACAGGGACTGGCCACCTTTACCGCGCTGCAACGTCGGGGCGTTCCCAGCAAGCTGCTGTACTTCCCGAACGAGAACCATTGGGTGCTCAAGGCCCAGAACTCGGTGCAGTGGCACAAGGAAGTGCTGGACTGGCTGGACCAGTGGACAGGCAACACCCGCCCGGGGAAGTGATCGCGGCCTAGCGTCCTCTCCACCGTTTCATGGCGGGATGGCGCTTCCTGCTCACCTGTGAAGCGAGGAGTCGGCGCGCCGCGAATACGCGGCGTGACGGGGCGGCGCTAAAGCCGCCCCGTCGCTACCGAGAAGGTCAGGCGAGCCTTTTTCTCGAGCTCGCCTATCTCGCGCCCGGACACGTAGGCGCGAGCAAGAGCCGCCGGGGCCACGGCGGGGAAGGCCGCAACCGGCAGGCGCTTCACCTCACCGCGCGCGGCCCTTAGTTGCGTTTGGACCCGCTGCTCCACCGCTTCTTGAGTCCAGTCTTCCGGCAGACGCGAGCGTCCCGCCTGCTTCAGCCGCCATAGACCCGCAAGGCCCCAGGCGCGCGCCGCGCCCTTCACGGCGTGCGGATCAGCGCGCGAGTCTAGGCGTCGCGCCGCCAGCACGGCCAGCGCTCCAGCCGTCCCATCGATATAGGCCAACACCGCGGCCTCATCCTTCAGGGGGCCCTCGTCCAGGTCCACGAAGCGAGCGTCAGCCAAGAGAGCCAGGGCGCTGGGATCAAAGCCGGAAGACGCCAAGGCCTCGACATTGGGATGCTTGCGGGGCGCCTTACCGGCGGCGATCTCTTCCATCGCCTCGCGCCACCAGGTCAGACGGATTTCACCCATCAGAGCATTGGACACACCGCCGGCCACGCGGGCCAACTCATAATTCAGGCCATAGAGAGCCATCACATCGGCGCGCGCCGCCGCATCGGCGATGAACCGGGTCGCCAGCCAGCGGTCGGGATCGACGCGGCGCACGAGGTCGTCGAGGGTCTCGGTGTCGGCCATGATGTCCAAAACAAGGAAGGCCCGTCGCGAGTCGCGGCGGGCCCTCCCCTTACAGCATTTTCGCGCCGCGTTTAGCCAAACAGCGTCTGGTTCATCGCCATCGTGGCCAGCATCGGGATGCTCAGCAGGGTGTTGGTGCGCGAGAACAGCATGGCGGTCTTGGCCGCCTTGGCCTTGGCGTCCGCATCAGCCTCGACAATACCCAGGGCGATCTTCTGGTTCGGCCAGATGAAGACCCAGACGTTGAAGAACATCACCGTCGCCAGCCACATGCCGGTGCCGATGAAGGTGAAGCCCATGTCGACGCCGGGCGTGTAGCCACCGGCGAGACCCAGGGTGAAGGCCTCAACCAGATAGCCACGGTTGTAGGCCAGAAGCACGCCCATCACCCAGGTCGCCAGGGCGGCCCAGCGGAACCAGAAGAGCGCCTCGGGGGCGATATACTTGCTGACGGCCGGCTTCAGCTCGGCCGGGATCTGCGGCATCACGCGGATCTGCACGAAGTTGAAATAGTACAGCAGGCCGATCCACAGGATGCCAAACAGCACGTGCAGCCAGCGGAAGATGGCCTGGAAATAGGTGCTGTCATGCCCGTGCGGGCTGTGGCCGTAGCCAATCACGATGACCAGAGCCAGCACGAAGCTGACAATGATCGTGTTGCGGAAGTTCGAAAGCAGTCCAGTCATCGGTTTCCCCCTCGGATCCCATTTCCCTTAAGGGGACCATAGGGATGTTTCGGAGTCGGGCAAAGCCGGGATACCGAGAGTCGGCGAGACGACGGCTAGACCGCGATCAGCGCCGCGGCCAACCTGCGGCCCTCACTGGCCAGGACGTTGTAGGTGCGCGCGGCCGCCTCGGTGCTCATGAACTCCAGGCCCACCCCGGCGACCTTGAGGGCGTCGCGGACGGGGCGTGGCGGCAGGGCGTTGGCGAGGCCCACGCCCAGCAACACGAACTCGACCGCGCCGCCCGCCGCGAAAACCTCCGCGAAAGCCTCGGGCGTCAGCTCCGAAAGCGACGAGACGGACCAGTCGCGCGGCTGATCATCGAGGATCAGCAGCGAGCCTGGCCGCCAGACGCCGGCGACCCGAAAGCCGCCGCCGCCCCAGGCGTCGATGGACGGCGGCTGGCGCATCAGGGACGCGAGGCCGCGCCGAGCTTGATCGGCGTGGCTTCTTCGTCGTTACGCTTGACGCCCCAGAGCAGGATGATCGGCGCGCCGACATAGATCGACGAATAGGTGCCGACGGCGATACCGAACATCATCACGACGGAGAAGCCGAACAGCGCGTCGCCGCCGAAGATCGCCAGACCCGCCAGCGCCATGACCGCCGTCACGCCTGTAATGATGGTCCGCGACAGCGTCTCGTTGATCGACAGGTCGATCACTTCGCCAAGCGGCATCTTCTTGTATTTGCGGAGGTTCTCGCGGAGGCGGTCGAACACCACGACGGTGTCGTTCATCGAGTAGCCGATCACCGTCAGCAGCGCGGCCACGGTGTTGAGGCTGAATTCGATCTTGAACAGCACGATGAAGCCAAAGGTCAGCACCAGGTCGTGCAGCAGGCCGGCCACGGCGCCGAGGCCAAACTGCGGCTCGAACCGGAACCAGATGTAGAGGAACATCAGGGCGATCGCCAAGCCGAGGGCCAGCAGACCGCTGCGGAACAGCTCGCCCGACACCTTCGGCCCCACGACTGAGGGGTTGAGGAAACGGGCTTCATTGCCGAGCGACTTGCGCAGCTCGCCCTGTACCTTGGTCATGGTGGCGTCAGCCTCCATACCGGCCGGGGTCTGGAAGCGCACCAGGGCCTTGTCCGGCGAACCGAACTGCTGGACCTGGACGTCGCCCAGACCCTGGCGATCCAGAGTCTCGCGGATCAGGCCAAGGTCGGCGGCGCGCGGCGCGGTCGAGACCTCCATCACCGTACCGCCCTTGAAGTCGATACCGAGCTGGAGGCCGGGATAGAAGCAGCCGACGATGGATGCGACGACCAGCACGGCGCTGAGGATGCCCATCAGGCGCGAGAACCGGACGAACTGGAAATTGGTTTTCTGCGGAAGCAGCTTGATCAGGGGCCAGGACATGGGGGCGCTCCGTCAGATCGGCAGTTTCTTGGGACGCGCGGCGCGGAACCACCATCCGATGAGGACTTGGCTGATCATCACCGAGGTGAAGACCGAAGTGAAAACGCCGATAGACAGCGTCCACGCGAAACCGCGAACCGGTCCCGCACCAAAAGCGAACATGATCGCGGCCGCCACCAGCGTCGTGACGTTAGCGTCGATGATCGTGCCCATGGCGCGCGAGAAGCCCGCGTCGGCCGCCATGATCGGCGACTTGCCGGCGCGGGCCTCGTCGCGCATGCGCTCGTAGATCAGCACGTTGGCGTCGACGGCCACGGCGAGGGTCAGGATAAGACCGGCGATGCCGGGCAGGGTCAGCGTCGCTTGGGTCAGCGACATGGCCGCAACGATCATCATGCCGTTGACGACAAGGGCGATGACCGAGATGCCCCCGAACAGCAGGCCGTAGCTCAGGATCATGAAGACCACGATCGTGATGAAGGCGACCAGGGTCGACACCGCGCCGGCGCGCACGGCGTCTGCGCCCAGTTCGGCGCCGACGGTGCTTTGCTGCTCGACTTTCAGGGGCGCGGGCAGCGCGCCTGAACGCAGCAGCAGGGCGAGGTCAGAGGCGCTCTCGGCCGTGAACGAGCCGGTAATGATGCCGCTGCCACCCAGGATGGCGCCGTTGATGGTCGGGGCCGAGATGATGCGGCCGTCCAGAACGATGGCGAAGCGCTTGCCGACGTTGCGCGCGGTGGCGTCGCCGAACTTGCGCGAACCCGACCCGTTGAACTTGAACGAAACGGCGGGCGCGCCGCGATCATCGAAGCTCTGGCGGGAGTCGACCAGTTCGTCGCCCGACACCAGGGCGCGCTTGCGCACGACGTAGGCGGCTTGATAGCGATCATCGCTAGGCAGGGCTTCAGAGCCGGGCGGGATGCGGCCGGCGGCGATGTCCTCGGGCGTCACCGAGTCATCGACCATCTGGAACGTCAGCTTGGCGGTCTTGCCGACCACGGCCTTGAGGCGCTCGGGGTCACTCTCGCCGGCGGCCTGGATCACGATGCGATCGGCGCCCTGACGAGTGATGTTGGGCTCCTTGGTGCCCAGGGTGTCGATACGTCGACGAATGGTCTCGATGCTTTGATCCACCGCCAAGGATGCGTCGTGCGCCGCAGCTTCCGGCACAAACGACAGCTCGAGGCGCTGGTCGTCGCGCTTGTTCACCGTGACGTCGCGGCCGCTGACCGAACCGGCGAACGGCGAGCCAACGGAGCGACGCAGCACGCTGGCGGCCTCGTCGACCTTGGCGGCGTCCGCGATGCGAAGCCGGACCGTGCCGTTCACCTCGGCGAGCTCGCCAAAGGTGATCTGCTCGCCGCGGAGGACGGTGCGGACATCCTCGACGAGGTTCTTCAGCCGCTCCTTGCGGAGGGCGTCGGTATCGACCTCGTACATCAGGTAGGAGCCGCCCTGCAGGTCGAGACCTAGGTTCAGCTTCTGCTTGGGCAGCCAGCCCGGGAAGCTATCCAGCGTCTTCTGCGGCAGGAGATTGGGCAAGGTGAAGAGGATGCCGAAGATCACCGACAAGGTGACCAAGACAATCTTCCAGCGAGACAGTGTCAGCATGGATAAGAGCTCGGAGCGACGCCTTTAGACGCCTGGATTTAGCACTGAGGCCCGACCTTCAGGACATCAGCGCCTGAGGTCGGTTCTCATCAGTAGGTTGAAGCCGTTCGGCCGGAGTTCTCAACCGAAGGCGACAGGAAGCGAACGTCGGGTCAGCCCTTGGCGTCGTTGGCGACGGCCGGCTCACCCTTGGCGCGAACCTCGGCGATCATGCCCTTGACGACCTTCACGGTCACGCCGGTGGCGATTTCGACGCCCACTTCACGATCCTCGACGCGGACAATCTTGCCGATCATGCCGCTGGACAGCACCACGGTGTCGTTACGCTTCAGGTTGTTGAGCATGTTCATATGCTCTTTCTGGCGCTTCTGCTGCGGACGGATCAGCATGAAGTAGAACAGCACGACCATCAGGATGATGGGCAGGATGTTCATCAGGGTCGCCGTGGTGGAACCGGTGGGCATGGTCTCTCCAAAAATCCGATATGCGCGCCGCCTAAAATAGGGTCGCGCTGAGCCGGCGGAAGCTATGCGTTCGCCTTCTCTTTTGCAATGCGAGCGCGTGAGGGTATGCAGCCACACATGACCGACGCGATCGCCCCCCTCCTCGCCCGTATCGCCGACGCCCTGGAGCGCCTGGCCCCGCCCGCCCCGCAAGCGCCGGATTTCACGGCGGCGCGCCTCTTCCGACACGAGGCTGCGACCGGCGCGTTCGTCGCGGCCCCGGACTATCCGCTGTCGCTGGATTTGCTGGTCGGCATCGACCGCCAGAAGGCGCGGTTCGTCGAGAACCTCCGGCGCTTCGCCGAGGGCCTGCCCAGCAACCACGTGCTTCTGTGGGGCGTGCGCGGCACGGGCAAGAGCTCGGTCACCAAGGCCGCGTTCGTGGCCCTGGCCGACGCTTATCCAAGCCTGAAGCTGATCGAAGTGGATCGCGACGAGGTCGCGGCTTTGCCGCCGCTCTTTGATCTATTGCGGGCGCGAGCCGAACGGTTCGTGGTCCTTTGCGACGACCTTTCCTTCGAAGACGGGGCGGCGGCGGCCAAGGCGCTGAAGTCGGCGTTGGAGGGCGGCGTTTCGGGTCCGCCCGAAAATGTGCTGTTCGTGGCCACCTCCAACCGCCGCCACCTGATGCCGCGCGATCATGTCGAACGTCAGGGCTCTATCGCGGCGGCCGAGAACGCCGAGGAGGAGATGAGCGTCTCTGACCGCTTCGGCCTGTGGATCGGCTTTCCGCCGATGGACCAGGCGACGTACCTGCAGGCGATCCGTGCCTACGCCGAGCGGTTCGGCCTCGACGCCGCCGATCTGGATCGGCGCGCCCTTCAGTGGTCGCAGATGCGCGGAGGACGCTCGGGCCGCGTGGCCTGGCAGTTCGTCCGGGATCTGGCGGGAGAGCTAGGCGTCGGGGTGCCGAGCTAGGGGCGGGGTCGAGCCCCTTGCAATCCGATCAAATTTGAGAAAATTTCTCTTCTGCGAGATTTGCAGAGGAGGCCCGAGTGCCGTCCACAGACGTCGACACCGCCGCTGACCTGGCTCTGGCCGCCCGGCTTGAGACCTTGCGCAGGGAACGCGACCTGTCGCTGGACGCCGCCGCCGCCCTGACGGGGCTTAGCCGGGCGACGATCTCGCGCATCGAGCGGGGCGAGACCAGCCCTACGGCCAACGCCCTGGGACGGCTCTGCAACGCCTATGGCCTGACGATGTCGCGCTTGCTGGCGGCGGTCGAGAGCACGGCCCCTCGGCTTCTGCGCGGAGCGGACGCCACGCATTGGCGCGATCCCGAGAGCGGCTTTCTACGCACCCTGATCGCGCCGCCCACCGAGGGCTACGCCACCGAGCTGGCGCTGGGCGAACTGCCGACTGGGGCCGAGATCCGTTACACGCTCGATCAACCGCAGCGCGGCGGATGCGCCCCCGCAGGGCGCGAGCAGTTCTTCTATCTGTTCACGGGCGAGCTCAGTCTCGACATCGAGGCCGAAACCTATCGGCTGAGCCCCGGCGACTGCCTGCGCCATCAGGGCGTCGACGCCACACGGATCGCCAACCCCGGGTCCGTCCCCGCCCGCTATCTGATCATCAACACCACGACGGTCTAGACGCCATGACCAAGCCGCAGCTCCGCATCATCGCCGGTGATTTCGAGGACCCTCGCATCGTCGCCCTCCTGGCCCACCACTTTGCCACCATGCGCTCCACCGGCCCGGAAGAGAGCTGTCACGTCATGCCGTTGGAGGCCATGCGCCAGACCGATCTCGACTTCTTCGCCGCCTGGGACGGCGAGACACTGGCCGGGTTTGGCGCGGTCAAGCGGCTCGGCGACGGCCATGGCGAGATCAAGTCGATGCACACCGCCACAGCGCGCCGGGGCCAGGGGGTGGGCCAAGCTGTGCTGGACCATCTGGTGGCGCACGCCCGCACCTTGGGTTTGAGCCGCCTCAGCCTTGAAACCGGAGCCGGCGACTTCTTCGTTCCCGCCAGGGCGATGTACGCCCGCAACGGTTTCCAGACCTGCGAGCCCTTTGGTGACTACAAGCCCGATCCCAACAGCGTCTTCATGACCCGGACGCTCTAAGGGCGCAAAGAAAAGGCCCGCTCCAATGAAGCGGGCCCATCCTGATCAGCGCGGCAGAACCAAGCCCGGATCGACCGGTTTGGCCTTGTCCTTGGCCGTCGGCGCATAGCGCATTTCAAAGTGCAGCTGAGGCTCGTTGACCCCACCGGTCGCGCCGACCGTACCGATCTGCTCGCCTTGTTTGACTTGCTGGCGCATCTTCACCGACGTGCTGGAGAGGTGCGCATAGGCCGTGACCCAGCCATCGGCGTGCTTGACCAGAACCAGATTGCCAAACGTCGGCACCTGGTTGCCCGCATAGGCGATCTCGCCGTCGGCGGCCGACAGCACGGGAGAGCCCTGCGGCGCGCGGATGTTCAAGCCATCGTTGCGCTGACCCGTCCCCTTCACGCCAAAGCCGGAGATGATTTCACCCCGCACCGGCCAGGCGAACTTGCCCTTGCCTGACGCAATAATCTCGGCCTCGGTCGGCGCGGCGGCGCTTTCGATGATCGGCCGCGCGGCCGGCGGAGGCGTGATCGGCTGAGCCGCCACAGGCGCGCTGGGGCGCGGCGGCGTGGCGCCACTAGCGGTGTAGGGAATGGGGCTCGACGGCAAGGCCGGCGCGGCCGCTGACGGCGCGCTGCTGTCGACACGTGCATAGGTATTTGCGGGAGTGTTCGCGGGCGGGGGCGTGGGACGCGCCGCCGCGACGATCGTCGTGGTGGTCTTGATCGGCCCCTTGTCCTTGTAACCGTCCGGCAGCGCGAGCTTCTGGCCCTTCTTGATCGCCGCCGTGGCGCGCAGGTTGTTCTCCGCCGCCAGTTCTTTGACGCTGACGTTGAACCGCTTGGCCACCGCCGACAGCGTATCGCCGCTCTGCGCGACATAGGCTTTCTGCGTGGTGGCCGGCCCCTTGATCTTGGCGCCCAGCTTCAGAGGCTTGTCGGTGTCGAGCTTGTTGGCCTCCGCGAGTTCGCTGACGCTCATGTCGAACTTGCGCGCGATCGCGGTCAGGGTGTCGCCGGACTTGACGGTGTGGATCTGGCGCGGCCCCGCCACGCTCACGACCGAACCTGTCACGCTCAAGGTGGTGGTGCTGGTAGCGATCGGTGCGGGAGCTTCTTCCGAGACCGTCTGACGCGCGGGGCGCGAGGCGGTGGGCGACGCAGGACGCTGCGTGGCCGGCGCGGACTCGGCCTCGGCGACAGTCGTCGCGGGAGCGGCCGGGATCACCTGGGTGGTCTTGATCGGCCCCTTGTCCTTGTAGCCGTCAGGGAGGCGAAGCTTCTGGCCCTTCTTGATGGCCGAGTTCGCCTTCAGGTCGTTTTCTTCGGCGAGGGCGGCGGCAGTGACGTTGAACCGCTTGGCGATCGAAAACATCGTATCGCCGGTCTGGACCACATAGGCCTTGGCGGTCGTCGCCGGTCCTTTGATCTTCTGACCAAGCTTCAGGCGATACGGCGGCTGCAGGTCGTTCAGCTTGACCAATTCGGCGCGGGTAGACCCCATGCCGCGCGCGATGGCGTCGAGCGCGTCGCCGGATTCGACCACGCGCACCTGCGGCTTGCCCTGCAGCTCGACCACCGGTCCGGTGACCGTGGTGGTCACGACAGTCTTAGGCGGCGCGGGACGAAGCACCGGCTTGGGCTCGGGCGGCGCAGTCTGCGCGGGAGGCGGCAACTCGGCCTGGCTCACGGCGGGCGCAGGTTGGGTCGCGATCGGTGTCGGAGCCGGCAGAGCCTCGGCCTCGCCGGCCGGCACCGGGGTCGCCTCACTGGGCGCCGGCGTAGCCGGCTGCGTGATCGGGAAATTGGGCGTGAACCGCTGCGCGGCCAGTCCGGCAGCGTGCGCGGGAGCGCCGAGTGTTCCAGCCGTCAGGGCGATCACCGCCGCTTGCGTCCACAACTGCCTCATAGCCTCTCCTTTCCCGCCGGAGCGCCAGAACGCCCCGCCAGGGTAAACCAACCTTTAACATCCGGAGCGCGCCGTGGACGCGTCCCCAGAAACTCACTGATCCTTGGCGACGCCGGCCAGCAGGGGCACGAAGCGCACGTCGCACAGGATCTCGACCCGGAAGCCCCCTTTTCCATCCCCGGCGTAGCGCCGAAGGCTCTGGACAGGCCCCTTCCCGACCGGCGCGACCAGCACGCCGTTCGGCTTCAACTGCGAAAGCAGTCGCTTAGGGTCATCTTCCGCTGCGGCCGTGACCATAATGCGGTCAAAGGGCGCTTGTTCGGCCCATCCTTCCCCGCCATCGCCAAACTTGGTGATGACATTGGTCAAGCCGAGCGTGTTGAAACGCGCCTCCGCCTCTTTCATCAGGGTGCGGTAGCGCTCGATCGTATAGACCAGCCGCGACACCTTGCTGAGGATCGTCGTCTGGTAGCCCGACCCGGTGCCGATCTCCAGCACCCGTGAGCGCGGCTCGACCGTCAGGGCCTGGGTCATTAGGCCGACGATGAAGGGTTGGCTGATGGTCTGGCCGCAAGCGATCGGCAGGGCCGAATCTTCCCACGAGCGGTCCTTGAAGAGGTCCGGCGTAAACAGGTCGCGGGGCGTGGTCTCGATGGCCTTCAGCACCTGAGGATCGGTCACGCCCTGGTCGCGCAACGCCTTCATCAGGCGCGGCAGATCGGCCTTGGCGTTTTCAGCGGCCTTCGTCGTCCCTCCGCTCATGCGCCCACCTTTCTAGGCGGCGCGCCGCCCAGGACGCCCTTCAGCGCATGGGCGGTCTCGTAGTGCGTCAAGTCGATGTGCAACGGCGTGACGGAAATCCGCCCTTCGTAGATGGCGCGAAGATCGGTGCCTTCCGCCGGCTGCGACGCCTTGGCGGTGAAGCCCATCCAGTAATAGTCACGGCCGCGCAGATCGGTGCGCTTGTCCATGTGGCGCATGTGGCCGTCGCGGAAGCCCTGGCGGGTGACCTCGACCGCCTTGACGCTTTCCGGCGCCAGCGCGGGGAAGTTCACGTTCATGACCACATCGGCCGGCCAGCCCACCTCCAGCAGGCGCTGGATAATGCCCGGCGCGAACGCCTCGGCCGTCTCCCAGTGGGCCACGATCTCATCGTGGAAATAGTTCATCGACTGCGACAGGGCGATCGACGGGATGCCCAGCGCCATCCCCTCGATGGCGCCGGCCACCGTGCCCGACAGGGTGACGTCCTCGGCGATGTTCTGGCCGCGATTGACGCCTGACAGGACAAGGTCCGGCTTGGCGCCCTCGATCAGCTGCTGAACCGCCATCATCACGCAGTCGGTGGGCGTGCCCTCGACGGCGAAGCGGCGCGGGTCGAGCTTTCGCACCCGGATCGGATCCGCCAGGGTCAGGGCGCGGCTGGCGCCCGATTGCTCGTACTCGGGCGCGCAGATCCAGACGTCATCGGTGAGCGCCCGGGCGATGCGCTCCAGGCTTTGCAGGCCGGGAGCGTTGATCCCGTCGTCGTTGGTGAGGAGAATCCTCACGCCTGCCCCCCGATGTGCGTCACGCCGCCCATATAGGGCTGCAGCGCCGCCGGGATGTGGATGCGACCGCCCTCGTCCTGATAGTTCTCAAGCACCGCCACCAGCGTGCGGCCAACCGCAAGACCCGAACCGTTCAGGGTGTGCACGAAGTGGCCGCCCTTTTCACCAGTCTTGCGGTAGCGGGCGTCCATGCGACGGGCCTGGAAGTCGCCGCAGTTTGAGCACGAGCTGATCTCGCGGTACATGTTCTGCGACGGCAGCCAGACCTCGAGGTCGTAGGTCTTCTTCGCGCCAAAGCCCATGTCACCGGTGCACAGCAGCATGGTGCGGAACGGTAGCTCCAGCTTCTTCAGCACCGCCTCGGCGCACTCGACCATGCGCTGGTGCTCGGCCTCGGACTGGTCGGGCGTGGTGATCGAGACGAGCTCGACCTTGTAGAACTGGTGCTGGCGGATCATGCCGCGCGTGTCGCGCCCGGCCGAGCCGGCCTCGGCGCGGAACGACGGCGTCAGGGCCGTCAGGCGCATGGGCAGCTCCTCCTCGGCGATCAGCTGCTCGCGGACGATGTTGGTGAGCGAGACCTCGGCGGTGGGGATCAGCCAGCGCTCATCGGTCGTGTGGAAAAGGTCGTCGGCGAATTTGGGCAGCTGGCCCGTGCCGAACAGCGCGTCGTCCTTCACTAGGAGCGGCGGGCTCACCTCCATATAGCCGTGCTCGACCGTCTGCAGGTCCAGCATGAACTGGCCGATGGCGCGCTCGAGGCGGGCGATTTCCTTCTTGAGGACGACAAAGCGCGCGCCGCTCATGCGGGCGGCGGCTTCGAAGTCCATGCCGCCGATGGCCGCGCCCAGGTCGACATGGTCCTTCGGCGCGTTCAGCTTGCCGGCTGGCAGGGCCTTGGCGTCGCCCCAGGCGCGCTGTTCGACATTGCCATGCTCATCGTCTCCGGCGGGCACTTCCGGCGCGGGGATGTTGGGCAGGCTGGCCAGCAGGTCCTTCAGCTTGCCGCCGACCAGGGCCTCTTCCTCAGCGGCGGTGGCCATGACGCCCTTCAGCGACTCGACCTCGGCCATCAGGCGCTGGGCTTCGGCCTCATCCTTCTTGGCCTTGGCCATGCCGATCAGCTTGGAGCTCTCGTTCCGCTTGGCCTGGGCCTCCTGCAGGGAGGTCTGAGCGGCCCGAAGTTGCGCGTCCAGCTTGACGGCCTCGGCGGCCGCGCCCGAACGCCCCTTGGCTGACCAGTGGCGGTCATAGGCTTCAGGATTTTCGCGGATGGCCTTGATGTCGTGCATCGAACGCTAGCTCGGAAGAGGCGGTAAGAAACGCCCTCTCTAAGGCGCGTCGGCGGGGGCGCCAAGCTTTCCGGACCGCGCGCCGCCGTCTCAACGGCTTCGTGATCCGGTCCGGGGCGAACCTTCAGGAACGTTCATTGCACTAAACTACGCCTTTTTCGCCAACTGCGACCGCATGACGCACGGTTCGAGAGCGCAAGATTCCCCGTTCTTGGCCGCTTTCAGCATCATGATTCCAATTATTAATGCGAATTAATCATGCTTTGTCACATGGGTTTAACGCCGAGCGTCGAGAAGCCGCGCTCAATTCAGTGCGCTTTTCGCTTCTCACCCGGCCCTCCCCGGCCCGCTCGCCCCTCCAAGGACCAATCGAACCCCATGAAGACGTTCGCCGCTCTCGCCGCCCTCGCCATCGCCGCCGCTGTCGCCGCCCCGGCCAGCGCCAAGACCAACGAAGTCCGCGTTTCGATCGCCGGCAAGAACTCGGTCGAGATCCAGACCGCGATCAAGGCCGCCGCCGCCACCGTCTGCACCGCCAACGGCAAGCTGATCGCTCAGGACTGCGTCGACAGCGCGGTCGCCGGCGCCAACCGCCAGCTGGCCATGATCGTCCGCGCCCGCGAGACCGGTAAGGCCCTGTCGTCGGAAACCCTCTCGGTCGTCCGCATCTCGCTGAAGGGCAAGACCCGCGACCAGATCCACTCGGAAATTCGCGTCGCCGCCCAAACGGTCTGCAAGGCCCAGCCGCGCTTCAGCGTCGCCAGCTATCAAGCATGCGTCGCCGACGCCGTTCGCGACGCCAAGGCTCAGCTGCAAGCCCGCATGGGCGCCGCCGCCTAAAGCCACCCGAACTGACCGAAAACAAGGAGGGCTCCGCGACAGGATCGCGGAGCCCTTTCTGTTACGAGGCGACGAGATCCGTACCCGCCTGCTCGTCTTCTTCCTTCCGGCGGCGCTCAATCAGCCACACGCACCAGATCGAGATTTCGTAGAGCAGGCACAGCGGCAGCGCCAAGGTGATCTGGCTGATCGGATCGGGCGGCGTCACGATGGCCGCCACCACGAACACCGCGACGATCGCATAGCGACGTCCTGTGCGCAGCATCTGCGACGTGATCAGCCCCGCCAGGCCGCCCAACGACAAGACGACGGGCAGTTGGAAGCTGAGACCAAACGCCAAGAGCAGCGTGGTGACCAGCGTCAGGTATTCCGAGACGCGGGTTTGCAGAACGACCTTCACGCCGTCGCCCACGATCTGCTGGCTTAGCGAGAACCACAGCACGAACGGCAGCATCACGTAATAGACCAGCGACGCGCCCATCAGGAACAGCACCGGCGAGGCGATCAGGAACGGCAGGAACGCATTACGCTCCTTCTTGTAGAGGCCCGGCGCCACGAAACGATAGAGCTGCCAGGCGATGATCGGGAACGCCAGGATGATCGCCCCGAACGCCGACAGCTTGATATTGGTGAAGAACTGCTCCAGCGGCGCGGTGGCCTGCAAGGTGATATTGGCGAGGGCGCCGGTCGCAACCTTCTTCACCCCAACGAGGGCCAGAAGCAGGTCGAATGGGCCGTGCTGACCGCTCGTGTCCTGCATGGCCTTAAGGCCTTCAGCCACGGTGAAGGGGCGCACCAGAAACAGGAAGATCGGCTTCACAAAGGCGAAGCAGACACCGAAGGCCACCGCGATGGCCGCGACGCAGATAATCAGACGGGTGCGGAGCTCGATCAGGTGATCCAGCAACGGCGCCCGCGAGGCCTCGATTTCCTCTTCGGGGTCGTGTCCGATGGCCTTGCTCACGAGACGATATCCGAAGCGGTGGAGTCGCCGGCCTTGCTGGCGCGCTTACGCGGCGCGCGAACGGCCTTGGGCGCCTCCACAGTGATGTCCTTCTTGGCGCTGGTCCGCTTGCGCGGCGCCTTGACCGGCTCCACCAGAGTAGGCTCGGCGGCGACCTTCTTGCGAGGCGCACGCTTGGGCTTGGCCTCGACGATCTCGGCCGACGGCTCAGCCGTGGGGAGGATCGAGTTATGGACCTCGCCGGCGGCGTACGGATGAGCCCGCATTGCGCCACTGGAAAGCGAGGCGTCAATATCGGCGAACACATCGTCGACCTTCACGTCCCGCGCGGCGTCAGCGGCCTCCTGCACCGGATTGGAAAACTGGCCCGACCGCATCGCCTGGACCTCGCGGCGCAGTTCGTCGAGCTCGGACTGGCGCGCCATCTCGTCGAAGCTCGCGCGGAACTCCGACGCCATGCCACGCATGCGCCCAACGAATTGGCCGAGTTTTCGCAACAGAACGGGGAGATCCTTGGGACCCACCACGATCAGGGCGACGGCGGCGATAATGAGAAGTTCAGTGCCGCCGATATCAGGAAGCATGGACGCGCCCTAGAGCGGAGGAGCCCGAAGGCTCCCCGCGAGGTTGGACCAACGCGCAAAGCAAAGCTCCGCGCGCCGCGATTACGACTTGCGAAGCTCTTCCGCCTCAGCCTCGGTGCGCGGCAAGGCGCCCTTGGCCTTGTTGTCGGCGACTTCGCTGCTGGTGTCGTCCTTAAGGCCGTCCTTGAACGCCTTGATGCCCTTGGCGGCGTCACCCATGACGCTGGAGAGCTTGCCGCGACCGCCAAACAACAGGGCGACGATCCCGATCACGATCACCCAGTGAATCCAACTCATGCTACCCATAGCGTCGGTGCTCCTTGCGACAGCGGCGCTTTAGACCGTGAGCCGCGCCGTTACAATCTCTGTCTCAATATAGGCGTTCGCGAGGCTTAGAGCCAAGCGGAGCCGAATGTTATCGGCGGCGTCGCCGGGCCCGTCAGCCCTTTTCGGGCTCGCCCAGGAAATCCTGCGCGAATTCGGGCGCGTCAGCGTCATCGAGGTCCAGAGGATCCTCCTCTTCGCCGGGCCGTAGCCCAAGCGGATCGGGCACGGTGAAACCGGGAGGCAGGTTCATTTCCAACAGCCCCGCCGCTTTCATCTCGGCGATCCCGGGCAGGTCAGCCAAGGTCGCCAGGCCATAGTGCTCCAGGAAAGCGTCGGTGGTGCCGAAGGTTACAGGCCGCCCCGGTGTCCGCCGACGCCCCCGCATGCGGATCAGTCCCAGCTCCAGCAAAACGTCGATCGTGCCCCGGCTGGCCTGAACACCCCGCACGGCCTCGATCTCGGCGCGCGTGACGGGCTGGTGATAGGCGACAATCGCCAACGTCTCCTGTGCGGCCTTGGAGAGGCGTCGGGGCTCCTCGCGTTCCTCAGTCATCAGGAACGAGAGGTCGGCCGCCGTCTGGAACCGCCAGCGTCCCGCGACGCAGGCCAGCTCGATCCCGCGCCCTTCATAGCGCGCGCGTAGCGCAGCAATCCCTTCGCCGATATCCGCGCCCTCAGGAAGGCGCTTGGCAAGATCCACATCGCTCAGCGGCTCGGCCGCCGCGAACAACAGCGCCTCGATGCAGCGTTCGACGAAGAGAGGATCCAACGCGACGGTCATTCGGCCACTTCCAAGGGCTCGGCGCGCGTCCGCAAATAGATGTCCTGGAAATGCTCGAGTTGCCGCGCCTCCAGCACCCCCTCCTTCACCAGTTCCAGCGAGGCCGAGAGCGTCGAGGCCAGATACGACGCCGCCGAGGGACCGTCATCCTCCTCCAGCACCCGATCAATAGGCGCCACCGCGGTCAAGACGGTCCAGTCCTCCATCTTGGGCAACAGGCCACGCAGGCGGTCCCGGGCGTCTTCCAGCGGATAGGCCGTGGGCGGCCGGGGCGCATAGTGGCGGCTGTGCTCACGCTTGCGCTGGGTGATGTAGGCGCTCATCAGCCCGTAGAGGTCGCCTTCAAGCCGCGTCGACGAAACGATCCTCACCGCATCCGGGTCCCCGCGCATGAAGACGTCGCGCTTGAGGATGGGGCGCTCCTTCAAGGCCTCGACGGCCTTGCGCATCACGTCCAACTTGGCCAGCCGGAACGCCAGTTGCGCCGCCATCTCCTCGGCCGGCGGTTCCTCGGCCTTGGCGCGCTCGGGCTTGGGCAGCAGCAGGCGGGACTTCAGATAGGCCAGCCACGCAGCCATGACCAGATAGTCGGCCGCCAGGGCGAAGCGCACGCGACGCGCCTGCTGGACGAAGGCGAGATACTGCTCGGCCAGGCGCGTGATCGACAGCTGCAGCAGGTCGACCTTCTGGCTGCGCGCCAGGGCCAGCAACACGTGTAGCGGACCTTCATATCCGTCGATGTCGATGACCAGCGCCGCGCCGTCTTCGGCCGCCTCGTTGGCGGCCTCGAAGTCGAATGTGGGCTGAAAGCCCGTGCTCAAGCGTACTTTCCGTCAAAGGCCGCGTCGAAGCGCGCGCGGGCCTCAGCCACATCGAACGGCTCGGGAACCTTGACCAGGCGGCCCATCACGGCCTGCGCGCGGCGACGAGCTTCTTTGCCCATCCGTCCGACACCCGACATCACGGCCTTCATCTCGGCCATGTCGCCGTTGCAGTGCAGGACGACGTCGCAACCCGCCGAAAGACTGTCCTTGGCCCGTTGCTTGAAGTCGCCCGACAGCGCCTTCATCGACAGATCGTCGCTCATCAGGAGCCCGTCGAAGCCAATGGATTCCCGGATGATCTTCTTGATCGCCTTCTTCGAGGTCGTGGCGGGGTTCTTGCGGTCGATCGCCGTGTAGACGACGTGCGCGGTCATCGCCATCGGCATGTCCGACAGCACCCGGAACGGCGCAAAGTCGCGGGAGTCCAACTCGGCCAGCTTGGCGTTCACCACCGGCAGTTCGAGATGGCTGTCAGCCATGGCGCGGCCGTGCCCCGGGATATGCTTGATGATCGGAAGCACCCCCCCAGCCAGCAAGCCCTCTGCGGCGGCGCGCCCCAAGGTCGCCACCTGCTCGGGCGTGTCGCCGTAAGCGCGGTCGCCGATGATCTCGTGTCCCTTGGGGTCGGGGACGTCCAGCACCGGGACGCAGTCGACATTGACGCCAAGCGCATGCAGGTCGTGGGCGATCAACCGCGCGCCAAGCCGCGTGATCTCGCGCGCGACCAGCGGATCGTTGGCGACCAGCTGGCCGTAGGCGCGCCCCGGCGGATAGGTGCGCCAGTGCGGCGGCTGCAGACGCGCGACGCGACCGCCCTCCTGATCGATCAGGATCGGCGCGTCAGGGCGGCCGACCGTCTCGCGCAGGGCGTGGGTCAAGGCTCGCACCTGGTTGGGATCGGCGATGTTGCGCTTGAACAGGATGAAGCCCCAGGGCTTCACATCCTTGAAGAAGGCGACCTCCTCGGCCGTCAACGTCGTCCCGGCGCAGCCGAGAATAGCGGCGGAAGGCGCGCCCATCAGAAGGCTCATTTCACGAAGCAGGACTTGCCCGAGGCGGCGATCGCCTCGCAGAAGGCCTTGGCCGCGTCGCGGGTCGCAAAGCCCGTGACCGAGGTGCGATACAGAGTGGTCCCGTTCTTCTCGACCGTCTCGACCTTCTTGCCCTTCCCGGCCGCGAGGCCCGGAGCAAGACGCACCGCGTCGGTCCAGGCCTTGTCCGCCAGGGCGGGCGACGACAGAGCGCCGATCTGCACCGAAGCTGGACCGGTCGAAACCGTTGCGGGCTTCGGCGCGGTCGTCGCGGCCGCCGGGGCCGCGGCGACGGGCTTCGGGGCGGCGGCCTGAGCCACCTGTACGGGCTTGGGCGCCGGCTTCGCGGTCGCCGCGGCCGTGGCCAGCGACTCGATCGTCGGCGCGGGCGCTGCGGGCTTGGCGGCGGGAAGACTGGCGGTCTCGACCGGCGCGGCGGCCGTCGGCGCGACGGGACGCGCCTGGGGCGTTTCCGGCGGCGCGGCGAAGGTGGCCGACGGTTGCGGATCCTCATTGTGATAGATCTGGAGGCCCGAGGCCGGGTCCTTGGGCTGGCTGCCCTCGGCCGGCGGCGTCTTCATCTGCGCGACCTCGGTTCCAACCGTCTGCGGTGGATCGTTCGGACCGCGCACGCCGCCGCGATAGATCATGACCACCGCGACAACCAGCGTGACGAGGACGACTGCGCTGATGATCAGGGTCATGGGCAGCGGCCGCGCGCCGCGCACGGGCTGACGCGCATCGAACGACAACGGCGCGTCGGTAGGCGGCGTATAAGCCCCGCGGTGCGGATCGGACATCTCAGATAGGCTCCAAAACTCGGCGCGCCGGCGAGCGGCGCACGGAACGACGCATCGAATCAGACGCGCGCGACCCTAGGTTACCCAAGGCCGGCCCGTCTCAGAAGCGTCCGCCCCGCTCCGGTGGCGGACGATCGGCCGTTCGCCTCAACGGTGCGGCGCCTGACCCTAGAGGGTCAGTTCCAGACGTCGAGATGGAACAGCTTGCGATGTTCTTCTATCGCGAAGCGATCGGTCATGCCCGCGATATAGTCACAGACCACACGGGCTCGGCCGGCTTCGTCGCGGTTCTGCGACTTGGCAAACCAGACGGTGGGCAACACCTCCGGCTCGCGCAAGAAGAGCGAGAACATTTCGCCCAGAATACGGCGAGCCTGGCTGCGGGTGCGGTTGACGCGCCAATGGCGGTACATCCGCTCGTAGAGGAAGCCCCGAAGCCTCGCCAGATCCTCGGCCATGTCCGAGGAAAAGGCGACGAGGGCATGGTCCAGCGCGCGCACGTCGTCGGCTGACTGGACGCCGCTGGCGGCCGCACGGTGCAGCGTCTCGCCCATCACGTCGTCGACCATGGCCCCGATCATGCGGCGCACGGCCTCCAGATGGGTCAGCCGCGCGTCCAGGTCGGGCCGCTCGCTCTTCACCGCCGCCAAGATCGGTCCGATCAGCGGCACGTCCATCAGCTCGTCCAGCGTGAACAGGCCGGCCGTCACACCGTCGTCGACGTCATGGTTGTTGTAGGCGATGTCGTCGGCCAGGGCTGCGACCTGGGCCTCGGCCGAGGCCCAGGTGTTCAGGCCCAGCTCGTACTCATTGTCGTACTTGGAGATCGCCTTCCAGGACGGCTTACCCAGCTTGTTGGTGACCGGCCCATTGTGCTTGATCACGCCTTCCAGCGTTTCCCAGGTCAGGTTCAGGCCAACGAAGTCTGGGTAACGGTGCTCCAGCTCAGTCACGACCCGGAAGGTCTGAACATTGTGATCGAAGCCGCCGTACTCGCGCATCTGGATTTCGAGCTCATCCTCGCCGGCATGGCCGAACGGCGGGTGGCCCAGATCGTGCGCCAGGGCGATGGTCTCGGCGAGGTCGGCGTCCAGGCCCAGCGCCGTAGCTAGCGAACGCGCCACCTGCGCGACCTCCAACGTGTGGGTCAGGCGCGTACGGAAATTGTCGCCTTCGTGGGCGACAAAAACCTGGGTCTTTTCCTTCAACCGCCGGAACGCCGAGGTATGGATGATCCGGTCGCGGTCACGCGCAAACGGCGTACGCGTGCGGCTCTCGTCCTCCTTGAACCGACGCCCCTTCGACTTGGAGGGATCTTCGGCGTAGGGCGCGCGCGGAACGTAGTACGGAGTCTGAGACATAGACCGCCTTTATCGCATTGGACGATTTGGCCCCTTCCGAAGAGGCCACGACACCCTCATATAGGCCGAAGGTGAGTTTTCCACAGCCATGACCCAAATCGACTTAACGCTTTCCGAAAACGCCGCGCGCCGGATCAGGGCCATCGCCGAGACCGAGGGGCGGCCCCTCATGCTGCGCGTGGCCGTCGACGGCGGCGGTTGCTCGGGATTTCAGTATCGCTTCGATCTCGTCGAGACCATTCAGGACGATGACCTGAAGGTCGAGCGCGATGGCGCTGCGGCCCTGGTTGATGTCGTGTCGCTGGCCCTCCTGAAGGGCTCCGAGATCGACTTCGTCGACGAACTGGCCGGCGCGGAGTTTCGGGTGCGCAATCCGAACGCGAAGTCCAGCTGCGGTTGCGGCGTCAGCTTCTCGATCTGATCCGTCAGGCCGGCACGAAGCCAAGAAGCGTGACCGTGGCCGCGCCCCAGGCCAGCGGTGTGACCATCGCGGCCCAGGCCAGTTGCGTCGCGCCCTTGCGCCAAAGGATCCAGCCGGCGAGAGGGCCGAGCAGACAGACAACCCAGAAAAGGGCCGCAAAGGCGAAGCTGAGCCAAGCGAAGGGGTTCAGCACGTTACCTGCACGATCGAACACCAGGGGCGTGAAGATCGCCAGGATGGCTCCAACGATCGCCAGGGCGACGCTGACACACGTCGCCAACGCCATCAGCGCTAGCTGAGTGCGGTCTTTAGAAACCTTCCCCGACTTGAGCGCGGCCTTCATGCGCCCTAGCCTCTCGCCGCATCTCGGAGCCGTCAATGCGTATCGCCACCTGGAACGTCAATTCGATCAACGCTCGCCTGGAAGGCGTGTTGGCGTGGTTCGAATCGGAAGCCCCCGATGTGGCGGTGCTGCAGGAGCTGAAGTGCGTCGACGAGAAGTTCCCGACCGAAGCCTTTGAACGTCTTGGTTATAATGTCGCGGTTCACGGCCAGAAGACCTACAACGGCGTGGCGCTGCTTTCGAAGCACCCGATCGAGGACGTCCGCAAAGGTCTGCCCTTCCTGTCCGAGGACGAAGTCGACGAGCAGGCGCGCTATATCGAGGCGGTCATCGCCGCGCCCACTCCGTTCCGCGTAGTCGGCATCTACCTTCCGAACGGCAACCCGATCGGGACCGAGAAGTTTGCTTACAAGCTGTCTTGGATGCGCCGGTTGCACGCCCATGCCCAAGGACTACTGGCGTTCGAGGAGCCCTTGGTGATCGCCGGCGACTACAATGTCATCCCAGAAGCCGAGGACGTGGCCAACCCGCAGGCCTGGCTGGGCGACGCCCTGTTTCAACCAGAGAGCCGCGCAGCCTTCCGCGCGCTGAAGAACCTGGGCTTCGCCGACGCCTATATGCAGGCTGACGGCGCGCCGGGCGGCTACACCTTCTGGGACTACCAGGCCGGCGCCTGGCAGCGGAACCTCGGCATCCGTATCGATCACCTGCTGCTGTCGCCCCAGGCGGCGGACCGCTTGACCGGCGTTGTCATTCACCGCGACGAGCGCGACAAGGAGAAGCCTTCTGACCACGTACCGGTCGTCGGTCACTTTCGCGATTAGAGCAGTGGACTTACCTAGGGTTTAGCGAGAAGGTTCTGGAGCCGCCCGGAGGTTTCAGATGCTCACTGCTGGCTTGATGGCTTTCGCCCTATTGACGAGCATACCGCCAGCACCGCCGCCCGCCGCAGCGACTTCGCCCACGGAGGCCGCACGCTACGCTCTGACCCACGGTTGCCTCGCGGCGGCGCGTCGAGACGTGAAGCTCGCCGCGCTCTCCAACCCGTCCATTGTCCTGAGCGAGAAGGTTCGCGGGCTTTACGCGATGAAAGGCGCCGGTCAGATCCTGATGTCCGATAGTCCCCCTCAGGTGGGCTGCTACATGCGTGTCGGACAGGGAAACGGCGAAGACCTGCGTCGGATGGCGTTGGGCTTGCTGGCGGCAGAGGCGCCAACGCGCGTGGTTCAGGATAGCGGTCCAGGTTCCAAGCCGATGCGCCAGGAACTGCATTGCATAAAGGTGGCTGGCCGTTCCATGGCGGCGTTGATTTCCAGTTCAAGCGGTCAGGGCGGCGCGCCGCTGCAGTTTTCGCTGCTGGATGGCCAGGACATTTGCCGCGCGCCCTAGCCCGCCTGTCCCCTCGTCACGACTCTCGCTAGTTTCGCGCCACCATGAGCGAACTCGCGCGTCTTCTGCTGTTCGTGGCCATCGCCGGCTCGGCGGTGACGTTCCTCGGCAGCCTGGCCATCTGGTACGGCGACGAAGACCGGCGGATTCGCCGGGCCCTTCGCAACGTCCTAAGAAGTGAGCCGGAGGGCATCGTGGTCGCCCGCGGCCGCGGACGGGGAGCCGGCTTTTCCTTTTCGACCAACTTGCTCGCGGTCGCCTGGGATCGAGGCGCATGGTGCCTGCTCTACCGCCTGGAGGAACTTGTCGGCGCCGAGCTTCTGGTCGACGGCCAGGTGATGGGGCGCGTGTTTCGGGGCGAAGGCCGTCGAGCGATCGATCATGTCGCGCCGCAGGCCCAGACCGTCACCCTGCGCTTGATCTTCGACGATCCGCGCCACCCTGATTTCGCGCTTGAACTTTGGGCGCCCGGCGACGAACTGCGTCGTGAGAGCCGTTCTCCAGCTGAGTTGATGCAGGAAGCCAATCGCTGGCTGGCGCGCTGCGAAGCGATCGTGCGCCGCCCACTGCCGCCACGTCCCGCGCCGAAACCGACAGAACCGGCGGTCGCCTCGCCGCCGAGCCCGCCGCAGGACCTAGCGCCTGTCGATCCGGGAGACGACGACGATTTCCGCGCCCCGCCACAGCCCCTGCCCGACACACCACCGCCTCTGGCGAGGCGGCCTTCGCTGGACGATCCGCGCCGCCCCGGCGGCTCGCGCCCCGGGTCGCGCGTCGCGCCCGTGCCCGCGCCCGCGCCGGCCCCGGATCGCGAGCCGGACATGTTTGGCGATCCGCCTTGGGATGAGGACGAGCCCACGCAATCTTCGCGCCCTCAAGCGACGCCACCAACCTATCAACCGGTGTCCAAGGCGCGCCGCGAGACATCGAACGACCAGGACGAGTTACCGTTCGATCTTGACGACTAGGCCGGGTTAGGCCGCGTTTATCGACCTGTTTCGATGCCAATCCAGAGACCCGTAGCCGCCAGCGCCAGCGCGAAGAGGCGTCGGCTGAGCGGGCTGGAACCGGTCGCGATCAACCGCCGCGCCAGACCGTCCGACGACAGGACGATGGCCCCATGCACGACGATGCTGACCGCGATGTGGACACCGCCTAGGATCAGCGCCTGAACGGTGGGCGATGCATGGCCGGTCTGAATGAACCCCGGCAACAAGGTCACGTAGAAGAGCGCGGCCTTCGGGTTGAGCAGGTTCGCCAGGAGCCCGCGTCGGAAATGCACCCAAGCACGCCCGTCCTCCCCTTGCCAGTCGGTCGGCTTCTCACCTCGCCAAGCGTCGAACGCCAGCCAGAAAATGTAAGCGACTCCCGCCCAACGCAGCACCTCGTAGAGCGGGCGGTTCAGGCGCAGGATTTCCGTCAACCCCGCCACCGAGGCCAGCATGTAGACAAGCAGGCCCGCAGTGATCCCGGTGATGGTCACCAGCCCCGCGCGACGTCCTTCGACCGCCGACAAACCGGCCAGGTAGCCCATATTGGGGCCGGGGGTCAGCTCGATCAGCACGATCGCCGCCAGGAAAGGCGCGATCGCGGAAGGATCGACGGGCCAGGCGTCGTGCGACAAACAGGCTCTCCTCAGGCGCGGCGGTCATTGAAGGCGACAGTCGCCTCTTCGTCTTCTCGGCTATGGCGAAAGGGCGACGAATGGGCTTAGCGTGAAGGTTCAAGTGGGGAAACAAGACAAGATGGATAGACGCCAGTTTCTGTTCGGCGCGGCGGCTGCGGCGCCGCTATTGGGCGCGCGCTCGGCCTTTGGCGCGGAGCCGGGCCCTCGCGACGCGGAACTCCGCGCGCTGCTCGACACCTTCTGGAACGCCGACCTCGACGCCGCGCCGCAGATGGCTACCGAACGCGGGCTTGACGTCGGCCCACGCGCCGCCCAGCGCGGGAAGCTCAATGACGCCTCGCGGGCCGGACGCAATGCCTGGATCGGGGCGCGAAAGGAGCGCCTCGCAGCGCTCGCGCGCATATCGCCCGAAGACCTCTCGCCCGCGGCTCGGGTCGACCACGAGGTGACCACCTACACCTATCGGCGGGCCGTTGATGGTGGCTTGAAATATGACTTCGGCGAAGGCCAGGCCGGCTTTGGCTATGCGCCATACTCGCCCTATGTGCTCAGCCAGCTGACCGGGGCCTATCAGGCGATCCCGGACTTCCTTGATTCCCGCCATCCCGTGCGGACGACGGAGGACGCCGAAGCCTATCTCTCGCGCCTCGAAGGCTACGCGACGGCGCTGGACGCAAACACGCAGGCCCTGGAGCTGGACGCGGCCAAGGGCGTTTTGGCGCCGGACTTCGCGCTGGACGCCGGCCTCGCGCAGCTGCGCCGACAACGCGCCGTCGGGGCGACGGACGCCAGCGTAACCCGGTCGCTCGCCACCCGCGCCGCCAAGACCGGTCTGACGGGCGACTGGGCCGGACGCGCAGCGGCAATCGTCAGCGCCGCAGTGTATCCCGCGCTCGATCGCCAAATCGCCGCCTTGGAAGCCGCGCGCGCCAAGGCCACGAGCGATGCGGGCGCTTGGAAACTGCCCGACGGCGGCGCCTTCTACGCCGACGCTCTGGCTTTCCAGACCACGACCCGTCGCACGCCCGATGAAGTCCACCGCCTGGGGCTTCAACAGGTGGCCGAGTTGGAAGCGCAGATCGATACGCGCCTTCGCCGCCTGGGCCTGACCACAGGAACCGTCGCGCAGCGGCTCACGGCGCTATCGGCGCGGCCTGACCAGCAGTACGCCAATACCGACGCCGGTCGCGCCCAATTGCTGGCGGACCTCAACGCCCAGACCGCCGCCATCCGGGCCCGCATGGGCACGGTGTTTAGGACCCTGCCCGCGGCTCCCGTCGAAATCGTCCGGGTGCCGCCGGAGATCGAGGACGGCGCGCCGAACGGCTATGCTCAGGCGCCGGCGCTCGACGGCTCGCGGCCGGGCCGGTTCTACATCAACCTCAAGGACACGGCCGAGTGGCCGAAGTTCAATCTGCCGACCCTGACCTACCACGAGGCCCTTCCCGGCCACGTCTGGCAGGGGTCGATCTCACTCGGCTCGCAGCAGATTCCGATGCTGCGCCGCGCCGGGATGGGCTTTGCCGCCTATGGCGAGGGCTGGGCGCTGTACGCTGAGCAGTTGGCCGCCGAGATGGGGGTCTACGAGGGCGATCCGCTGGGCGAGATCGGCTACCTGCAGTCTCTGCAGTTCCGCGCCGTACGCCTGGTGGTCGACACGGGGCTGCACTTCAAGCGCTGGAGCCGCGCCCGGGCGACCGACTACATGGTCGACCAGACCGGCATGCCGCGCGCCCGCGTCCAACGGGAGATCGACCGTTACTGCATCTGGCCGGGCCAAGCCTGTAGCTACAAGATTGGTCACGTCGAGTGGGTGCGACTGCGCGACGAGGCCAAGAAGCGCGCCGGCGCACGCTTCGATCTGAAGGCCTTCCACGACGTGCTGCTGCAAGGTCCGATGCCGCTGGTGGTGCTGGAGCAGACCCTGGCGACGATGTTCCCCGCCTGATATCGCGTGCGCGGTCGGAGGGCGCCTAGCCCTCGACCGCCTGCTCGACCGCCAGCGCCAGATCGAGCGCGCGCGCGGCGTCCTCGCCGGTCACGACCGGCCGAGGGGTCTCGCCGCGCACGGCGGCCAAGAAACCCGCCACCGACAGGCCCAGGGGGTCCTTGCCTGCCGGGGTCTCGGTGAAGTTCTCGATCAGCGGATAGGGCATCGTGTTGCGGAAGGTGCGCTGCAGGAAGTCGATTTCGACCTCGCCCGAGGGGTAGACGACCTTCATGGTCCGCTCCCGAGCCTCGGCGACGCGCGAACTGTCGAATACGGCCGTGAAGCCGTTGTCGAAGGTGGCTTCGGCCTTCACCCAGTCCAGCGATGTCGAGCGCGTGATCGCCCCCTCGCCTTCCACCGCGATCGGCTCGCCATCGCAGAGCGCCAGCGCAAGGTCGATGTCGTGGATCATCAGATCCAGCACGACCGAGACGTCGAGATTGCGGTCCGACGGCGTGCCGCGACGCACCGCTTCCAGGCGCAGCGGCTGTTCGGGAATGTCCAGCAGGCCTATGGCCTGGAAGACGACCCGCTCCTGGTGCCCGCAGGCGAGCGGGACGCCAGCCTTGGCGGCGGCGGCGACCATCTTGTCAGCGTCGTCAGGCGACACCGCGATCGGCTTTTCCGAATAGACCGGCTTGCCGGCCTTTAGCGCAGCCAGGGCCGGCGCGGCATGATGGACGGCCGGCGCGGCAACGGTGACCACGTCCACGGCGGCCAGGAAGGCGTCCATGTCGTCATAGCCCTGAGCGCCCAGTGGTTCGGCCAGGGCCTTGGCGCGCGCCAGATCGATGTCGAAGACGCCGACCAGGGTCACGCCGCCCAATTCGGCGTACTTCTTGGCGTGGTAGCCGCCGAACACACCAGCGCCCACGACGCCCGCTTTCAGAGTCTGGATCATGGTCGCTGTCTACCGCGCTTCGCGGTGGCTTAGAAGCACTGGTGACTTGCGTAAGGGCGCGCTAAACATCCGTTTAAATCTGCAACGCCTGGCCATGACCAAGGCAGGGAGGACCCCCATGACCACCTCGCGCGAGATCCGTCTGAAAGCCCGTCCCGTCGGTATGCCGAAGGATTCCGACTTTGAGCTGGCGACCGTGGAGCTGCCGGCGCCCGGCGACGGTGAGATCCAGGTCAAGAACCTGTGGATGTCGGTCGACCCCTACATGCGCGGCCGCATGTACGACCGTCCCAGCTACGTCCCGCCCTTCCAGTTGGGCGAGGCCCTCCAGGGCGGCGCGATCGGCGAGGTGATCGCCTCCAACGACCCGGACTTCAAGCCCGGCGATATGGTCAGTTCGATGTTTGGCTGGCGTGAGGCTTTTAACGCTCATCCCAAGTCGCTGGCCGCCGCGGGCATGGGTGCGATCACGAAGATCGAGACCCACGGCATCCCAGCCCAAGCCTTCCTGGGCGTCGTCGGTATGCCCGGCATGACCGCCTATGCGGGCCTGCTGCGCGTCGCGGCGCTGAAGGACGGAGACGTGGTGTTCGTCTCGGCCGCCGCCGGTGCGGTCGGCTCGATCGTCTGCCAGATCGCCAAGCTCAAGGGCCACACCGTGATCGGCTCGGCGGGCGGTCCGGAGAAGGTCGCCTTCCTGAAGTCGATCGGCGTCGACCACGTGATCGACTACAAGGCCACGCCCGACGTGGTCGCCGAACTGGCCAAGGTGGCGCCCAAGGGTATCGACGTCTATTTCGAGAACGTCGGTGGCGTGCACCTCGAGGCCGCCATCAACTCGGCTCGCCCGTTCGCCCGCTTCGCGCTGTGCGGCATGATCTCGCAATACAATGAGACCGGTAAGCCGGAAGGTCCGTCGAACATTATCCTGGCCGTCGGTAAGAGCCTGCGCCTGGAAGGCTTCATCGTCTCTAACCACTTCGACCTGTACCCCCAGTTCGCCAAGGACATGGCCGAGTGGATCAAGGCCGGAAAGATCACTTGGAAGGAAACCGTCGAGGAAGGTGTCGAGCGCGCCCCGGACGCGTTCCTCAAGCTCTTCACGGGCGAGAACCTGGGCAAGATGCTCGTGAAGCTGAGCTAATCGGTTCGGGGCGACAACCTCGAACGCGGATGCGATCAGACGGGCGGCTGGGCGACCAGCCGCCCGTTTTGAATTCAGGGTCGCGCGCGAAGCTCGGCAAGCTCCAGCCCCTGGGGCGTCTTCTTGAACGCAAACGTCACGCGCGATCCGGGCGTGAGGGGCGCCTCCGCCAGAACATCGGCGTAGGCGCGGAACCGGTCGCGGCCGGGATTCAGAGCCGCAGCGCTCGCGCCCTCGTGATCGAGCGTGATAATCTGCCCCTCCACGCTGGCGATGGTGCCCTGCGATTCATAGCGCTGCAGTCCTTCGGACGAAAAAACAGGCTCCACGGCGTTGCCGTTAGGATCCGGGACCGAAGCCTCCCTCCCGCATGCTACGAGGCCAACAAGCGAAACGAGGACGGCAATCTTTATATTTTTCATACTCTTAACTAGACCCTGAGGCCGACTCCCTGATTTGCGCCGATCGTGTCGTCACGAAATCTTCTCGCAACTGCGAAATCCGCGTGATTTCCGGTAGCGAATTTGTGATCGAAGTTTTACTGTAGAGAGACCGGCGGCTCTCCACGCCGGTTCTCGTCCGTCGCGAAGCGCTTAACGCGCCTGCCCTGTTCCCTAGCGAACCCGCAGGCCAGCGAAAAGAGGCATCGGCGGAAGGAGCGCGCGGAGAGAGCCCGGCTCGCCGGAAAAGTCCGAGATCTGACGATATGAGCGATCGCTCCGCCCTCTTCGACGTGCGCACCTCCACCAGCGTGAGCCTCGATCAGGTCGTTCGCCGTGACACGGTCGAGATCCCGGCCGAAGCGCCTCTGGCCATGCCCGTGCAGCCGCTGAGCTTCTGGCAAGGCGGCGCGCGACGCGCCACTGCGCTGATCCAGGACATGAACCTGCGCCGCTGGATGCTGGGCCTGATGACCATCGCCATGGGCGTCGCGGGCTGGAAGGCCTCGTTCGACACCATCGCGCTGGGCGGCGTGACACGGCTGGAGGCCGTCGTCGTGACGCTGCTGGCCCCGCTGTTCCTGGCGCTGTCGTTGTGGTTCTGCACCGCCCTGATCGGCTTTGTGGTGCTGATGGGGCGTCCAAAGGATCCGCTGGGCATCGACGGCGAAACGCCGATGCCCAAGCTGCACACGCGCACCGCCATTCTGATGCCGGTCTATAACGAGGACGCTGCGGCGGTGTTCGCGCGCCTGCGCGCCATGGACGCCTCGATCGCCGAGGCCGGCGCGGCGCGGAACTTCGACATCTTCGTCATTAGCGACACGCGCGACGCGCAGGTGGCGCTGGCCGAGCAGGCCTGCTTCGCGCGCTTCCGCCGCGAGGCCAACTGCAACGTCTATTACCGCATCCGCAAGGAAAACACCGGCCGCAAGGCAGGCAACGTGGCCGACTGGGTCAGCCGCTGGGGCAGCGCCTACGAGCACATGCTGGTGCTGGACGCCGACAGCCTGATGACCGGCGAGGCCATGGTGCGTCTGGCCGACGCGATGGAGCGTCACCCGGGCGCGGGTCTGATCCAGACCATGCCGATGATCATCAACGGCCAGACGATCTTCGCCCGCACCCTGCAGTTCGCCACGCGCCTTTACGGCCGCGTCGCCTGGACGGGTCTGGCCTGGTGGTCGGGTTCGGAAAGCTCCTTCTGGGGCCACAACGCCATCGTTCGCACCCGCGCCTTCGCCGAGACCTGCGGCCTGCCGCATCTGCCGGGCCCCAAGCCCTTCGGCGGTGAGGTGATGAGCCACGACGCGCTGGAAAGCGCCCTGCTCCGCCGCGGGGGCTGGAGCGTGCATCTGGCGCCCTATCTGGACGGCTCCTACGAGGAGAGCCCCTCGAACCTGCTCGACTTCGCCACGCGTGACCGTCGCTGGTGCCGTGGCAACATTCAGCACGTTCCGCTGATCGCCCTGCCCGGTCTGCACTGGATGAGCCGGATGCACCTGGTGATCGGCGTGCTCAGCTACGCCCTCTCGCCGCTGTGGTTCTTCTGTCTGTCCGCCGGCCTGATCTCTCGCGCCCTGATGCCCGAGTTGAAGAAGGCCGCGTTCACCATGGCCGACCTGAAGGCCGCCGCGCACGCCCTGATCGACTGGCGCGAGATCCAGGCCACCGCCTGGGCGATGATCATCACCTTCGTGCTGCTGTTCGGACCCAAGATCCTGGGGGCCATCCTGGTTCTGGCCCGGAAGGGTGAAGTCAAGGGCTTTGGCGGCAAGCGGCGCATGGCCGCCGGTCTGGCCGTCGAGATGCTCTTCTCGGCCCTGGTCGCGCCGATGCTGATGTTCACCCAGACCCGCGCCATCGTCGAAATCCTGGCCGGTAAGGTCGGTGGCTGGGCCGCTCAGCGCCGCGACGCCGACAAGGTCGACTTCAAGGAGGCGTGGGCCGCCATGGGCTGGATCAGCCTGTCGGGCCTGATCCTCGCCGCTTCGTTCTGGTTCACGCCAGACCTGCTGACGGCGACCGCGCCGATCCTCGCGGGTCTCGTCCTGGCCGTTCCGCTGACCATGCTGGGCGCACACAAGGTGGCCGGCCTGAAGCTGAAGACCAACGGCCTGTTCATGACCCCGGAAGAACGCCGCCCGCCAGCGATCGTCCGCGCCGCCGTCGGCGCGGCCTGCGAGCCGCCGATCCGCTGGTTCGCGCGGAATGGTCGCCCGATCGGCCCCACGGCGGATGTGCGAGACGCGGCCTAATCCACCGAGAATTTACCGATCCGACTGGTCCTAACCGACCTGGAGCGGTAGAAGCGCGGCTTCGTTTGCCTTCTCGGAGCCGCGTACGGTGTCGCGTCTGTTCAGCGCCTATGTGATCGTCGATTGGAGCGCGGCGGCCAAGCCGACCACGGGCGCGGACTCCATCTGGATCGGCGTGCTGAAGCGCGACGTCCGCTTTCGCCTGAGCTTCGAGAGCTACAATCCGGCGACGCGCGGCGAGGCCGAGACCAGGCTGGCGGCCATCCTCGACGACCTCAAGAAGCGCGGCGAACGCGCTCTGGTGGGTTTCGACTTCCCGCTCGGCTTCCCGCGCGGCCTCGCCGCCGCCCTGGCTCTGCCGGGCGAAACGCCGTGGCGTGCGGTGTGGGACCAACTGGCCAAGATGGTCAAGGACAAGGCCGACAACACCAACAACCGCTTTGGCGTGGGCTCGGAGATCAACCGCCGCCTCACGGGCGGCCCGTTTCCGTTCTGGGGCTGCCCGCCCAAGGACGCCCTGACCACGCTGCAGCCTAAACGCCCGCGTGAGCACGGCCCCGATGACCTCCCCGAGTTCCGCTACGCCGACCAAGCGGCCAAGGGCGCGCACTCGATCTGGAAACTCTACTACAACGGCTCGGTGGGCGGTCAGGCGATCATGGGCATCCCAGCCGTACGCCGCCTGAAGGACGCGCGCGGCGACGCCGTTCGCGTCTGGCCGTTCGAGACCGGCTTCAAGGCGCTGACGGAAACCGACCTCGACGGCGTCGAGGTCGTCGTGGCCGAGGTCTATCCGTCGCTGCTGAAGCCGACCCCGGCCCCGGGTGAGGTCAAGGATTTGGCCCAGGTCCGTAGCCTGGCCGAACACTTCGCCAAGCTCGACGAGGCCGGCAAGCTCGGCGTGACATTCGATGCGCCCAAGGGCTTGGCCGAAGACGCCCTCGCAGCGGCCGCAAGCGAAGAAGGCTGGATCCTGGGGGCCTAAGCCCCGGCTCCCGCCTTTCGATCGCGCCAGTCCAGCATCCGGAACCGCATCAGCAGGAAGCCGGCCGCCAGGAAGCTGGTGACAATGATCGAAATCAGCACGCCGTTGAGGCCCATGCCCTTCGGGATCGCCAGCCACCACGCCAACGGCCCCATGACCAGCGCATAGCTGATCAGGTGCGTGATCGTCGGAACCCAGACCTCGCCGCGGGCGCGCAGGGCCTGGGCCGCGACGACCTGAACCGCGTCGGGCGCAAAGAACAGGCAGGCCAGAACCAGGGCCGGCAGGATCAGGGCGAGCGCCGCAGGATCGGTCGTGTAGGCCAAGGCCACCCAGTACTTGGTCGGATAGAGCAACAGGCCAAACAACACGCCGATCACCGCGATCACCGCGAAGGCGATCCAGCCGGCGCGGGTCATGCCCGCCGGATCCCGCGCGCCATAGGCGCGACCGACCATGACGGCGGTGGCCGAGGCCACGCCCAGCGGCACCATGAAGATGATCGCCGAAACGTTCAGCACCACCGTATAGGCGGCCACAGCCAGAGCGCTGATCCAGCCGCAGATCAGGTTCATGCCGGCGAAAGCCGAGACCTCGAAGAAGTTGGACGCGCCTGCGCCATAGCCGATGCGGCGCTGCTCAATCTCCGCTGGCCGATCTCGGGCGGGCTTGTCGAACACGCCCAGCTCGCGCGCCTCCTTCATGCGGATGACGAAGATCGCCAGCGCCAGAGCCAGCGCCGACCGCGCGATAAAGGTCGACCAGGCCCCGCCCACCGCGCCAAGCGCCGGCAAGCCTAGCACGCCCGGCACCAGCAGCAGATTGGCCCCAAGGTTCACCACATTGGCCAGCCACATCATCGCCGCGCCAGGTCCTGGCCTGGAAAGCCCCTCCAGCCAGAAGGTCAGCACCACCGAGATCGCATAGACCGGCAGGGACAGCGAGAAGACGATCAGCGGCAGGGTCGCGCCCTCGGCGAGGCCGTCCTTCAGCCCCATGGCTTGCAGGAACATCGGCCCCAGCAGCGCCAGCAGGGCCATGGATCCAAAGCCGAGCCAGGCGGCGTAGACCAGGCCGCGCCGCAGCACCGCGCCGGTCTCATGCGGATTCCCCGCCCCCATCGCGCGCGCGGTCATGACCTGTACGCCAACGAGGAGGCCGACGGTCGCCGTGACGAACACCGAGGACGGCGCCCACGCCATGGCGTGGTAGCCCAGTTGCTGCGCCGAGAAGTGTCCGACGACAATGGCGTCGGTCAGGCCCATGACCATGATGCCCAGACGCGACAGCACGACCGGCCCCGCCAGGCGGAGCAGTTCGATCAGATCGGTCATGATGGGGCCGCGCGGCCGCTCTGGGGAGAGCGCCGCTCCGGCCGCGTCGCGCGGCATGGTCGTCACCATTGTCAAAGAAGGGGCGCAGGGTGGCCCATGCCCGTTTTTCGGGCAACCCGCATTTAGCAGCGCTTGGAACATCGCGCGACCCCGACGGTTACCCGATCCCATCCCTCAGGAGCGCGCCATGACCAAGACCGACACCCCGGAGTTCGAACACACCGGCGAACGGGTCGCCCAAGCCTATCGCGACATCCAGGCGCCGCTCGACGCCCAGGAGGCGCGCTCCTTCCAACCGAAGGAAAAGGACGAGGCGGATCAGCCCAAGGCCATGCAGGCCGGCGCACGGGTCTATCCCGCGCCACCTTATCCCGCGCAGCATCAGGCAAAGCCCGGCCTGGAGAGCCGCCTGGATCCCGCACCGATGTACGAAGCGCCGTTCTACAAGGGCTCGGGAAAGCTCGAGGGGAAGGTCGCGCTGATCACCGGCGCCGACAGCGGCATCGGTCGGGCCGTAGCGGTCCTGTTCGCCCGCGAAGGGTGCGACATCGCCATCGCCTATCTCGACGAGGACCGTGACGCGGCGGACACGAAGACCGCCGTCGAGAAGGAGGGCCGTCGCGCCATCCTGCTGCCCGGCGACGTGGCGGATCCGGGCTACGCGCGAGCGGCGGTCGAACGCACCGTCGAGGCGTTCGGACGGCTGGATGTTCTCGTCAACAACGCGGCTTTTCAGGAACACGTCACCGCGTTCGAGGACCTGACGCCCGAACACTTCGACCACACCCTGCGCACCAACCTCTATGGCTATTTCCATATGGCGCAGGCGGCGGTGAAGCACCTGCCCAACGGCGGGGCGATCATCAACACCGGCTCGGTGACCGGCTTGCTGGGGAACAAGGACCTCCTGGACTATTCGATGACCAAGGGCGGGATCCATGCCTTCACCCGTTCGCTGGCCACCCACCTGATCGACAAGGGCATTCGGGTCAACGCCGTTGCGCCGGGGCCCGTCTGGACGCCGCTCAACCCGGCCGACAAATCGGCGCCGGAGGTCGCCCAGTTCGGGGCCAAGACACCGATGCGGCGCGCGGCGCAGCCCGAGGAGATCGCTCCGGCCTACGTGTTCCTCGCCTCCCCCCAGACCGCCAGCTACATCACCGGAGAGATCCTGCCGATCATCGGCGGCTATTCAGGCGGGTAAACGCCGGGCAACGGAGTGGCCACTAATGCGGCCACACCTCGCTCAAGACCTTGGCCCGACCGTCCTTGAAGCTGACCTCCATCGAGGGCTCCCTCGGCTTGCCTGCCGCGAACAGTTCGTAGATCACCATGCCGTCGTTCTGTTTACTCTCGATGACCCGTACTGGCGCGATCGCCTTGCCCGACGCTGCGGCGGCCTCTCGCACTGGCTTGGGCGCGTCGCCCCAGGCGATGTCGCGCTGGGTCTCAACGATCATCCAGGCCCCGTCCTTTTCGAGCAGGTCGAACTCGATCTCCGAGCCATCCGGCATCACGCCCTCGACGTCGAAGTAGCGGCGGGTCTCGCGCTCCTTGAGTTCCGCCGCCTTGATGGTCATCGCCGGCGCGGCGCTTTTGATGACGGTGATCACCGACGGCGGAAGATCTTTGACGGCTACGGGCGTGATCTTGGTGTCCGCAACAGGGGCCAGGATCATGGCGAGAACCGAGATGAGATGGGGGGTCACGGTGAACTCCTGGAAGGGCGGGTGATAGACCATACCCGGCCTCCACGCCCGAAACGATGCAAAGGCGGTATCGCAGACGCGTGTTATCAGTTCACTCGTCCTTAGGAGTCCCAAGCATGTCCCGCCGCGTCGCGCTCGTTTCTCTGCTGGTCGCCGACTATGACGAGGCGATAGGCTTCTTTGTTGGAAAGCTTGGCTTCTCGTTGGTCGAGGACACCGACATGGGTCACGGCAAGCGATGGGTGGTGGTGTCGCCGGGGCAGGATGGAACCGACTTCCTTCTCGCCCGCGCCGTTGGCGAGCAAGCGGCCGCGATCGGTCAGCAGGGCGGCGGGCGCGTCTGGCTCTTTCTGCATACGGACGACTTCGCCGGCGACTACGCCCGCATGAGCGCCGCAGGCGTCCGGTTCCTCGAAGAGCCGCGCCACGAGGCTTATGGAACGGTCGCAGTCTTCGAGGACATCTCCGGCAACCGCTGGGACCTGATGCAGCCCAAGGCCTGAACTCGCCATGAACCGCCTCATTCTCCTCGTCGCGCTCGTCACCGCCCTCGCCTGTTCGGCGGCGCAAGCGGCGCCAAAGATCCGCGTGCTCTATCTCGACCAGTCGGTCGGCTGGCGGCACGCTCCCGTCACCCGTCCCAAAAACAGCAACGGCCCGACGCTGTCCGAAATCGCCTTGGCCGAGATCGGCGCGCGTAGCGGAGCCTTCACCGTGGAGTCGACGCAGGACGCGCGCGAGATCACGCCCGAAAAGCTCAAGGCCATTGATGTTCTGGTCTTCTACACGACCGGCGAACTCCCGATCTCGCCGGAGGCCTGGCAAGCGATCCAGCAGTGGGTCTCGGCCGGCAAGGGCGGCTTTGTCGGCCTGCACAGCGCCACGGATACGCACTGGAACTATTCGGGGCCCGGCCAGACCTACACCGCCTTCATCAACGGCCGCTTCGCCGGCCACCCTTGGACCGAGGGTACGCCGGTGACCATACAGGCGCTGGGAGCCCCCAGCCCGGTGAACAAAGCCTGGCCCCGCCGCTTCGCCTATGCCGAGGAGATTTATCAGTACTCGGACTATGACCCGGCGCAGGTGCGGGCGCTTCAGGCCTTGGACTTCACCGAGACGCCGTTGAGACGTCCTTGGCTCGTCCCGGTCACCTGGGCGCGCGAGATCGGCAAGGGCCGTCTGTTCCACACCAATCTGGGGCATACGCCCAGCACCTGGAACGACCCGCGCTACCGCGCCCAACTGCTGGACGCGATACGCTGGGCGGCCCATCGCATCCCGGGCTCGGCTAAGCCTAACCCGGAAGAGCAAGCGCTTTGGGCGCTGCGGTCTTTGCTGGCCTACCAGGGCCTTCCGAAAACCGAGGTCGAGGCGCGGATCGCTAGGCTGGCCGGAACCGACAAGGCATGGCTGTTGCAGACCGCCGCTCGCACCGCGGCCCTGCGCCCGCTTTGGCCGGCGAAACCGGAAAACGATAAGCGCACCTTCGAAGTCGCCTATCAGGCCGTGCTCGCCGACGTGCTCGCCCGTTCAGAACCTTAGGCGGTCGCGTCGTCGGCCCCGAAGGCTTCGGCGGCATAGGTTCTGAGCTGAGACGCGATATCGCCCGGCCAAGTCTCGATCCGAGCCTTGAAACCGGCGTCATCGCCGGCGAAAAGGCAGCGCATGGCCTCCTCGAAGCCCCCCAGGTCGCCCGCCATGGCGGAGGCGAAACGGTAGGCTGCATCCCTGGATGCTCGCATCCGATCAGGTCCCTCCGAGGCCCGGCGCGCGGCCTCGACCAGCTTCCGCAGCGCGACCGAAGCGCCGCCCGGCTGTTCGGCCAGCCACTCCCAATGCCTTGGCAGCAGGGTCACCTCGCGCGCCACCACGCCCAGTTTGGGTCGACCCCGTCCGCGCGGCGCTTCATCTTCGGACGCAAATCGCGCCCGCACCGCCTCGGGGCCGCCCCGAAGGTCGAAATCCACCGATCGCCCCTGAGGGTCGAAGATCAGCACGTCGGGCTCGCCCGTCAGGGCCTGCGCCGCCAAGGCCGCCTCGACCTGGGAGCCGGCCGCCACGCGCCGCCCCCCCTGGAACACCACAAAGACCCCGTCCATCAATTCAGCCCTCGCGCGCCGAGCGCCTCGATCCAATGGGCGCGTCGGTCCTTCAGGCGCGAGACTCGGCCGAACGTGTCCAGGCCGTCCAAATCGACCGTTTCCACGGTCTCGTAGGCGAAGCGGTCGGCGCCGTGGATGTTCCACGCCGCCTGCAGGCTGGGCTCGCGATGCGAGCCCAGCCGCAGCGAAAACCAGATTCCGTTCTGTCGCGTCGAGAGATCGGGCGTCGCGCCGACCCACACCTCATCGGTGGCGGCGCAGCGGACGGCATAGACCCCCGCCTCGACTTTGCGTTCCTTGTAAGCGCGCAGCAGCGCATCGCGTCCGGACATAGCGAACCTCCTGGATCGCTTTTACCCGGACAAAACTCGGCGTCAATATCGCCCGGGTAATTATGCCGGAATGGGCCGGTAGGCGACGTAACCGCGCTCGACCATGCGACGGGTCGCCTCGTAAACCGACGTGAGTTCCTCATAGGTGCTGCGCAGGTGCGCCAAGCGCGCGACCTGGGCTTCGGACAACGACGCCCCCGCCTCCGCCATCTGAGCCGCCTCGCTGACCCATCTGGCCCGCGCTGTCGCCGCCGCCACCGCCAGGCGCTGGAACTGTACGCCCTCGACCCTCGGCAAGGTCGCGCCCAGCACGGCCTTGTTGGACGCATAGGCGGTGTAGTCGATCTGCTCGAGATAGCCCCGCAGGCGGCGCTGGACTTGCGGGTCCGCGTCGGTGGGTTCGAAGTGGTCGCCGGTACGCCGCGTACTGGAAGTCATGGTCGCCATGACGGCCTCCGATCCGGCCGAGAGCCGGCCGCTCAGGCCTTTAGCGTGCGCTCGACTGCTTAAGGAGGGGTTGAGAGCGCGGATGCGCTCTCGCCCCGGCTAAAGCAGCTTGCGGAAGCCCAGCCGCACCGTCCGGCCCAGCGGATCCAGATAGTCCCGCTGATACGCCTGCGGCGTCACGCCGTTCTGATCCCGCACGGTCTGCTTGGCGTCGAACAGGTTCTCGACGTTCAGAGAGACCTGCGCGCCCTTCAGGATCGGATACTTGTCCACCAGCGGCTTACGGGCCGGAGCGTTGAAGCTGGCGAAGAAGCTCACGCCCAGCGTGGCAAGATCCGAGAAATACAGCGTCTGACCGCCCGTGGCGCCGCCATTGACCCAGGTCGAGGCCTTCCAAGCGCCGTTGAAGCGCATGCCAAGGCCGTCCTTGAAGTAGCCCCCCTGCACCTGCACCTCATGACGGGCTTGGCCGTTACGCGAGCTGATCGCCGCGCCGTCCAGTTGGTCCAGCACGGGCAGGCCCTTGCGGGTCGTCAGCTCGTCCGTGAGGCGCCAGGTGTGGTAGACAGACAGCTGCAGCATGCCCTGCCCCGGCCGCATCATGCCGCCGGGACCGCCTCCGCCCATCATGGCGCCGCCCCCGCCGGGACCACCGCCAGCGCCGCCGAAACGCATCATGGGGCCCATGCCGCCGCCCGGAGGACCACCGAAGCGGCCGCCGCCCGGCCCGGACGTCGCCCCCGGCGTCGGCTTGCCGACCGGCTTGAACAGGTTGAACCCCCAGCGAATGTCCTCGCGCTCGGCGCTGGCGAAGTTCACCGGCCGGGCGTCGATCGCCAGCAGACGGCCCGTCGCATCGCGCGTGAACCGCTCAGGGAAAGCGCGCTCGAGGTCCGGCGTAATGGCCGGGAAGCTCGAAATCACATTGGTCGTTTCAGCGCGGGTGTAGGTGGCGTTGAAGGTCAGCTCGACCTTTTCAAGCGGCTTGTAGTTCACTTGGAATTTGGAGACCCGGCGATTGTCATTGCGCAGGGTCGGATTGCCGCCGTCCGTCCGGGTGACCAGAACGGTCTGGCCCGTCGTGAAATCGAACACCGAGACGTTCGGCGTCACGATGAGCGGGTCATTGATCTGGTTCGTGGAGGGCGCGCCCTCCTCGTCGGTCACGCTGGCGATGAAGCTGAGCGGTTTGATCGGCGCCCAGTTGAAACCCGCCCCCAGGGTGGTCAGGCCGCCCAGGTCCGAAAGGTTCTCATAGCCCGCGTTGAAGTTGGCCGACAGGTCACCGAGCTTGGCCAGCACGTCGTTGCGCGTGCTGGTCAGCGGCAAGGTGAAGCTGCTTTGGAAGTTTTCCCGGCTACGCTTGACGTTCCGCTGCGTGGTGACGCCTGACCGCACGGTCTTGGAGTCGAGCGTACGGGTGTCAGCGCCCAGCTTGAAGCTCGTCTGGACCCCGCCGGCCGGCAATTGGAAGAGATTGCCGTTCACCACGAACTCGGCGCTGGCGGAGGTGGAGACCGAGTGAGCGGTGTCGGCCGCAACGTTTTTGTACAGGTTCGTCGGGATGGCGCCGAAAGGATTGAGGCTGGGATCGCCGGCGGCGACGGCCGCCTGGAACGCAGAAGCGTCCAGCCCTCGTCCGGTCGTGGTGTCGGTGGCGACGCGATCGAAGTCCCCGGTGAGGTTCCAACGCCAATCGTTCACACGGCCGTTGGCGGCCATGCTCAGCTGCGTCCGCAGGACATCGGTGTCCCGCGCCAGAGCACCGGGTGCGTCAATGTAACGGTAGGCGGTGACAGGCTTGGAGAACGGCGAGAACGGACTGCCGGCCGGCAGGGTGAAGGTCACGCCGGGCAGGCCGAGCAGCGCATGGCTGCTGGTGTCTTCCAGATTGCCAGTGACGGTGAGTTGCGTGGACTTGTTGATGTCCCGGCTCATCGACCCGCGCAGTGTCGCGCGGTCGGACTTGGAAATCAGGGACCGGCTGGCGGTCAGGTCGTCGGTGTTGTAGCGCCCGGCCAGGGGCGAGAAGGCGGAAAGGCCAGCCCGGCCGGCCTGAGCCGCGTCCGGAACACCGGCGATGGTCACGAGACCGCCCGCCGCAGCGGACAGAGCGGGATCGATCTCACCGCCGTTCACGCCACTGATGTTTCCGACCAGATCGAAGGGCTGACCGTTGGGGGAGCGCACGATGTCGCGGTCGGTTTCCAGCAGATAGGGCTCGTGCTGCAGCTGAAGGTCAAGGTTCCAGCGCTTGTCGCCGTCGATGCGAACCCGGTTGCCGCCGCCGCTCAGCGAGGTGCGCCCCCCGTCCGTGGCGACCGTCGCGGCCGCCTGGCTTGTGGTGGCGTTGTAGTTCTTCTTCAGGATGATGTTCACGACCCGCTGGTCGGCTTTGTAGCCGTAGCTCAGCGCCACCTCTTCGGGCAGCACTTGGAAGCGTTCGATCGCCTCGGGTGGGACACCTTGGATTTCCTGGAAGCCCGAGATCCGGCGGCCGTTGATCAGCATCACCGGCCCGCCGCCCCCATCGCGACCCCGCGTGCTGGTCGTCTGCGGCGTCAGAAGGTTCAGCAACTCACCGATGCTGTTGGCGCCGAAGCTCTTGATCTCTTCCTCGTTCAGCTCAAGCTCGGGCTGGATATTGCCCTCGACCTTGCCGCGCGGGTCGGCCTGGATGACCAGACCCTCGACCTCGTTGGGGACCTCGTCCTTCTGCTGAGCCTTCGTCTGCCCAACGCCAGCGGCGGCCACGGCGACGCTGGACGACGGCGCCGAACCGACGGCGGCCGGGTTGAGCGAAGCAGCGGCCAGCCCATACAGGAGCACGGTCGAAAGGGTCATTCAGGCCCACAAATGTCTAAGTTTCGAAGGACGCCGACGCGGACGGCGCCAACGCTGGGTTGTCGCTCCATACGGCTCGGCGGAAACCACCGCAACAGCCATGGGGAACAAGCTCAGCTATTGCACCATAAACCACACACTGGTGTGTCCCCTTCCGCGCCAAATACGGCCTAGGCTTTGAAAAATCGACATATTTGGCGGAATGAGATGTGCGACACGACACGATGTTTCGATCAAGAAACAATCGCACCCGCCCTCAGAGCGGACGCCAACCGATACACTCCCGACCAGCCCGGCTAAACGGTGATGAAAGCAGAGGCCACAATCATGGCGAGCATGGGTAGTCGGTCGCGTCGCGCACGCCTCACGGGACGCCTGACGGACGGCTGCCCCTAGCGCACTGGGGCTGCGACGCCGCCCGCGCGGATCCTCGCGATGAGGTCCGCGATGGCCTTGGCGTGCCCGCCCAAAAGTTCCTCCTCCGGGAAGACCGTCATCTGGACGTCGGGCGTCAACCCGCGACCTTCGAGCTCCTGCCCCTTCGCGGATCGATAAAGCTCCGCCGGTAGAGCCAGCGTCCAGCCGTTCGGCAGCGGCTTGGGCAGTTGGTCCGAAAACGCGCCGCGCGTGGTTCCGCCCACCTGTGTGACGTTCGGCAAGGCCTTCATCATCAAGGTGAAGGTCTCTCCGGCGCTGACCGTGATGTCGCTGGTCACCACATAGACCGGCCCGGTGAATGCGGCCGCGCCTGACGGCTCCACGCGGATGACCTGCGGCGAGCCCTTTCCACCGACCGGAACCTTGGCGTAGGCGATGCGCGGCTGGTCCGTGAATCGCGCCGCGATGCGGCGGCTGATGGTGTCGTAGCCGCCTCGATTATTGCTGACATCGACCACCACCGCCTTGGCGCCGACGAAGGCGGCCAGGGCCTCGTCCAGCACCGCATCCAACGGGCGGGGATCGTCTGGCGCGGCGTTGCGCGCGAAGGCGCCCATCGTGACGATGTTGAGATAGCCGACATCGTCGACTCGTCCCCAGAAGACACGATTGTTGGCCGCCTGACGCCCCTGCCCCTTCAGCACGCCGGTCAGGATCCCTTCGCGATAGGCTTGGAGCCAGGCCTTCTCCTCGCCGGCCGGGTCGGCCGCGCGGACACGCAACAGGGTCGGCGCCTCGCCGGGTTCGAAGTCCCGGCGCGCGCCCTGCACCGTGCCGTGGAGTTCGACATGCGGATCATCCAGTCCGCTCAGAAGATCCGTCAGCGCCAGCCACAGCTGATCATCAGTGGCGCTCGGACCGACCCGCGCCAGCGCCTTGGCCTTCCGCGCGGCCCAGTCCAGTTTGCGCTCGGCCGAGCGCGGATAGACTTCAGCGAAGGTGTCGGCGGCGAAGGCGACGACGCGGTCGGGGGTCCAGCCCGCCGCCGAGATGCAGTCCGTCGGCAGATTGGGCAGTCGGTCGAACTGGTATCGTGTCCCCGAAGGATCGCCGGTCAGGCTGATCACGCCCGGCCCCTCGGCGCGCCAGAGACCCAGGACGCCATCCGGGTCGGGCTCGCGCCGGGGATCGGGATAGCAAGCGCCGCCGGCGGTGTGGAAGAGCTGCGCGCCGTCCGGTCCGAACAGGACGATCCACCCATAGCCCCGCGACTTCCAGGCGCCTCGGAGTTCGGCCGCCACCGGCGCGTTCTTTGGCTGAACCGGCCAGAACGGGCTTTCGGCCAAGGCTGGCGAAGCAAGCAGGACGGCCGCAGCGGCCGCGAGAAGACTCAAGCGTTTCATGGGCGCGACGGTGGAGGCGTCTCCGCCGCCGCGCCAGTGAAAATGACGTCACTCAGCCTTCAGATAGATCTCCGAGCCCTGCTCGCGGAACTTCTCGCTCATCTGCGCCATGCCCAGCTCGGCGTCGTTCGGAGCCTTGGCGGCCGCGAAGTCGCGGACCTCCTGGCTGATCTTCATCGAGCAGAACTTGGGACCGCACATCGAGCAGAAGTGCGCGGTCTTGTGCGCCTCCTTGGGCAGGGTCTCGTCGTGGAACTTGCGCGCCGTTTCCGGGTCAAGGCCGAGGTTAAACTGGTCCTCCCAGCGGAACTCGAACCGCGCACGGCTGATCGCGTCGTCCCACATCGCCGCGCCGGGGTGGCCCTTGGCGAGGTCGGCGGCGTGGGCGGCCAGCTTGTAGGTGATGACGCCGGTCTTCACGTCGTCGCGGTCCGGCAGGCCCAAGTGTTCCTTGGGCGTGACGTAGCAGAGCATCGCCGTGCCGAACCAGCCGATCATCGCCGCGCCGATGGCCGAGGTGATGTGGTCGTAGCCAGGCGCGATGTCCGTGGTCAACGGGCCGAGGGTATAGAACGGGGCCTCGTGGCAGTGCTTCAGCTGCTCGTCCATGTTGGCCTTGATCTTGTGCATGGCCACGTGGCCCGGCCCTTCGATCATCACCTGGACGCCGTGGTTCCAGGCCACCTTGGTCAGCTCGCCCAGGGTGCGCAGCTCCGAGAACTGGGCCTCGTCATTGGCGTCGGCGGTCGAGCCCGGACGCAGGCCGTCGCCGAGGCTGAACGACACGTCATAGGCGCGCATGATCTCGCAGATCTCGTCGAAGCGCTCGTAGAGGAAGTTCTCCTTGTGGTGCGCCAGGCACCACTTGGCCATGATCGAGCCGCCGCGCGACACGATGCCGGTGACGCGCTTGGCGGTCATCGGAATGAACGGCAGGCGCACGCCGGCGTGGATGGTGAAGTAGTCGACGCCCTGCTCGCACTGCTCGATCAGGGTGTCGCGGAAGACCTCCCAGTTCAGGTCCTCGGCCACGCCGTTGACCTTCTCCAGCGCCTGATAGATCGGCACCGTACCGATCGGCACGCTGCTGTTGCGGATGATCCAGTCGCGGATGTTATGGATGTTGCGGCCGGTCGACAGGTCCATGACCGTGTCGGCGCCCCAGCGCGTGGCCCAGACCAGCTTGTCCACCTCGTCGGCGACGGTGGACAGCACGGCCGAGTTGCCGATGTTGGCGTTGATCTTGACCAGGAAGTTGCGGCCGATCGCCATCGGCTCCAGCTCGCCGTGGTTGATGTTGGCCGGGATGATGGCGCGGCCGCGCGCCACTTCCTGGCGCACAAACTCGGGGGTCACGAAGTCCGGGATCGACGCGCCAAAGTCCTCGCCGTCGCGCACGCACGGGCGAGTCTGCTCGCGGCGAAGGTTCTCGCGGATGGCCACATATTCCATCTCGGCCGTGATGATCCCGGCGCGGGCGTATTCCAGCTGGGTGACCAGCTTGCCCGGCTTGGCGCGATAGATCTTGCGGCCGGTGTCCGGGAACTCCGGGGCCAGGTGCTTGCCTTGGGCGAAGCCGTTGTCTTCCGGCTTCACCTGGCGCGGATCGGTGACCTCTTCCACGTCGCCGCGCGCAAGCACGAAGGCCTCGCGGGTGCGCGGCAGGCCCTTCTCGATGTCGATCTGGACGGTCGGGTCGCTATAGGGGCCGGAGGGGTCATAGATCGTGACTGGCGGCTCGTTGGCGGACGGGTGGACGGCCACCTCGCGGAACGGCACGCGCAGTTCGGGGAAAAGTTCGCCGGCCTGGTAGACCTTGCGCGAACCGGGGATCGGACCGGTCGAGATCGTCTCGGCCACAGCCTTGATGGTCGTCTGGATATTCATTTCGGGCGCTCCTCAAGCTTCCAAGGAGACCCGGACGTGCGTGCTTGAGTCGGTTTACGGACGAAACAAACGCTTCCGTCCGCGTTCCCTCCCTTCGCCGGCATGACCCGGATCAGGTTCTACGGGTCAGGGCCTGGGCCCAATCTCAGCCGCGCAAGCGACCCCCCGGTGAACAGAGGGCGGAGACTAGGCCTGCTGACGTAGAGGTCAAGTGCGGCCCTGCGATCAGAGCCGCGACGCCGAGAAAGTGTCACAAGCCGCCGGATCGCCCTGCTCAAAACCCCGCCGGAACCAGCGCATGCGCTGGGCGCTGGAACCATGGGTGAAGCTGTCTGGCACGACCTGACCTTGGGAGCGCTTCTGGATGGTGTCGTCGCCCACCGCCGCAGCCGCGCCAAGGCCGTCCTCGATGTCTGCGGGATTGATGACGATACCACCGCCCGAGGCGTCTCCGGCTCGCGCCGCCCACACCCCGGCGTAGCAGTCGGCCTGCAACTCCAGCCTGACCGACCCGCTCTCTTCGCCGCGCGCCCCGAGCCGCCGGGCCTGCTGATCTGCGCCCAGCAGATGCTGGACGTGGTGGCCGACCTCATGACTGATCACATAGGCGCGCGCGAACTCGCCCTTGGCGCCAAAGCGCGCTTCCAGCTCCTGCCAGAACGAAAGATCCAGATAAACCTTCTGGTCGGCAGGACAGTAGAACGGGCCCATCGCCGATTGGCCCGTACCGCACCCGGTGCCCGTGCTCTGCTCGTAGAGAACGATGGCGGCGGGCGGCCTGTAGTCCACGCCTTCCTGACGGAAGATCGGCGTCCAGACGTCTCGGTTCGAGGTTTCGATCACATCGACGAACTGACCCTCCGCGTCGGACACCTGACCACGCACGCCTTCTTGTTGAACGGGCTGCTGCAGGCGCTGGGTCGCCTCAAGGGTTGTCCGAGGGTCGACCCCGAAGACGAAGTAGCCGATCGCCGCCAGCACCACCGCGCCGATCCCGCCGCCCGCGACCCCGACCGGTCCAAGCCCACGTCGGTCCTCGATATTGCCCGACCGACGGCCGCCTTCCCACTCCATGAAATAACTACTCCTTGGGCTCGCTGGCGGGTCGGATCGCCCGCATCCGAGCATTGCTCTGCGCCAGGGCCTCTTGAGTGAGCCGTTCCAGGCGCTCCATAGAGGCGTCAAAATCCAGGTCCCGCCGCATCGCTTCAGCATCCACCGGCGGCGGGGTCGACTCCCTCAACACGACAGGTCCGGTCACCACGCCCGCGTTCAGGTCGCGCAGGATGACTTGGGTGCGCGCCCGCTCCTGAGCGTTGGACGCCGCGATCTGGTTCTGCACCGCCTCGCGACGGATGTCTTCAAGGGCGTGGGCGGCGGCGTTTCGCGCCTGAAGGTCCCGCAGATCCTGCGCTCCGGCTGAAAGAGGCGAGACCACGAACCCAATCGTCGCCAAACAAGCAGCGCCTGAACGCATCATATGACGCCCCTCGCGCAGCGGGACACGATCATCCGGGTCTCTCGATTGTTTCAGTCTCAGGGCCGTTTGACCGTGAAACGCGCGAGCTCTGTTTTCGGCGCCGCCCAATCCGGTTTCAAGGCGGCCGCCCGCGAATAGTCGCGATAGGCGGCGTTCAGATCGCCCAGCTCCTCGTTGGCGAGACCGCGATTGAACCAGGCCCGTTCCGGATCCTTGACGCCGAGCGCGAGGCCCTTGTCGATCTGCTCGACGCCTTCGCGGTAGCGCTTTTCCCCGACATAGGCGGCGCCGCGATTGACCCAGGCCTCACCGAGATTGGGATCCAGCTTCGAGGCGGTGTCGAAATCGGCCCGGGCCCCCGTGAAATCGCGTTGCCGCATCTGGAGGACGCCCCGGTTGACGAAGGTGCGCGCACGATCCCTGAAGTTCAGGGTCTCGGTCTCCAGCGCCGTCGTACAGGTCACGACCGACGCCTTGTCCGATCGGCCGTCGATCGCGGCGTCAGAACACTCCTTGGCGAGCCCGCCCCCGATCACGAGCGTCGACGCGCTGGCCAAGGTCGGAAGCGACGAAGCGCCCAGTAGCGCCGCCGCCATAACCGCCCTCACCAGAAGGCCACGTTGAGCCATGACTTCCTCCCATTGCTAGCGGTTGACCACGCACGTCTGTGACGGACGCCGATCAGCTCTTGTCGTGTTGGCAGCCTAGCACGCTTCGCCCGCGCCAAGAACCGAGAGGCACACCGGAGACGAGGCGGCCGAACGGCGGCCAATTCAACTCAAGCCGCGAGCCCCCTGTGCGAGCGTGCGAAACTAGGCGATACAGGTGTGCTCACCCGCAGGTTGTCACCATGCTGATCGTTGTTTTGCTTATCGCCTTGTCGGGCCAGACCGCCCAGGACGCGCCAGTGGATGCGGTGACGGTGGAGGCTTCTCGCAAGGTTCTCCAGAAAACCCTTCCCGATCAACAGATCATCGAGCAGCTGAACGCCCTCCACAAAGCCGAGCCCGACCGGGTGGTCTGCGTGAAAAAGACCATGGGGGGCACGATCATCCCGAAGACGGTCTGCAGTACGCTTCGCCAGTGGTACGATCAGGAAAAGGCCAGGGACACGGCGAACGTCGTGGCCGAGATCATGGGTGATCCGAGCGGACACCCGCCGACCGCCGACCCGCCCTACGAGCTGGTCCAGATGATCAAGAAGCGGCTAAAAGACCCTGAAGCGCGCGCCCTGGCGGCTGAGCGTGCTCGACGCCGCATTGAAGCCAAGGCTGAGGCCCAGCAGCCCTGAAGTCATTCAGGCGACCACCGCGTCGGACGTGATAACAAGAGCGCGACTCGTTCAGGAACCGCGCCCATGCACCTCGCCCGCTTTCCTCGCGCCCGCTTCGCGCACTTGCCGACACCCCTGGAGCCCCTCCCCCGCCTTGGCGCGGAACTGGGCGTTGATCTGTGGGTCAAACGCGACGACTGCACCGGCCTCGCCGGTGGCGGCAACAAGACCCGCAAGCTGGAGTTTCTCCTCGGCGAAGCCCTGGCCCAGGGCGCTGACACCCTGGTCACCCAGGGAGCTGTGCAGTCCAACCACGTTCGCCAGACCATCGCCGCCGGGGCCCGTTTTGGCCTCAGGACCGAAGTGATCCTGGAGGAGCGCACCGGGTCGAAGGCCAGCGACTACATGGGCAACGGCAATGTGCTGCTCGACAAGCTGATGGGCGCGTCGCTGCGCTACGTGCCGGGCGGGACCGACATGGTCGCGGAGCTTGAGATCACCGCCCAGAGCGTGCGCCAGCGCGGCGGCAAGCCGTATGTCATCCCGGGCGGCGGGTCGAACACGGTCGGGGCGCTCGGCTATGTCGATTGCGCGCGCGAGCTGGTGGTCCAGGCCGATCAGATGGACCTGAAGATCGATCGCCTGGTCACGGCCACTGGCAGCGCGGGCACCCATGCAGGCCTCGTCGCCGGCTTCGCGGCGCTCTCGGTCGATATTCCGATCCTCGGCTTCGGCGTGCGCGCGCCCAAACCCAGGCAGGAAGAGAACGTCTATAACCTCGCTGTCGCGACGGCCGAGACAATCGGCGCCGTGGGCCGGGTTCGCCGCGAGGCGGTCGTGGCCGACTGCGACTATGTGGGCGAAGGCTACGGCCTCGTCGATCAAGGCGTTATCGACGCCCTAGCGCTCGCCGCCCGTACCGAAGGGCTGCTCCTGGATCCAGTCTATTCGGGCAAGGCGATGAAGGGACTGATCGACCAGGCCCGCAAAGGCGCCTTTGCCGGCGAGCGCGTCGTCTTCCTGCATACGGGCGGCGCTCAGGGGCTGTTCGGCTATCAGACGGTGCTGGAGCCAGCGTTAGGCTAGGAGCGTTTAGGATGAGCAAGGTTCTGGGCGTTCTGGGCGGCATGGGTCCGGCCGCCACCCTCGACTTCCTGGCCAAGCTGCAGGCCGCAACCCCAGTGAGCCGTGAGCAGGACCATCTGCGGGTGCTGGTGGATATCAATCCGAAGGTCCCAGACCGGAATGTCGACGGCTCTGCCCCTGGACCGGTGCTGGCGGCGATGGCCTCCGGCCTGCGCGTTTCAGGCGCCCAAGTGCTGGCGATCGCGTGCAACACTGCTCACGCCTATGCGGAGGATGTTCGCGCGTCGGGTCTGCCACTGATCGACATGCTGGAGACGGCCGGCCTCGCCGCACGCGCTCAAGGCGCCGGCGTCGTAGGCGTCTTGGGCACGAGCCTGGCGCTCGGGCTCTATCGAGACCGGTTCTCTCAGCTTGGACTGGAGGTCGTAACGCTGGATGATCATGAGCAGGTCGAGTTCATGGCCCTGCTTTACCGGATCAAGCGGGGCGATGTCGGGCAGGCGTCACGCGACGCCATGGCCGCCCTGGCCCACCGCCTGATTAACAAGGGCGCCCAAGCGGTCATCGCCGGCTGCACCGAAGTGCCTCTGGTCCTGTCTCAGACCGAATTGTCGACGCCGTTTCTCGACGCCACGCAAACCCTGGCGGTTCGATGCGTCGAGGTCTGTCTCGGCGATTGAGCCGCTAGCCGCGCGAGACCGTTAGCGCTTCGTCATAACTGGCCTCGAACAGGCCTAGGAGCGCAGCAGCCCCTCGCGAGGCCTGCGCCATCCGCAGCAGGGCGGCGCGCGCATGCGCGTTGTCGGCGATCTCGGCTTGTCGCTCGAGCCCCTCGGCTTCGGTCAGATGATCGTCGCGTGTCCCCATGGCCCAAATGTTTACAAGACATGAACGCCGGTTTGCCATGCGACCGCTAGACGCAGAGTGATCACCTTGGTGTGGCCGGAGCTCGATCACGGCTTGCGCGCGACATGAAAACGCCCCCGGGGGCCTCTTGGGACCCCGGGGGCGTCGTCCTGTTCCCCAACAGGACGGCGTCGGCCACGCTGCTCCGAGCGCGGCGGCGTCGCCTCAAAATGAACGGCCCGAACCTCGCCGAACACGGATCAACAGGCAACGCGTCCCCCTGTCGCAGGCCGTCCGCCCACGCGCGGCGCGTCATCCGGGGCGACTGATTTCCTTTGTCCGCCATCGGCGAAAAGTGGATGGCCAAAATCATGACACCGGTAGCATATTGTCTCCAACGTCACGTCGAAGATGACGGAGCCATCGCTGGCCAGGGAGGTTCGCTCACCCAACCCTCGATGTAAGCTCCGCGCCGATCGGAGTTCATTCATGCCCGTCAGTCCGCTCTCACGCCGTCGCCTCTTGGCCACTTCAGCGGCGGCCTTCGCCGCGGCCGGCGCCCTGGCGCCGCGACGTGCGTTCGCCGCGCCGACCCGCGACGCCGCGCTGGAGACGATGCGCAGGGCGACGCGCTTCATGGTCGACAAGGTCGCCTACAAGGGCGGCTACGTCTGGAGCTATCTGCCCGACTTCTCGCGCCGCTGGGGCGAGATGGAGGCCTATCCGACGATGATCTGGGTGCAGCCGCCGGGCACAGCGACGATGGGGCACCTGTTTCTGGACGCCTATCACGCCACCGGCGACGAGGCGTACTACGACGCCGCCTGCAAGGCCGCCCAAGCCCTGATCGCCATCCAACATCCCGCAGGCGGCTGGAACTACCTGGGCGACCTCGCCGGCGAGGCCTCGATCCGCAAGTGGTATGACACCATCGGCAAGAACGGCTGGCGGCTTGAGGAATTCCAGCACTACTACGGCAACGCCACCTTCGACGACGCCGGCACGGCGGAGAGTTCGCAGTTCCTGCTGCGCCTCTACGCCGAAAAGCAGGACAAGCGCTTCAAACCGGCCTTGGACAAGGCGCTGCAGTTTGTTCTGGACAGCCAGTACCCCAACGGCGGCTGGCCCCAGCGCTTCCCGCTGAAGAGCGATTTCCAGAACCACGGCCACGCCGACTACACGGGCTACATCACCTTCAACGACGATGTGGCTGGCGAGAACATCAAGTTCCTGATCATGGTCTGGCAGACCCTGGGCGACCCGCGCGCGTTGCCCGCCATCAACAAGGCGATGGACTGCTTCGTGATCTGCCAGCAGCCGCAACCACAGCCGGCCTGGGGTCTGCAGCACCATGTCGACACGCTGAAACCCGCCGCCGCGCGCAGCTACGAGCCCGAGGCCTTCGCCTCCCACACCACCGGCGCCAACATCGCCGCCTGCATGGACTTCTACGAGCTGACGGGCGATCCCAAGTATCTGGCGCGCCTCGGCGAGGCGTTGGAGTGGCTGGAAAGCATCAAGCTGCCGCAGGAAATCCAGAAGGGGCGTCCCTACCCCACCTTCATTCAGGTCGGAACGGGCAAGCCGCTCTACATCCATCGTCGGGGCAGCAATGTCGTCAACGGCGAGTACTACGCCGACCAGAACCCGCAGGGCACGGTCATCCACTACTCGTCGTTCCGCGCGGTGAACGTCGCGGGCCTGCGCAAGCGGCTGGCCAAGCTTCAGGGCACGCCCGCCGAGGTCGCCAGCAAGGACTCGCCGCTCAAGGGGGGGCGCAAGGCGCTGCCGAAGTATTTCACGACCGGCGACATCTCCGTCTCCGACCTGAATGTGGACACGCTGAAGGCCGACGCCGGCCAGACCTCGCCCGATAAAGTGGCCAGCCTGATCGCGTCGCTGAACGCCGAGGGATGGTGGCCGACCGAACTGAAGGCGACCAGCAATCCCTACATCGGCGACGGCTCGCCGACGCCCGCGCCAGGCGACTTCAGCCAGACGCGTGTCGGCGATGCGACGGACACCTCGCCCTACATCACCGAGACGCCAAAAATCGGCATCTCGACGGGGACTTACATCGAGAACATGGCCGCGCTGATCAAGTATGTGACGGCGGGCTAGAAGGCTCCGGCTATTCGCAAAGGCGCTTGAGGTTCATCAGCACCTTGGGCGTGTCTTTGCGCAGAGCCTCGCGGATCAGCGCCTTGGGAACCGGCCAGTCCACGGCCAGACGGTTGTCGTAGAAGACGCGGGTCCGCCGGCCGTCGGCCAAGGCTTGCAGCTTCCATTCGCCCTGCTCGACCTTCAGGTCGCCGCCGACCAGCTTGAACTTGATGCGGCTGTAGGGTTCGTAGTCGGACCGGAAGACGATCCGCATGCCTGGAAACACCAGGTTCCGACGGGTCACATGCTCGCGGATGTCCCACCCGCGGGCCATATCCCCTTCGACGATGCGGCAGATGGCGAGCGTGGTGATCATCACCTTGGCCGCCGCGCAATCGGTCATCATGCGCCAGACTTTTTCCGGCGGCGCATTGATGTCCACGACGCCCCGCACATGTCCCGAAATGCCGTCGGGATCCGGCGTCACCTCGGCATAGGCCTCGCCCTTGGCCAGCGCCGCCTTGGCCTTGGTTGAAAGCTCAAAGGCCTGAGCCTGACCCGCGATCAGAAGGGCGAACGCCAAGCCGACCATGGCGCGGGGACCGAAAACTCGCACGCGTCGTACTCCTCTGATGAGAGGTGCTACGGTCGCGTGTATCCCATGGATGCATGGACCGGCCTTTTACCCAGCCGCCCCTCCAGCGTCCTTCAGGCCTTCGCCTTGGCCAGGAAAGCGGCGGTCGCCTCGATAGCCTCGACCAGGCTGACCCGCTCCAAGGTCACGCCTTCGGGAAGACTGGAAAACAGTCGGGTCGGCGCGGCGGCGTCCAGCATAACGAACACCCCGCGATCATCGGCCCGGCGGATCAGGCGACCGAACGCCTGGCTGATCCGGGCCCGCGCCACCGCGTCGTCATAGCCCTTGCCGCCGAAGCGCAGCCGCCGGGCCTTGTGCAGCACGTCAGGGCGCGGCCATGGAACGCGGTCGAACACCAAGAGCCGCAGCGAGCGGCCGGGCACGTCGACCCCGTCGCGAATGGCGTCGGTGCCCAGGAGGCAGGCGTCCTCTTCAGCGCGGAAGATGTCGACCAGCGCCCCAACCTCCAGCGGATCGACGTGCTGCGCGTAGAGCGCCAGCCCCTGATCGGCCAGCGGCGCGGCGATGCGCTCGTGCACGGCCTTGAGGCGGCGGATGGCCGTGAACAAGCCCAGCCCCCCGCCTCCCGCCGCGAGGAACAGCTCGCGCATGGCCGCAGAGACCTGACGCGGATCTTCCTTGTTCACGTCCGTGACCACAAACGCCTTGGCGTTGTTCTCGTAGTCGAAGGGCGAAACCAGCCGGAGGACCTTGGGCGCCGAGGGCAGCCGCGCCGCCCCCGTGCGCATCTCCGCCAGGGCGAACGGATCTTCCAGCGCGGGATCGACCAGGGTGGCGCTGGTCACCAGCACCCCATGGGCGGGCGACAACACCGCCGCGCGCAGCGGCTCGGTCGGGTCCACCCAGTGGCGGCGGCAGGCGGCGTCCACCACGCGCCCATACAGGAAGGTGGCCTCGAACCAGTCGACGAAGTCAGGATCGCTTTCGGTCGGCTCGACATCGTCGTCTTCGATCGCTTTGAGGATCGAGCGCCAGGCCGGCAGCGTCATGCGCGCGCGCCGATCCAACCCGCGCAGCGCGCCTTCGATCCGCGCGCGTTCCGAGGCGCCCAGGTGCTCGGCGTCCTCGTCGAGCACGTCTTCCAGCGCACGCGCCAGGGCCAGCAGCGGGGCCTCGATCGCCGCCAGCGCCTTTGCTGCCTCTGGCGCACGCTCGCGGACGAGATCGATCGGCGGGCGAGCATCGCATTGCAGGCCAAGATCGGCCCCACCCCGCTCGCCGCTGCGGGCGCGGAGTTGCTCGATGACGGCGACCAGGAAGTTCTCGATCGGGCCGATCGGGTTGATCTGGCCGTCAGGCGGCGCGACGCGGCCGGACCAGCCCTCGCCGGGCAAGGCGGCCGCCGCCTGGATGGCTTGGCTCATCGCGCCGCGCGCGCCTTCCCGGTCGCCCAGGATGTCCAGCAGTCGCGCCTCGAGCCCCCGACCGCGACGCCCCCGCCCTTCAGGTCCGCGAATCCACCGCCGCAGTTCGGCCGCCTCCGCGCCGGACAGAGCCGCCGAAAAGGCGCTGTCGGCCGCCTCGAACAGATGGTGGCCTTCGTCGAAGACGATCCGCTTGAGGCTGGTCGTCTCGTTGTCGCCTTTCAGCCCGCGCGCGGTCCGCGCGCCGTCGAACGCCGCCTGGGTCAGGACCAGAGCGTGGTTGGCGATCACCAGATCCGCACGTTTCGAAGCGCGGACCGCCTTCTCGATGAAGCAGATGCGATAGTGCTGGCAACCGGCGTGAATGCACTCGCCGCGTCGGTCGACAAGGTTGGCGGCGCTGGCCTGCATCGAGGGCGGGACGGCGGTCAGGGTCGGAAGCCAGGCGGGAAAATCCCCGCCGGTCATGTCGCCGTCGCGTGTCGCGCGGGCCCAGCGGGCCGTCAGAGCCAAGCCGATCAGGTCGCCATTACCGAGCTGCGCGCCGTTGACCTGCTCCTGAAAGTTCAACAGGCACAGATAGTTCTCCCGACCTTTTCGAACGACGGCCTTGCGGGCGCGCTCCTTCGGATCGGGATAGATCGATCGGCTCTCGCGCTCGATCTGCCGTTGCAGCGCGCGCGTATAGGTGCTGACCCACACCGACGGCCCGTTGGCCTCGGCCCACAAGGACGCCGGGGCCAGATAGCCGAGCGTCTTGCCAACACCGGTGCCCGCCTCGGCCAACATCATGCGCGGCTCGCCTTCGCGCTCGCGCGGCTGGAAGGCGAAGGCGGCTTCCTTGGCGAAGGTCGCCTGGGCTTCACGAACCTCTTCCAGGCCCGATCGTTGCAGCAGCTCGGCCAGGCGCTCGCCGGCGCGCTCGGGGTCGATGGGGCGCGAGCCCGCCTCGCCCGGCGGCGCCTGATCCTCCCACTCGACCAGCCGGGCCCAGACATCGAGGCCCGATCCACGAAACTGGTTGCCGACCGGCACGGAGCGCAGAGCGCCAATCGCGGCAGGTCCCCAGGACCACCCGGCCTTGGCCAGGGTTTCGGCGATCGCCAGCGCCTCCTCGCGGGACGGGACTGGCGTCAGGGCCAGCTCTCGCAGCAAAGCGTCAGCCGCTTCGCGCAGGGTCTGCGCCTGCTCGGCCGCACCGTGCGGCTCGCGCAGACCCAGAGCCGTGGCCAGCCCCACCGCCGAGGGAGCGCAGAACGCGGCCGGGCGGACAAAGGCGTGCAGCTCAAGCACGTCGAACAGACGTGGAGAACGCGGCGGCGGGGACAGGTTCAGGCGGCGAGCGGTCATCGCCGCATGCGCCACCAGCACCGGGCCGTGCTCGAACAGGTCGCGCGCATCCGGCGCACGCAGCATCCGAGCCTCGCCGCCGTCCGCGATGCCGGCGCGCGGTCCGGGGAGGACGACAAGGGCCGGAGCCAGATCCAGAGTCGGCGGCGAAGCAGTCACCCAGGTTCGTTACCAGAACCCGGCTCGAAACAGAATGGGAACGCGCAGGCGCGTCTCAGCCCACCGGCTCTTCGTCGTCCTCGGCGAGACCCAGGAGGCGGTCGATCGCTCTTTGCGACTTTTCGCGCAGCGCGGGGTCGGCGCTGTCGGCCGCGCGGCGGTACATCTCCAGCGCCAGGTCAGGATCGGCCGGGATGCCTCGGCCTGTCTCGCACATCAGCCCCAGCGCAAACCAGGCGTCATGATCGCCACGCTCGGCGGCAAGCTGAAACCAGCGCATCGCCTCGATGTAGTTCTTGGCCGTTAGCTGCCCATTGTAGTGCGCAGCGCCCAGCCGATACATCGCGTCCGGCAGATCGTTCCACGCGGCGGCCCGATAGAAATCTATCGCCTTGGCCGGGTCCGGCGGAACGCCGGTTCCTTCGGCGTGCAGACGACCCAGCTCGTTCATCGCCTCAGGCGAGCCCATCTCGATAGCCCGCCGTAGCCAGAGAACGCCCCGCCTTGTATCCGCGCGCCCGCCGTACCCCGTCATCAAGGCCACGCCGGCGCCAAAGGCGCCCGTGGCGGATCCCGCCTCCGCCGACCGGATATACCAGGCCCGCGCCAGGCGAGGGTTCTCGGGCAGGCCGTGATCGCCACGATGGATGACGGCGAGGTTGAACATCGCGTTCGGATCACCCCGCCGCGCGGCGCGTGCATAGAGCGCCACGGCGTCGCGCGTGTTAGCCGCGAGCCCCTCAGCGCCGAGCAGATAGAGGTTGCCCAGCTCGACCATCGCGTCGGTGTCGCCCAGCGCCACAGCCTTTCGCAGCCAGACGAGACCTTGAGCGACGTCAGGCTTACGCCCCTCGCCCCGCAGGTGACAGATGGCCAGGTCGACATAGAAGGACGTATCGCCCTGCAGGGCCACGCGCTCGACGGCGTCGCAGTCGATCCGGGGTCGCCAGTCCTCGCCCCACGCCGCGCCGACGGGCCCGAAAGCCACAAGCACCAGCGTGATCCACCATCCCGGACGCATCAGATCCCCATCTTCGCCGGGGCCGTCAGGTCAACCTCGCCAGCATCGGCATAGACAACCGCGAGCAGTGGCCGATGCAACCGAACTCGCGCAGGGCGCGCGCAAAAGACAGATGAAACAGAAAGGGAACATGCTATATCGCCACCAATGTCTGCGGCGAACGCCCTTCCTCCCCGGTTCCAGGCCTGGTTCGCAAAGCGCGGGTGGACCCCGCGTGAACATCAGCTCGCCATGCTGGAAAAGGCGCGGGCCGGTCGCGGGGCCTTGCTGATCGCGCCGACCGGGGGTGGCAAGACGCTGGCGGGATTCCTGCCCAGCCTGATCGAACTGGCCGAGCGTCCGCCCCGCAACGCCCCGGCCGGGGTTCATACGATCTATATCTCGCCCCTGAAGGCGCTGGCCGTCGACGTCGAGCGCAACCTGCTGACGCCGATCCGTGAGATGGGGCTGCCGATCGTCGCCGAAAGCCGCACCGGCGACACCGGCGAAAGCCGGAAGGCCCGCCAACGGGTGAGACCGCCGGACATCCTGCTGACCACGCCCGAGCAGCTGGCGCTGTTCTGCGCCTGGGAGGGCGCGCGGGAATACTTTTCCGACCTCTCCTGCGTGATCATCGATGAAGCCCATGCGATCTGGCCCAGCAAGCGCGGCGACCTGCTGGCGCTGGGTCTGGCGCGCCTGCAGCAGTTCGCGCCGAGGATGCGACGCGTCGGCTTGTCGGCGACGGTCGATGATCCGGACCTGGTGAGGAAGTGGCTGGGCGTGACCCAAAACCCTCCCCCTGAGGGGCGGGATTTATCCATCGACCTCGTCCTCGGCTCAGGCGGCGCGCAGCCGGTGGTCGAGGTGCTGGTGTCAGGCGGACGCGTCCCGTGGGCTGGCCACACGGCCGAGCACGCCATGGCCGAGGTCTATGAGATCATCAAGGGATCCAAGACCGCCCTCGTCTTCGTCAACACCCGCTTCCAGGCCGAGTTCGCCTTTCAACGCCTGTGGGAGCTGAACGACGAGGGCCTGCCGATCGCCTTGCACCACGGGAGTCTCTCGGCGGAGCAGCGACGCAAGGTCGAGGCGGCGATGGCGCGTGGGGAGCTGCGGGCGGTGGTCTGCACCTCAACTCTCGACATGGGGATCGACTGGGGCGACGTGGATCTCGTCATCCAGCTGGCCGCGCCCAAGGGGGCCTCGCGTATGGTCCAGCGCATCGGTCGCGCCAACCACCGCCTCGACGAGCCCAGCCGCGCCCTGTTCGTGCCCGCCAGCCGCTTCGAGATGCTGGAGTGCCGCGCCGCCGCCGACGCCATTCTGGAAAACCACCTCGACGGCGAACCGCCCCGCATCGGCGCCCTCGACGTGCTGGCCCAGCATGTGATGGGCTGCGCCTGCTCCGAACCGTTCAAGCTGACCGACCTCTATGACGAGGTCCGTTCTGCGGGACCTTACGCGGATCTGAACTGGGAAGACTTCGAGGCCGTCGTCGACTTTGTGTCGACCGGCGGCTACGCGCTGCGCACCTACGACAAGTTTCGCCGGATCGTGCAGACCGCCGACGGCTTGTGGACCGCGCGCAACGCCCAGGCGCGGCAGCAGCACCGGATGAACGTCGGAGCCATCATCTCCCCCGCCACCATCAACATCCGGATCGGCGGGGGCCGCAAACCGGTCGGCGGTCGCAAGATCGGTGAGGCCGAAGAAGGCTATTTCGAACAACTGACGCCTGGCGACACCTTCGTCTTCGCCGGTCAGGTGTGGCGCTACAACAACCTTGTGGGCGCCGACGCTTTTGTTTCGCCCGCGCCGAACGACGATCCGAAGATGCCCAGCTGGGGCGGTTCGAAGTTCCCGTTGTCGACCTATCTGGCCGGTCGGGTGCGCCAGATGATGCATGACGAGCGCGAGTGGAGCGCCCTGCCCGGAGACGTGCAGGGATGGCTGTCGTGGCAGAAGACACGCTCGGCGATCCCAACGGAAGGCGAGATGCTGCTGGAGACCTTCCCGCGCGGGAAGCGGTTCCACATGGTCTGCTATCCGTTCGACGGGCGTCTGGCGCACACGACCCTGGCCATGCTGCTGACCCGGCGCCTTGATCGCTTGGGCGTGGGCCCGCTGGGCTTTGTCTGCAACGACTACGCGCTGAACCTCTGGTCGCTAAGGCCTATGGACGAGCTCGACCTGGACGCGCTGTTCGCGCAGGACATGCTGGGCGACGACCTGGAGGCCTGGCTGGACGAGAGCTTCATGATGAAGCGCTCGTTCAAGCACTGCGCACTGATCGCCGGCCTGATCGAGCGCCGTCATCCCGGCGCCGAGAAGTCGGGCCGGCAAGTCACCTTCTCCACGGACCTGATCTACGACGTGCTGCGGAAACACCAACCCGATCACCTGATGTTGCGCTGCGCGCGGTTCGACGCCGCGACGGGCCTTCTCGACATCACCCGTCTGGGTGACATGCTCACCCGGGTCAAAGGATGCATTCGGCACGTCGCCCTGGATCGTGTCTCGCCGTTCGCCGTGCCGATGATGCTGGAGATCGGCCGCGAGCGCGCGCCCGGCGACGCCGCCGGCGAGATGATCCTGGCCGAAGCCGAGGAAGACCTGATCGCAGAGGCGCGGCCATGACCCGCTTTGAGCCCTCGGCGTGTGGCGGCCTCCGCGTTGCGCTGGCCAATGTCGAAGTGATGCTGCGCTGGTCCGGCGCGATGTGGCTGGAGGGCGAGCGCACGCTGATCGTCGCGGATCTGCACTTCGAGAAGGGCAGCAGCTACGCCGCGCGCTTTGGTCAGATGCTGCCGCCCTACGACACGCGCGAGACTCTCGACCGGCTTGATCGCGAGATCGCCCAGCTTGCGCCCGAACGGCTGATTTTTCTCGGCGACAGCTTCCATGACGGCCAGGGCGAAACTCGGCTGGCGACGGACGACTACCGACGCCTCGAAGGGCTGGCTGTGGGACGAGAGCTGATCTGGGCGGTCGGGAACCACGACTCCGACGGGCCCCAATCACTGCCTGGCGATGTTATCGATGAGGCCAATATCGCGGGTCTCGTTCTACGGCATGAACCACTGGCCGGCGCGCAGCCCGGCGAAGTGGCCGGCCACCTGCATCCTGCGGCCAAGGTTTCCAGCGGACGGGCCACGGTGCGCCGGCGCTGCTTCGTCACGGACGGCGCCCGCATCGTGCTGCCGGCCTTCGGGGCCTATACGGGAGGTCTGAATGTCCTGGACAAGGCGTTCTCGAACCTTTTCGAGGGACCGGTCATGGCCGGCGCCCTGGGGCCGCGCAGGGTGCACGCGGTGGGCGCGAAATCCTTGAGACCCGACTGACGCCGGATCACATGTGCAGGGCCTGCTCCAGGGAAAAGGCCAGAGAGATGGCCGCGCCGGCGGTCAACAAGGTGCGCATGCGCGGGCGCCAACCCGGGCCCTCATGGTCGGTGACGTCCCAGACCCATTGCAGCAGGAACACCAGCAGGAAACCCGACAGTTGCCAGGCGGGCTCGAACTTCAGTTCGCCGAGCAGCAAGCCAAAGCCGGCGAGCGGGAACAGCAGCGAGATGCCCAACACCGACCAGCGGGGGCTGGGGTTTTCGATCTCCAGGCCCGTGCGGACCCCGCCGAAGTAGGAGACCATCGCCGCAGAGTAGGCCAGCAGCCCCAGCAGCGCGGATTTCTGAATCGCGGCGGGGCCGTAACAGAACAGACCCGACGCCAAGAAGAAGGGGATCAAGGTCGAAAGACCAAAGACCCACGCCGCCGGAGGAACCGGCGTCCGCCCGCCCGCGGACTCGTTCATGCCACAACTCCTTCGGCGGGCGACCACAGCCGCCTGCCCTGCCCCTATCGCGACTATTACCGACCGGACGCGATAGGTCCACGGACGATCTTCGGCGACCGGCTAGATGGTTTATGACCTGAAGTGGCCCAGAAAGGCGATTGAATGCAATGGACTTTTGTCCGTGCGCCGCCTTCGGCGGGCGCCTCGCGCCCGTTTCGCGTTGTCGGAAGCCTTAGCCCGCGAGGCTGTCAGCGCGCGTAGACCGACAGCCGATTAAGCGTTTCGCCATCCACCGCGCCGGTGGCAGGCAGTCCCTGATCGCGCTGATACGCCGAGATCGCCATCCGCAGAGCCGGGGACGAAACACCATCGCGAGGACCTTGGTAGTAGCCCAATTGCGACAGAACGCGTTGAGCCAGGCCCAGATTGGCGTTGGCGGCTGCGGGCGCGGCGGTCGATAGACCGGCGGTCTGAACCTGCGTCTGCGGACGGAACGCCAAGGCGGACCGGTCGGCGGTCTGCTGGGCTTCCGCGGTCAGTTGCGAGCGCAGCGCGTTGGCGCGGCCACGGGCGGTCGAGTCGCCGGCCCGGCCCGCGATCACGTACCACTTGTAGGCCTCGGCGGGATTTTGGCTGACACCCAGGCCGCTCTCGTACAACTGCGCAAGATTGAACTGGCTGTCGACGAGGCCCATGTCGGCGGCCTTGCGGAACCAGGTCGCGGCGGTGGTCGAGTTGCGAGGACCGCCCTCGCCCTTGAAGTAGTAGAGCGCCAGGTTGTGCATGGCGCGCGGGTCACCGCCGTTGGCGGCGCGCTCGCTCCAGCGCCGGGCCTGGGCCATGTCGACCTTCACACCGTTCTTTCCGCCCTCGTACATCTTCGAGAGGTAGAACTGCGCGGCCGGATAACCGCCGTTCGCAGCGCGCTTCAGAAGCTCGACACCGGTCCGGTCACCCGACTCGATCTTGCGGACGGCGTCTTCAAACAGAGCCTTCGACTCGTTCGTCGGCGGCGCGGCGGCGTTATCCGTCGGCGCGGGCGTGACCTGGCCCGTGGTCAGGGCCACGGCCGCGCGCGGTGCGCCCGGCGTGGTGTCGGCTTCGGGTCCGTTGACTTCGACATCCGCCTTGCGCCCGGCGATCGCCTGAGCGACGCGGGTTGGCGCCGTATTGGCGCCCTCCGTGTTCAGGAGCAGCAGACCGCCCACACCCGCGCCCAGCGCGCCCGCAGCGGCGAACACTATAAACGCCGTGCTCAGGGTCGCCCCGATACGCGCCTTGGGCTTCTTGGTCGAGAACCCACCAAAGCCGCTGAACAGCGAGCCGCTGGACTTGGGACTCTTTTCCTTCTTGGCGGCCTTGTCGGCCTTGCCCTTGCTTGGGCTCTTGCCTTCCGACGCGGCGGCTGCGCGCGCAGCGGCGCGAGCCTGCTCGATGATGTCGCGAGTCGACATCGGGCGGGTCGGTTGGGCCGGCGCGAAGTCGGAAACCTCTTGCTCGACCTCGTAGCGCTGACCTTCGGGCTCGAAGCCGTCGGCGATGGCGTAGTCGTCCTGAGCGAAACCCCGGTCCTCGGGCTCAACGGCCGGAAACGCCTCGACCTCGAAGCTCCGGGCGGGCGCCGGCGGCGGGTCGAAGACCTCTTCCTCGTCGTCGACCGTGCTGAACGATGCGGCCTGACTGAAATAGCTGTCGTCAAACGGCGACGGCGCCGGAGCGGCGGGTCGCGTCGGCGCGGCCGGGGCGATCGGCGCCGGCGCGGCTGCTTCCAGCTTGCGCTGCGCGTCGGACAGACGGCTGTCGATCTTCTCGCGCGCCTCCTCGAGCATCCGGAGCGTGCGCTCCTCGCTCTGACGGATCCGATCCACCAGCTCCTGGCTGGAGCGTTCGTGGCGCTGATTCAGGCGTTCGGTGACCCGGGCCACCTGCTCGCCGACATCATCGATGGCCAGGGCATTGCGGCGCTCGGCGCTGCCGATCCGTTCGGCCAGCTTCTCGGTGATCCGGGCGATCTCACCGCCCAGCTTTTCAAGGGCTTGGGCCTGCACGCTGTCGGCGCGATTGAGCTTGTGCTCGACGCTGGCCGCGATGCGCGCGACCTCGCCGCCGACCTGTTCGATGGCGCTGGCGTTACGGCTCTCAGCGGCGTGGACACGACGGTTGAACGCGTCGGCGACGCCAACGATCTCGCGCCCCATCCGCTCGATGGCTTGAGCCGAGCGCTGTTCGGCGGCCTGAACATGGGCCGCCATCTCGCCCAGCTTGCGCTCCATGCGGTCAAAGCGGCCGTCGGCGCTCTCGCGAAGCTTCGCCGCCATCTCCAGGCGGGCGGCTTCCATCTTTTGCGTCAGGGTGGCCGCGAGGCTGTCCAGACGCTCCTGCACGCCCGATGCGGGATTGGCGGCTTCCACCGCGCCCAGACGCTGATCCAGCGCCTGGAATGAGGATCCAAGCTCGCGCAGAGCTTCGCTGGTGCGGCTTTCGGCGGCTTCCAGGCGTTCGCCCAGGCGCGCGACGACCGCATCGACAAGAGCGCTCGGATCGCTGGCGACCTGCTGGTTCAGCCGCGACTCCAGCGTCGCGATGGCCTCCCGGGTTCGGGCCTCACCCTCATAAAGGTGGCCAGCGACCTTGCCCAGGGCTCCTTCCAGCGCCCGCAACGCCTCGGCCGAGCGCGGGCCGGCCGCTTCGGCCTCGATCCGGCGCAGGCGTTCGGTCGTCCGGGCCTGTTCGGTCTTCAGTTCGTCGACCGCCCCCTCGAAACGCGCGGCGACGGCGATCTGCTCGCGCTCCGACTGGCCCAGCCGGGCCAAGGCGTCACGGACGGAATGGTCGATGCCGGTGATGGCGGCGGCGTTGCGGCCCTCGGCGGCCTCGATACGCTGCGTGAGGCGGTCCAGCGCCAAGGCGACGCGACCAACCTCGTCGGCGGGATGCTCGGCGATCTCGATACGCGGCGGCGCATCTTCTTTGGCGATCTCGAGATAAGCGCGGTTAAGGGTCTCGTCTGAAGCCGGACGCACATCGGCGCCTTGACCATCGCCCTCGATGATCATGCGGTTCAGCCACTCACCCAAAGTCATGCCGGAGCGACGCGCGAGGTCTTTCGCGACCTCCCGTGCCTTGGGGTCAATCCCCTTAACGCTCCATGGCGAAGCCGCCGTCATGCGAATCGATCTCCCCGCACCTGGGGAAAACGCTAGTCACCGATTCCTGGGGTGTAAACGCGACGAAAACGCCAGATGTAGTGGCTGTGCGATTCACTGTGGAGGAATCAGGACAGAGTCCCATGACTTTGTATCGCGGTTCAAAAGCAAGAGGGTTAACGCAGGTTAACCATTTGCCAGGCGGATTGTCGCAGGCCTAGAAGCACGCATGGACCTGACCGTCACCGCCGCCGCCGCGATCCTGTTCCTGATCCTCGCCGTGCTCTTCGGCTGGCTCGGCGCCCGCCCCATCAACGTTCTCAAGGGTCCGCGGCTGATTCCGTGGCGCCCTTTGATGATGATCTGCGTGGTCGGCCTGATGCTCATGATGGTGCATCTCGTGAACCTGCTGGGCGTCCAGACCGGCGGCCAGACGCGTTATTAGGTCGCGGCTTTCTCGGGCGTCTTCTTGGGCCTTTTGGCCAGTCCCGACACCCCTCCCGATGACAGCAAGCCGACATCAGCCAGCAGGAACGGGATGGCCCACTTCTGAGGCGCGGCGATGTAGCGCGGCTGCCAGACCGGATCGTACTTGTCCTTGTAGCGGCGGACGCCCTGGAAATTGTAGATTTCCTCACCGCGCTCGAAGAGCAGCCGTCCGACGCGAGACATGATCGGCGCCAGCGGCCGATCCTGCAGGCCCGCCAACGGCGCGACCCCGAACTCGAAGGCGCTGTACCCCTCGTCCTTGCCCCACTGGAGCAACTCGACGAACAGATAATCCATGACGTTCTTGGGCGCTTCGTCGGAGTAGCGCATCAGGTCCATCGAAAACGCGGTCTTGGCGGCGGTGGTCCACAGCGTCGCAAACGCCACGATCTTGCCTTCGCTGCGAACGACCGCGACAGGGAACTCGGCGACGTAACGCGGCTCAAAGCCGCCCATGGAGAATTTCTTTTCACCCCCGGCGTGATGCGCGAGCCAGGAGTCCGAAATGGCCTTCAACTCATCCATGAGCGCCGGCGCCGCGCCCACGGGCAGGACCTCGAACGCCGCGCCGCCCTCCCCGGCCTTGCGCCAGTTCCGCCGAAGCACTTCCCGGCGCCGCCCCACGAGACTGAACGCTTCCAGCGGCACGGCCGCGCTTTCGCCGGTCTTCTGGATCGCCAGGCCCAGGTCCACCGTGTCTGGCAGATCGTCGGGCCCCAGTCCGTAAAAGCCCGCGCGCGCGGCGTGGGCGTCGGCCAGTTCACGGAAGCGCCAGAAGAGCTCCATGCGCTCCTCGCGCTTACCGACCGGTGGCCCCAGCGCGATCCATGACCGTCCCCGAACCCCGAACATCAGGAAGGTCTCGCCCGAAGCCGAAAACAGGAAACGCTTGTCGCCCAGAAGCGCGAGGTTGGCGCTGGGCTCTGCCCCTTCGGCCTTGGCCAGGATGGCGCGCACTCGATCAAACTCGGGGTCGGTGTCATCAACCACAGAGGGCGTCGCTGCGGTCGCTATCAGGCGCCAGACGCCAACAGCCAGCAGCACAATGGCGGCGGCGACCGACGAGCGGATGGCCCGCGCCGCTTCGTCGTGGTCCTGAAGGATCCTGATCCACGACTTGTCGGCGAACTCGGTATGGTGAAACGACCACCAGCCCAGAACAGAGGCGCCGACGATCGCGGCGGCTGCGGATAGCAGCCATCCGGGCGTAATCTCCATCCTGGTCAGCGCGGCTTTGCGCGGAAACGCGTCGTGGAACGGCAGGATCAGGAAGAAGCAGACCAGCAGCATCGCGGTCTCTTCCCAATTCAAACCCTTGAAGATCGCCAGAACGGCCGAAGCGCCCAGTACGATCAGGGCGGCCCACCACGCCGCGCCGAGCCGCGCTCGCAGGCCAAAGGCCAGCAAGAGCAACACCAGACCAAGGATGGAGGAAAAGAAGTGGCTAATCTCGATCAGCAGATCCGGCGCGAAGGCCAGGAGCAGCAGAAAGCGCGTCGGTTCTGAAGGCGTCGCCCCGGAGGCCAACAGCATGACACCCGCCGACGCAGCCAAAATCGCCGCCACGGTTGGGGCGATCGCATGGGCCGCGGGCCTGAAAACTGTCGAGGACATCCAGATCCCGAAATCGCGAATCCCCGAGGGATCCAGGAGCAGCCATTTCTATACCGCGTGTTGCCCGGCCTGGTCGCGCGCCAACATGCGAACGATTGTTTGAATCAGCTTGCCGCCTCCGTGGTGAGGGGTAGTGTGTGGGCCAAACACCGGTCCGCTTAGGGAGATGAGACCATGGCCGATTTCGGAGGAACCGAACTCGACGCCTTCCGCGCCGACACCCGCGCCTGGCTCGAGGCCAACTATCCGAAGTCCTTGAACGCGCCAATGGGCGAGGACGAGGCCCCCTGGGGCGGCCGCAAGATGGTTTGGAAAAACCCCGACGCCAAACTTTGGCTCGACCGCATGGCCGAACGCGGCTGGACCGCCCCGATGTGGCCGAAGGAATACGGCGGTGGCGGCCTCTCCAAGGCCCAGAACAAGGTGCTCGAACAGGAGCTTCGCCGGATCAAGGCGCGTCCCGCCCTGATGAGCTTCGGCGTTTGGATGCTCGGTCCGGTGCTGCTGGAATACGCCACCGAAGAGCAAAAGCAGCGCTTCCTGCCCCAGATCGTGCGCGGCGAGATTCGCTGGTGCCAAGGCTATAGCGAACCTGGCGCCGGCTCTGATCTGGCCTCCCTCCAAACCAAGTGCGAAGACAAGGGCGACCATTACCTGATCAACGGCCAGAAGGTCTGGACCAGCTACGCCGACCAAGCCGACTGGATCTTCTGTCTGGTCCGCACCGACACGAGCAAGAAGCACGAAGGCATCTCGTTCGTGCTGTTCGACATGACCACGCCGGGGGTCGAGGCGCGTCCGATCAAGCTGATCAGCGGTTCCTCGCCGTTCTGCGAGACCTTCTTCGACAATGTGAAGGTTCCCAAGGAGCAACTGGTCGGCAAGCTGAACGGTGGCTGGGACATCGCCAAGCGCCTGCTTCAGTACGAGCGCCAGAACATCAGCGCCTCGGGCTTCGGCGGCGGCGGCGGCCTCTCGGTCGTCGAGGCGGCCAAGAAGGAGATCGGCGTCGACGGCGAAGGCCGGATCGCCGACGGCGACTTCCGCGCGCGCCTGGCGGCCCATTCGATGGACGCCCACGCCTTCATGCTGACCGTGCGCCGCGCCGAGGCGGAGTCCAAGCAGGGCTCGGGCCCCAGCGCCGCCGTCTCGATCATCAAGTACGCCGCCGCCAAGATGAACCAAGAGCGCACCGAACTGCTGGTCGAGGCGCTGGGCCTGCAGGGGCTGGGCTGGTCGGGTGATGGATTCAGCGCCGAGGAGCTGGCTGCGCCGCGCGCCATGCTCCGCGCCAAGGGCAACTCGATCGAGGGCGGCACCAGCGAGGTGAACCTGAACGTCGTCGCCAAGCGGGTCCTGGGCCTGCTGGACCACCAGTAGCCCCCTCGCACCGCAACCCGTGCGCGCCGTCGGAACGGCGCGCCCAGACCAAGACTTTTCGAGGAGCCTCAACATGGCCGTCCTGACCGAAGAACAGACGATGCTGCGCGACGCCGCCAAGGGCTGGGCCAGCGAAAGCGCCCCCGTCGGCGCCCTGCGCAAGCTGCGCGATAGCAAGAGCCAGAAGACTTTCGATCCCGCCGCCTGGGCCGAGATGGGCCAGATGGGCTGGGCCGGCGTGATCGTGCCAGAAGCCTATGACGGCTCGGCGTTCGGTTATCTGGGCCTGGGCCTGATCCTGGAAGAGACCGGGCGCACCCTGGCCGCCTCACCGCTCCTGTCCACCGCGATGATCGCGGCGTCGGCTTTGCAACTGGGCGGCTCGGACGCTCAGAAGCAGGCGTGGCTGCCCAAGATCGCCACCGGCGAAGCCGTGGCCACCCTCGCCATCGACGAAGGCTCACACCATGCGCCGGCGCGCACCGCCCTGTCGGCGACCAAGAGCGGCGCTGGCTATGTGCTGAACGGGACCAAGACCCTGGTTCTGGATGGCGAGGCCGCCGACCTGCTGATCGTCGCGGCGCGCACCGGCGGCCAGCCTGGCGATACGGCGGGCCTGACCCTGTTTGTCGTTCCCGCCGACACTGCCGGGGTCAGCCGCTCACACCTGTCGCTCATCGACTCGCGCGGCGCGGCCAAGATTGCCTTTGACGGCGTCGAGGTTGGCGCAGACGCGGTGCTCGGCGAGGTCGACAATGGCTGGGCCGTGTTGGAGCCGACCCTGGATCGCGCCTATGCCGGCCTCGCCGCCGAGATGCTGGGCAGCGCCAGCGCCGCCTTCGACATCACCCTGGACTATCTGAAGACCCGCACCCAGTTTGGCCAGGTCATCGGCACGTTCCAGGCCCTGCAGCATCGGGCCGCCAAATGGTTCACCGACCTGGAGACCACCCGCTCCTGCGTCGAGGCCGCTCTGGAAGCGCTGGACGCCGGCGCCGACAGCCGCGCGCTCGCGTCTCTCGCCAAGGCCAAGGCCAGCGAACTGGTGCATCTGGCGTCCAACGAGATGGTTCAGATGCACGGCGGCATCGGCATGACCGACGCCCATGACGCCGGCCTCTACATGAAGCGCGCGCGCGTCACCGAGGCCCTGTTCGGCGGCGCCAGCTTCCATCGCGACCGTTACGCCCGACTTATGGGTTTCTAACCCCCCGTTCAGGGGATAGGCCGCCGCGCCAGCCGCCGGATACCGTCGTTCGCGTAATGACGGACCGGCCGCCCGCGGTGGGCTTAGACGGTCGCCGGCTGCCGTCATGCGGAGCCGAACATGACCAAGACCTTGGCCACCCTCGCCGCGCTGGGCCTCGCCCTGAGCGCCACGACGACCTACGCCCAGACCCCGCTTCAAATGAGCTACCCCACCGATGCGTCGATGACCTGCGAGCAGATCAGCGCGGAAATGGTGCGCATGGACCAGCTGATGGGCCTCTCGAACTCCGCGATCGCCAGCGCTGAAGGCGCCGCGCGCGGGGCCGAGACAGCGGCGAGCCTGGGCGTGAACGCCGCCCTCTACAGCGGGGCGCTCGGTCGCGTTCCGGGCCTTGGCATGTTCGCCAACGCCGCTGCGGCCCAGGCCAAGGCGGCCGCGGCCGCCAAAGCCCAACGCGAAGCCCAGAACATCCAGATCGCTCAGCAACGGCGCGCGGTGATGGGCGGCCTCTATCAGGGCAAGTGCGCCGGCGCGCCGACCGCGACGGCGGTGTCGGCCACCTTGGCGACCGCACCGGCCTCGAGCAGCGCGCCGAACCTGCTGGCGACGACCCAGGATGTCGCGCTGCGCGCCTCGGCCTCGCCGACGGCGGCCGTGGTCGGCTCGGTCAAGGCGGGCGCATCAATCTATCCGACCGGGCAACGCAACGGCGTCTGGATGGAAGTTGACGACGAAAACGGCGCCCGTGGCTGGATGTCCTCGGCCTTCGCCAAAGCCAAATAGACCTCCGGCCGGATCGCGCGGCGGCGCGATCTTCATGCCGCGCGACGCAAGGGCTCCGCCTTCAGGGTAGCTGGCGGGCCTGCTGCGTGGGAGCAGGCCACACGCTCTTCTCGCCCCGGGATAAGGCGTGGACCTGAAGCGCCGGAACCGCCGCCCGCGCCATCGGTTCTTCCTTGCGATTCCCCGATCGCAAGGAAGACCTCCCATGCAAGACACCCTTCACGACAAGGCCGAAGCCGAACGCCGGCTCTGGAAGGAAATCGACGATGTCCGGTTCGGCATGCTCGGCGTCCCGGCCAGCAGCGACCACTTTCAACCCATGACTGCTTTCGCCGAACCCGACGATAACGCGCTGTGGTTCTTCACGAATGAGGACAACGGCCTGATCCGCGCCGTGGGCGAGGGTCATGACGCGGCGATGTTCATCGTTCAGGCCAAGGATCAGGACTATCAGGCCTGCATCGGCGGTCGCCTGACCGAAGACAAGGACCGCGCCCGGATTGAGCGCTACTGGAATCCCATGGTCGCGGCCTGGTTTCCGCGCGGCAAGGACGACCCCAGCCTGACCCTGCTGCGCTTCGACATGATCGACGCCGAGACCTGGGCTTCCAAGGGCGGCGTTCGCTTCGCCTGGGAGATCGCGAAGGCCAATCTGACGGGCGACACCCCGGATGTGGGCCGGCAGGAACACATCAACCTGGCCTAGGCTTTCCGCCTCTCGATATCTCTCGAGCCGCCCGAAAGGGCGGCTCTTTCTTTATCTGGACTGAGGGACAATATGTAGTCTGCAGCCACGCCTAGACCACTAAGTCGGGCACCCGACAAATCGCGGAAAGTTCAGCAAAAGCGATTGAGGGAAACTGCTGCGGACTCTTCTGCTTTTATACCTCATCAGACGCGCCTGTGTCGGCTAAGCGACGGCATCTGTTCTCCACTTCATCTAAGGCTTGCAACCCTTGCCGTAGAATCACGTTCGATTCCGCATGACTGGGCCCTTGCCGATCTTGATGAACCGTTTTCTTTCAGCCCTGCCCGCGGACGACAAGGCGCTCCTAGCGCCGCATCTGTCTCCAGTCGAACTGGAAAAGGGCCGCCTGCTCTACGATCCCGGCGACGTGATTGATCAGGTCTATTTCCCAGCGCACTGCGTGATCTCGCTGATGACCCTGATGGAGAATGGCGCGGCGATCGAGTCAGCCACCATCGGGCGGGAAGGCGCGCTCGGCCTGATGGCCGCTGCTGGTCCCCGCCAGTCCTTGAGCCGGGCGGTCGTACAGGCGCCGGGCGGAGCCTTCCGGATGGCCGCTCAAAGCCTGAACGAGGCTTGGAACCGCAGCGCCTCGCTCAGGGACATGGTGGACCGCCACAACGAGGCGCTGTTCGGGCACGCGATCCAATCTGCGGCCTGCAACGCGCTCCATCCCGTCGAGGCTCGGTTCTGCCGCTGGCTCCTGTCGTACCAGGACCGCATCGACACCAACACCATCAGCCTGACCCAGGAATTCCTGGCTGACATGCTGGGCGTTCAACGGACGACCGTGACGGCCGTCGCGCGAACGCTCCAGGACAAAGGACTGATCCGCTATCGACGCGGCGTGGTCGACATCCTCGACCGCGAGGGTCTCAAAGGCCTCGCCTGTGAATGCTACGGCACGGTCCGGCGGGGCTACGAACGGCTGCTGCCGGCGTCGTTCGCCTAGCGGCGACGGACCGGCGCAGGCGCGTGCGCGAGGCGCAGCAGGTTCGCTGCGCCCGGCGCGCCAAACGGCGTGCCCGCGACGACCAACAGCCTCTCCCCCGGCGCCACGAGGCCCAACTCCAGCGCCTTGTTGGAGGCGTCCGTCGTCACGACTTCCAGGCTGTCCGGCTGGGCGCTGACCCGGGCCTCTACGCCCCAGACCAGACACATCCGACGCACCGCGTTGATCTCAGGCGACAGGGCCAGCACCGGCTGCAAGGGCCGCTCGCGCGCGAGGCGACGCGCCGTGGCCCCGGTGGTGGTGAAGGCCACCAGGCACTTGGTCGACCCGGCCTTGGCCGCGCCGGCGGCGGCGACCACCAGAACGTCGGCGTCGACGTCGCCGTGGCTCTGTTCGGCGAACATCAGCTCAGGCCAACGCGGATCGCGCTCAACCCGCTCGATGATGCGGTTCATCATTGAGACCGCCTCCTCCGGATAGTCCCCGGCGGCGGACTCGGCCGACAGCATCACAGCGTCCGCGCCCTCATAGACCGCGTTGGCGACATCGGACGCCTCGGCCCGCGTCGGGGTGGGCGAACTGGTCATCGACTCCAGCATCTGAGTGGCGACGATCACCGGGATGCCCCGCTCACGCGCGGCGCGAAGAATTTCCTTCTGGGCGACCGGCACCTCCTCGGGCGCCATTTCGACACCGAGGTCGCCGCGCGCCACCATGACGCCGTCACAGAGGTCGAGGATCGGCCCCAGCACCTTCAGCGCCTGCGGCTTTTCGATCTTGGCCAGCACCGCCGCGCGGCCCTCCACGATCCGTCGCAGCTCAGCCATGTCTTCCGGGGCCTGCACGAACGACAGCGCCACCCAGTCCACGCCCAGGCGCAGAGCGAAGGCCAGATCCTCGCGGTCCTTGGCGGTCAGGGGCGACATCGGGATCACGACGTCAGGCACCGCCACGCCTTTGCGTTCCGATAGCTTGCCGCCGTTGACGACCGTGGTGTCGGCGTAACCAGGCCCTGCCTCGGTCACCGTCATCCGCAACTTACCGTCGTCCAGCAGCAAGGTCGCGCCCGGCCGCATGGCCGTGAGGATCTCCGGGTGAGGCAGATGCACGCGCGTGGAGTCGCCCGGCGTGGGATCGCTGTCGAACCGAAACGCCTGGCCCGGCTTCAGCATCACCGGACCATCGGCGAACTTGCCGACACGCAGCTTGGGCCCCTGCAGGTCGGCCAGCACGCCCAGCGGGCGATCGACGACCTTCTCCGCCTCGCGGATAGCCGCATAGACAGCCGCGTGGGTTTCGTGCGCCCCGTGGCTGAAGTTCAGGCGAAAGACGTCCGCCCCGGCCTTGGCCAGGGTGACGATCATCTCAGGCGAGCTCGACGCCGGACCCAGGGTGGCGACGATGCGAGAGCGACGGGCGCGGATCATGCCGTCGCTCCTTCCAAGGCTAGATGGGACAGAAGGCGTCGCCCTCGTTCGAAGTCAGGCGGATCTCGGTGAACGACAGCGTCAAAGCCCCTGCTGTCCAGAGTCCGAACGGGGACGAAATGTGCGCCATGTCCGCGCCCTTGGCTTGGAAGCAGGAAAGTTTGATCTTGGCCGTACGCCATTCGCCCGTTTTCGCACCTGACAACGTTGACGTTACGTCTACCGTCGCGCGGCAGGATTCGCCACAGGTTAGGCTGAGTGACACCGGTTTCTTCGGGGCGGCGTCGACGCGGTAGCGGATCATCAGGGCCATATCGCCCGTGGTCTGGCGTGACAGGTCGACCGAGGGTCCGTTGACGCCGACGACGCCGGGGCCCTCGCCGCTCCAGATCGCCTGGCGCGCGTTTTCTTGCGCGCCAGCGTCGATGGTCTTCAGCGACGCAGCGCCCGACGCGCTGATCATCCACGGCGCCGGCGTGCGTCCATCGACGAAGTAGCGGTCGACATTGGTGGCTGCAGAGGCCACGCCCGGCTCTTCCGTCAAACGGGCGACCTTGCCGGGCTTGGCGTAGCTGAGCCCATAGCCATAGGCGAACAGCGGATCATAGCCGGGATCACCCACATTGATCGGCTCCTGGTCGGCGCGCTTGGGCCAGGAGAAGGATAGCTTGCCCTGGAAGTCATGGCGGGGCTTGCCGGCCTTATCGCCGATCAGCACGTCTGCGACGCCGCCGCCCTCCGAACCCGGCAACCACGCCGCGACGAACGCATCGGACGCGTTCAGCTCGGGGTTGGTCCACAGGGGCCGCCCGCTCAGGAACACCGACACCACCGGGATACCCGCGGCCTTCAGCCTCTTCAGCAACGTCAGATCGCGCTTGTCGCCGGCCTGGTATTCGATGCTGGTGATGTCGCCCTGGAACTCGGCATAGGGGTTCTCGCCAAAGACTACGATCGCCACGTCCGGCTTCTTCTGGAAGTCGCCCGCCACCGACAGTTCGGCGCTGCCGCCGCCCGCCTTCACGGCCTCGGCGACGCCGGCATAGATCGACTGGCCGTGCGGAAAGTCGCTGTTCTTGTTGCCTGTGCCCTGCCAGGTCAGGGTCCAGCCGCCGGAGGCCTTGCCGATGTCGTCGGCGCCGTCGCCCGCCACCAGCACATGGGCCGAGCTCTTCAGCGGCAGCACGCCCTCGTTCTTCAGCAACACCAGAGACTTGCGCACCGCCTCGCGGGCCACAGCCCGATGCTCGGGCGCGCCCAGCAGGTCGAGCCTGCCTTCCAGGGGGCGCTTGTTGCCGAACAGCCCCGCCTTGACCTTGACCCGCAGGATACGGCGGACGGCGTCGTCAAGCCGCGCCATGGAGATCTGCCCCGCCTTCACCTGCGCGAGGGTGTTCTCATACAGGCCCTTCCAGCTGTCGGGGGCCATCATCATGTCCATGCCCGCATTGTAGGCCTGGGCGCAGCTGGTATTGGTGCAGCCCTCAACCTGGCCGTGGGCGTTCCAGTCGCCGACGACGAAGCCTTCAAAGCCCATCCGCCCCTTCAACACGTCGGTCAGGAGGCTCTTGTTGCCAGTGTGCTTGACGCCGTTCCAGCTGGAGAACGAGACCATCACCGACAGGATTCCGGCCTCGATCGCGGGCGGGTAGCCGGCATTGTGCAGGCGGACAAGGTCGGCCTCGGAGATCTTGGCGTCGCCCTGGTCGCGGCCGTTCTCGGTGCCGCCGTCGGCCAGGAAGTGCTTGGCCGAGCCGGCCACGTGTCCCGCCGCCAGCGGCCTGCCGGCCTCCAGCGCGCCCTGCAGGCCAAGGGTCATGGGCCCGGAATAGGCCTTCACGATCTCCGGATCCTCGCCATAGCCCTCGTAGGCGCGGCCCCAGCGCTCGTCGCGCGGCACGGCCACCGTCGGCCCAAAGGTCCAGTCCGCGCCGGTCGCGGCCATTTCCCTGGCGGTGGCCTCGCCGATGCGGCGAATGAGGTCCGGATCACGCGCGGCGCCCAGCCCGACATTGTGCGGGAAGATCGTGGCGCCCACGACATTGTTGTGGCCGTGCACGGCGTCGACGCCGAAGATGATCGGGATCTCCTGGCGCTCTCCCCGCTTCTCCAGGGCCGCCATCCGAAAGGCCCGGATCCACTCGATCCAACGCTGAGCGGTCGCGCGGTCGTTGCCGTCCGGGGCGGAGTTGCCCCCGACCAGCACCGAGCCCAAGCGGTACTGCTTCAGTTCCTCGGGCGTGATCGAGGCGCCGTCGGCCTGGATGGTCTGGGCGACCTTCTCCTCGACAGTCATCTGACTCATCAGGTCGGTGATGAAGGCCTCGGTCTTGGCGTCCGTGATCGTCTTGGGGCTGGCGGCCTTGGGCCAGACAGCAGGGTTCGCGGTGGCGCTCGGCGGCGTCTGGGCCAAGGCCCCGCCCGTTGATCCACAGGCGATCGTCAGGGCCAGGGCGGAAGCGAAGGCGAAACGGCGCGGAGGCATGGGCGATCCTTGAGGGGTGTCCGTCTTGCGGAGCGATGTCGTGAAGAAAGGCGCTCGGCGCGGCGCTTGCGGGGTACCGCGCCGAGCGAAGAAAAGCGGTTCAGGTCCGCTTGGAGGGGAGTGATCGTGCGCACAGGGCGCGACAGCCGCTGGACTGGCCAGGCGAGGTCATGGCGTTTCCTCCTAACGCCGCCTTGTCTTGGCGACTGTCTTGATCATGGCGATCTCACGTTGATCGGACAGCGCTGTCAAGAAGATTATGATCACGGTAACATAGCGCCATCAGTCTCTCGCTCAGCGAGACGCGGGGCCGGTGGACTCGCGCACGACCAGTTCGAAGTCGAGCAGCCGCGAGGGCGGCGGCGCCCCCTCCTCCCGCTCGACACCCTGCATCAGCATGTCGGCGGCGGCGCCGGCCATGGCGTGGATCGGCTGCCGGACGGTGGTGAGCTGCGGCCAGGTGATCTTCGCGCCGGGGGTGTCATCGAAGCCGGCGACCGAGAGTTGGGACGGGACGTCCAGGCGCAGACGGTTGGCGACCGCCATCACCCCCAGCGCCATGTCGTCGTTGGAAGCGAACACCGCCGTCGGCCTGTCGGATCCGCCCAGCAGCTTCTCGGCGGCCTCAAAGCCTGACCTGAACGAGAACCAGCCCTGCTCCACCCGATTGTCGCGAACCAGCAAGCCGCTGTCGCGCATGGCGTCGAGGAACCCCTGATGACGCAGATGCGAAGCGCCGTGATCCGGGTGGCCGATGATGAAGCCGATATCCTTGTGGCCAAGATCGATCAGATGCTTGGTCATCTCGTAGGCCGCCAGGCGATCGTCCATGCTAACCCACGGCGCCCGGTCCAGATCGCCGCCGGGGGCGATGCGGACATAGGCCACGCCTTCACGCTCCAGCGCAGCCAACACCACCGGGTGGTCGCTGAGCGGGGGCGTAAGGATCACGCCGTCCATGCGAAGGGTCGCCAGCATCGGCGCCACCTGGTTCTCGACGTCCGCCGTCGAGTCGATCGGCTCGACGATCAGGTGAAAACCTTCCTGGCGACAGCGCGCGATCGCGCCCAACTGCACGTCGGTGACGTAACCTGGGCTGGGGTTATCGAAGAAGACACCGATCAGATAGGCCTTAGACCCGGCCAGGCTACGTGCGGAGATGTTGGGCCGATAGTTCAGCGCGGCCACGGCGGCCTGCACCCGGTCGCGGGTGTCGGCCTTGACGTTGGGCTCGCGATTGAGGACCCGCGAAACGGTCTTGATCGAGACTCCGCTTTCGCGGGCCACGTCGTGGATCGTGACTTTGGCGCTCAATTCCGTCCCTCACCGCCCCGATTCGTTCGGTTCGGCGCGTACTTAGCCATGACAAGGCTGTCATGGCGAGCCCCAAGAAAACGACTACGAAACGGCGGCGCGGCCCTCCGGCGTCAGCGCCACCGCCGCGCCGATCAGGGCGGTGTGGGGGTGCAGGATGACGTGGGTCGGGATCGCCTGGGTGAAGCCCGACAGGCGGCCCTTGCTTTCGAAGCGCTCGCGGAACGCGCTCTTCTCGAGGATGTCGATGATGCGCGGCGCAATGCCGCCCGCGATAAACACCCCGCCGCGCGCACCCAGGGTCAGGGCGATGTCGCCCGCCGTTGCGCCAAGAATCGCACAGAAGCGGTTCACGGTGGCGAGACTGTCGCCGCAGCCCTCGACCGCCCGCTCGGTGATCTGTTTGGCGCTCAGCGCCTCGACCTGGCGTCCCTCGGCGGCCGCCAGATCGATGTGAAGGTCTTCCATGCCCGGCCCGGACAGGATGCGCTCGACCGAGACCCGGCCACCGTCCAGGCGCTTACTCAGGGACCGCAGCACCTCGATCTCGACGTCGTCGACGGGCGCGAAGGCGACGTGGCCGCCCTCGGTCGCCAGCGGAATTTCCTGGCCGTGGCGGCGCACCAGGCCCGCGACGCCAAAACCGGTGCCTGGGCCGAGGATCGCCAAGTCACCCTCGCCCGAGGTCGGCAGTTGACCGATCTGGCGCAGGTCCTTGGGGCTCAGGCGTGGCGCGGCAAGCGCCTGGGCGGTGAAGTCGTTGATCAGCTTGGCGTTCCGGAACCCCCCCGCGCGACGCAGGCCGTCCTCGGAAATCCGCCAATCGAGATTGGTCATGTGGACCTGGCCATGGTCGATCGGACCGGCGACGGCGACCACCGCCTGGTCGGGATGCCTGACCCCGACCTTGCGCAGATAGTCCTCGATCGCGTCCTCGGCCGTGCCGTAGTCCTCGCCCTTGTAGGCGGTGGGCTCGATCAGGCGCGGGTCCGGACCGTCGAACTCGACCAGGGCGAAGCGGGCGTTCGTGCCGCCGATATCGCCGACGAGGCCGAGCCCGCCGCTATGATTACCGTCCATGACCTAGCGCTTCCTCAAGCAAAGACGGAGGCGCCGGCGTCGGCGGCGCCGACCCCTGCCCGCATCCATCCAAACAGTTCCCTACCAAAGCCCGGCTTGGACGCCGGGACGTTCGCTGGGGTACGGGCGAGCAAGACCGCCTCGTCCACCAGGATGTTCAGTTCGCCGGTCTCGGCGTTGACGCGGATCACATCGCCGTCCTGGACATAGGCCAGCGGCCCACCCTTGGCGGCTTCCGGCGTCACGTGGATGGCGGCGGGCGTCTTGCCCGAGGCGCCGGACATGCGGCCGTCGGTGACCAGCGCGACCTTGTAGCCGCGATCCAGCAGCACCGAGATCGACGGCGACAGGTTGTGCAGCTCGGGCATGCCGTTCGCCGACGGCCCCTGGAAGCGGACGACGATCACGACGTCACGATCCAGCTCGCCGCGCTTGAAGGCGGCGATGAAGTCTTCCTGCTCCTGGAATACGGCGCACGGCGCTTCGATGACATGGTGCTCGGGCTTCACCGCCGAGATCTTCATCACGCCGCGTCCCAGATTGCCGGCCATCAGGCGCAGGCCGCCCTCCTTGCTGAACGGATCGGAAACCGGGCGCACGATGGCGGTGTCCAGGCTCTCGTGGGCGCCGTCGCGCCACGTCAGAACGCCGTCTTCAAGCACTGGCTCCTGCGCATAAAGCGACAGACCCGCGCCGGCGATCGTCTGGACATCTTCGTGGACCAGACCCGCCTTGAGCAGCTCGCGGATCACGAAGGCCATGCCGCCGGCGGCCTGGAAGTGGTTCACGTCGGCCGACCCGTTCGGATAGACCCGCGCCAGCAGCGGCGTCGCCTTGGAGATATCGTCGAGATCCTCCAGCGTCAGCTGCACGCCTGCGGCGGCGGCCATGGCGATGATGTGCAGCGCCAGATTGGTCGAGCCGCCCGTGGCCATCAGCCCCACCACGCCGTTGACGATCGACTTCTCGTCGATCATCCGACCGACCGGGATGAATTCGTTGCCCTTGTTGGTTACGGCGGCGACGCGACGCGCCGATTCCTTGACCAGGGCCTCCCGCAGCGGCGTGTTCGGATGGACGAACGCCGACCCGGGCAGATGGAAACCCATCAGCTCCATCAGCATCTGATTGGTGTTGGCCGTACCGTAGAAGGTGCAGGTGCCCGGGCCGTGATAGCTGGCGCTCTCGGCCTCCAGCAGTTCGGCGCGGCCGACCTTGCCCTCGGCGTAGAGCGCGCGGATTCGGGCCTTCTCGCTATTGGGCAGGCCCGAGGTCATCGGACCGGCGGGTACGAACAGCGCCGGCAGGTGACTGAACGTCAGGGCGCCGATGACAAGGCCCGGCACGATCTTGTCGCAGACGCCCAGGTACAGCGCTGAGTCGAAGGCGTCGTGGGTCAGGGCGACGGCGGTCGCCATGGCGATCACGTCGCGCGAGAACAGCGACAGCTCCATGCCTGGACGGCCTTGCGTGACGCCGTCGCACATGGCCGGCACCCCACCGGCGAACTGAGCGGTCGCGCCCACTTCCCGAGCCGCGTCCTTGATCAGCGCGGGATAGGCCTCCAGCGGCTGGTGGGCCGACAACATGTCGTTATAGGCCGAGACGATGCCGATATTGGGCGCGTTCGGATCGAGCGCGCGCACCTTGTCGACGCCCGGCGAGGCCGCGAAGGCGTGGGCCCAGTTGGCGCAGGACAGCTTGGCGCGTCCCGGCTGGTTTTCGATCGCCCGTTCCATATTGGCCAGATAGGCCGCGCGGCTTTCCTGGCTACGCGCCACGATGCGGGCGGTGACGTCGGCGATGACCGGGTTCAGGCTCATGGCGATCTACTCCGCCCAGAGGATGCGGACCTTGGCGCGGTCCTGGTTCAGGATAGCGGCGACCGGCAGGGCCGGATCGACGTCGCCTTCCAACAACGCTTTCTTGGCCGCTCCGGTCACCAGCAGCACGATCAAATCCGTGCGCGTCAGGGCCGCGAGGGTCAGGCTCAGACGCGGGATGTCCGGCGCGGGGTCACTCGGCGGCACGGCCAGGACGGAGCGGTCCGACGTCAGGTCCAGCCCGGCTTCAAGCATGGGATTACCCGGAAAGAGCGAGGCGAAATGGCCGTCGGCGCCGACGCCCAGAAGCACAACACCGAACGGCTGGGCGGCCTTGACCCCCGCTTGCGCCTTCAGCGCGCTCTCATCGTGACTGACACCGCCGAAGAACAACGGCGCGAAGGAGGCCTTGCCTGCCTCCCCAACCAACAGATGCCGACGCACCAGCCCCTCGTTGCTGCTGGGGTCGCTGGCCGGAACGAAGCGTTCATCGGTCAGGGTGACCGTGACCTTGTCCCAGGGCGCCGTCATGGTCGCCATGCGATCATAGACCGGCGCCGGCGTGGTTCCCCCCGTGGCGGCGAAGCCGACCCGACCGTGACTAGCGACGGCGGTCGTCAGCGCGCCGACGAGGATCGAAGCAGCGGCGTCATAGAGGTCCTCGCGCGAGCCGAAGGCCTCCAGCTTGATGGGCGACGACGGCATCTCAGGCCTTCCAGGCCCGGCCGCCGGGCGAGATGAGCCCTTGGGCCGACTGGGGGCCCCAGGTGCCCGCCGCATAGTGCGCAGGCTCGATCTTGGCCTCTTCCCAGGCGGCCGAGACACCGTCGATGAAGCGCCAGGCCTGCTCGACCTCGTCGCGGCGAACGAACAGCGTGCGGTCGCCCCGGAACGCGTCGACGAACAGCTTTTCGTAGGCGATCCGGCGGCGGCCGCCGGTCTGGCCGAACGACAGCGACAGAGGCAGCGATTGAAGGCGCATGCCCTCCTCCGACAGGCCCGGACGCTTGTTCATGATGGTCAGCGAGATGTCTTCGTCCGGCTGCAGGTCAATCACCAGGCGGTTGGCGACCAACTCGCCATCCGTCGTCGGGCCGAAGATGTTGTGCGGCAGGGGCTTGAACTGGACGACGATCTGCGTGCGGCGATCCGGCAGGTTCTTGCCCGTCCGCAGGAAGAACGGCACCCCGTCCCAACGCCAGTTGTCGATCGCCACCTTCATGGCCACGAAGGTCTCGGTCTTGGTGGGCTTACCCACCTCCTCGACATAGCCCGGCCGCGCGCCGCCCTCGACCACGCCGGCGACATACTGGCCGCGCACCGTGTCGTGAGCCACGGTCTCCTTGGTGAAGGGCCGCAGGCTGCGCAGCACCTTGACCTTCTCGTCGCGCACGGCGTCGGGGTCGAAGCCCGACGGGGCTTCCATCGCCACCAGGCACAAGAGCTGCAGCATATGGTTCTGCACCATGTCCCGCAGCGCGCCGTACTCGTCGTAATAGGGCCAGCGATCGCCGACCTTCTCGGTCTCGGCGATGGTGATCTGCACGTGGTCGATCGTGTTGCGATCCCAAAGCGGCTCGAACAGCACGTTGGCGAAGCGCAGAGCGGTCAGGTTCTGAACCGTCTCCTTGCCCAGATAGTGGTCGATCCGGAAGACCTGGCTCTCGTCCACCACGGCGGCGACGGCGGCGTTGGTCGCCTTGGAGCTTTCCAGGTCACGGCCTAGCGGCTTTTCAAGGATCAGGCGGGTCTGCGGCCCCGTCAGGCCGGCGGCCTGCAGCGCTTGGCAGGCCGGACCATATAGGCTCGGCGACAGAGAGAAGAAGATCACCAGGGACCCGTGCTCGCCGATCCGCTCGGCCAGCTTGCGGGTGTCATCCTCGCTGGTGATGTTGGCCGGCACATAGTCCAGGCGCGCGGCGAGGCGGTTCCAGACCGCCTCTTCCACCGTGGCGCGCTTGCCCAGCTGTTCGCGCACCAGCGCCTTATAGCTGGCCGCGTCGTGATCGGCCCGCGCCACGCCGATGATCCGCAGGTCGTGCGGCAGCAGACGGTCGAGCTCGAGGAAATACAGCGAAGGCAGCAGCATCCGGAGCGCCAGATCGCCCGCTCCGCCCAGCAGCACCAAGACTTCGCGGCCGTTATCGCCGTCGTCGTTGTTCTTAGCCAATGTCGTCCACCCTATGACAACGTTGTCATGACATGACTGCGGCAGAAAGGCAAGCGGCCGCGACCCAAGGCTCCCGAGATCGGAGAGCGCGGGCCTTAACTAGGCCAAACATCGACGCCCCGCCATAAGACCAATGCGCTTTTGGCAGCAAGGTTTTGCGCGCGGAAGCAGGGGCCCGAAAGGACCTGCCCACAAACGCCGAACACGACGCGAGTTTGAGAACGGAAACGCCCTAGCGCCCGGCCCGTGCGGGCGCACCGGCCGGCTGGGCGGTACGGAACTTTTCCTTCATCCGGCCGATCCAGCCGTTGAACGCCTCGTTGTCCGCAGAGACTCGGCCGAAGTCGGACGCCGAGACTGCTTCCATCGACATGCCTTGCAGCGCCACCCGCAGTCCGTCGGGATTCTTGGCGGTGTCGATGAAACCCGACCAACGCGCCCGCAAGCGACCAAGGCCGGCGTCATCATCGGCCAGACTGTAGGCGACGGCGGCGCGAAGAAGCCTGGCTTCCTCAGGGGCGCTCAGGGCTCCGCCTGACCGGTAACGATCGCCCAGAGACCGCTCATACAACGCGCCGGCGGCCGGCCACGCCCGTTGCTTCCAGGCGATCTCGCCGCGCAGTTCCTGGCCGTCGCGGCTGGTGTCGGTTTCGACCAGTTCCAGCGCCGCATCGTAACGGCCAAGCCCCATCAAGGCCCGCGCGGTCGCCAGACGCCGCTCTGCGTTCAGGGCGGGCGGCAGGATGGTCGTGCGGGTTGCGTTGATGGTGTTCAGCGCGTCCTCGGGCTTCTTGTCCATCAGGTAGATCCAGGCCAGATCGGTGGCGACCTGAGCCTTGGGAACGCCATTGAGGCGGTTTTCCACCTGGTATTTCAACAATTTCGCGGCGTCGCCGAGCAGATCCACGTCGACCAGACGGCGGACAAGATTGCGAACCATCTGGTCGCCGTCCGCGCCGATGGGGGTCAGGTCCTGGAAGTCGTAGAACAGACCCACCGCCTGGATCGGCTGCATCCCGTCCGCCAGACCTTGAAGGAACAACTGGCGGAAGGCCTCGGATAGATCGTTCTGTAGGGCCACGGCTTCGGGACGGTCGGACAGACGCCGCCCCGCCGACCGCAGCGCTTCAAGCGCCTCGCGATAACGGCCCTGGTCGATATAGAGCTTGCCGAGCGCCCGGATGACCTCGAGTTCCACCCCGTCCCCGCGCCAGCGGTAGCGAAGCTGATTCAGCGTCTCGGCGGCCTTGGTCGCGTTGATCTGACCGCGCGCGTACTGAAGCTGCGTCGCGTGCAGCATGGCGGGCGCGGCGATGCGGTCGATCGGCGCCCCGGCAATGGCCGTAAACATGCGCTGGGCGCGAGCCTTCTCGCCCTTGGCCTCGAAGATCCGGGCCTGGACCAGCCGGATATCCAGTTGATCCTCGACCGAGATCTTTGGCTGGGCCAGCGCCTTGGTCACCGCCTGCATGGCGCCGGTCAGATCGCCGACCCCGAGCGCCGCTTCGGCCTGGGCCTTCAGGAAGCGCGCGCGCCAAACCGGCGGGAAGAGGTCCAGCGCCCGCGAACCGTTGGCGAACTGGGTCCGCGCGTCCAGCCACTGGCCGTTCTTGGCCGAGATATAGCCGCGCCAGAGCGCGCTTGACGGTTCATCGGCCAGCACCGGCGACGAGAAGTCGGCGTCGGCCTCAGAGAGGCGCCCCGCCAGAACCCGCGCCACGCCACGCAGGCCACGAAACTCGGGATTGCCCACCAGGGTCTGATGCTTGCGAGCGGCCGCGTTCAGCACCCCGATCGCTTCGAATGACATCTCCGAACCGACCAAGAAGCGCGCCAGGGCCAGCCGCGCGCCGACATCGGCCTGCTCGTCGCCCGCCGCGGCCACCGCGCCTTGCAAGGCGTTGTAACGCGCCAGGAATCCGCCCGACCCGGTCTTGGGCCAGTTCTCCAGGTCGACAAGCGCCGGCATCGACAGCGGCTGCGGCGCGCCGGCGCTGGCCTCTTCAGGCGGCGCGGCGGCGGAGGCCGGTGACAGGGCCAGACCCTTGGGACGGCCGATGCGAACCTGGTCGGCCTGGGCCTGCACCATCAGGTCCGAGGCGTAGGCTTCCGCCGCAAGCCCCTGAACCGACTGCAAAAGCGCGAACTCGACATATTCGCGTCGGGACGGCAGGCCTTTGGCGGGAGCCAGGGCCGGCGCGACGATGATCCGGTCGCCGACGGCCGGATCATCGACCCAGATGGCCCGCGTGACGCCGGCCACTGCGGCCGACAGCGCTGCGGAAGCCGCGCCTTCGGCGCGCGTGACCTGGATGATGTCCGGGCTCTGCTGAGGACCCGCTCCGAAGCTGATCCGCCACGACGGTCCCGTCCCGACCGCGACGAAGGGCTCTCCCGCCGGGGCGACCACGCGCAGAGCGACGTAATCGGCGCCGCGATAGACCTGCAGCTTCGAGTAGCGAGGCGTCGTGCCGGGCAGCTTGGAAATATCGAGCCGCGCCGGGGTGTCAAAGACGATCCAGACCGCCTCGCCGCGCCGGAAGACCGCCGCGCCAGCGGGCGCGGCCCAGTCGAACGATAGGGTCACCTGCCCGTCGCGCCGCTCGATGCCCGCGCGCACCACGCCGTCGCGCGGCATCGGATTGGGGCGGCCGATCGGCGCAGGGGCGGTCGTCGGCGACGGGGTGGCCGAGGGCGCCGCGTCGGCCTTGGGATAGATATTGACGAAATCGACGCCGTCGGCCGTGCCGAGCTTGGCGTCGGCGTCGTCCGTCAGCGTGATCACCAGCTCCAGCTTGCCGTTCACCCAACGGGCTTCCGCCGACTTGACCCAGCGCGGCGGGGCGATCTTCAGCGCGGAAAGATCTGGATTGGCGTCCCGACTGAAGCGCAGAACCAGCGACTGGCCCTGCCGCACCGGCGTCATCCGGGCGCCGCCAGCCCAGTGGAATTCGATCCGCGAAAACGCCGCCGCCTGGGCCACACGCACGTCCAGCGCGCCGCGCGCCGCGCTCGGCGGCGCGGCGGCGTAGCCGGACGGCGCCAGCGTGCCCGCGATACATGCGGCGGCGACGCTGGAGCGCAGGAGCTGGCGGAGAGTCATGGGCCTCCCTTAACCGGCCTGGGGAGCAGGCGGCTTTGCGGCGGCGGGCGCGGCTCCCGCCAGCCCGCCCGCTGCCTGTTGCCCGCCCGCCCGGGGCGCGGCGTTGTCGGCGACCGCCGCCTTGCCCTTGTCGACGGCAGGATTGACCAGGCGCGAGGCCAGACGCTCGGTGAGGATCTTGGCGTCGCCCGGCGCCATATTGGCCAGGATCATCGCCAGGGTCTTTTCCTTCATCTTCGCCGCGATCGGCAGACGCACCTCGTCCGACAGCAGCGTCATCCGCGCCGCGGCGTCCTTGGGCTTCATGCCCTGATAGACGACGACGAGCCGATCCACCTCGGCCTGCTTCTGCGCGTCGACCTGTCCCAGCAGCCCCTGGATGTCGCCCTTCAGACCGGTGAGCGCCTTCATCTTGGCGTCGAGCTTGGCTTCAGCGGCGGCCAGCAACTGCAGCTGGACATCGATGTCCTGCTCGCGCTGATCCAGTTGCCCCCGACGCGCGCCCAGGCTTTGCAGGATGCGCAGTTCAGCGGGGGAAAGGCCGGCCTCGCGGGCCAGGGCGTCGGCGGACGGCGCGCAGACGCGCGGCGGGGGGGCCTTTGCCGCGGCGGGCTGGGCTGCCCCCTCGGCGGATGGAGCGCCCTCGCCTTCGGCGGCTTCCTTACCTTCCGGCTTGGCGACGCCCTCGGCGAACGCCTTCGCGCCGCTGACGAGGTCGGGCAGCGATTTGGCGCCGGACATGGCGTTGATCGCCAGCACCCCGCCGGCGGCGACCCCGATCAGGGGCAGGATTCGCGGAATATTCTTCATCGGCGCGGCGCTCTTGGATTGCTGCCAGGACGCGGGCTCTCGCCGGGTCCCTCGAACAAGTCATCATCGATCCGCGCTCGTGAACGCGGCGTTTCCGGGATGGGGTTGGAGCGAGGCGCGGGGCGCGGAATCGGCTCGCCACGTACGGCGCGCTCGGCTCGGTCCTCGCGCTCCAGCAACCTTTCGAAGTCGGCCGCCGACAGACGTCGCTCGCCCGCCGGGGGCGCGGGCGGCGCCTCGCTGGCGCGAATGGGCCGTTGCGCCGGCTCGCGAGCCCCGGCCTCCTGCGACCGGTCGGGCGCGGGGCGGTTCACCCGTTCCTCGAGTTGGGCGGCCAGGGCCTGGGCGCGTTCGATTCGTACGGCCAGGGTTTCCGCCGCCTCGTCGGTGGCGGCGCGCAGGTCCGCCAAGCCCTGCTCGGCGCGAGCGGCGGCCTGGTCAAGATCGGCGACGGCCTTGGCGAAGCCCTCGTGGCTGTCGCGCAGCGCCTTCAGGCGGCGCTCCAGGCGCCAGCCGAAGATCAGCGCCGCGATCAGCAGCACCGCCAGGAAACCGTTCATGGCGAGGGCGACGATGCTCATTTCAGCTTCTGCACGGCCTTCTTTGCCGCCGGCGTCAGGGGCGCTTCGGCCCGCACGGCGATCGCATGATTTCGGCGGCCCATGCGGCCGCGCGTCAGCGGGATGGCTCCGGCGCGAAGTTCGACCAGGCTGTCAGGCGTGGCGTTCAGCATCAGGGTGTCGCCGACCTGCATGTTCAGCACCCGCGACAACGGCACCTGCTGCTCATCCAGCACGGCGCGGACCTCCATCTGCGTGGTCCACAGCTCGGTGGCCAAGTGGCCTTCCCAGATGTTGTCGCGGCCGAACTTCTCACCCATGAACTGCTGCAGCAGCATCTTCCGGATGGGCTCCAGCGTGGCGTAGGGCAGCAGGAGCTCGATGCGGCCGCCGCGGTCTTCCATGTCGATCCGCAGCTTGACCAGGATCGCCGCATTGGCGGGGCGCGCGATGGCGGCGAAGCGCGGGTTGGTCTCCAGACGGTCCAGCGAGAAGCTGACCGGATGCAGGAGCTCGAACGCGCTCTTTAGGTCGTGCAGCACGACCTCGATCATACGCTGCACCAGCACGCGCTCGATCGTCGTGTAGGGGCGACCTTCAATGCGCATCGCCGCCGTGCCGCGACGGCCGCCCAGCAGCACGTCAACGATCGAATAGATCAGGTTCGAGTCGACCGTCAGCAGGCCGTAGTTGTCCAGCTCCTCGGCGCGGAACACAGCCAGGATGGCCGGCAGAGGGATCGAGTTCAGGTAGTCGCCAAAGCGGATCGAACTGATGTTGTCGAGGCTGACCTCGACGTTGTCGGAGGTGAAGTTCCGCAAGGACGTCGTCATCAACCGCACCAGGCGGTCGAAGACGATTTCCAGCATGGGCAGGCGCTCGTACGAGACCAGCGCCGAGTTGATGATGGCGCGGATGCCGGTGCGGTCGTCGCCGCCGTCGCCGGAGAGATCGAAGCCGAGCAGGCTGTCGATCTCGTCCTGGTTCAGGATACGTTCGGACGTGCCGTCGCCGCCGGCGTCATCCCAGCCGCCCATGCCGCCGGAAAAGTCGCCGAACTCATTGGTCCCTTCTGCGCCCTCGCCCAGAGCCCCGGGGGGGTTCTGCGAGGCCCATTGGGCCATTGCCGCCTGATCGTCGAGTTCATCCGCCATGATCGTTCGCCCAACCCGCCCCCAGGACTAGTTGATCAGCATCTCCTCGATGAGGACCGCATTGACCTTGGCCGGCGCGGCCACGAGGTTCACCCGGCGCAGCAGCTCCACGCGCAGCTGGTAGGTGCCCTGGCTGCCGTTCAGGTCTTCAGGACGAAGTTCGCGAAGGAAGGTCTGGAACATGTCCTGCAACCTGGGGAGATTCGGCGTCAGCTCGTCGGCCGTTTCCTCGTCGGGCAGCTCGAAGGTCAGCTTCAGCTTCAGGAAGGTCGACTTGCCCTCGGCCGTCTGCATGTTCACGACGATGTCCGGCAGCGTGTAGAACACGACGCCGTCGGGCCCTTCCTTGATCACCGGCGTGCCGGCGGCCCCTTCGGCGCCCTTTTCACCTTCCTTCTTCTCGCCCTCTTCCTTTTTTTCCTTCTTCTTTTCCTTCTTTTCTTTTTCCTTTTCCGCGCCGTGCTCACCAGCTTCCGCAGCTGGCTTGGGCTTCATCAGGAAAAAGGCTGCGGCTCCGCCACCGCCCAGAACGAGCACGCCTGCGGCGATGGCGATGATCAGGATCGGCGGCTTCTTTTTCGCCGGAGCTTCGCCTTCAGCGCCCTCTTCGCCTTCGGGAGCGGGAGCTTCCTTCTCGGGTTTCTTGGCCACGCGCGCGGTTCCTTGGAATCTGTACCCGTACTCATGCGCGAGGCATGGTTAACGATGTGTTTTGGCGGCCAATTGGTCGCAGGCTGAATCTGCCCGGCAGAGTCCGACCCAGCGCTCGCCGTTAACCTTCCTATTCATTGAAAACGCTGAATTTTTACCGCTGGCACGAAGATTGCTTCAAGGCTTTCGGCGCATTTGTCGCGCCAGCCGCCCGAGTTAACTCGCCATGGACAACGCGCTTTATGTCGGCCTTTCGCGTCAGATGACGCTGCGCCGCGAGCTCGACATCGTGGCCAACAACATCGCCAACGCCAACACGACGGGCTTCAAGGTCGAGGATCTGATGGTCCGCACCGAGCAGGCCAAGCCGGCGAAGACCCTGGACGGCTCCGCGCCCGTCAAGTTCGTCATGGACACCGGCGTCGCCCGCAATTTCAGCCAGGGCCCGATGACCAAGACGGGCGGCGACTACGATCTGGCGATCAACGGCATGGGCTTTTTCAAGGTCCAGACCGCCGGCGGCGAGCGCTACACCCGCGACGGCCGTTTCACCACTAACCCCGAAGGCGTGCTGGTCACTCAGGCCGGCCATCCCGTGCTGGACGAGGGCGGCGGCCAGATCACCATCGATCCTCGCCTGGGACCCGTCACGGTCGGCAAGGACGGTATTGTCAGCCAAGGCGCCCTGCGCGCCGGCCGCGTCGCCGTGGTCCGCCCGGACGACCTGTCCAGCTTGGCCAAGGATGGCGACAACCTCTTCCGCAACACCGCCAACACCACCCTGCAGCCCGTCACGGACGCCCAGATCCACCAGGGCATGCTGGAATCCTCGAACGTCCAGCCCGTCATCGAGATCACCAAGCTGATCGAGATCCAGCGCGCCTACGAGAGCGTCGCCAAGATGATGGACAACACCTCCGAACTGTCGCGCAGCGCCGTCGAGCGTCTGGGCAAGGTCAACTAGGGAACGCTAGCCGATGCAAGCTCTCCGCACCGCCGCTTCGGGTATGGCTGCTCAGCAGCTGAACGTCGAAGTCATCTCGAACAACATCGCCAACATGAACACCGTTGGCTTCAAGCGCCAACGGGCCGAATTCCAGGACCTGCTGTACCAGACGATCGAGCGCGCCGGTTCGCAGTCGTCCAGCGACGGTAATATCGTCCCGACCGGCGTGCAGGTGGGCGGCGGCGTCAAGGCCGGCTCGACCTATCGCATCACCGAGCAAGGCACGCCCACCCTGACCGACAACCCCCTCGATGTGGCCATTCAGGGCAAGGGCTACATACAGGTGCTTCTGCCGTCGGGCGAGACGGCCTACACCCGCGCGGGCAACTTCTCGACCAACGAGCAGGGCCAGATCGTCACCGAGGACGGCTACACGGTGCAGCCCGGGATCACGATCCCGCAGAACGCCACCGACATCACGATCAGCAAGACCGGCCTCGTTCAGGTGAAGATGGACGGCCAGACTGCGCCCCAGACCGTCGGCCAGATCCAGCTCGCCAACTTCCTGAATGAAGGCGGCCTGGAAGCCATCGGCGACAACCTGTTCCTGGAAACCGCCGCGTCGGGCGCGGCCAACATCGCCGCGCCGGGCGAGCCGGGCTTCGGCGTGCTGCTGCAGCACTACACCGAAGCCTCCAACGTCGACGCGGTCTCGGAAATCACCGCCCTGATCACAGCCCAGCGCGCCTACGAGATGAACTCGAAGGTGATCTCGACGGCGGACCAGATGCTGCAAACCACCTCGCAGCTGCGGTCGTAAGCTGATGAAGGCCCTCCTCCTCGCCGCCGCCGCCACCCTGGTGATCACCGCCCTCTCGGCCCCCGCCTTCGCTGGAACGCCGGTGACCCTGCGCCTCGACACCACCGACACGGACGGCCGCATCACGCTGGGCGACCTGTTCGACGGCGTCAGCGGGCCAGCCGCCAATCTGGTCGTGGCGTCCCGCATGGGTCCCACGGCGGTGCTCGACGCCGGTCAGGTGCAGATGTCGGCCCGCCGCGCGGGCTATGACTGGACCAACGCCAATGGCGTGCGCCGCATCATCGTGCGCCAAGGCGCCGATAACGGCGGCGTCTCCAGCGGCGTGCGTACGGCGAGCCCCGCAGCGCTCGCGGGCGCCCCGAGCGCCAATGTGGAAGTTCTTGCCTACGCCCGCAGCCTCTCGGCCGGCGAAATCGTCCAGCCGCAGGACCTGGTCTGGATCAAGATGGCCGGCGCGCCGGCCGACGCCCCGCGCGACGCCGACGCCGTAATCGGCATGGCCGCAAAGCGCCCCCTGCGTGAAGGCGCTGCGGTCGGACTGCGCGATGTCGCCGCGCCGCAAGTCATCAAAACTGGTGATCTGATCACCATCAACTATCAGGACGGCGGCATTTCCCTGTCGCTGCAAGGCAAGGCCATGGCTGGCGCCGTCGCTGGCGAAGTCTTCGCCGTCCAGAACACCCTCTCCAAGAAGGTCATCCAGGCTGTCGCCGTCGGCCCCGGAACCGCCGCCGTCGGTCCGCAGGCCCAGACCTTGCTCGCCCGTTCTCAACCCGTCCGTTTCGCTGCTCGCTAAGAGGCCCAGATCATGCGTCGTCCCGTCGTTCTCGCCGTCGCCGTCCTCCTGGCCCCGCTGGCCGCTTGCTCCACCGTCAAGGAAGCCGTGAAGGGCCCTGATCTGGCGCCGGTCGGCTACCCCGCCCAGCTGGCCCCGATGCAACAGCAGTACGTGTCGGCCCGCGAGCCCGCCCCGCAGGCGGCCTCGGCCAACTCGCTGTGGCGCGTCGGCGCCCGCGCCTTCTTCAACGACCAGCGCGCCAGCCGCGTCGGCGACATCGTCACCGTGATGATCGACATTGACGACAGCGCCAGCACCAAGAACGCCACCAACAGCTCGCGCACAGCCAACATGAAGGCGGGTGTGCCGCACCTGCTGGGCATGGAATCGAGCCTGGGCAAGTTCCTGCCGGGCGGTTTCGATCCCGAGAACGCGCTGGAAACCAAATCGACCACCACCAACGCCGGCTCAGGCGGCGTCAGCCGGTCGGAAAAGATCAGCCTGACGATCGCCGCCGTGGTCAGCCAGGTCCTGCCGAACGGCAACATGGTCATCCAGGGCACCCAGGAGGTGCGCACCAACGCCGAGCTGCGCCAGTTGACCGTGGCCGGTATCGTGCGCCCCGAGGACATCTCGTCGGCCAACACTATCCGCCACACCCAGATCGCCGAAGCCCGCATCAGCTACGGCGGCCGCGGCGACATCAGCCGCGTTCAGAAGACGCCGGCCGGTCAGTCGCTGGTCGAGAAGTTCTCGCCCTTCTAAGCGCGACCTTCCGGACACAAATTCGGGCGCGGCGGCTGCAAGGCTTCCGCGCTCGATCTGTTTCAGGAGCCGTTCAGTTGGCTTCAGCGTTGATCCAGGCAGGAGGATCACCGCCATGTCGCCCCGTAGCCTCGCCCTCGCCGCCCTGATGCTCGCGACCACCCTCGCCGGCTGCGCGCATGAGAAGGTGGCGAATACGGGATATCAGTGGGCCTATCTCGGCGACGATGCGGTCCAGCCCCGTCTCGCCTACGGACGTCCAAACAGCGACGACGTGATGTTGATGATCCGCTGCCAGCCCGGACTGGACGCCATCGACGTCTCGGCGACAGGCCTGAACGACACCGGTCTCCTCCTCGCCTCCGGTCGCTCCGAGAGCCGCTTCGAGGGCGTGACCGTCCAGGATCCGATGAGCGGCGACCTTCTGGAGGCGCGCGGCAAGGCCAGCGCCCCGGCGCTCGCAGCCTTCCGCCGGTCCGGCGACCTCGCCGTGGTGACAAGGGGCGAACGCCACAGCCTGGCGGCGACGGCCGGAGATCGGGGGCAGGTCAAGGCGTTCTTCAAGGCCTGCGGGGTTTAGACCTCGCGGCCTTACGGTTTCTCCAAGGTGAAGCTGTCGATATCCAGCCGGCCTTCGCCGCCGGTCGGATTGTGGCAGAACAGGCCGTATTGCTCGCCCTGGAAGGTGCCGGTCCGCCAGTCGAACGCCAGCGGGAAGTCACCCGGCAACGACACCCAGGTCTTGCCGTCCTGGCTATAGCTCAGCGTGCTCTTGTCGGTCGTAAAGTCCATGGTCACAGCAAGCCACAGGTCCGTCAAACCGACCTTGTAGGGCTGGGACAGCGAAACCGTCTTTGAGCCCTGGACGGTGCTTTCGATCAGCCGCGCGCTCACCTCGCCCTGGCCGTCCGTGGTCCGGGTCACCACAAGTTGGGCGGAAAACTTTCCGAACGTGCCAAGGCCGCACTGGTCGCCGACGGCCAGCCCGCGCAGATCCAGCTTGGCCACGCCGCGACTGCGCGGGCCCTGCCCCTTCTGGACGAGCGTGTTGCGAGCGGCCCAGAACGTCTCGCTGCGGGTGGCCTTCAGCCGCATGAAGCCCGGCCGCTCGGTCAAGGACCAACGCTGGTCGTCCGGATTATGGTTCCACTGCCATTGACGGCCCAGCACGCTGCCTGAGAACGCGTCGGAGCTGGGCGGCTCTTGGAAAGGGTGACCCTGGATCGGCTTTGTGGCGATGGCGGGCACACGTCCCGGGGCCTCTGGCGTGCCCCATACCGGCCAGTCATCCTGCCAGAAGACGGGGCTGATATTGGTCACGCGGCCCACGGCGCCAGCGTCCAGCATGACAAAGCCGTACCAGCCCCCGTCCGGAAGATCGACCAGCGCGCCCTGGTGGCCGCCCGTCTTGTCGTCGATCTGAGGGCGCGTCTCCCACGGTCCGGTCAGGCTCTTGGCGCGCGAGACGGTCAGTCCGAGGCGCGATGGAATGGCGTTGAACAGATAGTACCAGTCGCCCCGCCGGATCAGCTTGGACCCTTCCGCGCCCTTGTTGAAGTGAACGACGCGAGCGTCGACCACGGCGGAGAGGTCGTCGTTCAGGCTCAGCAGCGTGATCGTGCCGTTCGAGCCTATCGCGGTGGCGATATAGGCCTTGCCATCAGTGTCGAAGAAGAGGCCCGGATCGAAGGCTTCCCGATCCAGCTCCCGCATGGTCCAGGGACCGGTGATCTTGGCGGCCGAGTAGATCCGCGTATGACCGCCCACCGGGGTGACGGCGATATAGAAGCGTCCCTTGTGGTAGCGCAGGCTCGGCGCATAGACGCCGTGGCGATAGTCGCCCCCGTCCGCGAGATCATATTTCGGATTGCCCGTGAGCCTGGGGATCACGTGGCCGACGATGTCCCAGTTCACCAGGTCCTTGGAATGCAGGATCACCAAGCCCGGCGTGTTCACGAAGGTCGTCGAGGCGAAATAGAAGTCGTCGCCGACCCGGATGATGTCGGGATCGGGATAGTCGGCGTTGAGCGGCGGATTGGCGTAGGTTCCCCGGCCGCTGTCAGAGCGCCAGACCTGCGCGGCGGTCGGGGAAGCTGCTGCGAAGATCACAAGACCGAGCACGCCGCAGGACAACGCGCGAAGCGTTGCGCCAAACCTCGTCACCGACGCCATCCCTCAACTCCCCAAACGGTTGCCGAAGCCAAGGCCGAGACGCAGGGTGTCGGCAGGGACCTAAGCCCGACGGCCCGCGCCCGCCGCGCTGACATTGTCCACGCCCAGCGCCGACAGCGCGCCGCGCAGGATGCCCTCGGCGTCGAGACCGGCCTGGGCGTACATCGCGTCGGGCTTGTCCTGGTCCTGGAAGATGTCGGGCAGGCAGAGGGTGCGGATCTTAAGGCCGCGGTCCAAGGCGCCGTGCTGGGCCAGGGCCTGCAGCACGAAGGCGCCGAAGCCGCCCATGGCGCCCTCCTCGACCGTGACGATGGCCTCGTGCTCGCGCGCCAGGCGCAGCAACAGGTCAAGGTCCAGCGGCTTGGCGAAGCGCGCGTCGCAGACGGTGGCCGAGAGGCCACGCGCGGCTAGCAGGTCGGCCGCGGCCAGGCTTTCCGACAGGCGCGTGCCGAACGAGACGATGGCGACGCTGGTTCCCTCGCGGACGATGCGGCCCTTGCCGATCTCCAGCGGCTCGGCGATGGCCGGCATATCCAGGCCCAGGCCCTCGCCGCGCGGATAGCGGAACGCGCTGGGGCGGTCGTCGATCGCTGCGGCGGTGGCGACCATGCGGGCCAGCTCCACCTCGTCGGCGGCGGCCATCAGCACCATGCCGGGCAGAGCGCCCATGAAGCCAATGTCGAAGCTGCCGGCGTGGGTGGGGCCATCGGCGCCGACCAGGCCCGCGCGGTCCATCGCGAAGCGCACCGGCAGGCCCTGGATAGCGACGTCGTGGACAACCTGGTCGTAGCCGCGCTGCAGGAAGGTCGAATAGATCGCCGCGAACGGCTTCATGCCGTCGGCCGCAAGGCCCGCCGCGAAGGTCACCGCGTGCTGCTCGGCGATGCCCACGTCGAAGGTGCGATCCGGGAAGGCCTTCTGGAACAGGTCCAGGCCCGTGCCCGACGGCATGGCGGCCGTGATGGCGACGATCTTGTCGTCCTGCTCCGCCTGCTTGATCAGTTCCTGGGCGAAGACCTTGGTGTAGCTGGGCGGGCCGCCGGCCGGCTTCTGCTGCTGGCCGGTGACGACGTCGAACTTGACCACCGCGTGCAGCTTGTCGGCCGCGCCCTCGGCCGGGGCGTAGCCCTTGCCCTTCTGGGTGACGCAGTGAACCAGCACAGGCTTGTCGCCGAACGCCTTGGCGTTCTTCAGCACGCTGACCAGGGCGTCCATGTCGTGGCCGTCGATCGGGCCGACATAGTGGAAGCCGAGCTCTTCGAAGAAGGTGCCGCCGGTGACCATGCCCCGGGCGTATTCCTCAGCCTTGCGGGCGGCCTCGCGCATCGAGCTCGGCAGCTTCTCGACCACCGTCTTGCCCAGCTTCCGCACAGAGCGATAGGCGCCGCCGGAGACAAGATTGGCCAGATAGGCGCTCATGCCGCCGACCGGCGGGGCGATCGACATGTCGTTGTCGTTGAGGATGACGATCAGGCGCTTGGTCGTGTCCGTCGCCGCGTTCATCGCCTCATAGGCCATGCCCGCGCCCAGCGAGCCGTCGCCGATCACGGCGATGACGCTGTTGTCTTCGCCTTTCGCGTCCCGCGCCGCGCAGAAGCCCAGCGCCGCCGAGATCGAGGTCGCCGCGTGGGCCGCGCCGAACGGGTCGTATTCGCTCTCGGCCCGCTTGGTGAAGCCCGACAGGCCGCCGCCCTGGCGCAGGGTGCGGATGCGGTCGCGACGGCCGGTCAGGATCTTGTGCGGGTAGGCCTGATGACCGACGTCCCAGATGACGATGTCCTTGGGCGTCTCGAACACATGGTGCAGGGCGACCGTCAGCTCGACCACCCCCAGGCCCGCGCCCAGGTGGCCGCCCGTCACCGACACAGCGTCGATCGTCTCGGCGCGGACTTCCGCCGCCAGCTGCTTCAGCTCGGCGAGAGACAGCCCCCGCGTGTCGGCGGGCGAGGCGATGGTGTCGAGGAGAGGCGTTTTGGATGACATATCTGTAAAAAGCGCGGTCAGCTGCGGCGGTCCAGCACGAAATCAACGCTGTCGCGCAGATGTTCGGCTCGTTCGCCAAAGATTTCGAGATGGGAACGCGTCTGTTCGGCCAAAAGGCTCACGCGTTCCTTGGCCGCGTCCAGGCCCAACAAGGTGACGTAGTTGGCCTTGCCCTTGGCGGCGTCCTTGCCGCCGGCGGCCTTTCCGAGCGTCGCCTCATCGCCCTCGGCGTCCAGGATGTCGTCGACGATCTGGTAGGCGAGGCCCAGGTCCTGCGCGAAGGCCATCAGCGCCGAGCGCTCGGCGTCCTTGGCCCGGGCGATGATCAGCGGGATCTCGAAAGCGAACGCGATCAGGGCGCCGGTCTTCAGGCGCTGCATGCGCGCCACCGCGCCCAGGTCGTCGCGCACGCCCAGCAGGTCGATCATCTGCCCGCCGCACATGCCGCGCGCGCCGGACGCGATCGCCAGCCTGCGCACCAGCTCCGAGCGGACATGGCCGTCATCATGGGTGTCGGGGTGAGCCATGATCTCGAAGGCGGCGGTCTGCAGGGCGTCGCCCGCCAGGATCGCCGTCGCCTCGTCATACTGCTTGTGAACGGTCGGACGGCCCCGGCGCACGTCGTCATCGTCCATGGCCGGCAGGTCGTCGTGGACCAGGCTGTAGGCGTGGATGCATTCCAGCGCGCAGGCCGCGCGCAGCACCGGCCGCTCGGGCAGGTCGAACATCTTGCCGGTCTCGAGCGCGAAGAACGGCCGCAGGCGCTTGCCCGGCCCAAGGGCCGCGTAGCGCATGGCTTCGGTCAGGCGGCTCTCGGGACCGTCGGCGCGCGGCAACAGCTCGTCCAGCGCCACCGTAACGATGTCGGCCGCCTGCACGATGCGTTTGGCGAGGTCGCTCATGAGGGGCTTCCCTCGCACGCCGGGCGGTCGCCAGGCATCAGTTGAACTCGGCCGGTTCCGCGGCCACCGCGCCACCCTGCCCCAGCACGATCTTCTCGACCTTCAGACGCGCGGCCTCGAGCTTCTTCTCGCAGTGCGCCTTCAGGGCCGCGCCGCGCTCATAGATGTCGATCGAGCGCTCCAGGGCGGCCTGGCCCGACTCCAGCTCCTGCACGATGCGCTCCAGCTGCGACAGCGCTTCCTCGAAGCTGAGGGCGGAGATGTCAGCGGGCGTGTTCGCGGCGTCGGTCATTTCAACTCTCAGGTGAACAGCCGTCAGCCTAGTGGCGACAGGCGGCGCGGGCAACGGCCTAGAGCCAAGGCGTGGTTAAGGGAAGAGACTTTGAACGGTCAGGCGCGGCGGAAGCGCTTGATGCTCCAGTAGGCGTGACCTTCATCAACGATTTTCGCCCATCCCCGGGCCTTCAGCGCGTCAGCGATCATCCAGTTGAAGAAGCCGTGCGCCAGGACCAGCACGTCCTGGCCGCTCATCGCGAGTTCGATCAGGAGGTCTGCGGCTTGGCCGGCGCGCGCCTCGGCTTGCTTTCGGGTCTCCTGGCCGCCGTGGTTGTCGAAGAACCACCACCAAAAGCGCGCGAAGAACCCCAGTCGCTTGGGCGACATCCTCACCCACAGAGGCCAGGGCGGCGGCGGCAGCGGCGCCTCTATGAAGGTCGGATCGGTTGCGAAGGCCCGTTCGCCCACCACCGCCTGGGCGGTCTCGATCGAGCGACGACGCGTGGAAGCGATGATGGCGTCGGCGCTCCGAGCGATCTCCACAAGCGTGGCCGGCGGCGTCTGGCCGGCCTTCAGGCCGCCCTCTTCGTAGCGGCCCCACCACTCGCCATACTCGGGCGCGTTCAGGCGGACCTTGCGCGACAGGGCGGGTTCGCCATGGCGCGCCAGGGTGATAACGCCCGGTCGCGCGGGCGGAGACTGGTGGTCGGCGATGGTGGCGTCGGCCATGTTGAAGAGAAGTCGCGCGACCCAAGGGCCAAAGCGCCTCCTCACTCCTCCTGAAGAGCGCGGACATGCGCGGCGGCGGAACGCCCTAGCGCCTGAAGGTCGTAACCGCCCTCGAGCGAGGACACAACCCGCCCTCTGGCGCGCGCCCTGGCCACCGAAAGGATCGCGCGGGTCGCCCAGGCGAAGTCGTCTTCCTCAAGGCTTTGCGCCGACAGGGGATCGCGGGCGTGGGCGTCGAAGCCGGCCGAGATGATCACAAGTTCGGGGGCGAAGCCGTCGACCTTGTCCATCAGCCCCTCGAATCGCGCCCGCCACGTCTCGCGCGACGCATGGGCGGGCACGGTGGCGTTGGCGATGTTGCCAAGGCCCGTCTCGCTGGGATCACCAGTGCCGGGATAGAGCGGCGACTGGTGGATCGAGGCCACGAACACGGTCGGATCGTGCTCGAACACGGACTGGGTCCCATTGGCGTGATGCACGTCGAAATCGACGATCGCCACGCGCTGTAGGCCTGCCGCCTGCGCCGCACGAGCGGCCACCGCGACGCTGGAGAAGACACAGAACCCCATGGCCACGCCCGGCTCGGCGTGATGCCCCGGCGGCCGTACGGCGCAGAAGGCGCGTTCGGCGCCGCCCAGGGCCACGGCCCGCACCGCCGCGACGCTGGCGCCGGCGGCCCGGCGAGCGGCCGTGAGGCTTCCCGCCGAGAGAACGGTGTCGGGATCCAGCGCCACTCGCCCCGTCGAAGGCGCGGCGGCGAAGACGGCGTCGACATAGGCTTTGGGATGAACCCGCAGCAGATCCTCGACCTCGACCAACGGCGCGTCGAACGGATCGAGCGCCAGGTTCGGATCATCGTGCAGGGCGTCGATCACCGCGCGCAGGCGCTCAGGGCGCTCGACGTGCCCATCGCCGGGCCGGTGGTCCAACATGTCCAAATGCGTATAAAGCGCGAGAGCCATCGGAGATTCCTAGACCGTGAACGCCGATCCGACCACCGCCGCCTACACCATTCGTAGGGCCACTATCGATGACGCCGACACTGTGTCCAGCCTGGGCGCGCGCACCTTCAGCGAGACCTTCGCGCACCTTTACCCGCCTGAGGATCTGGAGACGTTCCTGGCCTATGCCTATGGCCTGGAGCGGACCCGCAACGACCTCGTCGATCCCGACAAGGCGACCTGGCTGATGGAGGACGAGGACGGCGAGGCGATCGGCTACGCCCTGGCCGGCCCGTGCGACCTGCCCCACGACGAGGTCTCGCCGGACGATGGCGAACTCAAGCGCATCTATGTGTTGAAAAGCCACCAGGGCGGCGGCCGCGGTTCGGCGCTGTTGAAGACGGCGCTCGACTGGCTGGAACCCGCCGGCCAGCGCCGGCTGTGGATCGGAGTGTGGTCGGAGAACTACGGCGCGCAGCGGCTCTACGGCCGCCTGGGGTTCGAGAAGGTCGCCGAGTACTTCTTCCCGGTGGGCGAGACGAACGATCTGGAGTTCATACTGCGGCGGGGGTGAGGGAAGGACCCAAATCCTCCCCCTAGAGGGGAAGGTGTCGGCTCGAAGAGACGACGGAGGGGGAAGAGGCGGGCGCGCAAGCACTTCCCCCTCCGGCCCTTCGGGCCGCCTCCCCCGCTGGGGGGGAGGATTGCATTGCGTCGGCCACCGGAACACAGCACAATCCGAACATCTGTTCGAAAGCCGCGCCGATGTTCCTCAACTTCTTCACCGAGCTCCGTCAGGCCAAGGTTCCCGTGAGCCTGCGCGAATACCTCCTGCTGATGGAGGCGCTGGACAAGGACGTCATCGACCGCTCGGTGGAGGACTTCTACTTCCTCTCACGCGCCAGCCTGGTGAAGGACGAGAAGAACCTCGACAAGTTCGACCGGGTGTTCAGCCATGTCTTCAAGGGGCTGGAGACGGTCAATGACGGTCTCGCCGCTGACCTCCCCGAGGAATGGCTGAAAGCCCTGACCGAGAAGTTCCTCACCGATGAGGAAAAGGCCCAGATCGAGGCCATGGGCGGCTTCGAGAAGCTGATGGAGACCCTGCAGGAGCGCCTGCGCGAGCAGAAGAAGCGCCACGAGGGCGGCAACAAGATGATCGGCTCGGGCGGCACCAGCCCGTTCGGCAACAACGGCTACAATCCCGAGGGCGTGCGCATCGGCCAGGACAAGAGCCGCCACGGCCGGGCGGTGAAGGTCTGGGACAAGCGCGAGTACAAGAACCTCGACGACAGCGTCGAACTGGGCACCCGCAACATCAAGGTCGCCCTGCGGCGCCTTCGCAAGTTCGCCCGCACCGGCGCGGCCGACGAACTGGACCTGAACGGCACCATCAAGGGCACGGCCGAGAAGGGCTATCTCGACATCCAGCTACGCCCCGAGCGCCGCAACGCCATCAAGGTGCTGCTGTTCTTCGACATCGGCGGCTCGATGGACAGTCACATCAAGCTCTGCGAGGAGCTGTTCAGCGCCGCGCGCACCGAGTTCAAGAACATGGAGTTCTACTACTTCCACAACTGCCTCTATGAGGCCGTGTGGAAGGACAACAAGCGTCGCCAGACCGAGAAGATTCCGACCTTCGACGTGCTCCACAAGTTCCCGGCCGACTACAAGGTGATCTTTGTCGGCGACGCGACCATGAGTCCCTACGAGATCACCTATCCGGGCGGCAGCGTCGAGCACTGGAACGAAGAGCCCGGCGCGATCTGGATGCAGCGGGTGACCGAGATCTACCAGAGCTGCATCTGGCTGAACCCGACACCCGAACGCCACTGGGACTACACCCAGTCGATCGGCGTGATGCGCCAGATCATGGCCGACCGGATGTTCCCGCTGACCATCGAGGGCCTGGACAAGGCGATGCGGGAACTGGTGCGGGGTTAGCCCCGTCAGCTACGAGGCGGCGGTTCGCCGAGCGGACCGACCTCGGTCGTGGGTTGGCCCACCAGGGGCACCATCTGCGTCGAGGCGGGCGCATGATCGGGGCCGATCGTCTCGCCGACGCGGAAGGCCGTCACCGTCGCGCCGCCCAGCAGGATGAAGACATCCTCACGGCCGTCGCCATTGACGTCGAAACCCACGCGCGCGCCCGGGGTGGGCTGGCTGACGTCCGCCAGGACGGCGATGTCGGCTTCGCCCAGCGCGGTCCCTTGAAGGCTCAGAACATCGCCGACCGCTGTGGTGCTCACCACGGTCATTTTCGTATCGCCCGACACGGCGAGCTGGTCGCCCTGCACGACCGAGAAATCGAGCACCACCCCGAGCAGACCCTCGCCCCCAGAGGCGGATGGGTGAGCGGAGATCAGGAAGGTGTCCGCGCCCGCGCCGCCGCTGGCCACGACCCGCGCGTCCATGACGATGTGGTCGTCGCCAGCCTCGCCGTTGAGGCGGTCAATCTGACCAGGCCCGGCGCCGCCGCCGTTGATGTGGTCGTCGCCGGCGCCGCCGTTGATCGTTTCGCCGGCGCGAGATCCCATCAGGACATCGTCTCCCGGGGTTCCCCGCAGAACGGCCTTGGTCGCCGCGAGGCCGGTTGCGGCGGCGTCGTGTTCTCCAGCCCCCTGGACTGGCGGCGGAGCCGACTTGGGTTGAGCCTGCGGGAAGGAAGCCGCTTCTGCAGAAGCCGCGCTGGTCGGCTTGAAGACAACGAGACTCGGAGACTCGGTCTGCGATGCGTGGGCCGGCGCGCTATCGGCCTTGACCGGCGACGGAGGGGCTTGCGGCGCAGCCTCGCGCGCGGTGGCGGCGGCGATCAGGGCTTCGATCTGGCCGCGGTCCGCCTCCAGGCTCAGCGCCGCAATCAGTTTCGAGGCCAGCGTCTCCGTCGGGACCTCGCCGCCACGGGGCGCGCCGTCGCCCATCGAGGACGCGATGTTGGCGAACTCCCCGCCTCGGATCTCGAGGAATAGGCCGACGGCGATGACCAGCGACAGGAACGACTGGGCCTCGCGGCTGGCCGGGTTGAACGCCACGACCACGCCGTTCGGATCCTTCGGCGCGTCGGGCGCCATCACTTGCCGGAGCGCGCTCCACAGACTGCCGACCTGGTGGAACATGTCGACGGCCGCGTCGTGAACAACAAACTGCCCCTCGATGCGTGCGATATGCACCAGAACGTCCTGGTTGGCGTCGGTCACGACGTACCAGGGATCACCCGAGTCACTGAGGCCGAACACGCCGTCGACCTCGCCATAGCTGGTCTTCAGCTGCTGGGTGAGCAGCAGCAGCAGACCTCGCTCATTGGCGGACCAGTCGGAGACCAGAGGCCGGGGGATGAAGGGAAGGATATCACCCATGGCGATACGGGTCAGGCCCGCGCGGCCTGTTCGGGCTGGGCCGGCTCTGCCTCGTCGGCGGCGCCGTCGAACAGCAGGCGATACAGTTCCGGCTCGTAGTAGCGCAGCAAGGTGCGCGCGAACTGGCTGGGATCAAGGTCCAGGCTCTGCGCCCAAACCGCCTGCGCCTCGATCGGCACGCGACCCAGGCCGTTCTCCACCTGCGAAACGAAGGTGTAGTAGCGGAGCCCGGTCTTCTCGGCCAATTCGGCCTGGGTGAGACCTGCGGCTTCGCGCGCGGCCTTCAGCCAACGGCCGGCCTCGCGACGCAAGCTCTTGGTCAGGGCCGCCTTGGCGGGGTTCATCGCCGTTCGTGACATCGCAACGCCGTTCGCGCGCCCACCTGCGGGCGCTGACTAGTTGTTACACATTGCATAAAAACGCAACAACCCGTTGCATGCGCCTAAACCGCCTTGCCCGGCGGCCACACGGCGTATACAGTTTTTACGCAACTATTTTGAACGAAGCACAATCATGCTCGCACCCCACGCCCGCGCCGACTCAGGCGATCTCGCCTCAACGGCCTCGCCCCACCTGTCGGTGGTGATGGTCGTCTACATGACCGGTCCGGCGCTGATGGAGAGCGTCCGCCACGTGCTGGCGGAACCTCGGGTCGACGAGTTCGTCGTCGTCGACAACGGCTCCTCGCCCGCCGACGCCGCGTGGCTCCGGGACCTTTCGCGACGCGAGACCCGGGTGCGCCTGCTTCAGGGCCTGGGCAACATCGGCTTCGCGCGCGCCGCGAACCTGGGCGCCTTGGCGGCCAAGGGGCGGGAGCTGGTGTTCCTCAACCCCGACGCCTTCCTGACGCCTGGCGCCATCTCGGCTCTGCGAGACGCTGCCCGCGACCGGCCCTCGCCCTGCGTGGTGGGCGCGCGTGTGTTCAACACCGACGGCACCGAACAGCGGGGCGGACGACGCGGCGAGATCACGCCTGTCACCACCCTGCTCACCCTCTCGAAGCTTAGCGCCACCCTGCCCCCGCTGCGCCGCTTCGAGATCCACCGGGAGGGCGAGCCCCCGCCGCCCTACCCGGTGGATACGCCGACCATTTCCGGCGCGTGCTTCTACATGACGGGGCGCGACTTCCAGCGCCTGGGCGGATTTGACGAGGGCTACTTCCTGCATGTCGAGGACATCGACCTGTGCTGGCGCGCGCGCCAGGCGGGCGGATCGGTCCTGTTCCAGCCCAAGGCGCGGATCGTTCACGTCGGTTCGACCAGCCGCGAAAGCCCGCTCGTCATCGAGTGGCACAAGGGCAAGGGCCTGATCCGCTATTTCTTCAAGCGCGCGCACCGCAAGCGGCACAAGGCGCTGACGGCGCTGCTCGCGCCGCTGATCCTGGCGGCGGCCTTGGCTCGGCCCCTTGCCCGACAGCTGTTTCATCGCGGTGCGCGACGCCCAGCCAAGCGCCTGCTTCCCGTCCCGAGCTGACATCCCGCCAGCGCCGATTTGGCGGAAGGGACCAGGGCGGGACGCCATTACGCGCTACACCGACGATCTTGACGCTTGCGCCAAATTCGAACGCCCGTAAGACTTCCCCGTGGGTAAAGGGGAATCTGTAGTGAGTCCGAGCAACGACGCCACCGCCTCGCATGAGGTCGAGGCCGCCGAGACCGAAGCCGTCACCAAGAATCTGGTCTTCGTCGCCGCCGAACGCCTGTTCGCGTTGCACGGGTTCCAGAACGTCTCAGTGCGCGACATCACGGCCGCCGCCGGCGTCAACCTGGCCTCGGTGAATTACCACTTCGGCTCCAAGGACGCGTTGCTGTTCGAAATCTTCAAGCGGCGCACGGCCGAGCTCAATCGCGAGCGGGCCAAGATGCTGCATGAAGCCAATGACCGGAACGCCGGCGCGCCGCCCCTGCGCGACATCCTGGCGGCGCTGCTGACCCCGCCCCTGCGTTGGCTGGCGCCGGACCACGAGCGGCGGATTTCGCTGCAGTTCCTGATCCGCGCCCGCAGCGAGGGCACCGACGAGATCCGCCAGGTGCTGAAGACCGATGTCTCGCATCTGCGCCGCTTCTCGGACGCCCTGCTTCGCGCCCGCCCCGACCTGTCGCCGGAAGAGGTCTACTGGCGCCTGCACTTCACCCTGGGCATGCTGCACAACAACCGCTTTGCGGAGTTCGACCGCCTCAATGTCCTGTCCGAAGGGCAGACCAGCGAAGCGGACGTCGTGGCCCTGCTGGATCGCATGCTGAGCTTCGCCGAAGCCGGCTTCCGAGCCTAAACGGGGACGCAGCCGGAACAGGCGTTCGTGTCGGGCGTTTGGCCCGCGCATGGGACGGCTGCGCATCCTTCACGAGACCCACTACACCTACGACCATCCGGTCGGCTTTGGTCCCCAACGGCTGATGATCCGCCCGCGGGATAGCCACGCCCTGCGGATCGTTGAGGCTTCGCTTAGCCTGTTTCCCCAAGGCGCCACCCGTTGGAGCTACGACGCCAACGGCAACTGCGTCTGCATTTTCCAGCCGTCCGAAGGCGCCGACGCGATGCGCGTCGTCAGCGAACTGGTGATCGACCGCTACCCTGCCCCTCTGGCGCTGCAACGCGCGGAGGACCCGCACACCCTGACGCCGATCGTCTATGCGCAGGAGGACCGGCTGACGCTTGAGCCGTTCATCGCGCCGGTCACCGACGATCCGGACGCCGAGCTTCTACGCTGGCTGCGAAGCCTCCCGGCGCACAGCGACGAGCCGGCCTTGGCTTTCCTGCTGCGCGTCAACGAACTGATCCACCAGCAGTTCGACTATGTCACCCGGGAGGAGGAAGGCGTTCAGAGCCCCGTCGAGACGCTGCGCAAGCAAAGCGGCGCCTGTCGGGATCTCGCCTGGCTGATGGTGGAGGGCCTGCGTCGCCTGGGCTACGCCGCGCTTTTCGCCACCGGCTACATCCATTCCCCCGGCGCGCAGATCCGCGGCGCCGGCGCCACGCACGCCTGGTGCGAGGTGTTCCTGCCTGACCTGGGTTGGCTGGAGTTCGATCCGACCAATGGACTGGCGGAGTCGCCGGATCTGATCCGTGTCGCGGCGACCCGAACCCCCGCTCAGGCCCTTCCGGTGTCGGGAGCCATCATCGGCGACCCAGGCGCCGCTCGTCTTCACGTCTCCGTGGACGTCCAGTTGCTGGACGAAACGGCCCTGACACCCGTGTTAAAGTAGCGTGCCCGGTGGAGTAAAAGCCATGACCAGCGGCTTTCAGAACCAGAACCCTGACAAGAACCTGTCCTTCCCGAAGTCAGCGCCCAAACCGCAGCACGGCGGCAAGCCGGCCCCGGAATGCGTGAAGCTGAAGGAGACGCGCAGCTTCCAACCCAAGCCGGGTCACTAATCCCCAAAGTCGGGTATCGACGCGGCAAATCCGTTCAACCCACAGGCTAAACGCCTGTACAGCGCCGCACGCCACTCTTAACCTTCGTGTAGGGAATGGGGGAGCTGACGGGCATGCGACGGGTCGCGCTCGGATGTTTGATGGTGACGGTCAGTCTCGCGGGCGTGGGAACCGCGACGGCGCTCTCGACTCGTGTTCCTGAAGAATTCAACCAGACACTGACCCTGGCCGGCGGGCCGACGGCTGACGCAGACGATCCCGACGCGCCGATCGCCACGGCGCGCTATGGCGGTGAGCGCTCGCGCGCCGTTGCGGCCGAGACCGTCGCCACCCCGGCCGTCGCGACCTTGGCGCTGGCGGGCGGCCCGGCGGAGCCAGGTTTGGCCGGCGCAGCGCCGAGCGCCCCCGCCCCATCTGCAAGCCGCGTCCAAGCTTCGACCGAGACCGCGCCCGCACCCGCACCCGCGCGTCCGGCGGAGCGCATCCTGGCTGAAAGCTCGCCGGCCAAGGCGCGTCCGGTGCTCGCTCTGGCTCACGTGAAGACCTATCGCCCCTACGGCAAGGTGCTGAAGGTCGAGGTCAATGATCGGCCGCTGGCCTTCACCCCGATGGGCCTGCAGCCCAGCGCCGTGAAACGTCTGACCCTGAACGCCTCGAACCTGATGTCCAAGGCAAGCGCCTCGGCCGAGGATCTGCGGCGCGGGCGGTGGATGATCTTCGCCGCCAGTTCGGGCAAGGCCTATAGCCTCAACCTGATCCGCGACACGATCAATGGCTGGCGAAGCGCCGGCTTCAGCGAGGACAAGCTGGCGCGTTTCGGCAGCCGGCAGGTCGGCCTTGGCTATCGCAAGGATAACAAGCAGGTCTCGCTGTCGGCGACCCGTCGCAATCTGAAGTCGATCGACTATTCCGACAAGGACACGGTCGTCGGGGTCACGGTGTCGATCCAGGGCCGTTAGCGCCGAACTGGATCTTCACCGCGTCCCTTACCGGCCGCTCCTGGCGGCTCAGCCCCTCGCTGCGGCAATCCGCGCGCGGGCGATTTCATCGGCCACCAGGTTGGCCGGGCGTTTTTCGGCGATCGACTGATCGATCACTTCGGCAAGGGTCTGAGCCAGGCGGTCGAGCTTGGTCGCCACCCAGCCGCCGTCGAACGCGTCGCCGGCTTCCAGAGCGCGGATCTCAGCGGCCACATTGATGATGCCGCCGCCGTTGATGACGTAGTCGGGGGCGTAGAGGATGCCGCGATCGAAAACAGCCTGCCCGATCATCGCGTCGGCCAGCTGATTGTTGGCCCCGCCTGCGATCACCTTGACCTTCAGGCGCGGCAGGGTCGCGTTCGAGATCGCTCCGCCCAGAGCGCAAGGCGCAAAGACGTCGGCCTCGACATCGAAGATCGCATCGGTCGGGACGATCGTCGCGCCGGTCTTGGCGGCCACCTCGGCCAGGGCGACCTGATTGACGTCGGCGATGATGAGTTGGGCGCCGGCGGCGTGCAGCTTCTCGGCGAGGTAGGCGCCGACATGGCCGACCCCTTGGATGGCGATGCGAACCCCTTGGAGGTCACGGTTCAGAGCGCGTTCGACGCAGAGCCGTACGCCCCGGAAGACGCCCTCGGCCGTCACCGGCGACGGATCGCCCGACGCGGCCGCATGGGCTTCCAGACCGGCGACGAAGCGGGTGGTCTTGCGGGTGCTGACCAGATCCGAAGGCGAGACGCCGACGTCCTCGGCGGTCCAGTAGCGGCCGCCCAGGCTGTCGACGGCGCGACCGAAGGCCTCGAACAGTTCCGGCGTCTTCTGGCTGCGGCTGTCACCGATGATCACAGCCTTGCCGCCGCCCAGATCGAGCTCGGCCATGGCGTTCTTGTACGACATCCCGCGCGACAGTCGCAGCGCGTCAGTGAGGGCCGCGCCGGCGCTGGAATAGTCCCACATCCGGCAACCGCCGGCGGCGGGGCCGCGCGCGGTCGAATGGATCGCGATGATCGACTTAAGACCAGTTTTTTCGTCGAAGAAAGCGTGAACGCCTTCGTGTCCCTCGAAATCGGGGGAATCGAACAAGGTCATGCTGCCGGTCTCGCCTCAGCCAGAATGAAGTTGGCGGGCGGTGTACGCTGGCTTGCTCTGGCTCACAAGCCCGAAGGCTGACCTTGCGACACCCTGCGCTTGTCCACCTTGGGCGGATCCAACGCTGTCATCGCCGCCACGCTGTCTGGAATGGCGGGAACGCCCGATGGCGGCCACGCTGCGGGCGCATCTCGCAGGAACGCCTCGGCGTCCGACCAGACCGTCTCGGCTTGCCGATCGACAAGCAGCAGGTGGTAGCCCTTGGGATAGTAGGCGGTTCGCGCGCCAGGCTTCAGTCGCCCCGCCGCCTCGACCGTCGGCGCGCGCGGGATGATGTGGTCGTTGGCGCCGTAGAACCAGGCGACGGGCGCCGCAACCGCGCCCGTCGAGCGCCATGCCCGCTCCATAAGACCCACCAACCCATACAGCGTGTCGGAGCGCGCGCCCCAGATCATCAGCGGGTCGCGACCCATGCGGCGCAGTTCGTCGATGTTGTCGGACGGCATGACTTCACGCACCAGCCATTCGGGCGGCTTGACCACCCAACCGCCCGCCGTATGCGCGGTGATCCACAGGCTGAGCTTGTTGGGCAAGGGCTGGTTCGACCACCCCCAGACCGCGGGCGCGAACAGCAGGACCTTGTCCGCGCGAGGGGGATCGGCGGACGACATCGCGCTGATCGCCAGGCCGCCGCCCATGCTGACCCCCGCCAGGGCGACCTTGGCGCCAGGATGCCGCTCACGAACCGCCTCGACCAGCAGACGGACATCCTCGATGACCAGATCGGCAGACGCCCAGACGCCGCGCTCGGGGGACCGGCCGAACCCGCGCACATCCAATGCGTAGGTCGCGATCCCCCTCCCCGCCCACCAGTCGGCGGCCAAATGATAGGCGTTGGAATAGTCGTTCATGCCGTGCAGGCCGACGATCACCCATTCGGGCTCGCTCGCCGGCAGCCAGCGCATCAGACCCAACTGAGCGCCGTCGAAGCTGATAAAGCCGTCGTCCGTCAGGCGCGGCCCGCGAAAGCCCAGCGCCGCCAGCTCCGGTCTCTGGCGCAGTGGCGCGCACGCCGACAGCGCGGCGGCCGAGGCGGTCAGGATCAGGGCGCGGCGGTTCATCGGCCCAGAATGTCCGCGACGCGTTCACGAAGGAAGGGCGTGACTTCCGCCTCGAACCAGGGATTGCGCTTCAGCCAGGCCGTGTTGCGCCAAGACGGGTGCGGCAGCGGAAGGACGTTCGGCCCGAATTCACGCCAGCGGGCGACCGTCTCGGTCATGGTCTTGCCGGTTCGGCCGGCCAGCGCCCAGCCCTGGGCGTAGCTGCCCACCAGCAAGGTAAGCTCGACGTTGGGCAGCGCCGCCAGCAACTGGGTTCGCCACAACCCCGCGCAACGGGGCGGCGGCGGATAATCGCCGCCCTTGGGGTTGGTTCCCGGAAAGCAGAAGGCCATGGCCGCCACGCCGATCTCGGATCGGCCATAGAACGTCTCACGGTCGACGCCCATCCACTGCCGCAGGCGGACGCCAGACGGGTCGTTGAAAGGCAGCCCGGTCTCGTGGACGATCCGCCCTGGCGCCTGGCCGGCGATCAGGATGCGCGTCGCGGAGCTGACGCGGGTTACCGGCCGCGGCGTGTGCGGCAGATAGGGCGCACACGCCCGGCAGGCGGCGATGTCCTCAAGAAGCGCTTCGAGCGGCATGGACGGGATGTAGGCGATCCCGCCCCCTGCCCCAAGCGGAGCCTTAAGCGCCGAGCATCCGGCGCTCGCGCTTGATGATGTCGGCGAACGACGGCCGGGCGAGGATGGCGTCGGCATAGGCCTTGGCCTTGGGCCACTTGGCGAAGTCGAACCCAGCGTGTTCCAGGTTCACGAAGGGGCTGGCCACGGCGATGTCGGCCAGGGTGAAACGGTCCTCAACCAGGAAGCCGCTCGCCGGGATCGTGCGCTCGAGATAGTCGAGCACCGGCGGCATGGCGACGTTGGTCCCCTTTTCGATCGCCGCCAGGTCCGGCTCGGCGCCCATGAAGCGCGGCCCCACCACCCGGTTGAAGAAGATCGGGCCCGCCGCGCCGACGAAGATCGAGTCCGCATACTCCTCGTACCAGACGGTCCAGGCGCGCGCCTTGGGCTCGGTGGGGATCAGGTTCGGCTCGGGATGGGCGGCGTCGATATAGGTGATGATCGCCGAGGAGTCCGAGATCTTGAAATCGCCGTCCTGGAAGCCCGGAATCTTGCCGAAGGGGCTGCAGGCGTCGAATTCGGTGTCGGGCTGGCCGAGACGGACCACCTTGTTGTCGTACGTCAGACCCTTTTCGGTGGCGAACACCATGGTCTTGCGGACGAACGGCGAAAGCGACGAACCGTAGATGAGCATCAATGGCCTCCCAAGTTTGGGAGACCATAGGCCACGGACTCAGTTTCTTTTCAAGACGAACGCGTACCGCGACTAGTCCTCGTCGCTCACCGTATCCTCAAAGCTGGTCGGATCGCCTTCCAGGCGCAGGCGGATGCGATAGACGCCGCGAAACTTCTCGGGATTGACCGGCTTGTTGTGGCGCAGGATCACGACCTTGCCCTCGCGGGCCAGCTCGATGGCGTTGGTGCGCACGTGGCCCAGCTGCTGCTGCCAGCGCTCGGGCTGGATCGCTTTGGCGACGTTCATCGGGTCGATCGACTTGCCGGCGGGCAGCGCCGCCAGCTGGGAAAGAATGGTGTCTTGGATCGGGGTGGTCATGCGCCTCGCCATGCCACGGATCGCGCTCAAACGCGAGGCGCGGCTTGCGTGCGCGCGACGACGCCTCTAACTGAACCCCGATAAGTTTCGGAGGGGACGACATGGACGGCGGCGCCGAGGTTTCCAGCAGCTCGCGATTGGTCGAGACCGGCGAATGGGCCGGCTGGCGCACCTGGCAGGGCATGGACCCGTTCGAGGACCAGTCCGGCCCCTTCTATTTCCGCGAGGATGAAACCGGCCGCGTGACCTGCGCCTTCCGCGCCGAGCCCAAGCACATGAACGGCGGCGGCTTCATGCACGGCGGCTGCATGATGACCTTCGCCGACTTCTGCCTGTTCGCCATCGCCTGGCGCGATCTGGCGGGAACCCACGCCGTGACGGTCAGCCTGAACGGCGAGTTCGTCGGCCCAGCCCGCCCCGGCGACCTGGTCACCGCCACCGGCGAGGTCGTGCGCGCCGGCGGCTCGCTGCTGTTCGTGCGTGGCCTGATCTCGACCGGCTCCAGCCCGATGCTGAACTTCTCGGGCGTGATCAAGAGGATGCGTTCGCGCTAGTCCCTCAGGCGGTCATGCCCGCTGCGGCGGCGGGCCGCGCCAGCATCGCGTCGAACCAGCGGTTGACGTGAACCAGCGCCGGATCCGGCCGCCACTTGATCATCCGGCCGAAGTCGAGGCTGGTGACGGCGACCACATCGACAATCGTCAAGCGGTCGGCGGCGATGAACGGGCTGGCGGCTAGGCGGTCGTCCAGCACCTTCAGGCTTTTTCTGACGCTCTCCAGATTGTAGGCGGCGACCTCGGGGACCTGCGCCTCCAGCGCCGCCATGCCGGGGTGGCTGTGGCGCACGCCCTGCATCATCGGCGTGGCGACCATCATCTCGGTGCGCCGCAGCCACATCTCGATGATCGCCGTCTCCTTGGCGTCGCGACCGAAGAGGTTCGGTTCGGGATAGACGCTCTCCAGATAGCGGCAGATGGCGACCGACTCGGTGATCACCGTCCCGTCGTCCAGCTCCAGCGCCGGCATGTGCGCGAGGCCGGCCTTGCCACGATACTCCGGCGACCTGTGTTCGCCGCCCATGATCGACAGGGTGATGATCTCGACGTCATCGATCCCCTTCTCGGCCATGAACCAGCGGACACGCCGAGGATTGGGGGCGCGAAGGCAATCGTAGAGTTTCAAAAGAAATCCTCCCGGCTTTTGACCGGGAGGATGCTGGGTTTTCGTAGCGGAAGAAAAGTGGCTTACAGCCCAAACAGGCTTCGCGGCATCAGGCCGACCAGCGAGCCGGTCAGGCAGGTGGCCAGGAAGCCGGCCATCATCGCCTTCCAAACGAGGCCCAGCACTTCCTGCCGGCGCTGCGGCACCAGAACCGAGAAGCCGGCGACGTTCATGCCGACCGAACCGATGTTGGCGAACCCGCACAGGGCGTAGGTCATGATCATCCGCGTGCGCTCGTCGAGCAGCGACTCGCCCACCTTGGACAGCTGGATGAAGGCCGTGAACTCGGTCAGGATCAGCTTCACGCCCAGCAGGCCGCCGGCCGTGCCGGCCTCCTTCCAAGGCACGCCCATGGCCCAGGCCAGCGGCGCGAAGATCACGCCAAGACCGCGGGCGATGCTCAGCGGCTCGCCGCCCACCGGCGGGAAGGCCCCCAGGATCTTGTCGACCATCGTCGCCAGGGCCACGAAGACGATCAGGGTGGCGCCCACGTTCAGGGCGATCTGCAGACCGTCGGTCGTGCCCTTCATCACCGCGTCGATCGAGCTGCCATAGGTCTTGTCCTCGGTGGCGAGGTCGAGATCGGCGCCCTTTTCCATCGGGTCGGACGGCACGATGATCCGCGCCAGCAGCACCCCGGCCGGCGCCGAGATGATCGAGGCGGTCAGCACGTGGGCGGCGGCGTTGGGCAGGACGTCGGCCAGGATCGTGGCGTAGGCCACCATGGTCGAGCCCGAGACGCAGGCCATGCCGACCGCGATCAGCATGAACAGCTCCGAGCGGCTCAGCTTGTCGAGATAGGCGCGGATAAAGATCGGACCTTCGATCTGCCCCATGAAGATGGTGGCGGCGGTGGCCAAGGCGGGCGGACCGCGCAGACCCAGCGTCTTCTGGAAGACGAAACCGAAGCCCTGCGCCAGCCACTTGAGGATCCGCCAGTGCCAGAGCAGCGCCGACAGTGCGCAGACCACGAGAATCACGGGCATCACCCGGAACGCGAAGATGAAGCCCGCCCCAGGGTTGCTCACCGTGTAGGGCTGGTCGCCGCCGGCCAGGAAGCCGAACACGAAGGCGGTGCCGGCCTGGGTGGAAGCGGCCAAGCCTTCGACCGCCCCATTGACGCTCTGCATCAGCTTCTGGGCCTGCGGCAGGCCGAACAGCACCATGACCAGCGCGACCTGGATCACGACGGCGCCGATGGCCAGGCCCCAGGGAAACCGCTTGCGGTTCTCGGATACGAGCCAGCAGAGGCCCAGGGTGAGCGCCAGACCCGCGAGGGCCTGAACGTTCTCGGGACGGAACATCAAGACGAAGACCTTACAATGAGGCGACGCCCCCGCGACGCCGACCAAGAGGCGAAGATTGACACCATCTGCGGCGTCCCACGCAAGCGCCTTGCGTAAGGAATGGTTAACCAGGCCGCAAGTCGCCTAAGTCATAAGCCTCTTACCTACGAAACGCCGGGTCAGCGGCACGCGGCGTGGAAGGCGGTGGGATCTGCGCTTGAAGCCCTCCGCGCGGATCGTTTCAGCCCTGAAATTCGCCTTACCCCGATTTAACTTGGCCGCTCGCCGATCGCCGTTCATTGCTGCAACCGTCGATTGGGGAGCGCGAGTCCGCAAATGTCGTTGGCCTTGGCCACACTTCTATACGAGTGGCGTCGTTACATGGCGGCCGTCGTCGCCCTGGCCTTTTCAGGCCTTCTGGTGCTGGCGCAGGTCGGCATGTTCGTGGGCATCGGCAAGGGTTTCACCGCCCAGATCGACCGCGCGCGCGCCGATATCATGGTGCTCGGCCCAGGCGCCAAGGCGCTGTTCGGCGGCCCTTCGGGTCTACCGCGCCGGATGATTCCGCTGGTCTACAGCCACCCCGAGGTCACCCAGGTCGCCCCGCTGGACGGCTCGGGCGGTCGGTTCCAGAACATCCTGTCGCCCGAGGAGCAGGCCAAGATCGAGGCGCGCACCAAGGCCGCGGCCAAGGGCGGCAAGTCGCCCCCCCCGGGCGGCGGCGGGCGCAAGACCGAGTTCGTCAATGTCACGGTGATCGACGCGATCCCGGGCTATGTGACCGTGCCCACCGACTACACGCCCGAGATGGTCGAGGCCCTGCGCCGTCCTTACGCGGTCGCCGTCGACCAGACCGCCCTCAAGCGCCTGGGCGTCAAGAAGGGCGACAAGGCGATCTATAACGGCAAGACCATCAATATCGCCGTGGTGACAACGGGTTATCCGAACATCATCCAGCCCACCCTGGTCATGTCGCGCGACACGCTGCGGATGCTGGGCGAGGCCGACACCGGCCAGCGCGTCGGTCCTCTGATGGTGGAGATCAGCAATCCCGCCCGCGCCGAAATCGTCGCGGCCCAACTGAACAAGAAGGCCGATGGCAAGTTCCGGGCCTGGACCCGCCAGGAACTGGCCGACGCCAACTCCAGCGCCATGCTGGACGACCAGATCATCGGCATCATGCTGGGCTTCTCGGCGTTCCTGGGCCTGCTGATCGGCGTGGCGATCACCTGGCAGACCCTGCGCGGCGCGATCATGGCCAACATCAAGGAGTTCGCCTCTCTGCGCGCCCTGGGCGTGTCGATGGGCGACCTGCGCAACATCGTCATGGAGCTCAGCTTCTGGGTCGGGATCGTCGGCGTGTTCGCTGCCGGACTGCTGACCTGGGGCGTGTCGCTGTTGGCGGCCATGGGCGGGGTCCCGATGTACTTCCCGCCCACCCTGATCGCCATCGTCGCGGGCTTCCTCGTCGCCATCGCTATGCTGTCGGGCTTCCTGTCGCTCGGCGTCCTCAAGAACAGCCAACCCGCGGACCTGCTGCGATGACCCGTGACAACGCGCACAAGCGCGGCGAAACCGCCCTGCAAGCCAAGGGCCTGGTCAAGCGCTTCAAGACCGGCCGCTCTTATATCGAGGTGCTCAAGGGCATCGACTTCGACGCCAAGCATGGCGACGTGACCATGGTCATGGGTCCGTCGGGCTCGGGCAAGTCGACCCTGGTGGCGGCGCTATCGGGCTTGTTGAAGCCGGACGAAGGCAAGGTCTCGGCGCTCGACGCCAAGGACCTGTGGGCCCTGTCCAGCGGCAAGATCGACAAGTTCCGTCTCGACCACTGCGGCTTCATCTTCCAGGGCTTCAACCTGTTCCCGGCGCTTACGGCCAAGCAGCAAGTGATGACGGCTCTGAAATACCAGGGCGCCAGCCCTGGCGAGCAGGCGCGCCGCGCCCAGGCGGCGCTGGAGTCGGTGGGCCTTGGTCCGCGCGTCAACCAGCGCCCGTCGGAGCTGTCAGGCGGTGAAAAGCAACGCGTGGCCATCGCCCGGGCGCTGGCCAAGAACCCGAACCTGATCTTCGCCGACGAGCCGACCTCGGCTCTGGACGGCGAAAACGGCCAGATCGTCATCCGTCTGCTGCGCGAAGCGGCGTCGGTGCGCGGCGCGGCGGTGATCTGCGTGACCCACGACCCGCGGCTCGAGGCCTATGCCGACCGCGTCATCCACATCGAAGACGGCCGGATCCTGGACGACGTGCGACGCACGCCCGACGCCGATCCCGCGCCGCTCAGCCACTGATTTTCTGGGGGAATTCCACATGCCCGGCTTCCTGCGCCGACCCGCCTTCTACATCGTCCTGGTCGTCGTGCTTCTGCTCGGCGGCGGCTTCTTCTACGCCAAGGGCCAACAGGCCGAGAAGAAGAAGAAGCTTGAGGCCGCCGCCGCCCAAGAAGAGCCCTCCCCCTATGCGGCGATCGCCCAGGGCAAGGCCGACGTCGAGGGCGGCGTGATCCAGGTGGCCGCGCGCCGCCAGGGCATCATCCGCGAGGTGTTCGTCCAGGAAGGCGACATCGTCAAAGCCGGCCAGCCCCTGGCCAAGCAGGAAGACGATGACGCCCGCCTGGCCGCCCAGACTGCGGCGGCGAACCTGTCCTCCGCCAAGGCGCAGTTGGCGCTCTACCAGGTGCAGCTGCGCACCGCCCAGCGGGAGTTCAACCGCCTGCAGGGCCTGGCCGCTTCCAACTATGTGGCCGCGCAGAAGCTGGACGCCGCCCGCGACCAGATCGCCCAGGCGCAGGCCAATATCGGCGCCCAGCAGGCCCAGATCAGCGTCGCCTCGGCCCAGCTGGCCCAGGCTCAGTACACTCAGGAACTGACGGTGATCCGCGCACCGGCCGACGGCCGCATCGCCCGCCGCCAGGCCAATCCGGGCTCGGGCGCCTCGACCCTGAACGTCACCGCCATGTTCGACCTCGAGCCCAACACCCAGCGCATCGCCCGCGCTGAAATCGTCGAGGCCGACATCCCGAATGTGACGATCGGCCAGGAAGTCGAGATCCAGCCGGAAGGTGATCCGGACAAGACCTATGTCGGCAAGGTTCTGCGCCGCGCCGCGGTCTTCGGCGCCCGCAAGCTGGCCTCGGACGACCCCAGCCAGCGCAGCGACGAACGCGTCGTCGAGGTGGTGGTCAGCGCCGACGGCGCCCCGCTGCTGGTCGGCCAGCGCGTGCTGGTGAAGTTCATGAAGCCCGGCCAGAAGGCCGGCGTGAAGCGCGACAAGCCGACCCCGCCGGTGGCTGGCGGAGCCAAGAAGAAGGGCTAAGACGCGCGCTCAACCCCCACCGCCTTGAAACGCCGCGCGGCCCCCGCGCGGCGTTTTTGTTTTGCTGCGCTGGAGAATGCGCGGGTCGGCTAGCGACCCTAGTCGGATATTTTAACGACCGACCTCCCCGGCGAATGCCGGGGCCCAGATTCATCTGGGGCGGCTGGGGATGATGCGACGTCACGCGGCGCTCATCGGACAGCGACTGGCGGGCTCGATCTGGATCCCGGCATTCGCCGGGAAGGTCGGGTTTCTGGAGGGGCTTTAGGCGCTGCTCACGACCCTTTGCGGACTTTGCCTCCCTCTCCTTTAGGGAGAGGGAGGGGCCCGCCGCGAAGCGGTGGGAGGGAGAGGGGTTACGAGGGCTGACGGCGTGCCGGCGCTCCGTCGGACGCTGTAACCCCTCTCCCCAACCCTCTCCCTCTGGGAGAGGGAGCAATGACCGACATCCAACCTTCACCGACATTGGTGACGTCCGCTTCAGAACATGCGCTCTGGACACCCCAATCCCCGGCGTCTCACGGGGATCGCCGCCTTCCCGCCCCAACACAATCAACGCCTTATCCCACCGAGCGACGGGGCCATCCAAAATCGACGCATCCTCCGCAAAACCACCCTCACAATGCTTCCACCTCGTCGCGAGGAAAGGGCGCATGGCCAGCGACCATTTGCGGCGGCGGGGGGCGGTCGAGCGGGAAGAGGTTCGAGGGGGATACTCGAACGGTCCGGGGCTGAGCTTGCTGGGCTCACCCGCCCGCCGTCGGCGTGGTTGGAGGCAAAAGGATGTGTCTTAGCCTGTAGTGGCTCGTCCTCTCCGACCGCTGGGCTTCGAGGAAACTCGCAAGCCCGGGTCCCGGTAAGGCCTGAACAAGGCCACCTGACGGGACGCTGGCGGATAACGGCTGCGCGGAGCGTCGGCTTCGTCGAAACGGTATCTACAAACTCACACTCCGGACGGATGTCCGGCGCTCCGCGTCCCTTTCCAGACCTTCAGCGGCGAGCCGCATGAAGTCGTTAGGTCATGCCCCCTCCCCTCGATGGGGAGGTGTAGGGGTGGGGTGAACACAGCGGCAGACGCCGCGCACAGCCGCCAGCTCAGAAGGTCACCCCATCCCCGGCCCTTCCCCATCAAGGGGAAGGGAGATTCAAGCGCTGCGAAATGATGGAAGCCCCCTCCCCTTGACCTGCCCTCTCCCGCGCCGCACAAACGCGCCAAACCAAACACACGTTTGAGGGAGACTTCGGCATGGCGGACATCCGCTTCGACGGCAAGGTGGCGATCGTGACGGGCGCCGGCGGCGGGCTTGGCCGACAGCACGCCCTGGAACTGGCGCGGCGCGGCGCCAAGGTGGTCGTCAACGACCTGGGCGGCAGCGTCGACGGCTCGGGCGGCTCGTCCGAGGCGGCTCAGAAGGTCGTGGAAGAGATCAAGGCGTTCGGCGGCGAAGCCATCGCCCACGGCGCCTCGGTGACCGACGATGCGGGCGTGGCCAACATGGTCCAGACCGCCATGGACACCTGGGGCCGTATCGACATCCTGATCGCCAACGCCGGCATCCTGCGAGACCGCACCCTGACCAAGATGGAACTGGCCGACTTCGAAGCGGTCATGCAGGTCCACGTCTGGGGCACCTTCAAGCCGATCAAGGCTGTCTGGGACATCATGAAGGCCCAGAACTACGGCCGCATCGTCGTGACCACCTCGTCGTCGGGCATGTACGGCAACTTCGGCCAGAGCAACTACGGCGCGGCCAAGATGGCGGTGCTGGGCCTGATGAACACCCTCAAGCTCGAGGGCGCCAAGAACGACGTGAAGATCAACGCCATCAGCCCGGTCGCGGCCACCCGCATGACCGAAGGCCTGATGCCGCCCGAAGTGCTGGCCAAGCTGGCCCCGGAATATGTGACGCCGGGCGTCGTCTACCTGTGCTCGGACGAGGCCCCGACCGGCGCCATCCTCACCGCCGGCGCCGGCGCTTTCGCCCTGTCGCGGATCTACGAGACCGAGGGCGTCTATCTCGGCGAAGGCGGCCTGTCGGCCGAGGAAGTCCGCGACAGCTGGGACAAGATCACCGCCGAGGATGGCCAGAAGGCCTACTTCAACGGCGGCGAGCAAGGCCAGAAGTTCTTCCGCAAGATGGCGGGCGGCTAAGGCGCCACAAATAAAACACAGATCAAAAAGCAGCGTTCGACCTGCATTTGACATAACAGCGATTAATACGGGGGCCTTGCGCCCCCGTTTCTTTTACGTGACTGACAAAATTCACGGCACGCATCAATAATAGCAACGGTATTTGACTGAATGCGTTACAGGCGGCGCTCCTCGAGCGCCAGTCGGCGTCCGGCGGACCTCCTCCTCCCCAAGAAGGTCGCAAGTCAAAATGTCTCTCACGCGTACCCGCCTCGCCGTCGGCGTGGCTTTCGTGGCGCTCGTCGCCGCCTCCCAGGCCTCTGCTTCGGCCTTCTACCTGCAGGAACAATCCGTGCGCGGCACCGGCCGCGCCTATTCGGGCGAAGTCGCCGACAAGGGCGTGGGCAGCCTGTGGTGGAACCCGGCCTCGATCGCCGGCATCGCCCGCAGCGAAGCCTATTTCGGCCTGAACGCGATCCAGGTCGACTCCAAGGTCACCAACACCGGTTCGACCATCACCCGTCCGGTTCCGCCCACGGGCCTGACCACGCCGGTCGGCGGCGCCAACACCGCCTTCGATCCGATCAATGACGGGATCGTGCCGAACCTGGGCGGCGCCTGGAAGGTCAACGACAAGCTGTCGCTGGGCCTGTCGGTCGCCGCGCCCTACAACTTCACCACCGAGTACAACGCCGACAGCTGGACCCGCTACGATGCGCTGAAGTCGCAGCTGCGCACGGTGAACGTCGAAGGCGTGGTCGCCTATCGCGTCAACGACATGTTGGACCTCGGCGTCGGCGTCACGGCGATGTACGCCGACGCTGAACTGACCAACGCCCTGCCCAACATCTCGCCGCTGCAACCCGACGGCGCGCAGTCGCTGAAGGGCGACGGCTGGGCCTACGGCTACACGGTCGGCGCTCAGCTCCACCCGTCCAAGAGGCTGACGATCGGCGCCAGCTACCGCAGCAAGATCGACCACAAGCTGGATGGCACGGTGAAGGTCTCGGGCCTCCTGGCCCCGATCCCCGCCGCCAACAACTTCACGGTCGACGGCCAGGCCAAGATCACCCTGCCCTGGATCGCCAACCTCGGCGCCCGCTGGGCGGTGAACGACCAGTGGACCCTGAACGGCTCGGTGAGCCGCGTGGGCTGGGGCGAGTTCGACGCCATCCGTGTCAGTTTCCCGGGCGGCGGCTCGACCAGCCCGCAGAACTACAAGGACGTCACGACCTACGCCGCCGGCGTGGATTACCAGGCCTCGCCGCGCCTGACGCTGCGGGCCGGGGTCCAGTACGACCCGACCCCGACGCCGGACATCGGCCGCACCGCCCGCGTGCCGGACGGCGACCGCATGATGTACGCCACCGGCGCCACCTGGGCCGCGACCGAAAACCTGAAGCTCGACGCCGCGATCAGCTACATCGCGTTCGACAAGAGCCAGATCAACCGCACCGACGTCACCGCCACCAGCTCGACCGTCCGTCTGCGCGGCGATGTCGAAGGCTCAGCCGTGGTGCTGGCCGCCGGCGCGCGCTTCAGCTTCTAGGTCTGCACGCCCCTGAAACGAGAAGCCCGCCTGGAGCGATCCAGGCGGGCTTTTCGTTTAGTCGATCGCTTCCCAGAGAACCTGTGCGGCGCCGACGAACACCTGGGCGGCCTGCCCCTTGGGCTCGCCGATGACCGCCGGCACGCCCTGATCGCCGCCCAAGCGAACGGCGATCTCAATCGGCACGCGGCCCAGCAGCGGCACGTTCAGACGCGCCGCCTCGGCGACGCCGCCGCCCTCGCCGAAGATCGGGATCGGCGCGCCGGTCGAGGGATCGGCGAAGAAGGCCATGTTCTCGATCAAACCGAGGATCGGCGTCGCGGTCTTTTCGAACATCGAGGCCGCCCGACGCGCGTCGATCAGGGCGATCTCCTGCGGCGTGGTCACCAGCACCGCGCCGTCGATGCGGAGCTTCTGCACCAGGGTCAACTGCACGTCGCCGGTGCCGGGCGGCAGGTCGACGACCAGCACGTCCAGCGGCTGCGCCTCTGATCCCCAGGCGACGTCGTGGATCATCTGGCGAACGGCCGAGGAGGCCATCGGCCCGCGCCAGATCATCGCCTTGCCCTCGTCGACGATGAAGCCGATCGACATCAGCTTGACGCCGTGGGCTTCCAGCGGCTGGAGCTTCTCGTTCTCGAACAGCGGATCGCCGTCCACGCCCATCATCTTGGGCGCCGAAGGGCCATAGATGTCGGCGTCCAGCAGGCCAACGCGCAGCCCCATCTTGGCGAAGGCCACGGCGAGATTGGTCGAGACAGTCGACTTGCCGACCCCACCCTTGCCCGAGGCCACGGCGATGACATGGCGCACATGCTTGGGCTTCTCCGCCTCGGGCGGCGGGGCCATACGAGCCTGGGGATCCTCGGTGACCTTGGCGCCCTTGCGGACCCGGGTCGCGCCCTCGGCGGCCTGGGCGGTGAGGACCACCTGAGCCTGTTCGACGCCTGGCAGAGCGGCCAGCGTCTTTTCGGCGGCCTCGCGCACTGGGGCGTAGGACGCCACGACGTTGGCCGGGACCTCTAGCATGAATCCGGCGCGGCCGTTTCGGACGACAAGGCCTTGCACCAGCCCAGCAGTCACCAGCCCTCGCCCGCTGGCCGGGTCGGCGATGCGGTCCAGCGCCGCACGGGCGTCGTCGAGGGTTGCGGTCACGGGCGAGGCCTCCTGTTCGGGGGCCTCATATCCGCGCGAGCGCCAGGCATTTCAAGTGCGGAGCGACCCTACCGCTCGACCACCTTGCGCTGCATCGGCGCCAGCTTGGCCAGCAGCTTGTTCTGGACGGCGAAGGGCACGCCCTCCTTGTCCATCGCCCACTGCAGGTTCTCGACCAAGGCGTTGAAGTCCTTATTGGTGACGCCCATGTCCTTGTGAACCGCCGCCATGTCACGGCCGGTGTAGACGCAGCCGCCGCCGAGCACGTAGCAGAACTGCTCGGTCAGGGTCCGCTTCAGGCGCGGGACGTCGGTGGTGGCGAAGATCTCCTTGATCCTCGGATCGGCGATGCTGCGATCGACGAGGTCAGAGGCGATCCGCGCCAACCCTTCCTTGCCATGGAAGGCCTGGAAGGTCGCCGAGTCGGACAGCGGCGCGGCCCCGGCGTTGGCCGGTGATTGGGTGTAGGGATCCACCGGCTTTTCACCGGGCGGCGTGACCTCCTGCGCGAAGGCGGCCCCTGACAAGAGGATCGTGGCGACGCTGGCCACGGCGAGAGCTTTGACGGTCTTCATGGTCGCTTCTCCCTAGAAGCCGGCCTGGAGCGACAGGTAGACGCCGCGCTGGTTCTTGAAGGTGGCGATGTCGCCGAGATCGACATAGGCGGCGGTCACCGACAGGTTCTTGTTGATGGCGTAGGCGGCGAACAGGTCCATCCAGTCGTCCTCCTTGGCGAACGCCAGGTTGCTGGGCTTGGTCCGGTACTCGGCCCCGACCACCAGCCGCTTGCTCAGCAGATAGCCTGCCGAGCCTTCGAACTGCGGCTTGTAGCCCTCGGTCCCACCGAACCCGAGCAGGCCCGTCTGGTTGGCCTTGGTCAGTCGCACCGCCCCGCTCAGCACCAGGGACTTGTCGAGCAGGATCTTGGTGGCGGCGACATAGTAGTCGACCCCGCTGTCCTTCTTGGCCCCGACGGCCCGGACAACCGCGCCCTGGTTATTGTCCTTGTATTGCGCCCCGACCGCGATCTGCGGCAGCCACCGGTCCTGGTCATAGACCGCGTCACCGATCACCCGCACCTTAGCGCCCAAAACGGTCTGCTTGAACTTGAAGCCGCGCCCAAGACCAAGCTTGGCGCCGGTCGCGCCGGTGTCGAACACCTGCTGGGTCGCCGAGAGCTCGACGCGATCGCGATAGCCCACCGCTGCGCCGAAGGCGCGCAGCTTGTAGTCATCGACGCCGACGTGCGTGTAGTGGACCTCGCCGCCGACACCGCGATTGGTCGCTCCACCGGCGATAACCGCCCAGGTCGCCAGACCCCCGCCTGCGCCGCCCTCCAGCGCGCTGACGCCGTGCGTCAGCAGAAGCTTCCCGCCAGTCTCTATCTCTTGCGCGGACGCCGCCCCAGCCAGAGCCGTGAATAAGAAGATCGTCGCCGCTGTAACTGGCTTCATAGCCCCCTCCAAGAGAGCCGATCGCGAGTCCGACGTCCCGCACCGGACGTTCACACCTTGTTATCCAAAGCTTTTACAGAAGGTTTCCGATCAGGCGATCGCCATGAACTTTTCAATCCAGTTTCATCTGATTGGAATATCTGCATTAACGGCGATTTCACCGGCGACTAGGTAGAGCTGAACGCATGAAGCGTCTGGCGACATTCCTTATTGCTCTGTCCATCGGCGGGTCCGCCTATGCTGGCGAGGTGACCGTCTCGGTGCGTGGCGCCGATGGCAAGCCCGTTCCGGACGCCGTGGTCATGGTCTATCCGAACGGACAGCCCTCCAAGGGCCCGATCAAATTCCCATGGGCCTACCGGGTCTCGCAGCAGAACATTCAGTTCAGCCCGTTCATGCTTGTGGTGCCGGTCGGGGCGGACGTGCAGTTTCCGAACCTCGATAAGGTCCGGCACCACGTCTACTCGTTTTCTCCGGGCAACAAGTTCGAGATCAAGCTCTACGGTCACGAAGAGAACCGGACGGCGAAGATGAACGCGCCGGGCGTCGTGGCCATCGGCTGCAACATCCACGACCAGATGGTCAGCTTCATCCGCGTCGTCGACACGGCCTACGCCGCCAAGACCGATGCAAACGGGGTGGTGACGGTCCGCGACGTGCCGACAGGTGCGATTACGGCCAAGGTCTGGCACCCCTATCTGCGTGGGATGAAAAACGAGAAGGCCCTGGCGATCACCAGCGTCGGCGCAGGCGCCGCGCGCGAAGCGGTGACCGTCGAACTGCGCCAGCCCTCCGGCCACCATTAGGCCGGCGATGTTCAAGCGCCTCCAGACCAAACTGACCGTCCTCTACGCCGGCCTCTTCGCCCTGGCGCTGAGTGTCGTGGCCGTGACGGTCTATGTGGCGATCGCCAACAACGCCCAGCGCGCCGTTCGCCAGGAGCTGGCTGCGACCGGCACTGTGTTCGATCGGGTCTGGGCGCTTCGCTCACGGCGCCTGCAAGACGGCGCCGAACTGCTATCCCGCGACTTTGGCTTCCGCGCTGCAGTCGCCACCCATGACCGGGCGACCGTGGAGTCAGCCGTCACCAATCTGCGCCAGCGCCTTGGCCTGGACCTCGCCTTCACCGTCGGCGTCGATGGAGATGTGGTTGGGCTCGACCCGAGCCGCCTGGATCTTGAAACCTTGTGGACCGCTCTGGACGCCGAAGACGGCGCCCAGGGCGTGTTCGCGATTGACGGGCAGCCCTATCAGCTGATCTCCGCGCCGATCCTGTCGCCGACCCTCACCGGCTGGGTCGTCTTCGCCGCCAAGCTCGACGAGCGCGAGATGCAGGCGCTCGAGAAGCTTTCGGCGATCGGCCTGGACGCCCAGGTCTTCACCCAGCGCGGCCGTGTCTGGGTCTCCGCCGACCAAGCGCCCGCCACCAATGCTCTCGTCGCGTTCGTCGCGAAGGCGATGCAGGAGAAGTCCCGCGCGCCCTCCAGGCTTCGTAGCGATGGCGACAACCTCGTGCTGGTTCAGCCGATCCGCGCCCTGGACCCGACACGCGGCGCGGCCCTGGTGCTGCGCTATCCTATGGCGCTGGCCATGGCGCCCTACCGCCCGCTGATGGCGGCGGTCATCGTCGTGGGACTGATCGGCGCGGCCCTCGTCGCCGCCGCGAGCTGGGCGCTCTCGCGAGGCCTGGCCAAGCCGATCACCGCGCTGGATGAGGCGGCCCGCCGCCTGCAGCGGGGCGAGAATGTCGCGGTCGAGGTCACCACACGCGACGAGATCGGCCGCCTCGCCGAGAGCTTCAACCTGATGGCCGGAGAGATCCGCGACCGTGAGGCGGAGATGATCCATCAAGCGTTACACGACGCTGAGACCGGTTTGCCAAACCGCCGCGCGCTGGAACGGGCCATCCAGACCCGCCTGCTCAGCGTGGCGGAGGGCGAACAGCTGGTCATTGTCGCGATCGGCTTCGACCGCTTCACCCAAGTGCGTGCGGCGATCGGGTACGAACTGGCGACGGAGCTTGTCGCCAAGCTTGGTCGACGCGTCGCGGAGACGGCCCCCGGCCTCGTTGTGGGGCGACTGACTACCTCGGTCCTCTGCGTCATCTCGACAGCCACCCATATCGACGAGGTCCTCGCGCGCGCCGACAACCTTCTTCCCAGCCTCGAAGCGCCCGTGCAGATCGGCGGCGAGCCGGTCGATGTGCACATCAGCTTCGGCATGGCGACCGCCACGGTCGGCGACAGCGACGCCGCGCGGCTGATCGAGCACGCGCTGATCGGACTGGATCAAGCCCGCGCCCGTCAGAAGAAGCTGATGGTGTTCGACGCCGAGGCCTACGGCGATCCCGCCTCCAACCTGTCCCTGATGAGCGAGATGCTGGAGGCGGTCCGCCACGGCGGCCTGCTGCTGAACCACCAGCCCAAGCTCGACCTTCGCTCGGGCCGCATTACTGGCGTCGAGGCGCTGGTCCGCTGGAACCATCCGACCCGAGGCTTTCTGCGGCCGGACCTCTTTGTCGGCATGGCCGAAGAAACAGGCCACATCAGAGCCCTGACCGACTACGTCCTGGCCCAAGCCATCGAGGACCAGGCGCGTCTGCGCGCGGCGGGCCACGAGGTGATGGTGTCGGTCAACATCTCAGGCCGGTTGATCGACGATCAAGCCTTCGCCGAGCACGCCATCGCGCAGGTTTCGGCCGCCAAGGCCAATATCTGTTTCGAGATCACCGAGACCGCCGTCATCGGCAATCCTGACATCGCCCTGGCTGTCCTCGCCCGACTGGCCGAGGCCAATATCCGCGTTTCGATCGACGACTATGGCTCAGGCCTGTCGTCTCTGGCCTATCTGAAACAGATCCGCGCCGACGAACTGAAGATCGACAAGATGTTCGTGACGGCCCTGGCGTCCGGCGGCACTGATGCGTTGCTCGTGAAGTCGACGGTCGACCTGGCCCATAGCCTCGGCATGAAGGTCACCGCCGAGGGCGTCGAAACTCGCGAGGTGATCGCCGCTCTGCAGCTGATGGGCTGCGACCTCGCACAGGGCTATCATGTCGCCAAGCCGCTGGCCGTCGAACCCCTGATCGCGTTCCTCGACGCGTGGCCGATCGACCTGCCGGTCGACACTGAGAGCCGGCGGATCGCCTGATCGTTCAGGTCGCAGCCTTCAGCAAATCCAGGACGTGGTGCAGGCTGTCAGCGATGTGCACGCACTTTTCGTGCATCTCCTCGTTCGGATCGAGGATGTCGGGCACCATCACCGTCATCATCCCCGCCGCATGAGCGGCGCGGACACCGGGGTGCGAGTCTTCCAGCGCCAGGCAAGCGAGCGGATCGACGCCGATGCGGCGCGCCGCTTCCAGATAGGGATCGGGGTGCGGCTTGTGCCGGGTGACGTCATGGTGCGCCACGATGGCGTTGAAGCGCGGCAGCAAGTCGAAGCGACCCAGATAGCGCTCCACCGCCGGCTTGCCGTTTGACGTGGCGATGCCGCGCGGCAGACCCTGGTCGTCGAGAAAGTCGAGGATTTCAATCACCCCCGCCTTCAGGCGCGTCTCGGCCTCCAGCAGATCCTCGACATCGGCCCAGACCCGCTCGAAATAGCTTTGAACCGGGAAAGTCTCGCCGAACAACTCCCGCAGCATGACGCCGCACTCGGGCGTCGTCTTGCCGACCATCGCTGCGTAAATTTCGCCCGTGAAGCCGATGCCGAACACCTGGCCGGCCTCGATCATGGCGGCGCGATAGACGATCTCGGTGTCCAGCAGCAGGCCGTCCATGTCGAAGACCACGCCCTCGACGCGTCGGGGGAAGCTCACGGGTGGAACTCCTCGGCCTTGTAGCCCTGGAAGTAGAGCAAGGTGGTCAGGTCGGTGTGATCGACCTTCGCGTCGGCTTGCGCCGCCACGATCGGCTTGGCGCGGTAGGCCACGCCCAGACCCGCCGCCTCGATCATCGCCAGATCGTTTGCGCCGTCGCCGACCGCCAGGGCGTCAGCGGGCGTCAGGCCAAGCGCCGCAGTCTCTTCGCGCAGGGCGGCCAGCTTGGCCTCCTTGCCCAGGATCGGATCGCCGACCGCGCCGGTCAGCACGCCGTCCTGCTCGATCAGGGTGTTGGCGCGGTTCAAATGGAAGCCCGCCGCCTCGGCCACGCGGCTCGTGAAGAAGGTGAAGCCGCCGGAGACCAGCGCGCAGCGGGCGCCGTGCTTGGCCATGGTCCGCACCAGCGTCTCCGCGCCGGGATTGAGCTTCACGCGCTCGTCATAACAGGCCTGCAGCGCTGAAACGCCCAGCCCCTTCAGCATGCCGACCCGCTCGCGCAATGCGCCCTCGAAGGCCAGTTCGCCGCGCATGGCGCGCTCGGTGATCTCCGAGACCTGCGCCTTGACCCCGGCGAAATCGGCGAGCTCGTCCAGGCACTCGACGTTGATGATCGTGGAGTCCATGTCCGCGATCAGCAGGCCCTTGCGACGGTTCGCCGCTGGCTGGATCGCGAAGTCCGCCGCGAGATCCGACAACGCCGTCTTGACGACTTCCAGATCGCCGCCGTCGACAAAGAAGTCCGCAGCCAGAGGCCCCAGACCCTCGCGGCGGCTGGACAGAGCCGCTTCGACGCGCGAAACGGCTTGTGCGTAAGCGTCGGGGTTTGCCCCCACGACGGTGAGGACGGTCGGCATGGTGGAGAGTTCGGACATCGCGTCCCGCATCTGGCTGATCGCGGGCCCGACCGCAAGCGGCAAGTCCGCCTACGCCCTGGATTTGGCCGAGCGGACCGGCGGCGAGATCATCAACGCCGACTCCATGCAGATCTATGCGGGCCTCCGCGTGCTCACGGCCGGACCGTCGCCGGAGGAGTGCGCCCGGGCGCCGCATCACCTGTTTCAGGTCGTCGACCCGGCCATCGGCTGGTCGGTCGGACGCTGGCTGGAGGCGGCGACCCAGGCGCTCGCCGAGATCGAAGCCCGAGGGAGGCCGGCGATCGTGGTCGGCGGCACCGGCCTCTATTTCCGCGCCCTGACCCACGGCCTCGCCGACGTGCCGCCGGTGCCCGAAACGCAACGCGAGATTTCCAGCCTGCTCTACGCGGCGCGGGGCGAAGCCGAGTTCCGAGAAATCCTCAAGCCGCTGGACCCTCAGGCCGAAGGGCGGATCGAGACGGGAGACCGTCAGCGCTTGGTTCGGGCCCACGCCGTCGCTATCGCCACCGGCAAGTCCCTCACCGCCTGGCAGACCGACACCAAGCCGGCGCTCGCTCCGGGGTCCTGGAAGGGCATTGTCCTGGATCCGCCGAGGGCCGAGCTCTATGCGCGCTGTGACGCGCGGTTGGCGATCATGGTCGAACAAGGGGCCTTGGACGAGGTCCGCGCCGTTGAAGCCCGGGGCCTGGATCCCGCGCTCCCTGCCCTGAAGGCGGTCGGCTATCGCGAGTTCGCAGCCCACCTTCGCGGGGAAACGACGCTTGATCAGGCGCTGGACGCCGCTCGCCAGGAAACCCGGCGCTACGCCAAGCGGCAGCTGACCTGGTTTCGCAACCAGACCCCCGACTGGGAAAGGATCACGCCGTGACCCTCATCGAAGAGATCGGCGCCCTGCTGAAGGCGCGGCGCGAGACCATCGCCGTGTCGGAGTCATCGACCGGCGGACTGATCTCGGCCGCGTTGCTGAGCATCGAGGGCGCGTCGGCCTACTACCGTGGCGGCGCGATCGTTTACACGCCCAAGGCGCGCGCCGCTCTGATGGGCTTGAGCAGGGAGGAGATGGGCGACATGCGCTCGGCCAGCGAGCCCTACGCCCAGTTCATGGCGCGCACCGTGCGCGAGCGTATGGCCTCCACGTGGGGCTTGGCCGAGACCGGCGCCACGGGACCTTCCGGGAACGCCTATGGCGACGCCGCCGGCCACTGCTGCGTGGCGGTGTCCGGCCCCGCGTCGCTGAGCCTGGTCATCGAGACGGGCCACGGAAATCGCGCCGCTAATATGGAAACCTTCCGGGATACGGCGCTCAAACTTCTTCTCGAAGCGCTGAAAGCGTAACGTCGCTGGCGAGAAAAATCGCGGCGAAGATCAGGGTGGCGACGCCATGTTTCGTGGCGGCGGCCCCAGCCGGTGAAACGTGCCCCCAGCAAGCCCGCTGCGGGCAAGGTCACACTGGCTGAAAAGGCAGAACCTTGCGGCAAAGAGCGCCTTGACGCTCCTTCTTGCGCATGTCATGAGCCATTCCGTAGCTTTGGAGCAAGACTAGTGCGCAAAACCATGATCGTACTTATGGAGCGGCCGTTCGCGGGGTGACCTCGAAGTCACCTCGTAGCTCGGTCGCGCGCGCAAAGGTCCTTCGGGACCTTTTTTCTTTTCCAGCCCCCTCTTCGCCTCCCATCCACCGGATCGTCCCATGACCGCCCACCAGACCATCGAGAGCCAAGCTCCGACCGAAACCAACGATCGCGCCATGACGGGCGCCGAGATCGTGGTTCGCGGCCTCGTCGATCAAGGGGTGGAAGTCCTTTTCGGCTATCCGGGCGGCGCGGTCCTGCCAATCTACGACGCGCTGTTCCATGAGCCGCGCCTGCAGCACATCCTCGTCCGCCACGAACAGGGCGCGGCGCACGCGGCTGAGGGCTACGCCCGGAGCTCCGGGAAGCCCGGCGTCGTCCTGGTCACCTCGGGCCCCGGCGCGACCAACGCCATCACCGGCATCATGGACGCCCTGATGGACTCGATCCCGATGGTCGTCATTACCGGCCAGGTCCCGACGCACCTGATCGGCACCGACGCCTTCCAGGAAGCCGACACCGTGGGCATGACCCGCTCGTGCACCAAGCACAACTATCTGGTCAAAGACGTCCGCGACCTGCCGCAGATCATCCACGAGGCGTTCAAGATCGCCACGACGGGCCGCCCGGGCCCGGTGCTGATCGACATTCCCAAGGACGTCCAGTTCGCCAAGGGCGAATACTATGGGCCGACCGAGGTCGCCTCGAACCATGCCTATGCGCCGCGGACGAAGGGCGACGCTGGCCGCATCGCCGAGGCCGCCAGGATGATCGCCGGCGCCCGCCGTCCGATCTTCTACACGGGCGGCGGTGTCATCAACGCCGGCCCGAAGGCCAGTCAGGCGCTGCGGGAATTCGCGGCCCTGACGGGCGCGCCGGTCACCTCGACCTTGATGGGCCTGGGCGCCTTCCCGGCGGCCGATCCGGCCTGGCTGGGCATGCTGGGCATGCACGGCACCTTCGAGGCCAACAACGCCATGCACGACTGCGACGTGATGATCTGCGTCGGCGCGCGGTTTGATGACCGCGTCACGGGCCGCCTCGACGCCTTCTCGCCGGGCAGCAAGAAGATCCACATCGACATCGACCCGTCGTCGATCAACAAGAATGTTCGCGTCGACCTGCCGATCGTCGGCGACGCCGGCTCGGTCCTGGAAGACCTGATCGCCGCCTGGAAGGCCGCGAACCTGCAGCCCAACAAGGCCGCCCTGAGCGACTGGTGGGCGCAGATCGACCAGTGGCGCGCCCGTCAGTGCCTGGCCTACCGCCGCTCGGATTCGGTCATCAAACCGCAGTACGCCATCGAGCGCCTGTACGAACTGACCAAGGACAAGGACGTCTACATCACCACCGAAGTCGGCCAGCACCAGATGTGGGCCGCGCAGTTCTTCCGCTTCGAGCAGCCGAACCGCTGGATGACCTCCGGCGGACTCGGCACCATGGGCTATGGCCTGCCCGCAGCCCTGGGCGTGCAACTGGCGCATCCGAACAGCCTCGTCGTCGACATCGCCGGCGAAGCCTCGATCCAGATGTGCATCCAGGAGCTGTCGACAGCGATCCAGTTCGACCTGCCGGTCAAGATCTTCATTCTGAACAACGAATGGATGGGCATGGTCCGCCAATGGCAGCAACTGCTGCACGGCGAGCGCTACAGCCACTCCTATTCGGACAGTCTGCCCGACTTCGTGAAACTGGCCGACGCCTATGGCGCGCATGGCATCCGCTGCGACAACCCGGCTGAGTTGGACGCCAAGATCCTGGAGATGATCAACAGCGACAAGCCGGTGATCTTCGACTGCCGCGTCGAGAAACACGAGAACTGCCTGCCGATGATCCCGTCGGGCAAGGCGCACAACGAAATGATCATGGGCGAGGTCGAGGATATCGGCAACGTCATCGGCGAGGACGGCGCGGGGCTGGTCTAAGACCCCTCGCTCTTCTGCAACCCTTTGGCTTAGAAGCGATCCATGACCGCCAACGTCCAACCCGCTCCCGCCTCGGCCTACGACCTTAGTTCGAAGGACCAAGCCGAACAGTCCGCCACCTTCGCCCTTCTCGTCGACAACGAGCCCGGCGTCCTGCACCGCGTGGTCGGCCTGTTCGCCGCGCGCGGCTACAATATCGAAAGCCTCACGGTCGCCGAGACCGACCGCAAGGCCCACACCAGCCGTATCACCGTGGTGACCCGCGGCACGCGTCAGGTGTTGGACCAGATCGAGGCTCAGCTGAACAAGGTGGTGAACGTCCGCCGCGTCCACGACGTCACCCGCGATCCCAACGGCGTCGAGCGCGAGCTGGCGCTCGTTAAGGTGCGCGGCTCGGGCGTTGATCGCCTTGAAGCGCTTCGGATCGCCGAGATCTTCCGCGCCAAGCCCGTCGACACCACGCTGGAGAGCTTTGTCTTCGAGATCTCTGGCGCGCCGTCCAAGATCGACAAGTTCCTCGACCTGATGCGTCCGCTGGGCCTGGTGGAACTTTCACGCACCGGCGTCCTTTCCATCGAGCGGGGCTTCGAAGGCATGTAGCGGAGGCAGGCGATGGCCCTGACCGGACTGATCGCGGGGCTGGCCCTCGCCATCGCTCAGCAGGACGCCACGCCCGACGCCGCCGCGTGGTGGTCGCCGGAAGTCCCCCGCCCGCCGGCCGTCCTGGATCCGCTGGGCGGACGCCGATGGGCGCGCGATGAACGCCCCATTCCCATCAACAATGGCGTGGATCCCCTGCTCTATCGCCTCTGGGGACTTCCACCGCTTCAATCCCAGATCGTCCGGGAGGGCGAACAGGTGATCGAGGCCTGGGCGCGCCCCTCCGGCGACGTGCGGCAGGCTGTCATACGAATTACGGTTCGTCGCGACGGCCGCGCGTTCGTTCAGGCGCGCGCCGGCCTGGGCTGCTGCACGCCTGAGATCGGTCGCCGGGTCGACATCAACGCAGACCTGCCGCCATCCGCCCTGCCCGGGATAAAGGCGCTGGCTTTGTCGTCTGCCTGGAGCCAGCCGCAGTCGGTCACGGTCGACTATGGCGGCGGAGCGGTCTCAGCGGTGTGCGTCAGCGGGGTTTCGTGGGATGTCACCGTTCTCGTTCCGAGCGTCGCCCGTCACCTCCGCCGCGCATGCGACGATTCCGAGATCGGGTCGATCGCACCCGAGCTGGCGACGATCGTGGGCGCTGCGCTAGGCCACGACGCCCGTTTCGACGCCGCGGTCCCAAAGCGTTCGGACCTTGCCCGCCAGGCCGCCGCCTACGAAACGCTGCTGAAGTCCGGCGGACGTCTCGTGGAAAGCAACCGCTCTCAACCGCTTGCTGGGACCACCGACTCCGGCCCCGACGGGAACCGCCCGCCTCGCCTATGAGCGCCAAAGCGGCCGAGACCCTTCCCTACGCGCCCTTCGCACCCTATATTCAACGCGTCCGGCTTCGGCCGAACTATGGGGATAAACGCGCACGTAATAAGCGGACTGGACCCGGGTGCGATTCCCGGCGGCTCCACCAAATCTCTCCCAAGTTATCTGGGACTGCATGGGGCCGATCAGCATCGACAGACGTGTAAAGGTGTCTGCTTTCTCTCGGCTTGGCCCACCGTTTCGGGCCTTTATCTAAATGCGAACGATAACTTCGCTGAAGAGTTCGCCGTCGCCGCGTAATGCGGTGCAGGTGAATTCGCCTCTTAAGTCCTAGGGGTTCAGATCCCTAGGCGGGGCCCGGAGGGAGCCTGCCAACAGAATCCCTCCACTTTCAACGACATCGCCGAGGCTCCCTCCTCTTCTTCAGGAGAGTATGGGGGAGCCTGCCAACAGAATCCCTCCACTTTCAACGACATCGCCGAGGCTCCCTCCTTTTCTTCAGGAGAGTATGGGGGAGCCTGCCAACAGAATCCCTCCACTTTCAACGACATCGCCGAGACTCCCTCCTCTTCTTCAGGAGAGCATGGAGGGAGCCTGCCAACAGAATCCCTCCGCCTTTGCCGAGGATCGAAAGGGATTCCGGCGACCCCCGCTTTGCGCGTGGCTCATGACGCGCTAGGTTCGGAATCTCGTTTTCAGTTCGAAGTTTCACGCCGAGCATGTCCCAGACCGAACCGCCCGAAGACCTCATGCAGTACGAGGCCATGGCTCAGGACGCCCTGCGCGGCGTGGTCAAGGCGGCCCTGAAAAAGGCCGCCGCGCCGGGGGGGCTGCCCGAACCGCATCACCTCTACATCACCTTCAAGACCAAGGCCGCCGGCGTATCGGGTCCTCAGGACCTACTGTCGAAATATCCCGACGAGATGACCATCGTCCTGCAGCACCAGTACTGGGACCTTGCGCCGGGCGAGACCTTCTTTTCGGTGACCCTGAAGTTCGGCGGCCAGCCCAAGCGCCTGTCGGTGCCCTATGCGGCCCTGACTCGCTTCTACGATCCGTCGGTCCAGTTCGCCCTGCAATTCTCCGCCCCGGAAATCGTCGAGGACGAGCCCGAGCCGGATCCCGAACCCGAAGACAAGGCGCCCAGCGCCGCCTCGGGCGAGGATGGACCCAAGATCGTCTCCCTGGACCAGTTCCGCAAAAAATGACCGATGTAGCCTCGGACGCGCCAGAAACCCTGACGGACGAGGCGATCCTCGCCCGCTTTCGCGCGTCCAAGCGACAGCCGACCGGCTCCCAAACCCTCGGCTTTGAGCTGCTGGCGGTCCGGCAGGCCGAACGCGAAGTGGAGGTCGGCTTTAACGCCCGCGCGGAACTGCTCTGCAATCCCATGGGCCAGATCCAGGGCGGATATGTTTGCGCCATGCTGGACGAGTGCATGTCGGTCGCCGGCATGATCACTTCCGGCATGACCCACGTCGTCCCCACGCTGGAGATGAAGACCAGCTTCCTTCGACCGGCCATGCCGGGCTCGCTGCGCGGGGTCGGCCGGGTCGTGAAATGGGGGCGAAGCATCTGCTTCATGGAAGGCGAGCTGTACGACGCCGAGGGTCGTTTGCTGGCCAAGTCCACCGGCACCGCGATGCCCACCCCCTTCGCTAACTTCAAGAAGAAGTAGGCCAAGCGATGCGAAGGGCGGCGGCGGTCATCGGACTTCTGGTTTTGCTCTTCTCGCCCGCCTCGGCGGCGCTCGCCGGGGGGCCGTTCTCCAACTGGACCGCCGCCGTCATCGCTGGTGATTTCCATGCTCACTCGGGCGGCCCGACCGAAGCCTTCGACAACGCCCGCCGCGACGTGACCAAGACGCTGGCCGGCATGGGCTTCCCGAGCGCATCGATCCAGCAGTTCTCGGTCCGCCCCGAGCGCTATCCCGCCGAAGCCCCCGCGCGGGCCGAAGCCCAGACGATCTACGAAGCGCTTCGCACACGGGCAGAGACCGCCAAGTCCGGCTGCCTCTTCTACATCAGCACCCATGGCAGCCCCGAGGGCGTGATTCTGGGCAAGGAACTGCTTCGCCCACACCTGCTGGCGGCGATGCTGAACGAGGCTTGCCCCGCGAGGCCTAGCATCGTTGTGATTTCGGCCTGCTTTTCGGGCGTCTTCATCCCGCCCTTGCAGAAGCCGGACCGGCTGATCCTGACGGCCGCCCGGCCTGACCGCGCGTCATTCGGATGCGGCGAGAGCGACAAGTATCCGTTCTTTGACGAGTGCTTCCTGTCCGCCGCCCCTGGCGCACGCGACTTCGCCGCCCTCGGCGCCGGTGTCCAGGCCTGTGTGGCGCGCAAGGAGAAGGAGACAGGGGCGGAGCCCGCTTCCGAGCCTCAGATCTGGGTCGGCCCAGCGCTCCGACCGCTACTGCCGCTCTACGCCTTCAATCGAACATCGCCCAACGCGCCTTGAAGCGCGATCGGGTTTGACCCTGGCGGTCAGCACGCTACACAAACCCTAGAAGTTTCCGCTTCACCCAGGGGACATCGTTGACGTCGCGCGTTTCGCTCGCTGCCGCCTTGATTGCGGCCATGCTCGCACTTTGCTCCACCGCTGGCGGATCGGAGGCGTGGGCGCAGGACGCCTCCCCAGCCGCGACGACACCCGCCGCCACGGCCTCGGAATCCACCGTCCGTCCGTATGCCAGTCTGCGACAGCGCCGGACACGCCCACCGCGTCGCGTCGCGCCGGTCCCGGTAGCGCCCCGCCCAACGCCTATCCCCGCCGTGACGCTCGCTTCGGCGGCGCCAGCGCCGGCCATGCCGCCTGCGCCGGGGGGGGCTGCCCTCCCGCGACCCGAATTGGAAGCGTTCGTGGACGGTGTTGTGCAACGCGCCATGACCCGAGACCACATCGCCGGCGTCACCCTGTCGATCGTCCAGAACGGCGAAGTGGTGCTGAAGAAGGGCTACGGTTTTTCCAACCTCGGCCAGCGTAAGCGGGTCGATCCCGACAAGACGCTGTTCCGGGTTGCGTCGATCTCGAAGACGTTCACCTGGATCGCTCTGATGAATGAGATCGAGGCCGGCCGCATGCGCCTTGATGGTCCGGTCAATCTCTACCTGCCAGAGGCGCTGCAGGTGAAAGACCAGGGCAAGAAGACCCAGATCCGCCTGCGTGATCTGATGACGCACACCTCCGGGTTCGAGGATCGCGCCCTCGGGCAGCTGTTCGAGCGCGACCCGAACCGTGTCCGCCCCTTGGCAGACTATCTAAGGCAGGAGCGCCCGCGCCGAGTCCGCGAACCTGGCTTGTTGCCCAGCTATTCAAACTATGGGGCCGCGCTGGCCGGCGCTGTCGTATCCAATGTCACCGGCAAACCCTTCGAGCAGTTGATCAGTGAACGGATCATCCTCCCTGCGGGCATGACCCGCACCACCTTCCGTGAAGCGCGTCCGTGGCGGGATGGTCTCCCCGCGCCGATGGCGGAGACCCTGGCCGCAGACCTTTCTGACGCCTTCTCTTGGACGGCGATGGGATGGAAGACCCAACCGCGCGAGTTCATGGGTCAGGCAGCGCCGGCGGCCTCGGCCTCCAGCACCGCCGCCGACATCGCTCGCTACATGACCTTGCTGCTGAACGGCGGAACCCTTGACGGCAGGACGATCTTCTCGCCCAAGACTGCGCAAGCCTTCCGTACGCCGATGTATCGCCCAGCGCCCGACGCGGCGGGCTGGAACGCGGGCTTCCAGGACGTTCCTCTGCCGGGCGGCCGTCGCGGTTTCGGTCACCAGGGCGCGACGCTGTATTTTCATTCGAACATGGTGATCGTGCCCGACCTGGGGCTCGGGATCTTCGTCTCGGTCAACACCGACAGCGGCGCGAACCTCCCCGCGACCTTGCCCGCGACCATCGTGGAACACTTTTACGCCCCTGCGCCGGCCCTGCCAGCCAGCAGCGCCCTGACCTACGACCAGGCCAAGGTCTATGAAGGCGACTATCTGACCACCCGCCGAGCCTATGGCGGGCTGGAAGGCTTCACCAACCGGCTCATCGGCCGCGCCCAGGTGCGCGCCACGCCAGAGGGACGTCTGTCGGTCACCGACGGCGGCGTCACCTCCCTCTTCAACGGAACCTCACGGCCGGGCGTGTTCAAGGCGGTGGATGGCCCGCTCACCCTGGTGTTCGACACCAACGGCGACCGGCCGTCGCGCTTCTACGCCGCGCGCGGTTTCGCGACCTATGAGCGGGTTGGCTTCCTGCGCTCCGCCTCCTTGCTGTCCTGGACGATCGTGCTGGCCGCCCTGGCCTGTGTGGCCACGATCCTCGGCGCGCTGTTCCGCAATCGTCGCGAGGCGCGGCAGACGCCGACCCAGGCCCGCGCCAGTCAGATGCAAGTCATGCAGTCGGTGCTCTGGCTGATCTCCGCGGGCTGCATGGGCATGTTCGCGATGAAGGCGGCGGACCAGACCACGACCTTCTTCGACTGGCCCAGCGGCTGGCTGCTCAGCGGCTCGGCGTGCGCGCTCGTGGCCACTGCGCTAGGCGTCCTGACCTTGGGCCTCCTCCCCATGGCCTGGCGCGGTGGGCGTCGCGTCGACAGCTGGAGCGAGGGTCGTAAGGTCGCCTCTACCTTCACCGCCCTGCTCCTGGCCTTCCTGAGCCTGCTCCTGGGCCTTTGGGGCTACCTACTGCCCTGGAGTTAGCGCCAGCGGCTTCGGCTCGCCGCGCCCTGCTTCCTTTCCCAGGCGCGGACTTTGCAGACCGGCGTTCCGGGAGCGGGAGAAGGAGACGCGACGTGTCAAAATTGGACGGTCTGGCGTTTGGGGGAACCGGGCTGGTCGCCTGGTCGTTGGCCACCCTGTTTTACGCGGCGTTCGGCGGGGGCGTTCTCGAGAGCGCCTTCTGGTTTTACGCCCTCAACGCGTTTGCGGCCGCGGCGGCCGTGACGTTCGCCTTTCAGGCCGTGGCGCGGCTGACGCACACGCCGCGCCGCCGCCGCCTGTTTCCGATGCTGATGTTCTCGACGCCAGGCCTGGTCGCCGGCGCGCTGGTCGTGTCGCGCTACGCCGAGGTCATGCCGACGCCCGATCCGGTCAGCGCCGGGCGCTACGGCGCGTTTCTGGTCGTCCTGTACGTGGCCGTGGCGGCGTCAGTCTTCGAGCGTGCGCCGCATAAGGCTTGAGGTCAGCTTCCGCACCTGGATCACGATCCGCTCGCGATCGCCCGGCCGGCGCTCCACCAGCAGTCGGGCCACCTGGGCGTCATCGTGGAACGCGTAACCCTTGATCGCGTCAAGCAGGGCCTTGGCCAGGTTGTCGAGGTCCATCCAAGGGGGCTCGCCGACATATTCCATGCCGATCTCGACGCTGAACTCACCCCAGGCCGGCCGCGAGCCGCGCCAGGACTTGCGAAAGAACTCGTAGATCAGAGGCTTGTAGTACTTGCCCTGGGTGGTGAGGCCATCGACCACGAGGGTCAGTTCGCCGCCCGCCTCGCGGGCGCGGACCTTTCCGTGGTGGGTCCAGTCCATGCCATCGAGCGCCTGGCTCACGCGTCCATCATCCCGGCCAGAGCCATCACAGTGTTCCAGTTCCGCGTCGTCCCGACGGGCGAACGCTTGGTCTTCTTCCAGTCCCGATCCAACACCGAGTCGGCCATGCTGATCGGGAAGTCCAGATAGAGCTCTCGGGCGCCGACAACAAAGCGTTCCGGCCCCGTGATCGCTTCGCGCAGGATCGTCTCGTCTTCGGCCGGCAGCGGCCTCTTCAGGAAATTGACGATTACGTGGCTGGGATGGTCAAGAGCCTCGGCCTTGAACGGATTGCCGTCGATGATCGCTCGTAGCTCGGCGGGCGATCGCACCATGAAGTCGGTCCTAAGACCCATCCGCGCCTCGAGCGCGTCCTCCAGCGCCTTCTCCAGTACCAGCCCGCCCTCGTGGTCGCCCCACAGGACGAGATTGCCGCTCGCCAGATAGGTCTTGGCGCTCGTGAAGCCTAGATCCCGCGCGACGCCCAGCAGGTCGTCTTTAAGCACCTTGCGCTTGCCGGTATTGATTGAACGGGGCAGCGCCAAATAGGGGCTCATGCGGGTCTCCTTCGCGCTTGCGAACATTGCCCTCCCGCCGCGCAAGGTCTAGACCGCGCTCGACCGTTTTTGGGAGACACGCCGCATGACCGCCACGCGTATCGAGACCGACACCTTTGGCCCGATCGAAGTCGCCGCCGACCGCTACTGGGGCGCGCAAGCCCAGCGCAGCCTGGGCAACTTCAAGATCGGCTGGGAAAAGCAGCCGCTGCCCGTCGTTCGCGCCCTGGGCATCGTCAAGCGCGCCGCCGCCGAGGCTAACCTCGCCCTGGGCAAGCTGGACCCGAAGATCGCCGAGACGATCATCGCCGCCGCCAATGAAGTGATCGAAGGCAAGCTGAACGACCACTTCCCGCTGGTCGTCTGGCAGACCGGCTCGGGCACCCAGTCGAACATGAACGCGAACGAGGTCATCTCGAACCGCGCCATCGAGATGCTGGGCGGCGAGATGGGCAGCAAGAAGCCTGTCCACCCGAACGACCACGTCAACATGAGCCAGTCGTCGAACGACACCTTCCCGACGGCCATGCACATCGCCTGCGCCGAGCAGGTGGTCCATGACCTGATCCCGGCCCTCAAGCACCTGCACAAGGCCCTGGCCGCCAAGGCCGCCGAGTGGAAGGACATCATCAAGATCGGCCGCACCCACACCCAGGACGCCACCCCGCTGACGCTGGGCCAGGAGTTCGGTGGCTACGCCCAGCAGATCGAGAACGGCATCGCCCGCATCGAAAGCACTCTGCCGATGCTGATGCAGCTGGCCCAGGGCGGCACAGCCGTCGGCACCGGCCTGAACGCCCCGGTGGGCTTTGCTGAACTGGTGGCCGAGAAGATCGCTGGCATCACGGGCCTTGGCTTCACCACCGCCCCGAACAAGTTCGAGGCCCTGGCCGCCCACGACGCCATGGTCTTCACCCACGGCGCCATCAACACCGTGGCCGCTTCGCTGTTCAAGATCGCCAACGACATCCGCTTCCTGGGCTCGGGCCCGCGCGCGGGCCTTGGCGAACTGGCCCTGCCGGAGAACGAGCCCGGCTCGTCGATCATGCCGGGCAAGGTCAACCCGACCCAGTCCGAAGCCCTGACCCAGGTCTGCGCGCAGGTGTTCGGCAACCACTCGACCCTGACCTTCGCCGGCAGCCAGGGCCACTTCGAGCTGAACGTCTTCAACCCGGTGATGGCCTACAACTTCCTGCAGTCGGTCCGCCTGGTGGCCGACGCCGCGATCAGCTTCACCGACAACTGCGTGGTCGGCATCGAGCCGCGCGTCGACAATATCAAGAAGGGCGTCGAGAACAGCCTGATGCTGGTCACGGCCCTGAACGGCAAGCTGGGCTATGACGCCTGCGCCAAGATCGCCAAGACCGCGCACAAGAACGGCACCACCCTGCGCGAAGAGGCCGTCGGCGGCGGCTATCTGACGAACGAAGAGTTCGACCAGTACGTCCGTCCGGAGAAGATGATCTCGCCGGGCTGATCCACCGATGCTCCAGCTCGTCCGGATCTTCGACGAGCTGCCGGAAGGCTTTGGCGACCTGGTCGCCGAAGCCTCCGGCGAAGGCGTGCGCAACATGGCCTTGCTGGCCGAGAGCTGGCGTGCCGGCGTGCGCTTTGAAGGCGACGGCGAGGCCTTGCTCGCCGCCTTCCTGGCCGGAGAGTTGGCGGGGATCGGCGCCATGACGCCCGAACCCGCCGCCCTCGAACCCTCGCGGCGTCTGCGCCGCTTCTATGTCCGCCCCGCCCTGCGCCGGCGCGGCGTCGCCACCGCCCTCGCCTCAGCGCTGATCCACGAAGGCTTCGACAGCGTCAGGCTTCTGACCGTCAACGCCCGCGCCTCGGACGCCGCTGCGTCGTTCTGGGAGGCGCAGGGGTTTGAAAGCGACGCAGGCGGGCCTTGGACGCACGTGATGAGACAGCCATGACCATGCGACAAACTCTTGAGCGGGACGGCGCGGTTCATGTCGGGGGTCTTCTCTCAAAAGGTGAGCTCGAAAGCCTGCGCAAGGTTGCCGACGAGGCCGTCGCAGGGCGTCCTGGTGCTCGTCTACAGGGTCACGCCGGCCTTATGGCGATCCTATCGACCGATGGGGTAGTCGGCGCGCTGGCCGCCCGTCTTTCCTCCAGGGCTACGCGCCCCGTCCGTGCAGTGATGTTTGACAAGACACCGGACAGCAACTGGCTCGTCGCCTGGCATCAAGACCGGGTCATCCCAGTGCGTGAACGGATCGAAACGGCGGGCTTTGGCCCTTGGTCAACTAAGGATGGGGTGCTGCATGTCGCACCTCCGTTCGAAGTGTTGGCGCGCATGCTAACGATCCGGGTGCATCTCGACGCCGTCGACTCCGCCAACGCCCCCCTGCGTGTGGCGCTTGGATCCCATCAGTTGGGCCGAGTGTCCGCTGACGTCGCCGCCGAAGAGGCATCCAAGCTGGATCACTGTATTTGCCTGGCGGAAGCCGGAGACGTCTGGGTCTATGCGACGCCTATTCTGCACGCCTCCGATCGCGCGAACCCGCCCCGCCGCAGACGAGTGCTTCAAGTCGACTACGCGGACTTCGAACTTCCTGGCGGTCTGGCCTGGCTAGGCGTCCAGACTACCGCTTGACCACCGCGACGCCGATCGGGGCCAGGGCGATGCGCGCCAGCTGCAGGTCCTTGATGGCGAAGGGGATGCCGATGATGCTGATCGCCTCGGCGACCGCGACCAGCAGATGGCTCAAGGCCAGCCACCACCCCGCAAGCAGGAACCAGATCACGTTCAGCACAGCGCCAATGGGCCCCGTGCCGAGGTCTTCCTGGCCCGTGACGATCTGACGGCTGACGATCTCCTTGCCGAAGGGCCAGAAGGCGAAGCCGGCGATCCGCCACGCCGCGCCAGCATAGGGCAGACCCACGACGGTGATCGCCAGGATAACGCCGGCGAGCAGCCAGCCAAGCCCCGTCAGCAGACCGCCGAAGATGAGCCAGAGAACGTTCAGGATGAAGCGGATCATGTGTTGCCCCAAAGACAGACCCTAGAGGTGGCTTCACAAGGCGTCGCTGTGAAGGGTCTTCGGCATGCATTACGCCGAATTCACCTCCCTATTTGATCAGTTGCCATCGGCGCGCCCAACGGCTTTTCACCACCGGCCCCAGGGCGAGCAGATAGATACCGGCATAAACAATCGATCCCATGACGATGAGAACCCACGACCAGGGCCCCGGCATCTGGAGGGTCGGCGCCGTCGTCACCCAGTCGTGCCGGGGGGAGTTGAACTCCAGCCACAGCCCTCCGACCCAAAGCACGGCGAACAACGCCACCACGGGATAACGCAGCGCCGGGTGGCGCTGGACCAGCAACCAGGTCTGAAGCACGGCGACGACAACGAAGGCGGCCACGCCCGCGAGCCAGGGTTGCCAGGGTCCGCTCAGAAACCGCGCGACCCGCAGGCCCGCCCAGCTCGGCCCCCACAGTACGGGACCCAACAGCAGCAAGACGCAGACCGTGACCAGCAGGACACCTAGCCCGCCGCCGATCACCTTGCCGGCCGCTTCTCCAGCCTCGTGCGGGCGGATATTGGGGTCCCCGGCCGGATTTTCAGGCGAGGTGGCGATCACGGTCTGAAGGCGCGGCGGCTTTTCGCCCGGCCTCAGCGGCGGAAGTCCGCCCATCATGGACTTCCGGGCCGTCATCTAGGCGCGGCGGCTGACCGCGAAGTCGGCCAGCTCCTCGAGCGCCTCGCGCCAATCGTTGGCCGGGAACATCGCCAGCGCGGCCTTGGCCTTGTCGGCGTAGTCGGCGGCCAGATCCAGCGTGGCGTCGAGCGCGCCGGAACCGATAATCAGCTCTCGCGCCCGGCGGAAGTCCGCCTCGGTCTGTTCGCGGCGACCGATGGCCCTTTCCCAGAACTCGGCCTCGCGCGGGCCCGAGCGAGCGATCGCCAACAGCAGCGGCAGGGTGGCCTTGCCTTCTCGGAAGTCGTCGCCGGCGTTCTTGCCCAGCGTCTCGGTCGCGCCACCGTAGTCCAGGGCGTCATCGGCCAGCTGGAACGCCAGACCCAGGTTCAGGCCATAGTCGCGCAGCGCCTGGGACTGAGCGGCCTCGACGCCCGCCGACACGGCCCCCGCCTCCGAAGCGGCGGCGAACAGCTCAGCCGTCTTGGCCTGGATGATCTCCAGATAGACGGCCTGCGACAGGTTGAGGTCGTGGCTGCGCATCAGCTGCAGAACCTCGCCCTCGGCGATGACACGGCTGGCGCGCGCCAGGATCTCCAGCGCCTTCATCGAGTTGGTCTCGACCATCAGCTCGAAGGCCCGAGCGAACAGGAAGTCGCCGACCAGAACGCTCTGGGCGCCGCCCCAGATCAGGTGCGCGGCGACCTTGCCCCGACGCAGCTGACTGCCGTCCACAACGTCGTCATGCAGCAGGGTGGCGGTGTGGATGAACTCGACGGCGGCGGCCAGTTTCTGGAAGTGATCGTTGTCGGCGCCGGCCAGTCGGGCGGCGGCCACCGTCATCAGCGGACGCAGGCGCTTGCCGCCAGCGGCGATCAAATGTTCGGCCAGGGCGGGGATGATCGCCACATCGCTCTGCATGCGATCGGTGATCAGGCGGTTGACGCCCGCCATGTCGGCCTCGGCGAGGCGCACGAGACGATCCACCGATCCGGACTTCCGGGGCAGGGTCGCTGCGGCTGCGTCCAAAACCATGCTCTCCTTAAGACGGCCACCCGCGAACCATTGCGAGGGACAATGGTGGCGGGATAGGTCAGGGTCAAGGCGAGCACAAGGCCTAGAAAGCATTGAACGACGCAGGCGTGACCGAGGATCGAGTTCTGGGCGGCCAGGTACGGCTCCGTCAGGCGCCGGATGGCTACAGGTCCGGCATGGACGCCGCCCTTTTGGCGGCGACCTGTGACGCGCTGCCGGGCCATCGCGTGCTTGAGCCGGGCTGTGGTGTCGGCGGGGCGTTGCTGGCGGCGGCGACTCGCCGGCCGGAGACGATCTTCCACGGGGTGGAGCGCGACGCGGCGGCCGCCACCCTCGCCGCAGAGAACATTGAACTGAATGGCGTATCCGCACGGGCGAGCATTTCGACCGGTGATGTCGAGGCGGGGTTTCGCGCACTCGGCTTGCCAACCTTCGACGCGGTGATGGCCAATCCGCCCTATTTCGATGACCCAAGCGCCCTGCGCGCGCCCTCCCCCGCCAAGAGCGGCGCATGGATGGCGGACGGAGGATTGGCCGCCTGGACAGCTTTCTGTCTGAAAGCCGTGCGCGAGGGCGGGACGATCACTCTGATTCATCGCGCCGATCGGCTGGCCGATATTCTGGGCCTCCTGGCGCCCAAGGCCGGATCATTCCGAATTCGCCCGGTGGCCCCCTTCGCTGACGCGCCCGCCAAGCGGGTGATCGTGCGCGCGATCAAGACCGGCAAGGCGCCGCTGGTCCTTCTGCCGCCGCTCGTGATGCATGATCGCGAAGGCGGCAAACACACCGCTCAAGCCGAAGCGATTCTGCGGGGCGCGCTCGACCTGCCCTGGTAACCCGCCCTGCGTCAGGGGCGCGGGTCTGGCGGGGCCGTCGTCGCCCCGCCGCTACGGGTCTGGATCGACTTCAGATAGGCCACGATGGCGGTAACGTCCTCAGGCGGAAAGGTCCACTCGGGCATCGGGCCGTGGCCGACGGTCAGCCCCTCCGCGAGACCCTCCGCGAGCGCCTCGACGTCGTAACGCTTCTGAAGCCTCCGAAACGGCGGCGCCTTGGGATTGGGGCTGTCGCCAGTCGTCCCTACGGCGTGGCAGCCAGAACAGTCGCGGGAGACGATCGCCTTGCCCCGGTCCACGGGATCCGGCGACGACGCGGCCTGACCAACGGACGCGAGTCCCAAGATTACGCTCGATAGCGCTAGGCCAAGCCCGATCCCCACACGCATCGCCACCCCTCCGAAAAGGCTAAGGTGGAGCCATTCACCGTTCCCACCTTGATGCAGGTCAAGCCAGGGGCCTATTCGGCGTACAGCGCCAGCGCCTCAAGGCACAATTCCAGGCCGGTGAGGTCGCGCAACGGATCTTCGGTGACGATCACGAAAAGGCGCCGCGCCTCGCCCCAGAGCATGACGGTCTCGGGAAGGCCGTGGTCTTCGATCACGCAGCCGTCGCCATCACGCCAGACACGGTCTTCGTCCAGGGTCGCGCCGAGCGCGGTATCGACGCGCGCGACATACTCGGCCTGGATCTCGTGGGTCACGTTCATATAGGCGAACGTCGGCTTGCCCAATCCCGCCAGCACGCCCGCCTCGAACACCGTCGCGGTGTCGGCCGTAGGGCCCCGGAATGGGGTCAGATTGATGACGCCGGCGTCGGCCTGGCGCAATTGCGCCATGCGGGCCGCGTAGAATTGTCTAGCCTCGAGTTCATCGCCCGTATCGCCGACAGGCATGCGGGCGGGGACCAGGGCCTCGAGCCCGGCTTCAAGGCATAGCGCCCGCTGACGCGACGCCTGGATGTCGAAATCGGGAAGCCACACCTCTGGGCCGGCCAGCCATAGGGAACGAACGGGTTTCATGCCGCCTTAGGTCTGGTCCCGAGAGGCGGGTGTCAATGCTGGGCCTGTTTTCGGGCTGCGGAGATCGAATGCGGACTATTGCACGCAGAACCTTGCTGACCACAGGTTTGGCCCTGGCGGCCTCCTCCGCCTTGGCGGCGCCGGCAGCCCCTTGGATCGCCTACGAGCGCCGTCTACGCGGGCTGTTGTCCGATCCGCCGGGCGGTGACTTCGATCCCGACTTCGAAGAGACCCTGCTCGATCTGAACAACATCTACCGCCAGCGCCAGGGCCCCGCGCCGTTGGCCTGGGACGAGGGCCTCAGGCTCGCCGCCCGCGCACACGCCGCCGATGTCGCGGTCACTGGCGTCTTCGAGCACATGACCCGCGAAGGGTTCTCTCCCGCCGGACGGGTGGGCCTGTTCGCGCGCGATCTGGTGGGCGCGCCCGGCGAGAACATCGCGATGCGTCGCAATGCTGCCAGCGCCGTGACCTACGACCAGATCATGAACCAGTGGAAGACCAGCCCCGGCCACCGCGCCAATCTGCTGGCGCCGGGTTTCACCCATGTCGGCTACGGGGTGTTCCGTCAGGGACCGCGCGTCATCGCTGTCGGCGCCTACGCCGAGGTCAGCGCCCGCCTCGCCGGTCCCGCGCCTTTGCGGGTGCGGACGACCGACGAGATCGCCCGCGCCCTATCGTACGCGACGCCGGCGATCCGGCAGTTCTCTGTCTCCGAACCCGGCGGCGAGGTGCTGACCGCGACCTATCTGGAGGATCGCGCCGCCACGGCGCTCAAGCCCGGCGCCTGGCAGTTGCGCCCTCACCTATCGAGCGGCGAGCACCGCTACCAGGTGGCCTGGGGACCTGTATTCGTGCTCGGCTAGCCCTACTGGGCCACCGCCAGGGCCTCGATGCGGATGTTGACCGCATCGCCGATCGCGCCCGCCCCGATGGTGTGGCCGAACGCCTTGCGGCTGATCTGGCCAGTGATGGTGAATCCGGCCTGCTTCTTCTGATTGTTGCCGACGCCCATCTTGTTGAGCTTGACGTCCAGGGTGACCGGTTGGGTCACGCCCATGACCGTCATGTCGCCGGTGACCTTGGCGGTAGTTTCGCCCGTCTTCTCGACCTTGGTCGACTTGAAGGTCATGGTCGGGTTCTTGGCGGCGTTCAGCCAGCGTTCGGCCTTCAGATGCTCATCACGAGCGGTGTTGGCGGTGAGAATGCTGCCGACGGCGACGGTGGCTTCGACGCGCGACTTTTCCGGCGCCGCCTCGTCCAGCCAGATTGTGCCTTCCGACTGGGCGAACAGGCCCAGGATCGAGGTGAAGCCCATCCGGTCGATCGAGAAGAAGGTCTCGGTGTGCGAAGAATCCAGCTTGTAGGCGACTTCTTCGGCAAAGGCCGGGGCGGCGGCGACCGACAGGGCGGCGCCGGCGATCATGGCGGCGAGCAGGCGTTTCATGGAGCGTCTCCTTCGTCATTCCCAGGCGGGAGCGGCGGCGAGCTTCCCGTGCGGCGATGAACCGCGCAACCCACAAACGCCAGCCTCTTTCCTGTCGATCTCAGGCCACCAGTTCCGGCAAAAGCTCATCAAGTTGCTCGAACTGGACCGGCAGACCTGCGGCGGACCCTTGGAGCGCCTCATCGCAGGCCGCCTTGCTGGGATAGAGTTCGCTGAGCGTCAGCAACGTCTTGCCGGCCCGATCCTCGAAGGTCACCGTCGTCACGGTGATCTCGCCGCTCTCTTCATTGGTCCAGACGATCCGCGAGGGTGGCGTCACGTCCGTGTACTTGCCGTAGAACGCCATGGCGTTGGCCGCGTCGAGCCCGAACTCCAGGCGATAGCCGCCGCCCGTGCGGACATCCATCTCGCAGGCTCGCAGAGGCACGCCCAACGCCTTGGGAACCCACCAACGCTGAAAGAGCTCAGCCTTAGACCAAGCCTCGAAGACGATCTCGACCGGGGCGTCGAAAAGGCGGGTCACCACCAATTCGCAATCCGACCTTCGCTCCACCGCAGTTTCATTCTTTCCGACCATCACGGTCCTCCCTCCGTTTCAAGTCTTCGACGACGTCGTCGAGCGCATCGAACCGTAGCGCCCAGCGCTGGCGATACCGCTCGATCCAAGCGGCTTCAGCCTCGAGGCCGCCGTCCTGTAGGCGACAGAGCCTGACGCGTCCGACCTTCTGGGTGATCACCAGCCCCGCCTCCTCAAGCAGGCTGACGTGCTTCTTCATGCCCGTCAGGGTCATGCCGAACCGCTGCGCCAGATCCGTGATCGAGGCCTCCCCTCGTCCCAGGTGCTCCAGCACGCCCCGGCGCGTCGGATCCGACAGGGCGGCGAAAGACACATCAAGGCGGGCGGCGCTTTGCTGAACCATTTGGTTTAGTATGCACGCAAGCCCGCCCCGTGCAAGCGGCAAACGAAAAGCCCTCGGCCTGAGGCCGAGGGCTTCGCGGGATCAGTTTGGGGACTGAAACTTAGTTCTTGGCCTGATCGACCAGCTTGTTCTTGGCGATCCAGGGCATCATGCCGCGCAGGCGGGCGCCGACCTCTTCGATCTGATGCTCGGCCGAACGACGACGCGTGGCCTTGAAGCTGGGCTGGCCGACGGCGTTCTCCAGCATGAAATCGCGCACGAACTTGCCCGACTGGATGTCCTCCAGCACGCGCTTCATCTCGGCCTTGGTTTCGGGCGTGATGATGCGCGGACCCGTCACGTACTCGCCGTACTCGGCCGTGTTCGAGATCGAGTAGTTCATGTTGGCGATGCCGCCTTCGTACATGAGGTCGACGATCAGCTTCAGCTCGTGCAGGCACTCGAAATAGGCCATTTCCGGAGCGTAGCCGGCTTCAACCAGGGTTTCGAAGCCGGCGCGGACCAGCTCGACCGTGCCGCCGCACAGGACGGCCTGTTCGCCGAACAGGTCGGTCTCGCACTCTTCGCGGAAGTTGGTCTCGATGATGCCCGAGCGGCCGCCGCCAATGGCCGAGGCGTAAGCAAGACCGAGGTCGAGGGCGTTGCCGGTGGCGTTGTGGTGCACCGCGATCAGGCACGGCACGCCGCCACCCTTCTGGTACTCGCCGCGAACGGTGTGGCCCGGGCCCTTCGGCGCGACCATCAGCACGTCGATGGTGTCCTTGGGCTCGATCAGGCCGAAGTGGACGTTCAGGCCATGGGCGAACAGCAGGGCCGCGCCGTCGCGGATGTTAGGGGCGATTTCGTTCTTGTAGATCGCGGCCTGATGCTCGTCGGGCGCCAGGATCATGATCAGGTCGGCCCAGGCGGCGGCTTCGGCCACCGTCATCACCTTCAGACCCTCGCCTTCGGCCTTCTTGGCGGTCGGCGAGCCGGCGCGCAGAGCGACCGCAACGTTCTTGATGCCCGAGTCCCGAAGGTTGAGCGCGTGGGCGTGGCCCTGGCTGCCATAGCCTACGATGGCGATCTTCCGGTCCAGGATACGGGCCAGATCAGCATCGCGGTCGTAGTACACGCGCATATTTTTTCTCCAAGACTGGTCAATCATGGCCGCACGGCGCAACGGCAGAGCGACAAAGGCCGGGCGTTTGAGCGTTTTTTTGCCGTTTCGTCAAGGCGAAGCCGACAGAACGCCGAAATACGGAAGCCTTTGCGTCCGCTTTTACGCGCTCCGGCGGAGCTGCGCCATGCGGCGCTGCACGCGAACCCCTTCGCAAGCGCGAATTCGTGGATATGGAGCTGCAACGAGAAAAGGGCGGAAGCTATCGCGTCCGCCCCTCGGTTCACCGCCGCGCCGGCCTACCAAAACAGATCGTAGTAGACGCTCAGCACCTGGCCGCTCCAGACGTCGACTAGCAGAGCGTTGTCACCGACCCGGACCCACTCGCAGCCGATCGGGGGCTGCGGCAAGCCATAGCGCCAAGCATCCAGATAGTAGGACGGCGAGTACCAGCCATACGGAAGGTAGTCACCGAACGACCACGCCCTGGCATACCAGCCGCTCGGATAGCGATAGGCCGGCGCGCGATAGCGTTGGGCCGACCGGAAGCTTGGGCGATAGTAGCCGCGATCATAGTGCTGACGCCCGCGGTCACGATCGCGATACTGTCCATACCCGGGGCGACGGTCGTCGCGATCCCAGCCGCCGCGATCCCAACCGCCACGATTGTCCCAACGATCGTTGTCGCGGCCGCGACGATCGTCCCTGCCGCGGTCCCGGTCCTCCCCCCGATTGTCATCCCGGTTCCAGCCGCCGCGATTGTTGTTGTCGCGATTCCAGCCGCTCCGATCGCGGTTGTTATCGTCCCCGCGGTTCCAGCCGCTTCCGCCGACATTGCTCTGAGGCGGTTGAGGTTGAGGTTGAGGTTGGGGTCGGTCTCCGCCACGGTTCCACCCGCCACCGTTCCCGTCAGGACGGTTACCCCGATCACCACGCTCTCCCCGATCGCCGCGATTCCAGCCGCTCTCGCCTTGCTGCTGTTGCGGTTGAGGTTGCGCCTGCGGTTGAGGTTGCGGACGATCTCCGCCCCGGTTCCAACCGCCCTGACCGCCGCGATCGCCACGATCACCGCCCTGCCAGCCGCCGCGATCACCTCGATCGCCGCGCGGACCGCCATCGCGCTGCTCGCGCTGGGCCTGCTGCTGTTGGGCGACCACCGCCCCGGCGGCGCCGGCCTCCGCAGCCGCGCCCCCAATCAGCGAAAGCAGCATCGCGGTCGTGATCAGACGTTTCATTTCCTGCTCCGAAGGGCCTTGAAGCATGGCCCGGGCTTGTCCCTTGATAGCAGCATCGGACTCGCCGGATGAACCGAGCTTGAACGGAGCCAGGATGAGCGCGCACCCCAACGATATCGTCGGCTTCTGGCGCCATGCCGGCCCCAGCAAGTGGTTCGCCAAGGATCAGGCGTTCGACGCCGCGATCGCCTTGAAATTCGAGCAAACCCACTATCGCGCCTCGATGCGCAAGTATGACGCCTGGAACCAGACGCCTCACGGCGCCCTGGCGCTGCTGATCCTGCTCGATCAGTTCCCGCGCAATATGTACCGAGGCACCCCGCACGCCTTCGCCACCGATCCGCTGGCGCGAATGTTCGCGCGCGAGGCCATCGCCGCCGGGCATGACCAGGACCCTGCGATCCCGCTGGAGCTGCGCAGGTTCTTCTACCTGCCGTTCGAACACTCGGAGTCGCTGGTCGACCAGGAGTTCAGCGTCCAACTGTTCGCCACGCTGCAGGCCGACACCGGCGACGAGGAGTCGATGAAGTACGCGATTATCCACCGCGATATTATCGCCCGGTTCGGCCGCTTCCCCCACCGCAACCTGGGCCTGGGCCGCGAGACTACCGAGGCCGAGCAGGAGTTCCTGGACGAGGGCGGCTTTGCGGGGTGACGCCTCGCTGAGTCAGTCCGCTCCGGCTGTGGACGGGCCAAGGCGCCGCAGTGTTCAACGAGACGATTCGCCGCCACAGTGTCAGCCATGAGCACCGCCGTCCTTGACGCCCCGAAAGCCGCCGCCGCCGACCATCCCGAGCGGCAGTATCTGAGCCTGCTGGCCGATATCCTGGCCAACGGGGTTGAGCGCGGTGACCGCACGGGCACCGGCACGCTCGGCGTCTTCGGCCGGCAGATCCGCTTTGATCTGGCCAAGGGCTTCCCGGTCCTGACCACCAAGAAGCTGCACCTGCGCTCGATCATCATCGAGCTACTGTGGTTCCTGAAGGGCGACACCAACATCGCCTACCTCAAGGACAACGGCGTGCGCATCTGGGACGAGTGGGCCGACGAGAACGGCGACCTTGGCCCGGTCTATGGCAAGCAATGGCGCTCGTGGGCCACGCCCGACGGCCGGGTGATCGATCAGATCTCGGCCCTGGTCGAGAACCTGAAGACCAACCCCAACAGCCGTCGCCACATCGTCACGGCCTGGAATCCGGCCGATGTCGACGACATGGCCCTGCCGCCCTGCCACTGCCTGTTCCAGTTCTTCGTCGCCGACGGAAAACTGAGCTGCCAGCTCTACCAGCGCAGCGCCGACGTGTTCCTGGGCGTGCCGTTCAACATCGCATCTTACGCCCTGCTGACCCTGATGGTCGCAAAGGTCGTCGGCCTGGAGCCCGGCGAATTCGTGCACACCTTTGGCGACGCGCACCTCTATCTGAACCACCTCGACCAGGCCCGCGAACAGCTGACGCGCGAGCCCTTCGACTTCCCGACCATGAAGATCGCCGACAAGCGCGACCTCTTTGGCTTCGAGTACGAGGACTTCACGCTGGAGGGCTATCAGGCCCACCCGCACATCAAGGCCGAGGTTTCGGTCTAGGGCTTGAGAACGATCTTCCCCGCCAGTTGGGCGGACTGCAGCAGGGCTTGGGCCTGGCCGGCCTGATCGAGCGGCAGGACCCTGGCGATCTTCGGCCGGATCGCACCCTCGCCGATCAGGCTGAGCACCCGAGCCAGATCCTGGCGGTAAGGCTCTGGACGGGCGTTGCGCCACGAGGTGACGTTGTATCCAACCACGCCCCGGCTGCCACTGAACAGCTTCAGCGCCGACAGCCGATCGGCCAGTAGCATCTTGAGCATCGCAGCGGGACGCGCCTTGCCCCCCTTGGTGGCGTCGTAGCCACCGTACAGCACCGCCGTTCCACCATCACGCAGAGCGGCCATCGAGGCGGTCTTGAGGTGCGCGCCACCCACATGGTCGAAGGCCGCGACGACGCCGCCTCCAGATAGAGTCCGCGCCCGCTCGGCGACAGCCTCCGCGCGGTAGTCTACATGAACGCCGCCATTGGCCTCTACGTCGGCCTTTTTGCCCGCTGAGGCCGTACCGATCGCCCGCACCCCCGCCAGGCGCGCCAAGTCCAGCAGGAGCCCTCCGACGCCGCCGGCGGCGCCGTGGACCAGGATCCACTCTCCCGGCGCGGCTGTCGCGACGCGATGGAACATCTGCCAGGCTGTCAGACCGTTCAGCACGCCAGCGACCAAGGCTTCGGCGGGCGGGCCCTCGGGCGCGGCCACCAGATAGCGCGCCTCGACGTTACGGCGCGAGGCGTACGAGCCGGTCACTGTCAGGGCCGCAACCCGCTGCCCAACGGTGAAGCCCTGCACATCGGGACCAAGGGCCTCGATCCGCCCCACGAAATCGTAGCCCGGCGTCACCGGCGCCTTCACGCCCGGATAAAGACCCGTGCGCATCACGATATCGGCAAAGGCGACGCCGGCGGCCTCGATCGCCACCCGCGCTTCGCCAGGACCGGGCGGCGGCAGAGCGACCTCGCGCCCTGTGAGCACCTCGACCCCACCCGTACGGGCCATGTGCATCTCGAACGCCGTCACCGACATCACGCCCCCCCGACCATTACCTCGGCGAACAGAGTTATCGACGTTCAGGTTTGGATCAAGGCATGGCGCATAGGGGCGACGCTCGCTAATCAGGAGACATGAGCATGCCCACCCTCGCCATTGTCGTCGCCCGCGCCGCCAACGGGGTGATCGGTCGCGATGGCGACCTGCCCTGGCGGCTGAAATCCGATCTAGCCCTGTTCAAGGCCAACACGCTCTTCAAGCCCATCATTATGGGCCGCAAGACCTGGGACAGCCTGCCGCGCAAGCCGCTGCCCGGGCGGACCAATATCGTCCTCTCCCGAGATCAGAGCTTTGAACCCGAGGGCGCGGTGGCCTGCGAAACCTGGATGGAGGCGGTGGAGATCGCACGCGAGCAGGCCGCAGACGACGGAGCGGACGAAGTCTGCGTGATTGGCGGCCGCGCCCTGTTCGAACTGGCCCTGCCCAAGGCCCGACGCCTGTACCTGACCGAGGTCGCCGCCGAGGTCGAGGGTGACGTGCGTTTTCCCGAATTCGATGAAGCGCTCTGGGCCGAGGTTCGGCGGGAAGAGCATCCCGCCGGCGTCGGCGATGATCACGCCTTTACATTCCGGGTGCTGGAACGGCGCTAGAGCCTCGCAAGCCCACTTTAGGGGTCACGCCTTAGGCCTGCGCTCCAGATTGGCGAGCTTCCGCGTCTTGAGAACCTCGCCGGTGCACGCGCGGAAGGTAACTGCGACCTTCCCGCCTCGCCCGGGCGCGGGCAAGGCGTAACCGGCCGGACCGATCCGGTGCGCGGTGATGACGATGTTGCTTTGGTTGTCACGATCCCAGCCGGTGCGGAACTGCACACTAGTATCGCCGTAGCGTTTGCTGAGATCCCGATCAAAAGCCTTGTGGACCGCGCCGTCCAACACCGGCTTCCAATCGGCGTCCTTCAAAGCCGGGCAGCTAGGGCGCGTCGGCATCGCGGCAACCTTGACCGCAGGCTTGGGCGTCGACAGCGGAGCGGACAGACGCGGGAGGAAGGGAACCTTGGCGCCGCAGCCCGTCACGACCAAACCCATGGCCGCCGCCGCCAGTACAGATAAACGCATCGCAGAATCCCTTGTCCGCAAGTGGGTCCCCGACTCACCGCGAAAGCGCGTCGCGCGCAAGTCACCCTGGCCAGATTCAAACGGGCGTTTATAGTCTCCTGACCGCCCGTCAGAGGCGTGCAGGGAGACGCAACATGGATATCAAGCTGGTGGCCGAAGGCCTGCAGTTCCCGGAAGGCCCGATCGCCATGGCCGACGGCTCGGTGATCCTGACCGAGATCCAGGGGCGGCGCCTGACCCGCGTCTGGCCGGACGGTCGCACGGAGACCGTGGCCGAAACTGGCGGCGGCCCGAACGGCGCGGCGATCGGTCCGGACGGCGCAATCTACGTCACCAACAATGGCGGCAGCTTCCAGTTCTTCGAGGCCAACGGCCTGAACATTCCCGGCCCCACGCCCCCGAGCCACACAGGCGGCTCCATTCAGCGGGTGGACCTCCAGACGGGCGCGGTCACGACGCTCTACGCCGACTGTGATGGCAAGCCGCTGGTGGGGCCCAACGATCTGGTTTTCGACAAGCAAGGCGGCTTCTGGTTCACCGACCATGGCTGCTCCACGCCCGACGGCCGCAAGTACGGAGCGCTGTACTACGCCCTGCCGGACGGCTCGAAGATCACCCGCTGGCGCGACCACTTCGTCTCGCCCAACGGCGTGGGCCTCTCGCCCGACGAAAAGACCGTCTACATGGCCGACACCATGCTGGGACGGCTGTGGTCATTCGATGTCGCTTCGCCGGGGGTCCTGGCGGACGCCCTCCCGCTCCTGCCGGGCAATGTGGTTTGCAACCTGCCAGGCTATCAGTTGCTGGACAGCCTGGCGGTCGAGGCGGATGGCAAGGTGTGCGTGGCGACGATCATCAACGGCGGGATCACCGCGTTTTCGCCGGACGGCTCGACCGAGCACTACGCCTTCCCGGACGTGATCGTGACCAACATCTGCTTCGGCGGCGCGGACATGCGCGATGCGTGGATCACGGCCTCGGGCACCGGCAAGCTTTACAAGGCGCGGTGGCCTCGACCGGGCCTGAAGCTGAACTTCAACGCGTAGGCCGGACTACTCTTCGCGCAGGAATGAGCCAGCGATCAGCAGGGCCACGGCCAGCAAGGCCAGAAGACCTGACAAATAGGGCAACCAGGACATCGTTCACCTCCCAAGATCGGAGGTGACGATGCGCCGGGGCCGTCCAGCCGGACAGCCCCGGAACAAGGGGGTTAGTACAGGGTGCCGAGCGCGGCGCGTTCGAACGCCTTCAGCTCGTCAGAGCGGCCCTCGCGGATCTTGGTGACCCACTCCGGATCCTGCAGCAACGCGCGGCCCACGCCGACCATGTCGTACTCGCCGCGTTCCAGACCACCGATGACGTTATCGATCGAGGTCGGCTGGCTGCCCTCCCCGCCAAACGCGGCGATGAACTCGCCCGAAAGGCCGACCGAACCGACCGTGATAGTCGGGGCACCGGTCAGCTTCTTGGCCCAACCGGCGAAGTTCAGATCGCTGCCCTCGAATTCAGGCTCCCAGAAGCGGCGCTGGCTGCAGTGGAAGATGTCGGCGCCGGCGTCGGCCAGCGGCTGCAGCCAGGCTTCCATTTCCTGCGGGGTCTGGGCCAGGCGGGCGGTGTATTCCTGCTGCTTCCACTGCGACAGGCGGATGATGACCGGATAGTCCGGCCCGACGGCCGCACGCACTGCCTTGAGGATTTCGGCGGCGAAACGGCCCCGTTCTCCGATGGTCGGACCGCCCCAGGCGTCACTGCGGACGTTTGTGCCCGACCAGAAGAACTGGTCGATCAGATAGCCGTGGGCGCCGTGCAGTTCGATGGCGTCGAAGCCAAGGCGCTTGGCGTCCGCTGCTGCGGTGGCGAAGGCCTGGATCGTGTCAGCGACCTCCGCGTCGGTCATCGGCTCGGTGAAAGGGTTGCCGCCGGCCTTGGACAGGCCCGACGGGCTGTCGACCTTGCCCAGCACGTCCTTACCCTTGGCGGCGCCGACGTGCCAAAGCTGCGGCGCGATCTTGCCGCCGGCGGCGTGAACCTCGTCGACCACTTTCTTCCACGCCGCGAGCTCTTTCTCGCCGTGGAAACGCGGCACGTTGGCGTCGTTCAGCGAGGCGGCGCGCGCGACGCCCGTGCCCTCGGTCACGATGAGGCCGACCTGATTCTCGGCGCGGCGACGGTAGTAGGCTGCGACCTCATCGGTCGGCACGCCGCCCGGCGAGAAGGATCGCGTCATCGGCGCCATCACCACCCGGTTGGGCAGCTTCAGCGACTTGAACTCGAAGGGCTTGAAGAGGGCGTCGAGCGACATGAGGGCTCCAGGGGAGAAAGAATTGCTGTCGAAATTCAAACACGCGTTCGAAATCTAAGCCAAGGCAGAAAAACTGCAACGGCTACGGTTCCGAGCGTGAAAGCTTGCGTCGGCGCGACGGGAACGCGACAAACGCGCGGCTCAGATGGGAGGGCGGGTTATGGGCGGCAAGCCGGCGAACTGGTGGATCATGCTGGCGGCGGGGATTTTCGCTGCGGTGTTCCTGCTGAAGGACTTCATGGACCACGGCCACGCGATCCTGGCGCACGCGGGTTACAAGGGCCTGCTCACCTCCCCAACCATTCACCACAAGGTGGGCGAGGCGCTGATCGGTGTGATCCTGTTCATGACCGCCCTGATGCGGTCGATCTGGCCTGCCGAACGTCTGATCGCCAACCTCAAGGCTTCTTACCCCTTGATGCTGGTCGGCGCGGCCCTGAACGCTCTGGCTTGGTTCGGCAGCGGACTGCCGGCGACGGATTTCAACAAGATCTGGTTCGCGCTGCTTGTAGTGGTGGGCGTAGCCGCACCGCCGCTGCTGATCCGCTGGCTCGGCAAATCCAAAGGGGCCCAGACGCAGGCCTGAGCCCCCTTTCGTCGATCCTCAGAGGCCCAGGACCATCTTGGCCATGATGTTGCGCTGGATCTCGTTGGAGCCGGCGTAGATCGAGGCCTTGCGGTAGTTGAAGTAGGCTGGCGCAGCGGGGCCGGCATAGTCGGGACCCGCTCGGCCATCGTTGGCGGGCGACCAGGTGTCTCGCACGAACGGCGCGGAATAATTGCCAACCGCCTCTAGCGTCAGCTCAGTGATCGCCTGCTGATGTTCGGAACCAACGCACTTCAGCATCGACGAGGCGGGGCCGATGTTCTTGCCCGCGCCACGTCCGGAGAAGATGCGCAGTTCAGAGGCGTTGAGCGCCTCGACCTGGATCTCGAGATTGGCGATCTTGCTGCGGAAGTCCGGATCATCGATCAGGCGTCCGCCATCGTCGGCCCGCTCCAGGGCCGCGATGCGCTTGACCTTCTTGAGCATGTTCATCAGGCCCGGCGCATAGGCGTTGCCGCGCTCGAACTCGAGCAGGTACTTGGCGTAGGTCCAGCCCTTATTCTCCTCGCCGATGCGGTTGGCGACCGGCACGCGGACATTGTCGAAGAAGACCTGATTGATCTCCTGCTCATTGTCCGGCGGACCGTCCAGGGTGGGCAGCGGCTTGATCTGGATGCCGGGGGTGTCCATCCGCAGCAGCAGGAACGAGATGCCTTCCTGCGGCTTGCCCTCGGTCGAGGTGCGCACCAGGCAGAACATCCAGTCGGCCCACTGGGCGTGGGTGGTCCAGATCTTCGAGCCGTTGAGGACATAGTCGTCCCCGTCGCGCACGGCCCGCATCTGCAGGCTGGCCAGATCCGAACCGGACCCAGGCTCCGAATAGCCCTGGCACCACCAGATGTCGGAGTTGAGGATCGGCGGCAGGTGCTGGGCCTTCTGCTCGGGCGAGCCGAACGCCATGATCACCGGAGCGACCATCTTCAGACCCATCGGCGACGAGGTCGGCACGCCCGCGAGGCTCATCTCCATGTTGAAGATGTAGCGCTGTGAGGGCGTGAAACCCGCGCCGCCCAGCTCAACGGGCCAGTCCGGCGCCGCCCAGCCACGCTCGGCCAGCTTCTTCTGCCACTTCACCTGCCCGGCCTTGTCCAGATAGCCGTTCTTGGACTGGCTCATCTGGCGGCGCAGATCGTCGTCATAGGCGGTGGCGATCCAGTCGCGCACCTCTTGCTGGAAGGCCAGGTCCTCGGCCGAGAACGCCAGATCCATCGCGCCCTACTCCACCGCGTCGAGATATTCAATGACCGGCGCGCCCGCCATGGTCGGCCCCATAGCCGCGCCGGCGGCCTTGAAATAGTCGGTGCCGCCGTGGTGCTTCAGCGCATCCGTCGACGCGTAAAGCTCCAGCACCTTGTAGACGCCCTCTTCGCTCTTGGAGCGCGTCAGCTGGTACATCAGGCAGCCCGGCTCGTTGGCCTTCACCTTGGCGGCGAGATCCAGGAACACTTTTTCGAATTCCGCAGCCTTGGCCGGCTGGACCTTCAAGGTCGCGACAACGCCGATCATGTCTTCCTCCCAACAATTGTTTGAATTGCAGGATGCGGGAGTGCGCGGCGCGCGGCAAGGCCAGACGTAGCGGAAGTGCGTCCGAAGACCTTTCCCCGGACGATAATCGGACGAGACGGGTTAGGAGCGCTCGTTCCAGCCATAGGCGACCCAGGAGTGGCCGCCGACATTGCGCGCTTCGATCAAGCCGTCGTCCGCCGGCGACTTGGCGACCTTGCGCCCGCGGAACGCGAAGGCGGCCAAGCCGAACAGCGCGCTCCCGATAAAGCCGACCACGACCACGGTCGCTGCGAAGATCACCGCCAGCACCGCGCCTACAACCACCGCGACCGAAGTCGCCAGGGCGCCGGCCAGCCAAGCCAGGTTTCGCAGGGGCGAAGCGACGGTGCTCATCTGGATCCTTTCGTCGGCGCTCATGGTCAAACAAGTTGGTTCACAAGCGCTGAACGTCAACTGAACACCCCCTCGCAAAGGATGGAAAGCCTTTTTACGAGGTCGGTGCGGGACGGATTGTCTCGGTCAGCCCACGGCGGCCAAGCCAAGCTCCCGCCGCTCTCTCATCACCGTCGAGAACGCGGCGTTGATCGCAGCGGCCTTGGCCTCGGCGACTTCGATGAACTCCGACGGCAAGCCGCGGGCGCGGGCGCGATCAGGGTGGGCGCTCGACAGGGCCGACTTCCAGGCCGAACGCACCGTGGCGTCGTCCGCGTCGGGCGGCACTTCTAGGATCGCGTAGGGGTCGTCGGGACCCACGCCCAGATGAGTCGCGCGTAGGCGACGGAACGCCAGCGGCGACATGCCGAAGAGATTCGACACCCGCTCCAGATAGTCGAGCTCGTCCTGCGAGACGAAGCCGTCGGACTTGGCGATGTGGAACAGGCCGTCGACCACGTCTTCCAGCAATTGCGGGCAACTGGAGTAGCGCTTGGCCAGACGCTTGGCATAGCTCTCAAAGCCGTGCGTCGTTTGCCGCGCCAAGTCATAAAGACGGTGGATGTTGGGTTCTGAGGCAGGGTCGGGCTGGAACACCTCGGTGAAGGCGGCGAATTCCCCGCCATCCGCGCGACCGTCGACCTTGGCCAGCTTGGCGCCGAGCGCCGTCACCGCCGTGGAGAACGCCGGATCCTCGCCGGGCAGACCGCCGGGACACTCTGTGCAGTCGGCCAGGTCCAGGCGCCGGGCGGCGATGCTCGCGATGTTGCGCCAGAAGGACATGGGTCGCCTCGAAACCAGCAACGGACAAGAGAGATACGCACGACAGAGCGACCGGATCACCTCATTCCGCGCTTCTAGCACAATGAGAATGATCGTTCACATGACTTTAGTGCAATGCGGCGACCGCCCGCGCCGATATCGCACGGGAGCCGAACGCGGAATTGATCGTTATGGCTCCGCTTGTCGGTGAAGCGCCACCGCCACGCAACGGTCCCAATCCGGATCGAAATACTCTAGTGAAGACACCCGGTAATCAGAAAGGACCTCCGCCCGCATGGCGAACGCCCTCTTCCTCGCCCTGGCCTTGTTGGCCCAAGACGGCCAAGCGAGCACCCAAAGCCCCAATGCGCCGCCATCGGACGAGTATGGTTATGTCGCCTGGTGCTATGGCGCCCTGGGCGGCTACGCCTCGCTGTACGATCAGGTGATGCCGGAGGTGACTCGGATCGAGAAGGCGTTTCCTGGTCCGGATGGCGTGGAAGCCTCACTGAAGACCTATCCCGAGCTTCGCGCCCAGGCCCGGAAGGACCTGAAAACCTTCGCCTCGGCGATCACGGCGGCCGAGAAGGCCAGCCCGCGCCCCATCTCAGAATATGGCGGCTCACAGGTCAAACGCGGCGCGGCCATTTGGCAGGGCGCAGGCTCGATCGACAAGGCGCGCCTGGCCCAGATGTGGATGAGCTGGAGCCCGCCCGGCGACTGCGAAAAGCGCGCCAAGGCGCTTGAAATCAAGTCCTCCATCCTCGGCAAGGCTCTGAACTACAACGCCGTCTCGGCCACGACGCAAGCCCCGCCCCCGGAGACTGAGGCGCCCACGAGCGCTCCGTCAGCGGCTGAGGCTTCTCCCCCGGCGGCGACCCTGCCGGAGCCGCCTCCCGCCTCGCCGGCCAAGCCTGCGGTTAAGGCCGCTCCCGCCCCGGCGAAACCGACGGTGAAAGCGCCGGCGGCAAAACCAACGGCCTCGACTGAAGTCATCGTTGATCCTGCCAATCCGGTCCCCTGCGCGGGCAGCCTGGTTCCGGCCAAGCGTGGCGGCAAGGACGTCCTGATCTGCAAGGCGGACTGAACCGGCAGAGATCAGGGGGCCGAGGGCAGTACGCCGCTCTCGGCCAAGGCCTTGAACCAGGCATAGGACGCCTTCGGAATGCGACGGCCGCTTGCGGCCTCCATGGCGCTTAGGCCGAATTTCGAGGTGTAGCCGAGGTCCCATTCAAAGTTGTCGATCAGGGTCCACTCGAAATAGCCCCGCACGTCGCACCCGGCCTCGCGGGCCGCCAGCACCGCTTGAAGATGACGGCGCAGGTACTTGATGCGGAACGTGTCGTCCAGAATAGCGGGACCGCTGCCGAAGGGGTCGGAGCAGCCGTTTTCGGTCACGAACATCTTGGGCGCGCCGTATTCGCGCCGAACACGGTTCAGGACCTCGAACAAGCCCGATGGGTCGACATGACGACCAAACGCGTCCTGCTCGGCGCCGCCAGGGGCCGGGGCGGCGGCGATCCGGCTCGGCGCGGATAGGTCCAGCCGCACATAGGCGGGCGCGTAGTAGTTCACGCCCAGGAAGTCCACGGCCTGCCGCGTGATCTTCAGATCGCCATCGCGCAGAACGCCCTTCAGCGGCTCCTCCATCGCCTTCGGATAGGCGCCTTTGAACAGAGGATCCAGCCAGGACAGGTTCCAGATCTGATCGAGCCCATCCGAGGCCAGGCGGTTCCAGAAGGCCAGCGGCCCGCCAGCAGGTCGACACGGCTGCAAGGCCATGGTGGTGCCTACCGCCAGGTCGCTCCGCGCCGCCCGCAACGCCTGGATAGCGAGGCCCTGACCAAGGTTCATGTGATGGGTTACCGCCCCCAGCAGCGCCGCGTCCTTGAGCCCCGGCGCGTGCTCACCCAGCACGTGGCCGAACACGGTGTGGACGGCCGCCTCGTTCAGGATGATGTAGTTCTTCAGTCGGTCTCCCAGCCTCGCGACCACCGCGCCCGCATAGTCCGCCAAGCGCTGGGCGGTGTCGCGGTTCGCCCACCCGCCCTTGGCCTGAAGGCCCTGAGGCAGGTCCCAGTGGAAAAGCGTGGCGTAGGGCGTGACGCCCTTGGCCAGCAATGCATCGACCAGTCGCGAATAGTGGTCCAAGCCAGCAGCGTTCACGGGCCCCTCGCCCGTCGGCAAAATGCGGGACCAGCTGATCGAGAAGCGATAGGCGTTGAGACCGGCGCCGGCGATCAGGTCGACGTCGTCCTGGAAGCGGCGATAGCTGTCGGTAGCGACCGTGGCGTCAGAGCCGTCCTTGATGCGACCGGGGACCTTCTCGAACACGTCCCAAACGCTAGGCCCGCGCCCGTCGGCGGTCTGCGAGCCTTCGGTCTGGAAGGCGGCGGTGGCCACGCCCCAGACGAAGTCCTTGGGGAATTGCCGGCTCTTGGGGTTGAGGTCGGTGTCGCCCGCCCCCTCACATCCCGAAAGCCCCACAGCCGCGCCGCTCAGGGCCAAAGCCCCCAGCGCCCTCCGGCTCACGCCTGGGCGTTCCATGCCGTCCCCTCCCGTTACTTGTCGAGAGGAGCATGCGTTCGGATATCGCGGTTCGCAATCCTCCCCCTAGCGGGGTAGGTGTCGGCGCGCAGCGGCGACGGAGGGGGAAGAGCTAGGCCTCAAGTAACTTCCCCCTCCGGCGCTTCGCGCCACCTCACCCTCTAGGGGGAGGATTTTCAGCCCTACGCCGCCGCGCCGCGGGCCCGGGCCAGCGGGTCGTAGTTCAAGATCGGCGAGAGCCAGCGCTCGGCGGTGGCTAGGTCCCAGCCCTTGCGGCGGGCGTAGTCCTCGACTTGGTCGGCGTCGATCTTGCCGACGCCGAAATAGTGCGCCTGCGGGTGGCTGAAGAAGAGGCCCGAGACCGCCGCGCCGGGGGTCATGGCGTAGCTCTCAGTCAGTTGCAGGCCCGTGGCCGCCTCGGCGTCGAGCAGCTTGAAGAGCGTGCCCTTTTCGGTGTGGTCGGGCTGGGCCGGGTAGCCGGGCGCGGGGCGGATGCCCTGGTACTTTTCGGCGATCAGGCGATCGACATCGGCGTCTTCGTCGGGCGCGTAGCCCCAAAGCTCGACGCGCGCCTTGTGATGCAGCCACTCGGCGAAGGCTTCGGCCAGGCGGTCGGCCAGGGCCGAGGCCATGATGGCGCTATAGTCGTCGCCGGCGTCCTTGAAGCGTTTGACGATCTCGTCCTCGCCATGGCCCGCGGTGACCGCGAAGCCGCCGACATAGTCCGCCCCCTGCCCGATCGGCGCGACGAAGTCGGAGAGCGCCACGTTCGACTTACCCTCCCCCTTGTCCATCTGCTGGCGCAGAGTGTGCAGGCGCGAGAACTCGGCCACGCGGGTTTCGTCGGTGTAGAGCACGATGTCGTCGCCCTGAGCCTGGGCCGGCCAGAAGCCGATTACGCCCTTGGCCCCGAACCACTTCTCGGCGACCACCTTGTCCAGCATGGCACGGGCGTCTCGATAGAGGTCAGTGGCGGCCTGGCCCACCACGTCATCCTCCAGGATCTGCGGGAACCGGCCGATCAGCTCCCAGCTGGCGAAGAACGGCGACCAGTCGATGAACGGTACGAGCTCGGCCAGCGACGGCTCGAACACCCGCGTGCCGATGAAAGCCGGCTTAGGCGACGCGTAGCCCTTCCAGTCGATCGCAAACGCGCGCTCGCGAGCCTCGGCGATCGAGGTTCGCGCCTTGACCGTCTGGCCCCGAGCATACTGCTCGCGAACCTTCACGTATTCGGCGCGGGTCTCGGCGATAATCCTGTCGCGCTCGCCCTCCGACAGCAGGCCCGAGACCACGCCCACAGCGCGGCTGGCGTCTACGACATAGGTCGTGGGACCGCGACGGTACGCCGGCTCAATCTTGACAGCCGTATGGGTGCGGCTGGTGGTGGCGCCGCCGATCAAAAGCGGGATGTCGAAACCCTGGCGCTCCATCTCGGCGGCCACGAACACCATCTCATCCAGAGACGGCGTGATCAGACCCGACAGGCCAATCATGTCGACCTTGTGCTTCTTCGCTTCATCGAGAATGCGGTCGGCGGGCACCATGACCCCCAGATCCACGACCTCGTAGTTGTTACACTGCAGCACGACGCCGACGATGTTCTTGCCGATGTCGTGGACGTCGCCTTTCACGGTCGCCATCAGCACCTTGCCGGCGGCCTGGCGCTCCTGGCCTTCCTTTTCGGCCTCCATGAACGGCATCAGCCAGGCCACGGCCTGCTTCATCACGCGGGCCGACTTGACGACCTGGGGCAGGAACATCTTGCCCGCGCCGAACAGGTCGCCGACGACGTTCATGCCGTCCATCAGCGGGCCTTCGATCACGTGCAGCGGACGCTCGGCGGCCAGGCGCGCCTCCTCGGTGTCGGCGTCGATGAACTCGGTGATCCCGTGGACCAGGGCGTGGGTCAGGCGCTCGTTCACCGTGCCCTTGCGCCATTCCAGGTTCGCGACCTGCTGCTGGCCCTTCTCGCCCTTGTAGCGAGGGGCCATCTCGACCAGCCGCTCGGTGTTGGTCTGGTTCGGGTCGCGCTGCGGGCGGTTTAGGATCACGTCCTCAACGGCCTCGCGCAGCACGGGGTCGATGTCGTCATAGACCGGAAGGTCGCCGGAGTTGACGATGCCCATGTCCATACCGGCGTTGATGGCGTGGTACAGGAACACCGAGTGGATCGCCCGGCGCACCGGCTCGTTGCCGCGGAAGCTGAACGAAACGTTCGACACCCCGCCCGACACCCGGGCGTAGGGCAGCATCTGCTTGATGCGGCGCGTCGCCTCGATGAAGTCGACGGCGTAGTTGTCGTGCTCCTCGATCCCCGTCGCCACGGCGAAGATGTTGGGGTCGAAGATGATGTCCTCGGGCGGGAAGCCGACCTTCTCCACCAGGGTGTTGTAGGCCCGCTCGCAGATTTCGACCTTGCGCGCCTCGGTGTCGGCCTGGCCGACCTCGTCGAAGGCCATGACCACCACGGCCGCGCCGTAGCGCAGGCAGAGCTTGGCCTGCTGGAGGAACTTCTCTTCGCCTTCCTTCAGGCTGATCGAATTGACGATCGCCTTGCCCTGGACGCACTTGAGACCAGCCTCGATCACCTCCCACTTGGAGCTGTCGATCATCACCGGCACGCGGGCGATGTCAGGCTCGGCAGCCATCAGGTTCAGGAAGGTGACCATGGCCTGCTGGCTGTCCAGCAGACCCTCGTCCATGTTGACGTCAATGACCTGGGCGCCGGCCTCTACCTGCTGGCGCGCGACCGACAGGGCTTCGGCGTAGTTGCCCTCGACGATCAGCTTCTTGAACTTGGCCGAGCCGGTGACGTTGGTGCGCTCACCGATGTTGACGAAGACGGGTCTCATGATCGGATCTCACGCCCCTCCCCTTGATGGGGAGGGGTTGGGGTGGGGTGACACCGCAGCCTGCCCCGACCACGGCGTTCAATCTTCAAGCGCTGTCACCCCCATCCCCGCCCTTCCCCCATCAAAGGGGGAAGGGAGAAGACCGAGGCCGCGAAAACTCTAAGCCAACTCGAACGGTTCGAGGCCCGCCAGGCGCATGGCCCTGGGGCGCTCGGGGATCTGGCGGGGCTTCACGCCGCGCACTTCGTCGGCGACGTGGCGGATGTGGTCCGGCGTCGTGCCGCAGCAGCCGCCCAGGATGTTGACGAGGCCGTCCTTGGCCCATTCGTGCAGGGCGTGGCCGGTCTCGTGCGGTTCCTCGTCGTACTGGCCCATGGCGTTGGGCAAGCCGGCGTTGGGATAGGCCGCGACCAGGGTGTCGGCGATGCGGGCCATCTCGGCGATGTGCGGTCGCATCAGGTCCGCGCCCAAGGCGCAGTTGAAGCCCACCGCGAACGGCTTGGCGTGCTTGACGCTATTCCAGAACGCCTCGGCCGTCTGGCCAGACAGCGTGCGGCCCGAGCGGTCGGTGATCGTGCCGCTGATCCAGATCGGCAGCTCCTCGTGCCCTTCATCTCGCCAGTCGAGGATCGCCTTGATCGCGGCCTTGCAGTTCAGGGTGTCGGTGATCGTCTCGATCAGGAACAGGTCGACCCCGCCCTGGTAGAGCGCGTCCACCTGCTGGCGATAGGCTTCGTACACCTGGTCGAAGGTCACCTTGCGCGCGCCCGGATCGTTCACGTCGGACGACATCGACAGCATGACGTTCAGCGGTCCCATGGAGCCGGCGATGAACTTCGGACTTGCCGGGTTCTCAGCGTTCCAGCGGTCGGCGACCGAGCGGCCGATCCTCGCGCCCTCGATGTTGATGTCCCAGACGTCCTGTTCGCCCAGGTGATAGTCAGCTTGGGCGATCGTGGTGCCCGAGAAGGTGTTGGTCTCTGAGATGTCGGCGCCGGCCGAGAAATAGGCGTCGTGCAGCTCGGCCACGAGATCCGGCCGGGTCAGGCACAGGATGTCGTTGTTGCCCTTCATCTGGCCGTTGTAGGCGGCGAACCGCTGGGCGCGGTAATCCGCCTCGGTTAGACCCTTCTTCTGGAACATCACGCCCCAGGAGCCGTCGAGGATCAGGATCTTTTCTTTCGCGGCGGCCTTGAGCGCGGCCACGCGATTGGCGCGGATGGAGAGGTCGGTCATCGCTTGGGCCCCGCCGCCTGCTGGCGCGCGAGCTCCTTGTTAAAGGCGGCTTCGGAGGCGTCGACGAACCGGGCGAGCTCGGCCGGATCGACGAAGGCGTTGGGGTCGCCGCGCAGTTGCTTCTGGCGCTTGGCCAGCAGATTTCCCTGCTCCTCGTGCGCGGGCAACATGACGTCGGTGGGAATGGCGCGCAGCTTTGCGAAGCTGGCGCGATAGTCGGCGACGATGGTGCGGTGGGTCTTGTTACCCACGAGCGCATTGCCGGCAACGGACAGCGAGCATGGGAAGGTCACGTTCAACGGCCGCCCCTTCTCGACCACCGCCGTCGTCCAACTGGTGCAGCCAATCGTGTGACCCGGCGTCAGGTGGGCGACCATGGCGATCTCGCCCAGCTTCAGCTTGGTCTGGTCGCCAAAGGCGCGATCGACCTTCACCGCCGGCATGGGCGTGGGGCCGTTCTCGTTATCGCCGATGTGATGGCCCTGCTCCATCGCCGGCTCATCGCCGCGCGAAATCCACAGCTTGGCGCCCGGAATGTCAGCCTTGAGTTGGGCAAGACCGCCGGCGTGGTCAAAATGAGCGTGGGTGTTGATCAGCATCTTCACGTCAGTCAGCTGGAAGCCCAGCGACGCGATGTTCCGCTCGATCTGCTTGCCGGTCTCCGCGTTCGGCCCGCCGTCCAGCACCACATGGCCCTCGGAAGACGTAATCAGCCAGGACGAGATGCCCTCGGTGCCGACATAATAGATGTTGCCGACCACCCGATAGGGCTTGGTCGGCTTGGTCCAGCTGGCCGGCATGCCGTCGGCGTGGGCGGCCGAGGTCAGGGCCAGCAGCGAGGCGGCGGCCGCCAAAATCAAGCGCTTCATGCGGCGGCCTCCGATGCGGCGGGCGACACCTCGCGCACGCCGAGCACACGGCAGATGGCGTAGACCAGATCGGCCCGGTTTAAAGTGTAGAAGTGGAAGTCCTCGAACCCCTGCTCCTGAAGCTTGGCGCACATCTCGGCGGCGACCGAGCAGGCGATCAGGCGGCGCGTCTCAGCGTCGTGCTCCAGGCCGTCGAACAGGTTGCCTAGCCAGGCCGGGATCGCCGTCTGGCAGGCGGCCGCCATCTTCTTCAAGCCCACGAAATTGGTGACCGGCATGATCCCCGGCACGATCGGGATGGTGATCCCGGCGGCGCGGACCTTGTCGACGTACCGCAGGAAGGCGTCGAGATCGAAAAAGAACTGGCTGATGCCCAGGGTCGCCCCAGCGTCGACCTTCTGCTTCAGGACGTCGATGTCGTGTTCCAGCGAGGGGCTTTCGGGATGCTTCTCAGGATAGACCCCGACCAGCACCTCGAACGGCGCAATCCCGCGCACGGCCTTGGTCAGCTCTGTGGCGTTGGCGTACCCGTCGGCGCGCGGCACATAGACCCCGCCGATACCCCCCTCGCCTGGAGGCGGATCGCCGCGCAGCGAGACGATGTGGCGAACGCCCGTCTCCCAGTACTCGCGGATGACGTCGTCGACCTCGTCGCGGCTGGCGCCAACGCAGGTCAGGTGCGCCGCCGGCTTGAGGCTGGTCTCGTCCAGGATGCGCTTGACGGTGCGGTGCGTGCGCTCGCGCGTCGAGCCGCCCGCGCCATAGGTCACGGACACGAAAGCCGGATCTAGCGGCGCCAGGCGCGTGATCGCCGCCCACAGGCTCTCTTCCATCTGTGGGGTCTTGGGCGGGAAAAACTCGAACGATACGCGCGGACGCCCCGTACGTTCGCCGGCGCGCGCCACGGGGCCAATCACCCGACGGGTAGGCGGAAGAGTCATGCGGCGCTCCTTTCGAGGGATGCCTTGCTGGGACGGCGCGCCGTCCAAATCTTGACGGTCAGCCCCTCGGCCGTGGCAGGCGGGAGCGCGATATTGCTTTCCAGCGCAAGCCCGGCGGCCTCGATCCAGGCCACGATCTCGGCGTCGTCGAAACCCAGGCGGCGGTGCTGGTGAACCTCGCGCAGGAATTCGTGATCGTGCGGGGCGAAGTCGGCGATCAGCAGCAGGCCGCCTGGCGTCACGAGGCGGGCGGCTTCGGCGACGGCGGTCGCAGGATCGGTCAGGTAGTGCAGCACCTGGTGGACGGTGACGAGATCGGCGCAGCCGCCTGGCAGGCCGGTCCGGAAGATGTCGCCATGCCGCAGCTCGCAGGCGGTGAGGCCGGCCTTGGCGACCTCGTCGCGGGCGATGTTCAGCATCTGCTGCGAAAGATCCAGGCCCAGCGCATTGCTGGCGCGCTTACCCAGCAGCGTCAGCATCCGCCCTGCGCCCGCGCCCAGGTCGACCATCTCGTCGAACGGCCCCTCGCCGGTAGCGCGCAGGATTGCGGCTTCGACTTCGGCCTCATCGACATAGAGCGAGCGAATCTCGTTCCAGCGTGCGGCGTTGCGCGCGAAATAGGCCTGGGCGTCGGTCGAACGCTCGGCCCGAACGGCGGCCAGCTTGTCGGCGTCGGCCTGGATGGTCTCGTCGCGCGCGTCGATCAGGTCCAGCGCCTGCTCGACCAGTAATCGCCCCGGCGACTTGGCGGCGAGACGGTAGAACACCCAAGCGCCGTCCGGGAACCGCTCCACGAGGCCCGCTTCTGCCAAAAGCTTCAGGTGACGCGATACGCGCGGCTGACTCTGGTCGAGGATCCGGCACAGCTCCAGCACCGACAGTTCCTCGGCCGCCAGCAAGGCCAGCAGCCGAAGGCGCGTGGACTCGCCGGCGGCGCGCAGCACCTCAACAACCTGTTCGGCGGTAAGCTTCATGAGGACATAAAGATATCTTTATGTCCGATTTGGCAAGAGGAACTTATGCCTCTGAGTCGCCTTTGACGGGCTCCCAGAGCTCAATCTTCACCCCTGCGGGGTCCATGAGCCAAGCGAACCGACCCATGCCGTCCTCGTCCTGACGCCCGATGGGCTCGACACCCTCAGCGGCCGCCTTGAACAGGACGCCGTCCATATCATCGACAATGAAATTGATCATGAACGGCGACGTCGATGGCGCGAAATATTGCGTGTCCGACGCAAAGGGTGACCAGGTCGTCGAGGTCGACCGGGGATGTTCGAACACCGCCCCGCCCCAGTCATGGATCTCGAAACCTAGCACCCGCGCGTACCAGTCACGGACCGCCTTTGGGTCCTGCGCCTTGTAGAAGATCCCGCCCAGTCCCAGCACCTTGGCCACGTCAGGTCTCCAGCGCGCTCGCCCAATCCTCGGACCACCTTAGCAGGGGCCACAGCGCGATGATCAAGTCCGCGCCGCGCGAGCTCAGGCGATATCCGCCGTCAACAGCGACGATATCCGCCGCTCGCAGTTCCGCCAGACGGGTGTTCAGGGTCCCGGGCGGCAGTTCAGCCGCCGCCTGCAGCGCTCTGAATGTCAATACGCGCGCCTCGCGCAGCTCCCAGACGATCCGCAGGGCGCCACGACGCCCCAACAGGTCGAGGGCGGCCATGATGGGGCGGCCAGAGTCCGAGCCACGAACGGGACCGCCCGGAAGAGGCGCTTCATTTTCTGTAGCATCGCCGCGATCTTGCATGATACAAATTTTGTAGCATGGAGGATTTCAGATGTCGCCAAGGATCGAGCCCGCAAAAGCACCCTACCCGCCCTCTGTCGCCAAGGCCTTGGGCCGGCTGAAGACGCCCGGAGATGAGCCCCTGTCGCTGTTCCGGACCCTCGCCCGCGACGAGCGGCTCTTTGCGCGCTTCACCGGCGGCGGCTTGCTGGATCCGGGCCACCTGTCGCTGAGAGCCCGTGAGATCGTCATCCACCGCATCTGCGCCCTCAACGGCTGCGGCTACGAGTGGGGCGTCCACGCGGCGATATTCGCCTCGGCGGTCGGTCTGGACGCCGAACGTCTCGCCGCAACCCTTGCCCCCGGCGTTGCCGACTGCTGGACCGAGGACGAAGCGTTGCTGATCGCCTTCTGCGACGCCGTGAACGCTCGCGCCGCCATCGATGACGAACTTTGGGCGCGCCTCAGCAAGGTCTTCAGCGAAGAGGCCCGGATCGAGTTGATGATGCTCGCCGGCTTCTACCGGACGGTCAGCCTCCTGGCGAACGGCCTACGCCTGGAGCCTGAAGATTTCGCCGTCCCGTTTCCCGGCTAGGCCGCCACCGGGGTCGCGAGCGGCTCGCCATGGAAGTAACGGCGCAGGTTCTCAAGCGTCAGGCTGACCATGGCGGGGATGCTGTCCAGGGTCGCGCCGGCGGTGTGGGGCGTCAGAACCGTACGGGGAACGTCCGACCATCGCGTTGCGGGCGTCGGTTCGGTCTCGAAGACATCCAGCGCGGCCATGCCAAGAGCCCCCGACTGCAACGCCGCGATCAGAGCGTCCTCATCAATCAGCGACCCGCGCGCGATATTGACGATCAAGCCTTGCGGCCCGACCGCCTCGATCACCGCCTTATTGATCAGGTGGCGATTGGTCTCGTCAGGACGGGCGCAGACGACCAGAACGTCGCTTTCCCGCGCCAGCGCCATCAAGCTCTCGGCGCGAGGGTAGTCCGTCTCCTTGGGGCGCGGCGCCCACCAGGCGACCTTCATGTCGAACGCGCTCAGGCGCCGGGCGACCGCCTCGCCGATATGGCCGAGTCCCACGATCCCCGCCTTGCGGCCGCGAAGACCATGGCGGGGCGTCATCCGCTCGGCGTGAGACCATCGGCCGGCGCGCAGCCGCTGGTCGCCTTCGACGATCCCGCGCCACGCGGCCAGCACCAGACCCACAGCGTGGTCGGCCACGTCAGCGGCGTTGAGCCCGGTCGAATGGGTCACCGCGACGCCGTGCGCCTTGCACCACGGCACGTCGACGCCGTCGTAGCCGACACTGACGCAGGCGATGAGTCCCAGGCGCGGCATCTCCGCCAGCATGTCCCGGCTGAGCGCCATTTCGCCCGCATGGACGATCGCGCGAACGCTCTGTCCCGGCCCTTCAAGGAAGGCCATCCGATCCGGATAGTCCCAGAGTCGATGCACGACATACGCGCTCTCCAGCAGCGGCTGCAGCGGCATCAGCATCTCGTGCGAGAGCAGGACATGGGGCTTCTCGGTGGCGGTTTGCGGCATCCGTTTCCTCCGAAGCGCCGGTCGAAAGCGCCAGCGTCAAAAGCGTCTCGTCCAAGCTACTCCACCTGCGGCGTTTGCACAGGCCAAAGCGGCGCGGCGGCTTGTCGCCGTCCGCGCCGCCTCGCCCGAAGGCTCTGCGACCGCTAGTGCCGCCCTTCGGCGAACTCTTCGATCATCTTGGCGCAGAACGCCGGCAAGTCGTCGGGCTTACGCGACGTGACGAGACCATCGTCGACCACGACCTCCTGGTCGACCCAGCGGGCTCCGGCGTTCGTAAGATCAGCCTCCAACGACGGCCATGAGGTCACTTCACGTCCCTCGACCGCGCCGGCGTTGATCAAGGTCCACGGCCCATGGCAGATGGCCGCGATCGGCTTCTTTTCGGTCACGAAGTGGCGGATGAAGTCGATCGCCTTGGGCTCAAGACGCAGGGCGTCGGGGTTGATCACGCCGCCCGGCAGCATGATCGCCTGATAGTCTTCGGGACGGGCGGACGAAAGTTCGCGATCGACCGGCACGGCCCGCCCCTTGTCGTGATGCTCCCAGCCCTGGATTTCGCCCGACTTCGGCGAGACCACCTCCACGATGGCGCCGGCGGCCTTCAAAGCCTCGATCGGCTTTTCCAGTTCAGACTGCTCGAAGCCGTCGGTGGCGAGGACGGCGACCTTGCGGCCGGCGAGGGTTTGATCGGTCATGGCGGGAACTCCTGTGGGGGCGAGAAAGGGCCAGCCAACAACCCTCCGCCACGTCGGCGGTTCCGGGCGACCATTCCTCCGCCGCTCCCGGCGCCCCCGCGGCGTGGCGCGCATTGCGGCTGCCCCCCCTAGGGTCGCCGCCTGTGGCCCCGAAGCACCCACGGCGGCGGCAAAGAAAAAGGGCGGTGGAGAACCACCGCCCTTTTCACCGTTTGGAGCCTCGCGCCCTACCGCGCGAACTTCTGGAACTTGATGCGCTTGGGGATCAGGCTGTCGGCGCCCAGGCGGCGCTTTTTGTCTTCCTCGTACATCTCGAAGTTGCCCTCGAACCATTCGACGTGGCTGTCGCCCTCGAAGGCCAGGATGTGGGTCGCCAGGCGGTCCAGGAACCAGCGATCGTGGCTGATGACCACGGCGCAGCCGGCGAACTCTTCCAGCGCCTCTTCCAGGGCCTGCAGGGTTTCGATGTCCAGGTCGTTGGTCGGTTCGTCGAGCAGGATCAGGTTGCCGCCGGTGGCCAGGGTCTTGGCCAGGTGGACGCGGTTGCGCTCACCGCCCGACAGCAGGCCGACCTTCTTCTGCTGATCGCCGCCCTTGAAATTGAAGCTGCCGACGTAAGCGCGGCTGTTGATCTCGCGCTTGCCGACGATCATCACGTCGGTGCCGCCGCTGATCTCTTCCCAGATGGTCTTGTTCGGGTCGAGCGCGTCGCGCGACTGGTCCACATAGGCCAGCTTGACGGTCTCGCCGACCTTGATCGTGCCCTGGTCCGGCTGCTCGCGGCCGGTGATCAGCTTGAACAGGGTGGACTTACCGGCGCCGTTCGGGCCGATGACGCCGACGATGCCGTTCGGCGGCAGGCGGAACGACAGGTCCTTGAATAGCACCTTGTCGCCGTACTCCTTCTCCAGGCCGTTGACCTCGAGCACCACGTTGCCGAGGCGCGGGCCGGGCGGGATCTGGATGTGGGCCTGGGTCTGGGCGGCGCGGGCGTTCTCCTGCGCGGCGACCATTTCCTCGTACGAGGCCAGACGCGCCTTCGACTTGGACTGACGGGCCTTGGGCGAGCTGCGGACCCATTCCAGTTCGCGGGTGAGCGCGCGCTGGCGGGCTTCCGATTCCGACTGTTCCTGGACGACGCGCTTTTGCTTCTGCTCCAGCCAGCCCGAGTAGTTGCCCTCGTAGGGGATGCCCTTGCCGCGATCCAGCTCCAGCGTCCACTTGGTCACTTGGTCCAGGAAGTAGCGATCGTGGGTCACGAGGATGACGCAGCCCGGGAACTCTTCAAGGTGGTGCTGCAGCCAGGCCACCGACTCGGCGTCCAGGTGGTTGGTCGGTTCGTCGAGCAGCAGCATGTCGGGCTTGCTGAGCAGCAGGCGGGCCAGAGCGATGCGGCGCTTCTCACCGCCCGACAGGGTCTCGATATTGGCGTCGTTCGGCGGGCAACGCAGGGCGTCGATCGCCATCTCGACCTTGGAATCGATGTCCCAGAGATCCTTGGCGTCGATGATCTCCTGGAGCTTGGTCATCTCCTCCATCAGCTCGTCGGAGTAGTCCTCGCCGAGCTTGGCCGCCAGTTCGTTGTACTTGTCGAAAATCTTCTTGTCTTCGCAGTCGGCGATGACGTTGCCCCAGACGTCCAGGGTCGGATCCAGCACCGGCTCCTGCGGGAGGTAGCCGCGCTTGATGCCGTCGGCGGCCTTGGCCTCACCGGAGAATTCCTTGTCGAGGCCGGCCATGACCTTCAGCAGGGTCGACTTACCCGAGCCGTTGACGCCCACGACGCCGATCTTGGCGTCGGAGTAGAACGACAGCCAGATGTTCTCGAAGACCTTCTTGCCGCCGGGATAGGCCTTCGTCAGGCCCTGCATCTGGAAAATGTATTGCTGCGCCATGAGGCTCGCGATCTCGCTGGGACGATGTTTCGGGGATTGGGCGCTGAAATAGCGGTCCGGAGGCCTTCGCGCAATCGTCGCCAGAGCGGGTTCAAGGGTTCAGAGGCCGGACGGCTGTCATCGATCCGTCGCGACAGCGTCGGAAACCCGACACGGAAGCTTCGCCGTGGCGTCGCCATGCGCTGTTAGCCGAGCCCCACAGCCGACGCCTCTCGACGTCGGGACAAAGGGGATGACTGAAATGAAGAACCACCTGCTGCTGGGCGCCGCCGCTGGCGCGCTCATGATCGTCGCCGCGCCGGCCTTCGCGGCCGAGCCGACCGCCGACACCGCGCCGGTCGCCACGAGCGCTGCGTCGCCTGACACCTCGGTCGTCGATGCGGTCATCATCATCGGCCAAGGTCAGAGCCGCCAAGTTCAGACGCTGAACAATGACGCCATCACCGAACAAGCCGCCGGCACGAGCGCCCTGAAGGCGATCGACAAGCTGCCGGGCGTCACCTTCCAATCGGCCGACGCCTTTGGCGCCTACGAGTGGTCGACCCGCATCTCGATCCGTGGCTTCAACCAGAACCAGCTGGGCTTCACCCTCGACGGCGTGCCGCTGGGCGACATGAGCTACGGCAACCACAACGGCCTGCACATCAGCCGCGCCGTCGCCAGCGAGAACATCGGCCGCGTCGAGCTGGCTCAAGGCGCCGGCGCGCTGGGCACCGCTTCGACTTCGAACCTGGGCGGCACGCTGCAGTTCTTCTCGCGCGATCCGTCTGAAACGATGGGCGGCGAGATCGATCTGACGGGCGGCTCGGACAACATGCACCGCGTGTTCGGTCGCTTCGAGACCGGCGCCATCAGCCAACTGGGCGGCCTGCGCGGCTACGTCTCCGTCGCCGACCAGAAGAGCGACAAGTGGAAGGGTGGCGGCGAGCAGAAGCAGCGCCAGTACGACGCCAAGCTGGTGCTGCCGCTCGGCGAGCGCGGTGACCTGACGGGCTTCTACCACCGGTCGGAGCGTCGTGAGCAAGACTATCAGGATCTGTCGTTCGACATGATCAAGCGTCTGGGCCGCGACTGGGACAACACCCAGCCGAACTGGGGCCTGGCGATCGCGGCGGCCCGCGCCTACAACACGCCGGGCGCCGCTCTCCCCGCGCCGTTCAAGACCGTCGATGACGCCTACTACGCTGGCGCCGGCGTCCGTAATGACGACCTTTACGGCACGAAGCTGAACCTCGACATCACCGACCGCGTCACCCTGGACGCCACCGCCTACCAGCACAAGAACGAAGGCCAGGGCCTGTGGTACACCCCCTACGTGCCGAGCCCGGGCTTTGGCACGGCCGGCTCGACCGCTGCGCCCCTGTCCATCCGCACCACCGAGTATGACATCGACCGGGGCGGCCTGACCGCCGGCCTGACGGTCGATATCGGCGCGCACCGCCTGGGCGGCGGCTTCTGGCACGAAGTGAACAACTTCAATCAGGCTCGCCGCTTCTACGCCGAGACGGCCGCTGCGCCGTCGCGCAACCCGCTGGACTTCCAGTCGAACCCGTTCTTCACCCAGTGGGAGTATGGGTTCCAGACCAAGACCACGACCGGTCACATCGAGGACGAGTGGACGATTAGCGACGCGCTGAAGGTCAACTTCGGCTTCAAGGCGATCAAGGTCGAAAACACCGTCAAGACGGTGGTTGGCAGCGCGCTGGCGGGCACGATCGAGAGCAAGGACAACTTCCTGCCGCAGGTCGGCTTCGTTTACAAAGCCACCCCGGACTTCGAAGTCTTCGGCGGCTACACCGAGAACATGGGCGCCTACGTTTCGGCGGCCACGTCGGGTCCGTTCGCTTCGCAAAACCAGGACCGCGTCAACTACATCGCCCGGACCCTGAAGCCGGAAAGCTCCAAGACCTTCGAACTGGGCGGTCGCTATCGCACCGAACGCTTCCAGGGCGTGGCGGCGGCCTATCACGTCACCTTCGACAACCGTCTGCTGGCGGTGGCGCAGGGCTCGGCGATCCAGGGCAACGCCCCGGTGCTGTCGAACGTGGGTTCGGTCGAGACCAAGGGCATTGAGCTGGCCGGCACGTACCGCCTGACCGACGCCTGGAGCCTCTACGGCGCCTATACCTATAACGACTCCAAGTACGAGAACGACGTCGTCGCCCAGGACGGCACGATCCGCGCCCGCACCAAGGGCAAGACCGTGGTCAACACGCCCAAAAACATCTTCAAGGGCGAGATCGCGTTCGACCAAGCCGGCTTCTTCGCCAAGCTGGGCGTCGCCTACACCGACAAGCGTTACTACACCTACGAGAACATCGGCGGCCTGGCGCCGTCGACGACGGTCGCGGACCTGACGCTTGGATATCGCTTCGAGGGCGACGGCTGGGCCAAGGGCACGCAGATCCAGATCAACGTCACCAACCTCACCGACAAGGACTACATCTCGACCATCGGTTCGGGCGGCTTCGTCAACAGCGACCCGACCGGCGAGGCCCAGACCGTGCTGACCGCGCCTCCGCGTCAGGTCTACCTGTCGATCAAGAAGTCCTTCTAAGTCACGCTCTTTCCCCTCGAACTTGGGCCGGACGCACGTCGTCCGGCCCTTTCTTTTTGGGGGCGAGCCCGCGCCTCAACGGCGTGTCCGGACACGAAATCCGGCCGTCCCCACACGGTCTTGCTGGCGAAGCGCAGGTCGTCGCGTCTCACTGCCCCCATGACCCAGACAGCCCCATCCCCACCCGAAGCGCCAAATTCGCTTCGCCACGAAATTCTTGAGACGCTCCGCGTTGCCGGAGCGGGCCTGGCGATCGCCCTGGCCCTGCGTGTCGTCGTCTTTCAGCCCTTCACCATTCCGTCATCCTCGATGGAGCCGGGGCTGGTCATCGGCGACTACATCGTGGTGTCGAAGTTCGCCTATGGCTGGAGCCGCGCGTCGATCCCGTTCCACCCGCCACTACCCTCTGGCCGCCTGATGAGCAGGCAGCCAGAGCGCGGGGACGTCGTGGTGTTCCGCCTGCCTCGCGATCCGAGCCAGACCTGGATCAAGCGGGTGATCGGACTCCCTGGCGACCGCATTCGCGTGCAGGGCGGCCAGGTGTTCGTCAACGATGTCGCGCTGCCTCAGGCTCAGCTTGGCCTGACGCAGGATCACGACGCGCCAGACCGTACTGTCCTGCAAGTGCGCGAGCGGCAGGGCGATGGTCGCGCGTACGTCACCTACGACGGCGGTGCGGGCCAGCCAGGCGACGACACCGAGACCTACGTCGTGCCCGCCGGCCAGTACTTCATGATGGGCGACAACCGCGACAACTCGCTCGACAGCCGGTGGCCAGGCGAAGTCGGCGTTGGCTTCCTGCCGGCCGATAATGTGGTGGGCAAGGCCAGTTTCGTCCTGGCGTCCTGGAAACCCGGCGCGGCGCTCTACAAGCCCTGGACCTGGCTGAACCTGCAGTGGGATCGGTTCGCGCGGCCGATCCGTTAGCGAGCGCGGAACTCCTCGATGCTCAGGACGCCGTCATGGTTCAGGTCGAGGCGCTCGAAGGCCGCGTCGGACGTCGCCGTGCGCGCCAGCGAGGGTGCGGCGACCGCGCCCACGGCCAGGCCCGCAACTGCGGCGGCGAGCGCGTGCCAAGCCAGACTGCGACGGCGCGGCCCCACCTTCGGAGCGACGAGGTCCTGCTCGATAAACCCGCGAAGCGCCTCGCTGGCCGTACGGCGTGAGGCCTGGCAGCGGGCCATGAAGGCGGCCTTCGTCTCCGGCGGCAGACGGATTTCCAGGGTTTCAGTCTTCTTGGACGGCTTGCCGACGGGCATCACGGATCTCCGAACGTACCGACGAAGTCTAAGCCAGCAAGCGCGTCGCGCGCAAAAAGAAAGCCCGGCCATCAAGACCGGGCTTTAAAGTCATAGGGAGGAAACGCCCAGGAAGGGCAGAGGCGCTCGGCGCCTCACAAGGGATTGATAGCGCTAACATGTGTTCAGTTGCAAGCGATTCCTATCAACCGCGACCAGCGGTCGCAGGAGATGAAGCTGTACCCGCCTCACGCCGGACGCTTTACGCGCCCCACCGGGCGCCCTACGAATGTTACCGCTACCGAGCGAAACAGACGACGGGGCGGGAGAAGACGTTCATGAAGATGTTCAAGCGGTCAGCCTTTGTCGCCGCCGGCCTGGCGATCGCCATGGCCCTCCCACAATCCGTCAAGGCCGAGACCCAGCGCTGGGTCGGGGCCTACTCCAGCGCGCAACTGGCGCCCGACGCCAAGAACAGCCTGGCGCCGGAGGATTACCCCAACGCCACGCTGCGGCAGGTTGTGCGCGTGTCCATCGGTGGCGACACCCTGCGGGTCAAGCTCTCCAACCTCTTTGGAACCCAGCCGCTGACCATCGACGCAGCGCGCATAGCGGTCTCGGCGGAACCGTCGACACCTCGCATCGACCCCGCGACGGACCGCCCGCTCACCTTCTCCGCGAGCGCGCGGGTGACGATCCCCGCCGGCGGCGAAACCTGGTCGGATCCGGTTAAGCTGAAGGTAGCGCCTCTTGCGCACCTCGCCATCAGTCTTCACTACCCCGCCGCCCCCAGCGTCCAGACGGGGCATCCGGGCTCGCGAGCGACCTCCTATATCCTACCGGGCGATCACACCGCTGCGACCGACCTGCCGGGCGCCAAGACCGCAGATCGGTGGTTCCAGATCGCTGGCGTCGATGTGGCGTCCCGGAAGGCCTCGGCCATCGTCGCGTTCGGCGACAGCATCACCGATGGCTACGGAGTCCAGCCGAACACCAATCTGCGCTGGACCGACGGGCTGATCGAGCGGCTCAAAGGCAAGAACATCGCCGTCCTGAACCTCGGGATCGGCGGCAACCGCGTGCTGGCCGACGGGCTGGGGCCGAGCGGCGTTTCGCGCTTCGACCGTGACGTCCTCTCGCAGTCGGGCGTCACCCATTTCATCATCCTGGAAGGCGTCAACGACCTGGGCGTGCTGAATCGCGACCAGAGCAAGGACGGGTCCGCCAACGCCCGCATGGCCCAGGACCTGATCAGCGCCTATGCCAGCATGGTCGCTAAGGCTCGCGCCAAGGGCATCAAGGCTATCGGCGCGACGATCCTCCCCTATTCCGGCTCCGCGTACTATCACCCGCCCGCAGAGGCCGAGGCGGCCCGGCAGACGGTCAACGCCTGGATCCGCGCACCGGGCAATTTTGACGCCGTGATCGATTGGGACGCCGCCCTGCGAGATCCCGCGCGTCCGACCCATCTGCTGCCGGCCTATGATAATGACGGCCTGCATCCCAACATGGCGGGCTACAAGGCGATGGCCGACGCCATTCCGCTGAGCCTGTTCGAAAGCCCCTAACCCATGCGCATCCTGCTTTCCGCCGTCCTGGCCCTGACGCTGGCGGCTGCGGCCCAAGCGGCGGACAAGCCGGTCATCGCCGTCACCTGGGACGACCTGCCCGCCCACAGCGCCCTGCCCCGCGGCGTCACCCGCGTGCAAGTCGCCGCTGATCTTCTGAAGGCCTCGGCGGAAGCCAAGGCGACTGCCTTCGGCTTCATCAACGCGGTGCAGAACGAACGGGAACCCGACTCCGCGCCGGTCCTGACGATGTGGCGCGACGCGGGCCAGCCAATGGGCAATCACACCTGGTCGCACCAGAACCTCGCCAACCTGACACCCGAGGCGTTCATCGCCGAGATCGAACGCAACGAGCCGGCGCTGAAGGCCCTGATGGGCCCGGAAGACTGGCGCTGGTTGCGCTATCCGTTCCTGTCCGAGGGCGACACACCGGAGAAGCGCCTGGCGGTGCGGGCCTGGCTCGCCGCCAACCACTACAAGGTCGCCAGCGTCACGATGAGCTTTGGCGACTACGCCTATAACGAGCCCTACGCCCGCTGCATGGCCAAGGGCGACCAAACCGCCATCGCTGAGCTTGAACGCCGTTTTCTGGCGGGCGCGGGCGCCGACGCCGACCGCGCGCGGGCGATGAGCCATGCGCTGTTTGGCAAGGACATTCCCTATGTGCTGCTGATGCACGGCGGAGCCTTCGACGCGCGCATGGCGCCGCGTCTTTTCAAGCTCTACCAGGACAAGGGCTTTGGCTTCACGACCCTGGCGCAGGCCCAGACACATCCCTTCTACAAGACCGACACCGACCCCGGACTGCCGCCAGGCCCGACTACGCTGGAAGCCGCGCTGCGCGCCAAGGGCCTGCCTGTTCCGCCCAATCGCATGGACCTCGCGCCGCTCGACGCGATGTGCCGGTGAGCGTCCTCCGCATTTCAAACCCGAAACAACTTCACTGCTGACAATCGCGGCGCGCCCGCTTAGCGTCCCGCGCCATGAAAAAGCCCTCGCTCACGGCGCTCGCGGCCGTTCTCGCCCTGTCCACGCCGGCTCTGGCGCAGAAACTCACCCCCGAACGTATCTTCGCCGATCCCAGCCTGAGCGGCCCGACGGCCAGGGGCGTGGCGCTCTCCCCGGACGGCAAGCGCGTCACCTACCTGAAGAGCAAGCCCGAGGCGGCGAACATCCAGGATCTGTGGGCGGCGGATGTGAAGGGCGGCGAGCCCTATCGTCTGATCGACAGCGCCGCGTTGTCGTCGGGCGACAAGGAGCTCTCTGAAGCCGAGAAGGCGCGTCGTGAGCGCGCCCGCGTCTCGGCCCGCGGCATTGTTGAATACAGCTGGGACCGCCAAGGCCGCTTCATCCTGGTCCCGCTGGACGGCGACCTCTATCTGGACGCCGTCGCAGACGGGAAAATCACGCGTCTGACGCAGACCCCCGGCGACGAGGTCGACGCCAAGGTCTCGCCCAAGGGCGGCTATGTGTCCTACGTCCGCGACCAAAACCTCTACATCAAGCCGGTGGCCGGCGGCGCCGAGGTCGCCCTGACCACCGACGGTAAGGACGCGCTGTCGTTCGGCGTGGCCGAGTTCATCGTCCAGGAGGAGCTCGACCGTTTCACCGGCTATTGGTGGAGCCCTGACGAGTCCCGCATCGTCTACACCCGCGTGGATGAGAGCGGCGTCGACATCGTGCCGCGCGCCGACATCGGTCCGGGCGGCGCCACGGTGGTCAACCAGCGCTACCCGCGCGCCGGCCGCCCCAACGCCGTGGTGGACCTGTTCGTCCGCGATCTGGCGTCGGGCAAGGTCACTGCGCTCGACCTGGGCGCCAACAAGGACATCTACGTCGCGCGCGTCGCCTGGTCGGCCGACGGCAAGACGATCTATGTGCAGCGCCTGTCGCGCGATCAGAAGACGCTCGACCTGCTGGCCTTCGACGCCGCCACCGGCGCGGGCAAGACGGTCCTGACCGACACCGACCCGCACTTCATCGAGGTCGGTAACGACTTCCGCCCCCTCAAGGACGGCACCTTCCTCTGGGGCTCGGAGAAAGACGGCAACCAGCACCTCTATCGCTACGCCGCCGACGGTAAGCTGATCGCCCAGGTCACCAAGGGCGACTGGCCGGTCATCGGTCTTGAAGGCGTCGACGAGGCGCGCAAGGTCGCCATCTTCTCGGCCTCGATCGACACGCCCATTGAGCGGCGCTTGTACGAGGTGAGCTACGCTAAGCCCGGCAAGCCAAAAGCCCTGACATCCGCCGGCGGTTGGTGGGGCGCGAAAGTGGCCGACAACGGCGGCGCGTTCGCGGGCACGTACAGTGACCCCAAGACCCCGCCGCAGACCGCGCTCTACGCGGCCGACGGCAAGCGGGTGCGCTGGATCGAAGAGAACAAGCTGGCCGAGGGTCACCCCTACTGGCCCTACGCCGCCAATCTGCCCCAGCCCGAATTCGGCTCGCTGAAGGCGGCGGACGGTGAGACGCTACACTACGAGATCCTCAAGCCGGTCGGCTTCGACCCGGCCAAGAAGTATCCGGCCATCGTTTCGGTCTATGGCGGCCCGCACGCCCAACGCGTGATGAAGAGCTGGCATAGCCCGTCGGAGCGCACCTATCTCGAAGCCGGCTACATGATCTTCAAGCTGGACAACCGCGGCAGCGGCAACCGTTCGGCCAAGTTCATGCGCGCCTTGGACCGCAAGCTCGGCACCGTCGAAGTCGAGGACCAACTGCTCGGCGCCAAGTTCCTGGCCAGCCAGCCCTATGTCGACGCCGACAAGCTGGGCGTCATGGGCTGGTCCTATGGCGGCTTCATGACGCTGATGCTGCTGACCGCCGAGAACACCCCGTTCAAGGCCGGGGCCGCCGGAGCGCCGCCGACCGAGTGGAGCCTGTACGACACGGCCTACACCGAGCGCTACATGGGCAAGCCGGACGAGAACAACGCCGGCTACGCCTATTCGGACATCAATAACCGCATCGACAAGCTGGCCCCGGGCAGCCTGCTCCTGCTGCACGGCATGGCCGACGACAATGTGATTTTCGAGAACAGCACGCGCTTGATGGCGGCGCTGCAGCGCAAGGCGATCCCGTTCGAAATGGCTCTGTACCCGGGCGAGCGCCACAGCGCGCCGGGCAGCAAGACCAAGGGCCTCAGCGTGCTCAAGACCCACCTGGAGTTCTTCGACCGCAAACTGAAGAGCCGATAAGACTGTGACCACAGCCCGCGCCCTCTGGCGCGGGCTTTTTCGGCCTCGGTGCGACATCGCGCCACCACGCCTCGACCTTATGTCGCAGGGGCGATGGAACGAGCGGGGCGTAAGGTTAACGACGCTGGTTCAGGAAACATGCGTCATGACCAAGTCCCCCGATGTCGCCGTTGAATGGCTGCTCGACACCGTCAAGGAAGCGATCGAAGACGGCCGCGCGACGGTCGAGGATCTTGAAGAATGGCTGCTGGCGGCCATTCTTCTTGAAGAGATGGGCCTCGACGAGGAACTAGACCGCGTCGAAGCGCGCGCCTTTGACACCTGGCCGGGCGCGCCACGCACGGTACACTAAACGCCGCCTTCGCCTGCGGCGGGGTCGGGCGCTAGCGCTCTTCGCGGAAGGGCGAATACTCCTCGGTGAGCATTTCCATATCGCTTTCCACGGCCGCCCGCTCGCGCTCCAGATAGCGTGCGACCGGCTCGCGCAGCATCGGGTCGGCGATCCAGTGCGCTGAATAGACGGGGCTCGGCAGATAGCCCCGCGCGATCTTGTGCTGTCCCTGAGCGCCGGCTTCGACGCGCGGCAGGCCCAGGCGGATCGCGTGTTCGATGGCCTGATAGTAGCAAAGCTCGAAATGCAGGAACGGCACGTCCTCGACGCAGCCCCAATGTCGGCCGTAGAGGCAGTCGCGGCCGATCAGGTTCAGGGCGCCGGCGATCCAGGGACCACCCGGCCGCCGGGCCATGATCAACAACACCTTGTCGGCCATCCGCTGCCCCAGCAACGAGAAGAACGGCCGATTCAGATATGGCCGGCCCCACTTACGGCCGCCGGTGTCCATGTAGAACGCGAAGAACGCGTCCCAGTGGTCTTCCGTGAGCTCCTCGCCGGTCAAGGCGACGATCTCGAGACCCTCCTGGGCGTCCCGGCGCTCGCGGCGAATCGTCTTGCGCCGATTGGCCGATAGCGCGCCCAGAAACGCGTCGAAGGTGGCGTAGTCGCGGTTCTCCCAGTGGTACTGCTGATCCTGGCGGAGCAGCATCCCCCGCTCGCCCATCCAGCGCCACTGATCCTCGACCGGGAAGGTTACGTGCAAAGACGAAGCGCCCATGCGCTCGCACAGGGTCAGTGCCCCGCCCAGCAGCGCCGAGCGCCCCTCGTCGAGGTCGATATCGGGACGGACGATCAGACGGGAGCCGGTCACCGGAGAAAACGGCGACGAGCACTGGAGCTTGGGATAGTAGCGCCCCCCTGCCCGCTCATAGGCGTCGGCCCAGGCGTGATCGAAGACGTATTCGCCCTGGCTGTGGGACTTTACGTACAGCGGCATGACGCCGGCGACTTGTTCAGCCTCATCGAGCACAGACAGATGCTGCGGCGCCCAGCCGGTGCGGGCAGCGACGCAGCCGCTCTCCTCCAAGATCGCCAGGAAATCGTAGGAGATAAACGGGTCACCGGTCAGCGCGGCGCAGGCGTCCCAGGCCTCGCGACCAATCTCGCTGATCGTGCGATGGACACGAACCGACGACTGCACCCCCACGGGATGGGATGTCACGCGTGGAAACCCTCGAAGATCAGGTTGTCGCAGTGATCCTTCACGGCGTCCCACTGTTCAGGCTTTCGAACCGTCCAGGCGATCACCGGCATGCCCTTGGCGCGGAGCACGTCGGCCTTGGGGCTCGGCAGCATGTCCAGGCCCAAGGCCAGAAAGTCGGGCCGCGCGATTTCGACGTGCTCCAGGGCGGCCATCGCCTTGCGAATCTCCGGGGCGACATGGCGCGCGCCTTCGTCGTTCCAGCCGTAGCTGTCCAGGCCGCGCAGGATTTGCGGGTGGTGATCGGCGAACCAGGCGTGGGAATAGGGATTGAAGCCGATGATCGCGGTCGGGCCGTTATGGTCGATCAGAATCTCTGAAACACGCTTCTCCAGGGGCCCGACCTCACCGAAGGGCGTCTTCAGCTCGATGTGAACCATCGCCCGGTGACCGACGACCGTAAGCGCTTCAGCAAGAGTCGGAATGGTCTCGTCGGAGCCTTTCAGAGCCAGGGCGCGCAACTCGGCGGCGGTATGATCGCGCACGCGCCCCGGGGCGCCAGTCATCCGCTCCAGACGCTCGTCATGGAACACCACCGCGTCGCCGTCGGCGGTGAGTTGGACATCCAGTTCGATGCCGTAGTTGTGCGCGCAGGCGGCCTGGAAGGCCCCGAGCGAGTTCTCCGGCGCGCCGTCGCGCGTCCAGAGACCACGGTGGGCGATTGGTCGATCAAAGAGCGCGTCCCACGCCGCTCCGAAGGTTTCGACCGGAGGGCGTTCGCGCCGGGGCATCAGGCGATCTCCACAACCGCGTCGACCTCGACCGCGAAGCCGAGAGGCAGCTTGTAGACCCCTACCGCCGAGCGGGCGTGCCGGCCCTTGTCGCCCAGAGCCTCGACCATCAGGTCTGAACAGCCGTTGATGACCTTGGGAATGTCGATGAAGTCGGGACCGGCCTGAACGAAGCCGCCGAGCTTGACGACGCGGACGACGCGCTCAAGGTCGCCGTCGCAGGCGGCTTTCATCTGGGCCAGCAGGTTGATTCCGCAGAGGCGCGCCGCCTTCTGGGCAGTCTCCAGATCGACATCGACCCCGACCGTGCCCTTGATGCCGCCATCGGCGGCGATCGAGATCTGGCCCGAGATATGGACCAGGTTTCCAGAGCGCACGAAGGGCACGTAGTTGGCCACCGGCGCCACCGGTTGCGGCAGCTCCACGCCCATGGCCTTCAGGCGGTCCTCGACGGTCGACATGCGTGCGCTCCACTCAGATTTCAGGCCGCATGCTTACCGCGCCGCACCGCCCTGCAAAAGGTCTAAGCCGCACGGCCCTGACAGGGCGGGCCGCCCCAAACAAAAAGGCCCGGACCTTACGATCCGGGCCTTCAAGCTTTGGTGTCGCGGACGCGCCAAGCGGCGCGCGCGACGTCAGGCCTTAGCGGGCGGCCTGGAACTTTTCGACAGCGGCGCTGACGCGTTCGTTCAGCGGCTTCACCGAGTCCTTGATCGAGGCCGAGACAATCTCCGAGGCCTTGCTGACCTGGGCGATGTAGGCTTCGAGGGCCGACTTGGCCCAAGCGGTCTGCAGTTCGACAGCTTCCTGGACGCTCTTGGCGGCGGCCAGCGACTTGGCGGCGGCGACCTGGTCTTCGGCGGCCTTCTTCGAGTAGGCGAAGGTTTGAGCACCCAGGGCTTCAGCGCCCTTGGTGGCGGCGGTCACCGAGGCGACGACGGCTTCCAGGTTCTTCTTCGAGTGGGTGTTGGCTTCGGCCAGCGCGGCCAGCGACTTTTCGACGCCGTCCTTGAACGCTTGGTTCGAGGCGGTGGTGAACTGCTCGACGGTGGTCTTCATGGTTTCGGCGGCGGCCATGGGGAGTCTCCTGGGGAGGAAAGGAGGCGGGGCGGAAGGTCGAGCTGCAACTCGCCCCTCTGCGCTTGGAACAACGTCGTTTTGTCATGTTGCAGTGCAGCAGTCAAGAATTTTGTGCAGCGCACCATAACCTAGGGGCAAGCTGCAGCATGGGAAGCACGCGCCTCATTTTTTAGCGTCTGCGGCATGATCGCTCACCAGTTGTTTACTTTAGCGAAACACCGCATCCATCATGGTAGGCTCTACGCGTGTGGCGGTGCGGAACCGCTTCCAGTTCAAATGACGGACGTCGCTTCATGTTCGCCAGGCTTACCTCCGCCCGCTCCCTGCTCGCCGCCGCCGGCATGGCTCTGACGTGCCTGACCGGCGCGCTCGCGCCTTCGACCGCCTCGGCGGCCGTCCCCTATCTTCAACTGAATGCCTCCGAGCCGAAGTATGCGGCGATCGTGATCGACGCCAATTCGGGCGAGGTTCTCTACGACAAACGTGGGGACAGCCCTCGCTATCCCGCCTCGGTCACCAAGGTGATGACGCTGTACCTCACCTTCGAGGCTCTGAGCGAAGGTCGGCTGAAGCTGACCGACCGGATCACCATGTCGCCGCGCGCCGCTGCGCAAGCTCCCACCAAGATCGGCCTGCGCCCCGGTGAGAGCATGAGCGTCGACGAGGCCATCAAGGCCATGACCGTGAAGTCGGCCAACGATGTCGCCACCGCCATGGCCGAACGGCTGGCCGGCAGCGAGTCGCGCTTCGCCGCCCTGATGACCCTGCGCGGCCAGGAACTGGGCATGCGCAACACGCGCTTCGTGAACGCTTCGGGCCTGCCCGACAGCCGGCAGATCTCGACCGCCCGCGATCTGGCTATCCTGTCGCGCGCGACGATGCGCGACTTCCCACAGTACTACAGCTACTTCTCGGTGAAGGGCTTCTACTTTCGGGGCAACTACATCAAGGGCCACAACCGCCTGCTGGACAGCATGGAGGGGTTTGACGGCCTCAAGACCGGCTACACTAACGCCTCGGGCTTCAACCTCGCCGGCTCCGCCGTGCGCGACGGCCGCCGCCTGATCGCGGTGGTGCTGGGCGGCCCCTCGACCGCTTGGCGCGACAACAACATGGAAGACCTGTTGCTGACCGGCTTTGACGTGATCAAGCGGCGCGCGCGCGGGGAACGCACCACGATCGCCGCCAACATCTATGAGGACGAGCCGTCGGGCCCGGTCGAGCGTCCCTCGGTCGAGCAAGGCGACGGTGACCAAGCCGGCCTTCGGATCGTGCTGACCGATAACCCGCGTCCTGCACCCGTGAAGGTCTCTCCCACCCTGCGGGGCGCTCAAGCGACGACGTCGGCCAAGGTCGTCAAGAAGCCAAAGGGCGAATTTGCGGTACAGGTCGGCGCATTCCGCTCGAAGTCCCTGGCCAACGACCAGCTGAAACTGGTGCGCGGCCGGTTCTCGAAACTTGTGCACGACGCCGAAGCCGCCGTCGAAGGGGCCGGCGGCACCTTCCGGGCGCAGTTCCAGGGCATGACCAACGACGCCGCCCGCGAAGCTTGCTCGGCCCTGAAGGCCAAGCGGGTGCCTTGCATGGTGCTGAAGCCGTAAACGCCCTCTGATCGGGCCTTCCCCGACAAGAAAGGCGCTGAGCGATCAAGCCCAGCGCCTTTTTCTGAGGCCCCTTCCGCGAAGCCTTATTCGCCGGCAATCACCTTGCTGATCAGACGCGCGAGCCGCTGCACCCCCTCCTCGATCTGAGCGTCGGTCGGCAACGAGTAGCTAAGGCGGATGGCGTTGGGGGTCTGCTTCTCGGCGAAGAACGGCGCGCCCGGCACGAAGGCCACCCGCTCCTCCTCGATCGCTCGCGCCAGCAGAGCCGCCCCGTCGATGCCTTCGGGCAGATCGATCCAGACGAACATGCCGCCTTCCGGATGCGACCAGGTCACGCCCTTGGGCATGGTCCGCTCCAGCGCTGACAGCATGACCCGGGCCTTGGCGCCATACGCTCCGCGCAGGCGATGCAGGTGCTGGTCGTAGCCTTCGGTCACCGCGCGATGGGCGACCATCTGGTTGATCGTCGAGACGTGCAGGTCCGCGCCCTGCTTGAGCAGCACCAGCTTCTCGATCACCGGCTTGGGACCGCAGACCCAGCCGATCCGGAGGGCCGGCGAGAGGGTCTTGGACAGCGTGCCCAGGAACAGCGTGCGGGTGCTGTCGATCCCCCCGGAGCGGGCGATGTCGAGGCCCAGGACCGTCGGCGTCGGTTCCCCCACGAACCGCAGCTCGCGATAGGCGGCGTCCTCGACAAGGGTCATGTCCAGGCGGTCGGCCATGGCCAGCAGCGCCTCGCGCTCGGCCAGGGTCAGGCTGACGCCCGTCGGGTTGGCGAAATCGGGAACGAAATAGCCCAGCGGACGCGGGGCGCGCCCCGCCATCAGGGCCGCCTCGTCGACGCCTTGGCTCAGCGCCGTCTCGGGCAGATCCAGGTAGGCCGGCTCATAGCCATTGAAGGCCTGCAGGGCCCCAAGATAGGTCGGCCGCGCGACCATCACCGTGTCGCCCTTGGTCAGGAACAGCTTGCCGATCAGGTCCAGCGCCTGCTGCGAGCCGGCTGTCAGCATGATATTGTCCGGATCGCACGGCATGCCATCGCGGGTCATCCGCTCGGCGATCCACTGGCGCAGCGGCAGGTATCCCTCGCTGACCGAGTATTGCAGCGCCTGCCGCGAGAGGACGGGATCGGCGAGAATGGCGTCGTAGCCCTTCTGGATTTCCTCCGCCGGGAACAGGCCAGGATCAGGAATACCGCCGGCGAAGGACAGAATGTCGGGCTGGTCGAGAAGCTTGAGAAGTTCGCGGATCTCGCTCGCGCGGACGCGGCTCATGCGTTCGCTGAAGCGGCCGGCCCAATCCTGGGCGCGCTCTTGGGTCTGGGTCGTCATGGGAGTGATCAAAATCCGAACTGAAGAATGACATCGGGAGCCACAGGTCGCGGCTCGTCCTGAACCAGGTTCAGAGCGTCATACCGAGCAGGTTTGGCCCGACGAGCGGCGGCGCCAGAAGCGTTCGCGATTGATCATGCTGAAACCCTAGCTTAGCCGCGCGGCTTGATCAAACGATCCCGCGCCGCGTTCAGTTGGGCGGCTAAGCCCTCGGTGCCCCCCTTGTCGGGATGCGCCATCTGGATCAAGCGGGTGTAGGCGGCCTTGACCTCGGCCAGGCTGGCTTCGGGCCCGACGCCGAGGATCGCCCGAGCCTCGGCGAGGCTGAGCTCAGGCTTGGGCGGGTGGACTACCTCACGGCGCACGATCGGTCGCCGCCGCGCCTCGGTGACGCTCCACAGGCCGACAACCCCCAGAACGATCCCCGTTCCCCACGCGCCCCGGATCGTCGCATAGGCCGCCACCGCGAAGGCGACCATGGCCGCAGCCCCTGCGCCGACGCGCCAGCCGTCTCCCTTCAACAGCGTCCGGCCACGCGGCCAGAGCAGGAAGGTGATAATCACCGCGCCCAGCAGCAGATAGATCATCGACGCTCCAAGAACGAAAACGGGCGGCGAGGTCACCCCGGCCGCCCGCTCGCTTCAATGTGTAGCCGCGCGTCTACTGCGCCGCCAGCATGGTTTCGCCCGAATAGGCCGAGAGACCCAGGCTGTGCATCAGCGCGCGCAGCTCCTGGCGCGCCGCCAGGTGTTGCAGGGATACCGGCACCGGACGCACCTGCGGCGACAGATCGGCGATGGTCAGGCCGAAGGGGAACAGCTCGCGATAGATCACCCGGTCGCGCAGGCCGGGTCCGATCCGGAAGCCGACGCGCTTGGCCAGCGCATTGAGGCGGTCCTCGAGACGCTTGCGGTTGCGGGCTTCAGTAGTGGCCAGACGGTTGCGCAGCACCACCCAGTCCATCGCCTGGCGCTGGCCCGACAGAGCGCGCTGCTTGCGGCCTTCCCAAACGGTGAGCGAGTAGAGGCTGGGTTTGGTCAGCTCCAGGCTCACCGGATCCACCGTGCCCAGCATGTCGAAGTCCACGAAGCTGTCGTTCATCGGCGTGACCACCAGGTCCGCGCGGCCATGCGCCATGCGGGTGATGGCGCTGTCGCCGCCGGGAGTGTCGATCAGCACGAAGTCGCATTCGGCCAGGGCCTTGGCGAAAGCCGCCTCGAACCCGGCCACCTGCTCCTCTTCCGACCTTTCGGCCAGCGCGACGTCATTATCGCTGAGGTTCAGGGCGAGCGGCTCGGGAAGCTCGATCTTCTTGTTGTCCAGCCACGCGCGACGGTTCTCGAAGAACCGCGCGGAGGTGCGCTGGCGCAGGTCCAGGTCGATCACGGCGACCTTGGCGCCGCCGTACAGCAACGCGGTGACGAGGTGCACGGCGATGGTCGACTTGCCAGCGCCGCCCTTCTCGTTGCCGACGACGATAACGCGCGTTTCGGCCATGGCTTGGGTCCCTCTGCGTCGCGACTCAGCGACTCTTAATCGAAGGTTAACACGATGTCCGCAACCCCTAGAGGGGCCTAAAGGTCTCAATCCACAGACCTTATTGTCGCAGGCTGTGGAGGCCTTCTCCTAGGGGATGGTGGACCTTCCCCATCTGTGAGGCCATAAGCGCTCGCCAGTTCGCGTGGAGGCCCGCCATGACCAGCCCGATCATCGTCCGCACCGTCGCCGAGATGCGCGAGCATGTGCGCGCCTGGAAGGCTGCCGGACAGCGCGTGGCGGTCGTTCCGACCATGGGCGCCCTGCACGACGGCCACCTGTCGCTGGTGCGCCTTGCCCAGCAGCACGCCCAGCGCGTGATCGCCACGGTCTTCGTCAATCCCAAACAGTTCGCCCCCCACGAGGACTTCGACGCCTATCCGCGCGGCGAGGCTGTCGACGCCGAGAAGCTGGCCTCTGTGGGCTGCGACCTGATGTTCGCCCCGAACGCCGCCGAGATGTATGCCCCCGGCTTCTCGACCCTGGTCAGCGTGTCCGGCGTATCCGAGCCGCTGGAGGGCGCCGCCCGGCCTCAGTTCTTTGGCGGGGTGGCGACGGTGGTCGCCAAGCTGTTCATCCAGTCGCAGGCTGACGTGGCGGTCTTCGGCGAGAAGGACTATCAGCAGCTTCAGGTCGTTCGACGCATGGCCCGCGATCTGGACCTCCCTGTGGAGATCATCGGTGCGCCCACCGCCCGCGCTGAGGACGGCCTCGCCCTCTCCTCACGCAACGCTTATCTCTCCGGGCAAGAGCGCGCAGCCGCCGTGGCTCTGCCGACAGCGATGAAGGCCGCCGCGGCCGCCGTGGCTGCGGGCGCTCGGATCGACGAGGCCGAGCAGGCGGCGGTGGCCGCCTTGAAGGCGGCCGGCTTTGGTCAGATCGACTATGTGGAGGTTCGCGAAGCGGGCGACCTCTCGCGGCTGGGTCCGGGGCCGATCGCCGGAGCAGCCGGACGTATTCTCGTCGCCGCTTGGCTGGGCAAGACCCGCCTGATCGACAACATGGCGGTGAACTGAGCTATCCGATCGGGCGAAGCGCGATCAGCAACCCGCCAATCAGTCCCACGAACAGCATACCCACGCCCAAGGCGGCATAACCGGCTTTCATGACAGCTCCTCCTGTTCCCTCACGGAACAGGAAGCACTCGCGATAGTTGCCATACCGCTAACGCGCCCGCCTGGGTTACCAGGCCCCAAGCTCGCGCAGTTGACGCGCCAGATCAGCGGGAAGATCGGCAGCCTCGGTCTCGCTGAGATCCGGCGGCGCATCCTCGGGTTTCAAGTATCGCCAGCCTTGGAACGCACGTCGTGGCTGCGGAGCCACCCGGATGATAGGCGGGTCCACCGTCACCTCGCAGCGTGAGGCGGCGCCGGAGCCGACCGTGTCGATGGCCAGGATCTTCTGGCGGCACAGCACCTGTCCCTTGAACACCCGGTAGAGTGAGCCCCCGTCCAGCACTTCATCAATCCGTTTGGGCGTCATGCGGGTGTGCATCACCCATGGCTCGCCCGTCCTGTGCCAGGCCACGAGGTCGTCGATGGTGTCGCAACCGACGACCAGCTTGATGATGTGCAACGCCATGGCGCGTAGATAGCGCGCCGCCGGGGCAAGGCAATATGAAGGTTCGCCCAAGGGGAGAAACTGGTCGACGCCCGCATGACACCGTTATCCCTTAGCGCCAATCGCGTTCGATGTGGGGGCGCGAACGGGTCCAGGAGACCCATGCCGCCGTTACGGACGTCTTGTGGGAGGCGTCCGCAGCGGCGGTCTCGTTTTGGGGGCTGGGCTAGACCTGTGTCCGCTCAGGAGACCTGCTCCGGCCCGTAGACGCGGAGCGCCCCCTATCGCTCCAAGGCGCCCTTGCCCGCGATGATCTTGTCGCGAAATTTTTCGATCCGCGCCACCCGGGTCGCCGACTGCTTGGCCTGGTTCAAAGCAAACAGATAGCTGCGCTGCCGACCGGGCGTCAGCGCGTGGAAGGCCTCGGCCAGCACGGGGTCCGCGTCGAGCGCCTCGGTCAGTTCGTCGGGCATGTCGATCTCGCGGACCGTCTTGGGCGGCTTGGTTCCTGCCTCGGCGTGATCCATCAGCTGGCGCAAATAGGCGCGGATCGTGGGATCGAGCGCCTCGACTGCGGCGACCGTAGTGAAGCGAATGACGCTGGGGGTTTGGCTATTGGGACCCGGCGCCTTCAGCACACCCGCGTCATCGATGAGCAGACCCGCGTTCAGGAAACTGATCAGGAAGTCGCCCCTGAACGCGCCCAGAAGCGCGATGTTTCGGCCTGCGTGCATATAGCAGGGATGGGCCCACTTGGCGGTCTCCTCCAGCCCCATCTCCAGACAGAGGCGGCGCAGGGCGTTCAGGCCATCGATCCACGGGCGGGTCGAGCAGTCGGGCGTCGCGAACCGGTCGCAGCGACCGCAGCCTTTGGTGAAGAAGTCGTCGGGATCGGTGATCATCGCCATGATCCGACTTTCGACCTTTCGACGCCAAAGCAAAAGGCCCCGGAGATTGCTCTCCGGGGCCTTCGCTTAGATCATTTCAGCGTGCGCTGAGATCGTTGGATTATTCAACGATCTTGGCGACGACGCCGGCGCCGACGGTGCGGCCGCCTTCA